>BNJT01000218.1_pt1 | contig 286322 bp, 469 predicted proteins | sample 8540491 | NCBI WGS metagenome assembly BNJT01 (sample SAMD00202455, study PRJDB9452) | human saliva metagenome | host: Homo sapiens | reverse complement strand
TCCATCGCTCTCCCTTTTTATACTTTTTATGGGTTTAGATGTTATAATATTATCCATGAAAAGCACAGATAAATATCAATCACGAATCCGCATACTGATTGGTCTTTTTCAATTTTGTTTGGTGTCTTTATTTATCTTTATTATTTAAGTTAATGTTCTTTACACCACGTACTTTTATCTGAAAAAGATTGCCAAGATTGTTTATCAGTTATTCAGTCGAGTCAGGATAGTTCTGCAGAGACTACGCCAAGCCCTAGTCCTACATCAACACCTACTCCAACTCCTGAAGCTACTGTTGAACCAACAGTTGATACGACGACTGTATCTTCTATTCAGAAGATTACAAATAAGAATCATCCAATTGATCCTGGATATATCCCGGCTGACTTAACTAAAGTGAATGTTAATTCCAATGGTACACAATACTTACGTAGTGAAGCTGCAACTGCATTAACAAACATGTTTGAGGCAGCTCGTAAGGATAATATCAATTTATACCTAGTGAGTGGTTATCGTTCATATGAGCAACAGCTAGAATTGTATAATACTTATGTAGCAACTGACGGTAAGGCATTAGCCGATCAATATGATGCGATTCCTGGTGCTTGTGAACATCAACTTGGTTTGGCGGTCGATTTATCTGATGATAATCGTGATCATGATATTGATGATTCATTTGAATCAACAGCTGCATATCAGTGGTTATTAAAACATAGCTATGAATACGGGTATATTTTACGTTTCCCTCGTGGAAAAGAAGCGATTACGGGTATTGCCTATAATCCATGGAGTTTTAGATATATCGGTGTTGAAGAAGCAAAGAAAGTTTATGATTCAGGGCTTACATTAGAAGAGTATTATAAAGTGAATGATTAGGGAAAGATGAAAATCTTTCCTTTATATTCTTTTAAAAATATAGTGTAAAATAATCAAGTAAATTTTAGGAGGTAGAAATGGTTAAGCAGTTAATGAAAAGTATTCGTGAGTTTAAACTAGCAACAATACTGACACCAACCTTTGTAATTGGTGAAGTTATTATTGAAGCATTGATTCCATTTTTAATATCCTTATTAATCAATGATATTAAAGCAGGTTGTGATTTATCAGTGATTTTAGGATATGCATGGAAGTTGAGTTGTCTTATCACTACTTTTCACTCTTATGTGGATATCTTAGCAGGTATCTATTGTGCAGAGGCTAGTACAGGATTTTGCGCGTAACTTTACGTTATGATATCTTCACTAATATCCAGAAATTTTCATTTTCAAATATTGATAAGTTCTCATCTGCATCACTTGTCACGCGATTAACGACGGATATTCAAAAATGTGCAGATGGCATTTATGAGTGATTATCCGTACTGCTGTACGTGCTCCACTCAAATTTAATATTCTCCTTTACAATGGCATATATTATGGGTGGGAACAATGGCAGTTATCTTTTTGATTATTATTCCTTTCTTAGGAATTGGGATTATATCTGATTGTCAGAACAGTTATGCCAATCTTTCAAAAAGGGTTTCCTCTCTTTGATAAGATTACACGCATCGTTGAAGAAAATGTAAAAGGGTATTCGTGTCGTGAAATCCTTTGTGCGTGAGGACTATGAAATTAATAAATTTGATGAGACATCAAATGATATTCGTAAAATGTTTACACGTGCAGAGCAGATTATCGCTTTGAATAATCCCATTAATGCAGATAAGTATTTATGCAGTTATGTTATTTGTATTGATGTTTGGTTCTGAAATGATCATCAAAACAAATGCAACAAGCTTAGACGTAGGACAGTTATCTACCTTTGATGACTTATGGATTCCAAATCATGGTTTCCTTGATGATGTTATCGATGGTGTTTGTAATGATTACTTTCTCTGAAGAGTCATGCAAGCGTATCGTTGAAGTATTTAAATGAGAAGAGCTCATTACATCAAAGGAAAAATGCTATTACTGAAGTGAAGGATGGTTCGATTGACTTCGATCATGTTCGATTTCAAATATTCTCCTACAGCAGAGCGACCTGTTCTTGAGAGATATTGATATCCATATCCAAATCTGGTGAAACGATTGGTATCATTGGTGGAACAGGTTCTGCAAAAGTCTTCTCTGGTGCAGTTGATTCCACGTCTATACGACGTTACTGAAGGTACAGTGCGTGTTGGTAAAGAAGATGTTAGAGACTATGACCTTGTGACATTACGTGATTCTGTTGCGATGGTGTTACAGAAGAATGTGTTATTCTCAGGTACGATTGCGGACAATATCCGTTGGGGGTAATAAGGACGCAACATTAGAAGAAGTGAAGCATGTATGTCATTTGGCTTGTGCAGATGAGTTTATCGAACAGATGCCAGATGGGCTATGATACCTGGATTGAACAAGGGTGGTACAAACGTCTCTGGTGGTCAGAAACAAAGACTCTGTATCGCAAGAGCACTCTTAAAACAACCTAAGATTTTTAATTATGGATGATTCAACCTCTGCCGTAGATACAAAGACAGATGCAATCATCCGTAAGGCAATGAGAGAATATATTCCCAGAAACAACAAAGATTATCATTGCTCAAAGAACTTCATCTGTAGAAGATGCAGACCGTATCATCGTCTTAGATGGTGGTAAGATTGATGCGATTGGTACAAGTGAAGAGCTACTAAAGACAAATCAAATCTACCGTGAAGTTTATCTATCTCAGAATAAACAAGGTACTGAGGAAATTGTGGGAAGAAGGAGGTGTTCGTTAATATGAATCAGAAACAAACGAATCGTAAAAAGTCCTTCAAGAGAATTATGAAGATGGTAGTGTCCTACTACCCAGTTCTATTCCACTGATTGTGGTATTAATTATTATCAACGCAGTCTTGGGTGCACTACCTTCCATTTTCCAGCAGAATGTCATCGCTGTATTACAACAAGCTTGGGAGCAAGGGATGGACTTGGGAAGGTCTACAAAACCATTTATTGTCGAGTTAGTTGGAACACTTGCGCTAGTGTATCTTATCGCATTAATTATCGGCATTGTATATACACAGTTAATGGCGTTCTTTACACAGGGCGTTCTACACAAGATACGTAAAGAAGTATTTGCACATATGCAGAAACTGCCTATTCGTTATTTTGATACACATCCGCACGGTGACATCATGTCTCACTATACAAACGATATCGATGCAATGCGTCAGATGATTTCTCAAAGTTTCCCACAGCTATTTGATTTCAATGCGTTACAATCATCACGATTATCGCTATCATGTTCTATTACAGTATTCCAATGGCATTAGTTATCTTAATTGGTGCTGCAATTTCTATTGAAATTACACGTAAGCTTGGTGGTCTTTCTGCGAAGTACTTCATCTTACAACAAAAGGCAACTGGTAAGACGGAAGGTGTCATTGAAGAGATGGTGAATGGACAAAAGGTAATTAAAGTCTTCAACCATCAAGCAGAGGCAGAAGAAGCCTTCAATCGAGCAAATGATGAACTCTTTGAGGCTTCTAATACCGCAAACCGATATTCCAATATCTTGATGCCAGTATTAAATAACGTAAACTACCTAATCTATGTATTTGTAGCAGTGGCAGGTGGTATCTTTATTCAAGAGAAATTTACAAACTTCTCAATTTCAGGATTGCCATTTTCGATTGCGGTTGTAGTGCCATTCTTAGGAATGTCACGTCAGTTTGCTGGTATGATTCAGCAGATTTCTCCCACAGATTAACTCAATAGTAATGGGTCTAGCAGGTGCGGAGCGTGTATTTGAACTCCTTGATCAAGAGCCTGAAGTAGATGATGGAATTGTTACACTTGTTAACGCAACAGAAAAAGATGGCGAGCTAAAAGAAACAAATGAACAGACTGAAATTTGGGCTTGGAAGTATCCACATGAAGATGGCACAGTAACATATACAAAGGTTGCGGGTGATGTTCGTTTCGCAAGTGTAGACTTTGCATATAATCCAGATAAGATGATTTTGCATGATGTAACACTATTTGGCAAACCAGGTCAAAAGATTGCCTTTGTCGGTGCGACGGGTGCTGGTAAGACAACAATCACAAATCTGATTAACCGTTTCTATGATATTGCGGATGGAAAGATTCGATATGACGGTATTAATATCAATAAGATTAAGAAGTCTTCCTTACGTAAGTCTTTAGGAATTGTGCTGCAGGATACTGTATTGTTCACGGGCACTGTTATGGATAACATCCGCTATGGACGCTTAAGTGCATCAGATGAGGAATGTATCGCAGCTGCAAAACTCGCGGGTGCAGATGGCTTTATTCGCCATTTACCAGAAGGCTATCAAACTATGTTGAATGGTGATGGCTCAAATCTATCACAAGGTCAGTGCCAGTTATTGGCAGTTGCTAGAGCTGCAGTTGCTGACCCACCAGTTATGATCATGGATGAGGCTACTTCTTCCATCGATACACGTACAGAACAGATTGTACAAACTGGTATGGATCGTTTGATGAATGGACGTACTGTATTTGTGATTGCTCATCGTTTATCTACTGTTAAGAATGCAAATGTAATTATTGTATTAGACCATGGACGTATTATTGAACGTGGTACGCATGAAGAATTACTTGCGCAAAAAGGGTCAGTACTACCAGCTATATACAGGTGCATTTGAGTTAGAATAAAATGAAAAGGATATGAAATTTAACATTCATATCCTTTTTGTCTGTTAATTTATCTAAGAAATGCATTAGTTGTTATCACGGATGGATGCAATTGATTTAAATCTTTGGGTAAGCATAACTAATATAAAAATTTAACTTATCCTTTCTTAACGAAAAGGGATTTTTGATTAATGAATTATCTGAATCATCAGTCGATATCTCTGTTAGAAGTGAGATTCCTAGGTTGTGTGAAACCATTTGCTTGATAAGGTTGATATCATCTGATTTAAAATAGATATTTGCTTGATAATCATATTTTGCATTAAGTAAATCAAAAGCCTTTAGGTGCACATTATGTTCATCCAGTAAGATGAAAGGCTGCTGGAGAATATCTTTCGAAAAGATAGTTCTAATTTGCTAGATAAAGGGTTGCTTTTTTTCGAGACAGAACAAAGAGTTCTTCATGGAATAATTCTTTAATTATAAAATCTCTGTGTTGTAAATGATCGATACTACCGAGTAACGAAAAATCTAATTTTACCACTCAGTAACTCCTCCCAAAGTGTAATTGAACCACCACGAATCGGATAAATATCCTTGAAGAATGAAAAATCACTACAATCATGATATTTTGCGGTTAAATAGTTGATGATAATTGGTGGAAAACCGACTGCACATTTAGACTCAAGGGAACGTAGTAATATCTTGTTGAGTTAATGAAAAAGTCATTTAATAACTATTTACAATGAGACGCTAGTATTTCGCCCTGTTTTGTCAATTTAACAACACGGTTTATACTATTTTTTTCTCAATAAGACTACATTGGTAATACTCTTCAATTCGTTTGATAGCATAAGAAATCGTAGGTTGACTAACATGATATCGTTTAGCAACCTGCGTAAATGATTTTAATTGTGATAGTTGATAAAAATAGTTTTAAATCACGAATATTCATCTGTATTTTCTTCCTTTGTTATGAATAAATCTTATCATAGCTAAGGTGTTTGACTATAACAAAAATTCTCAGCTATAGTAGAGGGTGCTTTCTACATAAGAAAGTACGGCACATACATAGCTTAGTCAAGATTGTCGATGATATCTTCAAAAATACGGATAAAAAGTAGCTTGTTGTTGTTTTTGGAAGCTGTTTTAGCTTCATCGTCAATCGTTTCAGATTAAGGGAATTGTTTTGAGTTTAAGTCTCCTCCAAACTGTTAAAATTGAAAAAAACTCTTCGACCGTCAAATCCAGAGCTTTAATAATTTTTCAAGTGTTTGAACATTGAGATTTTTGTTTCTTATTCTCAATCTGATTGATGTACTTTAATCCCCAAACCAGCTTTTTCGGATAGCATCTCTTGGCTAAGTCCTCGTATTTGCTGATGATAGCGTATTTTTTTCGTGCAATATAGTTTGTAAGATATATGAAATTACTCATGTTCCAAGCATACTGTAAATTTACGAAAATGTATAACCCTAATTAATAATACTAAAGTATGATATTTAACACATATGTGTTAAAAATGAATATAATTATAGAAGGAGGTGTACATATGAGTGCACATGATATTTTAAATAATCCATTTTTAAACAAAGGAACTGCTTTTACATTAGAAGAGCGTGAAAAATTAGGACTAGTGGGCATGCTACCACCATACGTCCAAACAATTGAAGAACAAGCACGCCAGACTTATGCACAGATGCAGACAAAGGCAAATGATTTAGAAAAAGCGTTTGTTTTTGATGCAAATCTTTAATACGAACCGTACACTTTTCTACTATATGTTCTCTCAACATCTAGCAGAGTTTAATCCTATCGTTTACGATCCAACAATTGCAGATACAATTGAAAACTATAGTGATCTATTTATTGATCCACAATACGCTGCATACTTAGATATTAATCATCCAGAAAATATTGAAGCTACTTTAAAAAATGCGGCTGGTGATCGTGAGATTCGTCTAATTGTTGTTACGGATGCAGAGGGTATCTTAGGGTATCGGTGACTGGGGTACTAAACGGTGTGGATATTTCTGTTGGTAAGTTAATGGTATATACAGCTGCTGCTGGAATTGATCCCATCTATGGTATTACCTCTTGTTATCGATGCAGGTACAAACCGTAAAGAATTACTTGAGAAATCCTAACTATCTCGGAAACCGTCATGAGCGTGTACGTGGGAGATCGTTATTATGATTTTATTGATCAGTTTGTACAGACTGCTGAACGTCTATTCCCTAAACTATATTTACACTGGGAAGACTTTTGGTCGTTCTAATGCCGCAAACATCCTTGAAAAATATCGTAAGCAAAATTCCAACATTTAATGATGACATCCAAAGGAACAGGCATCGTAACTCTTGGTGGTATCTTTGGTGCACTGGAATTACTGGTGGTAAGTTAGCATGATCAGGTTTATCTATGCTTTGGAGGAGGTACTGCTGGTGCAGGTATCGCATCTCGTGTACTACGTGAAATGGTTACAGAAGGTGTACCTGAGGAAGAGGCATATAAGCGTTTCTTCATGGTTGATAAACAAGGGCTACTCTTTGATGATATGGATGATTTAACACCTCAACAAAGACCATTTGCCAAGAAGCGTTCTGACTATCCTAACGCAGATAAGCTAACTGACTTATTAGAAGTTGTTAAGACCGTTAAACCAACAATCTTAGTTGGTACTTCAACTCAACCAAATACATTCACAAAGGAAATTGTTGAGGAAATGTGCAAGATTACAGAGCGCCCAATGATTTTCCCATTATCTAATCCAACAGTATTAGCAGAAGCCAGTGCTGAAGATCTTATCACATGGTCAGATGGAAAAGCATTTGTCGCAACTGGCATTCCTGCAGATACAGTATCCTATAAGGGCGTTGATTATGTGATCGGTCAGGCAAATAATGCTTTGATTTATCCTGGTCTTGGACTTGGTATGCTTGCATCAGAAGCTAGTCTTTTAACAGATGAAATGATTGGAGCTGCCGCACATTCCCTAAGTGGTATTATTGACCAGTCTCAACCTGGTGCACCTGTACTACCACCATTCAAGTATGTCGCAGATGTTTCTATTAAGGTTGCGGAAGCTGTTGCTAAAAAAGCGCAGGAACAAGGCCTTGCACGTGCAAAAGAAACAGACATGGCAAAAGCAGTACGTGATTTAAAGTGGTATCCAAAATACTAGGTGATTTTTATGGTTTTCCTACAATCCTTTAGAGTATTTTGCCCGTTGTTATTTTAATTTTCACTAGGATATATCCTGCAGATTAGAAAATGGTTTGATGTTAGTTTTGGTGATAACATCTCAAAATTAATTATGAACATTGCTTTACCGGCATCTATATTTGTATCGGTAATGGAATATCTTACGGTAGAACGCTTGATTAAACTTTCAAGTGGGTTAGTATATGTGGGTCTAGCAACAATCTTAGGATATGTTGTAGCCTTTATACTAGTTAAGGTTTTTAAAAATTAAACCTGGTAGACGAGGAACGTTTATCAATACTTTTGTTAATGCAAATACTATTTTCATTGGGTTACCTTTAAACATTGCGTTATTTGGTGATAAGGCAACAGAATACTTCCTCGTTTATTACATCATTAAATACAATATCTTCTTGGACATTAGGTATCTATTTGATGACAACGGATAGTCTGGTTCAAACTAAAACAGAAGTGTCGTTTGACTTGAAGAAACTATTACCTCCACCTCTAATTGGATTTCTTGTGGCAATCGTATTCCTAATTGTTAAGATCCCGGTACCACAGGTAATGACAAAAACATTGACTTATGCTGGAAATATTGTGACACCACTTTCACTTATTTATATCGGCATTGTATTAGCGAAAGCTGGACTAGCAACTGTGAAGTTAGATAAAGATTCAGTGTTTGCTCTTTGTGGACGTTTTCTAATAGCACCTTTATTAATGATGATAGTTCTAAAGACAATTGGGACAAATCTACCAAATCTAGAAGCACAGACATTTATGTTACAATCGGCAGTTTCATCTCTTGCTGTAATGCCAATCCTTGTGCATCAAGGGAATGGAGATGTTGAATATGCGACCAACATCGTGACTTTAAGCACAGTATTGTTAGTGGTAGTTATTCCATCTGTGATGAGCATAATGCATTTCGTTATTTGATTAAGTGAGAAGAGTCTACTAATATTGTGTGTTTAACAACTGCTATTTTGACTTACTTTAATAGTTAATTTAGGAGTACTAGTAATTACGAATTATGATAAAAGCCTAGCTGATGGAAATTCAGTTAGGCTTTTTTTAGCTATTACCAGAATAGTTTTTACGTTCTTTTTGCTTTGGAGACTAAGTCGTAGTCTGTTAGAAAGTTTAGTGGTAGATCCTTCCACGACCGACAAAAGCACGGTTTTAGATTTTCTTCAGTCAGGAAATGTTGTGGATTGTGGATATCGAGACCAGATGATGATAGGGCATTTCTTCTTTAGCGAAAAATCTCAAAGAATTCTCTTGTTGGATAGGCATAACGTTCTCCCGTCAAGATATTCCTTCTGCCAATGCGTACACCAGTACCACAATTTAGTCTCTAAAGGAATATCGTAGAAGCGAGATATGTCTGCAATCTTTTCTGCAGCATTTAGTACACTCTCGTCAATTCTAGGATATTTCCAGAGAAATACATCAGGATGAGCAATATAATCACACATATAATGTTGACAAGCTTCCTCTAAGCATTTTACATAGCGTTCAACTTGGTCTTTGTTGTCAAATTCATATACACTATCTTTATCAATGGTTAGATTGTGTTGTCCCTAAAAATAATATAATCTAATGTCTTTTCGATATTCACGAATGGTATCCCATTGGCTTGATAGTACTCTACTTCCATACCCTAGATGAATATCGATTTGAGATGTGTATTTTTTTCTTGTAAGAGAACGAATAGATTGATAATAATCAGGAATTTGTTCAATGTTCATACGTAACCCAGGACATGGTGTAGGATATGCGGCATGGTCACTGAAACCAAGGGTTGTTAGACCTGCTTGAATCGCTGCTTGAACATACTCTTCATCTGTACCGATCGCATGACCACAACGCGCTGTATGCGTATGATAGTTTGCTTTAATCATTGATATACCTCCAGAAACGATGAAATTATACCATTCCTCACATAGATTGACAAAAATATCGAAAAAGTAATATTATAATAGTTGAACGACTGTTCAACTATTATATGTAGTGAGGTGTTAAGATGGAATATCAAATATCGTGTTGATGGGCATTGATTGTGCAGATTGTGCTGCAGAATTAGCAGAGGAAATCAGAAAAAAATAGAGGTGTACTAAGTGCATGACATCCATTTTATGCAGCAAAAAATTATACTTTACATGTGATGAAGAAAAATCATTCTGCGATTGAGACAGAAGGTTTTTGATATTATCCATGATGATGAACCTGATGCAGTGATTACAGCTTTACACGATGAGACGAAACACCTTTTTAAATTTAATATTAAGAATATCGATTGTGCAGATTGTGCAAATGAAATAGCAGAGAAGGCAATGGAAATTGAAGGTGTAGAAACATGCGGAAGCTGACTTCATGCATGCAATCTTTACGTGTACAGTTTGCGACAAGTGAGTATACACGTATTGAAAATGCAGCTATGTGAGATGATTGCTAGAAGAGCCGGAAGTGGAATTTTCACGCTATTTTGCAGAGCAGAAGGTTGAGAAGAAAGAAGATCATAGTACACAAATGATGATTGTTCGCTTGGTATTGGGAGCATCCTTATTTGGACTATCATTTATTCTAGCGGGGATTATAAGTAATATTTCAACATTAGTTGCGTATATCATTTTGGGTATGATGTAATTTATAAAAGCCTTCAATAATCTAAGACGAGGGAAAATTATTAGATGAGCATTTCTTAATGACAATTGCTACATTTGCGGCATTGTATCTGAGTGATTGGAAAGAAGCAACGAGGTGTCATGTTGTTCTATCAGATTGGAGAATTCTTCCAAGATTTAGCAGTAGATCATTCTCGTAAAGTCTATCGCGAGCTTTTGATGGATATTCGACCTGACTATGCATCTGTACAAAGCGGAACAGAATTTATCAAAGTTGATCCTACAGAAGTACAGATTGGTGAGATATCATCCAAGTGAAAAAGCCAGGAGAACGTATTCCATTTAGATGGTATGTGATTGTGTCAGGGTAGTTCTTCGTTTGGATACAGCATCTCTAACAGGAGAATCCAAATTTACGTGATGTGGATGTAGATGATGAAGTTATATCAGGGTGTTGTAAATACAAGTGGTGTACTGTTAGATTCGTACAACAAAAGGAATTTGCACAATCAACAGTTTCAAGAATTCTCAGTATTATTGAAGAGAAATAATGAAACAAAGTCAAAAACAAGAAAAATTCATTACAAAGTTTTTCTCATTACTACACACCTACAGTGGTCGCTATTAGCAGTGCTTGTAGCAATCGTAGTAAGTTTAGCAACTGGTGATATGAATGAGGGTATTTATCGTGCTTGTACATTCTCAGTCATCTCTTGTCCATGTGCATTAGTCATTTCTATTCCACTTTCTTTCTTTGCGGGAATTGGTGGATTATCCATGCATGGCATCATGTTGAAGGGAGCGAACTACGTTGAAAAGATTGCGGAGATTCGTACGATTGTATTTCGATAAAACAGGAACTCTTACAACAGGGACAGTTTGCGGTAAGTCAGTTACTGGATAGTTTAGATGACACAAAGCTGATGAAACTTGCAGCGTATGCGGAAAGCTATTCAAATCATCCAATCGCAAAAGCGATACAATATACATATCAAAATGAAGTGGATCAAACAAAGATTTCTGATATGCAAGAAATTGCTGGTAGAGGTATTTCAATTACTTTAGAAAACCATCAGGTTCTTGTTGGTAATTATAAAATGATGGTAGAGAACGGGGTGGATTGTAAACAATATAAAGAGCCCTGGGCACCTATGTATATGTTGCAGAAGATCGTAGATTCTTAGGGTTGTATTCTACTAAAGGATACAATTAAGAAAGATGCAGCTAGTGCAATCAACCACTTAAAAAGGAATCATGCGTGCATGATGGTATCTGGTGATGCAGAAGAGATTTGTCAAGAAGTAGGTAAGGAACTAGGCATTAATTCGATTTATGGTGGATGTTTACCAGAAGATAAGATAACATGCGTGAATACTGTTAAGCAGAATGGTGTTGTAGCATTTGTGGGTGATGGTGTTAATGACGTTCCGGTTATGCGCACAGCTGATATTGGCTTTGCGATGGGATCACTTGGCAGTGATGCAGCAATCGAAGCTGCAGATGTTATTATCACGGATGATAATCTAAACAAGATTGATACAACCATTCAACAGGCAAAGAGAATTATTCGTATCGCAAATCAAAAATATCTTCTTTGCGATTGCGATCAAAAGTACTTGCGCTAGTATTAGGAGCACTTGGTATTGCGAATATGTGGATGGCAATCTTTGCGGATACAGGTGTTGCTATATTGTGTGTCATTAACGCTGTTCGACTTCTTCGTATCAAGAAATGATTAGTATTCCTACATTTGTAAGTATGGTAAAAATAACTCTTGTGTAAAGGGAGGGAATTATCGGATGAATATATTTGATGTTATATCGGTGATTATCCTGATACTTGTAACCGCATTAGGCGTGCTATATTGGCAAACGAAAAGGAGTCGGAAATGAAAAGATTTATAACTTTAATTTTTAGTGAATGTAGCTTCACTTTGGTTGATTGATCGTGTTATGAGAACAATGTATATCAGTTCTGCAAATACATTATTCTTGATTGCATTTATCCTTGTTATTTTGAATGCAACATTAAAAACCATTAATGAAGTTGGTATTCTTACCATTGACATTCTTCAGCTTTGGGTTATTCTCGCTGATTATCAACGCAGCAGTATTATCCATTGCATTCAGTTTTGCACACGGTTTCATATATGATGGGTTTCCATACAGCGATTATCGCAAGTATTCTAGTATCTATCGTGAATGCAGCCATTAATTCATATCTTGAATAACATCGTACGTAGAAGTACGATGTTTTGATTAAACAGCAAAAGAAAGGCAATATCTGATATAATTTTTATCGATATGAGAACAGTAATTCAAAGAGTAAAACATGCCAGTGTTACCATCGATGGAGTCGTAAATGGGAAAAATTGAATCAAGGGTTTTCCTATTGTTAGTTGGAATCAAAGATGATGACACTGAAGCAGTTGTAGAAAAAAATGGCAGATAAGATTGCCAAAAATGCGTATTTTTCGATGATGAAAATGGGAAAGATGAATCTAGCATTACAACAAGTTGGAGGTGCGATTTCTATCAATTTCACAGTTTACGTTATTCGCAAACTGCAAAGAAGGGTAATCGTCCAAGTTTTGATGGGGCTGGTAAGCCTGAACATGCCAAAGCGATGTATCTATACTTTCAACGAAGTATTAAGACGCTATGGTCTACAAGTCGAAGAGGGTATCTTTGCGGCAGAGATGAAAGTTGAACTGCTCAACGATGGGACCAATCACAATATGTCTAGATTCGGAGGATTTAAAATGACACAAAATTATTTACGGTAGTGAATTATCTGCCGAACTAAAAGAAAATATGCGTACGAAGGTGAGAGTCTTGGGTATCTGCAGGGATGAGAACTCCATGTCTTGCGGTTATTCTCGTAGGGGATAATCCAGCATCTGAGTCTTATGTACGTGGAAAAGAGAAGGCTTGTGCAGCGGTAGGAATTCAAAACCAATACAATTCGTTTGTCCGCAAGTATTACACAAGAAGAATTAGAACAAGTGATTAGTGATTGTTCTAAGGATGATACCGTCGATGGCATTCTCATTCAGTTGCCATTACCAGAAGGCTTTAATGAAGACAGAGCGATTGCGTGTATTGATCCTGAAAAGGATGTGGATGGGCTTCATCCAATGAAACTTTGGAAGATTCTTTATGAATCAACCATCCTTTGTGCCTTGTACACCACTCGGTATCATGGAGCTATCTAAAGCGTATGGGATGTAATCCAAAGGGTAAAGCATGCGGTGGTTATTGGGACGCTCTAAAGTTGGTAGGAACACCAGTAGCTCGTTTATTACAGAATGCCAATGCGACTGTCACAATCTGTCATTCCCATACTAGCAAACTTAAAAGAACTTACAAACTTAGCAGATATCTTAATTGTCGCAGTAGGTAAGCCAAAGATTATTGATGCTCAATATGTCAAAAGAAGGTGCGTATGTAATTGATGTTGGGTGTAAATAGTGTTGATGGGCACTTATGTGGTGATGTAGATTTTGAATCAGTAGCTCCTAAGGCAGGTGCGATTACACCTGTACCAAAGGGTGTTGGTCCAATGACAATATGTATGTTGTGCAAAAATACAATCACTGCATATGAAAAAGAGGCAGGGGACTATGATTAGTGATTTTAATCTAAATGATACAGTTGAAATGAAAAAGGAACATCCCATGCAAGAAAGTCCAAAATATTGGAAAGTTATTCGTATGGGTGCGGATATTAAAATCAAAGTGTCTAGGGTTGTGGTGCTGTTGTAATGTTTCCAAGACATGAATTTGAACGTAAGCTAAAGAAGATTATTGAGAAAAGCACCACAGGAATAAGAGGAAAGAAAAGAGGGAATCATATATGTCATTAACAGCAGGTATCGTTGGCTTACCAAATGTGGGTAAATCAACTTTGTTTAATGCAATTACAAACAGCCAGGTCTTAGCAGAGAACTACCCATTCGCAACCATCAATCCAAACGTTGGTGTGGTAGAAGTTCCAGATAAAGAGAATGGATGATTTCGTAGAAATCTTCCATCCAAAGAAGACAATCTACACAACATTCGAATTTACAGATATTGCAGGTCTTGTAAAAGGTGCATCAAAGGGTGAAGGTTTAGGAAACCAATTCTTAGCGAATATTCGTGAGACAGATGCAATCGTTCACGTTGTAAGATGTTTTGATGATAGTAATATCGAACACGTAGAAGGTTCTGTTGACCCAATTCGCGATATTGAAGAAATTAACTTAGAACTATGCTTAAGTGATTTGGATACAGTCCAGAATCGTATTGGTAAGGTGGCTAAGAAGGCACAGACATCCAAGGATAAGGATGCTGTAGCTGAATATACATCCTTACAGAAGTTTGAAAAGTTATTAGAGGCAGGGAACACCTGTACGTTTAGGGTGACTTAGAAGATTCTGACCGTGATATGTTAAAGAACTATGGTTTATTAACATCAAAGCCAGTTATCTATGTTGCGAATATGAGCGATGAAGAAATCGGTGATCCTGAAAGTAATGCGTACTACCAAAAGGTAAAGGCATTTGCGGAAAAATGAAGGTAGTGAATGTATCGCTATCTGTGCAAAGATGGAAGAAGAACTTTCAAGTCTTGATAAAGAGAGAAGATTGCATTCATGCAGGATTTAGGAATTGCATCAATCTGGTTTGGATAAAGATTATTCGTGCAGCATATCACTTACTAGGTCTAAGAACATTCTTTACAGTTGGTGAACCTGAGTGTCGTGCATGGACTTTCCGCGAAGGTATGAAAGCTCCTCAATGTGCAGGTGTTATCCATACAGACTTTGAAAAGGGATTTATCCGCGCGGAAATCTATAGCTATGAAGACTTGATGGAATATCGTACAGAACAATCTGTTAAGGAACACGGTAAGATGCGCTTAGAGGGTAAAGAATATTTGATGAAGGATGGAGATGTAGTCTTCTTCCGCTTCAATGTATAATTCATCTCATTTTCACAGTGAATCATGATAAAATAGGAATAACAATAGGAGGCTCTTATGAAACTGATCTTAGCAATTGTATCCAATGATGATGCATCTGCAGTTTCTGCTGCACTTACAAAGAATAATTTCTATATGACACGTTTAGCAACGACTGGTGGATTTCTACGTGCTGGAAATACAACTATTATCGTTGGTACGGAAGATGAGCTTGTAGATAAATGTATCGCAGTTATCGGCGAAGAAGCGAAAGCGTCGTACAGAAATTGTTCCATCAACAGCATCATATGATGTTGGTAGATATGCGTCCTTCCCGGTTGAAGTACAAATCGGTGGAGCGACAATCTTTGTATTGGACATCGAACAATTCAAGAAAGCTATAAAAGCAGGGTGACCTGCTTTCTTTTATCATGAGGGAAAGGAAGAAAGTATGACTGTATTATTTGTGAAATGCCGCATTCCGTAGAGAATTCAAGAACATATGACTTGGCACAGAAGTATTTATCAACTCTTACAGATACTGTGAAATCAGTAAATCTTGGTGAAGAAAGAGATAAGACCACTCCAGAAAGCTTCTTTAGAACAGTATTGTAAGGATTCTCGCAGCCATGATTTTCAAGATGAAATGTATCGTTATGCTAAAGCAATTTGCCAAGGCAGATGAGATTGTGATCGCGGCTCCATTTTTGGAATTTTGGACTACCTGCTATATTACATGCATATTTAGAACTGGTATGTACGCAAGGTATCACCTTTGATTTAAATGAAGCGAGGGGAGTATTACAGTCTTTGCCAAGCGAAGAAAACTCGTGTTGATTTTTAACTGCTGGTGGAAATGTGCCTGGAGAAATGATTGTGCAATCTCCTATCTACGAAACATTATGCAAAGAGTTCTGGAAGATTGAGGATATACGATATTACTACGCAGATGGAATTGATCTTGTTGGTGCAGATGTAAGTGGAAAGTTAGAAGCAGTTATCAAGCAGTATGGAAATTCGCAAGAGTAAAATAGAAGATATCCATCAAATCTTAGAGGTGATTCATGATGCGCGAGGGAAAGTATGCGTGATAATGGTATCCCTCAATGGCAAGATGGATATCCAAATGAAAGTGATTATTTCCCAGGATATACAAGCAGGGAAAATAGTTATGTACTTGTGGATGGGAAAACGTATTGTTGGTACTGCATATATCATTGCAGGACATGAGCCAAGCTATGACTATATTGAAGGTGGTCAATGGTTGAAATAATCATCCTTATGTCGTTGTACATCGTATTGCGGTACGTAAAGACTACAGAGGGCAAGGGTGCTGCTCGTTATATCATGGAGTTTGCGGAAAAAGATAGCGATGGAACATCAACTACATGATATTCGTATTGATACACATGATGACAATATTCCGATGCGTAAGATTTTTAGTAAAAACTAGGTTACCATGCATGCGGTACAATCTACCTAGACAACGGTGATAAACGTATTGCATATCAAAAAACATTTTAAAAAAGAAAAACGCACTAATGAGTGCGTTTTATCATGTCTATCAGAATTTTATCATCGTTATTTTCGGGTGATGAATAACTTCATCCAAACATGCATGTAATATATCTGCGATTTCTTTTCCCTGATAACCAAGTCCTTTGATGGTATTACCATCTATCGCAAGATGCTTTAGTAAGTAGGGTTCGCTAGCATCTTGTATTTCATGATAATATGCAAGCATGGTATCTTTTTGGGATAATCTGTATCAATCGCATAGCGATATGAATGATAGATATCAAACGGAATATTAAGTGTAGATAAGAACTGTTTTAATTCTACCTTGGATGTAAGACTCTTTGTTGAATGTTTGATACAGCTTTAGAATCACAGTTTGTTCTGCGCCTGAATATTTTCAGAGCGTTCTAAAGATTTCCTTTTGCGTTAGGGAATATCCTTTGAGAAGTATTGCCATGCGGATATTTGCATTCAATAAAGAGATCGATTTGATTGAAGCTAAAGCTTTGTTGGATAACGCTGTCTGGTTAATTCAGGAATAAATACCTGAATGACATCACTATATTCTGTAAAGGATAGAAGAGCGCATTTGTTTCTAGAATGCCAATCCCACTCGTTATGAATGCGTTCTTCAGAGATATAGTGTAGTAAATCTTTTTGTTTGTGTATTGCGGTTGCTGTATTTTTCTTCGATGGTAAATGAGAGTCTTCCTGCAAAGCGTAATGCGCGTAGAATACGCAGTGCATCTTCATCAATACGTTCGTGAGGGTTACCAATGCAGCGAATAATTTTATGCTGCAAGTCATCCACGCCACCAAAGAAATCTATCAAACCTTCATTGTTGTTATAGCAAAGAGCGTTGATTGTAAAATCACGACGTTTACAATCCTCCTCGATACTCTTAGAGAATGAGACTCCAGATGGATGGCGATGATCTTCGTAGCTATTTTCACTACGGAACGTTGTAATTTCAACAGGTTGTTTATTAGACAGTACAGTAATGGTGCCGTGCTGAATACCTGTTTGAAATACACGGTAGTTAGAGAATACTTGCAACATCTCTTTCTGGGAGTTGCGTCTGTTGTTAAGTCGTAATCGTGAATCGGTAGTTCTAGTAATGCATTGCGAATTGCACCACCAACAACATATGCACTATAACCATTTTGATTTAACAAGTCGATGAGGACTTGGATGTAATCCGGAATCTGAATTTTCATAATTCTATTATAGTTGGATTATTCAAGAATGGATAGAAAACCGCTAGATAGCGCTAAATATCGCATCAAATATGGTTATTTCTTGGATTTTTCTTTTATTTCATTCCACAACATCTTATGATTATCATAGAACATAAATTTTTAGGAATAAAAACAATTCACTGTAAGGAGGATTTTTACATGAGAATCGGACAATCGACAGATATTCATCGCCCTAGCAGAAGGAAGAAAAACTCATCTTAGGTGGTGTGGAGATTCCTTCAGAACTAGGACTTGTAGGACATAGTGATGCGGATGCGTTATGCCATGCGGTAGCGGAAGCGATTCTTGGTGCACTTGCATTAGGTGATCTGGGGAAATGGTTTCCAGATACCGATCCAAAAGTGGGAAGGTGCTGATTCAATAAAGATTCTGACGCAGGTTGGTGTCATGATGCGTGAGCGTGGATATGTGATTGGAAATGTTGATAGTCTCATCATGATTGAAAAAGCCAAAGATGGCACCACATATTCAGTCTATGCGTGAGAAATATCGCAAGAGCTTTAGAGTGTCATCTGGATAGTGTCAGTGTGAAGGCGACACGTGGAGAAGGCTTAGGTTTTGTTGGAAAGTCAGAAGGTGTACAAGCACAAGCTGTTGTACTACTTGTAAAGGAGGACTAGTTTATGTTTGCGAAAACTTCTGAAGTAAAAGTATTACGAGACCCTGTACATGGATATGTACATATTGATTTGCAGGTAATTTGGGATATTGTTAATAGCAGTTGGTTTCAACGTTTACGTCGTATTCGTCAACTAGGTGGTGCTTATGTTGTGTACCATTGTGCAGAGCATACTCGTTTCTCTCACTCCCTAGGAGTGTATGAAATTGTTCGTCGTATGGTAACAGAGGTTCCAGATATTGTCAGTGCATTAAATGAATATGATAAGGTAACAATCATGCTGGCAGGTTTACTGCATGATATTGGTCATAGCCCATACAGCCATGCATTTGAGGCAGTCACTGGAACATCACATGAAGAATTTACTTGTCGTATCATTGAAGAGAATACAGAGATTACAAAGATCATTGAATCCAGTGCAAAAGGGTCTTGCAGAAGGATGTTGCGGATGTCATCCGTCATAAGAGTAAGAATCCACTACTAGTGCAGATGATCAGTTCACAACTAGATGCGGACCGTATGGATTACTCTATTACGTGATGCATACTTTACAGGTACGAAGTATGGTGAGTTTGATTTGAGAGAATCTTACGTACATTACGTGTCGTTGATGGTAACCGTTTGGTAATCAAAGGAAAGTGGTGTATACGCAGTTGAAAAACTATATCATGGCACGCTATCATATGTATTGGCAGATTTACTATCATCCCAGTTGCACGTAGTTTTGAAACCATTCTACATCTACTCTTTTAAGCGTTTAAGAGATTTAAAGAGTGTTAGTGATCCAGCTATCATTTCATTATTTAAGCCTGTTTTTAACAGGGAAGAAGATTTCTTTAAAAGCAATATTTCATGTTAGATGAATATGCATTTAGTTATGGTTTTCTCAAGATTATGTGAACATAAAAGATCAATCGTACGTGATTTTGCGTTACGCATTCGGGACCGTAAAGTTATTTGCGTATTCAGAAAGTAATCCAGCGAAATAATCGTAAACTTCGTCATCAGTTAAAGAAGGCTGGATATAACTTGGATTATTATTGGTCAAAGGATGAGGTGTATCAAAAAAACCGTATGAACCATATACAGATAGTAGAGGAGATGCGGTTTGGGTAAAGAAAAAGGATGGTACGATAGTGGAAATGTCGAACGCATCCAATGTTGTATATAGTTTAGTGCATGGACCCAGTTCATGATGAATTTAGTGTCTACTATCCAAAAGGAGTTGAACAGGTTAAAAATGAATCAAGAAGAACGTGCAAAGGAAAGTGGACACAGGATATTCCTGAATTAGATGGGTTTAACATTACAACAGCGCGTTGCGATATGTAATCAAGTATCAAAGTATATTATTTTCTTGGTTGGGCTATGGCTAACGCTTTTCTTTGTGGTCGTTTTCGTTATACTTTCCAGTGCAGATACAAACTCTGCTCTATATAATCTACTCAATCATACAGCAGAAGCTATTAATGCGATTTTTCAATGGTGGCTCAAGTAAGCGGTACATGGTAGCCCTACTTGAAAGTTTGCCATATATTTTACCATTGCTCGTAATTTTGGTAGGACCAATTTGGCTTATACTGACAGCATTTCGTAAGCTAATGTTACTTTCAGCTGCCAGGAAAATTATAGTTTGATTGGTTGAAATCATAATATATACAAAAAAATACACTGTTGTGTACAGGACATAACGAAAAGCACATGTATAATAGTGTTTAAGAAAAATGCTCAATTGAAGCAGATGTGAGGTAAAATATGAATCCAATATTTATGGTGGTGGGGATACTTGTTGTATGGGCTATTGCATTTGTGGTATTTATCACACTTCAAATGAAGCGGAAGAACGCAGAAGCAGAACTTGTTGCGGCAAGTACAACGAAAGCTATTGTACATTTCCATGGAGATGTTTCAGCAATCGATGGGAAAGATGTGGCTAAATATCATCCAATCAAGGGACAAATGCTAGATACAATTATAGCGTTAGAACCTGGTCATCATACCTTTGTAGGTAGTTTTCAAATGACAGAGAATGGCATTGTAGTAAAAAAACAAAAAAATTACTACGCAACAGATATTGAGTTTGAATTTGATGTCGAAATGGGCAAGGTGTATAGGGTAGGTCTTTATAAAAAAATGTGAATCATGAAGAAAAAAAGTGATAATGACACTTCCGCTTACTGTAAGTGGATTTGGCGCAAAAACACTATATCTTATCGCCTACAACGAATAATTTAATAAAAATTACTTCCATAAATTACTATGGAAGTTTTTTTGTTGGGCGGAAAGGTTGACAGGAGAATTACTTTCGCATATAATCATTCACGGAAGGTGAATATGCGTATAACAGTCAAACTAATACAACATGATTTGTTGGAGGATAAAGAAAGCAAATCTTATTGGAAACAAATGCTTTATATGATGGAAATACATTACGCTATCGCGAAGGAAATGATGGGGGATCTCATCAGGTTTACTTTTGGGTGATGATTATGATTTCTTTTCGAGCGAAAAAGCAGATGTTCATACAAAGAAATTACACTCTTTGATGATAAAGATGGAGAGAGTGTTGTGGACTCTCAGTATGGCAAAAATGTACATGCAGACAAGGCTTTGTCATGCGGAAAAAGTGTGATGAGTACTGGGTTGTTGAGTATCAGCTGATTATGAATAAAGAGGTCGTACTTCATCAGAATTTACGCTGGGAATTTATCCCAGTAAAAAATATTTGACTTTATTTGTAACTTGGGGTATAGTGCCATGGCGAAGCAAGCATATCATGCATTTGTATAAAGGAGATTTACAATGGTTAACAATGAGACTATGACGGATGTAGCCTACAATTGGCTCAAAAAAAGAAAAAGAGAAGTAGATTTCTCAAAGATTTGGGATGAAATTGTAAAGACAATGGATATTCCTGAAGATAAAATCAGACGTAAAAAAGCACAGTTCTATAGTGACTTAATGTTGGATAATAGATTTGCTTCTTTAGAAAATAATAAGTGGGATTTACGTAACCGTCGTAAGTTTGAAGAGGTTCATATCGATACTTCTGAAATCGAACTAGAGGATGATGAATTAGATGAGCCAATTGAAGTTGCTGGTCTAGATTTACCAAAGGGCGATGACGCATTCGATAATTAATTAAGAAAAAGGCTAAAAATAGCCTTTTTTTAATCATGCTACTTTAAAAAATATTCAGAAATAGTTTAATATGAAAAACGCTAAATAAGGAGGAATATCTCATGGTATTAGTTTCAGCAAAAGAAATGATTGAAAAGGCTCATGAAGGTCATTATGCAATTGGTGCTTTCAACATCAATAACATGGAATGGACAAAGGCTATCTTAGCTGCTTGCCAACAGGCTAACTCTCCTGTCATTCTTCAGGTTTCTGAAGGTGCAGCGAAGTATATGTGTGGCTTCAAGCAGTGTGTAGATATGGTTAAGAACATTCATGACCATATGGGCATTACAGTTCCAGTTGCTTTACACTTGGATCACGGAACATTTGAAGGTGCTAAGGCTTGCATCGAAGCAGGTTTCACATCTGTAATGTTCGACGGTTCTCACTATGATTTCGCAGAGAACTTAGAGAAGTCAAAGGAAATCATCAAGTTAGCTCATTCACAGGGTGTATCTGTAGAATGTGAAGTTGGTGGTATCGGTGGTACAGAGGATGGCGTTACATCTAACGGTGAATTAGCTGATCCAAAGGAATGCGCAGAAATCGCTTCATTAGGTGTTGATTTCTTAGCTGCAGGTATCGGTAACATCCACGGTGTATATCCAGAAGACTGGGCAGGATTGAATTTCGAAAGATTAGCAGAAATCGATGCTGCTGTAAATGGCAAGCCATTAGTATTACACGGTGGTTCTGGTATCCCATTTGACCAAGTACACAAGGCTATCACAATGGGTGTATCTAAGATCAACGTAAATACAGACTTACAGATTGTATTTGCTAAGGCAACTCGTGAATACATCGAAGCTGGTAAGGATCAACAGGGTAAGGGCTTTGACCCACGTAAGTTACTCAAACCAGGTGCTGACGCAATCGTTGCTAAGGTAATCGAAATGGTTAACCAATTCGGTTCCGCTGACAAAGCTTAATTACAAATTGAGTGATATAGAGGCTCACGTGGGCCTCTTTTTTCTATCTCGTTGTATAATGATGACGCAAACTTTTGCATACATCTAGAATGGATACGAAAATTCATGTAAAATGCTGTATATGATAAAAGCGGTATTGTTTGACATGGATGGTATTCTTTACGATAGTGAATACTATTATATGCAGGGGACAGTTGCGCAGATGCGTGCGTATGGATACGAAGGTCCTGTAGAGAATATCTATCAAATCATCGGCACAACGATGCAGAAAAACATATGAGATGTTGTATGACATGCTAGATGGTAAAGTTCCTCTTGAAGTGATTCGTGAAAATAACGAAAGATACTTTAATATGGAACATCCAATTCATTTTAAGGAAATTATGTTTCCGGGTATTCCGCAGGCATTACAACAGATGAAGAAGATGGGTTTAAAGTTAGCGGTATGTTCGGCTTCTTCTTATGACTTGATTGTAACAAGTCTAAAAGAGATGGGAATCTTGGAATACTTTCGACTTTATTGAAAGTGGAGAAAACTGCAAACGTTCAAAAACCATATCCAGATATCTATTTATTAGCCCAAGAGGCATTACAAGTACGCAAAGAAGAGTGCTTGGTATACGAAGATAGTAAAGCAGGGATACAAGCAGGTATCTCAGCTGGAATAAGAACTGTTGCGAGAATTGATGATCGCTTCTACCAGGATCAATCAAAAGCAGATATACTTGTAAAGGATATACACGAGCTGACAGAGCTGATCAGAAAGGAAAAATAAATATGCAGGAAGTAATTAAAATTGAAGGTGGACATACGCTAGAGGGAGAAGTCACAATCTCTAGTGCAAAGAATGCGACAGTAGCACTGATTCCTGCTACCGTACTGGCCCATGGACCAGTCACAATTGTTGGGGTACCGCAGATTGCGGACGTTGAATCCCTAACAAAGATTCTAAATTTATTAGGTGTTCAAGTAGAAGCACGCTCTTCTGATCATTTGATTATCGATCCTACAAATATCCAAAAATATTGACTTGGTAGATGACGCAGTCACAAAGCTTCGTGCATCTTACTACTTCATGGGTGCGTTGTTAGGTAGATTTGGTCGTGTATGTATGAAGATGCCTGGTGGATGTTACTTAGGCCCAAGACCAATCGACTTACATCTAAAAGGTTTTGAAGCCTTAGGTGCTAAAGTAACATATGATAAGGCTTGTTATACAATCGAAGCCAAAGGAATTAAAGGGTGCGAAAAATCTTCTTAGATATCGCAAGTGTTGGCGCAACTATCAACATTATGATGGCTGCTGTATACGCAAAGGGGTCGTACAACGATTGAAAATGCAGCGAAGGAACCAGAAATCATCGATGTTGCGACATTTATTAAACAAGATGGGTGCACATATTCGTGGTGCAGGTACAAATGTCATCACAATTGATGGTGTTGATCAAATTGATGGGCTGTTTCCATGAAATTATCCCGGACCGTATCGAAGCAGGAACATTCTTAGTGATTGCGGCTGCTTGTGCTAAAGAAAGATGGTGATCAAGAATATCATCCCACAACACTTAGATGCCTTAACTTCTAAGTTACAGGAAATGGGTGTTGATATGGATATTGATGTAGACCGTATTACGATTCGTCATACAGATAAACTGGTTGCGACGGATGTTACCACAAGACCATACCCTGGTTTTTGCGACGGACTTACAACAACCACTTACAACACTGATGACACAAGCACATGGTGAATCCAAAGGTTGTAGAGACAATCTACATAGAGCGCTTTAAGCACTGTGGAGAATTACAACGTATGGGTGCAGATATCGAAGTATCAACAGGTTCTGCTAGTATCAAAGGCCCAAGTTCTTTATTTGGAACCAAGGTTGTTGCGACAGATTTTACGTTGTGGTGCAGCGATGTTAGTGGCGGGTCTATTAGCAGAAGGTGTCACAGAAATCCATGATGTATATCACATCGATCGTGGTTACGCTGAAATCGACCAGAAGTTAAAAAAATCTAGGTGCAGTAATTTGGCGTGAAACTATTGAATAAAAAAAGATTGCACGAAAAAAATTGTTATGGTAGTATAAATAGGCAATTTAGCACTTTCTTTAAGCCAATCAGAGGCTTAAGGCAGAAGGGAGATAAAAAAATGAAAAAAAGATATTCATCCAACTTATCACAAGGCGAAGGTAGTATGCACAAGCTGTGGTGCAGAATTCGAAAACAGGTTCTGTATTATCTGAAATTAAAGTAGATACATGCTCAAACTGCCATCCATTCTATACTGGACGTCAGAGATTCGCACAGGCTCAAGGACGTATCGAGAAGTTCAATAAGAAGTACGGTATGAAATAAAAGCCGGTCCGGTATAATTCCGGACCTTTTTTTCTTTGAATACAAAGAATATAAACTATGTTAAAGTTGTTATGGAAAAATATGTGGAGAATACTATGGACGCAGTAAGAACAAAAATTAAGTGAAATAGAAAAAAACAATATAAAGAAATCGTAGAGAAGCTTATGGATGACAAAAGTTATGTCAGATTCTAAGCTCCTTACAAAATTATCAAAAGGAACAGGCAAGACTTACACAACCTGTTGAAGCGTACCACCAACTTCTAGAGTTAGACTCTCGTATTGCACAAGCAGATGAGATGTTAAAGGAGAATGATCCTGAACTCAAAGAGATGGCACGTATGGAAAAAAGGATGAGTGTGAACCAGAACGTGAAGCCTTGTTAGAAAAGAATTCAGCACTTACTTGTACCACGTGATCCAGATGATGACCATGATGTTATTATGGAAATCCGTGGTGGTGCAGGTGGAGATGAAGGTAATATCTTCGCTGGTGACTTATATCGTATGTATAGTAAGTATGCAGAAAGCAAGGGCTGGAAGGTACAGGTTCTGGAAGCTTCTGTCAGTGAAGCAGGTGGATATACGCAGATTATCTTCTCGGTTAAGGGAACAGATGTATACAAGGAATTGAAAGTTTGAATCTGGTGTACACCGTGTACAGCGTGTACCAAAGACAGAAACACAGGGACGTATTCATACTTCTACCGCAACTGTACTATGCCAACCTGAAGCGGAAGATACAGATATTGAAATCGATCCAAAGGACTTAACAATCGAAACACACCGTGCTTCTGGGTGCTGGTGGACAGCATATTAATAAGACAGACTCTGCCGTACGTATCGTGCACGTTCCAACAGGTATTACAGTAAACTGCCAAGATGGACGTTCACAGATTGAAAAACCGCGAGACAGCGATGCGCTTAATTCGTGCACGTGTATATGAAGAACTCAAGCGTATTCAGGAAGAAGAAGCTGGTAAGATTCGTCGTGCTAAGATTGGTACTGGTGATCGTTCAGAAAAAGATTAGAACATATAACTATCCACAAAAACCGTGTGACAGACCACCGTATTGGTTTAACAATTACACAGTTAGACCGTATCATGGAAGGTAAACTCGATGGAGTCATTGAGGGCTTATTAGCAGAAGAAGAAAAAGAGAAAACTCGAGGAGACAGCAGTGTGAGTACATTTGCGAAAAACAATTAAGCAATACGAAAAAGAGTGTCTAAAAAATGATATTCCTGCGGAAACTGTCATGGCATATCTTTTAGAAATCTCTCAACGTGAACGCTATGATTTGTTTATGCATATCGATGATGAGATGCCAGAAGAGCTCGTAAGTGAATTCCATGCAGGCATGGAAAGAATCTTAAAAACAGGAACCAATGGCGCATGTATTAGGTTATTCATGGTTCTATGGATATAAGATGATTGTCAATGAAGATGTATTAATTCCACGCTGTGAAACGGAAGAACTCTGTGCATTAATTTTATCTCGTATTGATGAAATTTTCCCAACACAGGAAGCTGTCGAATGTGCAGATGTTGGAACCGGTTCTGGTGCCATTGCGATTACAGTCGCAAAAAGAAGAAAAGTCGTGTGAAGATGCACGCAACAGATATTAGTGAAGAAGCTTTAGTCACTGCACGGAAGAACGCAGAAAATAACGAAGTCGTATATCGACTTTACTGCAGGAGATATGTTACAACCGTTAATTGACGCAAACCGTCATTTGGATGTACTCATTTCCAATCCTCCATACATACCGCAGGATGAACAGATGGAAACCTCTGTTGTGGACTTTGAACCTCATGTAGCCTTATTTGGTGGTGAGGATGGACTAAAGTTCTATCGTATGATTTTTCAGGATTGTAAGAAAGTTCTCAACGAGAAAGCATTTATGGCTTTTGAAATGGGATGGGATCAGCGTGAGCGTATGAGTAAACTAGTAGAAGAGATGTTACCAGAAGCTCGTTATGAAATCCTTAAAGATATGAACGGCAAAGACCGTATGTTGTTTGTATATTTTAATTGTTAAAAATGGAGGATTCCTCCATTTTTTTATCTTTTTCAGATAAATTTAACATCCAAAAATGGATGAGCATAGTAAAATAGATATGCTAGGAGTTTAAACTATGACAAAAGAATATTCTTGAGTGGCTAGAAGCCTCTTGTCTAAAACATCCAAATAAGATTGCGGTCGCAGATGAAACCGCAGAAATGACATATGCAGAGTTAGTGAAAGATGCCAAGATTCTTGGTACAACAGCTTGCGACATATATCCAACCTCGTCAAGCGGTTGCGATGTATATGGAAAAGAGTAACACTACACTTGCGGCGATGTATGGTGCTGTCTATGCGGGTGGATTCTATTCACTGATTGACACAAGACAGCCAATTGGACGTATTGAAAAAGATTTTAGAAGTATTAAAGTCCAAATGTTATCTTGAGTAATGAACGTTTCTATGAAGAAGCACGCGAAAAAAATTAGGGTCTACTGCTAATATTGTGAAGGTTGAAGATATTATCCGTGAAGGCATTATTGATGAAAACATGCTTGCAGGGTATTCGTAAACAGGCAGCTAGCACAGATCCTCTCTACGTAAACTTTACGAGTGGTTCCACTGGTGTACCAAAGGGTGTTGTTGTTGGACATGGATCTGTCATCGATTTTATTCCAGAATTTGTAAAGGTATCTGGAATTTGTGCAGATGATCGTATTGCTAACCAAGCACCATTTGATTTTTGATGTGTCAGTGAAAGATATTTATAGCAGTATCTACGTTGGTGCTAGAGTAGAACTGATTCCACGTGAATTTTTCAGTAATCCAACACATCTGATGGATTTCTTATGTGATCATCAGGTGACTGTACTAACATGGGCTGTTAGTGCAATGTGCTTTGTGTCCATTATGAATGGATTTTGGCTACCGTAATCCTGAGACGATTCGTTTAGTCATGTTTCAGTGGTGAGGTCATGCCAATTAAACATTTAAATATCTGGATGAAGAATTGTCCAAAGGCAGAGTTTTATCAATCTATATGGACCTACTGAAATTACATGTAACTGTACATACTATCGTTTAGAAAAATCGTGAATATAAGGCAGATGAAATCATTCCAATTGGTTCAGCATTTGATAATGAGAAAGTATTCTTACTATCTGATGAAAAATAAATTGGTGGATACCCCAAATGAAAGTGGAGAAATCTGTGTAGCGGGGGCATGTCTAGCGTTAGGTTATTATCATGACGGCGAAAAGACAGCAGCTGTATTTCGTACAGAATCCATTAAATACTGTGTACTATGAACGCATGTATCGTACGGGTGATCTTGCAAAATATAACGAGCAAGGAGAACTGGTTTATATTGGACGTAAAGACTTCCAAATCAAGCACCTAGGACATCGCATTGAGTTAGGTGAAATTGAAAGCTTAGTGCAAGGACGTAGTGGTGTTGTGCGTGCATGTGCAATCTATGACCACAATAAGAAACGCATCTACTTATTCTGGTTAGGTGAGCGTGATCAAAAGGAATTACATAATGAATTAAAGGTTGTAATGCCAAGCTACATGGTGCCTAACAAGTTAGTACACTTGGATGAAATGCCAATGACAAAGAACGGTAAGATTGACCGTGCTGTATTAAAGAAGATGGAAGGAATCGAATAATGCAAGAAAAAAGAACTAAAAGTATATCGCAGAACATTATCAAACACCTTGCTTTTATCTTTGATTTAGAAGCAGTAAAAATATCGTGTTTCAAAGATGAGAGAAATCGTAGGTAGTGCATATCGTCTATGTTATTCCATCAAGGCAAATCCATTCTTGATTCCGACGATGGCAGAAATCACGGATAAACTAGAAGTGTGTAGTCCAGGTGAGTTATCTATCTGTAAAGCTCTGCATGTAGAACCAACAAAGATTCTATACTCAGGCGTTAATAAGACAGAAGTGGATGTTACAGATGCGATGGAATATGGAGTGATTCACTACACAGCAGAATCTCTATTGCATATGGATATCGTAAACGAAGTTGCTGGGAAGTACCAAAAGAAAGTTGAGATTCTACCTCGTTTAAATGCAGGTAGTCAGTTTGGTATGTCCAAGGAAGACTTATTCTCTATCTATGCAAATGAAGAAAAGTATCCAAACGTGATTGTAAAGGGTATCCACTACTTTGCGGGTACACAACGCAAGAAGAATGATAAACAAATCAAAGAGTTGGATATGTTGTTAGAATTAATCAAAGAGATTCAAACAACGTTCAATCGTAAAGTAGAACAAATTGAATATGGACCAGGTCTATCCGTTCCATTATTCGAAGGCGATGATTTCAGTGATACATTAAAACCTCTTGAGAACATCCATGCAAAGTTAAAAGAACTATCTGAGGTTGTTGATTTAACAATTGAAATGGGTAGATTCTATTCCACATTCTGTGGAACATACCTAACTCGTGCAATGGATTGTAAGTCTAATGAAGGTGTGAATTACTGCATCGTAGATGGTGGTATGAATCATCTAAACTATTATGGTCAAATGATGGGTATGAAAGTACCACATATTCAACACTTGCATGCATGTGATGATCGTACAGAAAAGAATTGGTGTCTATGTGGTAGCCTTTGTACAACTGCAGATGTGCTTGTCAGAGATGTAACGTTACAAGGTTTGCATGAGGGTGATTATTTAGCCTTTAACAATTGTGGTGCATACTCCGTTACAGAAGGGATTCACTTATTCTTAAGTCGTACAATGCCGTTAATTCTATTGCGTACAGCAGAGAATGAATACATTGTCGCAAGAGAAATGCAAGAATCTTATCCAATCAATACAATTCAAAATTAATCAACAGACATTCTCTATTTAAATGACAGATAGAGAATGTTTTTTTATTTTGTTGGGGAGTATACTAAAAAGTAGATATTCAACTATTATGTTCAACTATCATTACACTGCTATCATTTATCTTTTGCGTATTTCTAATTCATAAAAGGAGGGTTTATGAGAAAAAAGATGTTATTGTTCCAATGCGTGTATTTAGCTGCTTTAGTTTTGATGGCTATCACGATACAACTGTATATTAAGTTTTATTTAGCCGATATAAATATGAATATTCCGAAGATATCAGTATTATTCACAATTCTAGTTTTAGTAATACTAGTATTGCTTGTTGTGGCATATTTAATATATCGAAAAAAATACCAAAAGATCAGGAATGATAGAAAGGTTCTCTTACAAAAAGAGAACCTTTTAAAAAAATGAATTTATTTATGTATTTGAAATACTTTTGTACAATCGCAATCGCAATGTTTGCGTCATGAGAGATACTTACTTCAAGTTCAGGATGGTCTTTGATGTAAGGCTTTCCCACTTTCATCATTTAGAATACTGTACTGTAAGTAGTCTTTATCCTGGGTTGCCTTGAAGATAGCTTCTTTCGCCGCAAATCGTCCTGCAAAGTATTGTTTTTTCTGTGTGGTAGTATGCTTTGAGGAGAATTCTACCATTTCAAATTGTGTCAAAACATGTGAAATGATGGGTTTTTCTAAGTCAATTCGAAGCATATCTACGATGTCTACGCCTAACATGGTATTATTATTACATAGTTGCGTGCATTTGGCGAATGCTTGCACACTCAGTCAATCGACTGTAAAATATTGCAGAGGTTAGTATGAAAGAAAAAAAGAATAAAAAGAAATTATCTAGAGTGGGAAGAATTGCGCTTGATATCATCATGGTTGTGTGTTTAGGTGTTGCGATTTTTTCTGGCTACCAGTTATATAAAGGTCTAGCAAGTTATAACCAAGCAGGAAATGCGTATGATAACTTACGTAAAGATGCCGTTACAACGAAGAAGGACACGGATAAAGATGATACAACTTCTACATTAGATTTCCAGAAATTGTTATCTCAAAACCCAGACTGTGCAGGTTGGATTACACTTCCAAACTCCAATGTGGACTATCCGGTTGTCTTTGGTGCTAGTACAGATGAAAATAAGTTTGGAAATAGTTACTACTTAGACCACTTATTTGATGGTACATACAATCTAAGTGGAACGGTATTTATTGACTATAACAATGGCAGAGACTTTACACATAAGAATACAGTCATTTATGGTCACCATATGTTAAATGATTCAATGTTTGCGGATATTGAGAAGTATAAAGATCAATCTTACTACGATAGTCATAAAGAAATAAATTTTCCAAACACCAAATGGTACATATAAGATTTATCCGGTTGCAGGATATTCTACAACGGGTACAGGAAACTATGTACAGTATGACTTTGGCAGTGATAGTGAATTTTTAAGTTATGTTGATCGTTTTGTTTCAGCATCAACATTTAAGAGTGATGTAACAATCACAGCAGAAGATCAAATTGTAATGTTATCAACATGTTCCTATGATGTTGAAGATGGAAGATATGTATTAGTTGGAAAGCTGGTAAAAGTTTCATAAACAAGGAAATGATCTATGACCGAACAAAATCCAAACAGAGTAATTCGAAAGAAAAAGCGTAAGAAGAGATATATCAGTGCTAGATTTTTATGGCTGATTCTTTTCCTTGCGAGTATTGTATTTGCGATTACATTCTGGCGTATGCCGATGTTTCCGACAAAGTGGAAATTTATCGTTGTACTCGTACTTGCGGTAATCGATTGGTTAACATTCTTGTTAACATCTAAGGTAAGACCTAGTAATATTTTTGCGCAGGGAATCAATACAGTGCTTGCGGTAGCACTTGTTATCGTTAATATTGCACTACCGTACTATACGGATCGTTTTAGCAATATTTTCTCCTCTGTTTTGGGTAATGAAGTCAGAATTGGCATCTATGTTATGACAGATGCGTATAAAGCAAAATACAAAGATACATTCGCTAACTCTGAATATAAAAGAAAGTATGAAGTTAGCGGAATATCAGAATGCAACATTTATTACAGCAGTTGGTGTAGATGGAAATAATCAGAACTATGCACTAGAACAGTTAAGCGTGGATTTAAAGAATGATAATCTGAAGACGGTGAATAGTAGTTCTGTGCAATCTGCTGTAAAGAACCTATATACAAATCAAGGTGATGTTTTACTCTTAAGTGATTCCTATTTATCAACTGTTTTAGAGACAGATGAATTTAAGAACTTTAAGACAGACACAAAAGCTGATTGGTAGTTATTTCCGCAAGGTGGAAACGACGCAAGTAACAGAAGATAAGACCAATCTTGCAAATACACCATTTACAATCTTCATTGCGGGTAATGACCAACCGGGTGATTTAAGCTTAGAGGGTAGAACGGACGTTGATATAGCGGTAACAGTGAATCCGAATACACATCAGATTCTGATTTCCAACTTGCCACGTGACGCCTATATTCAAAAATCCGGCATATCAAAACTCGAAGGATAAGTTAACTCATCTAGGATTAAGTGGTATTCAAAAATACATTAAAGGGTGTTAGTAACTTACTTGGTACAGATGTGAATTACTACATGTTAGTAAACTTCACAACATTTGAAGATATTATCAATTCAATCAATGGTGTAGATATTGATAATCCATTTGAATTTACAACATATTTTACCGGACGCACTTATCCACAGGGCACACTACATCTTGATGGAGAACTTGCGTTAGAGTATGTTCGTGAACGTTATGGATCTACCGAATGGAGACTTTGATCGTAATCTGCATCAGCAGATTGTGCTATCTGCGATTATTCATAAGCTATTAAGTCCTGAGTTGATTAGTTCGATTAATAATATTCTGGGCGCCTTACAAGGTAAATTCTTAACCAATGTTTCTACAGATTCTATTTATGCTTTATGTAAGAAACAGTTAGACCAAAATATTCAATGGAATATTGTAAAGTATCATCTTGGTGGTGATACGGGTAGTGATTACTGTGCATCTGCACCGGATCAACTATTATCAGTAGTTTACTTATATCAAAATCAGGTTGATTTCATTAAGGCTGAAATTGATAAGATTATGAATGATGAAATTATTTCCCAGGAAACACTACCTGAGGGAACATATGATAATTCCACAAACTAGGAGGATTTATGTACCGTATAAACGAGATGTATGATTTAGAACACACAGCTGCGAAAGAGTATTTATCACAGTTTACATATCCATGGGAAGCTCTTTCTGGAATTAAGGACCTTATTTTAAAGTTAGGTGAAGGATTAGATAAGGAAGAATACACGGAAGTATCTGAACATGTTTGGATTCATAAGACAGCGACTGTATTTCCATCGGCTTTTATTGGTGCACCATGCATTATTGGACCGCGTACAGAGGTACGTCATTGTGCATTCATCAGATCTGCGGCGTTAGTTGGTGCAGATTGTGTGGTTGGAAATAGTTGTGAGTTAAAGAATGTGATTCTATTTGACCATGTTCAAACACCGCACTATAACTATGTAGGAGATTCTATCTTAGGATATTATTCGCACATGGGTGCAGGTTCAGTCACATCAAATGTAAAGAGTGATAAGCGTCCTGTAACAATTCGTGAAGATGATCATCGAATTGATACCGGACTTAAGAAGTTTGGTGCAATGCTTGGAGATTATGTTGAGGTAGGATGTAATTCTGTGCTTAACCCAGGCACTGTGATTGGCAGAAACTCTCGTGTGTATCCAACATCTTGTGTAAGAGGATTAGTACACGAAAAATAGTATTTGGAAGAATGATGGTACAGTCATTTCAATTCATGAATAAAGAAAATATAGTTGCGTAATCGCAACTATATTTTAGTTAGTAAGTATTCAATGTTTTTCGCGCCTTTGTCGCAAAGGATGTCACAAAGCGAACAGCAGTCTGTGTTTCATCAATTGTTACCCAAGGGGTAAAGGTGAATTCTTTTGAAAGTTCTTCTAGCTTTGTATTTTCGAAAATTGGAAATAGTTGGTTGGTTTCGACAGGGAAATAAAAACGATATCCTTTTGATAGAAATCCTTCTGCAAGTAAATCTGCCATATCAATCGCGTGTTTTGAGATTGTAAGATAGCGGTTCTCTTTGAAGAGTTCTTCGAATTGAATACCGAGCATTCTACCTTTGGCTAGCATTCCTCCGTGTTGTTTGATGGAGTAGCGGAAGTCTTTTTTGTATAGGCCACTAAGAATGACGATGCATTCTCCAAATAGAGCACCAACTTTTGTGCCACTGATGTAGAATACATCGCATAGATTTGCGATATCTTCAAAGGTCACATCATTCTTCTTGGCCATAAGACCATAGCCTAGTCTTGCGCCATCGATGAAGAGTGGGATGTTATGCTTTTGGCAAATATTGTATAAATCTTTGAGTTCTTGTTTGGTGTATAGGGTACCACTTTCAGTAGGGAAGGAAATGTATACGATACCTGGTTGTACAGTGTGTTCTGCACCAGCATCATTGTAGTGGTTATGAATCAGTGTATCCACTTGTTTGGCTGTGATCTTGCCGTTAGATGTAGGTAGTGTTAGACATTTATGCCCTACGGATTCAAGTGCACCTGTTTCATGTGCGTTAATATGCCCACTTTCTGCACAGATTGCGCCTTGGTGGTGTTTTAAGATAGCTGTAATGACAGCGATATTGGTTTGGGTGCCACCAACCATGAAGTGGACATCCGCATCTTCGCGTTTGATTGTATGTTTGATAAGATTTGCGGCATTTTGACAATGGCTATCTTTGCCATAACCGATTGTTTGTTCGTCATTTGTATTTGTTAAGGCTGCTAAAAATTTCAGAAATACAACCCTCAGTATAGTCACTATCGAATCATCTGATACCCTCCATATTTCGCGCTATAATTATAAGGTATAGAGATAAAAAGTAGAAAAGAGGAAGTATATGCGTCGTTTTAAAGCAGAAGAGATTCAAGAAATCATTGAGATACTAAAAAATGATGGCGTCATTAGTGTGCCAACTCGATACAGTGTATGGAGTTTGTTCACAGGTTTCTAGTCATCAAGCAGAAGAAAATCTAAGAAATGTGAAGCATCGCCCCCTAACAAAGGCATTTCCAGTGATGTGTGCAGATCTTGAACAGATTCAAGAGATTGCAGAAGTTGATGAAAGAGCTAAGAAAGTGATTGAAGGCTTTATGCCAGGACCAATCACAGTTATCCTCAAGCGGAAAGATGGAGTGAATCTATCTCAAGAAAACCTAGATACGATTGCGATTCGTATGGCAACATCTACTACACTTGCCAAGATTATTAAAGGTTTAGGAAGACCAATCTTCATGACAAGTGCGAATCAATCAGGAGAACCGACTTGTACATCACTAGATGAGATTGAAAAGAGTTGTCCAGATTTGGATGGAATGTTAGAAGGTGATGTCTCTTTTGGTGAAGCGAGTACTATCGTGGATTGTACAAAAGAAGAGTTGGTTATTTTACGACCAGGTCCAATTACCATGCAGGATATTACAGAAAAATTGATGAAATAACAACGTGATATCCTTGCATGTATGGGTATCTTCTTATATCATTTAGAACAGGAAATACGGAGGAAAGAAGATAATGTTAGAAGTATTGAATCATCCCCTAATTACACATAAGTTGACACAAATGCGTCGTAAAGAGTGCGGAACAAAGGATTTCCGTGAGAATCTTGATGAGATTGCAGAACTGATGGCGTATGAAGTATGCCGTGATTTACCAACAAATCCAATTGAAATTGAAACACCAGTTGCGAAGTGCACTGGCTATGAATTGAGTAAAGAAGTAGTCATCGTCCCAATCTTGCGTGCAGGTATTGGTTTGTTAGATGGTATTAGACGTTTAGTTCCTACAGCTAAGGTAGGTTTCATCGGTATGTATCGTGATGAGACAACTTTAGAACCTGTAGAATATTTTGCAAAGTTTCCAAGCCACTTGGAAGACACTATCGTAATGGTTGTTGACCCAATGTTAGCAACTGGTGGTAGTGCAAAGGATGCGATTACACAGATTAAAAAGCGTGGTGCAAAGAATATTAAACTAGTATGCTTAGTAGCTGCACCAGAGGGTGTTAAGGTAATTCAAAAAGAGCCATCCAGATGTAGATGTATATATCGCTGCATTAGATGATCACCTCAATGAGCATGGTTATATCGTACCTGGATTAGGAGACGCTGGCGACCGTATCTTCGGTACAAAAGTAAGTCATGTCCAATCTGTATTTTATCTTGCGTTCTATTGTGTATCTGTTGATGTTCATTGTGACTTGGTTTTGCGATGGATGCAATCAATTACGAAAAGCTATTGCGCAAAAAAATAAGGTGAATCAAGCACAGGTGCTATACTTCATCCTAGTGATGGCAGTTGCATATCTAGCAGGTTCATTTATATTAAGTTTTTTTCCATTTTGGATAAAGTAAACAGGCAATCACAATGATTTGTGGTTGCCTGCTCTGTTATATAATTAATGCCAATTTAATCAAAAATATTGAATTATATGATAATTATAAAATAATTATCATATAGATGTAGGTGGTATCTTGATGTATTCGTTTGAATGGGATTAATATAAAAGTAAAAATTAACCAATCTAAACATTGTGTGACATTTGAAGAAGCAATGACAGTGTTTTATGATGAAAAATGCATTGTTAGAATATGATAATTTGCATTCAAATGATGAAGATAGATTTCGTATCTTAGGAAGTAGCGAATTAGGAAATATATTGTTGGTTGTTCACTGCATTAGAGAGAGAAAAATAATAAGAATTATATCGGCTCGAAAAAGCAACGTTAACAGAAAGGCGTAATTACGAAAGGGTATTTGAGTATGACAAAAAGATGAATATCTAGAAAAAGAGTTTAATTTTTGAAAAAAAGCGATTAAAAAAATCCATATGCAAAGGAATTAAAACGGCAAGTTACGATTAATATTAATAAATCTGTGATTGACTATTTTAAAAAAATGAGTCGATGCATACGGGGATTCCTTATCAAACATTAATTAATTTATATTTAGCAGACTGTGTAAAGGAAAAGAAGAAACTAAAAAAATAAATTGGGAATAATCCTTGTTTTTATTCAATTGTTTTAGTTGTGAAAAATGAAACATAATTATATTTTAGACTTGAGATAATAATTGATTCTATCACTTGGCCATTTGTGGATATGCATTTGGTCTTTTGTAGTTATATCTATAAACTTTAAGAAATAATGTGGAATGTATTGTTTTCTTCTGAATATAGAAGTAAGGGGAAAACAATGATATGAAAGATAAGGCAGAAAAAAATATGATTTATGGCATCATTACATGTCCTACCGCAAGGATCTCTACCGTATTATACAACCGCATAATATTGAAGCGGGTATGATATCTGAAGCAAACTGGGTGATACGTTCCCGTTATCAATCGGGGAAGGATATTGGTATCAGTGTAAAACCGGGTGATATTTGTTATATCGAATTTGGTCAATCCTACCTTAATGAAATGGGTTATCAACATTTTGGTTTAGTTATGTCTGTATGTGCAAAGAAAGCTTTGGTCGTTCCGATGACTTCAAATGAAGCGACATATCAAAAAGCCTATGATTCTATCTATCATCCACAGGGGAAATATCATCTTATGAAGATTGGTTTGGTAAGTGGGTTAAATAAACCATCAGTTTTATTTTTTTTAAATGATATACGCTTTATTAATACTGCAAGAGTGATTGATATTAAAGCGCATATTCCTGTTACAGCACCTATGTTTAAAGAAGTACAGAAAAGAATGTTGAGAGTGATGTTCAGCACAGAGTGATGGGATATGTTATTATACTGGCATGGAAAAACTACAAGGAAAGTGGTTAGTTGCGGTGTCGTCTGGACCAGATTCGATGGCACTATTACAAATGTGCATTGATGCTGGTGTTGATTGTGCAGTCGCACATGTGAACTATCATCATCGTCCAGAAGCGGATGAAGAAGAAAAATTATATCCGCAGTTTTTTTGCGCGGAAAGAGACATTCCGATTTTTTTGTGCATAACGCTCCATTTACATATACCGGAAACTTTGAGGCTGCGGCACGGGAATTGCGGTATCGCTTTTTTGTGGAGATTGTAAGACGTGAAGGCTATCAAGGTGTATTGATTGGTCATCATCAAGATGATTTATTAGAAACATATATCATGCAGGAAAGTAAAAAAATATTGTGCCAGAATATTATGGCTTACGTGAAGAAATATTAATGCATGGTGTATTGTTTAAGCGACCTTTACTGCATATGACAAAGGAAGAGTTAGTAACATACTGTAAGGAACATCAATTACGCTATTATATCGATGTGACAAATTTGAGTAATGAGTATACACGAAATCAGATTCGTCATGAGATTGTTGAGCCGATGACAACATTTGAAAGAACTGCATATCTACGTGAGATTAAACAGCGTAATGCGATTATGCAGGAAAGAAGATGTCGTGTTAAAACGTATATACGCAAGGAGAAGATTTTACTTGAGACGTATCGCGCATTATCGCAAGATGATAGACTAACGATGTTAAGAATGTTTGTGGAAGTAACACCACATTATTCGTTAAAGCATTTACAGGGTGTAGATGATACAATCATGCATGCAGGTGACTTTATAATTCCAATGGATGTTTTTTTCGTTAGTGAGTGATGGAACGTATCTTTTGAAGTATATTCCTAAAGAACCATACAACTATGTATTTTATTCATTAGAAGAATTACAAAATATTCGTAAGGACCATTTCTATACAGAAGAAGGTAGTCCTGGTGTATTTGCGGTAACGTTACAAGAATCAGATTTTCCAATTCGGATTCGCTCGTTTCAAGCAGGAGATAAAAATTCAAATGCGCTTTGGTCGTAAGGAAGTTCATCGTTTCTTTATTGACCGTCACATCCCTCAATATCAACGACAAACTTGGCCAGTTGTAGAAAAATGCGTTAGGAGAAATTATTTTAGTGCCAGGACTAGGGCTGTAATGTGCAGCATTACTCTACAATGCCTAATTTGAATGTGATACAATACTAATATTACAAAGGAGCTATTTGTCATGTGGGCAGAAAAAAAGATATAAAGAAAGTGTTGGTTAATGAAGAACAAATTAGTGCACGTTCGAAAGAGTTAGGCGCGAAGATTACAAAAAGATTATGCGGGTAAACAACCACTACTCGTTGCGTTATTACGTGGATCCGTTCCTTTTTTTATCTGAGTTAATCAAGCACATCGATTTAGACATTCAATATGATTTTTATGGATGTTAGCAGCTATGAAGGTACAGAATCAATTGGCGACATCAGAATCTTGAAGGATCTAGATACATCTGTTAAAGGACTAGATATCTTACTTGTAGAGGATATCGTTGATACAGGAAGAACAATTCAGACGGTATGTGAAACACTAATGCACAAAGGGTGCTAATAGCGTTAAGATTATTACTCTATTAGATAAACCTAGCCGTCGTGTTGTAGATATTAAAGCAGACTATGTTGGTTTTGAAATCGCAAATGAATTCGTTATTGGATTTGGTATGGATTTCAACCAGAGATATCGTTGCCTTCCATATATTGGTGTATTGAAGGACGAATGTTATCAATGTAATGAGGAGTAAATAAATGCAGAGAAATAGACTAGTGAACTTTCTACCACATCTCGTAGTCATTCTTGCGATTGTAAGCTTATTGGGCTTAAACATGGGCGCTTCTTCAGAGCGTATCAGTTATTATGAATTGCAGAATGTAATTGAAAAAAAGAGAATGTGGAAGAAGTATCTGTCTCAATTGGAACAAATGTGACTGTCGTAAAGGGTGTTTACGAAAAAGATAAACAAAAAGTAACATTTACTGCGACAATTCCATCTACTTCTGATGAAATTGGACAGGTAATTAAAAATCTTGGAAATGATTCCACAAAGTTGACGATTGTTGATGCGGACGCATCCAATATCTTCTTAGAGACAGTGGCATCCATTATTCCATTTATCTTATTTGCGGTATTTGCGGTTTGGATGTTAAACCGTATGAATGGTGCAAATGGTGCCAATGCTAAGGCATTTGAATTCTCAAAATCTAGAGCGAAGTTAGAAGGTAAGATTCGTGTTCGCTTTAATGATGTAGCGGGTTGTGATGAAGAAAAGCAGGAAATGGCAGAAATCATCGACTACCTCAAATATCCTAAGAAGTTTGAGAAGATGGGTGCGCGTATTCCTAAGGGTATCTTACTAAGTGGTCACCCAGGTACAGGTAAGACATTACTTGCCAAGGCCGTTGCTGGTGAAGCAAATGTTCCATTCTACAGTATTTCTGGTTCTGACTTCGTTGAAATGTTTGTCGGTGTTGGTGCAAGCCGTGTTCGTGATATGTTCAAAAAGGCACAACAGACAGCTCCATGTATTATCTTCATCGATGAAATCGATGCGGTAGGTCGTCAACGTGGTGCTGGCTTTGGTGGTGGACATGATGAACGTGAACAGACACTGAACCAATTACTTGTTGAGATGGATGGGATGGAAGAAAATACAGGTGTTGTTGTCATTGCGGCAACAAATAGACCTGACGTATTAGACCCTGCATTATTACGTGCAGGACGTTTCGACCGTCAAATTACAGTTGCACTTCCAGACCGTAAGGGTAGAGAAGCTATCCTACATGTACATGCTCGTAATAAGAAGTTTGTTAAGGACTTAGATTTAGGTGCTTTTAGCAAAGCGTACTCCAGGATTCTCTGGTGCTGATCTTGAAAAACGTATTAAATGAAGCTGCGATTTTAGCAGTACGTGAAAAATAAAGATGAAATCGGCATGAAGCAGATTGATGAAGCGATTGACCGTGTCATGATGGGACCTGCAAAGGTTAGCCGTACATATGATGATAAGACAAAGAAGTTAGTTGCTTACCATGAAAGTGGACACGCAATTATCGGTTTATTCTTAGAGAATGCACAAGTTGTACAGAAAGTTACAATCATTCCTCGTGGTCAAGCAGGTGGATATAACCTCATGACACCGAAGGAAGAAAAGATGATGCATACAAAGAATGACTTGCTCGATACAATCACTTCCTACATGGGTGGTCGTACAGCTGAAGAATTATTCTTTGATGATATTACAACAGGAGCAAGTAACGATATTCAAAATGCGACAAATATCGCAAAAAGACATGGTTACTCTCTATGGTATGAGCGATCTTGGACCTATTAAGTACAATGCAGGAAATGAGAATGTATTCTTAGGTAGAGATTATAATCAACCAAACAATGTTTCTGGTGAAGTTGCGTATGAAATTGATCAGGAAGTACGTAAGATTATTAATACATGCCATACAAAGGCAAGACAGATTATCGAAGCTACATAAGACAGAACTTGAATCAATCGCACATGCATTAATGGAATATGAAACATTAACTGCTGAGCAGATTCAAAGAGTTGTAAAGGGTGAAGATATTTCTGCAGACTTCAAGTATGAAGAAAAAGAATCATCAGAACCTGTTACAGAAGAAACAGTCAGTGAATAAAGAAAAGGGTCACATAGATATCTATGTGGCCTTTCAATATTTTAGAAACTAGTACGACAAGATAATACTTGTCCAATAATTTTAACTGGTAATTCTTTTGATTTCCTGTGGAGTAAAATAACGACTCTCTACATCTGGATTCGCAGCTTCTAGAATCATCATTCCTTTTTTGTAGATAACACGTTTCACGGTCACTTCTTGATCAATCATGACAACGGCAATTTTACCGCTGGCAACAGAGTCACATTGACGTACTAAAACAAGTGAGCCATCCATAATACCAATTCCAGACATAGAGTTACCGGTTATACGTAGGTAGTAATCACCATTTTCTTTCTTTGAGTGTCGTTTCTTCTTCACCAAGATAATTTTCTTCTGCAAATAAGTCATATCCTGCTTTTTGCGTAGCCAAGGATTGGTAAACGAATGGTTGTGTCCATTCCCATTAGGATAGGAGTAATATTATATCCAAGTAACTGAGAAAGAATTTCAGCGGTATCATCATTTACTTTTTTTAATTTCGCCACTAGACCAACGTGCAACGGTAGAACGAGAAACGTTACATCTACGTGCAAGTTCAGAATCACTACATCCCGTCTTTATTTTTGTATTGGTGAATCATTTCTTTTAGTGTCATCTGTATTACCTCAGCATTAGTATAGCAGATTTGCGGCAATTAATAGATAAATAATTAATAATTGTTGCGTATATGATTGAAATACGCAACATAAATCGATATAATACAAATAACAGGAGAGAGGGGTATGCAGCTATATAAGAAATATGTGGATGTTGTGGTGATGCAAAGAAAAACAGGAGAACTACGCCCTCTCTATCTATGTTGGAATGATGGGCGGGAGTATAAGATTGATAAAGTGTTAAGTCATTCTAGGAAAGAGTCTTGTGTTGGTGGTTGTGGGATACGCTATGTATGTATCATCCAAGGCAGATGCAGGAATCTGTTCTTAGAAAAAGATCGATGGTTTTTAGAAAGTTATCAACCATGATACAAGTCGGAATACAATATTTAAAAACGAAACATATAAGTGGATGTTATCTTCTATAATAAAAGGGTAACATAATTTCTTTTCTGTAATATAAGCTAGTAAAATAATTCATTTAATTAGGTATTATTAGAAGTCTAATTATATTTTGTGTTGCTATTAGATATTGAGATGAACATATCAGAAAAATGTTGGGTGATACTTGCATAGAAACTGGGGTATAGATATATGCCGAAAGGGGGAAATTAATGAATTACAGTACAGACCGACCAATTGAAAAAGAAGAGCAAGATCTACTAGGGGAGAGCAACTTTTTCAAAAACGATTAGGGGAAACAATGTATGAATATGATTTTAAATCTGGATTGGTAATTGGTATTTTTGGGAAATGGGGTAGCGGAAAAACATCAGTTATTAATATGGCATCTGCTGAAATTGAGAGATTAGCCAAAAATAATCAAAATAAACCAATTATTTTTTTAGATTTGCACCATGGAATTTTTTTCAGATAAAGACAATCTTATTAGTTTATTTTTTTGAAAATTTAAAAAAATAAACTAGAAATTCAGACTAATAAAGAATTTAAAGAGGATTTAGGTAAAGCATTGCGCGATTATGCTAGTGCTTTTGATGCTTTGTCGATGGTTCCTGTAATTGGATCTGGAATGGCAGCGATAGTGAAGACTATAATGAAAGTCAAAGGTTCAAGTTTAATGGAAATTCCTGATTTAGAAAAAGACTAGAAAGAAATTAGAAGAAGAATTGATTAAATCAGGAAAGAAGATTGTTATAATAATCGATGATATAGACCGATTAACGAACTCACAAATTCGTGATATTTTTTTCAATTGGTTAAACAAGTTGCCGATTTTCCAAATATCATCTATGTATTAGCTATGGATAGAGCTGTTGTAAGTAATGCGTTGGGAGAAGTACATAATGTAGATGGGAATGAATATTTAGAGAAAATAATTCAAGTTCCATTCGAACTGCCTGATTTAAGGAAATCAAAAATTAAATAATATTTTCTTAACAAAAATTAATGAAATTCTCGATGAATACTCTAAAGAATTTATATTAGATGAGAAGTATTGGAATAATGTGGTTATTGATTGTATATATCCATTCATTAATAACTTAAGAGATGTGAATAGGATAGAAAATATTTTTTTCGATTTAAGTATGGTGCATTGCATCAAGAAACAGCATTTGAGGATTTGCTAAGTATAACTGTGTTAGAAGTATTACAGCCTAAATTATATAAATGGATTCGTGAAAAATAAAGAATCTGTTTGTGGCGGCTATATGCATGGGTTATCAATTAGTTTAGGTTTAAAAAAATGATTATCAAAAAAATATCGTGAAGAGTTTGAAAGTTTAGGGATAAACCCAGAGATGGCAATGAATTGTCTCTCAACGCTATTCCCTGTATTTGCTAAAGATATTAATAAATCAAAAAAATAATATTAAACTCCAAAAAGATGCTAAAGAAAAAGATGCGTCTAGCTGACTCAGAGCGATTTGATTTATATTTTATGTTTGATTTAGATGAGATAAAAGTTTCCAGAAACACAGTAAATGATTGTATATATAATTTAGATAGAGAACAACTTTTTGATCAAATTAAAAAAATATTAATAAAAGTGGTAATATTGTTTATTTTTTTAGAAGAAATTAATGCACTAAAAAAATAGGATCCCTAATAGCAGACTAGAATTGATTGTATCTACTATGCTTAAATTACAGGCTGAATTTAAAGGCGAGAGGGGTCTCCTTTTGGTGGAGTCAGCGAGTGGAATGGCGTATCATTTTATTATGGATATTCTGAAAAATTTTAATGAGGAGATAGAAAGATATAGGGTTATTCGAACTACGTTAGCAGATATTGATAAAGATAGCTTAGGACCATTAGCTACAATTATTAATAGCATAGAACTTTCATATGGTAGATTGGCAGCGGATTCAGAAAAATAAAAGATGAGCAAATTATAGCTTTAGAACATCTTAAAGAACTTGAAAAAAACTATATGTAGAGAGATTGCATGATATTACAGACACTGAATCTATTTTAGAAATAAAAAGGGTATGATATCACATTCTATCTATGGGATTCTTTTGATGAAGAAGGAGTCCGAAACTATTTAGAAAAAAATCTTTGAGAATAAAAATAAATAAACTTAAATTTATTTGTTCTATGGCTGGAAAAATGGAATGGTACAAATGGCTCTGGCTGGGTTGTGAGTCAAGATAGCTATAAAAAAATATATCAAACTGGAAGAAGTATATACGTTAATACAAAAACATAGACAAGAAGGAACTGAGAAAAACTATCAGAAATAGAACAAATTAAGCTTGCTTCATTTGTTTTAAATTATGAAAGCAACAAAAAAAGTATGAAGTGACGGAACAAATAGCAAAAACTCGTAAATGAATGGAAATTAGAAAGTGTTGATGAGATTTAACAAGATCCTAAATATTATTATGAAAAATTTTGCAATTATATTTAAGATCAATGTGAAGTGAAACAATTCTCAAGATTTTTTTCGGGAATTGTAAAAAGTCTTGCATCAATGTGCATGGATTAGAAGGTATTTTTTTGATACAAAAAGTTAGTTCACGAGGAAGTGCGGAAGGAGTAACTTTAAGTACAGAAAAACTATAATCAATACAATTCTGATGTAATTTATAACGATATTCAGAATGACTTCTTGAACAGTGATGGTTCTATGCATTATGGAATTAGGGTTTGATTGGGGTGTAGCAGATGCGGATGTTACTTCTTATACAGCACCAGTGGCTCAATCAACACCTAAGACAGGTGATACAAACCTGTTCACTGCTTTCGCTATGTTAGTATTAGGTATGATTGCAGGTGCTGCAGCATTCATTACAAAGAAAAAAGAATGCATAATTAATAAAACATCTACTAAGAATCCTATTGAGAAATCAGTAGGATTTTTTTTGTATGGGCTAAAGCTGGAGATATATAAGATTATGTATATATTTAAAAACAATTTGAGTATTTTAAATTGCATGGGAAAAATTATTTATGGTTAAATAGCGTGAGTGTCGCTCAAAAAAAGCAACGAAAAAGGAAAGAGAAATTGGGAGGGAAAAAACATGAATAAGAACAGTAAAAAAAGAAAAAAAGTAGTTAGTTCGATGGCGTTAGGTTTATCGCTATTACTAGCACCATCTTTAACTTATAGAAGTGCAATTAATACATACGCACAGGCAGCTTTAACAGCTGAGGAAGAGGCTAAAATCCAAGCGTTCTTAGCTACACAACCACAGAACAATGACACAACAAATCTAGGACAGGTTACAATTCCTGCAGAAACAAGCAGCTACACTTTCCCGGGGATTAACAACTATACTCCAGTGATAGAAAGTCGTGGTAGCAAAGTCCATTTTGATAAAGACTATGAATTTATAGTTGGCACAAATGGCCCTCATAAAGGTAAGCGAGTTAAGGTAAAAGATTGGGCAAATGTAGAATTATATAATGCCAATGAAACGTCTGATGATCCAGAATGGGATTGGTGGATAACATATTATTATGTAAAAGAAGTTACGTTAATTGATTTGGCTGATGGTTCTGAGTTCACAGTAGAGCATGCTACATTCCCTGTAGATAAGGGGTGAGTTTACCCGTGGCTTCACGGAGATGCACTATAACCATTTCATTTTTGATATGCCAATTGAAGATGCAAATCCTAGAGTTAGACCAAATGTTGAATATGGAGGATGGGTTGCAGAACGTCATGATTATGAATATTGGAGATATAACGTTCCAGTTTCAGAAATGATACCTTATGACACAATTGTGACAATTGATGAATCACTAAAGCATGGGGAAGTTGAAGAAGTTACTCCGGGAATAGTGGGTAATGAGACCAGGAATTTTCGTGCATACTTAAATATACCTCATTACGGTGATACGACGATTAATACTAAAGTAACAGCGGACAACTACAAACAATTTACAGCTGATGTAATTTATGAGGATGTAGTTGAACTTGCTAAAACAAGACATCTTGACGAATATGAAGCGTATGAAACCGCTTGGGGAGAGATTCATGAAAAAGAAGGTTCCACAACAGAAGCAGTAAACCGTGTATTACGTGTTGGTATAGACTACACACAGTATGTAACAGAAGATGGTACAGAATTACAGCCAAAGGTGTATGGTTTACAAGGGGTGGAGAACTTCAGTGGCTATGAATATGTTACAACACGTACTGAGGCAAATGGTGATAGAGTTCATGTATATAAGAAGGTTACAGCTACTCCGGTAGCACCTTCACCTGCTACACCTACAACTCCATCTGCTTCCACAGTATCAGCAACACCAAAAACAGGTGATACAAACTTATTCACTGCTTTCGCTATGTTAGTATCAGGTATGATTGCTGGTGCAACAGCATTCATTACTAAGAAAAAGAATGCGTAATTAAATAATTATTTATTACAAATCCTATTGAGAAATCAGTAGGATTTTTTTAGTTATAGATGTATAGAACATGCAATAGATATGCATCAATTCGAAATTGTAGCAATCAGTAAGTAGTTAAAAAAATATTAATAAAATGAATGAGCATATGAATTGCGAATGCATGTAAGTGTTAGATAAAATAACCAAGTATTTCGAGTCGTTTTGATACGCAACCGGTTTTAAAAATCGAATAGGGAACTGTAGTGATTACAGGTACCGGTTAGTTTGTGTACAATCGAAAGCACGCAAAATATCAAGATAAATCGAAGGAGACCAATATGAAAAAGAATTAAGAAGAGAGTGATTAATACAGTAGCGTTAGGTTTTGGCGTTACTAGTTACACCAACTCTAACTTATAGAAGTGCAATTAACACATATGCACAGGCAGCTTTAACAGCTGAAGAGGAAGCTAAGATTCAAGCATTCTTAGCTACAGAACCACAAAATAATGACACAACAAACTTAGGTAAGGTTAAGGTTGACCAACCTGCAACTGGTTATACATTTCCGGGTGTAAATAACTACACTTCATTGTTCAAGACACGAGCTAAGAAGATTACTTTAGACCAAGACTATGAATTTATGATTGATGGTGGTGATCATGCTGGGAAGACAGTAAAGGTAAAAGATTGGACTAATGTTAAGGGTTATTTAGTAAATTCGATGTCTGATAGCGATCTTTATTTTGGAAATGGTATGGGCAACTACATGTTCGTTGATGAAGTAACATTGATTGATCAAGCAGATGGTTCAGAATTTACTGTAAAGAATGCAGTCCTATCAATCGGAGATGAAGAGGGTTACCGTTACTTCGATTCGTTATGGCCTAACAGATATACATTTGACATGCCAATTGAAGCGGGTGATCCAAGATTCCAACCTGAAATTGAAGATGCAAGTTTGATTCCGTTATTTGGAAATGGATATTGGACATTACATGCGACAGTTACTGAAATGATTCCTTATGAAACAATTGTCAAAGTCGATGAATCCTTAAAGACAGGCGAAGTCGAAGAAGATGTTGCGGGTGTACTTGGTGATAAGACAGGTAAATATGATATTACGTATAGTCTTACTGAAGATTTACAGGGTGATACATACAAGCAATATACATCAGACGTTATTTACGCTGATTTACTTGCAAATGTAGATACTGAACCAGCAGTATATGATATGGTATCTAAACCTTGGGGTGATGCATCAGTTACAGACTTCACATCTTCACCAGCTACTAACCGTGTACTTCGTGTAGGTATTGACTATACACACTTTGTAACAGAAGATGGAACACCAGTTACTGTTGGTGGTACAAATGTTGATAAGAAGTATGGTTTACAACCACAGGAAGCATTTGCTGGATATGAATATGTGTCTACACGTACAGAAGTAAATGGTGATAGAGTTCACGTGTACAAGAAGATTGTAGAAACTCCTGCAGAACCAGAGAATATACCAACTCCTGTGACACTAGAGACTCCAGTTGCTGTGCAATCTACTCCAGAAGCACCAGTAGCCCCAGCTACGGTTGTTCCTGCAGTACAGTCAACACCTAAGACGGGTGATGCTGGTTTATTCGCTTCAGCATTTATGTTACTTACAGGAATGATTGGAAGTGTAGGCGCATTTGTTACTAAAAAGAGAAACTCCTAGTTGAAAATAAAACTAATCCATTGACGGCTTATTACGTTGATGGATTTTTTGTATGATAGTCGATGTGTGGTTGATATATTTGATTAATATATTGATAATCTCAATCCATATTAATTAAAAAGTATCAAGTATAATAACTGAAAATATAAAAAAATTAAGAAAAATCTTATAAAAATATTATTGAAAAGCATAGATAACTATGTGAAAATATGCTCATAGGACCTGAAATAAAATAAAATGAATCATCAAACATTGTTGTGAATTGCCTAACGATATTGGTGATTTTTTTCAGTATGGAAATTTCGATTTACAACTAAAAATTAGCCAATCAATAAGCTATATCGTATAGAGTTTTTTTAGAGTTAAATGGATAATCTAGGCATTAAGTGAACTTTAGCAATGAGGTTCATTTAATATAGGAGATTTAAAAGAAAAATGGAGAATAGAAATGATGAAAAATAATCAACAAGAGGAAGAAAGTATTAAAACACAACAGCTTTTTGGGCTATCACTATTAATGTCATCTACACTTATAGTTGGTAATGCTGTATCTGTATACGCGGCACTCAACTATCTCTACGGATGAGCAGAATGCAATTGATGCATTTATGGCTACTAATCCAGTAGATGGAGATAGAGTAACAATCGATACTGTAAACCCAGCTACACCTACACCAATCACATATACTTTCCCGGGAACAAACTATGTTTCTATGTTTTGCGATCGTAATCGAACAATCAATTTAACACAAGATGATGTATATACGGTTAATAATCTCAGCTATGGTGCTATTATCAACGCAAAAAAATAAAAAGACTTTAACACTATAGTTTGGTACAAAATAATTAATACTCCAGAATATCTTGCCAATACTGGTGGTGTTGAAAAATGATTGGTATTTTGCAAAGAAGATAACAGTAATCAACCAAGCGGATAATTCGGAAGTAGAGATTGATCATCCAGTATTAAGTTTAGGCTCAAGAGTATTAAACCCAATTCCATTTGGACGCTACTTTATCGATGTTCCTATTGAAGCAGAGGATCCTCGATTCCATATTGAATATACTAATGAAGATCAGGCAACAAGATTTAACTATCATGGTGGCTATTGGAAATTTGTAGTTCCTATGATTGAAGAATATTCTTATGACACAATTGTTCAAGTTGATGAATCATTAAAGACAAATGAAACAGTTGTAGATGAAGGTGCTTTTTGGAACAAAGTCTGCTAACGTAATCGGTCAATTTACCAATATTCGTACACTTTTTAAATCCTACACAAGTCTATAACGCTTCAAATGCAGATGTTATCTATAATAATATTGTTGCAGATTTCAATAATGCGACAGAGGCGAATCCGGAAATCTCCCAAGATTTTGATTGGGGAGGATATACTGCAGATGTGGTATATACTGCACCTCATAATCGAATTATCCGTGTAGGTATCGACTATACACACTATATTGCTGAAGATGGAACAGTGCTACATCCTACAGTTTATGGCTTACAAGGCGTAGAAAGTATTGCAGGATATCAGTTATCAGAAACACGTACTGAGACAAATGGTGATAGAGTATATGTTTATAAGAAGATTGTTGCAGCTAGTGCTTCAACACCAAAGACAGGTGATAATACTAATCTATTAGGATATGCAGTAGCATTAATCATGACTATGCTTGCAGGTGTTGGCACATTCTTTACAAGACGTAAGAATATATAATGTAAATATTTAATAAAAAGTCTCATACTTTTGCAAGCATGCTAAATGAATGATATTAAACTTATACTTATACAATTAAATATAATGAGGACGAAAATCAAATGAAAAAGATTAAATAAAAAGAAAATGTAATAAAGACAGCATCACTAGGACTATCACTATTACTATCATCAACACTCTTAGTAGGTAATGCAGTATCAGTATATGCATCACCAACTATATCAACAGATGAGCAGAATGCAATTGATGCATTCTTAGCTACTCAACCAACTGATGGCGCAACGAGAAATATTGGAATAACAAACCCAACTGTTACACCAAGTACATATACTTTTCCCAGGTATGAATAACTATGTTTCTGTTTTCCGCGATCCAAGTGGAGATATGAGATTAACGCAGGATAGAGTTTATAGTTGTGTTGTTTGGGAGCCAAGCGGAGCATATACTTACATTAATGTGAAAAATTAAAGACTGGAGTACGATAGATTGGTATAAAATAAAAAATACGCCGGAATATGAACATTTTTATACTAATTTTGGTTATCCGATCATGGAGCTATATTTTGCAAAAAAAATTACAGTTATAAAGCAGTCAGATAATTCTGAGATGACTTTATATTACCCGGTATTGAAGGCTAATAGTGACGGTTACTATAGTCTAAATTCTCACTGGCAACCTGATGGTGCAAATGCAAATATACCAATTGAGGCTAATGATCCAAGGTTTATAATTGAATACCCATTACCAGACTCTGCAACACAATATATATATCGAAATTCAAGTTATTGGACTATGACATCATTGGTGGATAACAAATATTCGTATGATACCATTGTGGAGATTGATGAATCGTTGAAGACAAACGAGACAGTAGTAAGTGATGGCACATTTGGTGAAAGATCTGCTACATTTAAACATTCAGTAGATGCTGTCGATGAAGCAAATGCGGATACATTATATAGTCAATATACTTCCGATGTTATCTACAATATGATGAAAACAGATTTAGGTAATGCAACAACTGATGGTGATGTTATAACGAATAGTTATGGATGGGGCAATTATACTGGTACAGTTCATGTAACTCCTTCTGTAAATCGCGTTATTCGTGTAGGCATCGACTATACACATTATGTTGCAGAAGATGGTACAGTTTTGAAACCTAAAACATATGGATTAAATGGAGTTGAAACCATTGCAGGCTATGAACATGTTTCTACACGACGTGAAGCGAACGGCGATAGAGTTCACGTATATAAAGTGGCTACTTCACCGGTTACGCCAGTAACCCCAGTAACCCCAGTAACTCCTGTGACACCAGTGACTCCTGTCACACCTGTAACACCGGTTACGCCAGTAACTCCAGTAACTCCTGTCACACCTGTAGCACCAGTTACACCTACAACATCTTCACAAAAAGCAACACCAAAAACGGGAGATGTTAATGTATTTACTTCTGCGTTCATGTTATTTACAGGAATGATTGGAAGTGTAGGCGCATTTATTACAAAAAAGAAGAATTCTAAGTAAAAGATTTCGGATAAAAAGCCTATTGATGTAAAGAGCACATTGATAGGTTTTTTAATTGGAGTAAAAAACTTAGAGAATATGATTGAAAAGAATATGAACGTATGTGAAAAATGTGTTGCATGATATGCTAAGTATCTATTTGGAATCATCATAAAACGTTGTAGAATAAACTATAGTGATAATGATGATTTTTTTAAATATAAAAAAACACATCGTTCTTTATCTACGGGAGGTATACATGGTAGAACCACTTATTTCGGTTATTATTGCAATTTATAATGGTGAAAAAAATATTGATAACTGTTTGTCAAAGGTAGTAGCACAAACATATAAGAATCTTGAAATTCTATGTGTTATCAACGGTACAACTGACTCAACTGAGGAGAAAGTCAGAGAGTGGATGAAAAAAAGGATGAACGCATTCGTGTATTAGTGACGGAGATTGGTGACCTTGGACGTGCATCAAACATTGGAATTGAAAATACAACAGGACCATACCTATCATTTATAGACGTAGATGACTGGGTAGAACCTGATTATATTGAAAAGTTATATGGCGGTATTCAGAAAGGTTACAAAAATCTGTAAGGGTAACTGTATCATGTATGATGGAGTTAAAAACCTACCAGCATACCAAGGGAGAAGTACAGGAGAGATATCTATCCGTGGAGCATCCTTCCTACTTCCATGTAGAACCATTTCAGTTTACGATAGATCACTATTTGAGAAATTAAGATATTTAGAATTCTCATATTATGAAGACTTATCACTTTGGCCAATTCTGATTGCGACTGCAGGATGTGTATACTATATCAATGACGTTGTATATAACTACAATCAAACAAATGAAACATCTATTATGACAGTTAGAAATGAGAAGCACTTAGTTTTGGATAAGGTGTTTGGACATATTTTTCGCAAATCTGACACCAGATTTAGATAGAGAAGTAAACTTGTTAATTACAGCTTTATTCATTCAGTCGTTCTGGACATCGAACTATCAATATGTTCCTAAGGATGAAGTCGGAAAAGCATACCTAAAACGTGTGAAGCAAGTTGTAGATAATAGATTGGTAGGATACTATTACATTGTTGAGAATTTGCCTGTTCCAAAAAGAAATGAAGGAACAAATGATTCGTTTTTTTATCGAGATCCAATTGCATAAAAATAGAAATAGAATTGTATTATCATGCATGAAACACATATTTTTGTAAACATACGCTATAATGGACGAGGTATCAAAAATTTTTATGTAATGCATGGTGAAAAAAACTTCTATGCTAAAGTGTTATTTGATGGAGATGGAAAGAATGAAGAAATTAGGAAAGAGAAGAATTATTAATGCAGCTGCACTAGGATTATCGTTGTTGATGGCACCATCACTTGTTGCAGATAGTGCTTTAACAGCATATGCTTCTCCAACAATTACGGAGGATGAGCAGAATGCAATTGATGCATTTTTAGCTACACATCCTGTTGATGGGGATCGTGCGACAATTGATACAACAAATCCAATACTACCTGCACCAATCACATATACCTTTCCTGGACCGGATAACTATGTATCTGTCCTTACTGCAAAAAATCAGGAAATGCACTTAACACAAGATAGAACATTTACCGTAAGATATAGTAATACAAGTTATGAAACAATCAATGCGAAAGTAAAGGATTGAAGTACAGTCATTTGGCATAAAAATCTATGATACACCTGAATTTCTTGCAGGTCGTGGTAGATATGGTAGTCATAGATATTATTTTGCTAGAAAAGTTACAGTTATCAACCAAGATGATAATTCCGAAATAGTGTTAGATTATCCAATTTTAGATTTGAATTCCGGGGAGATTAATCCACATCATATTGTGTCAGGGATATATCCGGACGTTCCTGTTGAGGCAGAAGATCCACGATTTAAACTATCTTTTGAAAATGGAAATGCAGAGGAAGCGGGAGTATTTGCGTATAGCTCCGGTTATTGGGGGTTTGATGTTAAATTCGAAGAAAAGTATTCATATGATACGATTGTCCAGGTTGATGAATCTTTAAAAATGAATGAAACGGTTGTGACTGATGGCTCATTTGGATTAAAAGAAAGTACGGTGAATGTGGGTGGGAGCTACAAGATAGCTTCTGAGATAGCCCATCAAGAATTTAGACAGCATACAGCGGATGATGTTTATAATTATTTAAAGGAAAGATTTGATAATGCTACAGTTGATAATCCAGTATTTTATGGTGATTATTCATGGGCGGGTTATTATGGAGAGGCTCATTTTACAGCGTCTGTGGATCGTATTATCCGTGTGGGTATTGACTATACACACTACGTTACAAAAGATGGTACAGAATTACAAACCAAAGGTATATGGTCTACAAGCTGTAGAAAAATTTTTGCTGGATACGAATATGTATCAACTCACGAAGAAGCCAATGGTGATAGAGTGCATGTATATAAAAGCGATTGTAGTATCGAATCCTTCATCACCCTAAGACAGGAGATACAGCTTTACTCAACTTTATGTCTATATTTATTGTTGGCATACTAGGAAGTATGGCGACCTTCATTACAAGAAATAAGAATATTTAGATAAAATTAAATTTTAAGAAAATCTATTAATGATTTGTGTTATTAATAGATTTTTTTATAAAATTATAGATAAGTAAAGAAGATTTTTATACAATTTGTTGATAATAGCAATCTAATATATTGATATTTGTCAACTTTAAAGATAGAATCTTAAATAAAAAAATTAATAATTTCTATTGTAAAGTATATCTTTGTATGTGAAAATGTACTGCAAGGCCTAGCAAATAATCGTTTTTAATCATCATAAATCGTGTAGAGTATATTTGACCGAATTTGATGGTTTTTTCGCATGGAAAAATCATTGTGATCTATCAAATATAATTTACAAGAGAAATTTATGAACAAACTGCTAATTTCAATTACTATCCCAATTTAAAATCGGGGAAAAAAGTACATTGATAAATGTCTTTCTCGAGGTGTTACCCAGATATATAAGAATCCAGATATATAAGAATATTGAAATTCTTTGTGTATTTAATGGTACGACTGGTTTATCAGAAGAGAAGATAAGAGAGTGGATGCAGAAAGATCAATGTATCCGTATCTTAGTAACTGATATGGCGGATTTAGGACATGCATCAAATTTAGGAATTGAAAATACAACAGGACCATACCTATCATTTGTCGACGTGGATGACTGGGTTGAACTAGAGTACATCAAAAAGTTGTATGGCAGTATAAAAAAATGGATATAAGATTTGCAAGGGTAATTGTACTATGTATGATGGTGTTAAAAACATGCTGGCATACAAAGGAAGAAGTTAGGGTGAGATATCCATTCGTGGGCTTCCTTCTTATTATCATGTCGAATGAATTTAGTTTTACGACAGCTTATTATTTGAGAAATTAAGATAGCTGGAATTCTCTGGTTATGAAGACCTTTCACTATGGCTAATTCTAATTGAGACTGTAGGATGCGTACACTACATAAATGACCTCGTATAAAACTACAACCAGACAAGTAAGACATCCAGACAGTTAGAAATGAAGAGTACTTAGTGTTAGATAAAATCTTTATACATATTTTCTCAAATTTAATACCAGATTTAGATAGAGAAGTTAATCTTTTAATTTCAGCCTTATTTATCCAATCTTATTGGACATCAAATCATTAATATGTACCGAAGGATGAAGTAGGATAGGCATATCTAAACCGCGTGAAGCATGTTGTAGACAAAAGATTAGTAGGGTACTACTACATTGTTGAGAATTTATATGTTCCAAAAGAAATGAAGGAGAGAATGATTCGTTTCTACTGGGGATAAATCTCATCGATTTAAGGGACGGAAAGATGAAAACTACAAAAAAATAGAAAAAGAAAAAAAGAGTAGTAAATACAGCTGCATTGGGAGTATCACTGTTACTATCATCAACACTCTTAGTAGGCAATGCAGTATCTGTATATGCATCACCAACAATCTCGACAGATGAGCAGAATGCCATTGATGCATTCTTGGCTACACAACCTGTTGATGGAGATACAAGGACAATTATACCTCCAAATAGAATAATACAAACTCCAATTAGCTATACATTCCCTGGTGTAAATAACTATACTAATGCTTTTTCAAAAAGTATGCAGCAATAACACATTTAACAAAAAGATGCTGTTTATTATATTTCGTATAGTGAAGAACATGCTTATAAATACGTTAAGATTAAAGATTGGAATACTGTCGAAAATCTATGGATTATATCCGACTGAAGTACATTATACAGGTAGCGCTTCAAGAGCTCGCGAGATATATTTTGCTAAAAGAATTAACACTTATTGATCAAAAACGATGGTACAGAGTTCAAAGCATATAATGTATCAATCCCTGCGGATGATAGAATCTATATTACTGGTTCAAATAATATGGAAACTGATATATTTACTTTAGATTTTCCAATTGAAGAAGAAGACCCTAGATTTCAAATAAAAACTTCTAGTTTTTTGAAGAAGTTAATAACAAAGGTGGCTACTGGTACTTAACATCTACAATAAGTGGAAAAATAGCATATGATACGATTATTGAAATTGATGAATCGTTAAAAACAAATGAAATAGTTATTGATGATGAAGGAGTACTTGGGGATAAAAAGGTATCATTCAGTGCTGGTCTAGGAAAGAGAAATGCATCTTATAATGCAAGTACATATAAACAATATACTTCAGATGTACTGTATAATGATTTGACTACGATTTTTAATAGTTCAGATCGTCCGACTGGAAGGACGGAATTTGTATGGGGAATTGCAGATATAACAAGGTCGATTTATACAGAACCACAGAATCGTATTATCCGTGTTGGTATTGACTATACACATTACGTTACAGAAGATGGTACAGTACTTAAACCTACAACATATGGATTGAATCCAGTCGATACAATTGCTGGTTATCAGTTTGTGTCTTCTCATCGTGAAGCAAATGGTGACTTAGTGCATGTGTATACAGTTCCTACGACACCATCTACACCTTCGTCTCCTAGCACACCAACATCACCTTCGAATCTAAGTATATCGGCAACAACAAGTACATCTCCAAGAACAATGGATAAAACTAATCTATTTGTATCAGCAACCATGTTTATAGTTGGGCTGTTCACGAGTGTAGGTATGTTCTTTACAAGAAATAAGAGAGCATAAAAATAATAAGAAATAATTGATGATTTTAAAATTTAGTAAAAACATGCATCACGTTTTGTAATGCATGTTTTGAAAATGGAGAAAACGAAATATGAATAGAAAGAAAGTAGTAAATACAGCTGCATTGGGAGTATCACTATTACTATCATCAACACTCTTAGTAGGTAATGCAGTATCTGTATATGCATCACCAACTATATCAACAGATGAGCAGAATGCGATTGATGCATTCTTAGCTACACAACCTGTTGATGGAGATACAAGAAATATTGGAACAACAAATCCAACTGTTACACCAAGTACATATACTTTCCCGGGTATGAATAATTATGTATCAGTATTTCGTAATCCTAGCGGTGATATGAGATTGACGCAGGATAGAGTTTATAGTTGTGTTGTTTGGGAGCCAAGCGGAGCATATACTTACATTAATGTGAAAATTAAAGACTGGAGTACGATAGATTGGTATAAAATAAAAAATACGCCGGAATATGAACATATGTTTGATCCAATCCCTGAGCTATATTTTTGCTAAAAAATTACAGTTATAAAGCAGTCAGATAATTCTGAGATGACTTTATATTACCCAGTATTGGTGGATGATGGTAACGGTTACTATAATCTAAGTACTCACTGGCAACCTGATGGTGCAAATGCGAATATACCTATTGAGGCTGATGACCCAAGGTTTATTATTGAATACCTAGAACCAGGATATGCAACACAATATATATATCGAGGATCGGGCGGTTATTGGACTATGACCTCATTGGTGGATAACAAGTATTCGTATGATACCATTGTGGAGATTGATGAATCATTAAAGACAAATGAGACAGTAGTAAGTGGTGGAACATTTGGCGATAGATCTGCTACATTTGAACATAGAGTTGCTGCTGTTAATGAGACAAATGCTGATACGTTATATAGTCAATATACTTCCGATATTATCTACAATATGATGAAAACAGATTTAGGTACTGCAACAGCTGATGGTGATGTTATAACGAATAGTTATGGATGGGGCAGTTATACTGGTACCGTTCATATTACTCCTTCTGTAAATCGAGTTATCCGTGTAGGTATCGACTATACACATTACGTTACAGAAGATGGTACAGTGCTTAAACCCACAACATATGGATTGAATCCAGTTGATACAATTGCTGGTTATCAGTTTGTATCTTCGCACCGTGAAGCGAATGGAGACTTAGTGCATGTATATACAGTGCCTACTACTCCAGCACCATCTACACCAAGTTCACCAGCAACACCTGCTACAGGTGATAAGACTAATGTATTTGCTTCAGCAATTGCGATGATTTCTGCTATTTTTGTTGGTGCAATAACTTTTGTAAAAAAAGAAATAAAAAGAGTTTAATTAATAGTAATGCATGGGATGTGATGAAGTATATACTTTATTGCATCCTTTTGTGTTAGAAAGTAAGTAAAGTTTCCTAGCATACGGCAGATTAATTAAGGAATATAAGCTGGATTTGTGATTAACATAGTAATAGAACGATAGAAAGGAGGATAATTATGCATAAGATCTATCTGTTCTGTACAGCGGGTATGTCTACATCACTTTTAGCTAGTAAAATGCAAAAAGTAGCAACACAACATGGACTAGATATCGAAGTAAAAGCCTTCTCAGATAATTCCATAGAGAAGATTGTTACAGAACACCATCCTGATGCCATTCTTCTAGGACCACAGGTAAAAATATCTATACGATAAGGTTGTAGAACGTTATGGTCATTTAGGAAAACCAATTTTTGTTATCGATTCCGAGGAATACGGTAACATGGACGGAGAGAGAGTTCTCAAACGTGCAATTTTAGAAATTAAAAAGAAAAAAGCAGAAAGCGAAGGTAAATAATTGAATATGAAGGGTTTAGAAAAAAATATCTTGTCCCAATCGCTGATGCCTTATCTAAGAATAAGGTGTTAGTCGCAATCCGCGATGGCTTTTTATGTGCTGTACCTGTAGTTATCGTTGGATCTATTTTCCTATTAATCTCTAATTTCCCAATTGATGGTTGGTCAGAAATGATTGCTTCTTTTGCAGGAGAAGGATGGGAAAAGTATTTTGATGCTGTAACAGCCGTTACATTTGACTGCTATGCAGTACTATCCGTTATTGGTATTGCGTACGCATACGCGCGCGAAAAGAATGTGGATAGAATTGCATCCGCAATGGTAGCTCTTGTTGCGTTCTTGATGATTACTCCTATGAAACATCCTGCATTCGTAAAATGCAGATGGCAAGATGTTCTCTGGTTTTGCATTTGGTAATTTAGGTACTAAGGGTATCTTCTTAGCAATGATTGTTGCAATTATCTCTACGGAAATTTTTTTGCACTTGCAGTTAAGAAGAAGCTAGTTATTAAGTTACCTGAGGGTGTTCCGCCAGCAGTTATGGATTCATTTGCTGCATTAATTCCAGCAGGCTTATCCATGCTTGTATTCTTCTTTGTAAACATGTTATTTGTAAATACTCCATATGGTAATGTACATACATTCATATATCAGGTATTACAAGCACCGTTAGTTGGATTAGGTAAGTCACAAGCATTTGAAGTAATTTATCAGTTCTTAGGTACATTGTTCTGGTTCTTTGGTATTCATGGACCAGCAGTTACAAACACAGTATTCGCTCCAATTCATAAGGCATTAACATTAGAGAACTATGAATTGGCTAAGGCTGGATTACCAATGACAAATGTATTTACATCAGCGTTCTCAGATTTCTTCTGTAACTTTGGTGGTGGTGGATCAACATTAGGTCTTGTATTAATGATGACATTCATTGCAAAGTCCAAACGTTTGAAGACTTTAGGAAGAATGGCTCTTCCAGCTGGTATTTTCGGTATCAATGAACCAATTATCTTTGGTTTCCCAATGGTATTGAATGTTATTATGGCGATTCCATTTATCCTGTGTCCTGTTATGAATACAATTATTGGGCAGATTGCTACAGCGGTAGGATTTATCCCAGTAACTTCTGGTGTACAACTATCATGGACAACACCAATCTTTATTTCGGGTTATCTAACAACAGGTTCTTTCAATGCTGTAATCTTACAATTCTTCATGTTACTTGCTAATATGGCACTATATTATCCATTCTTTAGAATGCAAGATAATAAGTATCTAGAGGAAGAGCAAAGATTAGCTAATGAAACAAAGAAGGATGAATTAGACGAATTGTCATTTGATGATTTGAAGTTAGACTAATATGAAAGTAATATTGATTTTTGATTCTGGCTTAGCTGGAGCAGGAGGTAAGAGTAATCCAAACTGTGCATTAACTGCAACACGAGAGATTGCTGGAACTGCAATGCTGCTAGACCCATACTTCAAGCAAAATAGGAGCTCAAATTAGTGCAACTCTATATTGTGGTATGGATTACTATAAGCAGAATAAAGATGAAGTAGTCATGAAAAATGGCCGCAATGGTTAAGAAATTAGAACCGGATTTCGTCTTATGTGGACCATGCTTTAACTTCCCTGAATACAGTGAGATGGCCGCTCGATGCGCAAAACTGATTTCTGAGAAGACAACAGTAAAAGTCGCAAGTATGATGGCAATTGAAAAATCAAGAAGTAATTGCACAATACAAGAATGATATAGCAATCCTTAAAATGCCTAAGAAGGGTGGAACTGGATTAAGTGAATCATTTGAGAATTTGGCAAAAATTCATTGATGCATCTGTCAATTATCCGGAAAAAACTTGAAGGTATAAAAAGAGATAATTTGTTACTATAAATAAGTTAAGCCCGGACAAAAACTAACTGTTCGGGCTTACTTTTAAGTATTTACTTTCAAATCATATCTAGGAAGTGTGGTCAATTATGAAAAAAGAAGATATTTTTGCTCAAGTTGAAAGACGTAAACAAGATATGATTGATGATATCTGTGCAATGGTACAGATTGATTCAACACGTGGAGAACCACAAGAAGGGAAACCTTTTGGATGTGGACCAGCCACTGCGTTAGAAAAAGCACTAGAGATTTGCAAACGTGAAGGTCTAGTGACAAAAAATATAGATGGCTATATGGGATATGGTAGTTTTGGAGAGAGCCAAAACTATATTGGAATCATTGGTCATGTAGATGTTGTGGAAGTAGGAGATGGATGGATTGATCCACCATTCTCTGCGGTTATCCATGATGGTAGAATTTGGGGCCGCGGTGCGTTGGATGATAAAGGTCCATTATTTGCTGCTTTGTATGGGATGCTAGCATTAAAGGATTTGGAAGTTATTCCTAAAACGGCACTACGTATTATTTTTGGTACTAATGAAGAGTCAGGGATGGAAGATATAAAGTACTTCCTTCAGCATGAACAAAAACCCTTAGTAGGCTTTACACCAGATAATAAATTCCCTGCAATCTATGGTGAACGTGGACGTGCAGTGATTGAAGCTTGGGGAGAAAATAAGAGCGTTATTAATTTTGTAAATGAATATTTAATGAATGCAAATGAAAATGGGGATCGCTTGGGTATTGCTGTTAAGGATGAACATTTTGGTGAGATGAAGATTCGTAATAAAAAATTACTATATTTAGAAGGTAGAATGGGGATTCGCTCTCACTGAGTTATCCAACGTGTGACATCGATAAAAATTGTAAGTAAAGTTCAATCAAAGGCAATCGACTTAGAAGTGAAACTAGTATCTAATTCTCCAGTTGTACTTCACCATAAGAACTCTTGGCTAGTTAAAACTATGCAGAAAGCCTATGAAGAAGCCACAAATACATCGACCAAGCCAACGACAACAACAGGTGGAACTTACGCGCATGTATGTGATTCGATTATTCCATATGGGCCAAGTTTCCTGGGCAAAATGGAATTGCACATCAGCCAAAATGAATGGGTGAATATTAATGATTTAGTAAGTTGTGCAAAAAAATTTATGCATGGACACTATATAAATTATGTATGGCAGAAATCCCAATAAATCCATTGGAGGAGGAAAAAAATATGAGAAAATTAGGAATTTCTATTTATCCAGAGAAAAAGTACTGTAGAAGAGATTTTTCGCGTATCTAAAAAGATATGCGAGAAATAGGTGCTACAAGAATCTTCTCTTGCTTGTTATCTGTAAATAAACCTGCAGAAGAAGTAAAAAGAAGATTTTTACTAAAATTCATGAATATGCAAAAGAATTAGGTTATGAAATCATTTTTGGATGTAAATCCATCAGTCTTTAAAGAACTAGGGGGTAAGCTATACAGATTTAAAGTTCTTCCATGATATTCATGCGGACGGTATCCGTATGGATGGAGGTTTTTACTGGATTTGAAGAAGCGCTTATGACGTATAATCCATATGGATTAAAAAGTCGAAATCAATATGAGTTCAAGAACACATACTATTGATACAATTATGGATTATAAGCCAAATCGCTATCAATTGTGTGCATGTCATAACTTCTACCCACACGACCATTCTGGATTGGATTTGGATTATTTCTTAAAGAGTTCAGAGAAATTTACAAAGTATGGTTTAAGAACAGCGGCGTTTATTGGTTCATTAGAGAAAGGTGCTTTTGGACCATGGCCGACAACTGATGGACTATGCACATTGGAGATGCATCGTCATATGCCAATTGATATTCAGTTAAAAGCATATCGTCGCAACAGATTTGATTGATGATATCATTATTGCTAACTGCTTCCCTAGTCAAGAGGAAAAAGAAGCACTGAGAAATGTGCGTCTAGATGTTGTGAACTTTAAGGTTACATTAGAACCGAATATTCCAGAGACAGAGAAGAAGATCGTTCTACAAGAGTTACATTTCAGCCGTGGTGATTTGAATCCATGCATGATTCGCTCTAGTAAGAGTAGAACCACATATAGAGGCCATCAATTCGATATCTTCAATGCACCTGAGAAGATTCATCGTGGTGATATCTTAATTGATAGTAGTCTATATGGTACATATGCAGGTGAATTGCAGATTGCATTAGTGGATATGGATAACGATGGTCGAACAAATGTTGTTGGACATGTTCGTGATGAAGAACTATTTATAGTTGATAGCTTGAAGCCTTGGCAGAAATTTAGATTTACACTATAGTAACCAGATTTTGTAATGCATGTACCTACAGGGCTATTGAAGGATTCAAGTGCGTTAATAATACAAGAAAAGAAGATGAAACAGGATGATTTGTCCTTGATACATCTTCTTTTTAATTTATGAAATAAGATAACTGATGAATTCCTCGTAAGAATTACTTGATATTAAATGAGACAATTTTTTTCGTAATCTTCTGTAAGAGAAGCTACCCAATCAAAGAAAGGTTTTAGTGTTGTGGTATCAAGTTTATCAATTGCGAGTAGGAAAATAAGTTGTACTTCATATTTACCCCATTGTACTGGTTTATCTAATAACATAATCGAAATTACAGATTTTAGACAACACGAATCAATTGGGTGTGGTATTGCAAAAATTAAAAATTAAATGATGTTGGTGATAGTGCTTCACGACGCATGACTGATGGATAGAATGCATCAGTTACGATAGAAGCTTGTTGAAGTTCATTTGACATGAACTGTAGAATCTCTTGTGGTGTTTGAAAGAGTTGATGATTATAGAAGAACTCTTTTTGAAATTAATCCTTTTTAAGTTTGTGTAGAACACTTTTTGTGTACGTGTTCTTTCAATTTCATGAATCATTTCAAAAAAGCTTAGCTTCATCATCTTTGTTGTAAAGTAGAGAAACTTCGATTGTTGGGATTGAGAGCTTATGACGCAATGGTGTTGAGCATATTAGTAAGTCTGGTACATCTGCGAGGATTAGTTCTTCTTGGAAGTATGCATACACTTTTAATAATCTCAATATGTTCATAGAATATCGTTTCGATTTTTTTGCGTTGTGTAAAGAATGCTTTTTTTCACCCTAATGGATAAATCCAAATCGCTCTAAGCTTCTTAGAGTGATAAATACGTTCATATGCTAGTCCAAGATGTAGCGTGATAAAGCCAATTTCATCTTCGCTAATATTGATGTGCAATCTATTTGCAAGGAAAGTTGCAGTACTTACTCCCAATTCAAAAATCAGTGGAAACTTACGTTTGATCTCTTGTAAGTATAAGTTGGTTGTATATGTTTGACTAATACTGCGCTCAATTAATGATTGCAGATGGAGTGTGAGGCCGAGTTTAAAGTCGTCATCTTTAGAGAAATCAATGCCGTGATGACCATATATGAAAGCAACCAATTCATTAACAATATCACTGCATAGTAATCCGTCTGGCATATAGTTAGATATTTCCGTATCACTAATCTGTGTAGGATTGTTTCCCATCAGTAATAGTGCAAGGAGAATCACTTCACTTTCAATGACATGTGCTTGGTATAACACGGCAATCCGTTCATAGAACTCTTTAGCAATCTTATATTCGATAGCACCGTTAATCTTTGAACTGGTATATGTTGATTCAATATATTTTCCACTTAGAATACGGTCGATAGAGATACTGATATGTAATAGGATAGACGGTAATGCATTTCGCATTAATTGTATACATGTGCTCTTGCAGTAAGATTTCTAACTCACTTTTACATTTAAGTAAATCAAAGGTTTGATATAAATTAGCTAGCTCATTGATATTTAAGAAATTCTGCTTAGTCTCATCTATGAGTAAATGTTTATATAATTTACGCAGTTCATTTTCAGAACCTAATAGGACTAAATAGTTTGATGATTTTTTTGAGTTTGATATTCTGGTAATTAGCTAGCTGCTTACGAATCTCTTTTAGATGTGTATCAAGTGTATACTCCGATATATATAATTGATCTAATAAATCAGGAATAAAGATTGAATCACGTGATAAGAGAAGAGATTTTAAAATAAATAAGTTTCTCTCGAGAGAACTTTGTAATAAATTTTGTCGTTCTGATTGGAATTTTTTTATAGTTTTCTGTGATGATAGCATATCCATTTCGAAGGTTTGAGGTAATTAGCTTCTCAGAATATATTTTATTGATTGTATCAATATCGGAACGGATCGTACGATTAGATACAGATAATAATTTAGCAAGTTCATTTGCGGTAAACCATTTATTTTTCTTCACGCAAAAATATGAAGAATTTTTTTCTTGTCGTTTATTCATAACAAGCACCTCCGATATCGTAGAAAAATATTTTCCTAATAGTAGGAAAAACAAAACATATCCATAAATGAGATATTTGACTAAAAATAGTATTAGAAATAATGAGGAAAAAATAGATGAAAGAAAAAAACTCATCGATTTTTAGAAATAAGCAACCAGTTCGTTTACTATTTAGTATTCTATGCGTAATTTTTCTCAGCATTATTACAAACATATGCATTAAAAGCATTTTCTTAGGCCTGCAGGATTATTGTCAAGTGGATTTACGGGACTTGCAATCTTATTAAATGTGATAGGAAGTCAACATGGATTACAGATTCCTGTATCATTAATGATTGTGATATTGAATTTGCCTGTTGCGATATTATGTGGCAAAATCAATTTCTACAAAGTTTACAATTCTATCATCTTTGCAATTTGCATGCGTGTCAATATTTTTAACAGTATTTCAATTCGAAGTTCTATTTGATGACGTATTACTAAATATTGTAATAGGTGGCGTTTTGTATGGACTAGGAATAGTTTCTGCATTAGTAGCAAATGCTAGCACAGGTGGTACAGACTTTATTGCATTATATGTCTCCAATAAAACTGGGAAGAGTATTTGGACTTATGTATTTATTTATAATTGTATTTTACTATGGATTTTTGGATTTGTCTCAGGTTGGGAGCGTGCTGGATATTCAATCATCATGCAGTTTGTATCTACAAAAGGTAATTGAAGGATTGTATCGAAGATATGATAGAAGCACCATGCAGATAACAAGTACGATGCCAGAAGAAATAACAGCTGCATATACGAAAAAATATAGACATGGAATATCGATTTGGGAAAGTTATGGTGGCTACTCTCACAAAAAGAATTATATGTTGAATACAGTTGTATCAACGTTAGAAGTGAAGGAAATTGCACATTTAATTTTAAGTGTAGATCCACGTGCAATCATTAATGTTTATAGAACTGATGATTTCTATGGTGGTTTTTTTATCGTAAAACCAATTGATTAGGAGGATACTAATATGTGGGCAATCATTGCGACATGGAGAATGGCATTAGAAGGCGTAGAAGAAGCTGGGCAACTATTAAAAGAGGGTAAAAAGCAGTGGAGAAGCAATTGAACATGCAATACGCTGTGTAGAAGATTTTCCATTTTTAAAATCTGTTGGATATGGTGGCTTACCAAATGAAGAAATGATAGTTGAGCTTGGATGCAGGTTATATGGATGGAAATACAATGGCTGTTGGTGCTGTTGCGGGAATTAAAGATTTTGCAAATCCAATTTCAATCGCAAAAGAACTATCGAAAGATACTGTTAATTGTGTGCTTGTGGCTGAAGGTGCTGAAAAAGTATGCTAGCAAGAAAGGTTTTGAAAGAAAGAACTTGTTAACAGACCGTGCGAAAACAGTTATATCGTAAACGGGTTAAAGAAATTAAAGAACGAGAATTAAAAACCCTATGACGGCCATGATACGGTTGGTGAAGTAGTTTTAGATCATACCGGAAGAATCGTTGCAGGCACTTCTACGAGTGGTTTATTTATGAAGAGATCTGGACGTATCGGTGATTCTCCTATTGTCGGTGGTGGTTTCTATGCGGATTCTGAAGTGGGTGGTGCAACTGCAACAGGCCTTAGCGAAGATTTGATGAAGGGATGCATCTCTTATGAAATTGTTCGCAAGATGAAAGAAGGTCTGACTCCACAAGAAGCTTGTCAAAAGACAGTCAATGAACTAGATACAAAGTTGAAAAAGAGTCGTGGACTTGCGGGTGATTTAAGTGTCGTAGCAATGGATAAAAATGGTAACTATGGTTGTGCAACAAACATCCAGAATTTCTCTTTTGTGGTATATCGAGAAAATGAAGAGCCTACAGTATATCGTGCACAGAATGTTGATGGAAATACGATTATTACGAAAGCTACGCAAGAATGGATTGATGAATATATTCGTGAAAGGATGGAACCAATTCAAGAATGAAGACAGATATTTTTGAGGTATGTGCGGGAAGCGTACAAGATTGTATCAATGCTGAACTTGGTGGTGCTGATCGAGTAGAGTTAAATAGTGCATTATATCTAGGTGGACTTACACCAAGTCTGGCCATGTTAAAGCTTGTAAAAGAAAAGACATCACTTAAGGTTATATGCATGAATCGTCCACGTGCAGCAGGTTTTTGTTATGACGATGTTGAAATCGAAACAATGTTCGAGGATGCTAAAATCCTATTAGAAAATGGTGCAGATGGGATTTCATTTGGATTCTTAAACCCAGATGCGACAATAAATACTACACATACAAAGAAGATGGTTGAATTAATCCATTGTTATCGTAAGGAAGCAGTATTCCATAGAGCATTTGATTGTGTCTCAGATTCATATGTAGCGATTCAACAACTTATCGATTGTGGGGTAGACCGAATTCTTACAAGTGGCTTACAACCAACTGCAATGCAAGGAATTCAAAATATTTTAAAATTACAATATGAATTTGGTGATAAAATTGAATTGCTAGCAGGCAGCGGTATTAATAGTGATAATATTCAAATAATTAAAAGACAGACAGGGATTCATCAATTCCACGGTAGTTGTAAGAAATGGTGTATTGATTCTACTACAACAGTTGGAAATGTGAGTTATGCCTATCACGAAAGTGATGACTATGATTGTGTCAGTTTGGAGAAAGTAAAAAGTATCGTCCAGGAATTGAGAGGTAAGTAAAATGGAAGGCTTAGAGTTAATCTGTTTTAAAATCATTGCAGCAGTAGGAGAAGCAAGAAATTCGTATTTAAATGCATATCGTTTTGCAAAAAGAAAAGATATTACTGCTGCAAAAAAGTGCATGCAAGAAGCAGCAGAGTTTTTTAATAAAGCACACCAAGCTCATGCAGAACTTATTACACAAGAAGCAAATGGTGATAGTGTGAGTGTGACACTATTGTTAGTGCATGCAGAAGACCAAGTAATGAGTGTTGAAACACTTAAGATTATCGCGGAAGAAGAAATCTTATTTGCGGAAGGACTATAAGCATGAGTAAAAATAAGCAACTAAGAAAGAAAACAACAGATAACAAACAAAAATAATCAAAATGCTTTTCTTGCTAGAAGAGTATTTGCATTCGTGATTGATTTTATTATTACAAATCGTTTATCACTCTTTGTGACTGGGATTGTATATGGATTGATGAATGGTGGAAAGATTCAGATTCTAAACGGCTTTGAAGGTATGCAACCAACACAGATTCTTGTATTGTTGCTCAGTGTACTCATCGCACATGGATTCTATTTTGTCTTTGTACCTGCCAAAATCACAGGTGGATCAACGATGATGCAGAAGGTTATGCAGATTAAAGTTGTCCGTGAAGATGGTGAACCAGCGACATTAAAAGACTTTTCTCTACGTTACTTCATAGGTTCTGTTCTATGTGAAGGTTTATTCTATGATGCATTTGGTGTAGTTTTGAGTGGTATTTTCTTCGGAATCTTTATGGCTGAGGATTTTAGTCGAATTATCTATATTGTAAGTGCAATTAGCAGTTTACTTTCATTAATTATGGCGTTGATGGATAAAGGGAAATATCGATTCTTCCATGACCAGATTTCTAAGACAATTATGAAAGATGAATATGTCGCAAGTGGTAAAGTACTATAGAACTTGCTGAATTGACCCATTCTTAAAAGGAATGGGTTTTTTATGCATGCATGAATACAATGTATGGAAAACAATCATAAAATATGTGTTATTAGATTATGTGATATGCAACTTTCTATGAGGGATTGAAATGAAAGTTGAGGTTTGCTATACTAAGTCGCGTAAATATTGAAATATATATTTGAAAGAGGGGACTACTACATGAATTTCTTTGATATCTTTGTAAAGACATTATCAAACGAAAAGATCAATTCGGCTATCGTTTCTAGCGTAGCAATTATCCTATTAGGTTATATCATGCGCCGTAAGAAGGTATTCGATGATCACACAGCGAAAGTATTAACACAGGTTGTACTTTCTGTATCAGTTGCAGCATTGGCATTTAAGTCATTTATGGCGCCAATCAAACCAGAAACATTTACACAAGGTTTAAACGTATTAATCTGGGGTATCTTAATCTACATCTTACTCATCTTCTTAACAATTCCACTCTATGCGAAATTTGAAGGCGATGAAAAGGATGCTTTACGTGTATTAAGTATCTTTGGTTCTACAACATTCTTTGGAATTCCAATCGTAAGTGCAATCTATGGTGCAGAAGGTGCATTATATGCATCTATCTTCAACATTGGTTACAGAATCTTCTTATATTCTTATGGATATATCAAGATGAGTGGATTAAAGATGACATCTAAGAACATCAAGTCTATGTTCTTAAATCCAATCGTTATTGCTACATTCTTAGGTCTATTCTTGTGGCTAGCACAAGCTTATTTACCACAGGTTACTGTGGCTGTGAAGGATGCAACGTCAGGTGAAATGGTGAATAAGTCAGTTTCATTTATGCGTTTAGACCTTACATCTCCACAGATTACTCAGATTTTAACTTACTTAGTCTGGTTTAGCTTCTCCACTTGCTTGGTTAGCAATCGGTTCTACACTTGGTTCAGTAAGTTTCAAGGATGCAATGACAGACAAGAAGGCTCTTTACTATACTTTCATCAAGTTATTGATTATCCCTGCATTCAACATCGCTGTATTAGCAATCTTAACAGTAACTCATATCTTACCAGTTAACCTTGTCTCTTTAGGTACAACAGTTATTATGATGGCTACACCTCCAGCAACAGTTGCGGCTTCTTATGCAATTCGTTTTGAAAAGGGTGCGCTTATTGCGTCTAACACTTCATTGATTGCGACTTTAGCAGCTGTTATTATGGCTCCAATTTGGATCGTTATCGTTGAAATGATTGGACATTTAGGAATCTTTTAATTAGAAAATCGTATTATAATAAAGCGGGATGAGTATCCCGCTTTCATAAAATAAAAGGAGTGAAATTATGTCATTTAAAGTAGTATGTTATGGTGTTCGACCAAATGAAGTAGAATTCTTCCACAAGTATAATAAGTACAACTATGACTTAAAGCTTGTTGAAGGGTTTAACAACACATGAGAATATTACAGAGTGTGAAGGTGCTGACGCAGTTTTATTACGTGGTAACTGTGTTGCGGACCGTCAGAACTTAGAAAAGCTAAAGGAATATGGAATCAAGTATGTATTTACACGTACTGTAGGTTTCAATCATATCGATTTACAGGCTGCAGCTGACTTAGGTTTAATTGTTGCACGTGTTCCTGGTTATTCTCCAAACGCTATCGCTGAATTATCCTTAACATTAGGTATGATGTTATTACGTCATACAGCTGCTGCTACTAGCAATACTGCTGCAGGTGACTTCGTTGTTTCACCTACATATTTCTCTAAGGAAATCCGTAACTGTACAGTAGGTATTATCGGTACAGGTAGAATTGGTTTTACAGAAGCTAAGATGTTTAAAGGCTTAGGCGCTAAGGTTCTTGGCTATGATGTTTATGAAAATGATGCTTGCAGAGAAGTATTAGACTATGTAACTCTTGATGAATTACTAGCACAGTCTGATATCGTAAGTTTGCATGTTCCATACTTCCCTGGTCAAAACGACAAGATGGCTAACGCTGAATTCTTCAGCAAGATGAAGGATGGTGCAATCTTCTTAAATACTGCTCGTGGTGAATTACAGGATAATGAAGCAATCTTAGCTGCTCTTAAGTCTGGTAAGTTAGATGGATATGGAACAGACGTATTCGCTAATGAAACAGCATTCTTCTTCAAGAAGTTAGGTAGTGCTGCAGAGATTTCTGATCCAACAGTTCGTGAACTTGTTCAGATGTATCCAAAGGTATTAGTGACACCACATATTGGTTCTAATACAGATGAAGCTCTAGCAAATATGATTGAATACTCAATGGATAACTTCAATGAGATTCTAACAACAGGCACAACAAAGAATCTTGTAGCTCTTCCTGAAGCTAAATAATAATCTTTCTTAAGATACTCGTGAGAGTATCTTTTGTTTTCCTGGGAAATGATATAATTTGAATATACAGGAGATACAATTATGAACACAAAAGAAGCTGCTCGCAAAATGGGAATGTTCTGTTAAGACGGTAACGAAGTTATGTGCGGATGGAGTTATACCACTAGCAGAGAAAGATGAAAGAGGAAGATGGATAATTCCTGACGAATGTGAAAAAGCCGCCAGTTTCTCGTTTTCGACTTTGTTATCTAATGGATATGATTAACCAACTCAAAGAAGGTGTAGTATATAAACATATTAAATGGGGTATTAGTGAAAAAGAACTAGTTGAAGGATATAAGTACCTCATTGAAAATGCGATGGTTTCTTCTTTTGATGTACATCAATTAGAGAAAGAACTTCCAAATGCAACTGTCACATCACGAGGTAAAGCACTCATGGAAAGAGAAAACAAAGAAGGCTCTAGCCAACGTAAGTTCAATATAAATTTTAAAATTAACACAGGTGTATTTAGTTTTGAAACAGGATATGAAAATACAAAAGGATAAATAATATGGACAGTATTGAAACAGAGCGCTTGATATTACGTAAATTTGTATTCTCGGATAAAGATGATTTATTTGAAATTATGTCGGATGAACAAACGAGTTTAGATGATGGTGGTTATCATGCTTGCAAGGGACAAGATAAAGAATATCTTGCATTAATGGAAATTCTTAGTGCACAAAGAAGATTTAGTATTATCTTGAAGGAAAATCAAAAGATGATAGGAATGATTAACCTTCAAGATGACGCAAGGGCAGTCGCTTCCTATGAGTTGGGTTTTGTTATGAATCCAAGTTACCGAAGAAAAGGGGATATACGTATGAAGCAGTACATGCAGTCATAGAGTATTATTTTACAAATCATTTAGTACAGATGTTTAGTGTATCCTGTTTTCCGTACAATAAAGCTTCACAGCGTTTAATTGAGAAGTTAGGCTTTGTGTATGAAGGAAAAGAACATAAAGCATTTAATCATGCAGTATACGGTCCAATTGATTTATTATGTTATTATAAGGACCGGGATGAATAGGTAATATGAAGAAAGTAATTATAATAGGATGTTGCGGTAGTGGTAAAAGTACATTTGCAAGACAGTTACATGCATGTACAGGAATTCCATTATTTCACTTAGATCAGTTAAACTGGAATGCGGATAAGACTACGGTAGAAAAAGAGGTATTCTTAAAAAGAGTTCAGGATGTAATTCAAAAGGATTCTTGGATTATAGATGGAAATTATGGTTCTTCTATTGAGATGCGTATGCAAGCATGTGATACGGTATTCTTCTTAGACTACCCAGTAGATGTATGCATTCAAGGGATTCATGAACGTGTTGGGAAAGTTCGTACTGACATGCCTTGGGTAGAAGATGAGGTTGATGAAGAACTGATTGAATTTGTCATAAAATTATGAGAAGGAAGATAGACCGGAAGTTTTAAATCTTCTTTCAAAAATATAAGGAAAAAGGACATTCATTTCTTCCATACTCGTAAGGATGCGAAGGCGTACTTAGAGTCATTAAAATAGCTGTTATTTGTCACAACTTTGTTGTGACTTTTTTGATGGATTATTCATTGACGTACAGTGTGAAAGTAACTAAGATTGTTGTGTAAATGAAAAAGGAGGTGGAGATATGGTTCTAAATAATGAGAAGAAGTTAGGCTCCTACACCTAAGTCGACTGGTGTTGAACAAGAGTTTCAACAGATTGCGAAAAACAGAGGAATCTAGTCTTCTAAAGGAATTAGCTTGTACACGAAATGGTATAAGCGATGAAGAAAGAGAAGAAAGATTAGAGAAAGTACGGCTATAATGATTTGTCTGCGATGCAGAAACATAGTTGGGTGTATTTCCTTGTACATAGTTTTCTGGATGCGTTCATTATCGTTTTACTTGTATTAGCGATTGTGACTTTTGTTGTGGAGTCAGATATCTTATCTGGATCTATTATTCTTGCACTGGCGTGTATGAGTGCAGTAATTCGTTTCTTCCAAGACTATGGTTCTTACCGTGATATGCAGAAGTTAAAAGAGATGGAGCATGATACGGTTAGAATTCAGGTTCCAACGGAAGATGGTACTGAGGTAAGAGAAGTACCGGTGGAAGAAGTGGTTCCTGGTGATATTCAATTGATTGGGTCTGGAGATATTGTCAGTGGTGACTTATATCTTCTTGAAAGTAAGGACTTATTCGTTTCTGTTTCTGCCTTTACAGGGGAATCCATTCCAGTTGAAAAAAATATAAAGGTGTTGATGATAGAACTGTCAATGCAGCAGAGTTAAACAATATCTGTTTGGGTGGTTCTACTGTGAATTCCGGTACAGGTGTTGGTGTTGTAGTACGTACTGGTAAAAGTTCTTATCTAGGTAAGATTTCTTCTACAATTCATACAAAGAAGAAAGAGACAGATTTTGATAAGAGTTTAGCGAAGATTACAAGGATTTTAATTACTTACATGATTGTAGTAGTTATCTTCGTGTTATTGATTAATGGTTTGGTGAAGAAGAATTGGCTAGAAGCTTTCTTATTCTCTATCTCCGTTGCGGTAGGCATTACACCAGGTATGTTACCGATGATTGTTAATGGAACACTTGCCAAGGGTGCTAAATTCCTAGCAAAGAAGAAGACAATTGTTAAGAATATGTCTGCGATTCAAAATCTAGGTGCTATTGATGTTCTATGTACCGATAAGACCGGTACACTAACGATGGACCATGTTGTGCTTCAGAAGTATCTTGACGTAAATGGTGAGGATTCACATTTAGTATTGAATTATGCATGGATGAATGCATACTACTCTACGGGAGTTAAGAATCTGATTGACCGTGCAATCTTAGCGTATGGTGAAGAGAATGATGCACATAAATACGCTGGTGGTTATGTGAAGTCTGATGAGATTCCATATGACTTTGAACGTCGTAGAATGAGTGTTTTGATTTCTAATCCTGGTGGTGAACACTTAGGGTGGAAATGTTGAAGAAATTCTTCCAATGCCACAGGATGAGGTACTTATTACAAAAGGCGCTTTGGAGTCAGTATTAGAGTGCTGTAGTCGTATTCGCGTGAAGAAGGAATACATGGATATTCACGAAGAAGATCTTGCGAAAATCAACGCTCTTGCGGAAGAATTAAATAAAGAGGGTATGCATGTCATTGGTGTTGCCGCAAAGAAGAAAAATGTAGGTGATACAACAGTCTTCCATGCGGAAGATGAAACAAATATGACATTCTTAGGAATCATTGCCTTCCTCGATCCACCAAAACCAGATGCGAAAGAAGCGATTCGCGGTTTGTATGATGCTGGTGTACATGTAAAGGTTATCTCTGGTGATGCGCCTGTTGTTGTTGAGCATGTATGCAAACTTGTTGGTATGAAGGTTGGAAATCAGAGTGCAATCACAGGTTCTGATTTAGAGAATATGAGTGATGTGGAATTATCTTCTGTTGTAGAGAAGAATGATATCTTTGCACGCTTATCGCCAATGCAAAAGAAGCGTGTAGTGGATGCGTTACGCAATAATGGTCATGTAGTTGGCTATATGGGTGATGGTGTAAATGATGCACCTAGTCTACACGATGCGGATGTGGGTATTTCAGTGGATAATGGTACTGATGTGGCGAAAGCGAGTGCGGATATTATCCTGTTGGAGAAGAGCTTTGACGGTTATTCTCAATGGTATTTATGAAGGTAGACGTATTTATGGAAATATCTTGAAGTATATGAAGATGGCATTATCCAGTAACTTTGGTAATGTATTCTCTGTACTCATTGCCTCAATCTTCTTACCATTCTTACCGATGTTACCATTACAGATTTTGATTCAGAATTTGATTTATGACTTTACACAGATTGCGATTCCATGGGATAACGTCGATGATGAATTCTTACAGATACCACATAAGTGGAATAGTGCTTCACTTGTGTCATTCATGAATGTCATGGGTGGTTTCTCATCTGTATTTGATGTACTGACGTTCTTGGTATTATGGTTTATCTTAGGATACAATACACTAGCCATGCAGAATTACTTCCAGACTGGTTGGTTTATTGAAGGCCTGATTTCTCAGATTTTGATTGTACAGTTTATCCGTACATCAAAGCGTCCTATCATTGATTCAAAGTGTGATTCTAGACTAGCTCTAGCATCTGCATTCGGTATTTTTGTAGGTATTTCAATTCCATATTTATTTGATAATCTGAAGAATACTGTATTTACAGAAATGCCATTTGAATACTTTGTATATTTGATTATTATCTTGGCACTCTATAGTACTACGATTGAAATCGTGAAGAAGTTCTATATCAAGAAACATGGTTCTTGGTTATAAATAAATGAGAGAATATTGGAATCGATTGGTTTCAATATTCTTTTTGTTGATACTTGGTGGGGATTGGACATAGTAGGAAGATATCGAAAATATGTTAAAATACAACTATCAGGAGAATTTATGCAACAAGAACAACAAAATGCATTTAATCGTCAATGTATTAGTGAAGCACTGATACGCTTGATGGAAACAAAGGCATATGATGATATTTCAGTTACAGAAATTTGCCGTATGGCTGGTGTATCACGTATGACATATTATCGAAATTATAGTAGTAAGCGAGAGATATTCAGCGATTATATGAAGATGATCGTAGATGAGTTTGTTCGTGTACAAAAAGCGAAAGGATTTAAAAGTACGTTCGTATGAAATGATTCTTGCAGGGATTTTTGTATTTCTGTAATTATGAACGCTTTATTGAATGTTTAGATCAATCTAATTTATCTTCTATCTTGCAGGATGGACTTAACTATTATATTGATAGTTACGTATTTGAACAGGGTGAAGATGAGTTACGCAGATATCATTTGTATTATTATTCAGGAGCTTTATTTAATATTTACACGGTTTGGATGCGTAATGGTAAGAAGGAAAATGTTGAGGATGTAGCGAAAATTGTTTACGAACATGTAAAACGTGAACATCAAACACTTTAATTATCATGTATAATATTTAGTAGAGATTTTAGTATTACACGACAAATAGGAGGAATTACAATGAATTGGAAAAACGTTAGAAGGATTTGATGAGAAATTAGCGAAGGTCAGCTTTAAAGCACATAAGACTTTTGAGGGTAAGGTTGTTGAAGTTCTATACGGTGCGAAGGATGAAAATGGTAATTTTGTATTACCAAAAGATGATCAAAATGATGGCCATGGTAGATGGTTTGGTATTGAAACTAATGGAGAATATAGAATGTTCTCTTGGCAAAAACCAGCGTATTTAGGTGGTGGCGTAGAATACGGTACTTCTCATAATGATACTGCACTTGAAGATATGGAGAATGATCTTCGTAAGAAACAGGAACTATGCCGTCAAGCAGAGAATATCTCAACAGTAGAAGAGTTTGAAGAAATTCGTAAGCAATTTGAAGCAATTGAAAACTGGAATACTCCAAAAGATGAAGAGTATGCAATTTGGTTTGGTAAGACTTTAGAAAAGTTCAATGCTAGAAGCCAGCGTCAAAGCGCAAATGCGGAAGAAAAGAAGAAGTTGATTGAAAAGGCTGCTAGTTTAGTAGACTCCACAAACTGGAAGGAAACACAGGCAGAATTTAGAAATCTACAGGATGAGTGGGAGACACTTGGTAATGCAGGTGTGGAAGATGATTCCTTATGGGAGCAGTTCAATGGCTATCGTGACCAATTCAATGATAAGCGTCGTAACTATTTTGATAATCTAACACAAGTACATACTGAAAATGAAGCGAAGAAGCTTGATTTAATCAAGCAAGCAAAAAGAGCTTGCAAAGAAGACTGATAACTTCCGCGAGACATCTGAAAAGATGAATGGTCTCATGGATGCATGGAAGTCAATCGGTAGTGCAGGCCGTGATAAGGATGATGAACTTTGGAATGAGTTTAACGCATCTCGTCAGGGCTTCTATGATGAAAGAACAGCGTTCTTCACAGAGCGTGATGAAAAGCAGAAGGAGAGCATTCGTATCAAGAATGCCTTAATTGAAGAAGCGAATACAATCGCTGCCGCAAAGGATTATGGTCGTGAAAAAACTGATCGTATGAAGGCATTAGATAAGGAGTGGCGTGCAGCTGGATATTCTGGAAGTGATCAAAATGATGCACTGTGGGAGACATTTACACAGGCAAAAGAAGTATTCTGGAATGGTAAGCGCGAAGATAGTCAAAAGCGTCTTCAGGAAGCCTATGACCATAAGAAGTCTCAACTTCCAATCGTAAGAGAAGAAATCAATAGACTTCAAGAACAAGAATATGAAACAAGTGACTATGAAAGAATTCGTAGTATTCAACGTCAGGTTGAAGAAAAGAAGGCTTTCTTAGAGAAGTTAAAGAGCGATATCGAAGATATCGAAAAGAAATTAAACGCATAATGAAAGACCTCACTTCAAATGAAGTGAGGTTTCAAATAGATAGGGGGAAATCAGGATGTTAAAGAATATCGCTAGAGAACATTATAGAGAAGCGATACGTATGGCATGGCCAGCTGTGCTGGAAAGTGTTTTTGTGTCTCTTGCGGGTATTATTGATACATTTATGGTTTCCTCAATGGGTACATATGCAGTTGCGGCGACGGGGTTGATTATTCAACCGAAGTTTCTTAGTCTTAGTTTCTTCTTTGCGATTAACGTCGCGGTATCTGCATTAGTTGCACGAAGACTTGGGCAGAATAATCGTAGGAATGCAAATCAGGTGTTGATGACTGCACTTTTGATAGTTGTACTATTATGTGTTGTACTGACGGTTGTTACAGTTATTTTTGCCAATCCGTTAATTGCGATATGTGGTTCCAACGTAGATACACATGAGGGTGCGGTGATTTACTTTCGAGTGATACAGGTTGGAATGATATTCAATGTATTATCACTTGTAATTAATGCAGCGCAACGTGGTGCTGGAAATACTAAGATTGCGATGATTACAAATGTGACATCATCAATTGTAAATATTATTTTTAACTATCTATTGATAGGTGGTAACTTTGGTTTTCCTAAATGGGGTTTATTTGGGGCAGCCTTTGCGACAGTATTAGGTACGGTATTTGCTTGTGCTATGAGTGTACACTCCTTATTCCAAAAGGATAGTTATGTATCGATACCTTATATTTTTAGAAGAGAAGATTAAACCAGATTTTGGCGCATATAATGCGATTCAAAAGTTGGGTGCGAATATTCTTTTTGAAAACTGGGCCATGCGTGTTGGTTTTATGACAACTGCTGTACTTGCCGCCAAACTTGGTACAGACCAATTTGCGGCATATCAGGTTGGTATGAATATTATGTCATTAGGTTTTGCGTTTGCGGATGGTATGCAGGTTGCGGCAGTATCACTCATTGGTAAGAGTTTGGGACAACAAAAACCAGAACTTGCGAAAATATATGGACATGCATGCCAATTAATTGGTGTAGTGATTTCAGTGGTATTTGCGGTAAGTTTGTTGGTAGGTGGAAGAAGGCTGAATCAGTTCTTCTTTGCGGATGAATCCGTGGTTGAAATGGGCGTTATGATTGCTCGGTTTGTGGCAGTTATTGTACTATTTCAAATATCGCAGATTATATATGGTGGATGCTTAAGAGGCGCAGGTGATGTAAAAATATACATTGATTGTGGCGCTGATTAGTGTCGCAATTATCCGACCGATTTTAACCTGGGTATTAACTTCCGTATTCTCACTTGGTTTAGTGGGTATTTGGTTAGGGGTATTATCAGATCAGTTTACAAGATTTACGTTATTACGTATTCGTTTCCACCAAAGGCAAAATGGGTGGAATATAAAATATAGAGAGGCATTCAAATGGGTAATAAAACAAGAATTCGAAAAATGACGATTCTAAGCATGTTTATTGCGATTGAACTCATTATGGCAATGACACCAATTGGCTATCTTAATCTAGGATGCAATTTCCATTACAACAATGCATATACCTGTCATCTTTGCAGGTATCTTACTTGGACCAACGGATGGTGCAATCTTGGGCTTTGTTTTTGGAATGACAAGCTTTTTAAAGGCAACCTTTGCGCCAACGATAACAAGTTTCTGCTTTTCACCTTTCTATTCAGTAGGTGAGATTCATGGAAATTTCTGGAGTTTACTCATTGCCTTTGGGCCTCGTATTCTATTAGGTTATCTTTCTGGTTTGTTATATACAAGTCTAAAGAGAGTTAAGAAGAATACTTTTATCGCAGAATCAATCATCGCAATCGGTATGACATTATTACATACACTAATGGTAATGGGAATGATTTGGTTATTCTTCGGTGAGGTTTATGCAAATGTGACAGGTTTAGCTGTTTCTGCAGTGATTATTACTGTGATTACAAGCAATGGTATTTTGGAAATGATTGTAGCAGGTTTTATCATTCCAATGATGATGCGTATACTTCGTCCAGTATTAGATAAATTAGAGTTAGGTAAATCTACACATGAATAATGAACAATCATACTATGCACGCATGTGTGCAACAATGAGTGATAAACTGAGTGCTTTAGAAGGTCAGATTCAAAAAGGAATGAGAGTATTAGACTTTGGATCAGGGCCAAGTGATGATGTCTATGAATATGTACGTCATTTTGAAGCAAATTATTATGCTTTGGATAACTCGAGACAAGTACAGATGTTACTAGAGGAAAAGGGGATTCATTGTATTGACCTTGCTTTTTTAAAGAGCACTGATATGCAATTCGATATTATCTTTATGTCGAGTGTATTTCATGAATTACTTTCGTATCTTTCTCGAAATGAGGCAGCAGATACAATGAATGTTGTACTTTCCCGTTTGGCTGAAAATGGAAAGTTAATTATTCGTGACTGGTGTAGCCCTGAAAATAAGTCTATTGCCAAGCTAGAAGTGATTCCAACAAAGATAGATGAAGTGAAGATATGGGTTAAAGAGCTTTCTGAACATGCGATATTTTTAGGTGAAGTTCATGTGGAAGGAAATACAATCCAAGCAAGTATAGATGATTTATATAATATTTTATTACATGTAACTTGGGGACTACAGTCAATTTCACGTGAGAGCAATGAATCCTATTTGGTTGATTGCACATCAATTAAACAGTTTATTCTTAATGGCAATCAGAATATTAAGCTAGTCAGCCAGCGTGCATATTATCAATCGGATTATACAAATTATTTGTCGAACTACTTTAAGGATGTAGATGAATTTATAGGACAACATCACATTTGTACAAAACAGGTTTTAGTTCTCCAGAAGGTATGAGCATATATTTTGCAAAGATATACGACTAATGATACGTTATAGACATAAGTTAGTATTAACGAACAAAAGGAGAAATAAAAATGAAAATCGTTTTTGCGACAAGAATGGGAAATACAGATGAATTAGTAAGACAGAAGCTAGGCTATACAGATGCGATTCAAATCGTTGATGGTAGTGAAAAGGTTGATGGAGACTATGTACTCTTTACATATACAGATGGATATGGTGAAGTTCCAGGCGTAGTTGAAAGCTTCTTAGACAACAACAAGGCTGGTTTAAAGGGTGTTGTAGCGACAGGTTCTATGGCTCGTCATGCGGACACATTCGCAGTTGCTGGTGATAAGATTGTTAAGGACTTTGGTGGTGTATTAATCGCTAAGGTTGACGTTCAGGGAACTGAAGAAGACCACGCTAAGATTAAGTCTGCAATTGCGGCTTTATAACGAAAAGAAAACATCGGTACGCCGATGTTTTATAGTTTATAGAGTCTTACGACTGTTTCATCATCGATACCTTCGATGGAAACATCAATAAGTTCATCGCGAGAGGTTGGTACATTCTTGCCAACGAAGTCAGGTCGTATTGGTAATTCACGATGACCACGATCAATCAGTACTGCAAGCTGTATCGCTTTTGGACGACCATGCGAGAATACTGCATCAATCGCAGCTCGAATGGTTCTGCCAGTATAGATAACATCATCTACGAGTATTACTACATAATCCTGAATGTTCTCTGGTAAACTGATACCAGTTGTCTTTGGAGTTTCGCTAAGCTCTGTAAGATCATCTCGGTATAAAGAGATATCTACCTCTCCAACAGGTAGTTCAACATTTGTGTACTTTTTGATGTTTTCGGCTAGTTTCTTCGCTAGTGGAATGCCACGGCGTTTGATGCCAACCAAACATACATTTGGAGATGTACTATCTCGTTCGATAATCTCATGAGCGATACGTGTTAACGAGCGCTCAATTTGTGCTTGATCCATGAGTTCTGTAATCAGTTCCATATCATACCTCGCAACCTCATTATACAAAAAATTAGATAGAAAGTGATAGGTATTTAACTATAAGAAAATCAAGTGAAATTTTAAAAAATAGTGAGATTTAAAAAATCCAGATGAATCTCAAAAAGATCTTTGAAATCGTGAATAGAGTACAGTTAAAACAACTACATTTGTAGCCTTGACTATGTGAATGATTATTGTAGGTTGATAAATCAATTATTGAATATGATTTTGATCATAGAGAGAGTTTGTACTAAGAAGTTTGTATATCACACGGAGAAGTTTTCGTGCACAATGGCCTTGGGCACATCTGTGAGATTTTCCTTGATTACGTTTTTTAGTATAATAGTCATGGAAGGTCGGAGAATATTTACAGACAGTGAATACGGCTTGATACAGTGCCTTGCGCATATATCTTGAACCGTGCTTGGATATAGGCATATGTGCAGCGTCATATTTGCCGGACTGGTATACAAGCGGATCCATTCCTGCAAAAGATATCAAATTTCCCGTGTTCTGAAATTGATTGATATCTCCGATTTCCGCAAGAATCGTCATTCCTGAAATATGAGAAATGCCAGGGATGGAAATGATAGGAGAGTTTAGCTTGTGACTGAATTCTTCTATTTTCTTTTCCAACATACGAATCTGCTCTTCTCTGGTATTGATGATAGCGATGATAGATGTTACTTCCAAATCAATGGAGATGTTATCTTCGCCAACAGAATTCTTGGCAAGCTCTCTGATTTCTTCTGCGGTCACTTTACATTGTCTGCCTCTTCCTTCTATTTTTGAGTGCCTTGCGAAGAATACGAATATCTTCTAAGGCAATTGATGAAGCGCTAGGATAAGTTGATAGGAATTTCATATACGCTTTTGAATAGCGTGTCCATGAAAGTGAATTTACTTCTGGAAATACGATATCTAGTGCTCTCTGCAGCCGATTCATATCTTGATTCTGCTGTTCTTGGAGTTGATGATAAAGACGAGTGATATCACGGAATTTACTATTTTCAATAGAACGTACAGAAATGGAACGCCAGAATCTCTTCTCACTTAACATTTCTGCTATTAGAAGCGCATCTTTTCTATCGTTCTTGGCAGATATACCAAGTCCCTTACGACGAAGGCAGGTAGCCCTCGGATTGATGTATTTGACAGTAAACTTCTTGTCGAGTAGGTAATTTGTAAGATTGATCATATAATGACCAGTATCTTCCATACCTACAGAATGTTTTCTGTGAATAAATTGTTTCGTTTTAGAATAGAGTAGATCAAATCCTTTTCGATTGTTTGTGAGAAAGAAGGGTTTGATGAGAACTTCGCCGGTAGAATCGTCGAGTACTGTAGCACAGTGCTTGAACTTACCGACATCGATACCAATGTTGATCATGTAAATGACTCCTTTCAAAATTAATATGTGATGAATACCAGTATCACCGTTTCAGAAGTATCAAAGAATATGGTGCGAAATGTGAACTCACTTCAATAAAAGAAGGGCTCATCTAACTAATAACAATTTCTATACAACGAAGCGGTCAGATAATACCTCACGTAGTCAAAGCTACAAACCTATAAGATTCTAGTACGCATTCACGATCTCAATTCTACACGGTTTCCCAGACCGATACTAATCTGGGTAAGAAAGGAGATGTATACAGATTTTGTTTAGCTGGATGAGCTTAATTTGTATATACCAATCCTATGAATGAAAAGATTAAAAAAAGACGATATTAGAAACAGAATATAATAAACCTTCAAAAAGAAGAGTTAAAAAGAGAAGTTAACAGAGTTACAATACGAAGTGACACAGAATGCGAAAGACAGAACGTCCTTATCAAAATGAGTACGATGAATTATTTCAGAAGGGTATCTATGTGGATATTGTTTCGGGAGAACCACTATTTTTGTCCACAGATAAGTTTAATTCTGGCTGTGGATGGCCTGCATTTTCTAAGCCAATTATTCCAGAAGTAATTAGGGAGAAGGTCGATTTACAGTATGGGATGATACGAACGGAAGTGCGTAGTCGTTATGCGGATAGTCATTTGGGACATGTCTTTTGCGGATGGCCCACGTGATAAAGGTGGTTTGCGTTACTGTATCAATAGTTCTTCCTTACGCTTTATTCCGGTTGAAAAGATGGAAGCGGAAGGCTATGGCAGTTATATTGAATTACTAGATAAATAATGAAAATGTAAAAGGGATTTGTATGAATGACAAATCCCTTTTAAGTAATTTGGTTATTGTAATGTAGATAATTTTTGTTTCTTGAAAATCCAAAGTATCATAGCTGCAACTGTAGAGAATCCAAATAGTGTAGCGTACATTGGAATACTTGTTGTATCAGCAGTTTTAACACTTGCTTTGGCAATGACAGTGATTGTTGCTACTTGTGTAGCACTTAGGCCATCGTTATCTGTCACCTTATATGTAACGGAATAGGTACCGAGTACATCTTTGTTGAAGCCACCGTCGTTGATAATTTGTACGCGATTTAGGATATTGCCATCTTCGTAGTCATCTGCGGAAACGACTAGTGTCATAAGGTCAAGATTATCACCTTGGTAAATTGTTGTATTCTTTACTTCTAACACCGGTGCTTGGTTAACCGCTGTATAGATTGCATAAACTGTCATATCACTATTCACGGTTGTACTACCAGTAAATACTGTGCCTGTACCATCGGCTGCTGTATTCCATTCTTTGAATGCGAAGAAACCAGCTCTACTTGGATTTAAAGGCATGGATTGATTTGTTAGTACATCTGCATCAATGGATTTACCTGGTTCTACATTAACGACTGCATGGGTTGTACTATCATTCATGAATGTAACTTTGTTTTGGTTGACTCTGAGTGAGTATGTGATGAGTTCTGGCTTATTTGCGTCGCCTCCATCATCTTTACCGCTAGCGAGTTGTCTTCCAGCAAATACGATGGTATTACGATCAATGTGATGTCGATTATCGTTTTCAGTCGCTGGTAGCGTCTTGATTTAGAATTGCGTTATTGTCAGTTGTATGAATAAGCTCATATGCACCATAAACATACCCTGTTACAGTACTATTTTGATTAGGTTCGATATCCGTAGTTACCTTGAGACCATCGACGCTTAGTTTCACGGAATTTACTAGACGTATCTTAGCGTATACATCTTTTAACATCTCGTAATTTGCAGGTGCGTTGAGTCTAGCAGTAACAACAACTCTTCTGCCATCATTTTCTTTCGTAACGGATAGCGTTAGATCATCAATACCAGTTAGTGTATAAGTAGTTGAATCAAGAGATTCTAGTCCCTTTGGCAAATCCATTACGAATACTAGTTCGCCATCTGATTGTGTAATTGCAGTCTCAGGCATATTATCCTTCATCATATAATACGCAGGGAATTCGGAGTTTAGAATACTGATAAATTGGGTAAGTAATGTCTTCTTTAAAAGGGATACATCTACATCAAAATCTAAATTGACTGTATCACCAATCATATGCTCAATGACAGCTGTGCTAGATAATCCTCTTTCTCGTATATCTGCACGTGCATTATAGTCGGTGATTCCATCATTTAATAATTCTGTTGCGTAATTAAAGTTATATGGATTCCACTGTTTTCCACCAGGCCAACGATTAAGGGTAGGGTCGGTAGGTTGTCTATGTGGGAGATCTTTCGCGTATATTCCAAACCATTGATTAATCACATCAAGCTCATCAGAATCTACTTGTGGACTGCTTGAAAATCCGGCACTTGGGAAAAATGGAACCAATTCATTGTAGTTCAGTCTGTTATACCAACTTAAACGACTGCTTGTAAAGTAGTCATTTAGATATGTAGGAACTACCCCCTTTATAGTTATCATTTTGGAACCAATTTAACTCAGCCCAGTAATTATCCTGTGTATACTCTTTGTATTCGTCAGGCATTTCTTCTGCAATGACTGCGGTATGTAAGAGTGGGGTTGTCATCATTACGCATACCAAGATAGCAAAAAGTTTCTTTAAGAGTTTCATCATTTCTTCCTCCTTATGATACAAACAATGAACATAGAAAGTTGATATTCGCAAAGGTCGGAATATCGTTGTAGTATTGAAGGATGCTAGTTGAATGAACTGTGTAAAATATTGTTGAGAAAGTCACCATTCATTTGAATAAATGAATGGAAGTGATTAGGCAGTTTGCCTAATATGATACATATACTATACTCTTTTTTTCTTTACAATGTAAAAAGATTTTATAGAAATAAAAAGAAAAAAATACCTGTGCTGTATTTCTGCACAGGTATTTCAATAGACTGTATTTCTTGATTATGCGATGGAAGCTGCGTAGATTTTTGGCGATAGCTGCTTTTACAGTTGCGTCAAACTCTTCATCAGTTTGTTGGTAGCGTAAGTCCTGTGCAAAGGCACGTGAGAAGGACGCAATCATACCATGGTTCAATGATAGTAGGTGACATGCCTCATCTTGTGAATATCCACCAGATAACGCAACGACTCGTACAACATGAGGATCTTTCATTAAATCAGCGTATAAGTTATTCACAGTTGGAATTGTTAACTTAAACATTACTTTTACATCAGAATCTAATTTTGAAAGATGTTCGTTGATCACTTCTAACATAAATGCTTCAGATTCTGCTTTGTGTGGGTTGTGAATGTCTACTTCTGGTTCAATGATTGCGACTGCACCAGCATTCCATACTTGTAGAGCTATATCAAACTGTTGGGCGATGACATCGCGAATACCTTGTTCATCGTAGTCGTAGATAACAGAGCGCTCTTTCGTTCCAAAAATATTGCGATCTTCAACTGCATGTTTGAGTGTTTCCGCAAGATTTGGGATTGGCTTCATCAGTTTGACGTGGTTCTGTTCTTCGGCTAAACCTTTATCGATCTTTAAGATTGGAACGATACCTTTCTCTTGCCACAAATAGTCAGCGGTATATTTGCCATCAATCATACGGTCCATTGTATTCTCGAAATAGAATTGCGGCTAAGATACCATCTTTGTTGAAGGATGGTGTTTTGATGATACGTGTACGCATTTGATGTACGCAATCGAACATCTCCTCCTCATTTGCATAAGCTGTCTCGTCTAGGCCATATGCACGTAAGGCTTTTGGTGTTGATCCACCAGATTGGTCTAAGGCAGCAATAAATCCTAAATCTGAATGCATTCGTTCTAGTTGTTGTTGATTCATTATCTTACCTCCTAGTTAGTACTAACTAACACTACATATATTATAATCCTTTTCATCAAACAGTTCAAAAATATGTGAAGGTAATGTGAATCGTGTGAAATTTCAATAAAAAATGATATTTTTTTTTATCAGAAAATAGTGTAATTTTATAAAAACTGCACTATAATATTGAATGTTATTTTGTGAGAATGGAAAGATATTTACTTATGAATTTATCGTATAACGCTTTAGGTTATTTAGTTATATTTCTGCCGATTACGATGTTGTTCTATCAGATAGTTAAACAGAAGTATCGGTGGATGGTACTACTGCTTGCAAATCTGGTATTCTTCGGAGTATGGTCGAGTTGGTTGGTAATATATTGTTTAGTAACAACTTTTATTACCTTTTTCGTTGGCAAGAAATTAGGTGAAATGAAAAAGGCACCGGAAGGTGTAGATAAAAAAAGGTATTTAAGAAACAGAAAGAGTCGTATTTTTGACAGTTGGTATCTTGTTGAATCTTGCGGTACTTTTGGCTTTAAAGTATACAAACTTCTTTGCGACAGGTATCTTTGCGGTATTACAGCAGTCTTTTACACCGCTCAAGATTTTGGTTCCAATTGGTATTAGTTATTATACTTTGCAGCTTGTTTCGTATCTTGCGGATATCAATAGTGGAAAGATTGAGCCAGTGCAGTGCTATGCAAAACTGTTATTGTTTGCGACGTTCTTTCCAACCCTTGTGGAAGGTCCGATTACACGATTTAGTGAGATTGGTGAGAAGTTAACAGAAGGTAAGCCAATTAGCCAAGAGAATATGATTATTGGGTTTGAACGTATTCTTTGGGGTATGTTTAAAAAGGTTGCGATTGCAGATCATATGGCTCCGGTAGTCAATGCAATCTTCTCTAGGTATGAATCCATGGGTGGACTTGTATTAGTTGGAGCAATCTTCTGTACGATTCAGTTGTACATGGACTTTGCGGGATCGATTGATATTGCGATTGGTAGTGCAAGAATTTTCGGAATCGTATTACCAGAGAACTTTACACAGCCATTCTTTGCGAAGAATGCCTCTGACTTCTGGCATCGTTGGCATATTACATTAGGTACATTCTTTAGAGATTATATCTTCTACCCAGTATCGCTTTCCAAGCCAGTTATGAAGCTAACCAAGTGGTGTAAACAACATCTAGGTAAGACAGTCGCCAAGTATATTGGACCTGCAATTGCGTTATTCTGTGTATGGATCTCCAATGGTTTGTGGCATGGTCCACAATGGAACTACATCCTGTATGGTATTTATTACTTTGTACTAATCTTTGTAGAACTGTTCATGGAGAAACCAACAGAAAACTTCTGTAAGAAGTTTTATATCAACCAAAATGGATTTGGCTATCGTATCTTCCGCTTTGTGAAGTTACTTGTAATTGTGTGCTTTGGTGAAATGGTCTTTGCGGCTTCTTCTGGAGGACAGATTATTACGATGGTACAATCTTTATTCACACGCTTTGATTGGGCTGATGCCTGGTCAACAATTCCATATCTTGGTATGGATGCGTGGGATTACATCACAGTTGCAGTTGCGTTTGTGATTGTGGTGATTGTAGATATCCTAAAGGAAATGGGCTATCCAATCCGCAAGGTTTTTGAAGCTAAACCATTAGTAATACGATGGAGTATTCTATATCTTGTGATATTCTATATTATATTCTTCGGTGCGTATGGACCGGGATATGATATTATCAAAATGATGTACGCTGGATTCTAGCGTCAAAAGGAGAAAAACAATGGAAGAACTATTAGAAATTTTTAAACGACATTAAAGATGATGCGGATTTTGAAAAACTGCACAACATTAATTGATGATGCAGTATTAGATTCATTTGATATTTTATCAATTATCAGTGCTTTGAATGATCATTATGACATTCAGATTCCAGCATCTGATATTGTACCGGCAAACTTCAACAGCGCTGCTGCGTTACTTGCGATGGTACAAAGACTACAAGCTGAGTAAGTTTGTATTAAGTTTTTAGTAAGGAGTATGTATGAAGAAAGCATTAAAACCAGTTGCCTTTTTATTGGTTTTGGTATGTTTACTGATCGGTACATCATATCTTGTAGCACCAAAGGGATATGAAAATGTATATGACATTCAGTTGGTAAATCGAAAAATTGATGCAGTGAGCCAAGAAAAAGAGAATACGCTGGATGTCTTATTTACAGGTGACAGTGAGGCCAGTAATACATTCTCTCCTTTCCAGTATTGGAAAGAACAGGGTATCGCTTCCTATAATCTAGGTGGTAGTGCACAGCGTTTAAATGACTGCTATACCGTTCTAGAAGAAGTATTAAAACATCAAAAACCAAAAGTCTTGGTGCTAGAGCCAAATACTTTGTTCCGTAAGAATGCAGTTTATAACAAGGAAGATTCAGTATTGATGATGGCAGAACAGATATTCCCTGTACTACACCATCACAATATCTATAAGTCAATCAATCTTGGTGTTAATTTGCTTGGTGCAACTAAGGAAAACGCATATGCGGATCAATGTAAGGGATATTATGCACGTGTCAAGATTCGTCCATATCAAGGCTCTGATCAGTATATGAAGACAAATAAGCGTGAAACGACAATCTATCCTGAGACGATGGAGTACTTTGAGAAGATTGTACAGTTATGTAAAGAGAATCAGGTTGAACTGATTATGGTGAGTTCACCATCTCCAAAGAACTGGAGTGATGCACGACATGATGTGATTCAAGAACTATGTGATAAATACGGAATTACATACTATGATTTAAATAAGCTTGATGATGCTCTTGCGCTTGATTGGACGACAGATACATTAGACCGTGGTGACCATTTAAATATCAATGGTTCTAAGAAGGTTAATGCTTATTTTGGTAAGATTTTAAAAGAAAAGTATCACATACCTGATCATCGTGGAGAAGCGGATTACGCCATCTGGGATCAGCAAGCAGCTGAGTTAAAGTTATATTAAAAGAAGGTTCTCGATTATGAAGAGAACCTTCTTTGTTTAATGATATGAATATGCGTTTGAGTTTGCGTTTGCAGTACCTGTTAAGTTTACTGGATAACGATAGTACGCTACAACCGCAATATCATTTGGAACGTTCGCATTCATATATGCGGCGGAATCATTCGGTAGGTTGATACAACCATGAGATCCTGCATATGTATAACGGTCACCACCGAACCATGGTTGCCATGGAGCATCGTGGAAGCCGATGTTATATGCAAATACGATAAAGTAGTTTACTGGTGAATCATATTCAGATCCATCGTAATCTGTACCTTTTAAGTGTGTGTTTGTAACACGGTACTTAATTCGGAAGACACCATCTGGAGAACCACTACCCATGTTGAGGTTTCCTGATACGATAGGAGATGAGAATACACGTTCACCATGTAATACGTAGTACATGACTTGGTTTGTGTAATCAAGTTCTACATAAGTATCACCGATATCATTTTCTAAAGTACCTTGTGCGGTTTGGGACCACATTGGCTGTCTTTCAACCATCATGCCAGATTCAAGATCTGACTTTAACTGATTGAATTCTGAATCCTTATCTAGAATATAGCCGTAGTCACCACCACCGATTTGAATATCATCGCCAGCTTGTGTTCTAAATGTACGAACTTTACCGTAGGTATTAAAGTTTGCGGCTAGTTCTTCTACATATGCTTGTAACTTAGCATCATCAACGGTCACATCATATGTATCAGAAATGCTTAATACTTTTAGTACAGATGCTTTATCCATGACTTTCTTAGAATCACCAATCGTGTAGGATACTGTACTCTTTAAGTAGCTTTCAATCTTCTTTACAGCATTTGTAATCTGCTCAGATTCTGATGTGATTTCTGGGGCTGTGAAGTTATCTTTATTCAGTGTTAATTGGTAGGTTTGATTATTGATGGCCTCATCAATTTCCTTTTTGTACTGCAGCTGTATCTGCACCATACTTCGCTTCAACAACTTTGTATGTATCATCGTTAATTGAGATTGTTGCGTTGACTGGATCTTTTGTTAGTGACAACAAATCTTCTAATTGTTTTTGAGCTTTTGTTTCACTGTATTCTACTTTAATCTCTTTGTGTTCAGGTTGAATCAAAGAGAGTGGCCAAGTAAATACATTCTGTGCTTTGATTTCTTTTTCAACAGATGCCTTCGCGTCGCTTGCTAGACTAAATGAGATATCTTTACCCTTTACTTCATAAACCTTATCTCCAGGGGCGGTTACTTTAATTTTATAGGTTTTGGTAGAGTTTGTAAGTGTATCGATACTTGAATCTACATCCATAAAACTTACATCTGTATTACCAACTGTTGTGCGGTAGAAGAAATGTTGTTGGAAATAGATAACACCTGCAATATATACGCCGATAGCGATGATACTCACAACTGCTAAGAGTATGAGTAAAACCTTACCGACGCCACCTTTCTTTTTTTGTTGTTTTGATCTGGCAGACATATATTCACCTCGTACGTCTCAATATTCTTCAAAATATACATGACAAGTATAGCATAGATGTATAAAAATATCTCATTTAAAAACTATGAAACAAGGGCATAAAACTGATAAAATAGAAGGGATGTTATGGAGGAATTATGAAGGCTTTAGTGATATTAATAGTACTAGTAGGCATATTGTGTTTAATTGGGACAATTACGTTTGTAAAACGTTTTAAAGCATTTGGAAAGAGTATCTTTGAAATGCAAGCTACGCTTGATTGTGATGAATTCACAATCACTGAACAAGGTAGTTATGCGATTTGGTTCAGGGTACCGTTAGGTAAATTTTTCCTACCCAAGATTGAATATTGTGATAAACGAAGTGGAAACTGGTAGAGAAATCCCTTTATATCGTACGACGTTCAAAGTAGAAAGAAGCACCTTTACACAACATTCTAGACAACACTTTTGGTTTGATGCTGAACCAGGTAACTATCTGATGACGATTCAGCGTAGTACAGATGCAGAGAATATTCCTTTGCTTGATAAGTTATTTAGCAAAGATGAACAGACACTAGATGGTTGTAACATATTTATTACAAAGAGAATCAATCCTACTTTGATAGTAGCTGGTATTGTGATTTCAGTTGTTGCTGTGAATGCAATTATGTTTGCCATATTCCTACTTGCAGGACGAATCTAAGCAACAAAGCAACTGTGTAGTATAATAGACGAAGTACATTGAAAGAAAAGAGGCTATTTATGAAGGAAAAAATCTATCCATTGTTATTTGGTGGTGATATAAACGTATACTCTGTTGCAAGAGCGTTCCATGAAGCGTATGGATTACGTTCTACATGTTTTGGTAAATATTTATCTGGACCTGCTTATCGCAGTTCTATTATTGATTATCATGCATGTGAAAATAATGAAGATGCAGATGCGTATGTAAAGAATGTTGTGACTTTCGCAAACAGTCACCAAGATGGAAAAAGTACTTGTCGTAGGTTGTGGTGATGCATATGTAAAGCTAGCTGCTGAAAAATAAAGCACTTATTTCCAAAGAACTGTATCGTAGCAGGGATTGATGCTGAACTTTTTAAATATCCTTATCAACAAAGAAAAATTCTATGAGATGTGCGATAAAGTATGGTTTAGACCATCCAGCAACTTTTATCTACCACAAAGAGATGGGTCATGATTTTCACATTACCATTTACAGCGCCATTTATCTGTAAACCTTCAAACTCTGTAACCTATTGGGAACATCCATTTGAAGGCAATGATAAAGTATTTATCTTACAGACAATGGAAGAATTATATGATGTGCTAGATCGTTGTTATGCGGCTGGATATCCAGATACAATGATCATTCAAGATTGTATTCCCTGGTGATGACTCTTATATGCGTGTATTAACAAACTATTCTGATAAGAATGGACAGGTTAAGATGATGTGTCTTGGCCATGTCTTACTAGAAGAACATACACCTCATGGATTAGGGAAATCATGCGGTTATCATGACAGAGAAAGAATGAAGAAATCTGTATGAAAGCTAAAGAAGTTCTTAGAAGATATCCATTATGTTGGATTCTCTAACTTCGATATGAAATATGATGAACGTGATGGCAAGTTAAAAGCTATTTGAGATTAACTGTCGTCAAGGCAGAAGTAACTACTATGTAACAGGTGCAGGCTTTAATATCGCTCGTTATCTTGTGGAGGATTACATTGAAGGTAATGAACTTCCATTTGAAATCTGTGAGAATGAAAGCTTATGGCAGGTTGTACCATCTGATGTCGCAAGAGACTTTATCGTATCTTCCTACCACGATAAAGATGAAACAACTAGAAAAAAAGCAGGTAAGATGACAAACTCCCTTGTATATAAGGGGGAAAAGAATCTTTTCCATCGCTTATGGGTTTGGTATAACTTGAAGAGACAAAGAAAGAATTACGAGACATACGCAGTAAAGAAATCATAGAGGTGTCATGTATGGAACAGACAAAAGATAAATTAGGTATCTTGGGTGGAATGGGGCCACAGGCAACACAAATCTTATATCAGTGGATTCTAGATCGTACGGATGCGGTTTGTGACCAAGACCATATTCCAACAATGATACTATCTGATACAAAGATGCCAGACCGTACAACTGCAATTCTATCTGGCAATGAGAATGTCGTATATGAACGCATGTTGCATGATTGTCATTTATTAGAATCTTGTGGTAGTTGCTGTATTGCGATTCCATGTAATACGTCACACTACTTTGCAGATCGCTTACAGAAGGAAATTTCCATTCCAATTATTCATATGCCACGAGAAACAGTAAAACGCTTTGGCACAAACAAATCATAAGAAGGTAGCGATTCTTGCGACTGATGGCACAATTAAGACAGGCGTATATCATCGTGAAATCGAAGCTGCAGGTATGCAAGCATGGCAGCCAGACGCTGAGACACAAAAGAAGGTGATGTCCTTAATCTACGATGAAATCAAGCGTGGAGAAAAAGGGTAATCGTCATAGCTTTTGCGGCAATTGATAAAGCAGTAAGAGATGCTGGTTGTGATTGCGCAATACTTGGCTGTACAGAATTATCTGTATATCGTGAATATCATGGACTATCTTCATTCTATATTGATGCGATGGAGGTTTTAGCAGAGGAATGCATACGCTTCTTTGACCGTGAACCACTACATGTATAGGAGGTTTAGATGAAGAAATACTTATTAAAAGACTATATCTCACTTTTACAAGAGAAAGAAATGTATTAGGTGATGTTCATCTATCTGATACATGCATGAATACTGTCGTGGAACTTGTATCCTGTGATTCACAGCAGATTGTTAGTAATACATTATTCTTGTGCAAAGGCGTACACTTTAAAGCACAGTACCTACAGGATGCGGTGAATAAAGGTGCCTTTGCATATTTAAGTGAAGTAGAATATCCAGAGGTTAATATTCCATGGATTCCACTAACAAATGTGCGTTATGCAATGGCAAACCTTGCGACGATGTACTACAACGATCCATGGAAAGAACTGAATGTCATTGGACTGACTGGCACAAAAGGAAAGTCCACAACGACATATTATGTAAAGACAATCTTAGATACATATCTTGAACGTGTTGAGAAAAACGAAAGTGCAGTGATTTCTTCGATTGGCACCTATGATGGTGTTGAACGTTTTGAATCACACTTAACAACACCAGAGCCACTCGACTTTAGAAAGACACTTCAGAAATGCAGTTGAGTCGAATATTGATTTTGTGACGATGGAAGTATCTTCACAAGCGTTGAAGTATGACCGTGTACTTGGTGTAAACTTCTCTGTTGCGGCATTCTTAAATATTGGCTATGACCACGTATCATCGGTTGAACATCCTACTTGGGAAGATTACTTTGCGTCTAAGTTACGTATTTTTGAGCAGTGTACATATGGTTTAGTGAACTTAGATTCTGAGCATTGTGAAGAAATTTTAGAAGCAGCAAAGCTAGTAAGAAAGTAGTTACGTTCTCAGAAACAAAATGAAGCATGCCGACTTCTATGGTTACAATGTTCATAAAGTTGGAAATGATATTGTCTTCAATGTACGTGGAAGTGACTTTGATGAAGAGTTTAAACTATCAATGCCAGGATTATTTAATGTATCCAATGCACTATGTGCAATTGCAATAGCACGCTTGTATGACATTCCTGTTAGTGACATTCAAGAAGGTCTCTATCAGGCAAAGGTTCCCTGGACGTATGGAAATCTATACATCAAACGACCAAAAAGATAACTGCAATCGTAGACTACGCACATAACCAGTTATCCTTTCAGAAATTATTTGAATCTGTACGAAATGAATATCCCGGATATCGTGCAACGATTATCTTTGGCTGCCCTGGTAAGAAGGCACAAGATCGCCGTCATGACCTCGGAGAAATTGCAGGTAAATACGCTGACTATATTTACTTAACCGAAGAAGATGCTGGGGAAGAAGACCCACTGGCAATTGCCCAGGAAATTGCAAGAGCAGTCGAAAAAGAAAAGGCACCATACGAAATCATTATCAACCGTGAACAAGCCATTGCGCGAGCTGTGGAAGACGCCGCAAATGCACAAGGTAATACAGTTATCTTGATTACAGGCAAGGGTGCAGAAACACGTCAAAAACGTGGCACTGAATACATTCCGGTTATGTCGGATGTCGAGTGCGTCAATTTAGAGTTAAAGAAATATAACGAGAAATAAAAATAAAAGCATCTTTCTTGTACAAATGCATATCATGCATACAAAGGGAGATGCTTTTAGTCTAATAGTGCCGACAACAGGAATTGAACCTGCGACCTACGCGTTACGAGTGCGTTGCTCTACCAACTGAGCTATGTCGGCGATGTAATTATTATACGTAATATCAATACTGAATTCAAATCATATTCAGCAGAAATATGATACAGTATAATACAGAAAAACGTGAGGTATATTATGAAATTTACGAAGTTAATGTTAACAATGTTATTGGTTTTGGCGGGATGTGGTAAGGAAACACCTGAAGCACAGGCTAAAAAGACAGCAGAAATATTTATCAATGCATTAGATGCTGGAGATACAGCAAAAGCAAAGGAACAATCCAGCGAAAATGTTCAAAAGATGTGTGATGCGATTGAATCATCCTTTAAGACACCAACTGGTTTTTCAACTTCAGCAGACTTGTCTGATGATGCGAAGAAAAAACTAGCTGAAATTGAAAAGGAAATTAGAACTGCATCTTTTGAGAATCCGCAGATCAAAAGAAGTAAATGAAAGAAAGTACGAAGTAATCTTCTCAATGGACTACTTAAATACGGCAGAAATCAGAAAATATTTTACAGGTGAAGAATACAAGGCACTGATTGCGACACTATCCGTCGAAGCGACAGAAATCCAAAATAAAGACGGTAAAGAAGCTGCTACAAAGTATATGATGGAAAAACTTGTAGAGAATATCTATTCGGTATATACAGAAAATTTCAAAAATAAGGAATATACCAATGAGGATTCTGTCATTACACTTGAACAACAAGATGATGGTAAGTGGTTTGTAACAGATATCAAAGGCGCAAGTCAAAATTAAAAATATTTGAGGGATAACAAATGTCAAAGAAGAAAATTGCATATATTGGTGCAGGGCCAGCTACCCTATATAGTATTCAAACACTTTTAAAACTTGGTGAATATGACGTCGAAGTATTTGATATGAATGATCGTGCAGGTGGGGCTTGTTATACAGGAATTCCACAGTTTCGCTTCAATACAAGCTTTATTGATAAGTTGATGGATGAACTAACGGCTGCAGGGTGTTCAGTTTCACTTTCAAACTACAATTGGAAAAGATATTCCATTCAGTGAATTACAAAAGAAGTTTGACCGTATTGTAGTCGCTATTGGTGCTCAAGTAGAAAATATGTTTGGCCTTGAAACGAAAGGTGGCTGTATGGCAGGTCTAACCTTGTTACATGACTTAAACATTAAGCACATGCATGATTTTTACAAAGAGAACTACCAACACGCCGTTGTATGGGGTGGTGGTAATGTTGCGATGGATTGTTCAAGAAGTCTTGTACGTATCATGGATGATGTAAAAATCATCTATCGTCGTAGCGAAGCGGAGATGCCAGCACACAAGGGCGAAATCAAAGATGCACGTAATGAAGGAGTTACATTCCATTTCTTAGAGAAATATTAAAGAAGTATTGCGTGATGAGAATGGTAAAAGTAACTGGTGTGAAGGTTATTACAATGGAGCTTGGTGAACCGGATGAAAGTGGAAGAAGATCAACCCATGAAGTAGAAGGAAGTGAACATATCATTCCATGTGATTTAGTTGTGGCAGCAATTGGACAAAAAAAGTAGACTTTAGTGTTCTAGATGAAAAAAACTAAATTTGACTTCCGGTCAACATCAGAGTACAATAGGAAATGTACTAATAACAGGGGATGCATATTTGGGTCCTCAATCTATCGCAACAGCGATTAAAGACGGGCGAGAAGTTGCGAAAGAAGTACATGAATCGTTTATTGAAATAGAAAGATAGAGGGAATGATATGAATCAATATCGCATTGGAATAAATATGTTGTTTGCTACCGCAATCGGTAAAGCAGTTATCTTATGTACACCATTAGGTTGGTTAACTCCAGTTAGAGTTTTATTAAATTCTTGCGTGTTTGGCAGTTGCGGTTGGTGGTTTGTGGTATCTATACCAAGCAACTGGTGGACAGAAAGATTACAAACGGTTTGATTTACACAGTTTTAGCTTTTGGTTGCATATCAAGTTGCGTTAGGAATCATACGTGGTATCTTCGGAGGTATCATCACACTCGTAGTTGTGATTTGTGTACTCAGTTACCTACGCGTATACAAGTATGAAGATATCCTAAAAATTTGTGAAACAATAAGAGTAAAACGTAAATAAAAGCCGAAAGGAAACACGTGAATATCATTTGTGGTGCCTTCGGCATTTTTTTAGAAAAATTAAAGTGATAATAATCTTAAAATTATAAAGACTTAAGGATTTCAATGTGTTCAACAATATATAATTGTGAGAAGATTAAATCAGTTTAATTGATATTAACAACAAAAATATTATTACTACTATTCATGAAAAATATAGGGGGTATTCTTATGAACAAGAAACTATTATCAGGTCTATGTGCAGCAGTACTCTTATCAGGTTTAGTAGGCTGTGGACCCTAAGGAACCAAAACAAGATACTACAACAAGTACATCTACAACAGAAACACAAAAACAAAAAGAAAAATAACATCAACAAATATGACATCTCTGAAGTAACAGAAGAAGAACTTCAAAGACTTCCCGAGATACAGATGAAAAGTACTGACATATGAAGAGTGGCAATGAAGGGTGATGACGCATATATCAGTTGTACTCTGATGACAAGATGTTTGACTCGATGTATCGTCAAAAAACAAACCATTAATGGTAAACCAGTCTAGTAGATCGATTGCACAGCGTGGTATGGCAAAATCTTGAATAAAATGTAGAAGCAATCGTCTTACCAGATGACAGTAAGATATGTTGAGAGAGTCATCTTTTTTGGTCAAGATAGAAAGCATTGAAGATACATTTATTTTAGGAACATCTATTAGAAACTGTTGATGATCACGCATTTTTTTTAGGAGCAAGTTACTCTAGAGTCTGTTGTAGTTTCGAGAAGGAACAAAAATCTAATTGAGTGAATTGGTATTTTTCATACACACCATCAATCAAATCGATCACAATACCTGAAAGTGTAATTGAAATAACAGACTATATTCTACTTCCCTGAAACAATTCAAATAAGAATGTAGAAATTCAGAACACAAAGGACATGTCTAAGGAAGATGCTTACGAGCGAGTAGTTGAGTTACTTGACGAATTAGTAACAGTTAAGAAGAAGTAGGAGAATAAAATAAACAAGAAATTATTATCGGGCTTATGTGTAGCAGTACTCTTATCAGGTTTAGTAGGTTGTGGACCCTAAGGAACCAAAAACAAGACACTACAACAAGTACTTCAACAAACGAAACAAAGGAAACAGAAAACAACACAACAGATACAACAAACAACTCTGAAGTAACTGAGAAGAACTTTTCAAAGACTTCCCAGAGACAGATGAAAAAGTACTTCACATATGATGAATGGCAAGAAGGTTATGCTATCTACGGTTGTAGTTCAGAAGATAAAGTTATCAATGTACCAAAAACCATTAATGGAAAACCAGTCATTGCGATTGCAGAGCGTGGCTTAGCAAATAATCAAACTTGTGAGGCAATCGTATTACCAGATACAGTTAGAGTTATCTCTAAATCTGCCTTTACTCTTGATGTAAATCTAAAATTTATCCATTTAGGTAGTTCTTTAGAGCGTATAGGTGATAATGCATTCAACGGATGCAATTCTCTAGAATTCGTTAAGTTCCCAGAAGGAATGCAGGAAATTGGAATTAATGTATTTGCGAATGCAAAAAGTAATTAAGTATATAGAAATTCCTGCAAGTGTAACAGAAATCACAGATGTATTTTATTTCACAGCAAGTAATAATCCAGATGTCGAGATTCGTACACCTAAGGGATCAAAGGCAGAAGAGGCTGCCAATAGTTTAGGACTCAAGGTTGTAAACAATTAATGCAGTATTAAAATTAGTATTCATAAAGAAAGATAGTGTAGAGAAAAACTCTATACTATCTTTGTTTATTTCATAAATGTGCTGATATATCCCTGGATAAAGATCCACATGATGATAAGTGGAATAATATAGGTCACATATAGGCGTGCCCATTTAGGGAATTTGATGCCTTTTCCTTCATTTGCTTCTGCAAGGAAGTTACCAAAGCCCCATCCATATTTGCTTGTGCAGAATAGAAGATAGATTAGACAGCCAATTGGTAGTAGGTTATTACTAACAATAAAGTCTTCTAAGTCCATAATATTTGTGCCTGCACCTAACGGTGTAATGTTTTTGCAATACATTAAATCCTAATATACATGGTAGTGATAATACAATAATGACGATTGCGTTGATGAGTGAGGATTTCTTAACGGATACTTTTGTTAAATCAGAGCTAAAGCCAATCATATTTTGGAAGATAGCGATAACTGTTGAAAGAGCTGCGAAGGACATGAATAAGAAGAATAACGCTCCCCATAATTGTCCTAAGAACATGTGGTTAAATATATTTGGTAATGTCACAAATATAAGTTTTGGTCCTTGTGATGGTTCTACACCAAATGCGAAACACGCTGGGAAGATAATGAAGCCTGCCATGATTGCCACAAGTGTATCTAGTCCTAGTACGTGTAATGCTTCACCAGTGAGCGCTCGTTTTTTGTCGATGTAGCTGCCGAAGATTGTCATTGCACCAATACCAATACTAAGTGTAAAGAAGGATTGGCCTAGCGCTGCGAAGATAACTTTACCAATACCGACTTCCTGAATAGCTGCTAGGTTTGGTTTGAGGTAGAATTCTAGTCCTGCTTGTCCTCCTTTTAAGAAGATGGAGTTGATACCTAGTGCTACCATTAAGATGAGTAGGGCAACCATCATCTTAGAAGTGATTTTTTCTACTCCGTTTTGTAGTCCTTTAGAACAGATGCCAAAACAAAGTATGACTGTAATTGCCATGAAGATAAACATTGTAAGTGGTTGGTTCATTAGACTGCCAAATTGTTCACCAACTGCAGTTGCGTCTAAACCATTGAAGTCTCCACGTAATGTCTTAAAGAAGTATAGTAATAACCAACCTGTGATAGTTGTATAGTACATCGCAAGTAAGTAGTTGCCACCCATACCGAACCATTTATAAATATGCCACTTTGTTCCTTTTGGCTCTAATTCATCAAAGGCGAGGGCAATACTTTTTTGGCTGCCTCTACCAACCGCATATTCCATAATAATGATTGGTAGACCTAGTAATATTAAACACGCAATATAGATTAGTACGAAGGCTGCTCCACCATATTGTCCAACGATGTATGGGAATCTCCAGACGTTGCCTAAGCCAATTGCACAACCTGCGGATAATAAGATAAAGCCGAGGCGTGATGAGAGTTTTTTTCACGTTCCATAAGTTATACCCCTTTTAATAATGTCCTTATCATACCAAATTCTTTTTAGAAGTTTTATATATAAAATGAAAAAAATATGAAAAAAAGACATAGTTTTATGAAAAATAATCACTATATCTTTTTCAAAAAAATAATATTTTAAGTATTTATGCGGCTTTTTTTCAATCTTTTTCGAAGTTTAGCGCTATTTGTTAATACAACGATCACAGTATCTGGATGATTTGCGTCTTTGATCTTAGCACGGTCGAAAGTAATTAATTTATCACCAGCATGGATAACATCATCTTGTTTTACAAATGCTTCAAAGCCTTCGCCATTCATCTGCACTGTATCTACACCGACGTGAATGAGTACTTCTAAACCGTCCTTAGATTGTAATCCAATTGCGTGTTTTGTAGGGAATAACATCATCACTGTTCCATCAAATGGAGCGTAAACTGTTCCTTCTGTTGGGACAATACCAACGGATTGACCCATTGCTTCTCCTGCAAATACTGGATCTGGGATTTCACTTGCAGGAATAACTTTTCCCTTTACTGGAGATAGGACAGTACCTTTTTCTGTAGTGATAATTGTTTCTGCTTGTGGTGTTACAGGAACAGGAGTAGATGAGGTTGTTTCTGTTTCTTCACCATCATTTTCTTTCCAGAATAAGAATGTTAGTACAAAGGATGTTCCACCTGCTACAAGTAGCAGGATAGTATATGTTAGTGGGTTTGATGCGATGAGGTAGCCTGGAATACCTGTTACACCGTTGGCTGTTGCACCAATGTGGAAGATAGCTCCTACTAAGGCACCAATCGCACCACCAACTGCAGCGAATACAAATGGTTTCATCAAGCGTAGGTTTACACCGAAGATAGCTGGTTCTGTAATACCTAAGGAAGCAGAGAGTGCAGATGGGATAGCAATTGTCTTACGCTTAGCGTTCTTTGTCTTTAGACCTACAGCTAAGCAGGCACCAAACTGTGCAAAGTTTGCGGCTGATGCGATAGGCATCCATGTGTTTAATGCACCAGTACTGAGCATACCTAACTCAATTGTGTTGTACATGTGGTGTAGTCCCATAACAACTGTGACAGGATATAGAGCACCCATTGCTAGAGCTCCAAATGGGTTAGCAACTAGCACTGTTGCGGCAGATAACACCCAAGTTTCAAGTGTCGCAAAAATAGGACCGATCACCATGAATGTAGCCAAAGCAGTAACGATGACAGTTGTTAGTGGTGTTACGAATAGGTCAATCATTTCAGGTACAATCTTGTGTAACTTGATTTCGATCTTACTCATTAACCATACCGCGATGACAACTGGGATAACGTGTCCTTGGTAACCTAATTGGTTGACTTGTCCAAGTGTATAGCCAAAGATGTTAATGCCTTTACCAAATAGATACCAAACACCATATCCATTTGCAGCGTTCCAACCGTTTGTGAGTGCTGGATGAACCATCATCAGTCCGATAACTGCACCTAAGAAGATATTTCCACCAAATACATGTGCTGCAGACACTGCGACTAGTACTGGTAAGAATGCAAAGGATGTATTAGAAGCCATGTCTAAGAATGCATACCAGTCAGTAGACGCAAAGGACGGAATTGCCTTACCTAGCGCTTCTACAAGACCCATCATTAAGCCAGCTGCTACGATAGCTGGTAGGATAGGTACAAATACATCACCAAGTGTCTTGATTAATTGTTTCCACCATGGCATTTGTGAAGCTGCTGCAGCTTTTACATCTTCTTTACTGCCAGCAGTTACACCGCTGATCGCAATGAATTCATCGTAAACTTTATTCACAGTACCGGTACCAATAATAACCTGTAATTGTCCACTAGAATTAAATACGCCTTGAACACCCTGTACGTTTTCTAATGTCTTTACGTCAACTTTACTGTTGTCCGCAATCACAAGACGTAAGCGTGTAGCACAGTGTGCAGCACTGATAATGTTGTCTTTGCCACCAAGCGTCGCAAAGATTTCTTCTGCACATTTTCTATAGTTTAGTTCCATAAAAGAGCCCCTTCTTTTTTGTGTAATAGCTCGGTATCATTTTACAATAAAAATGAAAAAGAAAGATAAAAGATTGTTGAAATGTGACACAACTCATGTGTTGATAAGTCAAAGAAAAACATAAGGGCTTAGGCTCTTATGTTTTGTTATCGATACGATATTGATTTGGTGTACTACCTGTATGTTTTTTGAAGAAGGTATAAAAGTAATTTGAGTTTTCAAGACCTAGCTTAGAAGAGATTTCTAACGTCGATAAATCGGTTTCTATCAGTAGTTTTTGCGAGTTCTACTCGGCTAATATTGATATATTCCTTCATTGACATTGCATACTGGGATTTAAAGATACGGTTTAAGTATGTAGCGTTATAATCCATTGATAGTGCTACACTATCTGCAGTTAAATCAGTATCACATAAGTGTTGGTCAATATAATCCTTCGCATTTGAAATAAGGTCGAGTATCTTTTCTTCTTTCATATTTGCGAGGTACTGACTATATGCATGCATGAGATTTAGAATGTAGCTGTTAATCTCTTGGATATCTGTTGTTGTACTTAATTTATTTTCAAACTGATATGTAGGCAAACTTGGAATCGACGATATAGAACGGATACGATCACGTAAGCCGGAATATAGTTTTGTATAGAAAAATTGTAGGGAATTGTAATGTAGGGATTTCATGAGACTAAACCACTCTTGGAATGTTGCAGTAATTTCTTCCTCACGTCCGTGTTCGACTGTATAGAGTAAACGTTGTTCGGTTTCTTGAATCGTAGAGAAGTTTGTCATGAAGTGTGGCATATCTGACTCTCGATAGAAGAATTTTGTGGAGTCTAGAATACGTAGGAAGTAGAGTTGGGATAACTTCTGATATGATGTATAGACTTTCGAGAGTGGTTTTGCATCGCCTAGGAATACTTTGATGTGATGTGATTTTGCGTAACTAGATAGTGCCTCAATATCTACCTCGTTAGTGATGATAGTGTAGAGGTTGTTAATGGTATGAACTTCTTTCTTCTCACCAAATAAAGTGAGAATATGTTTGTTCGCTAAACTATCTAAGATACAGATGTAGATATCCTTTGTTGTATCAAAATTAAGTGGATTTCTTAAGAGTGGAAGTTTTCTGGTTTAAGAGTAACTTGGTGAGATAGTCCTGCTTGGCTTTGTGGGTCGCTTCTTCCATCTTGTGCTGTTGGTCGTGAATCCATAGTGTAACAGCGTTATTCACAGAGCTTTTGGATGAGGATTTGAGTTCAAACTTATCCATAATTTCATAAAGTGGTGTGTAGTAATACTTATTAATAAAGTAACCTAATATCACAATCAGGATAAAGTTAATCACGATAATCTCTAAGAATAGAGGAACATAAGATGAGAAACGGTTGATAATACTGTTTGATTTAACCTGTTTTACAATATATAGATTGTAATCTGGTTGGTAAGAATAGAAATATACATAGTCCTCAATCGTTTTAAAGTGACTATCGTTATCAGAAGTGAAGTTTAATGTTTCAATCGGTAGGTAGGCATTGCCAGTGGAACTGAAATAGGTATCTTGTTCTGGGACATAGATAAACTCTGTCGCATCTGTATCTCTAAATAAGGAACGATTAAAGAGATAGGCATCAATATTAACAACCATGGAAACGTCTGCATCACGAATACCAGTAAACTGTAATGTATATACCCAGACATTATTTGGAAGTTGACGTAGTTTTAGTAAATGGTTGTTTGGGGTAAAAGCTGCTTGATCATCAAATTGATCTAACGAATATGAACCGGAAGTGGTTGTATAGACTATGTTGGATGATTTATTTAAAAGATAAATCGAATGAATAAATGGATTCGTACTATCTAGTGCGTGAAGGGTACGTAGATATTTTGCGGCTTGCGTTGGAGAGATGTCTGTTGCGTTACGAAGACTAATTGCCTCACTAGAGTAAAAGGTATTATATGCGGCATAACGAACTGTATCCAATGAGTGGGCCATCAGGTTTTTGAAGCTTTCTTGGGTACTTAGGTGATAATCAATCAGACTCTTTTTTCTAGAATCATTGATATTTTTCAGTAAAAGTAAACTAACAAAGACAAAAAATAACGCGATAATTAAGATCAATCGCTTTCGTAATCTATCAATACTATTCTGTAATTTCGTCGATTCATTCATATAATAGGCACTTTTCTAGATATTTAAATATTTGATATTCACATAATATCACAATTTTTAAGTTTTAAATATGTACTAGCCTTCCTACAATAAGCTTAGTAAGTGAACTCAGGAGGAAAGAAATCATGAAAAAATTTTTCTTACTACTTGCGGCATCCGCAATGTTAATTGGATGCACAAATAAACCTGCATCAACTTCCACAACAACAACTGAAAAACACAAACTCAGGTGGAAAGTCAAAAGGTTATGTTGTACTCCTCATTAAAGGAACAACAGTTAGAAGCTTTTAAAGGAAGGATTTGAAGCTGCTCACCCAGAATATTCTTTAGACTACTATGCAGCTGGCACATCTAAGGTTGCGACAAAGATTGCAACAGAAAAGCAGTCTGGTCAAATCGCAACTGACTTAGTATGGATCGGTGACCCATCCAACTATGTAACATTCAAGGAACAGGGAATCTTAGAAGCTTATGAATCTCCAGAAGCTGCTAAGATCGACGAAAAGTTCAAAGATCCAGAACACTTCTATACAGGCGCACGTCTTGTAGTTATGGGCTTAACAACAAATACAAACACAGTTCCAGAAAATGAAGTTCCAAAGACTTGGAAAGACTTATTAAAGGATGACTTCAAGGGCCAAATCGTTATGACAGACCCAGGTGAATCCGGAACAACATTCTACTTAGTAGCTAGCTTGATGAATAACCCAGAATATGGTGTTGAATTCTTCGAGAAGTTAAAGGAACACGGTGCTGAATTAGAATCAGGTACAACTTCTACACATACAAAGGTAGCTGCAGCAGCTTATAAGGTAGCAGTTGGTGTTGACTACGTTACACAATCTCTAGCAGATAAGGGTTCTACAATTCGTTTCACATATCCAGAAAAGGATTTAATCGCTGTATCTAGTCCAATCGCATTACTCAAAAACTCACCAAACCCAGAAGGTGGTAAGGCTTTATATGACTACATCCTTTCTAAGGAAGGACAAGAAATTCTTGCGAAGAATGACACAATGCCAATCCGTGGAGATGTTAAGAAGGAAGGCACACTATCATTAGATGAAATTATCGCTCGTGCAATGGTTGCGGATGATAAGGCAATCGCTGAACAGAGCGCAGAAATCTTAGAGAAGTTCGACAAGATTTTCAAATAAACAACTAGGAGAAAACCATGGCAAAAGTACAATTTAACGACGTATCTTTTAGCTATGGAGACAAAAAGATTATCCAAAACCTATCATTAGAAGTAAATGATGGCGAAATTATGGGTGTAATTGGACCCTCCGGGTGCGGCAAAACTACATTGATTAGACTTCTCTGTGGTTTTTATCAAGCCTGAAACAGGGTCCATTTTTATTGGAGAAACTTGTGTCTTCGATGCTAAAAAGAGAATTAATATTCCACCAGAAAGAAGAAATATTGGTGTTGTATTCCAAGACTATGCGGTATGGCTACATTTAACAGTATTGGAAAAACGTAAAGTATCCATTAAAGAAGAAGAGAATGGATAAGAAACAAATGCAGGAAATCGCAATGAATGCGCTCAAGCAGGTACAGATGGAAACTTATGCAAACCACTTACCTTCACAGTTGTCTGGTGGACAACAGCAGCGTGTAGCGATTGCTCGTGCACTTGTATCATCAAAAGAATTAATTGTTTTAGACGAGCCTATCACAAACTTAGACTTGAAACTACGTCAAGAGATGTTGAAGGAAATTCGTGAGATTCAAAAGACAATTGGAACAACAATCGTTTATATCTCACATGACCAAGAAGCTTCTTTAGAGTTATGTGATCGTTTGGCAATCATGGATCAACAAGGGTAACATCCGTCAGTTAGGTAATGACTACGATATCGTTATGAAGCCTAAGGATCGTTATATCTTTGAATTTCGTAGGTATTTCTAACTTCGTAGATGTTGTGACGAAGGAAGATGGCGTCTATATGAATACGGAAAATGGATTAGTGAAATTAGATGAAAAGTCTGCACTTGAAAATCCAACAAAGGCATATCAGTTAGCATTTAGACCAATGGATGCAGTATTTGATAACGAAAGTCCTATTAAGGGTAAGGTGGTTACAGAAACTTTCCTAGGAAATATTACAAACTACTTTATCCAATTAGGGTGATAAACAAATCCGTCTTCAACAATCTGCATTAGATGTAATGAAGTATGGTAAGGCAAAGGAAGGCCAAGAAGTTGGCTTGAAGTTTGTTCGTAAGTTCTATTATGAAAAGGAGGAGGCATAATGTTTAAGCGTAAAACGTTAAATAATGATTTAGCTGCGCTAGACGGTCGTAAGTTTTCTTTAGATAAAATTATGATTATCGCAAGTTTTATCATCCTTGCGATTATTGCGATCGTTCCGGTTGCCTCCATTATCGTAAATGCTTTATTCGTAGATGGAAAACTAGCATTAGATAGTTTCTTCAAAGTTCTATTGAATAAAGAAAACATCGGTGCGATGTGGAATACAATTACCATTGCATTCTGGGTAACAATTTTCGGTACTATCATGGGCTTGTTCTATGCATGGTTACTTGGACGTAGTGATATTCCCTATGAAGGGATTCATGCGTGCATTGTTTAGCATTCCATACATGTTCCCTCCATTCTTTGGAGCCATGGCTTGGGACTTATTGTTATCGGGTAGAGGTGGATATTTAAACAACTGGTTAATGACTACCTTCCACTTAACAAAGGCACCTATTAACATCAACTCCATCTGGGGAATTATCTTCGTTGAAGTTTCTTACTACTTCCCATTTGTATTCATGCAGGTAGTAAGTGCATTAGAGAGAATGGACCCAACACTAGAAGAATCTGCACGTATTGCTGGTGCTTCACAGGGCTATGTTATTCGTAAGATTACATTACCACTTGTTAAGCCTGCAATTTCATCTGGTGCATTATTGATTATGATTTCATCATTATCACACTTTGGTGTTCCTTCTATCCTAGGATTCTCACAGAACATCTACACATTACCAACACGTATCTTCCAGCTCATTAACCGTGCGGCTGGTGACTTCCAGGGTATTCGTGAAGCGACAATTCTATCTATCTTATTAGTAGTTGTTGTATCTGTAGCGCTTGTATTACAGAAGGCTATCTTGAAGTCGGGAAGCTATGACATTATCAAGGGTAAGAGTATGCGTCCAACAGTAATTAAATTACGTTCCGCTAAGATTCCTCTCTTGATTATCTCTATCGTGACATTAGTTATCATCGTTGTTGTACCATTAGGAATGATCTTCTTAGTTGGTCTATTGAAGTCTTACGGTCTACCACTTGTTCCAAGTAACTTCGACTTCAGTAACTACACTATATCTTATTCAACAACAAGATGGTTCGTGATGGTGTTTCCAACTCCTTGATCCTAGCAGTAAGTTCAGGTATCTTCGCAATGTTACTAGGTGTAATGATTGCGTATGTAATCATCAAGATCAAGCCAAAGGGAAAGGGTGCTTTGGAATTCTTAGCTACACTTCCATACTCTTTACCAGGTACAGTACTTGCAATCGGTGTCATTCTTGCATGGTCTGGAAAGATCTTGAATATCAACCTATATAACACACTATGGATTATCTTTATTGCATATATCGCACGTTACTTGTCATTCTCTATGAACGCAGCTTCCGCTGCCTTAAGACAGGTTCATCCATCCTTGGAAGAGGCTTCACGTTCTTGTGGTGCTTCTCATACAGAATCACTCAAGGATATTACACTTCCACTCATCCGTCCTGCGATGTTATCAGGCTTCTTCCTAATCTTCTTGCCAGCAATGCGTGAATTAACAACAAGTTCACTCTTGTATGGACCATATACAAGAACTTTAGGTGTAGCTATCTACATGTTACGTAGTGATGGATATATTACACAGGCTTCAGCACTTGCAACTCTAACAATCTTATTGATCGTTGTTGTGAACTGGATTATCAACTTTATTACTAAAGAAAGAAAGGGCGTATAAATATGAATCAGATTGAATTAATTAATGTAAGAAAAGATTATACGACAAAAACTTTAGGTACAGTCACAGCAGTGAATAACTTCAACCTAACAATCAAGAAGGGAGAATGTTTCTCATTCTTAGGTCCTTCTGGATGTGGTAAGACAACAACATTACGTATGCTTGCAGGTTTTGAAGATTTAAGCGAAGGTGAAATTCGTTTAGAGGGTAAGGTTGTATCTAACAAGGCAAAGAACTTATACGTTCCACCTGAACACCGTAACTTAGGAATGGTGTTCCAGGCATTCGCTGTATGGCCACACTTAAACGTATTTGATAACGTTGCATTCCCATTACAGGTTCAAAAACGTCCAAAGGCAGAGATTGAAGAACGTGTCAATCTTGCGCTAAAACAGACGAACTTATTAGACCAAGCAAAGGTATTCCCATCTGATTTATCAGGTGGCGAACAGCAAAGAATTGCGTTAGCACGTTCTATTGTTGTTAACCCTGGTATATTATTATTAGATGAGCCTTTATCTAACCTTGATCCAAAGCTAAGAGAGAGTATGCGTTTTGAAATCAAGCGTCTACAAAAAGGAATACAACTTTACAATCGTATTCGTAACACATGACCAATCAGAAGCTCTAGCGTTATCTGATCGTCTACTTGTTATGAACAAGGGTGAAATCATCCAGATCGGCACACCACAAGAACTCTATAACAAGCCAGTAAGCTTATTCGTACATAACTTCTTAGGCGAATCAAACTTTACAAAGGTTGCATATAGAGATGGCAAGCTGTATGCCGAAGGTGATACAACACAACCATTACCATGTACAATTCAACACATGGATCAGGCTGTAAAGCTTGCGACAAGACCAAGTGAGATTGAAATCAATCATGAGTCTGGGATCAAGACAAAGATTACAAAGCGTATTATCTTATCTGAATATACAGAATACTATGTAGGTTTAGGTACACAGGAATTAAAGATTCAAGCACCACACCACCAGGTATTGGCAGTGGGTGATGAATGTTATATCCGTTTAGTAAACCCTGTATATTACGATGCGCAAGAGCGTAATCTAACACATACTGAATAAACATAAAAAAGGAGTGAATTATCACTCCTTTTTGTCGTGTTTATCTACTGATATTTAATGCAAGTGCACCATAGATACCTGCTTTATTACCGAGTTTTGCCTGATGAATTTGTACACCATCAAAGCCTGGAATTACATATTTTTGATACGCTTTTTTGATGTTGTTAAATACATATTCTTGTTCAAGAATACCACCACCAAGAATAAATAGAGGTACATTATATACATGTGTTAAAGAACACAATCCAATCGCAATCTGTTCAATCCAAGCATCTAATACTGCTTTTATTTCAGGCTCATTCAAGTGTTCAAATAGGATTCTTCCATTTGTAATGCATGGATTGACTTGTTGTGCATTTTTGATGAGTGAGGTTGTAGATGCTAGGGATTCGTAACTACCATCCCATGGTTTGTTAACTGTTGATGATTGCAATATCATACCACCTAACATCACACCTGCAGATTTACCTGCTCCATAGTATGGCTGACCATTTAGGTATACACCTCCACCAATACCAGTACCATAGGTTAAGCAGATGAAATCTTTGTAGCCTTTGCCTGCACCGTATTGATTTTCACCACGGGCAGCGGCGTAGACATCGTTTTCAACTGTGACTTTGATGTTGAATTCTTTTTCGAATATCTTCTTGACTTGCATGCCTGTATAACCTGGCATGTTTTCATTTGCATAGTGGATAGAACCATCGTTGTTATTGACTTGTCCGCAGGTACTGATGCCGATGCCATCGCATGGCATGTATTGTTTGATGAATGCAATACAGCGGTCAATGACATCTTTTGCGCCTTGTTTTGCTAGTGTTGGGATTTCTGCTTCTTGGACAAGTATTTCATCTTCGAAGATGCCAACTTTGATATTTGTGCCACCGATATCTAAAGTAATAATTTTACGCATCGAGAGCCGCCTTAAACTTCTTTGTTATTTCAAGTGGTCTAGTGATTGCCGAGCCTACGACAACTGCGTGTACACCGATATCCATCGCATGACGGCACTGTTCAGGTGTTGAGATATTTCCTTCTGCGATAACAGGTTTACCACACTGTTCAACGAGTGTCTTAATCATTCTGTATGGAGGTAGACTGCAGCCCTTTGTATATTCTGTATAACCAGCCATGGTTGTACCAATTAAATCAAAACCAATTTCTGCCGCATGCATGCCTTCTTCAATGTTGGAACAATCTGCCATAAATAACTGATCTGGATATTTTTCACGTACGGCTTTGAAGAAGGTATCTAGGTCTAATTGACCAGGACGTGTACGCTTTGTGGCATCCATTGCGATAACTTCAACACCAATTTGTACTAACGCATCAACTTCTTTCATTGTTGGTGTGATGTATACATCTGGTGCATCCTCATAATCAATCTTAATAATACCGATCACTGGTAAATCGACAGTCTTTTTAATCTCAATGATATCTTCTACGCTATTTGCACGGATTCCTTTCGAACCACCTAAATATGCCGCATAAGCCATTCTGGACATGATGTAACTGCTGTGTAATGGCTCGCTAGGTAATGCTTGGCAAGAGACAATTAATTGTCCTTTAATTGCGTCTAAAAATTTGTTTATTTTTTTTTCGTTCATATGTTTTTACTCCTGTTAGTTTCATTGTATACACTTCAAAGAGTATTTGACAATCTGTTCTTTTTTTGGGGGCATAACTAAAAAAACAAATACAAGGACGGAAAAGTTATGGAAACTAAAAATTCAATATGGCTCCAGAGAGCTAAAGGTTTTAAAAACCTATGATACTGTCATTGTCGGTGGAGGTAGTGCAGGTAGTTCAGCAGGTTATACTTCAGCCAAGAATGGCTTTTCTACATTAATCATTGATAAGGCAATTCGTCTTGGTGGTAGTGCTACAAACGCACTTGTAACACCGATGATGCGCTCGTTTACAAATCATCATCAGAATTTCTACGATCTTGAAAAATGAGATGAAGAAATATGGTGAAACACGTGACCAACACGGAACTGCCCAAAGATGGTTTTCTGCAGAGGCAATGGCAGATGCGTGGGAAAGTCTTTATACAAGCTGTGGTGGTGAATTACTCTATGATGCGTCTGTTTGTGATGTAATTCTAGAAGATCAAAAGATTAAGTATGTAATCGCCAATACGATTGAAGGCTTAGTTGCGATTGGTGGAAGACAATTCGTAGATGCCAGTGGTGATGCAGTGCTATCACGTTTGTCTGGCGTAGAAGTATTGTGTGGCGATGAAGAGGGGAATAACCAGATTACTTCACTACGCTTTGAAGTTGGTGGTATCGATATTGAAAAATATCGTGAATATGTATTCTCGCTGAATGATACTTACAGTATTCATCATATCAAGGGTGACCAGTTTGAATCAGCGATGGTAGCTGGTAAGAACTTTGCGATGGAGCCACTATTCCGCAAGGGTGTAGAGGCAGGTATCTTGATTCCACAGGATTTACACTATTTCCAAAACTTTACAATTCCTGATAAGACAGGGTGTCATGTCATTTAACTGCCCTCACTTAGTGGATTTAAAGAACAATACACATGCGCTAGAGCGTTCCGCTGCTATCGTATATGGTCATCAGTGTATTCGTCGTCTTGTTCGTTTCTTGAAGGAAATGATGCCAGGATTTGAAAACTGTTATTTGGTACAAGTAGCGAATATGTTAGGTGTACGCGAATCATGGCAGATTGTTGGTAAACTTTTGATGCATGAGGAAGATTACCCAAGACAAGCAAGATACGAAGATGCAGTAGCCCGTGGTGACTGGTATATCGATGTCCATTCCGCAAATAAGAGTTTGGTGCACCAGATTTCCTATCAACCAGGCGATTACTATGAAATTCCATATCGTGCAATGGTTACCAATGAAGTGGAAAACCTCGTTGTGGCAGGTAGATGTATCTCTACAACGTTCTTGATGCAGGCAAGTGTCAGAATTATTCCAACCTGCATTGATATGGGTGAAGCTGCAGGTATGGCAACAATACTAGCAAATCAAACAGACACTCCACTGAATGCACTAAATGGCAAAGATATCGCAGAAAAGCTAGGTGAATATCGTTAATTAAAAATCAAGTACTCTATCGCTAGAGTACTTTTTTTATGCAAAAATAAGAAAGCGTTTACAAATTCCTATTGCATTTCTTAAAAAGTTAGGTGTATTTTAGAAGTACGATTTATTTCGGAGTCCGAATTAAAGGAGCTTGCATGGGGAAAACAGGGTTAAAAGACATTAAAAATCAGAATACTAATTTAATCATGCAACAGATCATGCAAGCAAGGAGCATCTCACGTATTGAACTTGCACAGGAAACTGGGTTTATCGCCAAGTACTGTTAGTTCAATTGTTGGAGATTTGCTAGGCAAAGGAATCATTGTAGAAACTGGCACACAGACGGTTGAAAAGGGTAGGAGCCGCAAAGATTTATCTATCGCTGCAGATTTTTGGAAGTGTTGCAGTATTTGAAATCAGTCGACGTTCAGTATTCTTCTGCTTATTCGATATGTGTCTAGAAACGCTTGTCTCAACATGCATTACAAAACAGAGAGTAACGGGTAATGACTTGTTTGAATTATTGGTAGAAACTGTAAAGACACATGCAGACCAAAATATACGTGGGATTGGTTTATTGCTGCATGATGATATACAACCTAGTGATTTAAATACGATTTATGATACGGGATACGCCTCTGCGACTATCAGTTTACAAGGTGCACTCAGTAGCCAGTTACATATTCCAATCAGTGAAGAAACATGCAGTAGCTTTCACAATCACAAATGCATTCAATGAAGAAACACTACATGAGAAAGTAAACTGTGCACATGTGATGGTTGGTGAGAAAGTATTTACAACGATTACGATTGATGGACAAAAAAAGTTCCACTACGCTCTGAGTTCTGTAAGGAACTTCTATCAGAAAAACACAGGCACAAAGGAAGTGAATCAGTTACTGAACACGTTATGTACGATGTTTGATATCGAAAAGATCTTCATGATGGGTACGGACTTTCAGTTCTATCAAAAACTCAAACTTCAAAATAAACATGTGGAACTGATACAGGTCCACACAGAAAATACGGATACTTTATCACCACTTATGGCTGAAAAAGTACGAAATGAATTGTTATTTGTTTAGGAACTAACGACAACAGTCGTGTTCATATAGGAAAGGGGAATTTGAATATGCTTCAAGGTATTTTTAATTATTTTTAGCCTTCGTTATCATCGCAGCATTGATGATGACAAAAAAAGATTCCTACATTACTAGCGTTACCTTTAATGGCAGTTGTAATCTGCTTGATTGCTGGTGTTCCGGCAATTGGTGTAAACGCTGATGGTGTAGCAATCGGATGGTTGCAGGCAGTTCTAGAAGCTGGAACTGTTCGTATGGGCGCAGCTATCATGGCGGTTATTTTTCGGTTCATGGTTAGGGTCAATTAATGAACAAGACAGGTATTACAGAAAAATATCATTAAGAAATCCGCCGAATTAGGGTGGCGATAAGCCATTAGTAGTAACACTGATTCTCTGTGTTGCGGTAGCATTACTCTTCACAACATTAAGTGGACTTGGCTCCATCATCATGGTTGGTTCTATCGTATTACCAATCTTGATTTCTATCGGTGTTCCTGCTTTATCAGCAGCATCAATCTTCTTAATGTCATTCACAACAGGTTTAACATTCAATATCGCTAACTGGAAGATGTTTGCAGGTATCTTCTCACTAGAAATCGATCAGATTCGTAACTTTGAGATTTACCTCATGGCAGCTACAGCAGTAGCTACATTAATCTTGATCTTCGTTGAATTCAAGAAGAATGGTATCAAGTTTGCATTCTCAGCTCCAGCTAAGCAAGAAGCTAAGACAACACAACTAACTGGTGTTAGAGGTGGACTAGCGATGTTAACACCATTAATCCCAATCGTACTTGTTGCAGGTCTTAAGGTTCCAGTTTGCCCTGCATTCATGGTTGGTATTGCATGGGCATTACTATTCACATCAACATCTTTCGCAAAGGCAATGAACACACTTACAAAGACATGCTACGACGGTATCACAGATGCTGGTCCAGCAGTGATTTTGATGGTAGGTATCGGTATCCTTTACTTAGCAGTTACACACCCAATGGTAAAAGAAGTTCTCAATCCATTCTTATTAGCTGTAACACCTAAGTCTATGGTTACATACGTCCTATTCTTCTCACTATTAGCGCCTTTAGCACTTTACCGTGGACCAATGAACTTATTCGGTTTAGGTTCTGGTATTGCAGCGTTAATTATTGGTTTAGGAACATTATCTCCACTAGCAGTTATGGGTGCATTCTTATCTGCTGAACGTATCCAGGGTTGTGGTGACCCAACAAATACACAGAACGTTTGGACAGCAAACTTCTGTGAAGTAGATGTCAACAGCATTACACGTAAATTACTACCTTACCTATGGGTAATCGCAGTATTTGGTGTAGTATTATCAGCCGTATTATTTTTCAATTAAATAAAAACTGAAGGGTGCTTATTCTTTAAGTACCCTCAGTTATTTAAAAATGAGTACAAGTTTAACTTGTGTTGATTTTAGATAGTCATTTGAGGAGGGTATATGAAAGTTCGTATTGGTATAGACGTAGGTGGTACATTTACAGATGCAGTTGCAATTAACAACGAAACATATGAGTTGATTGGAACAGTTAAGATTCCTACAACGCACTTTGCACCTGAAGGTGTAGCAGCAGGTATCGTTCAAGTATTACACAAGATTATGGGAGAATATAACATTCAACCAGATGATGTTGTATTTATTGCTCATGGTACAACCCAGGCAACAAATGCCTTACTAGAAGGTGATGTTGTAAAGGTAGGTGTAGTAACACTTGGTAAAGGTTTACAGGGTGCAAAATCAAAGAGTGATACAACAATCGATAACATCGAATTAGCAAAAGGAAAGTATCTCTATTCTGAAAATGAGTTTGTAGATACTTCTGATACATCAAAGATTGATGAGGCAATTCTTGCGGCAATCAAATCTCTACAAGAAAAGGGATGTGAGAGTATCGTAGCAGCTGAGGCATTCTCTGTTGATGATCCAACAAATGAAAATTTAGTCATTAAACATTGTACAGAGCAGAATGTTCCATCAACAGCTACAAACGATATCTCCAAGTTATATGGCTTAAAGATTAGAACACGTACAGCAGTTGTAAACGCTAGTATCATGCCTAAGATGTTAGAGGCTGCAACAATGACAGATGAATCAATCAAGAAGGCAAGTATCAAGAATCCACTGATGGTTATGCGTTGTGATGGTGGTGTTATGACGGTTGAGGAAGTAAGAAATCGTCCTATCCTAACAATCCTATCTGGACCAGCAGCTGGTGTTGCGGGTGCTTTGATGTATGAAAAATTAACAGATGGTATCTTCTTTGAAGTCGGTGGAACATCAACTGATATTTCATGCGTAAAAGACGGTAAGGTTATGATTAAGTACGCTGAAGTTGGTGGACATAAGACATACTTAAACTCTCTTGATGTACGTACCGTAGGTATTGGTGGTGGATCTATGGTAGAGATTAAAGACGGCAAAGCCGTTAATATCGGTCCAAGATCTGCACATATCGCAAACTTAGAATATGAAGTATATACAGATCCAAGTTTAATTGTTGATCCTGTATTAAAGACAATCCAACCAATGAATGGTGATCCTGAGTATGCATACATTGAATGTAGTAATGGTACAAAGGTATCTCTAACAATGGCAGGTGCCGCAAATATTGCAGGTTATGTTCATCCAGAAGATTATGCATATGGCAATGTAGAAGCTGCACGTAAAGCATGGCAACCACTCGCAGATAACATGGGATTATCTGTAGAGGAAACTGCGAAGAAGGTAATGGTATACGCAGCAGAAAAGAATGGTAAGGTAGTCAAAGATTTAATGCATGACTATCAGATGGATCCACGTACAACATTATTCGTTGGAGGTGGAGGAGGTGCAGCTAGTGTTGTACCACATCTAGCAGAAACAATGAACCACCAGTTCAAGATTGCAAAGAATGCACCAGTTATCTCAACAATTGGTGTCGCATTAGCGATGGTTCGTGATATGGTAGAACGTTCCGTATCCAATCCAACTGAAGAAGATATCATCAGTGTACGTCGTGAAGCAGAACTCAAGGCAATTCAAAACGGAGCATCACCAGATACAGTTGAAGTATCTGTTGAAGTAGATACACAACGTAATATCATTCGTGCAATCGCAGTAGGTGCCACAGAATTACGTAGTAAAGATCGTCTTAAGAAACAACTTACTAAAGAAGAGTTATTAGATACAGTTGCCCATAACTTAGATGTTGATAAATCAACATTAGAAATTTCTGCAGAAAATGGTAGTATGTACGCAGTCCTAGCAACGATTACAGAAAAAGAAACTCTTTGGCATTGTTAAGAAGACAACAAAACCACTACGTTTAATTGATGATGAAGGTGTTATTCGTCTACAGAAGAAGAATGCATGGTCACGTCAATCTTCAGCCGCAAGCTGGCAAGCAGATGTCGATTGGATGATTGAGGAACTAACAGAATATAACGATGGTGGTGCAAACCTACCAAATCTATATATCGTATTAGGTAAACGTATCATCGACTTATCTGGTCTACAGAATGCAGAACAGATCAAGTCAATTGGTGGTGTTGAATTAAGTGGTATCGCAGCAGACACAAAAAATTGATCGTCATTGCGACAAAGAGAGTTGATGGCTAATATGCCAGGATTTACATATCCTTTCCCAACCAAAGACCTTGCGTATCAAGAACTTACCTATGATTATTGTTACAACAAGATTAAGGAAGAAGATAAACAGCGCATTGTAGAAGAGGCTTGGAAAAAAAGGGTGAGGAAACCGCAAAGGAAGTATTCGTAAAAATTTAATGGTAGTTATGATTTTCGCAAAATCTGCACAGAATCAGGGGCTACAGTTAAATGACAAAGATACTGACTATGTTGTAGGTAACCAAAGATACTTTTAGTGATTATGTATCTGGAACCAATCAAATCAATCTCTACTTAAAAATCTATTGAAAAAGTGGGCAGAAGAAAATCAGTTATCTATGGACGACGCAATCAATCTTATTCTTAGCCATGAATATTTTCACTTCATGGAGATGAATGTGATAGGACAACTCAGTAAATCCTACGAGGTACCAATGTTAGTAATTGGTAAATTCAAACTAGGTAAAACAGGCATCCATGCATTATCCGAAATCGGAGCACATGGATTTTGCCCATCAGTATTATCTTTTAGCAACTAAATAATAAAGAGGCATTATCGATATTGTGATAATGCCTCTTTACTCATATTCATCTTTATCAAAAAGGACATTTAATATTATTTAATCTAGACCATTCTATGATAATTTCTCTTAATCCATCATGTTTATTAATGCGATGATTACCAATCAATCGAGCTTGAACAATCACATGATTAAACACTTCGATAGACGCAATAAAACTTTCTATGATGTTTTATTACAACGACACCACTATCACAATCACCCCAACTTTGTAAGCAGTTATGTAGGGCTTCTCCAGCATGATAACACTCGGCAGTGTTGTTTAATGCAATAAATTGATACCCACGAATAGTAACATTTACATTACTAGATAAACGATGAATCAAAGGCAGAGAATATGGTGTTGAAATCATATCGTTAAAGAAGCAAAAAAACCTTTCTTCCATTTCTTTTTGTTCGGACATTTGTTCGATATGATTTAGTGAACAGTAATTAATAACATAATTTTGAAAAATCGTACCAGCTAAAGTTGGTTGAAGAAAATTTATGTGACAGTACAGAAGCTCCCTTTACCTTACAACAGTCTCTAAAGAAGATGTGTGTATTAGGGTGAAGATGAAACAACATCAAGATATCAAATATATATTTACTAGCTAGGATATTACAAAAATACATTTACATCATTAATAACATTGTATAAAGATAAACATTCGGGTAAATAAAACAGTAAGCCTTGGTTTCGAAAGATAAGTTTTCTTATCGATTTATTCTTTGAAAATGGAAGAGACATAAGATACTCTAACGCAGTCTTTTGGTTATGTAATCTTTTCAGATTTGTGAAGTGTTCATGGAATATATATGTGGTTTTATGATATGGCATAGCCATGTAAAAATGATGCATCAAATCCTACAAAGCGGGAGAAAAATACATAGTTTTTCTAAACTGTTTGATAAATTTATAGGTAAGGTTGTTTTTGTAATATTTTTGCATGCATTCTTTTTATTGTTTGTTTTATGATATCGAATTCAGTAAACCATTCTTTTAGAAAACAATTTGATAGAGTGGTAGGTTTATTTGTTATGTCGAGTATATACAATGGAGTTTCATCTTTTCCAATATAGCGTATGCATGAATGTCCGTTACGAATATTGAATTCAACTTGTTCATACATAGGAATATTTAATGCACAATTAAAACTGGTTAGATAAGATAGATGTTGTTTAGCATGTAGAATGTTAATTTCGTGTTTGATTGTTAACTTATATTTCTCTTGTTTAATAGTAGTAGTGGAACTCTGATGCATATCATTTGATACTTTTATAGCAGTAAGGACAAGTGAAATGATGTATCCCTAACGATTGAAATGTTGTTTCTATCTCTTCTTCGTTTGAAACTATAACGGTTAATTCTTGATTAGACCAATCATATATTAGATTTACTTGTGATTGATTCGGATTATAGATACACCGAATTGGATGTAAATATCCACAATATGGACATACAACATATGCACTAATTAGTGTGAGTGATTGATCGTCGTGATATATGATAGCAAAATCATTAATATTCTCACGGCAGTACAAATCATTTAACTCATCTATAGATACAAAGTTTTCTCTCTGAATACGTATCTGATAATCTTTTGTTACACTAACAGTTTTTATATTTTGGCCTCATAACTAGTACCTCCAATAGTACCCTAATCATAAAGAAAACCCCTGTACATGAATCTGTATAGGAGTAATAAAATTAATTAGAAATGCATTTAAAGAATTAGTATTTTGGACTTTGAATGAAATCTTCTATGTGATTAACTATTTGTTGTGAAATCCTAATTAATGAGTTTTTTTTAAATCTATATAACTTAACTCTTTTTAAATTTTTTTATATTAATTATAAATATACTCTTTTCAACACAAGCATATTTTCTACTACGAGATGGCTCGATGATAATATTGAAAGTTTTAAATTGATCACTTTTTAACATACTCTATTAAATCTTTGTTTATGTTATAGGTATGGTGGTTATCTTTGCTATTTTCATCACGATAACGCAAAGAAAGTTCTATTTTATACAATTGTTGCGTGGACGGAGATTTAAAAACAATCTATACGCCAAAATAAACATGATCTACTTTTTTTCTGTGGTATCCCACTTCGGATTATTCCAAAATGTATAATGTGTCCATGGATCTCCACCATTATTTGAATCAGCAAAAAAATAGGTAAATCTTTCTTTAAATCTTCCTCTACAATTTCGTTAAAAATACTATCCAAAAAAATAATATCTACCATACTCATAGGATAATGTATCATCATAATTTCCTGCATCGATATTCTTTTGCAATATTTTTTTGTAATTTATGATAATGGATTCTAGGTAAAGCAATGTAGTCATTTATAATACTTGATTTACAGGTAGTAGTATGATTGCTAATAACAGTGATTAGGGTTTTTCGATACCAACTAAAGACGTACCATTATTTTTATTAGAAAATCTTTATTATACATGAGACCAGTTTTAACGTATGCAGTATAGATATTTTTCGCTAGGTAAGTCTTTGTAAGGTTCAATTTCAGCGTCATTCGACACCTTTTAAAGTTGGTGATAAATTATTTTTTTGTACATTGTTATTTGATTACTGTGCTCAGAGGTGTAGGTTTTATCCTCGATGATTAATGCATGTGTCTTTCCTTCGAATTTAAATAATGCAAGTATATCGATAATACCTTTTTGATTTTTGCGGGATGTAGTGTCTATTTTTATAGGATTATTATTTTCATCTCGTTTGAATTCGACAACAAATTGTTTTTTTAATTAAGACATCTGTATATTCCTCCTTTTTATTATCACCGAGAAATAAATCAAGCATAGCTTTTCCATATTTATAATATGGATCATCTGTGTCTTCCTTTACAGCTAGCCAATTAAGACTCCAGCAGAAGAAGGCATCTTGGGAAAGCTCTGATGTTGCGAAGTTAAATAGGTTGTTTGTTTTAGGTTTATTGTTAGTCATAGTATTTTTCCTCCGTTTTGACTATTATTGTGTTTTTACTTGTGATGTATTTGTTCTGAAGGATACTTGATGTGATTTGGTCTTTTAACCATATTGGTGATAATACTTCTGCATACTGTATGTATTGTAATGCCCAGAATTTAATACCGCGAGGTGGTGCGTGAACTGTAAATTCAAATTCTGTGTCAGAGGTTTTTCTGATGAAGATATTTGTTCCAAAGCGGTCGATTACATCATCTAGGGATGATGTTGTCACATCGCATTGTTATAGCTTCAGGGTTTACCGGAGAATGCATAGACTGCATCCATGGCATCCTCTTTTCTTTCGTATTCTTTATCCCACGATGAAGTTTGAATCACAACATCTTTCATGTGATCAATACGATAAAGACTGGTATTTAGTTTTCCTGACAGATTACATATTAGATAGTAATGTTCGTTCATATACACCATGCCATATGGATTAACAATGTAGGGCTTATCTCTACGTTTTTTTAAAGTTTTATTAATGTCGTATTTTTAGATACGAAAATGATACTTGTTTCTTATCTTGGATTGCTTCATCAAGTACTTCGATATTTAAGAAGACTTCTCGATTATCAGATTTCTTATTTGAACGTATAACTTTTTAGGTGTGTATATTTCTTTCTTTGATGCATGCTGAGTTGGTTTTTGAAGCTTTGAGATAAGATCAGAAGACTGTTTATTGGAGATAAAAAGGGAATGCATAGACTGCATCTGTTAATAGTAGAATTTCTGATTGCTCGAATGCACGACCTTGAAGATAATAGCCAATCTTGTTATCTTCGAATGTTGAAATGTCATATCCAAGGTCTAATAACAATGCGATTGAAGAGTAAATGGTTCTTCTATCAGGTTGAATGTGATAGAGTAGCTGCATTATTTGTCGGATTTCCTGCATGGATAGAATGTGATTTTCATCAGAGTACTACGTAGAACATGTAGTAAACAGATTGTAATTGCTCGATCAGTCTTCATATGATTGGTCCCTCATTCAAAAATGAATTGTATGTGATATTGGTTTTTGATATTTGTATTATAGTTTGTAGATATGTACAAAAAATGTACAGCAGGAGATGATTTCTGAATTAACTTATATAAGTTAATTGTAAAACTGTTTTATTTATTATCAAGACACTGTATAAATCAGAAAAATACAGTAATACATTTTTAAGATGGCGAATAACAATAAATTTGTTTGAGTATTAGTATGGTATCATCTATATAAGAGATTAGATTCACGAGGGTAGTCATTATGGAAAAATAAAGAGAAAAAGTATGTTTCAAGAAGCCCGTATGAAGCTGAAACTAACACGAAATAAAGTAGCGGACTTTATCAGATGGTTTTTCAATGAGAGTCGTCTTGAGAAAGATTGAGACTGGGAAACTAGAAATTCATCCTGAAGAAGTTGTAAAACTGTCAGAAATTTATAAGGATAAAGAATTATGTAGTACATTCTGTGCAACAGAATGTCCAGTTGGTATCAAGCGTGGGATGAAGGTTGTAAAAGAGAAAAACTTATCTCAAATTGTATTAGAGATGCTTGCGACCCTACAATCTTTGGATGAAAAGAAAGCACGCTTAATTGAGATGACAGTGGATGGAAAAAAATCGATGATAAGGAAATCCATGATTTTAAGTTAATTCAAAATCAACTAAAACAAATGGAGGAAACAATCCACTCACTACAACTTTGGATTGAACATTACATTGATGAAGATTAACATTTCGTAAAAACCGCTAAAAATAAGCGTGGTATTCGTAATATTCGCAAAATGATAAATAGATATTACAGGATATAATGCATGTGTAGAATAAAGGGGGATAAAAAAATGAACGTACAAAAGAACCCACAGTTTCATCAGTTTAGTAGAATGAAGATTTATCAAGAGAATTTAAAGAATAATACTGTAATGAGTTTTGTGATTGGAGTTGTAATTACACTTGTTATTGCATGTGTTGGCTTACTACTTCTTCTTACCAGCAATCAATCTTAAGAGTATTCAATTCTGGGCATTTCTATTAGGAGTTGGTGCAGTGTACCTGATAGTACAGGCATTAGTATTCTCTGTCCGCAAAGAAAAGGAGAATCTGAAAGAGAATTGCACTTGTGGAATGTATTCTCTTTGTGTGCATGGTGCTAGGTGGTGTCACGAGTATGCGCTTGTTCCATGCTAAGGAATATTCATCCATCTTAAAAGTAGACGAAGGTAGTACAGAGGATATTCCATCTGTTAGTGGAACAAGTTCCATTGCGTTAATGGATACCGCAAGTGCTGAGAAGCTTGGTGATCGTAAGATTGGTTCCTTAAGTGATGTTGTTTCACAGTTCAATGTTGGTGAATACATGCAGATTGACTATCAAAATAGTCCAATTAAGGTAGCACCATTACAATATGATGGTTTCTTTAAATGGTTTGGAAACCATGAAAATGGAATTCCAGGTTATGTAAAAGTAAATCCAGTCACAATGGATGCGGAATATGTAGCAATGACAAACAAAATGAAGTATGTACCAAGTGCGTATCTCAATGAGAATTTAGAAAGACATATTCGTTTTGCATATCCAACAACTATGTTTACAAATCTTCACTTTGAAATTGATGAAGAGGGTAATCCTTGGTATATCGCTTCTACCTATACAAATAGTATTTCTCTATTTGGTGGTAGAAAGATTACAGGTGCTATCTTGATCAATCCAATTGATGGCACAATGACAAAACTTGATGTGAATGATATTCCTCGTTGGGCAGATATTATTTACCCGGGAAATTTAATTGTTGAGCAATATAATGACGCAGCCAAATTGCATCGTGGATTCTTGAATAGTATCTTTGGTCAGATTGATTGTAGACAAACAACAACTGTAGAAATTAAGAATGAAGATGGTGATAAGAGTTATCGTACAGACTATGGATATATCGCAAAAGATGGAGATATTTGGATTTATACAGGTGTAACTTCTGTAAATGGTGATTCCAGTAATATTGGATTTATCATGGCAAATGAACGTACAGCAGAAACAAAAAATTTCATTCTTAGCTTCTGGTGCAGATGAAGGGAGTGCAATGCATTCTGCTGAAGGTGAAGTACAGGAGAAGGGTTATCACGCATCCTTCCCATCTTTGATCAACGTAGATGGAACACCAACATATATCATGGTATTAAAGGATGATAATGGTTTGGTGAAGATGTATGCTTGTGTCAAATGTCGAACAATATAACATGGTTGTAACAGCGTATAACCAAAAGGACGCAATCGAACAGTATCGTCGTTTACTCAAGGGTGAAATCAGTACTGAACAAGCAAACCAAGAGAAAAACGAACCTGTAGATACTTCTAACTATAAAGAAAAGGATATTACAGTAGCGAAACTTGAAAAAGATTGATATTGGTGGAAATACATATCTTTATATCATTGATACAGATCAAAATATTTATAAAGGCAAAAGTACGCTGATGTAATTAAGATGATCACTGTAAATGTTGGTGATAAGATTACAATCAAGACAGACGGTACATATTATCTGTATGAATAAGTAAAAAGATTTCAACGTAATTGTTGAAATCCTTTTCAATAGTGCGGATAACAGGAATCGAACCTGCACTCCGAAGGAACTAGATCCTAAATCTAGCGCGTCTGCCAGTTCCGCCATATCCGCGTGCTAGATAATAATAGCAGAATAGTAAGACGATGAAAAGCATAAAATAATTAATTCGTTCATTGTGCGTTAATTAACTGGTTCACATAGTACGGAAATTGCTTTTCCCACCATGGCCAATCGTGGCTCACGTCGAATCCCCAGTACTCGACATGAGCCGGGATATTCTTATATCTGAGTAGTTCTTCTAAAGCGGTGCGTATCCTCTAACATTGGATGTTCCCAAGCACCCTGTCCACAACAGATGTATATCTGTTTCTGACGGTATTTTTCGACGTATGGATGTTCATAGTGCATACCGTTAATAAAGTCATTTGGAGAGTTTTGGTAGATGATCTCATTGCTGTAGGAGCCAAAGAATGGGTAGGTACTATATACACCAGATAAGCATATACATCCTGCAAATAAGTCTGGCATACGGAACAAGATATTTAATGCGTGGTAAGCACCTAGTGAGCATCCTGTTGTATAGATTTTACTTTCTCTTTGGTAATGGTATAAATTACGGAACAATGGTAATAGTTCTTGGTGAATGTAGTTGAAATATGCTTCATGGGCGCTAATACGATCATGAATATTTTTCCATTCTGCAGACCAAGACTCTCCATCAATGGAGTCACAACATAGCACCATGACTTTACCTTGGTCAATTTGATAGGAGATGGATTGGATTAAGTTGCGGTTTTCATAGTCATAGAATCTTCCGTCTTGGGATGGAAAGGCAAGTAGTACAATACCCCCATGACCAAAAACCTTGAATTCCATATCTCGATTTAAATAATTACTATAGCTCTTGTGGTAGTTTATCTGCATGTGGCTTCACTTCCTTTTCCGTCACAAAATCAACAAACTCATGTAGTTCTTTCATTGTTTTAAAGCGGGCAACATAAAATTCATTACCCATAGCCGCATCTAATACCTGTGGCATTCTTTCATGCATGACGATGTTTGCGCCAAAGCGTTGGAAGATTTCGAGGCCAGAATGTGCGTAGTGGCTACCATCACGTTTTCCTACGTGTACACAGTGATAGATAGGATGCGGGGATACTATATTCTGTACATGCATGCACATCTTTGCATAGATCATGTAGATGTTTATGTCTTGCGAGTAGTTGATCATGTCTGTCATATATCCACCTGGTGGACGCATGTTTACTTCTAGACCGATTAAATCACCTTTCTTACCAAGCCCTTCCTTTATCTTCAGTCATACGGAAGTACTCTGTATGAAAGAAACGTGAACGAAGATCAAAGGCGTGAATGAGTTTTTCACCCATTTGGTTTAGGTCTTTTGGCATGTCAATTTCATTCCAGAAGATACAGTCTGTCTTTTCGTTTACGATTTCCATAACTGGGTTTGGGAATACGTGGCATGTACGATAAATGATCTTATTGTTTTCATCTACGATGCCATCAAACGATAGGATGTATCCCGGGATATATTCTTCCATGATATATTCATTAGGAAGTTGAATTTTATAGAAGTCTTCTAGTTCACCATCATTGCGGATTTTCCAAGTAGCACTTGAACCTACACCATTGTTAGGTTTTACAACAACTGGGTAGCCTACCTTAGATATAAAATCCTTACCAGCTTCATAAGTGGATACGATATGATAGCGAGCAGTAGGTACATTTGCCTTGTGATAGTATGCTTTCATTTCAGACTTTAGCTTATAATGCACAACATCATCGGCTTTATCACCAGAGGTAATATTAAAGTCCTGACGTAGTTTTGCGTCTTGAAATAACCAATATTCATTATTGGACTCTAACCAGTCAATCTTGCCATAACGGTGTGCAAACCATGCGACAGCACGATATACCTCATCATAGTTCTCAAGAGAACTTACCTGATAGTAATCATCAAAAGCTGACTTTTTGTACGTCACTTAAAGGAGTTGTAATTTGCGTCACTGATTGCGAGGAACGACCACCTAATTGTTTCCAAGCGAGTGGGAATTGATAATATGTCTTAGGAAAAATTAGGAGAAATAAAGATAAAGTTTTTTTGCATAATATTCACCTGCTTCGTGATGATTTTAGCATATTTTGGCGTATAAAGATGAAGAACCAGCATACTTTTTCGTTAGAAAGTCTATAATAGAAACAGGAGGTATTTAAAATGGGTGAACTATTATTACAATTACGAAAAAGATAATATGAAGGCGATGAAGGAACATGACTCTCTAACCAAGGGTGTGTTAAGCCTTGTGATTGCCGCAATTACACTTGCGGAGAAGGAAGCTGGTCATACGTTAGAGAAGAATGATGAACTAGCGTATATTCAGCGTGAAATCAAACAAACAAATGAGACGATTGAGAGTATTCCTGAAAATCGTGAAGATTTAAAGGAAGAGGCGCAAAAAGAAGTTAGCATTACTTTCTTCTTACTTACCAAAGCAGTTATCAGAAGAAGAGATTCATCAAATTATCGAGCAAATCTTACAAGAGAAGGGGTTAGAACCTCTCAAAGCGTAATCAAGGTCCTGTGATGAGAGAGATTCTTGACAAATATAAGGGTCAAACAGACGGTAAGACTGTTAACCGTATTCTTGGCACAATCTTGCATTAAAAAACAAGTAACTTTCGTTACTTGCGATTGTTTGGGTCAAAATTTGTAATTTGTCGAACAACTTCGGCAGCTAATGTAATACCTGCAACAGGTGGTACGAAGGCAGTGGAACCTGGAATACTCCATTTCACTGCTTTTTCTTGTTCTTCATCAGGATATTCAATCGGTTTAATAGGTGCTTCTATTGAACAACAAACCTGTAAGTCTTTAATGTTACGAGCACGTAATTCATGGCGCATGACTTTTGCGAGTGGGTCATTTTTTTGTGTCGTAGATATCCATGACACGAACTTTTGTTGGATCAAAGCGATTGCCACAACCCATTGCGGAGATGATAGGAACACCTAATTCTTTCGCTGTGACGATTAAATCAATCTTAGCGGTAACATTATCAATCGCATCGATAATATAGTCGTATTGGCTAAAGTCAAACTGATCTTTGGTTTCTGGTAAATAGAAGATAGGTAGAGCATTGACGATAGTATCTGGACTAATGGTATGGATGCGCTCTTTCATCACATCTACTTTATATTGGTCGATGGTTGCGTCGGTTGCGATAAGTTGTCGGTTGATGTTAGTAAGTGAAACCGTATCATGGTCGACGATGTCGATTTTGCCAATGCCACTGCGTGCTAAAGCTTCGATAGCATATCCGCCAACTCCACCAACGCCAAATACAATCACATGTGCTTGTTGGATTTTATGTAGTGCGTCTCTTCCAATGACGCGTTGTGTTCTAGAAAAAAACGATTAATCATAGGTTTACCTCGCAGTTTATTGTAGCGTAAATTTAATATGGATGGAACGTATCTGCAGTGATTTATAAATTGGTGTAAAAATAGTGGCGAGGTAAACATATGGCAAAAAAAGAAGTAAAGACAAATGCGATGCGACTTTTGGATGCGGAAGGAATTACGTATCAGGAACATACCTATGATGTAAGTGATGGTTTATTGGATGGTGTTTCGGTTGCCCAAAAATGTGGAGAAAATCCAGAGCAGGTCTTTAAGACGTTAGTAACAAAGGGCGATGATGGCAATCATTACGTATTTGTGATTCCTGTGAAAGAGAAACTAGATTTAAAGGCTTGTGCGCGTGCGGTTGGCGTAAAGAGTGTAGCGATGTTACCGCAGAAGGAACTGTTAAAGACAACGGGTTACGTCCATGGTGGTTGTTCACCAATTGGAATGAAGAAATTATTTATGACTGTTTATGATGAAACAGTCGTACTCTTTGATACGATTCTTGTATCGGGTGGTAAGATAGGGAACACAGATTGAGATTGCCCCGGATGATATTATCAAGATTACTGAGGGTAAGGTTGCAGGGTTAATCCAATAAAGAAACAGCGGAGAACTTATTTGGTTTTCCGCTGTTTTAATAAATAAGTGATGAGCAATCCAGAACCATATCCGCACATATCGATGATACAGTCACGTAGTTCTGCTGATCTTCCAGGTGTAAAGGATTGAATTCCTTCATCAATCATTGGTACAAGTATCATCCATAGGATAATGATTCGTTTTTGTTGGCGCTCCTCGATGGTATGAGAACTAACAGTTGATACTAACATGCCGAGTAGAGCGTATTCGCTAAAATGAGCAAGTTTACGAATTAGAGTGTGGAAAAGCTTGAATGGCATGAAATGAAGAAATTGTAAGTGATCATAGATGCGATAGCTCAATGTTTGACTCAGGTTTGCGGAGACTTTTCCCAGTTTGTGCTGAGTTATGAAATATCCAAAGTGTGTATGCGATTACGATAGTCCATAGGATTATCTTTTTTATACGTTTATCCTTCATTAGCCATTCTCCATATTGTATTTCCTATGATATAATACCTTCCATGAATAAGAAAAGTGTAATCAATTTTTTGATGGTTTTAGCTGGAACGTTCTTATTGTCTATGTCAGTAGAATTTTTTATTTTACCGTACAATATTCTTTCCGGTGGTGTCGCTGGTCTTGCGGTTGCCTTTGAACCATTCTTCCATATAGATAAGACCTTATTTGCTAACTCGGCTGTGATTGGCTTTCTCATCTTAGGAGCAGTTATCCTTGGTAAGGAATTTGCCCTAACAACGATGTTGTCATCACTTGCCTATCCAGTATTTAACAACTTACTGATTAAGGTTCCAAATCCAATCACTGTCGATCCGATTTTGGCTGCTTTATATGCAGGACTCCTTGGTGGTACTGGTATTGGTATTGTGATGAGAGCGGGATCGAGTACAGGTGGTATGGATATACCGGCCTTGATTTTACATAAGTTTACAGGTGTACAAATTTCGGTTTTGGTTATTATTATTGATACTTTAACGGTTGGATTAGGTATTGCGGCGTATGGCATAAACTCTGCACTACTTGGTCTAGTGTCCGTATTTGCGTCTGGCTTTGCGATTGGAAAGGTGCTGAGTGCTGGACAAGGTGCCAATGCCAAGTCTGTACATATTATTTCCAATCATTGGGAAGAGTTACGTGATGCAATCTATCAGGAACTCAATCGTGGTGTTACGATTTTAGATGGTCGTGGTGGTTTTAACAGTGAAACGAAGAATGTTGTGCTGGTAGTTGTATCGACACGTCAATATGCAAGTTTGATTTCATTAATCAATCGAATTGATCCAAAAGCATTCGTCATTACAAATGATGCGTCCGACATGCATGGTGAAGGTTTCACCTACGCTTCATCCAATATTTAACAGAATGTGCTAAAATTATTGGGCAAGATTTCACGAGTAAGGAGGTACCCTTATGATTCAATGCACCCATGTTTACAAAACGATATAAAAATGGTACAAATGCACTGTATGATATAAATTTATCAGTTGATCAAGGCGAATTTGTTTACGTCATTGGACCAACTGGTTCTGGTAAGTCTACTTTGATTAAGTTGATGGATGCGGAAGAAATGTGTACAAAAGGCAATGTCAAAGTTGTCGGTATTGATGTTGGTGAATTATCCAAACGTCAGATTCCTATCTATCGCCGTAATATCGGTGTTGTTTTCCAGGATTATAAATTATTGCCACATTTGACAGTGTTTGAGAATATCGCATATGCCCTTGAGGTTATCGGTATGAAGAAAGCGCAGATTCGTAAGCGTACGATTGAAGTTATGAAAGTCGTTGGACTTAGCGAGAAGGGCAATTCTTTCCCGAAAGAATTATCTGGTGGACAACAGCAGCGTGTAGCGATTGCACGTGCAATTGCCAACCGTCCAAAGGTCTTAATTGCGGATGAGCCTACTGGTAACTTGGATCCAGCAAAGTCAGATGAAATCATGGACTTACTACAAGAAATTAATCAGCGCTATGGTACAACAGTTGTCATGGTTACCCATGATATTACGCTTGTAAACAAGTATCGTAAGCGTACGATTGTTTTGGAACAAGGACACATTGTGGCTGACCGTTCCGAAGGAGGTTATGTTCGTCATGATTAGACCAATTCGTGAAGGAATTCGTGGTGTTGGTAGACACTGGGCAATGTCTCTTTCGAGTGCAATTGCAGTTACAGTAACACTAATGATTATTAGCTTGTTCTTGGTATTAAGTTATCACTTAGAACAATTTACACGTTCAGTAGAGTCTTCTGTTGAAATTTCTGTAATGGTGGCATATGATGCGGAATCTGCGTCTAGCTTAAAGCAGATTGAAACAGCAATCTCTGCCATTGATGGTGTTGAAAGAGTATCCTATTCTTCAAAAGATGATGAGTTGAAATATTACATCAATAGTTTTGAGGATGAGCGTACAAGAGCGGTATTTGAGCCATTTAAGGCAGATAACCCTATGCATGACGCCTACTACGTAGAAACAAAGAATGGTGCAAATCTTGAAAAGATTGCTAAGGAGATCGACAAGATTACTGGGGTTGATAGTGTTAACTATGGTGGTCAAAGTACATTGAACATGGTTGATGCGATGTCATCCATTCGCCGCTTTGGTGGTATCCTAGTAGCTGCGTTAACGCTACTTGCAATCTTCTTAATTCAAAATACTATCAAACTTACAATTTATGCACGTAAAGATGAAATTACGATCATGAAACATGTAGGTGCGACAAATGGATTTATTCGTGCTCCTTTCCTTTGGGAAGGTATTATTACAGGTATTCTAGGTGCAATCATTCCGATTGGCCTAACGGTTTGGGGTTACATCGTGATATTCGAAAAGACGTCTGGTGTATTAATCTCTAATATGTTCCGTTTAGAGAAAGCATTCCCATTCTTATACTATGTTTCAGGTATCTTATTATTAGTTGGTATTCTTGTTGGTCTTTTCGGAAGCTGGCTCTCCGTTACGAAGTATTTGAGGGATAAGCGATGAAAAAACTAGCGAAGATTTGTTTATGTCTATTAATGGCAATGATTATGGTTGGAAATCAATCGAGTACCGTTATTGCGGATGAAGATTATTCCAACTCTGAATATTGGTTGAATCGTTGTACAAACTACGGTAAAGATGACGCCAGTGCATGTGAAGCATATAAGGCTTACTTAGAGTCTCAGAATGCAGAAATGAGTCAACAGATTGAGGCTTGGAAGGCACAAAAGGCTGATATGGAAGCCAATATTACAAAGTATGCTGCGAAGATTTCGGAGTATCAGATTCAAATCGATACAAAGCAAGCTGAAATTACGCAGAAAGAAGCTGAAATTGACGCAAAGCAAAAAGAAATTGACTATAAGCAAGCAGAGATTGAACAAAACCAACAAACTGCAGATAAACTACAAGATAAAGTAAAGACACGTATGGTATTAAATCAACCTACGATGCGTACAAATCAATATATTGATATTTTGATGGGTGCGAATAACTTTACAGATTTTATCCGTATTGCGAATGGTTTAAGTACTATTTCTCAATATGATAAGAAGACTTTGAATGAACTTGTTCAGATTATCGCAACATTAAATAAACAAAAAGAAGAGCTTGTTGTTGCGAAGAATGAACTTGAAATTCAAAAACAGGAGAAGCAAGCACAACAAAAGGAACTAATCACATTACAGACTTATGTTCAGATTGCTCAAGAAGCAGCGCAGAAGACTGCTGCTGCACTTCGTGGGTCTATTGAGACTAAGAACTCTGATATTGCACAAAACAATGCATTAATGGCAGGTATCACTGCTCAGATTGAGGCGATTCCAACAACAAATGGTTGGACTTATCCAGTTGATGGCGCTTGGCGTAGTGCTGGTACTTGGTCTTACCCAGATGGTAGTATTCACTTGGGATATGACTTTGCGGCTGGTTATGGTGCGACAATTCGTGCAGTAGCCAATGGTGTTGTATTAAGAGGTGTTAATGGCTGTCCAACAGTAGGTTACTTGGGTGATAGTTGTGGCTATCAGTTTGGTGGTGCTTCCTATTCTGGTAACCAGGTTATCTTACTTGTAACTGTAAATGGTAGCTTGTATGGTGTGGATTATTTCCATATGACATTAAATACACCGGCAGCGACAGGTACGATTGTAAATGCAGGTGATGTCATTGGACAGGTAGGTTCTTCCGGTAATACAACAGGACCACACTGTCACGTGGAAATATTCTATCTAGGAGATGCATCTAACTTTGCGTATTACGCAGCCAACTGGAATGGTGACGTAAGCTTTGGTGCAGGTTGGACTGGTGGAAGATACGGTTTATATGGCAGACGTTGCAGTGATGGCGTTGGTGCTCCATGTCGTATTCAACCTGAAGAAGTATTTGGTTATTAAAAATATCATCAAAGAGTCTCTTCTAAAATAGAGACTCTTTTTAGAAAGATAGAGGCAGTGAAATGGACGAAAACAAAGAAGAATTACAGAACGATGAAAAAGTATATAGTATTCCTTTCCGTCGTCATTTATGGCCAGAAGAAGTGGCTTTAAAACAAGAACAGAAGAAAGTAAAGCGTCTACGCATTCTCTTAGTAGCGTTTGTAGTGGTTGCCTTAGTTGGTGGTTGGTTACTTGGTTCAGTGTTACCGCTATCTTCCTTGGCTCCTACACGTAAGAATGTTATAAATAATCTTCCTTTAAATTCTGATGAGAAAATCAATGGAGTTTTACAGGTGATGGAGAATGATTGGTTTTTTGCGGACCAGGTAGAGAATATCAATACGCAATTAACAGATCAGGCCCTAAAGGGTATTACAACCAATGAGATTGATAAGCATACTGAATACATGACTGCGGATGAGATGAAGAAATTTACAGATTCAATCAACCGTAATTATGTAGGGATAGGTGTGCAGTTCTTGCAAGCCAACGGCATTAATATCATTGAGCGTGTCTTCCGTAATTCACCAGCAGATAAGGCAGGTGTAAAAAGCTGGAGACATCATGAATAAAGTCAATGGAGAATCACTGGCTGGTAAGACAACCGAAGAAATAAAGAATTTAGTTCAAGGTGATAGTGGTACGGATGTGACAATTGAATTTATCCGTCAGGAACAACCTCTCGAGATTACAATCACACGTGCAGCTATCAGTGCAACTGCATTTGGTGAGATTCTCAGTGATAATACTGGTTACTTACAGATTTATCAGTTTTGGCGAAAAATACAACCAATGAAGTAAAGGCATATCTCGATGATTTTTAAGAATGCGAATGTATCAAAATATCGTAATTGATTTACGTGACAATGGTGGCGGTTATCTAACTGCACTACAGGGTATTGCGTCATACTTCTTGCCAAAGGATACACTAGCGATGAAGCAGGTTTATGCGGATGGTACAACAGAAGAAATCCGTACAACGGATGGTATGTATGACAATATTAAGAAGATAGCAATCTTAGTGAATAAGAATACAGCGAGTGCTTCTGAAGTATTAACAATGGCGCTTAAGGAACAGCACAAGGATGTAACCGTACTTGGTGTTACAAGTTACGGTAAGGGTACAGTCCAGGTGTCTCGCGTATTCAAAGATGGCTCAGCACTCAAGTACACTACATCAAAATGGACTTCTCCAAATGATGTTTGGGTAAATGGTGTTGGTATTACACCAGATATCGAAGTGAAGTTACATGAAGTGATGTACACTACACTACCAAAGATGAATGATACGGATCGCTACGCTTATGATAGTGTTGGTGAACCTGTGAAATTCGCCCAACTATGTTTGGATTATCTAGGGTATAACGTTGGTCGTACTGATGGTTATTTCTCTTCTCAAACAGAAGAGGCATTACGTCAGTTTGAAACAGATAAAGGTATTACAGCAGATGGTGTATTAGATAAAGAAACATTTGGTGTACTCTATAGTGCTGTCGTATTAGATTGGAATACAACAAAGACACATGACGTTCAACTACAGAAAGCACAGGAAGTCCTAAATGGATGAGCGTAAGTTTGAACTTGTGTCATCATTTAAGCCTACGGGGGATCAACCAAAGGCGATTGCGGAACTAGTTGCTGGCCTGAATGCAGGTAAAAAAAGGAACAGGTTCTAGAGGGTGCTACTGGTACTGGTAAAACATTTACCATGGCGAATATTATTGCCCAGATGAATCGTCCGACACTTGTGTTTTCACACAATAAAACATTGGCAGGACAGTTATATTCAGAGTTTAAAGAATTATTTCCACACAATCGTGTAGAGTTCTTCGTATCAAACTTTGACTACTATCAACCGGAGGCGTACATGCCTAAGAGTGATATGTATATTGAAAAAGACAGCTGCGATTAATGAAGAGTTGGATATGTTCCGTGAGTCCACTTTGAATTCTCTGCTGGAAAGAAGAGATACGATTGTTGTCGCATCTGTTGCATGTATCTATGCGGCTAGTGACCCTGTTGAGTATAAGAATATGTTCTATACAATACGTGTAGGGGAAAGCATTGATCGTAATGATTTGATGCGTCGTTTGATAGAACTACAGTACTCACGTAATGACGTTGATCAAACAAGAGGTACGATACGTGTACGTGGAGATATTATTGATTTAACACCATCTTATACAAATGAATTTAATATTCGTATTGAGATGTTTGGAGAAGAAATTGAACGTATTACAGAGATTGATCCTTTAACTGGAAAGACCATGAATGCATACCAGTTCTATAATATCTTCCCGGCGAGTGGTTATGCTCGCTCAAAGGAGACGATGTTAAGAGCGTGTGATGCGATTGAAGCAGAACTTGAAGATCGACTCGAGTATTTCCGTCAAAAGGGAAAACCACTCGAAGCAGAGCGCTTAGAACAGCGTACACGTTTTGATTTAGAAGCCTTAAGAGAGAATGGATACTGCTCTGGTATTGAAAACTATTCTATGCATATCGATGGTAGAAAAGTAGGACAGCGTCCATGGAATCTCTTTGATTATTTCCCTAAAGATTTCTTATTTTTTGTGGATGAATCACATGTATCCTTACCACAGGTAAGAGGTATGTATAACGGTGATCGCCAACGCAAAGAAGTATTGGTGGAATATGGCTTCCGTTTACCATCAGCACTGGAAAATCGTCCAATGAAATTTGATGAATTCCAGTCGATGATGAACCAAGTTATATACTGTTCCGCAACACCTGGCGACTTTGAATTAGAAGCTGTGGATCATCATGTAACAGAACAGATTATTCGTCCTACAGGATTACTCGATCCAAAGATTACTGTCAAACCAACTAAGGGACAGATTGATGATATCTGTGAGGCACTGGATGCTCGACTTAAACGCAATGAGCGTGTGTTAATTACAACATTAACCGTACGCATGGCAGAAGATCTTACTGCATACCTCAAAGAACGTGGTTATAAGATTGCACATTTACACCATGAGACAAAGACGTTAGAACGTACGGAAGTCATTCGTGATTTACGTTTGGGAAAGGTTGATGCGATTGTTGGTATTAACTTGTTGCGTGAAGGTTTGGATATTCCAGAAGTATCTCTGGTATGTATCTTAGATGCGGACAAGGAAGGTTTCTTACGTAGTCACCGTTCCTTAATACAGACGATAGGACGTGCGGCACGTAATGCGAATGGTGAAGTATACATGTACGCAGATGTTATGACAGATTCCATGCGTTACGCAATCAATGAAACAGAACGTCGTCGTAAGATTCAGGAAGCGTACAACGCAGAACATGGCATAATACCTACAACCGTTAAGAAGAATGTTGAAGAAGCGATTCGTGGTAAAGAGACCAAAGAAATGGCTGCGAAATACATGCAGAAGAAAGCGAAACTTTCTCAGAAAGATAAGGCAAAACTTATCGCAGATATGGAAGTTGAAATGCGTGAGGCAGCCGCAAGTCTAAACTTCGAAAGAGCAGCTGAACTTCGTGATATTCTCTTTGAATTAAAATCAGAGTAAATTATGAAAACAGATACTATGCAAGATGAACCAAAATTGATTTTGACATATCCACATAAGACGATACTAAATTGGATAGCCTTTTGTGACGATTATATCGTTCTTTTTCGATTGTGACGTGGATATTAAAAAAATTTGATTCATGAAGGAACGGATGAATCAGGTAGGATGATTATTGTTATTGCGCTTGTTTGTATACCACTACTTCTTTGTTTGTTGGTTTTGTTATTTTTATTTGAATGCAGTGAAATTAGAAGTTGATAAAAAAACAACTCTTTAAAAATACTATACTTACGGAAGTAGAGGACATAGTGTATTGCATTTTCGATTTGCAATGGAAGATATCCAAGAAATAAAAAGGAAGTAAGCTTCCACTTGGCTGTTCGAAGCTAACGATGAGAATCAAGAATCCTATCTTTTGTGGATTGTTTGAGAAGAAGACAGCTAAGCAAATGAATGTCAGTGTCATTGCTGAAAGAGAAAGTAGATTTTTCATCCGAGAGATTTTGAATAGACATTCAGATATACTCTAGGGTTTTTAAATGTTATGAAAAATTACTATAAAAAATGTTCCTGCATAGGGAGCATTTTTTTATAGTTCGAGTATAATAGAGTAGACGTACGAGGTACAGACTATGGATTATACAAAGTTATTAGCACAAAGAGCAGTAGATATGAAACCGTCAGGAATTCGTAAGTTCTTCGATTTGGTTGCGGAAATACCTGATTGCATTTCACTTAGTGTTGGTGAGCCTGATTTTAAGACACCATGGGATATTCGTGATGCGGCAATCCATACAATTGAACAAGGTAAGACACAATACACGACTAACGCAGGCTTAAAAGAGTTACGTCTTGCGATTCGTGAATACTTGCTTCGCAAATATAATCTGGATTACGACATTGACCAGATGATCGCGACTGTAGGTGCAAGTGAAGGTATTGACCTCGTATTCCGTACAATCGTGGAAGAGGGTGACGAAGTTATCTTGCCAGATCCAGGATACGTTACATATCAACCAACAGCTGCTTTTGCAGGAGCGAGTATCAAGTATGTAAAAGCGAAAGTAGAGAATGATTTTAGAATCCAAGCCGCAGATATTAAGGCTGCGATTACAGATAAAACGAAGGCAATTTTTATTGTCTTATCCAAATAATCCAACAGGTGCGATACTATCTCGTAAAGAGATGGAGGAAATCGCAGAAGTATTGCGTGATACAAATATTCTTGTCATCTCCGATGAAATTTATTCAGAACTGATCTATGGAGATGGAGAGTTTACATCCTTTGCGTCAATTCCAGGAATGAAAGAAAGAACAATCGTTCTAAATGGTTTCTCTAAGACCTTCTCCATGACAGGTTGGCGTTTAGGATATGTTCTTGGCCCAAAGGAAATTATTACGGTGATGTTAAAGGTACATCAGAATTGTGTTATGGCAGCTCCTACTGTGAGCCAATATGCCGCAATTACAGCACTACGTGATTGTGATAGGGATGTAGAGGAGATGCGTAAACAATATGATATGCGTCGACAGTATTGCGTGCGTAAGCTTAATGAAATGGGCTTGAAGACATTTGAACCAACGGGAGCTTTCTATGTATTCCCGGAAATCTCCAGTCTAGGCATGAGTAGTGATGAGTTCTGTGAGAAGTTATTGAATGAACAACATGTTGCAATTATTCCTGGAACTGCATTTGGTGAAAGTGGACAAGGTTTTGCGAGAATTAGTTATGCGTACAGCATTGAACACTTGCAAGAAGCGATGAGACGCATTGCACAGTTTATAAAGGATCACAAAGGAGAGAAATAAGATGGATAATCTAAAGTTAATTGACTTACTTGTACAAAATCCACGTGCAAGTATTACAGACCTAGCAGATATTTTAGGTGAAACAGAAGAAACTGTTGATCGTGCTAAAAAAAGAATTAGAAGAACAGAAAATTATCTGTGGTTACCACACAATGGTAAATTGGGATAAGACGAATATCGGTCACGTTGATGCGATTATCGGTGTAAGTGCGAAACCAGAACGTGGTAGTGGTTATGATAAGATTGCGGAAAGAATTGCACATTTCCCCGAAGTAAGTAGTCTTTTTCCTAATGAGTGGTAACTCTGAATTCTTAGTAAATGTAAATGGGAAGACAATGCGTGAGGTCGCTGACTTCGTTGGTGAAAAGTTAGCACCAATCGAAGGTGTTGCGGCAACAGTTACAATGTTTGTACTAAAGAAGTATAAGGTAAATGGTGTAACGATGGATCTGCGTAGCGAAGCAGGCGATGAAAGGATGCCAGTATCCGCATAAATAGGGAATAAAAAGTTCTTTATATTCAGCAAAAGTAATCATGATAGCAATGGTGTAGAATATCAATTCCATGTATATCAACTAACCTGATGAGATATAGAATATTGGCTTGTGCAATTTTCCATTTTAACTGGAGTTGTGAAAGTGAAAATCCGCGTTTGCGTTCATTGTAGATTTGGACTTTGTCTTCAAATGTAAATTTTCATAATAAAAGTGAATCCCAAAAAGTTGTTGCCCAACTTTTGGGATTCACTCAATTAAAATGGCACTTTTTCGTTAAAAAGGGATCTTTCACTAAAAAATTGAGCAATATAAAACACGCTCTTCCAACAAATACGTCGTGATACCAATCAACTACGATTGGCTCGAAGGTAGAAGGTATGAAGACTATCTCGAACGTATCGAGAACGAAGACGTTTCCAACAATATATGGCAAATGGACACGATACTCGACAAGCAAGGTAATGATGAGAAATGTGTCCTTTCGCTCTTGCATACAAGATTGAATCTCCAGCTATATTATCTGTTAAAGGAGAAAAAGCATTTTTGGCTGTCCAGCGTGCATTCAGAAATAATCAAGGATGTCCTTGGTCCAGAACTATTTTTCTATGACCTTCCCAATTATTCTTACCGACAATGGCTCTGAGTTCCATGATCCTCTAAGTCTAGAGACCGATGCAAGTACGGGAGAAAAACTAATATCCATCTACTACTGCAAGGCCAGAAGAAGTAATCAGAAAGGTAAATGTAAGAAGAACCATGAACACTTTAGAGAATGTGTTCCAAAGGGAAAGAGTATGAATGCATTGTTCCAGAAGGACATCAACTATGTGTCTGACATGGTAAACAATTACCCTCGTAAGTCCTTAAACTATAATTCACCCTATCTATATCGCTACTCTATCACTAAACAAAAAGGTGTTAAGTCTTAACAAGTTGATCCATCTCAACATAGATCAAGTTAAGCTTACACCAATCATCCACTAGACAATCTGGCACATATCCCCGACCTACAAAAAGGATCTTTCGAGGAGAAAAATGTAAACCATCGTTGAAAGCCGAGCTTTCGTATGCCTAAATCGCCTGTCTATACATATTCAATATCACAAAAATATCTTATCAGTACACTATTACAGTAAAAATATTTCCTCTCTTAATCCCTAGAAATAGGGAACTTTCATTGAAAGGGGACTTTCGTTAAAAAAATTGAACTATTTTTATTCTAAATTCTAGAAGTAACAAAAATAATAGTTTAGTTGGTTATATCAACTTAAATTTATTCCATTCTGTTTAATATATACATTTAAAGTGTTTCTATGTACGTCAAGTATCTTTTGCGATTTTACTTTTTCGATAATCCTTTCTCATGCAATTCAATAATAGTTTTTTCTTTGCCAGTCAATTTATAATGAGTAGACTTTTTCCTTTTTGGCCTGCCCAATTGCACCCCTTCCGCTTTTTTTACGGGCTAGCGCTTCCTTGGTTCTCTGGCTTATTAAGTTTCTCTCTATTTCCGCACTTAGTCCAAATGCGAATGCTAGTACTTTAGAGGTAAGATCTTCTCCTAATTTATATCCATCTTTTTATCGTCCAAACTTTAATTTCATTTTCCATGCAATAATTTAATATCGACATTATCATAAACATATTTCTCCCCTAGTCTAGACAGCTCTGCACAAATAATAATATCTCCTTTTTACTTTACCTAACAATTTTTCCTAACTTTCTTTCATCAACTTTTTGTACCAGAAATCGTTTCTTCAATCCAAGAAGCCACCAATAAATTTCTTTCTTTACAATAGTTTTCAATTTCAAATCTTTGATTTTCAATAGTCTGTTTATCAGTACTCACTCTTATATATCCATAAATCATATTAAATTCCTCCTTTTATGGTGACATATAAACGAGCGATTATATAAAAGCAAAATAGCTCTGAAACATCATTTAACAATTCCGAAAAACTGGGTTATTTTAAATCCTATTGAACTTTCTATAAAGAAAAAAAGATAGAACAATATGGAACTAAACTACAAGATTGGAACCTATCAATTAATAGAGGAATTCTTACAGGATATAATGACGCTTTCGTTATAGATGAAGCAACAAAGAATTCATTAATAACAGCAGATCCCAAATCCGCTGAATTAATTCGACCAATTTTAAGAGGCAAAGATATAAAACGCTATACTTATAACTATGCAAATTTATATCTAATTTGTACTTTTCCAAGCAAACACTATGATATAGATAAGTATCCAGCGATACGTGATTATCTTCTATCTTTTGATAAAAAGAAGATTAGCCCAGACCGGAGAAAAAAATATTGACGGTATAAAAAGGATTTAATGCAAGAAAAAAAGACTGGAAATAAAATGGTTTGAAACCCAAGATCAGATAAATTATTCGGACGATTTTAATAAGCAGAAAAATCATATATCCTAATATGACTAAATATTTACCATTTTATTTAGATAACAATAATTTTTATATTAATCAGAAATGTTTTTATTATCACTGGAAGACACTTAGGATATTTAACAGCATTTTTAAACTCAAAACTTTTTAAATATTGTTTTAGAGATTCATTTCCTCAATTACAAGGTGGTACTAGAGAATTAAGTAAGATTTTCTTTGAAAAAAATAAAAAAATAAAAATGGTTAGTGACTCATTAAACGAAATCTTTGAAAGTAAAGTTATGAAACTACAAAATTCAATAGCAGAAGCAAAGGACACTACCGCTATTGAATTAGAGATTGATGAAATGATATTAGATTTATATAATCTTGCAGAAAAGAAAAGAACCAGATTATGCTTTTTCTATTCTTTAATTCCTAATGAAGTGTAAATTAGATTATCTATCTGAGAACATAGTTCCAACTTGTTCTCAGATAGTATTGTTTTTACTAGTTTTTTTCAATGTTACTGTGGATTTCATTTGACAATTTTATTATTGGCAACTTTTTTTATACTTGATGCAGATCCATAGTTATAACTACCGTTTGTAAATACCATTTTTAAAAATATTTTTTTGATATAAACTCGAATTTAATATTCCACATAAATAATATAAATCGTTACCTGTAATCATAAAAAATTGAATTATTGAAAAAAATATCCTTCAGGGATTATTGTGAATTTGTATTCTGAGTTGACAGGTGTCCATATTAATTTTTTTGCTTATTGAAATCGTCCAAATATTTACAACTTCTCAATTCCCACCAATAATCTCCTTGATCATCACGTTTATATAAGCCTTTTTGATTTCTTGCTTCTATTTTTTTGATAATTCCATTTCCGTGTTTACTAGATATGAATAAATAGATGGGTGTACCTTCTTGAACCAAGTTTCCGGATTAGAATTTCCTTTATGATTATTTGTATATCCACAAGGAACATAAATAACCCAAAGTTGAGCAAATTCATAGGAATATCTTTTTATATCTTTGCCTCTTAAAAATCGGTCGTATTAATTCTTCCGATTTAGAATCAGAAGCTATTAAAGCGTTTTTAGTGGATTCATCTATAATGAAAGCATCATTATAACCAGTTTTTATCCCATAGTTAATTTGAATGTTCCATTCACTTAATGGCGTACCATATTGTTCAATTTTATTTTTTTAATGTTTGTCTCAATTGGGTTGAGAAGTATCCAATTATCGCTTAAATTAAAATTGTTTTCAGAATAATGTTGCTGTAAATAATCGCTCAAATTACTTATGCATCCATCATCCACAGTAACAGCAAGTGTTTTTCCTTTATTATTCTCTTTACATGCAATCAAAGTATTAACATCTACAGTAGCAGATTCAAATATTTTATTGCCTGCATAATCAATCAATTTTTAAAGGATTGCAATTATCTGCTAAATATCCACGCAACTTTTCACCATAACCTGCTCTCATCCATTTGTTTGAAGTGATATAACATAATATGCCTTTATCTTTCAGAAGATTTAAACCTTTTTCATAGAAAATACAGTATATATCACCAGTTCTTGCAAATGTTGCATATCCTTGATCTTCTAATTCGTTTGCCAACTTACCACCATCTTTTTGTAACTGAACATATGGAGGATTAGCGATAACAATATCAAATCCATCATTTTTATAAACCTCTTCAAATTCTAATTCCCATATGAAGAAAGGTTTAGTTTTTATTTTTAATCATGTCTTCAATTCTATAGAAAACATCATATTTTCCTTGTGCAACCAACTCAGATCTAATTAATTCCATTTGTTCAAGTTCAATTTGACGAGATAATTTCTGTTTTTTTCGTGTTCATCTGATGCATTAAAAAAATTTAACCTTAGCATCCTTCAATCTCTTTAAGATTACTTCTACAGTGTCCGTATTAAATAGATTCATCTGAAGATCAGCTTTAGCTTCTTTCTTTGAACCTCTCCATCTAACATTCCATAATTTTATATTTTTTCAAAAGTATCAACCAATGAATTCCCTATTCTCAAATGAAAATTTAAATTCGGAAGAGGTTTTAGCGCATCACCATTTGTTTCTTGATCTACAATCAAAGATAACCACAAACGTAGTTTTGCAATTTCTACAGCATCATATTCTAAATCCACCCATATAAAGAATTTTTGAATAGTTTGTAGTTTAATTTCGTACTTATCTATTTTTGTTTGTTAATTCAAGTAAATTAGTGCGTAATTTAACTATTTGGTTCAACATACCAACAAGAAATGCACCTGATCCAACAGCTGGATCAACTATAGTGAATTCACTAACACACTCGTCAATATCCTCTGCCAATTCTTTTTATAAATTCAGTTTCTTTAAGAGCATCACCGTAACGTACATAATTCAAAAATAGAATCATAATCTAAATCCAACATTTTAGCTAATCTAGCTGCTAAAGACTCTTCACACATGAAATGCACAATTTCTCTAGGTGTATAGAACGCTCCTAATGAAGAACGATCATTAGTATCTAATAAAGATTCAAAAATTTTTACCTAGCATTTCTGGGTCGATAGCAACTTCTTGTTCTTCTGGATCAGCTTCATCAACTGTGAAATTATATTGTGATAAAAACATTCAGTAAACCAGTTTCTTTATCGTTAAACCAAAAAATCATTAGGTATTTCAAAAATCAGTATTTTCCCCAATCATAATTTTCAATTGCTTGGAATAACCCACCATTTAGAAAAAGGTATCTTTTTACCTAAATATTCGTCTTTATCTCTTTTAGCATTTAAGGCGTTATAAAATAGTGGTTCTAAAAAGTCATTGAAGTAGTTCCCTGTGAAGTTTTTGTACTATTTAGCAAATAAGATTTATCGTCGTCACCCCATTCAGAAGTAACGCCAAGCCATCCCTTCTTTTGAATAAAGTGAAGAAACATTATTTGTCCCATAGTCTTTTTACAGAAAGTTGTTGTGAATTTTTTTACACCATCTTCTCCTCTATAACCAACTCTATTTTGCTTCATTTCTAAAAACATTATTTGCAGATAAGTAATCATATAATTCAAAGAATTTATTTTTTTATATTCCTCATAAAAAGTCTTTTAGATAACCTTGAAACACTAAAAAGCTTCAGTTATTTGTTCCAAAGAAGGATTGGCATTTGATTCATATATTGGATTTAGTTGCTGGAAGTAAGTTCTAGTCGGCTCATCTTCCTACTAAAAAAAGAAAATCTTTTTGCTGGTTTAAAATGTAATTCAACTCCATTTTCATTAAATTCATATTCAATTGTTACAAACGAAAGTTTCCAGTTCTTCCTAGCATCATCAAAGTATGCAACTAAAGCAGCATTAAAATCAGTAAATTGATTTTCTAATAAATATGCCACAAAATTTCTTTTTGAGCTTTTTGGAGCAAGACTATTATTTTTTTACTTTAACAGATAGAACTATTACACTTTTTTTCCCTACGTTATCTTCGTATTTTACCAAATATCGTATATGATTGAATAGTATTTTTAAAACATCGATGGAATATCTGTTTGTTCTCGTAAAGGAACAGCTTCCATGTCATTCAAAAAAATCTGCAGTAAACTGCTTTATAGTTCTCTTGCTTATAAGGAACCGTTAATAATGATTTAAGCTTCTCCATATCTATTTTCGTCCTTTTTCTAAATATTCAGACAAAACAATCACTTTTTGGTTTATTAAGTGAATTTTGCACGTCATAATTTGTTCTTCCCATTAAAAAAACACTTCATCAATTGATGATTTAAAATGCATTAACAATAGTATCAAAAAAGACTTAGAATTTTTATCTATTGTATTTTTTTACATCTTTTAGAACTCTTGAATTCAATGAACCACGTTTTTATAGCATTTTCAACTTTCTCTAAATATTCTCTGTCAGCAGTTTTTAATGAAGAATTTGTTAGTAATGCTCTTAATGTATTTCTAACCTCATTAGGTGAAGCTGTATTTGAAAAAAATTGCTAGTTTTAGAAGAATCCAATATTGATGAATATAGGTTTTTATTTGAGGTAAAGCCTTCAAAATAGTCATTTGAATTTCAATTCCTTTATCATTTTCTTCTGCTTCTAATAATTTTGCAGCATCTTCAAATTCTATTTCACTTGAAGTGCCGTTTTTCATACTTAACAAACTTCTTAATCCATCCTTGTTTTATAAATGTTATTATAGCATTTGTATCATTAGACTTTCGTGCTACCCTGATCTTATCAGGCAACGATTGTATTTTATTGGCTAAGTTTGCATTATTCGAAATAATGTCATTAATCATCTTGATGTAAGACATTTGTTTTCCATTTGACATCATATCTTCTTCATTATCCAACTTATTAGCCATCATCAAGAAATCGTACAAGTTATATGAAGTAACATGCTCGTCATCCGTTATGGTTTTAGAATCCTCTCCTAAAAGTTCATTAAACATTTGAACTTTTGCTCTTATTGAATCTTCTAAAGATAGGTGTTCTCGAGTATTAGCTCTTGGAAAGAAGTTATAAACATATAACTGTTCATTTTCTGATCCAACACGATTTATACGACCGACTCTTTTGCATTAACCTTGTTGGATTCCATGGCAAATCGTAATTAATAATTATTGAAGCTTTATGCAAGTTGATACCTTCACTCAAAGAATCTGTAGTAATCAAAAATACGTTTATCGTTTATACCTTTTGAGTTAAAATGTGGGTCGAAATTGTATTGAATATACTGTTTTTTTGGACATGGAATCTCCACCTCCAAAAATCAATTACAACATCTCCATAATCTCGTTCCAATTTTTTTCTTTTAAGTAATCAACAGTGTCTTTAGCTTCTGAAAAACAATTAATTTTGTATCATTTCCAAAAAGAATCAATATTGTGTTTTTAACAAGTTATATTTTTGCATCCCTTGTTTTGATGTTATATTTACTCCACATATCAAAAATTTCTTGAAGAATCTCGTCATCAGCTTTAACTTTATCAATGTAATCATCCAAAAATTCATCAGGTTTAAAAACAATCGATATCATTTGAATCAATAAAAAAACATTAAATGTCTCTTCTTCCATTTGATCTAAATCATTGAAATTATATTTAGTTCTTGAAGCAGCACCTACAACAACTTTTCCTTTATTGTATAAATTGATAAAACCCTCAGATGATATTTTTCAATCTTTCTACAGATTTAAGAAAAGCGTAGATAGAACTTTCTAGACGTTTTACAAGCATTGTTTTAACAAATCCAATCATGTTTTGCTGTCTAGCTTTATCTGATCCGACTTTCTTTTTGATTTTTTTAAATATAGTAAAGGAGCATATCTTGCATAAGAAAAATTTTTTTAAGCAATTCTATTGTATCTGTAAAAGTTTGTTCCATCTCTTCATCATACATATAATCCAAACGGATAGGGATCATTTACTGTTGGAAACTTTAAACCTTGTTTTTTTCTAAATCCTCTTTATAATATTGAGTTATTTCACTTCTAGTTCTTCTTATCAGCACATGCCTTAAAAACATTGTCACGGATCTCTGCAGCAATATTTGATACAACTGTAGGATCATTTTTGAAACTCTGACTTCTTTATATAATTCGTTAAAATATTTTTTTCAAGATTATGATTTCCGGGAATTATTGAGGAATTTTTTTGAATCCTGGAATAAAGTAATTAGATTTGCTATATCTAGAATCGTATTATTCTGAGGTGTTGCGGTAATCAAAATAACGCCTTTTACCATAACAAATTTTCTTCAAATACTGAAATTCAGTAGAAGATGCATTTCTAAATCTATGGGCTTCATCAATAAAAACATATTTATATGAAGCTATATCATCCATTTCTGATAGTTGATCAACAATACCAAGCGATACAACTTTGTCAGACATTTTATATCCAAAAATCAGCCAATACACTTTCCCAGTTATCTTTCACTACTGGTGGCACAATAAAAAGCTTTCTACCATCTAATAATTTTCCAAGCATTGCTGCAATATATGTTTTTTTCCCCAAACCTACCACATCAGAAATGATCACGCCACCATGTCGAGCTAAAAATTTTTTTCTTGCTTGAGTAACGGCATCTGATTGATATTGTAGATTCATATAACCATCTGGCCATTCATAGTCATTCTGTCTAGAATCGATCTCTTCCTCAAAAATAAACAAAGAGAAGCTTTTAAAAAAACAATTCATATGGAGTTATATTTTTATTCATCCAAGTATCGTTGTTTATGGTTGTTAGAATATCTTCTGTTATATCTTTAGAATCTTTCCATAATTCTTCAAAAAAACTCCAAGCCATATTGAACATCAGATTGATTTTTAAGTTCTACATTAAATTCTACATTTTTTTATCTAAACCATTAAATGTAAAATTGCTAGAGCCTGTAATTAAGTTTCCAAATTGATCAGGTACTTTATCTGGATCCTTCCTAACAATATACAATTTTGCGTGTACATTTTTTTCATAACACATGCGAATTTTAAGCTTTCCAGATTTAATCCACTCACAAAAACTTAAATACTCCATTTTCCATTTCTAAATTATCATCTTCTGTGTTATTAAATTCTTCTGTTATTACTTTTTTGTACTTTACGAGTAGCATTAGCTCCAGAAAGTTCGAAAATATCCATTGCTCGGACAGTTTCTATATCCGCTCCTAATCCAATCAATATTCGTATTTCTTTCACATCTTCCAATTGTTCTTTTAATAAGTAAAACCCAGTAATTCTAAAAATATCCAACTAATACATCAAAATATTTCGAATTAGTTAAAACCGTATTCAAACGATCAGACAGTTTAATTCCATTCTCGTTCTTATTAGTAAATATTGACAAATCATTATTTGTTACAGCCATTATTCCAACCCCAATCTTTGCTTTCAATTATTTTCTTTATTAATTATCTCTACCACATCATCAAATGTGCAATTTAAATACTTACAAATACGCACTAGAAGTTCCATGGAAATGAATTGTCCTTTTCCCATTCTAGCTAACGTATTCTGACTAATACCTGCCTTTTGTAGCAAATTCAGTCTTCTTTAAATCCTTATCAATAAGTAATTTAAACAACTTTTTATATGATACTTGTTCCATAACACGTTCTCCGTCATTACAACTATTATAACCTATTCATATTTCATCATAAATAGATAACTTGCATATCTGCAAGATTTTCTCAAATAAATACGATATTCAAAAATTTCACTTTACGATGAATCGTTGGATTCACATTATTAATTTTATAACTCTTGCAATTTGTTCCTTTTGCGAATAAAAATCGCTTTATATCGGCACTTGAGATCACTTTATATCGTAATGACAGAAGTGATTTTTTTCGTAATGACAGAAGTGATTTTTTTCTTTACTTTTTGATAGGGGAACTGATAATATATTGTGGCGAGTGGGTTACTCCTGCTCCTTGCCAGAAATGGCCGTTAGACCAGAAGGAGGTGTACGGAATGAAGAAGTATGAAGTCATGTACATCATCAACGAATCTGTTGAAACAGAAAAGAGAGCTGAATTAATCGAAACTCTCAGCAAGATCATCACTGACAATGGTGGTAAGATTGCAAAGACAGACGAATGGGGAATGCGCGATTTTGCTTACCCAATTGATGACATGAAGAAGGGTTACTATGTAGTAACAGCATTTGAAGCAGAAAATGACTGCTTAAAGGAATTTGATCGTTTGATGGGAATCAACGCAAATGTTGTTCGTTTCATGATTACCCGTGACGAAGCTCCGGCTAAGGGAGCTAAGTAATGATTAACCGCGTTGTTTTGGTTGGTAGACTGACACGTGATGTTGAAGTTCGTAAGACAGCTAGTGGCTTATCCGTTGCGACATTTACTGTTGCATGTGATCGTCGTGTGGCTCGTGGACAGGATGGAAACAATCAACAGTCTGCAGACTTCATCAGTTGTGTTGCTTGGCGACAAGCTGCCGATTTCTTAGGTTCATATGCACATAAGGGTGCATTGGTGGGTGTTGAAGGAAGAATCCAAACACGTAACTATGATCGTGATGGACAAAAGGTTTATATTACAGAAGTCGTTTGCGATACTGTAAACTTACTTGAATCTAAGAGTCAATCACAGAGTAGAGCACAGAACAGTGGTTATCAAGACAACAGTTATCAACAGCCGTATTCACAACCAAAGCCATCTGTAAATGATGATTTTGTGAGTGATGACTTCGGCGCAGGAATCGGAATGGATATTTCCAGCGATGACCCTGCCATTCTAAATAAAGGAGAACAGACAATGGCATTCAGAAAACAAAGAATGGGCCGCAGAAAGGTCTGCTACTTTTACAAAAAAACAACATCACTTATATCGATTATAAGGATGTAGAGCTCTTGAAGAAATTCGTTAGCGCAAATGGAAAGATTACTCCACGTCGCGTTACAGGAACTCGTGCGAAGTACCAGAGAATGTTAGCAATCGCTATCAAGCGTGCTCGTCAAATGGCTTTATTACCATACGTAGAAGACTAATGACATTAACGACTATCTAAGATAGTCGTGTGCATAGAAAAAGAAGCGTTTTACGCTTCTTAAATTGTTTAGATAATACCAGCGAAGATTGTTGCTAGGGGCAACTGTAATAATACCGGAAGTACAGATTGCAAGTCCTGCCATAGCACCTTGTAGGTCACCGAGTTCGATTGCCTTGGATGTTCCGATTGCGTGTGCACTAGCACCAAGTGCTAAGCCTTGGGCAATTGGGTCGGTGATATGGAAAAATCTTAAATACAATATCTCGCGATAATTGCGCCAAAAGATACCTGTAACGATAATTGCCGCAACAGTAACTGGTACAATACCACCTAACTCTTCTGCAACACCCATACCAATGGCTGTTGTGATGGATTTTAGTATGAAGGTAACGTATTGTGCATGGTTGAAACGGAATACAAAATGATAGAACAAGTACTGTTACAACGCTGCTGACACAACCACAAGCGATAGAAATGAGTATCATCTTCCAATTCGCTTTGAGCTTATCGATTTCTTTTATAGAGTGGTACTGCCAAAGCGACTGTTGCAGGGGTTAATAACCAACTAAGATACTTTGCAGAGAAAAAGTAAGAATCATAATCAATACGGAAGATAGATACAAAAACCAATTGTAAAGATAATCGCAATTAGTAAGGGATTAAAGATTGGCAGTTTAAACTTCTCACGGCAGAGGATGCCAATAAAGAAACCAATTAGGGATATCACCACACCCATTGTGGCACTTGTTAACATAACATTATTCATTGCTTGATTTCTCCTTACCTAATAGCATCGATACTTTTACCAGTGACAACCATAACAATCACTGTAGAAACCATCATGATTATGATGGATTGTATTAAGATTGGTTGTAAGGAAGCCATAGATCCAATTAAACCTACGGCTGCAGGAATAAAACATGACTGGCATGATTTCGATTAAGAAATCTGCTGTATCGTGTACTTCATCAACTTTAAAGATCCTGAGATTCAGTGCGATAAATAAAAGTACAAGGCCATAGATTGAAGCAGGGATTGGTAGTGGTATAAATTCATGCATGACTTCACCAATACATGTAAAGAATAAGATAATTAAAAACTGACGCATGTGCTTCATAGAAAAACCTCCAAACAGGCTTTATTATCTCATTGATTTTATAATAATCTTTTAGAATAAAAATTTTTATCTATTGTATTAAATGAAGAAAATGAAAGGGAATTCAAATATAAAAACCCACTATTCTGCGAAAATTATTATTTAGATTTATGCTAAATACTATATGATAACTATTTACTTATTAGATTTTATCATTAGATTAGTAAATTGAATTGGATATTTAAATTTTGCAACATACAATGTAGTTATCTTTGCTAGATGACTCTAATTTTATTAAATTTTTAATCTTCATCATCACATGATAGAATGCTTTCTGAGAATTTACGTAAATCAATTATAGATTCTTTACCAAGATTAATAATGTAGTTAGGATCTTGAGTATTTTCTAATATTGTTGAAAGAACCATTGGGAAATTCATTCCTGCTATAAATTGGTAATGCTCTTTTTAAAAAAATATTGAAATGCAGTATTGCTTGGTGATCCTCCGAGAAGATCAGAGAATACAATCACATTTGAATACTTATCTAGCTTTTGGTTCTATATTCTGAAGTTTCTCTTTAAATTCATCAGGACCGTCACTGAAATCTAATCCGACCGAATAAATACTGTCCACTTCTCCAGCAATCATCTTTAATGAGTTTTTTTAATTCATCGGCATAGTTACCGTGACTGATTAGTAAAAATTCCATTCATAATATTATCTTTTAAGAGGAATATATGTATGCATATTCCATTATCGCTCCTATACATGCATGATAACATTTTTGGAAAAATATTTGAAATTATATTCTAAATTTTTCAAAAATATTGTTTTTTTGTAAGCGCTTGTATTAATATGGTGACAAAGAGAGAAGGGATAATAATGGCAGATATAATTAATATAAGAATTGATGAACGTTTGATTCATGGACAAGTAGCCGCATTTTGGACAAATAGTCTAAATATTACCAGGTTAATGGTAATTGATGATATTGCGGCTGCAGATGAGATTCAAAAAATGGCATTAAAAATGGCATGCCCATCTACAGTGAAACTTTCTATTCTTAACGTAAACAGAGCAGCAGAAAAATTAAATAATCCAGAATTATATGTTGGTGAAAGACTATTTGTAGTTGTAAGAGGAGTCGAAACAATAAGGAAACTGGTTGATTTAAATGTTAAGATAGAAACCGTAACAGTAGGAAATATGTCTAATAAAATTGGATCAAAAAGGGTATATCACACAGTTTGTGTAACACCAAAGGACATTGACACATTTAATGAATTAAGCCATAAGGGTATAAATTTTATTGCGCAAATGGTTCCAAGTGATCAAGCGGAAGATTTTATGGGACTACTATCAAAAATTAGCTAGTTGTTTTTCATTTTAATTTTTAACTTATCTTGAATGATATTAAATGACTTGGGAGAAATTGAATATTTATTATTATTTACTGTTTTAATAATATAAAAAAGCAAAAAGGTATTTTTGAGCGGATAATATTTTTTTAATACTTTGATATCTAATGACTTTCCCATTTGAGATGAATGAGTCATTGTTGTAATAAAAAGAGAATTTATTCTTTGAGTTAATAAGTTCTCCAAAGAAGATAGAAACAGAAACAATACCAGTTGCAATAAGAGTGTTATCTAAATTTATAATACCTAATGTGATTGAAAAAGGCCCAGAATAATTATTGCAATATATAGGAAACTGAATATGTAGTAGAAGTTAAAAACAATTAAAAATTTTTTTATTAGATAGTATAGTATCCAAGTTTTCTTTTGACTTAAAGTAACTTCTAACTTTCATATATAAAAATTGCTATTGATACAATAATTGAGAAAAATGATTACATGCATGTTAATTACCTCGTTGAGATAATTTTAGCATGATTTCATCAGAAAAATAATATATATAAATTTATTAATTGATAATTTAATCGATAAAAATATTATGATAATCGGAAAAGAAAATAATAATAATTTTGAAGAATATGTACAACCAAATAAAGTAATATATTTTTGCACCTTATAAAGCTTTTAGTAATTTCATCAATTTTTCTTTGTTTCTTTTGCTCTTCTTTAAGGGAACGGCAATTATTAGTTTAATATTTATTCTTTTAATACTATTAATGCTAAGGATATTTCACAATAAAAAAGCATATATTATTTTTGATACGTATATGCTTGTGATTCCTTATAATGGACAGGAGTCATATCGAATAGACTATAATAATATTACGAAAAATAGAAATTAAGAAAAGTGAGATAACTCCAGATATTTTCTATATATGGTATGGTAATAATTATATAAATTTTGAAACCTATAAATCGAAGAAAAATAAGAAAAGAGATAAATTGCTACAGGAAGATATTGGACAAATCATTGTTGTGAATAAGTAAAGAAATCTGTGTATCAAAGGAAAGGAAGTAATAATTAAAAATGGTTAATTTTTACAGATTATTTTAAAGTAGCTAAGGACTATATTGATAGCACTTATGTTTCTACAAAGGAAAAAAATATAATAGATGCATCCATGCTAGCATGCGAATGTATGGAGAAGAATGGAATAATTCAGTTAGTGGGATTAAATCATGGGTGTGAATTTGCAATGGAATTAGGATACAGAGCAGGTGGGTTTAATGCCTTTTCATCAATTTAATTTGAGAGATTTAGCTTTAAGAGGACATATCGATAAAGATACATTAAATAATCCTGAAATCATAAATGATGAAGGTTTAGCTAAAAATGGATGGATATTTATAACATAGAGAAAAAGTGATATGTATCTTTTTCAAGTGATGATGGTTGTGAAGCTTTATTGACTGAGCTTGCACGTATAGTAAAAAAAGTGATCATCGAAAAAGTAATTGTAGTGATTCCATTACAAAAAGTAATTAACTCCGAATCAAAGCATTCACTAGGATATAAAATTACAGATTTTTGCTGATGTGATAATTGACTTAGGTGTAGATGGCGATACAACAGTGTTAAGTATTGGTGATGTTGAGATTAATCAGGTGTCTACAATTGTTGGTAATGTTATTGCACAGATGATGACAGCAGAAATGTATCGATATTTCAAAGAACATAATAAAGGAATGTCCAGTATTACTAAGCGCAAATGTTAAAGGCGCCGACGTTCATAATCGTGCATTAGCTGAGAAGTATTTAGGTCGTTGGAATTCATAGAATGGATGGTTAATTATGGAAGAAATATGTATGGGATTATTCTACGATAAGATCAATGAACTTTTTAACTACACTTTGTAGTAAAGAAAAATAACATTGAACTTGCGGGTAATATTATTGCTAATGCAATATGTAATGGTGGTATTTTTACATACTTTCGGAACAGGACACTCAGTTGGATTTGGCATGGAAATGTCAGGTAGACCAGGAAGTTTAGCGTGTATACATCAAATTAATACATCTGATTTTGTATTAGAGGGGGTCGTAACTTTAGCTGATTTTAAAGATCAGAACAATATTTTTGAAAGACGACCTGGAATAGCTGAAAGATTATATGATTTATATAATATAAAAAAAGAAGATGTATTTATAATTATTTCAAATTCAGGAATTAATGGATTAGTAATAGATATGGCTATACTAGCTAAAGAAAGAAATCATAAGGTAATAGTAATTACTAGTCTTAAGCATACAAAAAGCTGAGGCATCAAGACATCCAAGTGGGAAAAAGTTATATGAATTGGCAGATGTGGTAATTGATAATTGTGGGCCACAAGGTGATGCACTAATTGAAACTGGCAACACTGAGAAAAATTTGCTCAGCATCCTCAATTACAGGCGGCTTCATCGCACAATCATTAACAACAGAGGCATGTAGAGTTTTTGCACGATAAAGGTTGTTTTGTCCCTGTTTATAAACATGAAGATTCATATGAAAATATAGAATTTAATAGAAAAATTGAAAGAACAGTATGGTAATAGAATCTAGGTTTAATATGAAAAGATTTGAATATATGGATAAAAATCCATAAATTGTTAAATACAGTTTATGAGAAAAAATGAGGAAAAATATTTTAATACTTGCTAGAAAAAAATAGCAGAAAAATATAAAAAATGATAAGCTAATTCATACATTTGGTACAGGCCACTCCCATATGATAGGAATAGAGCTTTTCGTTAGAGCAGGTGGATTAGGCAATGTGGATGCTATTTTAGATGCAAATGTTCTGACAGCTGCAGGTGCTAGAGCGTAGTGGAGATTTGGAAAAAAATAAGTGGATTATCTGATGTTATTTTCAATAACTATAATATAGAAAATGGCGATATGATGATAATCTGTAGTAATTCAGGAAGAAATGCAATGCCGATTGAAATGGCACAAAGATGTAAAAAGAAGGCGTTTTTTTACTGTGGCGATTACTAATTTAGAACAATCAAAGCAGTGTTTGAGTAGACATCATTCTGGAAAAAAAGTTATATGAATGTGTTGATTTGGTACTAGATAATTGCGTGCCTTTTTGGTGACGCATTACTAGATATAGATGGCATTCAAACGGGTCCGGGTTCATCAATAAGTAGTATGTTTATTTTGAATACTGCAGTTTCGGAAGCAATTAGAATATGCAAAGACGAAGGAATAGAAGTAAATGTATTCCAGTCGCAAAATGTTGATGGTTTCAACAACGATAAAAATTTATGATAAGTATAGAAATAGAGTAAAACATATATAGGTTTCTATAACATAGGAGAATACGTCACTTGACGTTTCTTATAAACCATAATTTTGTTATAAGGAGGTAGAGTTATGGCACAACTTAGTTTTATCCAAATCCTTCTAATTAGTTTGTGGGCATTCTGGGGAGTAATTGACTCACTATCATTTTGGCTTCGGAATGAACAACGCAATTGTTGCCTGTCTTTTTACAGGTATTGTTGTTGGTAATCCTACGTATGGACTAATTGTAGGAGGAACACTTCAGATGACTACAGTTAGGAGTTGGTTCTTATGGCGGTGCATCTGTTCTAAAACATCACATCCTCAGGGATGATTACTACAGCGCTAGGAGCATTATCGGGTGAAGATCCAGTAACACTTGCGGCATCAATTGGTATTGCTCTAGCGGCGCTATTTGTTCAGTTGGATATCTTAGCAAGATTTTTCCAATACAGTATTTCAGCATATTGCAGATAAATATGTTGAAACTGGCAATACAAAAGGAATAAAGATAATGAATCATTTAGGAATTATTCCTTGGGGGTCTATCAAAGAGCTTTTACCTGTCTTTGTATTATTGTTATTTGGTCAAAAATATGATCGATACAATTCTGACAGTTATTCCGACATGGATTATGGATGGATTTAAGATAGCTGGTGGATTATTGCCTGTAGTCGGCTTTGCAATTTTATTGAGATACCTACCAGTTATGAAAAACCACAATATCTAATTTTTAGGCTTTGTATTAGCTGCTTATTTAAAGATTCCTGTATTAGGTGTTGGACTAATTGGATTAGTTGCTGCAATAATTATCTATCAAAATGCAACTAAGAATCTTGCAACACCGTCCGGTTCGGTATCTGGAGGTGATGATTATGAAGAATAATGAAGTTTTTACGCCTAAAGATTTAAGAAAAATAACTCTAGGCTGGATTTGGAATTCACAAATTGGCTGGAATTACGAGCGAATGCAAGGACTGGGATATCTTTGTACGATGCTCCCTGTAATTGAGAAGCTATATGGAGATAATCCTGAATTAAAGAAAAAAGCGTTGCAGGTGCACTCACAGTTTTTCAATACCCAAACTGCTATGGGGGCAATTATCGTCGGAATGGATGTTGCGATTGAGGAACATTCAAGAAGCGCAGAAGGTATCGATGTTGCTGCATCAATTAAAACAGCTTTAATGGGGCCTTTTGCTGGAATTGGAGATACAATATTCGGCATGATTGCAGGTGCAGTATTTGGATCAATTGCAGCTTCAATGGCAGTAGAAGGAAATCCAATTGGTGTAATATTATGGGTTTGTTTCTTTATGTCGGTATTTTTTTCTTAAAATTTAAATTATTTAATATTGGTTATAAACAAGGTATTAAACTTGTAACAACTTTAAGTAGTAAGATGAATGCACTTACTGAATCTGCTTCAGTGTTAGGATTAACTGTAATTGGATGCATGGTTGCTACTATGGTTAAGTTTAACCTTGCTACATTAACTATGAGCTTGGGTGCTGATTCTTCTGGAGAGGCACTTCTGAAGGAATTTAACTTGCAGGCATATTCGGATGCTATTATGCCAGCATTATTTCCAGGATTGTTAGTAGTATTGTGCTACTGGCTACTTGGTAAGAAGTGGATGAATTCAGAATAAACTCATCTTATTGGTTATTATAATTTCTGTGATATTAAAACTTTTAGGTGTTTTTAAATGTTTAACCAAAAGGCCTAGTCTATCTAGGCCTTTTGATAAATAAGATATAGTGTGTTAATTAAATGTAAAAAGGTAAGCATATGGAAAAAGTCTAGATATGTTAAATGGGTCTATTTTAAAAAATTATTATTATTTTTGCCCTGTTTTTAGCAAGTATTTTTTTCAACAAATTTATAATACTGTTGATGCAATTATAATTGGGAAATTTGTTGGTAAATATGCACTTGCAGCAGTTGGTGGGAGCACGGGATCATTGTTTAATCTTTTTACAGGTTTTGCTGTTGGAATAACATCTGGCGCTTCTGTCGTAATAGCACAACAGTATGGGAAAGGAGATAAGGAACAGTTATCTAGGGCAATTCAAACTGCAATAATCTTTAATATTTTGTTGGGTGCCTTATTTTCATTTATTGTATATTCAAATGCAGAATCAATATTAAAGTACTTGGGCGTACCAAGTGAGATATTAGATGATTCTTTAGTATATTTAAAGGTTGTTTTTGGGCTTTGTTTCATCGCAGTTATACAATATCGGTAATTCTATTTTGAGAGCTGTAGGTGAGACAAAAAAACCAGTAGTATATTTAATTATTGCATGTACATTAAATATATTTCTTGATTTATTATTTGTTGTTAGATTTAATCTTGGTGTTTTTTTGGTGTTGCGATAGCAACTGTTATTGCTCAGACGTTTAGTGCAATTTTTGATATTCTATGAACTTATTTTTGCAAAACAGATATTATAAACTGGTTTTAAATAAATTGCTTTTTGATATAAAAATACTTAAGGGTCTTCTCCTTATAGGAGTGCCAGCAGGTGTACAGTCCGCATTATTCTCAATCTCCAATTTAATAATACAATCCAGTGTAAATTCTTTAGGTACAGATTATGTTGCTTCGTGGACGGCTATTGGAAAGATAATAAGTTTCTACTGGTTGATTATTGGGTCTTTAGGTATATCAATAACAACCTTTGTTGCTCAAAATTTTGGTGCAAAAAAATACGATAGAGTTAGAAAGAGTGTCATAGAGTGTTTAAAGATATCGTTATTTTTTTACTGTGATATTGTCTATAGCAATGTACTTATTTGCACTCTAGTATTCTTGATTTATTTATTAAAGATTCTGAAATTATTGATTTAGGAGTTAAGTATCTTAGAATGCTAGTTCCAACGCTGATTTTATATGTTGGTTTTGAGGTGATTTCTGGTAGTTTGAGGGGTGTTGGAGATGCCATCATACCATCGCTAATATCATTGTTTGGAATCTGTTGTATAAGAGTTCTTTGGATTAGGATAATATTTGACAATAATCCTACAATGGAAAATGTGGTGTATTGCTACCCGGTAACATGGATAATTACAACAATATTATTTATTATGTATTATTTGATTTTTGATCCAATCAAAAAGACAGAAACGAGAAAGGATATCACCTCATGAAAAATCGCTTTGATTAATGAATTTTCGCAAGCTTCAAAAACAAAAATTATTTTAGAAACATTGAGAAATACTGTTTTAAATAAAAGGGTATCAGGTATTCAATACAGGAATGAGTTATATTGATAATAGTAAAGATATAGTTGAAGAATATACTATAGAGAATCCGAGATTGACCTATATCCATGTGGGCATACAGGCTGCACTACTGTTGAATTCTGGTGCAGTAGATTTTGTGGTAACAGGTTGCGGAACTGGTCAGGGTGCATTACTTGGATGTAATATGTTTCCAGGTGTAGTGTGTGTGGATACTGTGTTGATCCTACCGATGCGTTCTTGTTTTTGCAGATAAATAATGGAAATGCAATCTCTATTCCTTTCGCCAAAGGATTTGGATGGGGTGCAGAACTAAATTTACAGTTTATTTTTGAAAAAATATTTGATTCCCCATCTGGAATGGGGTATCCAGAAGACAAAAAAGAATCACAAAATAAAAATGCAAAATTACTAATGGAAATCAAATCCCGAGTTTCACTTCCATTAGTAGATGCGTTACGTAGTTTGGATAATGATATTGTCATTAATGCGTTAACCCCAAGATTTATGGAATGCTTTGATGCAAATTGTCAAGATAATGAACTATATAATTTTGTGCATAGTATCATAGTGAATAAGTAAAAGATATATTTATATATTTCTATACGGGATATGCAATGAACCATTATATATACATTTTGCGATAAATGTTGGAAAAATTGGTTTTTAACAAATTCTCTTTGTAAATGGTGTGGTAATTTCATATAATACCTATGTGCCACATATCGTATATGCTTCCGAATTGGCGGGAAGTGTCTCTACCCTGCTACCTTAATGGCGGGACTACGGTTGTCTCTATTCTTTTTAGTGACTTCCGTTGAGATGCTACTCGGCAGGATTTTTAGTTTTTAGGCGGCGATGTGTGAACGAAAAAGGGGGATATTTATGTTAGAAAAGTTATTTCATTTAAAGGAAAAATGGCACAACAGTTAAAACAGAAGTGATTGCAGGTATTACAACATTTATTACAATGGTGTATATTCTTGCACTTAATCCATCCATCTTAAGTGCTTCTGGTATGGATGCAGGTTCCATCTTAACAGCGACTGCAGTCGCATCCGCTATTGCATGTTTCTGTATGGCTGCGTTCTCAAATATGCCATTTGCATTATCTGCTGGTTTAGGTTTGAATGCCTACTTCGCATACACAGTATGTGGTGTTATGGGTTATCCATGGCAGGTTGCCTTAACTGCAGTTCTTGTAGAAGGTATTATCTTTATCATCATGTCACTAACAAGTGTTCGTGAAGCAATCTTCAATGCGATTCCAGTACAGTTAAAGGTAGCTGTATCTGTAGGTATTGGTTTCTTCATTGCATTCATCGGTGTACAAAATGCAGGTATCATCGTTGATGGTGCAACACTCGTTAGTCTATATTCATTCACAAGTGGTTTCGCAAACGGAACATTCTCATCACAAGGCGTAGGTGTAATCTTATGCATGGTTGGCGTTGTTTCTATTGTAGTAATGTTAATCAAGGGCGTTAAGGGATACATGTTATGGGGTATCTTATTAACTTGGGTATTAGGTATCATCTGCCAATTATTAGGTATCTATGTACCAAATCCAGAATTAGGTTACTACTCATTAATCCCAACAGCATTCTTCTCAATGCCAAATTCTATCGCTCCTACATTCTTCCAATTTGACTTTTGCATTCGTGGCAAGTCACCTTGCAAACTTCGCTGTAGTAGTATTCGCATTCTTATTCGTAGACATCTTCGATACACTTGGAACAGTTATCGGATGCGCTTCTAAGGCAAATATGTTAGATAAAGATGGTAAGTTACCAAAGATTAAGGGTGTATTATTAGCTGATGCTGTTGGTACAACAGTAGGTGCTATCTTAGGTACATCCACAATCACAACATTCGTTGAATCATCTTCTGGTATTACGGAAGGTGGTAGAACAGGTTTAACAAGTGTTACTACAGGTATCTTATTCTTAGCTGCTTTATTCTTATCTCCATTATTCTTAACAATTCCTTCCTTTGCGACAGCACCAGCATTAATCGTAGTTGGTTTCTTGATGATGCAGCAGGTTGTTAACATCGAATGGAACGATATCACAAAGGCATTCCCATGCTTTGTATGTATTACAATGATGGGCTTTGCATATTCAATCTCTGAAGGTATCGCATTTGGCTTTATCTCTTACACATTTATCCATGTAATTACAGGTAAGGCTAAGGAGATATCACTCTTGATGTATATTCTTACAGGATTATTCATCTTGAAGTTCTTCATTATCTAAAGAAATTACGAGGTTCACTTCATAGTGAACCTTTTTTTCATCTATAATACTGTAAAGAGGTATGTGTATGATTTATACAGTAACAATGAATCCGTCACTTGATTACATCGTGCAATTAGAAACGTTTGAAGAAGGAAAGTTAAATCGATCCATCTTTGAACAAATTGACGTTGGTGGTAAAGGTATTAATGTGTCGGTTGCCCTAAAGCATTTAGGGAGAATTAGTACACCACTAGGTTATGTAGCTGGTTTTACAGGTGATGAAATTGAAAAGCGTGTAAGTAGTCATGGATTAATCCCTGATTTTATTAAGTTAGAACATGGTCAATCTCGCATCAATATTAAAATGAAACATGTAGAGGAAACAGAAATTAACGCGAGTGGTCCTACGGTTGAAAAAGAAGATTTAGAAAAACTGTATGTAAAACTAGAACATCTTACAGATGGAGATATCCTCATTCTTTCCGGTAGTATGGCATCAGGAGTTGATCATAACTTCTATGCGGATGTGATGAAATACCTGGAAGGTAGAAAGATACGGATTGTTGTTGATGCGGTAGGAAGCGTATTGAAAACGGTACTGCCATATCACCCATATCTAATCAAACCAAATCAACACGAACTATCAGAAATATTTGGTCAAGAGGTATTAGAAGAACAGGTAGAAGAGTATGCATGCAAGTTGGTATCAATGGGTGCACAAAACATACTTGTATCACTGGGTTCAAAAGGAGCTTTGCTAGCAAACCATAAGGTATTTCATTGTAATGCACCAAATGGAGAAGTGCTAAATTCTGTAGGTGCAGGAGATTCCATGGTTGCGGCTTTCTTAGCTAGTAAATTAAATGGAGAAGATGACCAAACAGCACTAGAAAAATCTGTGGCGATGGGATCAGCGACTGCATTCTCCTATGGTATTGCTGAGCAAGAGGCGGTAGATATCTTATATAAAGAAATGGTGAAGTAGATGAGCGAATTTCAAGAATATTATTATAGTCACCCATATGCAAGAGAGTTAGATACGATTGTTGTATCTTGCCATGCATGCAAGGAAGGTTATGAGATTGTTTTAAAGGATACAATCTTTTATCCAGAGGGTGGTGGACAACCTTGTGATAAAGGTACAATCCAAGGGATTACAGTACTTGATGTACAACGGAAGGAAGGTCAGATTATACATATCTTAAAGCAACCACTTCCACTAGGCGAGCAAGTCCACTGTACAATCAATTGGGAATATCGTTATGATTTAATGCAGAATCATACAGGAGAACACATCTTTTCTGGTGTTGTAAAACAGTTATATGGATATTCGAATGTTGGTTTTCATATGGGTGAATATATCTGTGCTGATTTTAATGGAGAATTGACAGAAATGGATATTCATGAAGTGGAAAGACAGGTAAATCAAGCAATTTGGGCGAATCTTTCGGTGCAAGAAATTTTCTGCTCTCCAAGTGAAACAACAAAGTATGATTATCGTTCGAAGATTGCGATAGAAGGTACTACAAGGATTATTTCCATTGCTGGATACGATATGTGTGCATGTTGTGGTATGCATGTAAAAAATACGGGTGAAATTGGGATTTGTAAGGTAATTAACTTTGAAAAGTTACGTAATAAAACAAGGGTTTTCTTGTTGAGTGGAAGAAGAGCATTTGTCTACCTTAGCCGTATCCAGCAAGAAAGCAGTATGATTTCAAAATTGTTGTCTGCTAAACCGCTAGAGATATCGGTGGCTGTAAATCATCTTCATCAACGTTATTTAGATGTACAGAAATCGTATCGTACTGTTTCAATGGAAATGATGATGAAGGATGTGGATAAAACCTCTTTACATGATGCGATTATCTATACTTCTGTCCTTGCGGATTCTGAAGGAATGCGTGCATTCTGTAATCGCTGTATTGAAAGAGGCGTTTCTACTGTAATGGTGATTGCGAAAACTGAAGTTGGTTATGCCTATGTAATTATGAGTAAGAGTATTGATTTACAATCGATTCGTGCTGCATTTAACACACAGATAAACGCAAAGGGTGGTGGAAATTCTGAAATGATGCAGGGTAGTTGTACAGCAACCCCAACAGAAATTTCTCATGCATTTGGTACTCTAACAGGGGTTACAATGCATATTGTTTCCTAACATTTCCTGGAAATAATAAATTCTTTAAAAACTATCACAAAAAGCGTAAGTAGATGTGAATATTTTCGTTTGACATCATAAAGTCATGTGATACGATTGATTTGTTAAAAAGCGAAGGAGGCTTAAAATGAAACTTGTTTTAATTAGACATGGTGAAAGTGAATGGAATAAGCTCAACCTTTTCACAGGTTGGACAGACGTTGAACTTTCTGAGAAAGGTGTAGAGGAAGCTAAGGCTGGCGGACGTTCTTTAAAGGAAGCAGGATTTGACTTTGATCTTTGCTATACATCATATTTAAAGCGTGCAATCCACACATTAAACTTTGTATTATCTGAAATGGACCGTGAATGGTTACCAGTTACTAAGACTTGGAAGCTCAATGAAAGACACTACGGTGCATTACAGGGCTTAAATAAGGCTGAAACAGCTGAGAAGTATGGTGAAGAAAAGGTTAAGATCTGGAGAAGATCATTTGACGTTCAGCCACCAGCTTTAGAAACAACAGATGAAAGAAATCCAGCATTACAGGAAGCTTACCGTAATGAAAATAAGGATGAACTTCCATTGGCTGAATCCCTAAAGGATACAATTGCTCGTGCAGTTCCTTACTATGAACAGGAAATCTTACCACAGATGAAGGCTGGTAAGCGTGTCATCATCGCTGCTCATGGTAACAGCTTACGTGCTCTTGTTAAGTATTTTGAAAACTTAACAGATGAAGAAATCATCGGCGTAAACATTCCTACAGGTGTTCCACTCGTTTACACATTCGATGACAACGGAAAGTTCATCTCTAAGGAATACTTAGGTGACCAGGCTGCGATTGAAGCTAAGATGGCTGCAGTTGCTAAGCAAGGAAGCGTTCAAAAGTAAATTAATTAAAAAGAGCCAACTGGCTCTTTTCTTATGCAATCGCATCAAGCTGTACTTTACGTACACAAGAATGTTTGAGTAATTGTTTTAATAGATTGTCCGGAGTGTTTTCCATCTTAGAGATATCTAAGCTAATCAATACTGTTGCGTATCCATCTACTGGAATAGCTTGAGAGATTGTTAAGACACTTGCTTGTGCTTTACTCAATGTTTGTAGTACTGCTGTTAATGCGCCACTTTTCATCCTTTAGAATGAGAGAGATTGTCATCGTGCGCGAAGTGGCGTTATCAGAAATCTCAAATAGATAATCTTTATAGCGATAGTAGGTATTTCGAGAGATACCTACTTTTTTGACGGCTTCTGTAACTGTTTCAACTTCATGATTTTCAAGCAGAGATCTTGCTTGGATAACCTGGCTAAAGTATTCAGGCAGAATCTTCTTATGAACAATTAGATATTCAGAGTTTTGCATGTGCTTACCTCTCTATCTCTGTAGCCGTGATAGGCAACGTCTAATTGTAAACATTGCCAATGATTTGGAAGTGATGCAATCTTCAAACGTGCTGCTGTACTTAATTCTTTTTTCGCAATACATAAGCAAGTTGAGCCAGAACCACTGATAAGTAAGATGCCACTCAGTGTCTTCCTTTACAATCTGTTGGATGACTTCAAAGTTAGGGATTAACTTTTGACGATATGGTTCATGCACAATATCGTGTGTTGCGGCTGAAAGTAGGGAAAGATTTCCTTCTTGCAATGCTTGTGATGTGAGAATTGCGTTACTAATGGCTGTGGCAACTTGAGCACGTGGATATAGAATCAGGTAATGCATCACGGGCCTTTTTCTGTACTAACTTCAACATTAGGTACAAGAGCTGTATATTCCCAATCTTTGTGGATTGGTAATCTATGTGATAGGAAGTGTTTCTTATCAATTGTCATGCCAGCACATAGACCTCCATATAAACATGGTGCGATATTGTCTGGATGACCTTCAATACTGCAAGCTAAACGATAGATTTCTGCTTCACTTAGAATATTGTTATGCAAAAACACTAGCGGCAACTAATCCACCAACAATAAAGGAAGCACTACTTCCTAATCCACGGCTAATTGGAATATGACAATCAAAAGATAACGTGAATTGGATCATATTTACCGATTGTCCTCGCAACCAAGGCGATATGCCTGTAGGAAGAGGTTGTTGTCGTTGTTGTATTCTTCCTCTACATTTTCTAAGAAGTTGTGGTCATACTTTTTCAACTTGGAAAAATATTATATAGTTTTAGTGCAATACCAAGACAATCAAAGCCAGAACCAAGGTTAGCAGATGTGGCAGGAGTTTTAATTGTGATCATGTTGTAGACCCTCCAAGCGCTTTGCGATTGTGGCTAATGCGTCTTCTTTTTTAACCGTATTTGTAAAACGTATTTCCATATCTTTTAAGCATGCAAGATTCTTTGGTATGACTACGGATGTGTAATCATGTAATGCGTTCATTGCTTCAAATTCATCAGTACAAGACTCTCCTGTTAAAGCTGTATAAACATCCTTAGCAAACTTGTAGGCACTTGCAGTAGATAATATCGATACATGGTGTAGTGTCATTTGATTCCTGTTTGTATGCATGACATGCATGTACGGCTACCGCTGTGTGTGGGTCGATGAGGATATGTTCTTTATGGAAAGTATCATGTATTACTTTCTTGCATTCATCTTCGGAACAATCATATGCCGCAAAGCTTTCTTGTAGTAGTTGACGTAAATCATCAGAGATTGTGTATTGGCCATCGTTCTTTAGAGAAGACATATATTGGTTGATTAACACATCATTATGATTGCTGAGAAGGAATAATAGACGCTCTAAGTTACTAGAAACTAGGGATGTCCATTGATGGGGATATCGTTGGGATAAATGCTCGATTCGCATTGTATGTACCTGTTCGAATAAATTCTGTGAGAACATTATTGGAGTTTGAAGCACATACTAGCTTCTTAACTGGTAAGCCTAGCTGTTTTGCAAGATATCCAGCAAGGATATTGCCAAAGTTACCGCTTGGTACAACAAAGTTAACAGTATCTCCCAATTGAATATCACCGTGATTTACAAGTTTTGCGTAAGAGTCAAAGTAATAGACAATTTGTGGAAGTAAGCGACCGATGTTAATGGAGTTAGCAGAGGAAAGTTTCATGTGTTTGCATGCCTCAAGCACAACTGGATCTTTCATCGCATCCTTTACAATACGTTGGCAATCATCGAAGTTACTTTGATTGCGATGACTTCAACATTTTCACCAAGTGATGTTTGCATTTGTCTCTTTTGGATATCGGATACACCGATTTCTGGATAGAGGACTGTAATAGCAGTATTTTTAACATCTGCGAAGCCATTGATTGCGGCTTTGCCGGTATCGCCACTTGTGGCAGTCAGAATGGATATGAGGTCATTTTTCATTCTGGTTTTGGTATGCGGTTGTTAATAAATGTGGTAGTAGTGTTAGGGCCACATCTTTTAAAGGCGCTGGTTGGACCATGCCATAATTCCATGAGCCAACTCATCGTTGTACTTACATAGTGGTGCTACTTCATTGTTTTCAAATGAATTTTTGATAAGCACTTTGAACACATTGTTGGATTTGTTCGTGACTAAAGTCATTTAAAAAGAGATAGAATGTATTGGGCTAGCTCTAAATAACTCATCTTGAGGGTAGAGGCTAAATCCACCTTTTGATCAAGTGCTTGTGGTGTATAGAGTCCGCCATCATCAGCGAGACCTTGGATAATTGCTTCAGAAACGGATACGGTTTTTCTTTATTTCGTGTACTAATATATTTCATAGGGCTTCCTTCTTGTTTTCAAATATAGAAAAAATGATACACTGTTTGTGTTTTAAATACAAGTGTATCTATTTTTAGAAACAGAGGTTTTATATGAAGATTGGATTATTGGGACACTGGAACAGTTGGTTCTGGTGTTAGAAAAATCGTTGATGAAAAGAATACAAATGAAATCTCACAGTTAGAGATTTCTAAGATATTAGTTCGCTATGAAAAGGATATTACAGATGAGCGCATGACAGTAGATATTCATGACATCGTGGATGATCCTGAAATTGATGTGGTAGTGGAATGTATCGGTGGTGATGAGCCAGCATTCAGCTATGTCAAAGCAGCGTTATGCAACGGAAAGCACGTTGTGACAAGTAATAAGAAGATGTTAGTAAATCACTTGGAGGAATTATTAGAAACTGCACGTACACGTGGTGTTAGTTTAAAGTATGAAGCTGCTTGTGGTGGTGGAATTCCTTGGATGAGCAACCTAGATCGTACTAAGCGTATCGATGATATTGATAGTTTCCGCGGCATCTTCAATGGAACAACGAACTATATCTTAAGTAAGATGAGTGATGAAGGTTCGGAGTTTGCGGTTGCGTTAAAAGAAGCACAAAATTGTGGTTATGCGGAATTTGATCCATCGGATGATATTGATGGTATGGATACAGCATATAAAGTAGTACTTTCAAGTTGTAAAGGTTTTGGTGTACTTGCGAATATTCAGGATATTGATATCTATGGGATTCGCCATATCAGCGCAAAGGATATTGCATATGCATGCAAGCATGGTTATGCGTGTAAATTAATCGGCTCAGGTGTAAAGTCTGATAGTGGTGTAAGTGGTACAGTTATCCCAACATTTATTCCAAAGCAGAATATCTTTGCGACAATACAGGCAAACTTCAATGCGATTGAAAGTGATTCAAAAACACTTGGTAAGATGACTTATGTTGGTCAGGGTGCAGGCTCTTATCCAACTGCACATGCGGTTGTACAGGATTTAATTGATTTAGTGCTTCATCAAGATACTGAGGTTTCATCTGGAGTAGGTGTTCATGTGGATAATAAGAATCGATTGTCCTCATTCTATATTCGTTCTGTCAATTTAAATCGCATAGAAGATGTAATAGAAGATAGAATTGAGGAAGATACATGCATTACAAAGGAAATATCTTTTTGTGGAATTGGCATCTACGATAAAGGTATTGGAAGATGATGCGGTATTTGTAGCGGAGGTAATGCATGATTGTAAGTAAGTTTGGTGGTTCTTCTGTAGCCAGTAAAGAACAATTTGAAAAAGTAAAACGCATCGTAGATGCGAATGTGAATCGTAAGTTTATTGTTGTTAGTGCATGTGGCAAAGAAAACCGTGATGATTATAAGGTGACAGACTTACTATATCTTCTACATGCACATATAAATTATGGTGTATCCTATGAGACAATCTTTAATCTTGTAAAAGAGAAATATCAACGTATCTGTGATTCGCTTGGCCTGAAAATTGATTTAGAAAAAGAGTTTGCTAGTGTTAAAGAGATGTTAGATGCACATGCGCCTGTAGATTATATCGTTTCTCGTGGTGAGTATTTAACAGCACGATGCATGGCAGAATATTTAAGTGCAGAGTTTTTAGATGCGAAAGATGTTATCGCGTTCAAATATAATGGTGATTTTGACTTTGATAAAATTAAGCAGAATTTAGATAAGGTTATGGACGTGGATAAGAAGTATGTTATCCCAGGTTTCTATGGTGCTTTACCAAATGGACAAATCAAAGTCATGAGTCGTGGTGGTAGTGATATTACGGGTTCAATCTTAGCCAATATTGTGGATGCGGAAGTCTATGAAAACTGGACGGATGTATCTGGTATCTTGGTTTCAGATCCACGTATCATTGATAATCCACAGCAGATTCCAGTTATTACATATAGTGAACTTCGTGGAATGAGCTACATGGGGGCGAATGTACTCCATGATGATGCGATTTTCCCGGTACGTGAAAAGAATATTCCAATCCATATTTTGAATACAAATGACCCAGAGAATCCTGGAACATTTATTCAAGATGATTGTGAAGAATACGATAAAGCAAACGGCACTTCAACTGTGACTGGTATTACAGGACGCAGAGACTACGCTTCCTTTACGGTTGTAAAGAGTCATAGTTCAACAGAAGTTGGTTTCTTACGTAGATTGTTGTTTATCTTTGAGGAATACCATATCTCAATCGAAAGTGTACCAATTACAGTTGATACATTTACTGTGATTGTACAAAAGGGTGCAATTGAACAGTGCAAGTATGAGATTCTTGCGAAGATTAAGAAAGAATTAGAACCTGATGAGTTGATGTTAGAAGAAGACTTAGCAATGGTAGCCATTGTGGGTAGAGGTATGAAACAAGTACCTGGTGCTTCAGGACAACTTTTAAGTGAGTTTGGTAATCATAAAATTAACATTAAAGTTATTAACCAGAGTGCAGATGAATTATCTGTTGTGGTAGGTGTATCCAATCATGACTTCCACAATGCGATTCGCTGTATTTATGATAGATTTATTCAAGAAGAGAGGGAACATGCATGAAAATTGGAATTTTAGGTGCGACAGGTGCTGTCGGCAGACAGATGCTAGAATGCATTGAAGAACAAAACCTTGCAGTAGAAGAATTACGTCTATTCTCCAGCCCAAGATCTGCTGGACGTGTATTATCATTTCATGGCAAAGGAATCACAGTACAAGTTGTAGATGAGCATTCCTTTGAAGGGCTAGATTATGTGCTTGGTGCTGTATCCAACGCACTTATAAAGGAATATCTACCTTTGATCCAAAAAGCAAATGCAGTACTTATTGATAACTCCAGTGCTTTCCGTTTACAGGATGATGTACCGTTAGTTGTACCAGAGATTAACGGTGAAGATGCACTAGGTCATCATGGTGTAGTTGCTAATCCAAACTGTTCTACAATTATTGCGTTTATGGCACTTGCGCCAATTCATCGCTTATCTAAAAATCAAGCATGTAACTGCGACAACGTTCCAAGCTGTTAGTGGTGCAGGTGTTGAAGGTATGCGTGAATTACGTGAGCAAATTTTACAGCTTGATAAGGGTGAAGAGGTTCATCCAAATGTCTTCCCAGCACAGATTGCCTATAACTGTATTGCTCAGATTGGTTCATATCTAGACAATGGTTATACAGCAGAAGAAATGAAGATGCATAATGAGGGTCGTAAAATCATGCATGCGGATGATTTACAGGTAAATTGCACTTGTGTACGTGTACCAGTATATCGCTCCCATTCAATTTCCTTGACAGTTGAAACTGAACAAGAACTATCCTTGGATGCGATTCGCCAAGAGATGAAAAACTTCTCTGGTGTTGAACTCATTGAAGACCATGTGCCTACACCGGTAGAAACTTCAAATCAAGACATTGTATATATAGGACGTGTTCGTAAGGATACAACTCGCGCAAATAGTATTAGTCTTTGGTGTTGTGGAGATCAGATTCGCAAGGGTGCTGCTTCCAATGCGGTTAGTATTATGACGTATTTAGAAAAAAACAGATGATGTTTCCGTTAGGGTATTTTAGCTAGATGTGCTAAAATATGGCATAGAGAGACAGAGAGGAGACAACTATGTTAAATAGACTATTTGGTGCTCTTGCGGTGGCTGTCGGTGTTGGTGCAGTCGTTGCAGTAAAGCTATTAAAAGATCAGAAAGAAACAGAAAATAACGAAGTAGAAGATGATGATAATGAAGTACATTTTATAACCTTGTCAGATGGAGATGGAGTAGCACAGCCTACTTACGACGCAAGTGATCGTTCTCCAGAGGTACAGGAAGTATGTGGTGTATATCCATATCTCAATCCAGACTTTGTAGAAGAATTGCTAGCAGAAGCTAGTTCCTTAAACGGTATGTTTGAACAAGATACACTCGTGACAATTCATCACTATGTATCATTCGATAACGAAAAGAACCGTGAGGCTTTCTGTGATATCATGACGGCTGCTGGCTATGAATGTGCAGAAGAAGGTATTACAAAGAAGGTATTCGTGGAAGATGGAGCTATTATCAGCGATATCTTAAATGTTGCTAACCAAGCATCCGTATTAAACGGTAACTACCAGAACTACTCTATTCAGAAGTAGGAACAAACAAGTTTTCATAAGAAAAAAGTTGGAGTGAAAGCTTCAACTTTTATACGATTTTACGAATTTGATGTAAATTCACTAGATTCAGGTCTGTAGTTTGAGTGTAATGGAAAAAGAATGATATAATATGCACGCTTTGTAGAGATACAAAAAGTTGCGTAAGAAGTACAGGAGATAAGAGCACATGGGGATTATCGAAGTAAAAATCTCAGTTTTTGCATATGATGAAAGTGCCAAGACAATTGATGAAGTTTTCCTTTTCAATCGAGGAAGGGACCTATACAACAATTATTGGACACAACGGTAGTGGAAAATCCACGATTGCGAAGTTGATTGCGGGTCTTTTAGAGAAGGCTTCCGGTTCAATCATGGTTGATGGCATGGAATTAAATGTAGAAAACTTGAATAAAATTCGTTCCGATATCGGTATTGTTTTTCAGAATCCAGATAACCAGTTTATTGGTTCAACGGTGAGAGACGATATCGCTTTTGGCCTTTGAAAAATCATTGTGTGCCGCAAGAAGATATGGACCGTATTATTGAAGAAAACGCAGCTCTTGTTGGAATGACGAAGTATCTCAATCAAGAGCCTACACGATTAAGTGGTGGGCAGAAACAACGTGTTGCGATTGCAGGTGTACTCGCAATGAAGCCAAAGATTCTCATCTTTGATGAAGCAACATCGATGTTAGACCCACAAGGTAAAAGATGAAATCAAACGTGTCATTACAGAATTACATGGTGAAAGTAAGTTGACGATTCTTTCTATCACACATGATATTGATGAAGTCGCTAAGAGCGATTATGTGATTGCGATGGATGGTGGTCATGTGGCAATGACAGGAACACCAAAGGAAATCTTTAAAGATCCAGAGAAGTTAAAGAAGATGAAGTTTGATATTCCTTTTAGCTTAAAGTTGAGTGAGGAATTGCAGGCATGTGGTCTGCATGTTTCATCACATATTACACAGGAAGGACTGGTGGAAGAATTATGCCAATTACATTCGAGCATGTAAAACATATCTATAGTACCGGTACACCTTACCAATATGATGCTTTAAAGGATATTAACCTTACTATTACAGAAAATAAAATTACAGCAATTATCGGACAGACAGGTTCTGGTAAGAGTACACTGATTCAGCATTTAAATGCATTACTATTTACCAACCGAAGGCACGATTCATATTCTTGATCGTACAATCGACGCAAAAGAAACACCGAAGAAACTGAAGTCTTTACGTGGTGATGTCGGTCTTGTCTTCCAGTTTCCTGAATATCAGTTATTTGAAGAAACTGTTTTGAAGGATGTTGCGTTTGGGCCAAAGAATTTTGGATGTACGGAAGAAGAAGCTATAAAAAAAGCAAAGGACGCATTAAAACTAGTTGGGCTTGGCGTTGAGAACTATGAAAAGAGCCCACTGGAATTATCTGGTGGACAAAAGAGAAGAACAGCGATTGCAGGTATTCTAGCGATGGATCCAAAAGATTATTGTTTTGGATGAGCCAACTGCTGGTCTTGATCCAATCGGTACGGTACAGATGATGGAATTATTCTATGCATTAAACCGAAAATACAATAAGACAGTGCTGATCGTATCGCATGATATGGAGCAGGTTTATAAATATTGTGATGAAGTAGTTGTAGTGGAAGATGGAACAATCCGTTTCCATGATAGTACAAAGAAGTTCTTTGATGACCCGGAACTTTGTCGCAGTATGAATATCTTACCTCCAGCACTGATTCAGATGAAGGATAGCTTACGTAAGAAGGGATTTGAGATTTCAGATGAAATTAATGATATTCCAACGCTTGCGCAAGAAATCGTAAGGCAGGTGAAAGAAGCATGGGTAATTTTACACTTGGACGTTATCTGCCATTAGACTCCCCAATCCATAAGATGGATCCACGCGCGAAAATCATTGCAATGTTGGTGATGTTAATCGCAGTGTTTATTCCAGCAGGCTGGATTGGTTATGGTGTTATTTTTGTAGTAGCAGCTAGTACAATACTTATCTCGAAGTTAAGCTTTGGTTTTATTTGGAAATCCATGAAGCCAATGTTGATGATGTTATTCTTCTTATTAATCATCAATGCATTTGTGATGAAGACAGGAGAACCATTACTAACGCTGGGAAGTTTTGTAATCTATAGTGGTGCAGTATTCCAAACACTTTATATTGCGATTCGACTTATGTTGATGATTATGATTACAACATGTTTGACTGCCACAACAAAACCTTTAGATATGACCTTGGGTATTGAAGATTTACTAATGCCTTTAAAGAGATTTCATGTGCCAGCACATGAAATTGCGATGTTAATTAGTATTGCGCTACGTTTCATTCCAGACTTAATTGAAGAAACACAGCGTATTATGAAGGCACAACAATCGCGTGGGGTTGATATGAAGGAAGGTAAACTCATGGAGAGAGTCATGGCGATTCTTTCTTTGATTGTTCCATTATTCGTATCTGCTCTACAACGTGCAGAAGATCTTGCGAATGCTATGGAGGCTAGAGGTTATGCACCAGGAGAAAAGCGTACACGTTATAAAGTCTTAAAGATGGAAAAGCGTGATTACTTCTTATTGCTGGGTTCCTTTACAACTCTAATCGTGATGATTGGATTGGCGATCCTATTATGATGCGCTATAAATGTGTCGTATCTTATGTAGGAAGAAATTATTCTGGCTGGCAATCACAGCGTAAGGGGGATTCCATCCAGGAAATCCTAGAAGCTGTGATTGAACGTATTACACGAAAAAGGTAAAATGTTGTTGGATCTGGTAGAACAGATGCAGGAGTGAATGCTAGAGCACAGGTATTCATGTTTGATACAAAGCGTGAGATGCCAGCTCGTAAGTGGATGGGTGCAATTAATGCCTTCTTACCGGATGATATTCATATCATGGTGGTTGAAGAAGAGGATGATTGTTTCCATGCAAGATATAACGTTCGCTTTAAACAATATAACTATCGTATCAATCATGGGCCTTACAACGTATTTACAAAAGACACAGTTTTCCAATGCCCAATGCATTTAGATGTAGAAAAGATGAGAGAAGGTATTCCTTACCTTGTTGGAACACATGATTTTACATCTCTAAATTCCAGTTCACTGGAAGAATATCCTGATCAAGTAAGAACAGTACGTTCCATCACATTAACAGAAGAGGATGGTGTTATTACACTAGCCTTTGTAGGAAAAAGGCTTTTTACGATATATGGTTCGCATGATGAGCTTCTGTATTAATTGAAATTGGAAAGCATAAGTATGAACCATCTCATATTCAAGAGATTCTAGATGCGAAGCGTAAAAAGTTTTCCACATAAAAAAATAGTCCTGCTGAAGGATTAACATTAGAGTATGTTGATTACTTTTAAGACGTTGGCACTTGATGAAACTGGAATGGTTCGTGAGTTTTTGATGGGGATGATACTTCTTGTACAAACCAGGAACTATCTGTGTTAGAGAAAGCAGTCAAAGAGAATGCTAGTCATCAGTTCTATGTGATGACTACAAGACATACCCAAGAATTATTAGGGTATTATGAAATCAACCAAGGAGAAGCTACATTACACATACTTGAAGAAGAACGTGGCATTCCACTAGCGAATATCCTACTTCCACAACTAGAGAAACGCTTACAAAAGCAAGCAAACTTCAAACCAATTCAGATTGATACAAAAAGTGTAAAAATTGTATCAAATTCAGTAGAAGAATCGAAATAATCTAATTGACTTGCGGGGTATCAACGGCTAAAATGGTAAATGGCACTTCATGCCAATGTAGCCCCGGAAACTACATATGGAGGAAAGTAAAATGCGTCAAACAACTATGTTAAAGCCAAGTGAAGTTGTTCGTCAGTGGTATATCGTTGATGGAACAGACTGCACATTAGGACGTCTAGCTACTCAGGTAGCAACATTATTAAGAGGCAAGCACAAGCCTGCCTACACACCACACGTTGACTGTGGAGATTATGTAATCGTAATCAATGCAGACAAGATTAAGATTAGTGGTGACCAGGATGCAAAGAAGTTCTACTATAGTCATTCTATGTATCCAGGAGGACTTCGTACAAGAAGTACAAAGGTTATGCGTGAAAACTACACTGTTGAATGGGTTGAAAAAGCCATCAAGGGTATGTTACCACATAACAAATTGGGTGATGTACAGCGTAAGCATGTATTTGTTTACACAGGTGCTGAACACCCACATGCAGCTCAGAAGCCTGTTGAGCTAAAGGTAAAGTAAGGAGGATAAGACAAGATGGCAACTAAGAAGAAAGTAACTTATGTTGGAACAGGACGCCGTAAGCAGTCCGTTGCTCGTGTCTTCATGACTCCGGGTACAGGTGTTGTAACAGTTAATGGTCGTACTTTAGAAGAATACCTACCACAAGCAACATTACGTATGGTAGTTAATTCACCATTAGTACTCACAGAAACTAAGGAACAGTTCGATATCAAGATCAACGTAGCAGGTGGCGGTTATACTGGCCAGGCTGGTGCAATGCGTCATGGTATTGCTAGAGCTCTTCTAGAAGCTTCTGCAGATTACAGACCAGCATTAAAGAAGGCTGGTTTCCTAACACGTGATTCCCGTGAGAAGGAAAGAAAGAAGTACGGTTTAAAGGGTGCTCGTCGCGCTCCACAGTTCTCCAAGCGTTAATTTGCTGGATTGGACAGTACAACAAACAAAAAAACACTTTGCATATATTTGCAGGGTGTTTTTTTTGATAGCAGCTATGATTGTTAATCCAACGATAGAATAGTTGAAGAAATTCATCTACAAATACTTAATTTTCGTGGAAATATTGCATTCATGATTATATGATTTTTGGGTTTGCTGGTTGAAGTTATTAAGAAGATGTGGGTATTAATTAAAAAGTGAATCCTCAAACTTTGAGGTGACCCTAAAAGTTAGACTTTTTACGAGATGACTTTTGGTCATCTCTTTTTTTATGAAGTTAGAAGATGTTGTCTGTATTGAACAGGACTCATCCATCCTAACTTTTTCTTTTATTCGTTGCTCATTGTAATAATTTATAAATCTTTCTATTTTTTTAACTTCAGTTCATCGAAACTATAGTACATGACTCCATAGTATATTTCTTGTTTGATTAGTCCAAAGAAGTTTTTCCATTACCGAGTTATCAAAGGCAGTTTCCTTTTTCGAGACATACTCTGGAAGATTCTTTCTTCTTTTTAATCTGTGTGTATAAGCATTCATCTGATATGCCCATCCTTGATCAGAATGAAATGTTCTTCTATATGGGCAGTCTGTAGTGATTGTAATAGCTTTCTCCAAAGCCTTCATCACGTTTTCTGCAGAAGGTCTCTTACCAATTTCGTAACTAAGTATCTCACCACTACACATATCCATAAATGGATCTAGATAAAAGCTTATGTATTGTCATATGCCCCTTTTTATCTACTTCATAATACTTGAATTCAGTTGTATCAGTTGTTATTTTTCTGATGCGGTATATGTGTCTTGAAGCGTCTGTGAATTCTATTAGGCGCAACTCTTCCAACTGTTCCTCTATAAGAACTGTATTTTCTGCTTTTTGCGAGTATAAGACGTTACCTGTAAGTGAAGCTTTTGTATGATTCTCTGTACTTTCTTTTTATTAATGGTATATCCATTGTTGCGAAGTTCTCCAACGATTCTACAGTAGCCATAATCCTTATTGTTTATACGAATTTCTTGTATGTTTTTCTTCAAGCTTTTTATCAGGATTTTCTCTATCAAATCTCTTTTTGCCAATACATATATGTCGCTTTTGGCATTCCGGTATAAGAGAGAAGGTCTTTTAGCTTGAACTTTTTGTCGGAGACTGTTGATGACGAGTGCCATTCTCTCATTTTTTTCCTCGTCCTCTAAACGCAGCCTCCTCAGTTCTTTTTAAAAATGCATTCTCTATTCTTAACCGAAGAAGTTCCTCTTCTAATTCCTTTATATGTTCTACACTTGTATTAACGGATGCCTCTTCTACGAGTTTGTTTTGAGTCTTCCTATCTATCTTATCCATAGCTTTCCTTCGACCCTTTCGGCGTGATTTTAACGCATCAGGACCTGCTATACGAAAGCGATTAACCCAGCTGCCAATCGTGGCTGGGTTCTTAATGCCATTCTGTATAGCTAACTCTTGATATGTGATTTCACTTGTTAAATACAACTCTACAATAGAAAGTTTCATTTCGAAAGAATAAACTTCATTTTCTCGTGAGCGCAATAAACCATCATTTCCAAATGCTTTATAGTTTTTCACCCATTTGTGTAGCTGGGATTTAGAGGTTAATCCATATTTTTTTGAAAGATATGGAATTCCTCCTTTACCATTCAAATATTCTAAAACTATTTTTTTCTTGAATTCAAAACTATGTTTTGTCATAAAAATACCGACCTCCATTCGTTAGATTTTTGGTCTAACTTTTGGGGGTCGGTACACTGTTATATAAAATTGGAGGGTTCACTTTAAGATAACTTATTTAATATTCTTGACAACACTTTTGATGTATGCGGAGAATTGTTCGAAATTGCTTCTGTAACATCATCAACTTCTTCTGTTGTAAGTGCTTCCTTCTTTACTCCAGCAGCCATATTTGAGATAACAGAGAAACCTAATAGTTTTATAGAGCAGTGTGCTGCTGCAAGTGCTTCAGTGACGGTAGACATACCAACGCTATCACCGCCAAGAACTTGAATTGCTCGTATTTCAGCTGGTGTTTCAAATTGTGGTCCTGGCATGTAAAAAGTACACACCTTCATGAAATGTTAATTTACTGTTTTTAGCAAGTTCTAGTGCCATTTCTCTTAGTGACTTTGTGTACATGTCGCTTACATCAAAGAACCGTGGACCAAATTCATAGCAATTAGGACCTCTTAGTGGAGAAGCACCGTTTAGCTTAATATGGTCCTTAATAACCATAATATCTCCTGGTTTGTAAGATGGATTGGCACCACCAGCCGCATTTGTTAAAATCAGTGTTTTAACACCCATTAACTTCATAACTCTAACTGGAAGTACAAGTTGTTCAAAGTCATATCCTTCGTAATAGTGAAAACGTCCGGACATACACATTACATTCTTTCCTGCAATTTTTCCCAAAAAATCATTTTTTTCCTGCATGAGAAGATACAGTAGATGTTAGAAAATTAGGGATATCTGTATATGGAACGATAATAGGCTCTTCAATAGAAGCGGATAACGGCCCTAATCCAGAACCAAGGACAATACCAATTTCTGGTTCAAAAGGGATAAGATTTTTTTAAGTACTCAGCCGCTTTTGCCACAATATTCTTTATCAAATTTCATTAGTTCTGCTTTCTCGCTTTCTTTTTCTTTCTTGCTGAAGAAATTACCATTGCAACAATGGTTCCAATATAAGGAATTGCGTTCGTAAGTTGGCTTTTTAACAACTGATTGAAGAACAACACCAATTCCCTGACATGCACCAAAAGAATAGGCTTGTAAATATAACAGTAATAGGATGATTCATTCCCATAGATGCTGCTGCCATAGCCATAAAAACCACGTCCACTGGTCATATTTTTCTGCAAATAAGGTGACATTTCCCATTGCCAGACATACTCCACCCTAGTCCACAAAGCGCACCGGATAGAATTACTATTTTCATTTGCAGAGAAGTTCCCTTTGTGCCAAGAGATTCTGCTGCTTCTTTTATTAATGCCGACTGCTTGACAATGGTAGCCATTAACAGTTTTGTACAACCATATGAATATTATGATTGCAATTACAAAGCAGAGATAATCAAGAATTGTGAGTCCACTTAGTACGGTGCCAAGAAATGGAAGCTTAGCAATACCAGGGATATTTACACGTAACATTGGTACAAGTCGATCATCTTTTAATGTTCCACGTAGGTTAAATATTTTGAAAAAGCATGAAACTTGTTAAGCCTGAAATAAGGATGTTTAGAGCTGTACCAACTACCATGTCTGCTGCTTTACATTTAACTTGTAGAATTGCCACAACCGCTCCAACAAGCATCCCTGAAAAAATACCTGCAATAATTGAAAGAATCACACTTCCTGTAAGGTAGTTAATGGCGATAGATGCAAAGCATCCAATAAGCATTTGTGCCTCTAGTGCAATGTTGAATATGCCGACTTGAGAACATATTGCACTACCTAAAGCTACAAGAAGAATTGGAGAAGTAGATTGAATAATAGAGTGAATCACAATTGCGATATATTCAATATTCATACCTCGGATCCTCCTTGTTTAGTCAATTTTGTGTTCTTTTTTCTTTGTTTGAAAGTAATAAGTATTTTGATTGAAACAAAGAGAGTAATACAGCATTGAATGATTGTAGCAATCTCACTTGGGATGGACATCGAACGTTGCAGTGTTGAACCTCCAATTTGTAGTCCACTTAGAAATATTGAAGAAATTAATATTCCTATTGGATTTAGATCGGCAATCAAAGCAGCCATGAGCCCAGTCCAAGCAAAGTTTGTTGATGTAAGCATTCCGTCAATGAATCGTCCTGAAACACCGAATGCATACGTACACCCAGCAATTGCACCAATTGCACCGGATAGAGCCATTGTTAAGAACATTACTCTCTTTTCTTTCACACCACCATATTTAGCAAAGTTCGGATTGTATCCTGTCATTTTTGATTCATATCCAAGAATTGTTTTTCTTCTCAAAGAAAAATAATTAATGCGATCAAAATAATTGCAATGATAAATCCAATGTTTAACGTGCTACCTTTTAGCAAATCGTAATAAACGAATGCCTTCTCAAAATGAGGGTGTTTGAATTGCCATAGCATCTCCAGATGTATCTTTTTAGTCGGTAAGTCACAAAATAAGATGTAATATTATTTGCAACGTAATTTAACATTAAGGAAATAATTATAAGACTTGCTCCCAAATTTTCTTTGGATAATAGCAGGAATTAATGCATATAGTGCACCTGCAAGCATACCTAGCCAAGCAACAAGTAATACAATGAGCGAGGGACCAGGCATTTTTAATGCAACAATTGCTGCCACAATTGTACCTGTTACCATTTGTCCCTTCAACACCAATGTTGATATAACCTGCACGCCATGAAACTGCTGTGGCTAATGCACAAATAATAATCGGTGTTGCACGAGTAAGAGTTTCTGCAAGATAATATGGTTTTATAAATGCTTTTTCAAACATCGAGGCATATACGATGAAAGGATTTTTCTCCACAAATTAGAATAACAACCGCACCAATAAGAAGACCAAAGAATGTGGCTAGAATTGGCCCCTAATCTTGGAAAAGGGCTGTAGCTACAATATCTTTTAGATTATGATTTCTCATTTAGTGTACCTCCCATCATCAAGATACCCAGTTTTTGTTCACAGACATTACTTCTTGTAAATTCTCCAACAGTTTTTCCTTCGTAGATTACATAAATACGATCCGATAGTTTTAAGATTTCTGATAATTCCGATGAAATAAGTAAGACTGCTTCACCATTATTTCTCTTTGTGACTAGGTGGTTATGGATATATTCCATAGCACCAATATCTACACCTCTGGTAGGTTCTGCTGCAATTAGTAATGGAGAATTTTGTTCAATCTCACGTGCAACAATTAATTTTTGGATGTTGCCACCTGATAACTGCCCCTGCTTTTTGAGAGAGACTTTCTGCTTTGACATTGTGTTCTTTAATTAATTTTTGAGCAAATTCTTTCACGGCTTGATTATTTAGTAAGCCGTTTTTAGATAATTTAGGGATTGTATTGATGAGCCATTAAAGAAGTTTCTACTAAGTTTGCAGCTTTTGCACAGCCGGAGTAATAACGATCTTCTGGTATGCATGCTACTCCATCCTCACGAATCTCATGAACTGTTTTGTTAGAGATATTTTTTTCCCATCAACTCAATTTTTTTCCTTCATCTATATGAAGAAGACCGGTAATGCAACGGATGAGTTCAGATTGCCCATTGCCAGATACACCAGCAATTCCTACAATCTCACTATGATCTACATGGATTGATAGGCCATCTAAAAATATTCTTGTTTCCTGGTCCGTGTAAAAACTACATTTTTCTACATTAAGTATTGTATCTCCGGCTTTTATTTCTTGAATGACACTTGTTTCTAGACGTCTACCAACCATGAGGTATGACATTTCTTCAATAGAAGTATCTGTAACATTCATATCACTGATATACTTACCTGCACGCATAACAAGTACATGGTCGGCAACAACTTCAACTTCATTTAACTTATGTGTAATGATAATGATAGATTTACCCATCTTTGCAAGGTTCTTCATTGTCTGAAGGAGTTCATCGATTTCCTGAGGAGTTAGTACTGCGGTTGGTTCGTCAAAAATGATAATATCAGCATTCTGGTATAGGACCTTAAGGATTTCAACACGTTGTTGAAGACCAATAGGTAATTCATCAATTCTCTTTTCAGGATCTACTTGCAAAACCATATTGATTACAAAGTTCTTTAACTCTATTGCTTGCAGTTTTACGATCAAAGAAAATCTTGTTTTTCCTAGGTTCACCTCCATAAACAATATTTTCTGCAACAGTTCTGGAGTTCAATAACATGAAGTGTTGTTGAACCATTCCAATATGTTGACTCATTGCTTCATGTGGTGACTTAATGTTTACTTTTTTTCCGTGAAGATATATTTCACCTTCATTAGCTTGTTCAAGTCCATATAAAATCTTCATTAAAGTAGATTTTCCAGCACCGTTTTCACCAATAACTGCTAGGATTTCTCCTTTATGTAACTGTAGGCTTATATTATCATTAGCTTTCATTGTGCCATAGAGTTTGGTTATATTTCTCATCTCTAGTATTGGTTCCTGTACCATAGTCCGTCCCTCCTCTATAATTTTGTAAAAGAGCCCGGAGGCTCTTTCGATGAAACATTCATATTTATATAATTATTTCTTAGAAGTAGTATATTGTTCTTCGGTTGGAATATTCTTTAAATCGATTGTTCCATTACGGATGTCTTCCACAAGTTTCTTTAGTTTAGCGATATCTTCATCGCTTAATCTATCAGAACGTGGATTTTTGCTTTCGTAATTTACATGAACAGCACCAATAGCATTTTCTTGAATGCCCCAAACTTCATTTGTTGTATTCCATCCGTTATAGTAGTTATCGATGATTTTCATAATTGTAGTGTATGTATCTTTAATTTGAGATGATACTACCCATGGGTTACTAGGATCTGTCTTATCAGTATCTTGTCCAGATGTATAGAACATTTTATCTTTAGCTGCTTCAAAAATACCAGCATCTCCACCGGCTGTGGCAGCATTGATGAACTTAGCACCCTGTGCGAATTCTTGTTCTGCTAGAGTCTTAGCTTTTAGCTGGATCGTTGTAAGAACCAACATAATTAAATACGAATGTAGCTGTAGGATCTTGTGAGAGAACACCTTCCATAAAACCATAGCGATATTTCCATGAACCAGGGCCTTCATTTACATGGACACCACCATATAAATGTGATTCACCATCAACTGTTAATGCAGCAAGTGCTCCAATTAAGTAAGCACCTTCTTGCTCATTATAAGAGATGCACTTAATACGATCGCTATCAACTTCTGTATCGATTAAAGCAAAATCTGTATTAGGGAATTCATCGCAAATCTGTGACATAGGATCAGAGGATTCCCAACCACCACCAATAATAAGATCATAGCCTTCTTCAGCGTATGCACGAATATTCTCACTAAATTCAGATGTGTCTGAGCACTCGACATTTGAAGCTTCAAATCCATACTTCGCTGCACTATCCTTTAGACCTTCAATCATCTGTGTAAGGAATGCATTTGTACCAACTTTATTTGTGACTAAAGCAATTCTCTTAGGCTTGGCTGAATCATCAGATGTACTAGTACTTTCTTTCTTTGCTGGGGAACAGCCCACTAGTGATGCTGCCATTAGTGTAGCCACTACAGCTTTTTAAGAACTTTTTCATTATTTTTTTCTCCTTTACGTATCTGTGCACGCATGTTCCTATGTACACAATATATTTCACGTTCAGTCAAAAGTCAACATAAAACAATCATAAAATGCCCGTTTATGATGGATTTAAAAAAACCGGATATTACATCCGGTTTGCATTAAGAATTAGTAAATAAAATCGATGTTGAACTTTTCAAATAATGAGTCCCAAAGGGGATCGTTTTTGAATCGGTGATGATAGAATTTATATTGTTAAATGAGCCTACTATATAGTCTGCTCTAGACGAGAACTTAGTGTGATCTGCAAGAATATAATGGAATTTAGAGTGTTCAAGCATGACTTTATGTATCTGACATTCTTGTAGGCTGCTGTCAATCAAACCGTGTTTAGGATCAAGGGCTGATGTGCTAATAAAGCATTTATCTACTAGGAATGATTCTAATTGTTTCGTGGCAATATCACCAACAAAGGAACAAGACTTATTTCTGTACTTTCCGCCAATACCAATTAAGCGTGCATTTGGTTGCTGTTTTTCAAATAATTCCATTATTTTGAGGGAATTTGTAACAATTGTCACATTTATGCCACTAACTAGAATCATTTTTGCTAACTGAAAAACATGTAGAACTTGAATCAATCATGATGGATTCATTTTCTTTTATAAGGTGGCTTACTACATATTCTGCCATTTTTGTCTTTTTTTCCTTCAAGAAAAGGACTTCCCTTAATGGAAGAGGAACGTTTTTATCGTCAGATTCTTGTATATAAGCACCACCATAAATTCGTGTAAGACGTCCTGCTTCTTCCATTTCACGAAAATCTCTTCTTACTGTCTCTTCGCTAACTTCTAAGAGTTCAACACATTCAGAAATTGTGATACTTCCTTTTTAGTCTCAGTTCATGTTCAATTAAATTTTGTCTATCTACTTTTTAACATTGCTAGTTCCTCTTGTGATTATTGTAAAGTACATTTATAGTTTTGCACATATAATACTCTTTCGGTCATAAACAGTCAATTTATTTATCTTTTTAGAACAATTTAATGTTGACTTATGACCGAAAGTGTTTGATTATGAATGAGGAGGATATAATGTAATGAATAATTCCGATACAAAGCTATCCTACTTCGGATTAGTTCCATTGATCATTTTCTTGGTGATTTATTTTTTATTTGGAATTATCTATAAAGATTTCTCGGTGATGCCCTTGTTAGTGGCAATGACTATTTCATTCCTTCTATTTTTGGCAATTATGCCACAAGATAAGAAGAATGATACGGTAACAAGTTTTTGCAAAGGTGCTGGCCATCCAACCATTATGATGATGGTAACAATTTATATACTATCTGGTGCCTTTTCGGCATCGATTTCTGCGATACAGGGATCGGACTTCATTGCAATCAATAGTATAAAGTTCCTTCCAAGTTTTCTGTTATTACCCGGAATGTTTCTCATTGGAACTGTCCTAAGTTTTTCGATGGGATCTTCTATGGGAGCGGCTACTGCACTCATGCCAGTAGCACTTAGTATCGTTGCTCATTCAGATATAAGCGCTCCATTGGCATGTGGTGTTGTAGTTAGTGGAGTTATCGCAGGAGATAATCTATCTTTTATTTCTGATACTTCAGTAGCTGCAGCAGCTGTGACAGGGACAACTATTAAAGGTAAATTTAAAGAAAGTATTTTTGTGTTTGTGGTCCCTGCAATCATTACATTGCTTATTCTTTTATGTATTCCAATTGAATGCACAATTTCAGAATCATCCAATATTCCTATTTTCAATTTAATTCCAATAATTATGGTTATTATTCTTTCAATAAAGGGTATTAGTGTAATCCCAGTTCTAGCAATTGGAACGGTATTATCCTTTATTGTTGGATATGTAGAGGGTATGTTTACAATTGCAGAGTTTTTAACTGCGATTCATGCTGGAATTATGCGTCTTGAAGAAATGGCTTTAATTGCTGTCGTAGCAGGGGGCTTAATAGGATTAGCACAAGACAATGGCGGTATTGAATGGATATGTCAAAAGATTTCTAAGCATTCTCAGAATAAGAAATTCTCTGCAATATCGATTGCGTTAACAACAATTCTTCTTGATATTGTAACTGCAAACAACACAATGGCTATTATTACTTGTGGACCTATTGCAAAGAAAAATTTGTGAAGAACAAGATTTATCTAGAACAAAGGTTGCAACTATTCTTGGTTATTTTTCTACGATTACGAATGGTGTCGTACCGTATGCTGGCCATCTAATGGCAGTCAGCGGGCTGTCGAAGATTACTCCGATAAGTGTTATCCCGTATGTATTCTTTGATTTGATAGGATTTGTAACAGGATTTCTATGGCTTATATTTCAGCCAGAAAAAAATATTCAGTTTTTTTAAAAGAAAAAGGAGGAAATACAGTGATTGATTTTACAAAGCGAAATGATAGTGACCTTGCATTCATGCTTAAATTTGAAAAATGTTGCTTGGTATGAAGCTGGAGAAGTACGTATTCTAGATCGTAGAATCTACCCAGTACGTACAGAATTTGTAATATGCAAGCATTATGAAGAGGTGGCAAAAAGCAATCGCGGATATGGTGACACAATCAGAAGGCCCATATACTGCTGCTGCAATGGGAATGGCTTTTGGCTGCTTATGAAGCAAAAAAATCAAAAAAAGTATCAGATATTCCCGACTTTATTAGAAAGGCAGCGTATACTCTGTCGCATGCAAGACCTACAACATCTGCTCAGATGGAGAGAATTGTGAATGGATCTGCGTCATTAATTATTGAGAATTTTAAGAATGGTGCAAGTCTATCTGATTTAGTAGACATTGCTTTTGAATATGCATATAACTATATCAATAATAATTATGCAAAGTATACAATCATCGGAAAGAATATGGCAGATGTGATACCTGATAATGGAACAATTCTTACTCAATGTTTCGCAGGTACAGTGGTCGGTACAATGCTGAGAGAATGCAAACGTTCTGGGAAGAATGTCAAAGTATTCTGTGCAGAAACAAGACCATATTTTCAAGGTGCTAGACTCACTGCAAGTGTTGCTTGTGATATGGGATTTGATGTTACTGTGATTTGCGATAATATGCCATTTCATACGATGAAGACAAAGAAGATTGATATTTTCACATCTGCATCAGATGTTATTACGATGGATGGTCATGTTGTAAATAAAGTAGGAACATCACAAATTGCTTTATGTGCACATATGCTAGGTATCCCATATTATGTTACGGGAACACCTGATCAAGCACATCCTGACATGAGCTCAGTAGTGATTGAAGAAAGAGATGCGCAACTAGTGAAGGAATCAATGGGGATGCAGATTACCATGGATGGTGTAAAGGGTTATTATCCGGCCTTTGATGTAACATCTCCAGCATATGTTACGGGCATCGTAACAGATAAAGGTATTTATACTCCTACAACAGTGCATACTTATTTTTGAATGAGGTAATTTTATATGTTAATGGAAAAATGAAAGAAAGTTACTAATTGATTATGGAAAGAAAAATGGTGACCGATCATTTGACGACTGGCACCGGTGGGAAACCTTAGTATTTTTAGATCGTTCTACCGGGCTAATGGCAATTAGTCCTTCTGGTATTGATTATTTTGAAACACAGTTAGAAGACATTGTCATCATGAATTTAGATGGAGAAGTGATTGAAGGTACACGGAAACCATCATCTGAATACAATCTTCACATTGCTTTATATAAAAAGAAACCTGAGGCTACAGCAGTTGTACATACACATTCTACTTATTGTATTGTGTTATCTACATTAGATATGCCAATTAAGGCAGTGAATTATATTCTTGCAGATGCAGGAACGCCATCTGTTCCTGTAGCACCGTATAGAAGATTTGCTACACAAGAGCTCGCTGATGCAGTGGCAGAATCAATTGGCGAAAGTGATGCATGTTTAATGGCAAACCATGGTCTTTCAACATGCGGTAAGAGTTTAAAATCTGCATATAGTTTGGCAAGGGAGTGTGAATGGATTGCGGAAATCCAATGGCGAGCAATGTGTGTAGGAAAGCCTAATATTATTGACGATGAGGAAATGATGGAAGTACTCAAGGATTTTGCTACTTACGGTCAACCTAAAAAGGAGGGAAATTAAAATGATCGATTTTGAATATGTGAATCCAGCTAGAATCATCTTTGGTGAAAAACCATTCGAACGTGTTGCGGAACAATTTAAGCAATACCAAGTAAGCTCATTGCTATTTGTATACAGCGGTGAATATGTAAAAGTCTCATGGTATCTTTCATGAAATTGAAGAAATCTGCAAGAATCTAGGGAATTAAATTTGTATCCAACGGTGATGTAGTGCCAAATCCTAAAGTTGAGCTTGTAAGAGAACTTGTTCAACTTGGTAGAGAAAATCATACAGATTTTATCCTTGCAGTAGGTGGCGGTTCTGCTGTTGACACAGCAAAAGCAGTTGCAATTGGTATCAAGTATGATGGAGATGTTTGGGATTTCTTTTACAGGGAAAGCAGATGCCAAGGCAGCACTTCCAATTGGTGTAATTACAACAATTCCTGCATCTGGTTCGGAAACATCAAATGCATCTATTATTTCGAATGGCTTAAGTAAATTAGGATATGAAACGGAATTAATTATTCCAAAATTTGCTGTAATGAATCCAAGATATACAATGACATTACCTGCATATCATACTGCTTGTGGAATTTCTGACATTCTAAGTCATTTATTTGAGCGTTATTGGACAAATACAGAACATGTAGATACGACGGATTACCTCATTGAAGGTGCTGTAAGAGCAGTAATGTTGAATGGTGAACGTCTTGTAAAAGATCCAAATAATTATGATGCACGTGCAGAAATTCAGTGGCTTGCATCAATTGCGCATAATAACTTACTGAATACAGGAAGACAGGATGACTGGGCTTCTCATAGAGTAGAACATGAGATTAGTGCACAATATGGCATTACACATGGTGAGGGTATGGCGGTTGTCATGCTTGCATATGTTAAGTACTGTGCAGAAAAACATCCTAAGAAAATGGCTCAATTCGCAAATAGAATATTTGGAGTCGATTACGCAAACTATTCTGAAAAAGAAATGGTGCTTCTATTAGCTGAGAAGTTGGAGCAGTACTATAAAAAGTTGAATCTTAGAACAACACTAACTGAAATGAATATTGATGAGACACATTTCTCGGAAATGGCTAATCGTGCAACAAAGAATGGTACATGTACAGTTGGACACTATTATCCATTAGATAAAGAACAGTTTATCGAAGTGTTGAAATTAGCGCTTTAATATAATGCATTACGCTGGTATTAAAAATTTTGATATCGCTAATGGAGAAGGTTGTCGTGTAACATTATTCGTATCTGGTTGTACAAATTGTTGTGATGGATGTTTTCAACCTGAAACTTGGGATTTTCATCACGGACAATTGTATACAAAGGAAACAGAAAAAGAACTTATTCATCTCCTTGAGAACCAGCATATTGATGGACTTACATTGTTAGGAGGAGAACCTTTCGAACCAGCTAATCAAGTGGTACTTGTGCAGTTACTTAGAAGAGTAAAGCAAGTTCTCCCTGAGAAGAGTGTTTGGTGCTTTACAGGGTTCGTCTATGATAGAGATTTGTTAAAGAATCAGAGAAAATATACAAAAGTAACAGATGAGATGCTGTCATATATAGATATTTTTGGTAGATGGACCATTCAAACTAGGGGAAAAGGACTTATCACTCTGGTTTAGAGGCTCGAAAAAAATCAAAGAGTTATTAATATGAAAGAAACACGAAATAGTAGTTCAATCATCTTATACCATAAATAATAATGATAAAAACCGCATACAATGCGGTTTTTTTATACGAAATAAGATAGAGATTCACTAGTTTTTTTATTTGATAATTTTGAGTATCGTTTTAGATATTGGTGATAGAGATATACACCAATACAAGTACCAATGGTATTAGTAATTACATCACTAACATCGCTAACGCGATCAAATGAGAGTAATGGTTGCAAGACTTCAATACCGATACTTGAGAACAGTCCGATGAGAATGACTTGCCATGGTTTGAGAGTTGTATTTTGTCGAATTAAAAAGCCAAATGGTATAAACAATGATATATTTAATAATGACTCAGTTAGATAATCTCCACGCTGTAACTGCCAGTCGATAAACGGATAGAAGTTTGTCTTTGATGAGAATCCACTGAATATATTAGGGATGTGTATGATGATAGGCATCAGCGTTAACATCATCATGACGCATATATACAGATAGAGTGCACTATACCAAATCAATTTCTTCTTTGGTAGTTGTTTCCATCTTTGTAAAAAGACAAAATAATATAGACATCCTAAGGCGATGAAATCCGGTAACATGGGTAGAATTTGAATTTGCATAGAAGAATTTTAACACACATGCTAGAAAGTATGTAAGAATAAATGATGTGTGGACGGAGGTCAAATGAAATTTCTTGAACAGTTTACATTAATCACCGACATTATCTTTGGGCTAATGATCTTGTTATATCTATATCAGATTGTTTATATTGCGGTAAGTATGTTTAAGCGCAAGGTTCCAAAGTTACCTGATGCAAAAAAGAATCATCGATATGCAATTTTTATCTCTGCCCGTAATGAAAAAGGTGTTATTGGCGAATTATTAGATAGTTTACGCAATCAGACCTATCCAGATGACATGTATGATATGTATGTCGTTGCGGATAACTGCACAGACGAGACTGCTGAAGTAGCACGCCAGCATGGAGCGATTGTGTATGAACGCTTCAACCAAGAAGAAGTTGGTAAGGGGTATGCATTAAACTTTCTCTACCATCATGTAATCGAGTTGAAGGGTGAAGATTACTATGAAGCTTTCATGGTATTTGATGCGGATAATATCATTGATAAGAATTTCTTGTATGAAGTAAATAAGACATTTGATACGGGTGAATTTGATGCGATGACGACGTATCGTAACTCTAAGAATTTTGATGAAAACTGGTTGACAGCTGCGTACTCCATTTGGTTTATGCATGAAGCACGTCACTTAAATTACCCACGAATGTTGTTAGGGGCACAGTGTATGATTTCGGGTACTGGCTTTGTCGTTTCTGCGAAAGTAATGAAAGATAACGATGGCTGGCCATACTACCTTTTAACAGAGGATATTCAATTCTCGGTTGTAAGTACTATCAATCAGTTGAAGATTGGCTATTGTGATACAGCAATCTTGTATGATGAACAACCATCTACTTGGAAACAATCTTGGAAACAGCGAATGCGTTGGGCAAAGGGATTCTACCAGATTGATGGTAGATACTTGGGTGACTTAACAAAGGGTGTTCTAACAGCGAAGGGAAGACGCCTAGCGTTCTATGATATCTTGATGACTGTATTACCAGCCGGTTTATTAACGATTGCGATTCTGGGTTTTGTATTATGGGTAATGGCTTCTGCTGGATTAATGCCATATTATGTACGACTTGTTTTCCAACGCGAAATGTTGTGGTTTGTGTTTAAGACGATTGGTGGCTTCTGGATATCGTTAATGATTATTGGTGCAATCACCGTTGGTATGGAGTGGGATCGTATCGAGACCAATAACTGGGCTAAAATTAAGCATTTATTGTTGTTCCTGTTGTTCTTGTTGTCATATTTACCAATTTCTATACAGGCATTGTTTACAAAAGTACATTGGGCACCAATTGAGCATCACTCAACAGAAGAATTAAATAAAAAGAATGAACAGTAAATTGAGGTGACCCCTAAAAAGTTAGATTTTTTTACGAGATGACTTTGGTCATCTCTTTTTTATGAAGTTAGAAGATGTTGTCTGTATTGAACAGGACTCATCCATCCTAACTTTTCTTTTATTCGTTGCTCATTGTAATAATTTATAAATCTTTCTATTTTTAACTTCAGTTCATCGAAACTATAGTACATGACTCCATAGTATATTTCTTGTTTGATTAGTCCAAAGAAGTTTTCCATTACCGAGTTATCAAGGCAGTTTCCTTTTCGAGACATACTCTGGAAGATTCTTTCTTCTTTTAATCTGTGTGTATAAGCATTCATCTGATATGCCCATCCTTGATCAGAATGAAATGTTCTTCTATATGGGCAGTCTGTAGTGATTGTAATAGCTTTCTCCAAAGCCTTCATCACGTTTTCTGCAGAAGGTCTCTTACCAATTTCGTAACTAAGTATCTCACCACTACACATATCCATAAATGGATCTAGATAAAGCTTATGTATTGTCATATGCCCCTTTTTATCTACTTCATAATACTTGAATTCAGTTGTATCAGTTGTTATTTTCTGATGCGGTATATGTGTCTTGAAGCGTCTGTGAATTCTATTAGGCGCAACTCTTCCAACTGTTCCTCTATAAGAACTGTATTTTCTGCTTTTGCGAGTATAAGACGTTACCTGTAAGTGAAGCTTTTGTATGATTCTCTGTACTTTCTTTTTATTAATGGTATATCCATTGTTGCGAAGTTCTCCAACGATTCTACGGTAGCCATAATCCTTATTGTTTATACGAATTTCTTGTATGTTTTCTTCAAGCTTTTTATCAGGATTTTCTCTATCAAATCTCTTTTGCCAATACATATATGTCGCTTTTGGCATTCCGGTATAAGAGAGAAGGTCTTTTAGCTTGAACTTTTGTCGGAGACTGTTGATGACGAGTGCCATTCTCTCATTTTTTCCTCGTCCTCTAAACGCAGCCTCCTCAGTTCTTTTAAAAATGCATTCTCTATTCTTAACCGAAGAAGTTCCTCTTCTAATTCCTTTATATGTTCTACACTTGTATTAACGGATGCCTCTTCTACGAGTTTGTTTTGAGTCTTCCTATCTATCTTATCCATAGCTTTCCTTCGACCCTTTCGGCGTGATTTTTAACGCATCAGGACCTGCTATACGAAAAGCGATTAACCCAGCTGCCAATCGTGGCTGGGTTCTTAATGCCATTCTGTATAGCTAACTCTTGATATGTGATTTCACTTGTTAAATACAACTCTACAATAGAAAGTTTCATTTCGAAAGAATAAACTTCATTTTCTCGTGAGCGCAATAAACCATCATTTCCAAATGCTTTATAGTTTTTCACCCATTTGTGTAGCTGGGATTTAGAGGTTAATCCATATTTTTGAAAGATATGGAATTCCTCCTTTACCATTCAAATATTCTAAAAACTATTTTTCTTGAATTCAAAACTATGTTTTGTCATAAAAATACCTACCTCCATCTCGTTAGATTTTTGGTCTAACTTTTGGGGGTCGGTACAAATGAAGTGAACCTGAAATTCACTTCGTTTTTCAAATAATGAAATTATTTGGTATAAGGATTATGATGGTAATAGAGATGTTTGAATCACTAGGGAGGATTCTACAATGAAATATGACTTTACAACAATTATGGATCGCCATGGAAAAGATGCGATTGCGGTCGATGGGATAGGGACTCCAGGAAAACCTGAGTTACCTGATGAGGGTTTTGATGTAATTCCAATGTGGATTGCAGATATGAACTTTCCTACAGTTCCTTCTGTACAGGAAGAAATCATAAAGCGTGTTAATCATCCTGCATTTGGATATTTTTGCGCCAAGTGAAGAATACTATCACAGTATTATCGATTGGCAAAAATAAGCGTAATGGAGTAACAGGGTTATTACCAGAACATATTGGATATGAAAATGGTGTTCTGGGTGGTTTGTTGTCTGCTTTAACAGCTTATGCTGCACCTGGGGATGCGGTGTTAGTACATAGTCCAACATATATTGGATTTACGCATTGTTTAAACAATAATGGTTTTCATATTGTGCATAGTCCACTCATAAAAGATAAAGATGGTATCTGGCGGATGGATTATGTTGATATGGAAGAGAAGATTAAGCAAAATCATATTCATGTTGCAATCTTCTGTTCCCCACACAACCCTTGTGGTCGTGTGTGGCAATTGGATGAAATTCAAAAAGCAATGGAAATCTTTGAACGTCATGATGTAGTTGTTATCTCGGATGAAATCTGGTCAGATATAATATTAGAAGGATATAAGCATATTCCTACACAATCTGTGAATGCATGGGCACATGAACATGTAGTTGCATTATACGCACCAAGTAAGACGTTTAATCTTGCGGGGCTAGTTGGTGCGTATCACATCATCTATAATCAGACACTGCGTGATCGCATCCATTCGAAAGCTTCAAAATCTCACTATAATAATATGAATGTATTATCCATGCATGCATTAATTGGTGCCTATAAACCAGAAGGGCATGCATGGCTAGAAGAATTACGTGAAGTGATTACTGGTAATATAAATTATGCAGTAGAATATATCAGAGAACACTTCGAAGGTGTCGAGTTAATGAAGCCAGAAGGAACCTACATGTTATTTATTGATTGTGAGAAGTGGTGTAAGCAACATAATAAAACAATCGAAGAAGTTGAAAAAGCTGGATATCGTGTTGGTGTAGCTTGGCAAGATGGACGCATGTTTCATGGACCGTACAGTATTCGTATGAATCTAGCACTACCTTTATCACGTGTACAAGAGGCTTTGAAACGTTTAGATCAATATGTATTTAATGCGAAGTGGTAGTAAAAAAATCCGTCATTGACGGATTTTTCAATAGTCGGGGTGACGAGATTCGAACTCACGACCTCTTCGTCCCGAACGAAGCGCTCTACCAAGCTGAGCCACACCCCGTTTTCTACTGTTTATTATATCAAACTGAGAAACTGTAGAGAGTGAAAATTTACTACTTTGATTGTTTTATGAGATAGAGAATACCACTAATAACACTCGTAATAATTGCTAGTACAATATACATTAACAGAAACCCTGCAATTCCTGCCACAATATCAACGAAGTCCATTGTACCGGTGTGGGTAATGCCTTGACCAATTTCAATTGCAAAGGTAATCACAATAATGAGTGTAAATACATACATAAAGGTTAATGTAAGAAAGTGATGTCGCTTTGCGAGGAATTTGAAGAGTGGATATACAATCGCAATCATTAAAAATTCCAAGTATACCTATTACTATAAAGTGTAAGTCTTTATCAGATAATCCAATCAGATTATTATCATTCCATGTCAAAATTGTATGATGAATCGAAGTGATTAGTTCAATCAGAAAAATAGAGAATTTTTGTTAACATAGGGGACCTCCCTGGGGAGTATCATAGCAGAATTTAATACTGTAATGAAAAGTGATAAATATGATGAGACTTTCCATGAAAGTGATTTAGCAAAACCTAAGGGAATCGAATTTAGTTGGTTATGGTATAATATTGGCATGCGAAAAGCGACTTTTTATAGTGCTTTTTGGGAGATTATTATGAATCAAAAATGTAAGAAAGATTACCGAAGGGGCAATGATGGTTGCCTTGATTGGCGTATTTATGTTAATCGATAGACAGTTCCAAGGAACATTCAGCAGTATGTTTGTGTTCTTATTACCATTACCAATGGTATATTTTGGAGCGAAATATGGACTGCGTGATAGCTTGATGGTTTTAACTGCTATCATCTTTGTGTCCTTTATCTTTGCAAGTCCATTTGCAGTATTCTTCTTTGTCGCTGAAGCGATTATTGGTTTGGTATATGGATGTGGTATCTATCAAAAATGTAGAGAGTAAGAGGTTATTGTTAAGAACGATGGTTCTTGGAGGTCTTACAGAACTACTAGCGGTTGTGATTAATGTGGCTATCTTTGGTGTCAGTTTTGACCAACTGGTATTAGAATTACGTGAAACTTTTGATATGATGCAAAAATCAATGGGTTTAGCAGTGAATACTAATGTGGATATCAACGTATTATTACGTAATGTATTCTTCGTAAGTACGCTAATGTTAGGTGTATTAGAAGCGATAGTGACACATATTTCATCAAGATTATTACTCAAGAGATTGCGTATGAAGGTTCCTGAATCAACGCCACTCTATCTATACTTTTCCACCTAAGTGGATTGGATATGTAGCACTCGTTGGAATGTTTGGGTATCTATATATCGGTTCTGGTTATATTAAAAACAGAACCAGCTCTAACGATTGTTTCAGCGTTAGGGTACGTTTGCTTATTTCTATCTGACAGCGATGGGTGTTGTTGGATTACTTGTTATGATTGGGTTAATGGCAAAGGAAAGTCGCAAAAATCTTAACATTTGTAGTGTTTATCTTAGCGATAGTTCTGTCATTTCCAGTTGCGATTTATGGATTTTTATATATCACGACAAATATGCATCAACGAATAGTAGAGGAGGGATATCATGCAACAAAAAAATGAATCGAATTAAACAGCTTGTTTTTTTGTGGCACTTGCTATCCAACTTGCGGTTGTTATCTTATTGCAGTTGATTTTCAAATTAAATATCTTGCCAGGTATCTTGGTATTGATTGCAGAGGCTCTAATAGCGGTTTATCTCTTAGAGTTTTTTTCCAATCTGCGAATGAAGAAGAATCCATTGGTCTAGAAAAAGTATCTAGGTGGTTCTTACGCGGATGCGTATCTAGTTGGTGGCGTAGGTATGATGAACTACGATGAAAAACTATGTCATTACTTGGCAGAGTGAGCTCTTTCAAGGAGAGGGACTTGATCGTATTGGTTCTAAATTACTAAACTTGGTTACCTGAAGCCAACGATATTATTTCCGGGGAAACGGAAAAGGTTAATGTTCAGATTGACCAATACGTTTATGAAGTAAGTAAGCGTGAAAATGCACCAACGATATTCTTTAAAGATATTACACTTTTAGATAAGTATCGTGGTAAGTATAACGAAGAACATGTTGTACTAGGGTCTAGCTAGTTTTTGATAACTATGAAGAAAGTACGATGTATGCGGATGATGCGGATATTGCAAACATCAATGCGACAATTCGTACACCGCTCAACGAATACTTCCAGCAGTATGGTGTATTCTTAAGAAGATTAAATAACAATCGTTACTTATTAGTACTCAATGAAAGAATATATCGTGAAATTGCGGCCGATCGTTTCTCAATTCTAAATATTGTACGTAAGGCTTCACAGAAGGCTGAAGTATCTATCACATTGTCTATGGCTTTCGCCAAGGGTAGTTCAAACTTTGCGGAACTTGATGAGACAGTTACGAGGCTAATGGATCTTGCGCAAACTCGTGGTGGTGACCAAGTTGCGATTCAGGTAGTTGGCGAAGACGTCAAATATTTTGGTGGTTCAACTGAAGCTGCCGAGAAGAGAAGCCGTGTACGTGTACGTGTAATGGCACATGCATTACGTGACCTTATTCAACATTCTTCCAACGTAATTATCTGTGGACATAAGAATGCGGACTTTGACTGTATTGGTTCTGCAATTTGTTTATCTAAAATGGCATCTGCTTTCAATAAACCGGTCAGCATTATCGCTAAGACGGGTGGTATTGAAGAAAAGTTAGAAGCTGCAATGAAAGAAAATGAGCAGGAACTAGCAGAAGGCATAACATTTGTGACGGAAGGTGAAGCAATCAACCAACTCAAGGATGATACACTTGTTATCATGACAGATCATCACAACATTCTACAGTCTAATGGTGCAAAACTATTGGAGATGGCGAAACGTATTGTGGTGATTGATCATCACCGTAGAAGTACAGATATGGGTGTGAAACCTATTCTGATTTATATCGAAGCTGGTGCTTCCAGTACTTGTGAAATCTTGACTGAAATGATTCCATTTATATCAAGTAAAGTAGATATTTCTGAATTAGAAGCTACATTCATGCTTGCAGGTATGACAATTGATACACGTAAGTGGCGTGAAAGAACAGGTGTACGTACCTATGATGCAGCGAGTGCTTTACGTAAACTTGGAGCTGATCCGCAGGTTGCATATGACTATCTAAAGGATACATATGAAGAGTTTGCATTAAAGAGTGCAATTATGAATGCAAGTGAAAGTTATCCAGATGGTATCGTAATTGCGGCTGTAGAAAATGAGAAGATTACGCGTTCAATTATGAGTCAGGTTGCAGATAGTTTATTAAGTATTCAAGATGTAAAGGCAGCCTTTGTTATAGCGCAGGATAAGAGTACTGGAATCAATAGTATTTCTGCTCGCTCAAATGGTGAAATTAATGTACAGGCAATTATGGAAGCCATGCATGGTGGTGGACATATGACAGCTGCCGCAACACAACGTAAGGATGCGACAGTAAAAGAACTCAAAGAAGAGTTAATTCATATTATTGAACAACAGAAGAAGGAGGCAGAAGATGAAGGTAATTCTTAAACAAGATGTTAAAAAAAGTAGGAAAGCGTGGAGATATCGTTGATGTTTCTGATGGTTACGGAAGAAACTTCTTAATCGCAAGAGGACTTGCGGTGGCAGAATCTAAGGCTAGCTTTAGAAATCTTAAAAGAACAGAAATCAGAAGAAGCTGCACTAGAAGCACAGCGTGAACAAGAAGCACGTGAAAAAGCTGCATTATTAGAAAATACAGTAATTACTTTCACAGTAAAGTCTGGTAAAGAAGGAAGAGTCTTTGGTTCTGTTTCTACAAAGCAAATTGTTGAGGCTTTGAATAAAAAAGGTATTACAGTCGAAAAGCGTAAGATTATTGATACAGAACCAATTCATAGTCTTGGCACAACAAGAGTAAAAGTTGAATTACACAAAAAATGTTATCGGTACAATCGTTGTAAAAGTACTGGGAAGTGAGAATTAATCATGCCACGTGTATTGCCTTCTGCACCAGAGGCAGAAGCTAGTTTACTTGGAACCATGCTTGTATATCCCAAGTTCTTCTCGTACAGCACTTGAAGAAGGGACTTGAGGCTGATGATTTCTTCATTGAAGCTAAATCGTCGTATTTATCATGCATGTGAAGAACTGTATCAAGAAGGGTACACAGATTGACTCTACAACTGTTGCGACGCGTTTAAAGGATACAGATCTTTTAGATAAGTCTGGTGGGATGGAATACATTCTAAATTTAATGAACGCTGCAGTCACAAGTGCGAATACATTAACATACGTTAATTTGATACGTGATAAAGCGATGATGCGTCGTATGATTGAAGCTGCTGAAAGAGTTGTGGAAGAAGGCTTTAATGGACAGACGGATTTAAATGATTATCTTGATCGTTCAGAGAAAGAAATCTTGAATGTATCTCGTAATCGTAAAGCGGGTGAGTTTAAGAATCCTAACGATGTCTTAAATGAAGTGTTAAAGACAATTCGTGCAGCGTCTCAGAATTCATCTGAGATTACTGGCTTAAAGACAGGCTTTAATGATTTCGATCGTATTACACATGGTTTACAACGTGGTGATATGATTGTCTTAGCTGCACGTCCATCTATGGGTAAGACAGCGGTTGCCTTAAACTTGGCAATGAATGTTGCACTCATTCCACAAGCACAGAAAAGGTGCGATTGCGATTTTTCTCACTTGAGATGGGCGCAGAACAGTTAGCGATGCGTCTGTTAAGTGCGAAGAGTCACATTCAAGGTGATAAGTTAAAGACCGGTCGTTTAACAAATGAAGAGTGGAATCGTATAAATGAAGCTTCAGCAGAGTTAAAAAGCTTCCAATATTTATATCGATGATATGGCAGGAATCAAGATTCCTGAAATCTTCTCAAAAGTGTCGTCGTTTGCAGGCAGAGCATGGTTTAAATATGGTTATGATTGACTATATCCAGTTGATAAGTGGACCATCCGATCGTACTGGTGTAAATCGTCAGCAGGAAGTATCTGATATTTCTCGTAGCTTAAAAAGCACTTGCACGTGAGTTAAAGGTTCCAGTTGTGGCCTTGTCACAGTTAAGTCGTAGTGTTGAAGCACGTGAAGATAAAAAGACCAATGTTAAGTGACTTACGTGAATCTGGAGCGATTGAGCAGGATGCCGATATCGTTATGATGTTGTATCGTGAGTCCTACTATAACGAAGAAGCAAAAGAACAAGCTAGAGAGTCTGGAACAGAACGTTTAGAAATCAATCTAGCAAAGCATCGTAATGGTGCAACAGGTAGAGTTTATGTAGCGTTTGAAGCAGATACGAACGCACTCTATAACATTGCCCCAAATAAACCACAATAATGAAGGAGGAAGGCATGAAAAATCTGATTGCTGTAACAGTATGCTTAGTGTTATCAATCGCAATTGTAATCGTGCCTTCTTTTTTCTATCCTTCCTATGAGGGTGTTGTGGCTGGGACAGTTGGTGATTTTAATCAAACTGTAGAAATGATTACTTCTGATGTACATAAAGTATATAAGTTGTATCAAGATCAAAAGTTGATAGGTATTATAAAAGATAAAACTTACATGGATGAACATCTAAATACCGTTTATGAAACAAAGTATGCGAGCATGTTTCCAAATACACATATCAGTATTGCTAGTAACATGTATCTTGTTGAAGAGATGAGTTCAAATGTCTATACAGATGTAGATACTGAAATCATGCAGTATTTAGATGATCATTCTCTATACAGCATTGCTTGTAAATCAATCTCGTTTTCAGATGAGACGATGAAGAGTATGCAAGAATCTTTTGTGAAAAGTCAGAAGATATTTATCAAGAAGCGTTACAGAAGTATTTATCCTATTTTATTGATGAAGATACACTAGAAGCCATTCATGAGCACCAGACAATTTCAAATCTAATGGAATATGGTGAAATGATAATGGGTTTTAAAATCAATGAAACAATACGGATTGCGGATGCCTATGCATCCGTAGGAGAGATTAAAACTACGGAAGAAGAAGTATTACGTTACTTGTCCTATGGTGATAATGAGAGTCTTGAATACTATACGGTTGAAGAAGGGAGATACACTAACTTCGATAGGTTTACAGAATTATGGTTTAACTGCAGAGCAGTTAATGCGTATCAATCAAGATGTAATTACAGATGTAAATCAAACATTAACTGCAGGCACAAAAACTATGTGTAACTTACTTTACTTCACCAATTGATGTGTATGTTTATAAACAAAGATTACAGAAGGAAACATTGTTCTATAAGACTTCTGTATTAGAAGATAATACAGTTGAAACTGGTAAAACAGTGGTTAGACAGATTGGTGCGAATGGTTCAAAGAATGTACTCTATCATGAAACATGGGTTAACGGAGTATTAAATGCTGGACAAGAGCTATCTTCGGTTGTAACAGCAGCAGGACAAGATGAAGTAATTGCGATTGGAAAGAATAGTGATTTAAGTATTGGTAGTGGTAGCTTAGCGTATCCTGTTGAACATCCTGAAATCATCTGTGAGTATGGCTGTTATGCAGGATTTGAGTCGATTGATTTTATCAATCGATATAATCGATGGGGAAATGTACTAGCTGTTGATACAGGAAGTATTAAAGAAAAGGGTTATACAGATGAACTGGGTAACTATGTAATCATTGATCATCACAATGGGTATCAAAGTGTATATGGGCATATGTACTTACCGTGCTCATTAGAAGTTGATGCTATTGTTAGAAAAGGTGATGTAATTGGTAAGATTGGTATGACTGGCAAAGCGACTGGACCACATTTAACATTTAGCTTATATAAGGATGATGAGCCAGTGAATGCATGTTCTGCATTGATGAATTGTGAGGGTTTGAACTGATGATGGAATTTGCATTATTAGCGAGTGGTTCAAAAGGGAATAGCTTTGTGATTGTGGATGGTACTACAAAAGTTATGATTGATTGTGGTACAACAAAGAAATATTTATTTGAGCGCTTAAAAGAACTTGAGATATCATTGGATGATTTAGATGCGGTATTAATCACACATAATCATTCTGATCATATCTCTCAAATTAAAACATTTCGCATCATTACCAATCTACTCACCTATTGAGATACCAAATATAGATACCTTTTATGTAAAACCTAGTTCCTCCTTTACGATTGAAACTTTGCGCTTTACACCAATTGCACTATCGCATGACGCGTTAAATACAGTTGGATATATTGTTGAAAATGGAATTGAAAAACTGGTATATATCACAGACACGGGATATATCAATGAGAAACATATTCCACGTATCAAAGATGCGGATTACATCGTGTTAGAGTCTAATCATGATGTACAGATGCTAATGGCGACTAGTCGTCCACAATTTACGAAACAGCGAATCTACAGTGATACAGGGCACTTATGTAACGAAGATTGTGCGTCGGTACTAAATCAAATTGTTACAGAGAAAACAAAGATGATTATTCTTGCGCATTTAAGTGAACAAGCAAATACACGCAATAAAGCTTTAGATACAACAATACATGCTTTACAAAATCATTGGGGTTCACTGCATGAAAACTTACTAGTATGTGCAGCAGGACAATATGAGATGATTAGAAAGGGTATATATGATGAAAAAGTTGATGCCGGTAGCGTTAGCGCTATTATTGATATGGAATCTAGTCCTAACAATGATGTTGATTAGGAATCTTCAAAAGAATAATACAGGCAATAATTCTCTTGAGGATATGAATAGTACAAACTATACAACATCAGACTATACTAGTGCGATAGAAAAAAGCAGAAGTAGTGTGGTAACTGTGGAAAGTGATGGTTCCTACTATAGTGGTATTATCATTGCAAAAGAGAAGGAAACAGTACATATATTAACAACTACAAAGGCTATAAAGAATGGTAGTCCTAATGTTGTATTTGATAGTGGTGTGCGTGTTAGTTCTACAATTGTTGGAGATGATAGTGAAAGTGGTGTAGCAGTTCTCCAAGTTACTACAAACTTTGAGGTAAAACCGTTTACGATTTTAGATACGAATGCATTAGCACAGGGTGCTAATGTCGTGGTGATGAGTGGTAGAAATCTAACGACGGGTAGTGCTGTTGTTAGCAGCGGTATTACTTCAGAACCAGGTGTTTGGCGTATGAGTAGTACAACTACTTGGTTATCTTCCATGCTAGAAATGGACACGCCAATTACTTCGATTCAAGAAGGTGGTGCAGTAATTGATTTAAATGGGTCACTTGTTGGAGTGGTAGCAAGTCAACCATATCAAGGAAATTCTCGTATGGAGTATGCAATTACTGCAAACGAAATTAAACTGATTTATAATGCAATCAAGTCAAATGGGAAAGTGATGCGTGGTGCACTAGGTGTTGTGGTACGCAATGTATCGAGTATGCTTGCATATGAAAAGAGTGCACATGGCATCAACATTGATATGAAGTCAGGATTATATGTTCAAACAGTAGTTGAAAAGACAGATACAGAAGACGGCCTTCAGGAAGGAGATATCATCACAATGATTGATGGTATTGAAATGACATCTTATCAAGATGTGCTTGCAAGATTGTACATGCATTCTGCTGGTGATACTGTGAATGTATCTATTATCCGTGGTGGTGAAAGTAAGCAGATAGGTGTGGTTCTGCAATGATTAAGATTATTGCCTGTGGCAAACTCAAAGAGAAGTGGATGAAGGAAGGTATTGCTGAGTATGTAAAGCGCATCCGCCCATACGATAAGATTGAAGTCATCGAAGTTCAGGATGAAAAAGCACCAGAGACAAATTCTGCTGCTGAAAATGAGCAAGTAAAGATTGTAGAAGGGCAGCGCTTATTAAAGAATGTACGTGATGATGAATATCTCATCTTGTTAGATCTTGCAGGACAAGATATCGATTCTGTGGCTTTTGGCAAATAAAAATCCAGGATTGTTATAACCATGCTAGAAGTAAGATTACATTTGTGATTGGTGGTTCTTTGGGGTTGAGTAGTGAGCTGATTGCGCGTGCGGATTTCCGTTGGCGTATCTCAAAAGCAACCTTTCCACATCAACTTTGTAGAATATTAGTGGTAGAACAAATTTATCGTAGCTTCCGCATTCTACATAACGAGCCATATCATAAGTAAATTTCTAACATAGAAATATTGTATCGAATTGCAACTTCCTACAATGTAAACGCTTGTATATGAAACAAGTATGTTATAAAAATACAGATATAGTAAGTAAAAAAATGATCAGGAGGATAAACCAATGAAAGAGATTACTGTTACAGTTGTTGACCCAGTAGGATTACACGCACGTCCTGCTACAGTTGCTGTAAATGCTGCAAGCAAGTTTAAGAGTGAAGTGAAAGGTATCCTATAAGGGACGTACAGTGAATATGAAGTCCATTATGGGTGTTATGTCACTTGGTATTCCAACACAGTCCGAAATTACAATTTCCTGTGAAGGTGATGACGAAGACTCAGCTGTTAAGACAATTGAAGATGTTCTTCGCGCTCAAAAAGTTATTGCTTAATAGATAACGATAAGGGGAGAAAGATGTTTTGACATCTTTCTTTTTTCTTATGTTAAAATAGGGATAAGGAGCTAAAAATTATGTATTTAGATGAATATAAACGTTGGCTATCTGCAAACTTAATCGACTGTGATTTACATGCAGAGTTAGCTGGTATTGAAAATGATGAAGAAGCAATCAAGGAAAGATTTGCAGTATCTTTGAAGTTTGGTACAGCTGGTTTAAGAGGTACTCTTGGTGCTGGTACAAACCGTATGAATATCTGGGTTGTTCGTCAGGCTACACAGGGTGTTGCGGATTGGGTTAAGACACAGGGTGGTACACAAACTGTTGCGATTAGTTATGACAGCCGTTTAAAGGGTTGGACATTTGCGAAGGATGCGGCTGCTGTATTAGCAGCAAACGGTATTCATGTTCGTCTTTATGATGAACTAATGCCTGTACCTGCCTTGAGCTTTGCGACAAGATACTATCACTGTAACGCAGGTATCATGATTACTGCATCTCATAACCCTGCAAAATATAACGGTTTTAAAGCATATGGACCAGATGGTTGCCAGATGACGGATGATGCGGCTGCGATTGTATACGATCAAATTCAGAAGACAGACGTACTAACAGGTGCAAAATATATTTCCTTTGCGGAGGGTGTAGCGAAGGGCCTTATCCAGTTTGTTGGTGAAGATTGCAAGGAAGCACTCTATGAAGCAATTGAATCTGAGACAAGTTCGTCCAAATCTTTGCAAGACTGCAGGTTTGAAACTTGTTTATTCCCCATTAAATGGTACAGGTCTTGTGCCAGTAACACGCGTTTTAAGTGATATTGGTATTACAGATATTACAATCGTTCCGGAACAGGAATATCCAAATGGATACTTTACAACATGTTCATATCCAAACCCTGAAATTTATGAAGCATTAGAAAAGGGATTGGAACTTGCAAAGAAGGTTGGAGCAGACTTGATGCTTGCGACAGATCCAGACGCTGATCGTGTAGGTATTGCGATGAAGTGTCCAGATGGTTCATATGAACTCGTATCTGGTAATGAAATGGGTGTACTCTTTATTAGACTACATCTGTGCTGGACGTATTGAAAAGGGTACTATGCCTAAGAATCCAGTAGCTGTAAAGTCTATTGTATCTACACCTCTAGCAGATTTAGTTGCGAAGCACTATGGTGTTGAGTTACGCCATACATTAACTGGTTTCAAGTGGATTGGCGATCAGATTGCACAGCTTGAAGCAAACGGTGAAGAAGAACGCTTTATCTTTGGCTTTGAAGAGAGCTATGGTTACTTAGCAGGTTCTTATGTACGTGATAAGGATGCGGTTGTTGGTTCCATGTTAATCTGTGAAATGGCTGCGTACTACCGTAGTATTGGTTCTTCCATCAAACAGCGCTTGGAAGAAATCTATGCACAGTATGGACGTTTCCTCAATCAGGTAGATAGTTATGAGTTTGCAGGTCTTTCTGGTATGGATAAGATGGCTGGTATTATGAATACTCTACGTACAAATCCACCAGTAGAATTTGCTGGACGTAAGGTTGTATCTGTAACAGACTACAATAAGCCTGAAGAAACAGGATTACCTAAAGGCAAATGTACTGATTTTTCGGTTTAGAAGATGGTGCGACAGTAGTGGTTCGTCCTTCTGGTACAGAGCCTAAGATCAAGACATACTTTACAACTTTAGGTAAAGACTTGGCTGAAGCACAGAAGGAAAAAGGATGAGTTAGCAGCAGTACTTAAGCCTTTATTCTCCTAAGAACTTTGAATACAGATAGATGCAGGTTGATATCTGCATCTTTTTGTTTGGAATTCTATGTTTGTTTGTACGTTTTTCGTCATCTATCTGTATCTATTCAATACTGGCAATGTTAAAAATAAATGTAACGTAGTTACGGAGGATCACATATGAATTTAGAACGTATCATTGAAGAGTTTCATCAGGGTCATTCATTGAATGCATACGAGGTGTTTGGCGCCCACTTTGTGGACGGTGGGGTTCGCTTCACAGTGTATGCGCCTCATGCGGAAAATGTATGGGTCGTTGGATCATTTACAAACTGGGATGAAAATCAAATTTTGATGGAAAGAATGAATTTCCAAGGTGTATGGACAATTACAGTTCCATATTTAAATGAGTGGGAAGTTTATAAATATAAGATTCAAACAAGAACAGGAAATATTCTATATAAAGGCTGACCCATTTGCTTTCTATAGCGAAACAAGACCAAATACGGCTAGTAAGCTAGTTGATTTAAGCAAACTATCTTGGACAGATGAAAAGTGGCTACAAGAGCGTAGTTTAAACTTTGATAAGCCAATGAATATCTATGAGTTATATGTTGGTGGTTGGAAACGTAATGGTGAGCATCCATATTCCTATGACATGCTTGCAGATGAATTGATTCCATATATCAAAGAGAATGGATATACACATATTGAGTTAATGCCGTTGAGTGAGTATCCATTTGATGGATCTTGGGGATATCAGGTAAGTGGATACTATTCCCTAACAAGTCGTTATGGAAATCCACAGGAATTTAACCGCTTTTGTGGACCGTTGCCATGCGGCTGGAATTGGCATCATTATTGACATGGTACCTGTTCACTTTGTGAAGGATGACTTTGGTTTACGTTACTTTGATGGAGAAGCGTTATATGAATATCCAAATGAATATGATGCAAACTCTGAGTGGGGTACGATGAACTTTAACTTTATGGAATGAAGAAGTACGTTCCTTCTTAATGTCATCAGCTGCCTTCTGGGTAAATATGTATCATATGGATGGTATTCGTATTGATGCGGTTTCTAACCTCATTTATTGGGCTGGTAATCGTGATAGAGGTACGAATGATGGTGCTATATACTTTGTAAAACGCTTGAATTACTACATGCATAAGGAATTCCCAACTGTCATGATGATTGCGGAAGATAGTTCGGATTTCCCTAATGTAACAGTAGCGACGGAAAAAGATGGATTGGGCTTTGACTATAAGTGGGATCTTGGTTGGATGAATGATACGCTCAAGTATTATGGAACAGACCCTATCTACCGCTATTATGATCATCATAAGTTGACTTTCTCAATGGCATACTTCTATAGTGAGAAGTTCTTAATGCCATTTAGCCATGATGAAAACGTACATGGTAAACATACTGTCATCGACCGTATGTGGGGTGATTATGATGCGAAGTTTGCACAAGCAAAGAACTTATATGCATACATGTATGCTCATCCTGGTAAGAAGTTAAACTTCATGGGTAATGAACTGGGTTCCTTCCGCGAGTTTGATGAAACTCGTGAAATTGACTGGGAATTACTCCAGTATCCAAAAGCACTATTCCTTCAACTTTATTTCATTAAGAAGTTAAATGAGTTATACCTATCGCATGCATGTTTGTATGAAGCGGATTACAGCTATGATAGCTTTAAGTGGATTGATGCGGACAACAATGTACAAAGTGTATATTCATTCTATCGTAGTAGTAAGGATGAATACCTTGTGTGTGTATTGAACTTAAGTAATACAACATATGAGAATTTTGAGTTAGAAATGCCACAAGGTGGATTCTATAAAGAAATATTAAACTCAGATGACCAAATTTACGGTGGTAATGGAATGATCCATTCTAGAGCAATTCGTACTTCGAAGAAAGATGGAAAGAATATCTTGAAGATGAATCTTGCACCATTTGCGGCAGTTTGGTTTGTAGCGAAAAAAAGAGGTAAGAAATAAAGATGTCAATATTTAATGCGTATTTAGATGATTTTTGGAAAATAACTGTAACGATTGATCGTAGCTTTTATCACGGTGAATCAAGTCGTTTTCAATTGACAGGACTTGGTGGTTATATCGAGGAACTATCAATTGAAGGTGTAGAGACACATGATAGTTTTATCCTATATCGTCTAAAGGGTTTATATGAACCTAATTTCCGTATGGATTATCAGGTTCGTGAAAGTCACGGTAGATATACACCATTAATTGCACGTTTAATCGTAAAGCGTGAGCGTTTTAATGCATTGTATGGTTATGAGAAAGATGACTTTAGGGTTCACACTATACACCTGAATATACATGGTTTAAGGTATGGGCACCAACTGCAGTAAATGTAACACTATCCTTAGATGTTAGTGGTGTTCAAATGCTAAAGGCAATGGAACCTAGTGAAATGGGTACTTGGTATGTAAAGGTGCCTGGTGACTTTAAACATGCGACATATACATATTTAGTTGAGCGTAATGGGAAAGTTGTTAAATCTTTAGACCCATATGCATATAGTTGTAATGGAAATGCAAAAGGCAAGTGCAGTGATTGATTTATCTGAACTAGATAAGATTAAAGATTATCCTTTTGAAGATACAATCGCACCTACAGAAGCAATCATCTATGAATGCAGTGTTCGTGATATGACTATGCATCCATTTACTGGTACTACAACACATGGAAAGTTTAAATCATTGTGTGAGGATGAAACAGAATATAGAGGTCTTCCAACTGGATTAAACTATATTAAGTCATTGGGTGTAACGCATGTTCAGTTCATGCCATTAACAGACTTTAGTACGGTTGATGATTTCAAGCCAGAACTCAACTACAACTGGGGTTATGATCCTCGTCAGTATCTATCGCTAAAGGGAAGTTTTAGTTCTGATCCAGATCATCCATATGTACGCATGAAAGAGTTTAAAGAATTAGTATCATGTCTTCACCGCAATCATCTACGCGTAACATTAGATGTTGTCTTCAACCACGTCTATGATGTTGCGGAAACTGCATTTGATTGCCTAGTGCCATATTACTACTTCCGTTATAACGAAGAAGGTTATATGTCTAACGGTTCATATTGTGGTAATGACTTCGCTTCAGAGATGCCGATGGCTTCTAGATATCTTGTATATGTTATTCGTAGTTTAATGCAAATATATGGTATTGATGGCTTCCGTTTTGACTTAATGGGAATCATTGATGTCGCTACAATGAATAAGATTCGTAACGAAGCAATTCGCAATAACCCAAGTGCACTGATTTATGGTGAAGGTTGGGATATGCCAACGATGTTACAAGGATCACAAAAGGCAAATATTCATAACCAAGGGGCAATGCCTCACATTGGTCATTTCAATGACTATTTCCGTGATGTAATTAAGGGTAAGACAAGTGAAAGTGAAAAGTATGAACGTGGTTATGCGACTGGTAAGTGGGAAAATGCATTTGCTAGTTTAGCGGGCCTAACAGCAAACGTTCTTGATACACCACATTATAAGAGATTCTTCTCTCCGGATCAGTCTATTAACGGATTTGAGACACACGATAATAGCACAGTGTGGGATAAGATGCATGCATGTTGTAATAATGAAGATAGAGCAACACGTATTCGTCGTCAGAAGATGATGATTGCGATTACGATGGTTTCACAAGGTGTACCATTTGTGCATGCTGGTTTTGAATTCTGTGCTACAAAGAAGGATAATCATAATTCTTATAACGCTCCGGATGAAATAAACCGTATGGATTGGGAAAGAATGGAATATTATCAAGAAGTTGTGAAGTATTTCCGTAAAGGCAACAGCACTTCGCAGATCAGTAAGTGAATTCTGTCTGAAAACTGCGTTAGAAATTAATGAAAAAGTGAAGGTTTGGGTTGCGGATGACCAAACGTGTATTCTATGATATTGCAGGTTCGAAGGGTAATGCAGAAACGATTCGTGTCATGATTAACCCATCAACAGGTGATCGCTTCTATAGTTTTGATGAGAAGTGGCAAGTCATCTTTGATGAAAATGGTAATAGCCAAACAGGTAAATCGAATCATGTTTGTGTTCCAGCATTAAGCCTAATCGTATGCAAGAGGTAGAATATGGGATTATTTGGAAATCTATTCGATAGTGAAAAAAGACATTTTCATCAAGCTGAAGTACTCGCAGATAAAGTTTTAAAATTAGAAGAAACATATGCGCAGAAAACAGATGATGAATTACGTGAAGTAACAAGACAGCTACAAGAAAAAAATACAGGCAGGAACATCTTTGAAAAGATGTACTGCCTGATGCTTTTGCGAATGCTCGTGAAGCTGCAAAGCGTGTATTAAATGAATTTCCGTATCGTGTTCAGGTATTAGGTGGTGTCCTACTACATGAGGGTGATATTGCGGAAATGAAGACCGGTGAAGGTAAGACATTAACAGCAGTTATGCCAATCTACTTACATGCCTTAGCAGGTAAGGGTGCACATGTTGTAACAGTCAATGAATATCTAGCAAAGCGTGATGCGGAGTGGATGGGTCGCGTTTATACTTTCCTTGGCCTAACAGTTGGATGTAACTTACATTCTCTTTCTGAAAGTGAAAAGAGACAGGCATATGCTTGTGATATTACATATACAACAAACTCAGAACTTGGATTTGATTATCTAAGAGATAACATGGTCATGCGTAAGGAACAGCGTGTATTACGCGGTTTACATTATGCAGTATTGGATGAGGTCGACTCTATCTTAATTGATGAAGCTAGAACACCATTAATCATCAGTGGTCCAGGACCGGTCTTGGATCAACAGTATATTCAAGCAGATCGTTTTGCGAAGAGTTGTAAGAGAGATATCGATTTTGAAATTGACCGTGAAGATCGTACCGTTGTATTAACGGAGGCTGGTTTAAAGAAGGCTGACCGTGCCTTTGGCATCGAGAACATCTATAATGGTGAACATGCAAGCATAGTGCACTATATTCAAAATGCAATGCGTGCAAACTATCTTATGACAAGAGATGTTGAATATGTCGTTGGAGATGATGAAATTATTCTTGTTGACCAGTTTACTGGTAGAAAGATGGCAGGACGTGAATTTAGCGATGGATTACACCAAGCAATTCAAGCCAAAGAAAATGTTGGTATCAAGCAAGAGACAATTACGCTTGCAACGATTACATACCAGAACTTCTTCCGTTTATATGATTTGCTAAGCGGCATGACAGGTACTGCAAAAGACAGAAGAAAATGAATTCTTAAATACCTACAATATGCGGGTATATGAAGTGCCTACAAATAGACCAGTAGCTCGTATTGATGAACCAGATTTGGTATTTAAAGATAGACACGAGAAATATGAAGCTATCGTTGCACATACAAAAGAACTGTATGAAAAGGGTCAGCCAGTATTAATCGGTACTTTATCTATCGGTATCAATGAAGCACTCAGCGAAATGTTAAAGAAGCAGAATATTCCTCATCATGTCTTAAATGCAAAAAATGATGAAAATGAAGCTGAGATAATTGCAAAGGCTGGTCAGAAGTTTGCAGTAACGGTTGCGACAAATATGGCTGGGCGTGGTACGGATATTAAGCTAGGTGATGGTGTGAAAGAACTAGGTGGCCTTGCGGTACTTGGTAGTGAGCGTCATGAAGCAAAGCGTATTGATAATCAGTTACGTGGACGTTCTGGTCGACAAGGTGATCCAGGATTTTCAAGATTCTACTGTTCGATGGATGATGATTTGATTGTGGAATATCATACAGATGAAAGTGAAGGCTTGATTGAGCGCTTTGAACATGATAAAGAAAATATCAATAAGATGAGAGCACTCATTGACCGCACACAAGAAACGTGCAGAAGGGTCTACACTTTGATACACGTAAGAATACATTAGAGTATGACGATGTATTGATGACACAACGTCATCTAATCTATGACCAAAGAGATAAGGTACTCGATCTTGAAGATATGGAACCACTTGTTCGTGAGCTTATCAAAGAGAATGTATCTTCTGCAATTGAAGAATATTATCAGATTCCTAACAAGAATGATGCAAAGCAAAAACTTGCAGAGTACCTCAATGGCATGGGAATTGATGGTATGCAGTATGCGGAGAGCAATCCATAGAGGATCACAAGAAGAGATTACTGACGCTATCATGGATGTATACCATGCAAAGACTGCAGAGCTTCCACAAGAAGAACTACAAAGTATGGTGAAGTTTATATTCTTACAGATTCTTGATCGTGAGTGGATTCATCATGTGGATGTTATGGAACATTTGAAAACAAGTGTTCGCTTACGTAGTTATGCAAATGTTAAGCCGATCGATGCATATCGTGAAGAGGGCTTTAATCGATTTAATGCAATGATGCAGAATATCTCAGAACAGACAGTGTCTACATTATTGCAAATTCAAACAAATACTGAATCAGTCATGTAAGCATGATGGAAACCAGGGATATAATCAAAGGTTATATTCTGGTTTTTGTATGCATGATACATAAAAAATGATATGTTTTTCAGAAATAAAAATATGCTGAAAATGAAAAAATTACAAGAGAGAATAAAAAAACTCAAAAAATAATTTTGTTAAAGGGGTGTTAATTTTGTGAAAAAAATGGTCTATCATAAAATCAAACATATGGAGGAAAAACATAATGAAAAAAAGTTGAGTATTTCTTTTAGTTACTCTTGTTTTAGCCGGATCATTAGTGGCTGTAACAAGGCAACTGAAACAACAACTTCCGCAAAGATGAAGGCCGGAACATACACAGCTTCAGCTGCTGGTATGAACGACGACGTTACTGTAGAAGTTGAAGTAACAGAAACAGAAATCAAGTCAATCAAGGTTACTTCTCACGCTGAAACACCTGGTATCGGTGGAGAACTTGTTGATAAGGCTGGAAAGGTTGTTACAACTGGGGGCGTAGCACCTGTTCAATTAATTCCAGAAGAAATCGTTAAGCATCAAAGTTTATCAGTAGATAACGTAACTGGTGCAACAATTACATCAGGAGCTATTAAGACTGCTGTTAAGGACGCTATCAAACAAGCAGGTGGCGATCCAGATACATTTAAGAAGGATGTAACATACGACGAAAGAAAAGACGTTGAAGCAGACGTTGTCGTAGTAGGTGGCGGCGGTGCTGGTCTTGCAAGTGCTGTTGAACTCTTACAAGGTGGTAAGAGCGTAGCAATTATCGAAAAAGCTGGTGAAGTCGGTGGTGATACATTAGTTTGTGGTGCGATTTATAATGCACCAGATCCAGCATTACAACAACATGCTGAAATGAGTGATGCAGTTAAGACTACGATTGAGAAGGCTTTAGCTGAAACACCAATTAATGAACAACATGCAGCATTACAAGCAGAAGTTCAAGCGCAGTGGGATGCATATAAGGCTGCAGGTAGAACAGACTTATTCGACTCCAAGGAGTGGTATGCATTACAGACTTGGATCAATGGTGATAAGGTTGCTAACTTAGATTTAGTTAAGGCATTATGCTACAACGCATTTGGTGGCTATGAATGGATCGAATCCATGGGTATGGAATTCCAGGATAAGATTTCTCAGGGTGCTGGTGCTCTATGGCAACGTACACACACATCTAAAATGAAGATGGGTACAGGCTTTATCTCCGTATATGCTGATATGCTTGAAAAGTATGGTGATAAGGTTACATTATTAACAGAAACAACAGCTACTAAGCTTGTAGTTGACAATAACCAAGTTAAGGCAGTTAAGGCTACAGACAACCATACAGGTAAAGAAATTACAGTTACTGGTAAAGACGGTGTCGTATTAGCAACTGGTGGTTTTGGTGCTAATGCTAAGATGGTTCAAGAATACAACACAACAGGTAAGTGGCCAGATCTTTCTAAGACAGGTACAACAAACCGTTTCTCAGCATCACAGGGTGATGGTATCACAATGGCTAAGGATGCTGGTGCTTCATTAACAGATATGGAACAATTACAGCTTCTATATTTAGGTAACTTAGTTGACGGTCAGATTTCTAAGTTCCCAGCACGTACAGTTAACGGTACAGACCAGATTATCTTCATCAATAAAGAAGGTAAGCGTTTCGTTCGTGAAGACGGTCGTCGTGACCAGATTTGCGGTGGCGTTCTAAATCAAACAGATAAGATGTTCTATATCCTTGAAAGTGGCGATGGTGCTGGTTATAAGGATATCAAGGATCCTGCATGGAGAAGTGGTGACGGATTTCACATTTGAATATCTCGAAAAAGAATGGCTTCATCATTTATGCAGAAACATTAGAAGAACTCAGCTAAGAAGTTAGATATGGATCCTGCAACATTACAGGCAACTGTAGATGAATTCAACAAGAGCGTTGAAAGTGGAAATGATGAATTCGGAAGAACTCTATATTCCACAAAACTTGAAAAAGGACCATGGGTTGTAACTCCTCGTCAGGCTTGCGTTCACCATACAATGGGTGGTGTAACAATTGACCCAGAAGCACGTGTTCTCAATGAAAAGGGCGAAGTAATCAAGGGATTATACGCCGCTGGTGAAGTAGTTGGTGGTATCCACGGTGCTAACCGTTTAGGTGGTAACGCAGTAGTAGATACAGTAGTATTTGGTAAGTTATCTGCTGATACATTACTAGCTGATACAAAATAGTAAGTAACTAGAATAAATAAGTTAAGGTCTGAGTTCGCTCAGACCTTTCTTGTAAATAAGGAGAAATGAATATGAATAAACTGATAAAGGTATTTCTTACGTGTACGATTATTTTTATGACAGGGTGTAATCTATTCCGGGAACCTAGTAAGAAACCTGTTATTTATCTATATCCAGAGAATACAACTGAGGTAGATGTAAAAGTAAATCTCGATGGGAAATTTACTGCAACTTATCCAAAGTACAACGATGGTTGGAAAGTTGTGGCAGAACCGGACGGAACATTACATGCATTAGATAATAAGAATTCATATTACTGCTTATTCTGGGAAGGTGTTGTAAACTATACTCCAAACTTTTCAACTGGTTTTGTTGTAAAGGGGTCTGAAACAGAGACTTTCTTAGAAGAAGCACTTACCAAAGCTAGGGACTAAATGATCGTGAGAGAAATGAGTTTCATTATCTATTGGTTACCATACATGCAGGATAATGCATATAACTTAATTTCTTTTCCAGAATGAAAAACTATACTGAATCATGCGACACTCGATATTTCCCCAAAAGCCAGATACAGTCATTCGTGTCATGATGGCATGGAAACCGTTAAAAGAATCAATAACAATTCAACCACAAAAGTTAGACAGTGTAGAACGTGAGGGATTTACAGTTGTTGAATGGGGTGGAACAGAATATAAATCAGTAATATTTCTCAAAAAGCATACTTCTGTTATACTAAGGAACAAGGAGAATGAATAAATGAAGATAAGAAAGTTTTTACTTGGCTTAATTGCCATGGCACTTCTTTGTGTAATTTCACCTGTACATGCAGAAGAAACAAATGCTGATTTTGATCAGTTTATGAAAGATAAATTCATCGAACTGATGGAGAGTGATTATACATCACTACATTTTCGCATTAAAGGATTATGAGAAAATATGGTATTACAAAACCACAACCAACGATTGGTGAACCACCTACGATTGATAACTCAGAGAGTATTGCAAAGGTGGAAGAAACTTTAAAGGCATTAGAACAGTTTGATTATGATACGTTGTCTGATGTACAACAACATGACTACGATACATATAAGTATTACTTAGAAAGTACTCGTGAGTTATTAAACTATCCAATGTTTGATTTCCAGTTCTTACCAAACCGTGGTATTCAAAGCAATCTGATTACAAACTTTACAGAGTTTATTTTCTATAAGCAGGAAGATATTGACGACTATCTATCAGTATTAGAGAGCGTTCCAGCATATATTGAAGGAGCATTAGAAGTCACTCGTACACAGGTAGCTAATGGATACTTCATGACAGATGCTGCTCTGGATAGCACATTAGATGGTATTGCAAAGTTTGTTGCAAAGACAGATAACAATCCACTCATTCAAATCTTTAATCAGAAATATTGATAAGTTTGAAGGTTTGACAGAGGAACAACGTGTTGCATATAAAGAAAAAGAATCGTGACTTTTATCTTAAATACATACATTCCTGAATATCAGAAACTTGCACAAGAACTTGAAACATTCCGTGGAACTCGTACATCTTTAAGCTTATATGACTTACCAGATGGAAAAAGAATACTACGCAGCATTATTACGTTCTAAGTCTAGTTCATCTGCTTCTTTACAAGAACTATTTGAATTAACAGATGAGCAGTTAAAGAAGTTAATTGATGAAGCTAGAAGTTTATACTTGAACGCTAAGAAGTCTGATAACTTAGAAGAAACATTACCAGAGAAAGATCCAACAGAGATTTTAAATACATTACAAGGACAATTACAGGAATTCCCTGAAGGTCCTGAAGTAACATTTACAGCAAGCTACTTAGATCCAGTTCTGTTGCCAATGATGGTATTGTGGCATATTACATGCAGCCACCAATCGATGACATTGTAAACAACGTTATCAAGATTAATGGTGCTAACGTAAATTCAACGAATGAAATGTTTACTACTTTAGCACACGAAGGTTTCCCTGGACACTTATTCCAGATTACTTGGTATTTGAATACAAATCCAAATCCATTACGTACACAGCTCAGCAATATTGGTTATACAGAAGGTTGGGCAATGTACTGTGAAGATGTTGCTTGGGCATATTCTGAGTTAAATGATGGTGCAAAGGAAGAAAATCGTATCAATACAAACCTAAACTACATCTTACCTGCACAGGCTGATTTCTTAGTAAATGGTATGGGATGGGATGAGAAGAAGTTAGGAAAGTACTATGAATCATTAGGGATTAAAGTGCGTCAGCAGCATCCAATGTTATTGCGGCTGTAACACAAGAACCAGCTTCTATTGTGCCTTATGGTGTAGGTCTAACATATTACCTTCACTTCCGTGATCAGGCGAAAGCTGCACTTGGCAGAAAGTTTGATGTAGTAGAATTCAACCGTATGTTATTAACACATGGTGATCGCCCATTTGATATCGTACAAAAGGACTTAGAAAAGTATCTTGAAGCTAGTGGTGTAAGTGCTACAACATCTACTTCTAACAAGCCATTTATCAATCCAGGTAAGATTGGTCTTTGGGTATCGTTAGCAGCTACAGTATTAATTTTTAGTTGTTGTATTTATCCGTAAGAAAAAGAAAAATAACTATCAATAAAACTAGTGAAAAAAATCATACCGAAGTGGTATGATTTTTATATAAGAGGAGTACATATTAAAATGGATAATCAATGGACAGAATGGTTGCATCAAGAGTGGAAGAAAGAATACTTCTTGAAGCTATCTGATTTTTTTAAAAGAATGCCTATGAAACAAAAGAGATTTATCCACCAAAACAACAAGTTTTTCTCTGCCTTTCATCATTGTGATTATAAGGATATCAAAGTAGTTATTCTTGGTCAAGATCCATATCACCAAAAAGGACAGGCTCATGGTTTGTGTTTTCTCTGTAAATCCAGGTGTAAAGATACCACCAAGTCTTTTGAATATGTACAAAGAATTACAAAGCAGAATATGGCTATCCAATTCCAAATAATGGATATCTTGTGCCATGGGCAAAACAAGGCGTATTCCTATTGAATACAGTGATGACTGTAGAAGATTCTCATCCACAGAGTCATGCTGGCATGGGATGGGAAACTTTCACGGACCATGTGATTCAAAAAATCAATGAAAAAGAGGAGCCGGTAGTCTTCTTATTGTGGGGAAGAGCAGCTAGAAATAAAGCATGCATGATTGATAAAACGAAGCATCTTGTACTGGAGGCTGCACATCCATCACCTCTGTCTGCATACAATGGCTTTTTTTCGGCTGTAATCACTTCAAGAAAGCCAATGAATTTCTGGAAAATAATCATCGTAAGGGGAATTGATTGGCAGATTAAAGATATTTGATAAATTTCATCAAAAAATGAGTAAAAATCTAGTATATTTTGTGGATTGGTAATGTTCTGATTATCAATATTAGTTTATAATGTAAGCGTATCCATAGTTTTAATAAGGAGGACTTTATGAGATCTAATGCGATGGTTGCGATGATTCTTGCCGGTGGCCGTGGAAGCCGTCTGCATGACTTAACAAAGAAGGTCGCAAAGCCTGCGGTGCATTTTTGGAGGAAAGTATAGAATTATCGATTTTCCACTGAGTAATTGTGCAAATTCAGGTATTAACACGGTAGGTGTTTTAACACAATATGAATCAGTTTTATTAAATGCTTATGTTGCAAAGGACCAGTTCTGGGGTCTTGATACAAACGATGGTGGTGTATTCGTACTTCCACCACGAGAAAGAGATCAAAAGGGTTTTGAAGTATATCGTGGAACAGCGGACGCAATTACACAGAATATTGACTTCTTAGATAGTATGGCACCAGAATATGTACTGATTTTATCAGGTGACCACATCTATAAGATGAACTATGAAAAGATGTTAAAACATCATATCGCAAAGGGTGCTGATGCGACAATTGCCGTATTACAGGTTCCACTAAAGGAAGCTTCTAGATTCGGTATCATGAACTGTGATAAAAATGACATGATTCAAGAGTTTGAAGAAAAGCCTGCACATCCAAAGAGTAACTTAGCTTCAATGGGTATTTATATTTTTACATATAAAACATTGCGTAAATACTTGCTTGAAGATGATAAGAATGAGAATTCCTCACATGACTTTGGTAAGGATATCATTCCTGCATACTTAGATGATAATAAAGTTCTTGCGGCATACCGCTTTAAGGGATATTGGAAAGACGTTGGAACAATTGATTCACTTTGGGAATCCAATATGGATCTGTTGAATAATGACAATACGCTTAACTTAGGTGACCCTGATTGGAAGATTTATACAGAAGATATCAATGCATTACCACAATTTATTGGTGAAAATGCGGTTGTACATAATAGCTATATTACACAGGGGACTGTTGTATTAGGACAGGTTAAGAATTCGGTATTAGGTACCAATTCCTTTATTGATGAAGGTGCTAATATACAAGATTCTGTCATCTTAACGGGCGCTAAGATTGGTGCAGGTGCGAAGATTACACGTTGCATTGTTGCGGATAATGTGGAGATTGGACCTGGTGTTGTCTTAGGCTCAGCGGATAGTGATCATATTGAGTTGATTGCTAAGGATGTTATGGAGTAGGAGGAGAAATCATGAAAGCTTTAGGGTATTATTTCATTTGAAGACAGTTCCGTAAATATTGAGGGACTTGGTGATTTCAGACCTGTTCCAGCAACAGCGTTTATGGGAAGATATCGTATTATCGACTTTATTCTCAGTAATATGACAAACTCTGGTATTGATAGTGTTCAGGTTTACTGTAAAGAAAAACCACGTAACCTAATTGAACACTTAGGAGATGGTCGTCATTACAACATTAACTCTAAGCGTGGTAAGTTACGTATCTTATTTGGTGAAAAAGACATTCTCATCACCTGTATATAATCACGATATTGCAAACTATATCTTGAAACATGCAGTACATTGAGAAAGATAAGAACCCATATGTTGTCATCGCACCAAGCTACTTTATCTATAATATCGACTTTAGCGAAGTATTAGATACACATATTGAAAGTGGTGCAGATATTACAGCACTCTATACAAATACATCTGATGCTAAGACAGCATTCCATGGATGTGATACATTCACAATGGATAAGGATAAGAGAGTTCTTTCTATCGATAAGAACCGTGGAAAGTACAAGACACGCTCTGTTTCCTTAGAAGCATATGTAATGAGAAAAGACTTGTTTATTACATTAGTAAAGACTGGTGCTGAAATTTCATCACTATACTGGTTCAAGGATGTATTGCGTGAAGTAGTAAACGAAGTAGATATTCGTGGATATGCAGTCAAGGGATTTGTTGCATGTATCAACAATCAAAAAGAATACTACCGAATCAACATGCTGTTGAAGGATTACAAGGTTGCCTTTAACTTATTCAAGTCAAACTGGCCAATCTATACGCATACAAATAACTCTAGTCCATCCTTGTTTACAAAGGATTCAGATGTTAGTGCAAGTGTAGTTGCGAATGGTTGTGAGGTAGATGGTACAGTTAAGGATTCAATTATCAGTAGAAACGTAAAGATTGGTAAAGATGCTGTAATTGAAAATAGTATTGTCTTTACCGGGTGCTGTTATTGGTGATGGTGTTCACTCTTGATCATGTCATCGTTGATAAGTACGCAACAATCCATAAAGGTAAAAGAACTTGTTGGAACAGAAGATAATCTGATTTACGTAAAAGCGTAGAGATTGCATCTAGGGAAGCGAGGAGTATTCAATGAGCAGATCAGTATTGTTTGTGGCAGGAGAAGGCTTACCATTTATTAAAACGGGAGGTCTAGCTGATGTTATCGGTAGTTTGCCAAGAACATTAGCGAAGCGTGGTCATGATGTACGTGTAGTTTTGCCTTTGTACAAAAAGATTATTGAGAAAACATTATGATAAGTTAGAAAGACTTGGTACAATTCAAGTTCGTTCTGGATGGATTGATCAACCAGCCACTTTCTATCGTTGTGATGTAGATGGAGTTGTATATTACTTTGTTGAACATCAAGGATATTTTTGAAAAGAGATGGACTATATGGCTATGAAGATGATGGCGAAAGATTTGCCTTTCTTCCAACGTGCTGTATTAGATATGATTTATTTCATTAATTGGTGGCCAAATATTATTCATGAAAATGATTGGCAGACTGGTATGATGCCATTAATGGCACATGCATGCTATGCGGATGATTATCGTTATCAACAAATCAAGCATGTTTATACAATTCACAACTATGGCATTCCAAGGAAACTTTCGGTGTTGAAATGATGGAGAGTTGTCTAGGGACTTGATTACAGTTATTTCGATAATGGTTCCATCAAGTTTGATACAGGTATCAGCTTCATGAAGGCTGCGATTGTATATGCAGACAAGATTACAACAGTATCTCCAACATATGCCGAAGAGATTTCTGACACAAAGCTATGGAGAACGTATGGATTCTGTATTACGTTACCGTCGTGGAGATCTATGGGGTATCGTAAATGGTATTGATACTGTAGCTTGGGATCCAAAGACAGATACACATATTGCAAAAAACTATGATATCAGAAACTATGTATCTGGTAAGAAGGAAAACAAGAAGGCTCTACAGGAAACTCTTGGCTTAGAAGTGAAGAGTGATGTTGCGTTAATCGGTATTGTATCTCGACTAACTGAGCAAAAAGGTATCTATATGATCACAGAGAAGTTACGTGAGATTATGGATCAAAATGTTCAGTTTGTAGTTCTAGGTACAGGTGAAGCAAATGCAGAGAATGCATTTAAGTGGTTAGAGTCTGAATATAAAGGTAGAGCAGTATACTATTGTGGCTATAACGAAGATCTTGCACACCTAATCTATGCAGGTTGTGATATGTTCTTTATGCCGTCCATCTATGAACCATGTGGAATTGGTCAGTTAATTGCCATGCATTACGGTACGCTACCAATTGTACGTGAAACAGGTGGTCTAAAGGATACTGTTCATCCATATAATCAATATACAGGCGAAGGTAATGGCTTCAGTTTCTGGGCGGCAAATCCTAATGACATGATGTATACATTACGTTATGCATTAGAGCAGTATTACAACAATAAGACTGGCTGGAAGGGCTTAGTGAAGAGTGCAATGAATACTGACGTTAGTTGGGATCAAAGCGCAAATCAGTATGAACAGTTGTATTACTCAATTTGTAACTGGGATTAAGTATTCGCTCTTATATATAATAGTAGAGGCAGGATTTTTGTATCCTGCCTCTTTGCCTTTTTAGAATGATATTGTTTTATTGAAATTTAATTGACTTGCATCATTATGTTGAATTACAAGAATGATTTTATCTTGTTTTGAAGCAAGATTATTTAAGTGAGAATAGAATTTATCTCTTGTTTCTGCATCTAGTTCTGCATCTACTTTCATCAATCAGAATTAAAGATACATTTTCTTCTAATACCATTAATTTTGATAATAATACCTTTTTCTTCTCACCACCCAGAAAGTTCATTTTTCATTAATGTGGTGTAGATTAGACATTTGTAATCTAGAGATTATTTTGATCTACTGTATCGGATTTAATTTGTAGAATGATGAAATTTCCTCTAAGTAATTTTTTTAATTGATGTATTCAATACAGGTTCATGTTGGCTGATATAAGCGATGTTCTCATAATAAGAAGATATGCTATATGAAATCGAGTTTTTCATTGTTGATTAGTACTTCTCCTGATGTAGGAGAATATTGATTCAGTAGAATTCGAAATAGTGTTGTTTTTACCAATACCATTTCGCTCCTTTGACTAGTGCGAAAATCACCTTTTCATTAATTTAAGAGAAAAGTGATCCAGAACATTTTTTTGATTTATCTGGATACGAGAAATGTAATATCTTTTAATTCAATTGATAGTAATATCAGAGATAGGTTTATCACCCATATAGTGCTGGTAAATTTCGAATGTCAGAAATATTGGAAAAGCATATACTATTTCTATTAATCTGTTGGAATAGTAGTTCTATTCTCTGTCCTTGTGACATTAGGAAGTTAAATAGAATAATATAGAATGCTAGATTTGGTAATGAGTTTTTGATAAACAGGTAGTGATAATAATATTGATAAGATAAATTGCATCAATGAATTATAGTTTTGCGTGAAATGTACTGAAGAAATAAATCTTCTTGTCTTCTTTGACGGAAGAAGATATGAAATTAATTATTTTAGTTTTGAGTGATGTTTGCAAAAGTAGGATAATAGATTATTTGTTTTTAATGTATTCAACTTTATCGGTATATTCATGCAAGGTGTTATAGTATTCTTTTTAATTTTTGATTTGTTGATGTTGATGATTCAACAATAATTTTTTTCTAGAGACATACGAAATCATAATCCCTACGATGATTGAGAAGAGTAGGAACAGAGAAATAAAAAAAGGTCAATCGTAGCAGAAAAAAATAAGAAGTAAAAATAATTAGCATTGCAGAACAAAGTAATGATGGGATAAAGTTTCCTACAACACGGAATATATTCAGAATATCATTGTACAAAGTATGACTGATTTTTTTGATGAAATCAATATTTTCTAAATTTGCGTGTTATGGATCGATGTTTGACATTGATGAACTAAATAGGCAATATATTCTCCACCAAATTTATCTAAAGAGATTGACCATAATACATTGATGAATGAAGTGCATACTAACAATAGACATAAAAATTACTAAGTATTTAATTATCTCTGTTGAGCTAGTAGAGATATGATTTAAAAATGAGTCTAAAGTAGATGATGGTTGCTAGATTTTGCTAGGGATACTAGGACTGTCATTAGAAAAGATTTACAGAATGATAGTTTGAATTTCTTTTGCGGCTTCTATAAAATATGAAACAATTATCTTCATAAAGTAACTCTCCTATTAGCAAATATAGAATATGATTTAAGAACATTGTATCATTGAAAGTGATAAGTTTTTCTTAATATTTATACGATGGTTTTTTTAGCATTGTGTAAGAAGAAGTGGAGATATCTATATGAAAAAAGCAATACTATTTGACCTAGATGGTACATTATTACCAATGGATCAGGATATATTTGTGAAAACATATTTTGGATTAATGGCGAAGAGAATGGCTCAGTTTGGATATAAACCGGATGAGTTAATCCATACGATTTGGACTGGTATTACAGCTGTTATAAAAAATGATGGAACACTAACAAATGAGGATTTGTTTTGGAAGTGCTTTTGCGGAAGTGTATGGGGATGAACAACAAGAGAATGACCGTGTGAAAATTTGATGAGTTTCTATCGTGAAGATTTTCCTAAAGGTACAGAGTGCTTGCGGTTTTCAACCGTTTGCGAAAGAAATGATTCAATTTGCTAAACAGCAAGGATATAGAGTTGTGCTTGCAACGAATCCTTTATTTCCTAGAATTGCGACAGAGGAAAGAATTCGTTGGGCAGGGCTAGAACCAAGTGATTTTGAGTTAGTTACTACTTATGAAAATAGTCATGCATGCAAACCTAGTCTTTTATATTATCAAGAGATACTAGATACTTTAGGTTTAGAGGGTGGTGAATGCTTGATGGTTGGTAATGATATTGGCGAAGATGGCGTTGTAAAGCAATTAGGTATGGATATCTTTTATATTACAGACTGTTTGATCAATCCGGATGGGATTGACATGGAACATGAATTGCATGGGAAGCTTTTGAGGATTTGAAGGAGTATATTTCGAAGAGCATAATAGAGAGGGTGGGTAATATGTTAAAGACAAAGGGTAGATGCATTGCATTTGCTTTTAATAGCGACTTGGTATATTGTGTTTCATTTCTGTTAGTAGATACAGGATCAGCGATGTTTCTAGCTCATTTGATTGTAAATCCTGATTTCTTTCGCTCATAGGTGGATGGATTTATGGGAAAAGGCATGTGGTTTTGATTGGTTGATTCTTTAGGCTTTGTGACGTATCCTATTTATTCCGGTTAGTTTATTTCCATTTGGATGGACAGTGGGGATTGTATGATTTATCCAGGAATTTATGTCAGTTTTTAATGGGCGTTGGGAATGGTAGTTGGTAAGATATTTTCAGAAGAAAAAAAGTGGTCTAGTCAGAAAGATTTGATTAGACCATTTGTTATTTTTACACAAAATAAAATTATATAAGAATTTTTGGAAAGCGCTTTTCTTTTGATAATCTTTAAGAAAAAAATGTCTTAAAACACTCATTATTTGCGTTTCTTCATTTTCAAGTTTGGCTGCAAGTGTTATAATTTCAGCAGTACATAGGGAGGATAATTTCAAATGTCTAAAGTTACTGTAAAAAGACTTAGATGTTAAAGGAAAACACGTCATTGTTCGTGTTGACTTCAACGTTCCACACAAGGGAAAATGTAATCACTGATGATAATCGTGTTCGTGCAGCATTGCCAACAATTAATTATCTTACAGAAAATGGAGCAAAGGTATTACTTTTGAGCCACTTAGGTAAGATTAAGACTGATGAAGATTATGCAAAGAACGACATGTCTATCGTTGCGGATTGCTTAGCTTCCCTACAGAGTGCACCTGTTAAGTTTCGTTAAATGCTACTCGTGGTGCTGAACTTGAAGAAGCAGTTGCTGCTCAGGAAGAGGGTTCTATCGTATTGATGCAGAACACTCGTTATGAGAAGGGCGAAACAAAGAATGATGAAGAGTTAGGTAAATACTGGGCTTCATTAGGCGATTTATTCGTAGAAGATGCATTTGGTTCTGTACACAGAGCTCACGCATCAACAGTTGGTATTCCCAACACATATTCCTTCAGCTTTAGGTTTCTTAGTTGAAAAGGAAGTTAATGTTTTAGGTAAGGCAGTTAATGATCCACAAAGACCATTCGTTGCTATCTTAGGTGGTGCGAAGGTTTCTGATAAGATTGGCGTTATCGAAAACTTATTGAAGATTGCAGATAAGGTATTAATCGGTGGAGGAATGGCTTATACATTCTCAGCTGCTAAAGGTGGCAAGATTGGTACATCTTTATTAGAAGCTGACAAGATGGAATTAGCTAATGAATTCATGAACAAGGGTGAAGGTAAGTTATTCTTACCTGTAGATACAGTTGTTGCAAATGACTTCTCTAACCCAACAGAAATCAAGACAGTACCTGCTGGAGAAATTCCAGATGGCTTCATGGGCTTAGATATCGGTCCTGAAACAATCAAGAAGTTCCAAGATGAATTAGTTGGTGCTAAGACAGTATTCTGGAATGGACCAATGGGTGTATTCGAAGATGAAAGATTTGCTAAGGGTACAATCGCTATCTGCGAAACATTAGCTAACCTTGAAGGTGCTACAACAATCATCGGTGGTGGTGACTCTGCTTCTGCTGCTAAGAACTTAGGTTTCGCAGAGAAGTTCAGCCACATCTCTACAGGTGGTGGAGCATCTCTAGAATATATGGAAGGAAAGGAACTCCCAGGAATCGCTATTATTCCTGAGAAGTAAGGAAAAGAAACATGACAAGAAAACCAGTAATTTTTGGTAACTGGAAAATGAACAAGACACCTTCAGAAGCTGCTGAGTTCATGAAGGGTATTGAAGAAGTATTAACAGGCACAGAAGCTGCTGATTATGGTATCGGTGCTCCATACGTAGACTTAGACGTTTGCGTTAAGGCTGCTAAGAACTTATTAATCGCTGCTGAAAACTGCCATGAAAAGGATTCTGGCGCATACACAGGTGAAGTATCTGTTCCAATGTTAAAGGAAATCGGTATTACATACTGCATTATCGGTCACTCCGAAAGACGTACATATTACAACGAAACAGATGCTGCTTGTGCTGCTAAGTGCAAGAGATTATTCGCTGACAACATCACACCTATCTTATGTGTAGGTGAAACAGAAGCTGAATACGATGCTGGTAAGACTGAAGAAGTTGTTAAGTCTCAGTTAGCTGGTTCTTTAGCTGGATTAACAGCTGAAGAAGTATCCAAGATGGTTATTGCTTACGAACCAATCTGGGCTATCGGAACAGGTAAGAGTGCTGATGTAAATACAGCTGAAGCTTGCTGCAAGCTAGTTCGTGAAACAGTGAAGGGCTTATATGATGAAGCAACTGCTCAAGCAGTTCGTATCCAATACGGTGGATCTGTTAAGCCAACAAACATCAAGGAATATATGGCTTGCGAAGACATCGATGGTGCGTTAATCGGTGGTGCATCCTTAAAGGTTGAATCCTTCAAGGAAATTATTGACGCTACAAAATAGGTTCTTACTCAGCTTAGCTGAGAGAATATGTTTTAGGTTATCATAGGAGGAAAAATTTAGATGCCTAATTTTATTGATCCAATTGCTGAAGTGCATGCACGTGAAGTCTTAGACTCCCGTGGAAATCCAACAGTAGAATGTGAAGTTACAACTGAGTCAGGTGCTTGGGGACGTGCTATCGTTCCATCAGGTGCTTCTACAGGTGAACGTGAAGCTTTAGAGCTTCGTGATGGAGACAAGAATCGTTACCTTGGAACAGGTACATTAAAGGCTGTTGCTAACGTAAATGAAAAAGATTGCTCCAAAAAGTTATCGGTTTAAATGTATTTGACCAGAACTTAATTGATAAGACAATGCTTGATCTTGATGGAACACCATTCAAGAGCAACCTTGGTGCAAATGCTACATTAGCTGTTTCATTAGCTGCTGCTCGTGCTGCTGCTGATGCTTGTGGCTTACCATTATACAAGTATATTGGTGGTGCAAACGCTAAGGTATTACCAATCCCAATGATGAACGTATTAAACGGTGGTAAGCATGCTGATTCTTCTGCAGACTGCCAAGAATACATGATTATGCCTGTAGGTGCTAAGAACTTACACGAAGCAGTTCGTATGGGTTCTGAAGTATTCCACAACTTAAAGAAGGTATTAAAGTCCTACAAGTACAACACAGCTGTAGGTGATGAAGGTGGATATGCTCCATCATGCGTACCTGGAAACAACGGTCCATTAGAGACATTAGGTAACGAAGGTCCATTAGCTTTAATGGTTGAAGCTGTTGAGAAGGCTGGCTACAAGTTAGGTGAAGAAATCTGCTTTCGCTATGGACTTAGCTGCTTCTGAATTCTACAACGCTGAAAAGGGTGTTTATGAATTAACACGTTCTGGTGAAGGTGATAAGACATCTGAACAGATGATTGACATGTTAGCTTCATGGGTAGAGAAGTATCCATTAATCTCAATCGAAGACGGTTTAGCTGAAAACGACTGGGATGGTTGGGTTAAGTTAACAGAACGTTTAGGCGAAAAGGTTCAGCTTGTTGGTGATGACCTCTTCGTTACAAACACAACATATATCAAGAAGGGTATTGAATTAAAGGCAGCTAACGCTGTATTAATCAAGGTTAACCAGATTGGTACATTAACAGAAACATTAGATTCTATTGAAATGGCTAAGGAAGCTAAGTACACAGCAGTTGTATCTCACCGTTCAGGTGAATCTGAAGATTCAACAATCGCTGACTTAGTAGTTGCTACAAACGCTGGCCAGATCAAGACAGGTTCTATGAGCCGTACAGACCGTATCGCTAAGTACAACCAGTTGATGAGAATCGAAGAAGAATTAGGGTGAAGTTGCAGAATACCGTGGAAGACAGGCTTTCTACAACGTTAAGGCTCTTTCTTCAAAAATAAGAATGATTTGAAAAAAAGTTCACTCATATGTGAACTTTTTTTCATAAATATAGATTTTTGTATAGACTATGAATTTACTATTGGTATAAATTCATAGTAAATATGATAATATAATCAATAGCTATTTATGGCCTCCTCTCTAGTTCATTTCTTTCTTAGCAAAAAGATAATAACATGAGAGGTTTTTTTTTTTTGAAGGTACCCAAGTATCTTTATATATTATTTGTGTTGTTTATTCTTTTCAATACTCCATCCAATGATCCAACCAATCACGAGTAGATAATTTTCGATTGCTCCTACTAGATTAACGGTTTCATGCATTTGTAAATAATGAATGAAATGATTTGTACCAATACCAATACCACCAAGAATCAAAGCGAGTAGGATGGATTGTAAATAAATCCAATTGTAATGACGGTATGTAGTAATTAATATTACAAGGACTGCTATATTCCAAAAACCAATTTCTCTTTGCCATCCTGTTGAGATACCATATGCCGCATGACTACCCATATATTCTGGTGCGAAGATTTGAAGAACTGCAGCACCAGATATCGCAATGATTAAAATGATAAATAATATACGTAAGAGAAGATTCATTCGCTGTTGTTTCATGTTGTAGACCTCCTAAAAATATAGAAAATAGTAATCTTACACGGAAGCACTTGTCAAGACAGGCCAAATAATTCGTGTATGAAATTCCCAAAAAAATACAAATAATTTATCATGATGGATTCCCTTAAAAAAAGAATTGAATGATACTATTAGAGTAGGAGGATTTCAAAGATGAAATTTATTGATGAAGCACGTGCGTATCAAGATAATATGATTGAAGATTTACGACAGCTTGTAAAGATTGAATCCGTACGTGATGACGCTGCTGCAACAAAAGAAGCACCTTTTGGACCAAACATTGCAAAGTGCTTAGACAAAGCATTAGAGATTGGTAAACGTGATGGTTTTAAAGTTGAGAATGTAGATGGTTATGCTGGTGTAATTCAGTATGGTGATTTAGAAGAATCTGTTGGTGTACTTGGGCATTTAGGATGTTGTGCCTATCGGTGATGGCTGGACATTTGATCCACTTGGTGGAGAAATCAAAGATGGCTATATCATGGGTAGAGGTACTTGTGATGATAAGGGTCCTGCAATTGCGGCGTATTATGCAATGAAGATTTCTAAAGGACAAGGGCTATAAAGCTAAAAACATAATATTCAAATGATTTTGGGTACAGATGAAGAAAATACATCTGCTGGGTATTCTTTACTATAAGAAAGTACGTAAGAATCCAATTATGGGTATCGTACCAGATGCAGACTTCCCATGTATCTATGCAGAAAAGGGTATCTTAGACTTTTTCTGCACAAGGCAAAGATTGACTCTTGTATCAAGTATATGAAGTCTGGTACTGCATTTAATGTAGTTATCAGTAAGGCGGATGTTATCGTTGATAAGCCGCTTGCCAAGGACTATTTTGAGAAGTTCTTACTTGCAAATGAACTAACTGGTGAATGTCATGAGGATGAAGCTGGATCACATTACCATATTGATGGTAAGCCATTCCATGCATCTCGTCCTTATATGGGTGTAAATGCGGCTGTGAAGATGTTTGAATTTGTTGGTAGTTGCTATAACGATGAATTCAGCTTAAACGCTGTGAAGTTATTCAAGGATCCATATGGTGTTGGATTAAAGGTTGCGTATGATGGTGCATACATGGGACCTCTAACCTTCAATATGGGTAAAGCTAATATTGAAGATGGTCAGGTGTACTTTGCATTAGATTATCGCTATCCAAATGAATGTGAAGGTAGTGATTTACTAAAGAGAAGTGCAGATATCATCAAGGAAGTATTACATATTGAAACTGAACTTGTAGATGATTCTAAGTGGTTATTAAATGACCCTAACAGTGAACTGATTCAAACTTGCTTGAAGCACTATCGTGCATTTAGTGGTGATACTTATACACCTCCTCTACGTATCGGTGGTGGTACATATGCTCGTAGTTTTGATAACTTTGCGGCATTTGGACCTATTTTCCCAACGCGTGAATATGCGTCATGGGTAGGTGCTGAACATGAAGCAGATGAAGGATTTGAAATTGAAACAATGATTCTTGCTTGTGCAATTTACGCAAATGTTCTATTTGATTTAGCTTGTGAACAATAAGAACTAAATAATTTAAATTAGGAAGTATCTACGGATACTTCCTTTTATGATGGATAATCCATGTGCGAATGGTGTAATTATGTGGTTAAATAATAGGTATGAAAACAACCAAGAATTTACCAGAACAAGATAGAGTATTTTCATTGCGCTACTATTGGCATGGGTTACCAGAAATTTTGTATTATCAGATTCCTGCAAAAATCATTCTATTTATGATGGTTTCTTTTGCGGAGGGAATCCTTGGTTCTATTATGAACTTAACAGGTATATACTCTGTCAGTAGTGGGGAACTTCCATCATTACTACGCAGTTGGTATGGTTGGGTTGTTTTAATTGCTTTAACAATATTATTTACGATATATATGGCACTTGATATTATCATACTGATTTTTATTAAGTCGTAATATTCTATACAATCAAAAAGAAAAAAGATGAAGGGAAATCATCTCTACTGCAGTTCGCATATCTCGAAAGTTTATTAACTTTAGAGGTTGTTTAGTTGGAATGTATTTTGCGGTGATTATTCCACTGAATACCGCAATGATAGGCTTGCGTCTAACAAAACATGCGGTACCACAGTTTATTTATTCTGTCATACGTTCAAACCATGTATATATGCTTGCATATATTATTTTTAGTATTGCTTTTTAGACTTTGTTGGCATTATTCATGTATTTTACTTTCCATGGAGTTCTTTTTGATAACTATTCACTAGCTACATCCATGCATGAATCCCGAAGTTTATTTTTCAAGAATTGGAAGAGAATTGTTTTGTCGTACTTTAAATTCTTTGGCATGTTCTTATTGATACTTGTAGTAGGGAGTAGTAAGTATTATTGTTATACCGTACTATGTATCACATTGGTTTATGCAAGCGAAATTCTGGTATCACTATCTGATTATTATGGTAGTGATTATGGGTCTTATTTTTATCTTCTTATTTACAATGATATTTATTCAGGCACAAGCAATGTGTATCACCCGTGTCTATGATGAATGTACACTTGCGGGTTATCAAGAAGAAAAGTTTACAACACCTGTTCTTTTCCAAAAGAGTTTCCGCTTTGTTATATCGATAAGTCTCTTGGTATCACTTGTATTAGGTTATGTTGGTGCGATGATTTTTCGATGATCTTATTCCCAAAGGAATATGCAACAGAAGTAATTGCACATCGCGGTGGCGGAGATTTATCGACAGAAAACACAGTAGAGTCAATTCGTGCTGCAATAGAGGCTGGTGCTACTGCATCCGAAATAGATGTTCAAAGAACTGCAGATGGTCACTATGTTATCTTTCATGATAATACGCTAAAACGTTTATGTAATGATCCACGTACAATACAGGAGCTCACGCTAGAGGAGATAAAAAAACTCAGAATTACTGCCCCCGATGGGCATCAGGTGAGAATCGCAACCTTAGAAGAGATACTAAATACTGCAAAAGATGAAATTAAACTCTATATTGAATTAAAGGGAAAGAGTGCAGGTATGCAGATGGCAAATGATGTCTATCAAATGCTTGTAGAAAGAGATATGGTTAATCAAGTACGTATTATCAGTTTGAATGCAAACTTGATTACACAAGTTGAGAGAACCTATCCTGATGTAGAAACAGAGTATCTATGCTTTATTGCCTATGGAGAAATAGAGACGATGGAAGTGGATGCGGTTGGGTTGGAAGAAGAATTAGCAACTTCACAAAGAATTGATAACCTACATGAAGCAGGGAAAGAAAGTGGACGTATGGACTGCAAATTCCTTTGGATCAATTATACGCTTTATGGTGTCAGATGTAGATGGTATTATCACAGATAGCGTTCAACTGGCATTGAATATTAGAGATGGAAAGAGTGATTTACCTGACTTTTACAAGGTTGCTACGAATTTTCTTCCCACAATTCTAATATGCATGCATGTATTTGCTAGTGATATATGTCTCAAATAATTTTATAATGTATTAATTTTCTTACAATCAACATTGATGTATAATAAAAACCACTGTAAAGATAAGGTGAAATCATTCCTGACTTTATAGTGGTTTTAATAAATATAAAAAGGGAGATAATATGGAAAAACTTCATTCGTAAATTTAACAAAAGAGAAAACTCTGATTAATAAAGTATTCCTTGCATTATTATGCAGCCAGTTGGCAATCATTCTAGCTTCATTCTTTAAGATTGCAGTATTGCCAAGCTTTGGAAAACTAAATCTATACGCAATGGCTAGTATGGCAACACTATTTTTGATTTCATCAGTCATTGAAATAGTGTTTACATTAAAGAAAAAAATGAAAAAAGTATTTATTACACTTAGAGTTGTTAACTTGTTATGGCTATTTAGTTTAATTGGACACTTGTAAAGCAAATTGAAGATTTACAAAAGACAGAATCGTTGTTAGATTTTGGTGCTGGTGTGGTAGAGAACCTATATTCATGGTTATCATTTGGTATTGTTAATTTCTCAATCCCTAGATCTGGATATTCTTATTTATTAGGTACAGTCAATGTTATTCGCATTCTAGCGGATATTAGTTTAGTTATCTTACTAATATATGTATATTTAAGATTTTTCAAAAAAGGATGAATTTGATACGACACCATGTATTGAAGGTAGTTTAATTGCAAAGTTGCAGACTGCATATAATCTAGATAAGGTTGTAACAGGAGCGAGTATTGCATTAATTATTTCACCATTCTTGAGATTTATGAGTAATGGTCGTATTGAAGTACCTGCATTCGGTACAAGACCATTCGTTGCATCAGCGATGATAGCTCTTGGTAGTATTTGTGATTCGTGGTGTACTTGTAAAAGATGAACAGAAATTAGAGAAATCTATCCTTATAGCGCTAATTTCATTTATCATTTGGAATCCAATCTTTGCGTTTCGTCAGGGTGGTGGTATAGGATATCTATTATATTTAGCTGCGATTATTACACTTGGTGTTGTCTATATTAAACGTCATGAAGGAAAGAAAGTAGTAGAAGTACAGTCTGTAAAACAAGAAGAAACTACAAACACCTGAAGAGTCAGTAAAGGCAACAGAAACTGTTACAGTGGAAGAACAGGCTGTTAAAGACGAGCAACCAGCTGATAAAGAAGAATCAAAAGCCTGAAGAAACTATCCAGGAAGAGAAAACTGTAGTTGAAGAACAGCCTGTTAAGGATGAGGGTGTTGTAAATGAAGAAACTTCTAAATCAGAAGAAGAGGATTCTGAGAAGAAGTAAAGTGGTATTGGACATCAATATAAAGCGATGTTATAATACTGTGGCAAGCGAAAGGAGCTTTTTAGATGCTTAACGCTATATTAATGGTTGTATCGGCTTTGCTGATTATTTTATCACTATTACAGGGTGGAAAATCTGACGGTATTTCTAGTGCATTCACTGGAAATGGCGGTTTAAATCTATTTGCCAACACAAAGGAAAGAGGATCTGAGAAGGTCATTTCTAATCTAACGTTGGTACTTGGAATTGCATTTTTTGCTTTAGTTATCGCGATAAGAGTGATTAAGTAACCGGTGAAAGCCGGTTTTTTCTTACGAAGAGACATTTGGTTTATCAGATATTGCTTATTTACAGAAGATTAAGAATAGATACAGCTTCAATAAGCTGTAACAGAAAGAAGAATTATGGAAAAATTTAAAAGAAACGACTATTAGAATATATTGAAAATCATCCTAAAGAAGAATCGTAAAGTGGACGATATTTTAAGTGCACTTGGAATGACTTCTTCATCAGACTTCGTGAAAGTAAGCCAAGCATTATCTGAATTAGAAACAGAATTACTATTATTTAGAGCAGATGACAACCAATATTTAACACAAAAAAACAGGCTGGGTGTAGTGACTGGTAAAATTTCTATCAATCGTTCGGGACTAGGTTTTGTAGACTGTGAGGATAGGGAATCCATTAAGATTGATCCTACAGATCAAAATACTGCATTGGATGGAGATACTGTTCTTGTTCGTTGCAAGCCTTGGGAAACGTATGGCCAGGTTTCTAAGAGTTATTGCACGTGCTAAGGATTTTATGATTGGTACATTCTTACCACGTGGAAAGAGGCTAAAGTTTATTCCTGATGATGAAAAGTTACAGGATAAGCTATTGACTGTAAAATATGATCAGGATTTTCTTCCTGTCGAGGGAATGAAGGTTCTTTGTCGTATACAGAAGTATGGTACTGCAATTGTTGTATACGTTGAACGTGTCATTGGTTATAAGGATGATCCAGGCGTAGATATTCTTGCGATACTTCTTGACCATGATATTGATCCGCAATTCCCTGAAACTGTTATGGAAGAGGTTAAAACAATTCCCCAGGAAATTCAGGAAAGTGAAAAGAAAGACCGCATTGATTTAACAAATGAAACAATCGTTACAATTGATGGTGATGATTCTAAGGATTTTTGATGATGCTGTGAGTGTAACTCCTGTTGAAAATGGTTGGGTATTAAAAAGTATCTATCGCGGATGTATCACATTATGTAACAGAAGGATAGTGCTTTAGATAAAGAAGCTCTTGCGCGTGGTTGTTCAACATACGTAACAGATAGAGTTGTACCAATGTTGCCCACATGAATTAAGTAATGGTATCTGTTCCTTAAATCCATATGTAGAAAGATTGACAATCACATGTCAGATGAATGTTGATTTTAATGGTAAGATTTCTGAATACTCTGTATATCCAAGTGTAATTCGTTCTACAGAACGTATGACATATGCAAATGTAAATAAGATTCTTGACGGTGATGAAAAACTTCAGGAGGAATATAAGCATTTAGGTAATCTATTCTTTGATTTAAGAGATTGTGCTGATGCAATTCGTGCAAGTCGTACGGCAAAGGGTGCAATTGACTTCGATGGAACAGAAACAGTTGTGGAAGTTGATGAGAATGGTCGTCCAATTGATGTACATGCACGCATAAGTGGTCATGCAGAAAGAATGATTGAAGACTGTATGATTGCGGCCAATGTATCTGTGGCAAACTATATGAAGTGGTTAGATGTACCATCTATCTATCGTATTCACGAATCTCCAACCGCAAAGAAGATGAAAGAATTTGTTCGTATCTCGGAAGGTATGGGACATAAACTAGTATTAGGTAAAACAGCAATTTATCCAAATGAATTACAGAGATACTTAGCATCAGTACACGATATTCCTGAATATCCAGTATTAAGTACTATGCTACTAAGATGCATGCAAAAGGCAAGATATGATGCTTCTTGTGTTGGACATTTTGGTCTAGCAGAAGATGAGTATCTACACTTCACTTCTCCAATTCGTCGTTATCCAGACTTGATTGTGCATCGTATGCTACGTAAGTATTGTTTCCAAGCAAATGATAACTTAGAACAACGTGCAATTGATTTAGAAAAATGCAAAGAACAAGCCGAACATGCAAGCATTCGTGAAAGAAACAGTCAAGATGCAGAATATGCATGTGAAGATATGAAGATTGCTGAATACATGCATGAAAGAATTGGTAAGACTTACTCTGGTATTATTTCAAGTATTACAAGTTTTGGGAATGTATGTAAAACTAGAGAATACTGTAGAAGGTATGATTCGTGTTGCAGACTTAGATGATGACTATTATGAGTTTAATAAAGATCGTTTTGAACTTGTGGGTCAAAAGACGTAAGAAGACATATCGTATCGGTATGCCTATAAAAGGTAACAGTTGCTGATGCAAATAAAGATGCAGGTACTGTTGATTTTGCAAATTGCAAAAAAACCCTTCTAAATTTACTTCGGGACGTAATCGTTTTCTCAAACGATCATCGTTCAACATCATCACGTAAGCCAAGAGATGATAAGAAAGTTCGGTGATAAAGAAATTTAGTAAAAAAAAGAAGTTTGGTGATAAAAAAATTTGGAGATAAGAAGGATAACAAATCATTTCTCATCTTCCAAACGTGGTAAAATTTGATGGTTCAAAACCAGCGACATGCAAAAACAAGGTGATAAGAAAGCCTTTCTTTAAAGGGAAAATCAACCGGAAGGAAGATGACGCATGGCAGAAAAGACGCATGAAAAAACAGTAGCCCTAAATAGACGTGCTTCACACGACTACTTCCTTGAGGAGAAGTTCGAGTGTGGTATTGTGTTTGACGGGTACAGAGATTAAATCAGTTAGACAGGGAAAGATTCAATTTCAAGATTCCTATATCTCAATTTATCGTGGTGAAGCTTGGATTAAAGGGAATGCATATCTCTCCTTACAAGTATGGAAATATCTTTAACGTTGATGAAACTCGTGATCGAAAGCTACTATTACATAAGTTAGAGATATTTCCGTTTACATCAAAAAGTAAAAGTTAAAAGGTTATACTCTAATTCCTGTACGCATGTACTTGAAGGATGGGAAGAGCCAAACTTGAAATTGCATTAGCGAAAGGGTAAAGATCTCTACGATAAGCGTGAAACAGAGAAATTACGCGATGCGAAACGTGCAATGGAAAAAGCGCTAAAATTACATTAATCAAAAAGTCGGAATTCAAAATTGGGTTTCGATTTTTTATACACTATAATCTAGTGTATCAATTCAGTGTATAATATCGTATAATCCAGATAGAAAAATGATAGTGGAGTATACGATATGAAAAACGACCAAAGATAGTGTTTTTTGAATATATACAGAAAGAACTAATGACAAATGATGCGTGCAAGCAAGGTATCAATACCAATGTGATTGCACAGCATTTTGGACTTCAGAGATCAAATATCTCAACAATTCTAAATGAGTTAGTAAAAGAAGAGCGTTTGAGTAAAACAAATACAAGACCAGTTTTGTACTATTTGCCACAAAAAGAAAACAAAGAGATCTATAATGCAGGAAAAACTTTTTAATCGGTTCAGATGGGAGTCTTGCAAATGCAATTCAGGTTGCGAAAGCAGCTATTTTGTATCCAAATAAGAGCTTAAATGTGTTGGTGACAGCCAAAGCCTGGATGTGGTACGACACACTTCGTATACGGAATGTATTTCTTTGGAAAAGAATCAGGAATATTTAAAAGCAGATAAGCCACTATTTAAGATTAATTGTCGCCATTATAAGGATAATATCGATAAGTTAAATGATATTCTTTTTAGACCTGATGATATGGAAAAAATCCCTTTTTGCCCAAGCAAGAGGTGGAATGTTATTTATTGATAATGTAGATTTATTAGATTCTACAGGAAAAAGTAAATTATCGAACTTCTTGGAATTTGGAGTTGTATATAGCGAAATTAGCGGTCAAAGTCTAGATTGTAATCAAACATTTTTGGGTCGTATCATGTGGTCCAAAATGGACTTGCAGAATTATCACGGAAAAATTCCGATGATTATCAACCTTCCAAGTCTTGCAAGTCGTCCGATCAAAGAAAAAAACTTGCAATTATAAACTTCTTCTTTACGACTGAAGCGAATAATGCCAAACGTAATATCGAAGTTAAACGAGAAGTATTAGATGCATTATTACTGACAGAATTTCCATATAACATAAGAGGGTTAGAAATGGAAATTAAACGTGCCTGTGCAACATCATGTGTACGAGTTATGGATGACCCAAATTCCAATATTGAGGTGACGATTCATGACTTTAGTGCAGATGTACAGAAGAGTCTTATGCGCATGCGTATTCAAACTACAGAGTTCAATGACATTTTGGGGACATAATCTTTATTTATCTATAATTGCGACCAAGATTATCAGATGGTTGAAAATGATAAGTCACGTGATTTGTATGAGGAAATGCGTATACAATATGCGGAACTTGTAAAAGCATGGAATTGATAAAGATACGATTCATCACGTAGTAAATAGCCATGTAACAAATCTATTCAAGCGTTATAACTACTATCAGAGCTTTTAATAATGATTATGACATTGAGCAATTATCTAAGATTGTAGATGATAAGATTATCCATATGGTTACAAAAAAATCATAAAAAGCATGCAAGCATGAATTACAAAGAGATATTAAGCAACAGGTATTCTATGGTTTATGTTTACATATGAATTCATTATTAACAGCGAAATTAGATAACTCACGTATCGAAGATAATCAAGTTGTTCATATCATTCAAGATTATCCAAAAGGAATATGCAATCTCAAATGAACTAGCGCAGATGTTTAGAGAAGAATTTGGTATTGAACTTCCAATCCATGAAATCGTTATTATTACAATGTTCCTAATTAAAGATGAAGAGGACACAAAGGGACATCCAGTACTTCTTTATATTTTCCATGGAAAAGGTGTAGCTTCATCATTAAGTGAAGTAACAAGTACACTCACACATACAAACAATGTGTATTCCTATGATCTTTGTTTAGAAAAGGATTCTAAAGAAGCCTTTACAGAAATTAAAGAATTAATTACACGTATTGATGATGGACAAGGAATTATCGTCATTTATGATATGGGTTCTATTAAGACGATGTTAGATACGATTTCGGAAGAACTGAATATCAAGATTCGCTATATCTATTTTTCCAATTACATTAGTAGGATTGGATGTTGCACGTAAATGTGTACAAGAAGAAGATTTAGATTATGTGTATCATACAACGATGCGTGAATTAAAGAATATGATGCATATTAGTGATTCTAGAAAAGAAATTATCATTACACTTTGCCATACTGGCGAAGGTGGTGCATTCCAGTTAAAACAATATATTGATCAACATTCTAATCTTGGTATCAAGACAGTGCCACTTGCGATATCTAGACGTGAAGAACTGATTCAACAGGTGATGGAATTAAAGAAGATTTATCGTGTTCACTGCTTTGTTGGAACATATGATCCTAAACTGTTAGGAATTCCATTTATTTCAATTACAAAGGTATTTGAAAATAAACCTACTGACATTGATAAGATTCTGATGTTTGAGCCTATCCAGTCAAAAACAGCTGGACTATGAAGCGGTATATACTTTCTTAGATGAACAATTTAAATATATATCCGTTTCTAAATTAAAGACGACTCTGCCATCTATTATTGATGAGTTTGAAACTATCTATTCTTTAAACACTGATCAAAAAAAGCAGGTCTATTCGTACATATTGCTTGTCTATTAGAAAATACAAAAGCAAGGTGTAAGACAAAGCTGGGATAAGAAGATAGATGAAATTCTTGATGAGTATCCAGATGATTTTAAGATTGTATCTAAGATATTAAAACCTTTAGAAAAAAAGCTTTTAAAGTTATTATTGAAGATAATCATATCGCAACAATTATTATGATATTAAAGAAGTTATAACAACATGCATACATAAAAAGAGCAGGAGTATTCCTGCTCTTAATTTATAATCGTCTGTATTGCCAAATTTCTTTTGAAGAAAAGAACGAAGTACTTTTATGTTTTTCGGGTTGAGGCATATGGAAGGTCTGAATACCTTCACGCTTATTTAAGATATCATTACGCATGTCATATAGCGTACGGGACATTCTTCCGAAAACTAATCCATTGGTAGAATGATCTAACAAGGAAATTTTTTGTTCTAATTCATCATCATGTCCGCTAACGAACTGTTCAAAATCAATCTTTAGACCATCCTTTGTTTCTTCTGTATGATAAGTGACACTGAATAAAACTGGTCATAGAACGCATCGTAGATTGATATACACTACCACGCTGGTATTCATCTATCGTTACTTTGCATTGAGCAGGCTTATTATCATAAGTAAGTCCTTTTTAATTGCACTCTTTTCAATTTTCTTTTTGAGGATTTTTGGATATTTTTCCAAAAACCTGTTCTTCAAGATAGTCATAGAACTCATCTGAAGTAATATTAAATGTTCTTGTTAGTTTCATGGTTGTATTATAACATGCAAAAGAAATACTTTTTTTGTTTTTCCATTCACTTTGTGTTTAGTGTATACATGATTCCTATAATTTAAACACTAGCTATTTTTTTGATAACAAAAAAATATACACTATTACATAAAGAACTATTTTAATCTTCAAAATTAATAAAAAATAGTGTTTTTATACACAAAATTTAGTGTATAAAAAATCAGACATTAAAAGCTCTGAAAGCGCTTTGACAATGGTTATAGAAATATACAAAAATAGGAATTGTCAAAACAAATGATGAAAGGGAAATTCAAGATGGCTGAAGAAAAAAATTAGAAAATCAACAGACAGATGAACAATCATCAGAACTGATTTCGTTCGGAATTATCGCGAATGCTGGTGATGCAAGGTCTTTTGCTTTCCAAGCATTAGATGCCGCAAAAACACGGTGACTTTTGCGCAAGCGAGATGAACTGATGAAGAAATCGGAGGAATCATCTACATTAGCACATAAAGGCACAAACAGACTTGTTATTTAAGGAGATGAATGGTGGACACACAGAAGTAAATGTACTTCTTGTTCATTCACAAGATCATTTAATGACAAGTATGCTAGCGCAAGAATTAATCAAAGAATTAATAGAATTGTACAAAAAAACAAATAGAAGAATGGAGGAAAAGAATCATATGAAAAATTTTATTGGTTTTGTGCAGGTGGTATGTCTACAGGTCTTCTCATGAAGAAAATGGAAAAGTATTGGGAAGAGAACGGTGAGGATAACTCAATTAATGCAGTAGGGCTTAGTGAGTATCAAGATGTATATAAAGATTACGACATCATCATGACAGGACCACAGGTAAGCTACCGATTAAATCAGATTAAGGAAGATACAGGTCTTCCATGTGAAGGAATTCCTTCATTTGATTACGCAATTGGTAACTGTGCAAATATCATGAAGATTGCAAATCGTTTATATGAACAAAAAAATAATTTAGAAAGAGAATAGGGGAAAATTAAAATGGATGGAGTATTTAACAGTCCTTTAATGATCAAACTTCAAGACTTTGGTCAAAAATTAGGATCTAACAAATTTTTATCAGCGTTACAAGCAGGTATGATGTCCTGTATGGCACCAATCATGGTAGGTTCAATCTTCTCAATCATTTGTGCTGTTGGACCAATGTTTGGTTTATTCCAAAATGGAGATGCGGTTTACAATATCTTGTATGCACCATATCACTTCACAATGGACTTATTAGCACTTTGGATTGTACTATTAATTGCTTTCAACTATGCAAAGTCTATTAATTTAAAGGCGCCAGTTATGTCTGCAGTTCAGACAGCTGTATGTTTTGTACTATTGGCTTGCACATGGGGTAAAAATGAAGCAGGTGCGAGTGTAATTGATGTTACATATTTGGGCGCACAAGGTATGTTCATTAGTTTCTTCGTATGTTTCTTTGTATGCCATATTGAAAAGTTCTGCCAAGAGAAAGATATTCGTATCAAGATGCCGGATGTATGTCCTCCATCACTCGTAAATGGTTTCTCTGCGATTCTTCCATTATTATTCGCAATCGTACCATTATATGCACTTGAAGTTGTAATTAGCACAGCTACTGGTGGTGTATATGGTGTATGTTCAGGCTTCATGGCTGTATTATCAGCACCTTTGAATGCACTAGTATCTGTACCTGGTATGTTTATCTTAGTACCATTTGCAGCTCTATTATGGTGCTTTGGTATCCATGGAACAATCATTATCATCTCTGTCTTAATGCCATTAATGTTACAAGCTTTCGCTGCTAACGCAGCTGCATATGCACAAGGTGGTTATGGTGCACTTGTATTCTATCCGGTAGCACTATTTAGTGCATTAGCAACTTGCGGTGGATCGGGTAATACACTTCCACTTGTTATCTTTGGTCTAAAGGCTAAATCTGAGCAGATTCGTGCAGTATCTAAGATTGCTTTAGTACCTGGTTGGTTTGGTATCAATGAGCCTGTTACATTTGGCATGCCTATTATGTACAACCCAATCTTATGTATCCCTTACGTATTAAACGTTGTTGTGGTAATGGCTTGTACATTATTCATGTATAAGATTGGTTTCTTAGTTCCAGGTTTTGTTCCAATTATGACATTAATGCCTATGGGATTTGGCTCATTCTTATCAACACTTCGTTGGCAGAATGCAATCTGGGATTATCTAACGATGATTCCTGCAGGTCTTGTATGGTATCCATTCTTCAAACTATATGACAATCAATTATACAAGAAGGAACAAGAAGCAAAAGCCGCTGAAGCAGCAGCCGCAAAAGCATAATCATAGGAAATATATGATGACGTTAGGAGTTTCTACCTGACGTCTTCATTTTAAAGAAAAAGATATTCATGAATCATCATGTGATGAAAGGAAGGTAGATTTATGGGTTTTCCAAAAGGATTTTACTGGGGTGGCGCAACAGCTGCCAATCAATATGAAGGTGGATGGAATGAAGGTGGAAGAGGTCTAGCAATGACCGATGTTACTACAGGTGGCACGAAAGATACACCACGTTATGTAACATATCGAAATGCGGACGGTACAGCTGGAAAATACACAATGTTTGGTGGGAAGTTACCAGAAGGTGCTAGCTACGCAGTTCTAGACGACTATTACTATCCAAATCATATTGGAACAGACTTCTATCATCACTACAAAGAAGATATCGCATTGTTTGCGGAGATGGGATTTAAGATGTTCCGTATGTCAATCTCATGGCCAAGAATCTTCCCACATGGTAATGATGAAAAACCAAATCAAGAAGGTCTAGATTTCTATCGAAACGTATTTGAGGAATTACATAAGTACGGTATTGAACCACTTGTGACAATCTCACATTATGATGACCCACTCTATATCGAAGAACATTTAGGGTGGTTGGCAGAATCCAGAAACAATTGGATTATACGAGAAGTATTGCCACGTCATTTTTGAAGAGTACAAAGATCTTGTTAAATATTGGCTAACATTTAATGAAATTAATTGCTTATTAATGATTGCAGCATTTATGCCAAATGCACCAAAGGAATTATTACAGTCATCCTATATCAAATTACATCATCAATTTGTCGCAAGTGCAAAGGTTGTAAAATACGCACATGAAAAGTATCCACAGTTTGAAATGGGATGCATGATTGCAGGTATGATTTCCTATCCATTAACTTGCGATCCTAAGGATGTTCTTGCAAATCAACAGCGTATGCAAGACTCATTCTACTATTGTGGTGATGTGATGGTACGTGGCTATTATCCAGGATATGCAAGGAAGACATGGAAGAAGTTAGAATTAGATGCTTCACTTTTTGAAAAAGATACACAGATTCTAAAAGAAGGACATGTAGACTTCTTTAGCTATAGCTATTACGCAACAAGTTGTGAAACGACACATAAGGATTCTGAAAGAGATGGTGCTGGTAACCTTTCGATGGGCTATCAGAATAGCTATATCAAATATTCAGAATGGGGCTGGGGTATGGACGCAGATGGTTTACGTTTCTCCCTCAATGAAATCTATGACCGCTATCAAGTACCAGTGATGGTTGTAGAAAATGGTTTAGGTGCTATCGATACATTTGAAGATGGTAAGATTCATGATCCATATCGTATTGAATATATGAGAGCCCATGTAAAAGGCAATGGAAGAAGCACTGAATGATGGTGTAGATCTCATCGCATATACGCCATGGGGCTGTATTGATCTAGTTTCCGCAGGAACAGGGGAAATGCGCAAACGCTATGGCTTCATTTACGTAGATATGGACGATGAAGGTAAGGGCACGTTAAAACGTTATCGCAAAGATAGTTTCTATTGGTATCAAAAGTGTATTCAATCTGACGGAACAGATTTAGATTAAAAATAATTCAGAAAGGATAAATAATATGAGTTTTCCAAAAAGAGTTTTTTTATGGGGTGGTGCTACAGCTGCTAACCAATATGAAGGTGGTTGGCAAGAAGATGGTAAAGGCATCAACACCAGTGATACATTAACAAATGGTTCTCACACAGTTGCACGTCGTGTAACTTGGAAGAATCCTACAACAGGTGAGACAGGGTAGTACACCTATGATGTTCTTTTCTGGGCAGGATTTTATACCAGAAGGCACAATTCCAACAGTTTTAGATGGGGAATATTATCCAAGCCATATCGCAACAGACTTCTATCATCACTACAAGGAAGATATTGCCTTAATGGCAGAGATGGGATTTAAAAACATTCCGCATGTCCATGAACTGGGCGAGAATTTTTCCCAAATGGTGATGATGAAACACCAAATAAAGCAGGCTTGAAGTTCTATGATGATGTATTTGATGAGTGTAAGAAGTATGGTATTGAACCACTTGTAACACTATCTCACTATGAAACTCCAATTGGTTTAACCATCAAATATGGTGGTTGGAAGAATCGTAAATGCATTGATTTCTTTGAGAAGTACGCAACTACAGTAATCAAGCGTTACGTTGGAAAAAGTAAAAATACTATCTAACATTTAATGAAATCAATATTATGTCTTGGATGCCTTACATGGCTGGTGGAATCATTGATTTCTCAGACCAGGCAAAAGCTCAGGGTGCACATAATCAATTCGTTGCGAGTGCGAAAGTAGTGAAGTTTACACATGAAAACTATCCGGAGATCAAGATTGGACAGATGCTTGCATACCAACCAACGTATACATATACATGCGATCCAGCAGACCAGATTCTAGCATTAGAACGTGAACAACAGACAATTTGGTATTCTGATGTACAGACTGGTGGACATTATCCAGAATATAAGTTGAAAGAATATGAGCGTAAGGGAATTAAACTAGATGATACACCGGAGGATTATGAATTACTTCGTAACTACTCTGCTGACTTCTTAAGTTTCTCTTGTTACGGTAGTTCAACTGTTACAACACACGAAGTAAAGGATAATGTTGGCGGTAACTTTGTAATGGGTGTTCCTAATCCATATCTAAAGACAAATGCATGGGGTTGGGCAACAGATCCTGCATGTCTACGTTTAGCATGCAATACACTATTCTATCGTTATAACAAGCCAATTTGGATTGTAGAGAATGGTATTGGATGGCAAGATAAACTAGAAGCTGATCATACAATTCATGATGATTATCGTATTGATTATCTTCGTCAGAACATTCAGTCCATGGATGATGCTATCAATAAAGATGGTGTTGATCTAATGGGTTATACAATGTGGGGCTGTATTGACTTAGTATCTGCAGGTACTGGCGAAATGCGTAAACGTTATGGTTTTGTATATGTAGACCGTGATGATGAAGGCAAGGGAAGCCTAGCACGCTATAAGAAAGATAGTTTCTACTGGTATAAGAAAGTCATTGCGACACAAGGTGAGGATTTAGATTAGTGTAAGGGTGACGGTGTATATCGTCATCCTTTTTAAGGAGTTTATTATGAAGAAGTTTATGATACGTGCAGATGACTTGGGTTTTTCCAAGGCAGTAAATTATGGTATTTTTGAAACAGTTAAAAATGGGTTAATCAAAAAAATATTGGCTTTATGGTAAACATGCATGCATCTATACATGGATACGAACTAGTAAAAGATTATGATATCTGTCTTGGACAACATACAAATGTTTGTGTGGGGAAACCTATCAGTGATCCAACAAAAATACCAAGTTTAGTGAATGAAAATGGCGAGTTTAAATCAAGTAGAGAATATCGTACGGCAAAAGAAGATTTTGTCGTATTAGATGAAGCTATCCTTGAAGTCGAAGCGCAGTATAAAAGATTTAAAGAAATTACTCACCAAGAACCAGCTTATTTTTGAAGCACATGCAGTCATGAGTCAAAAATCTTATGAAGGCAATTGAGATTGTTGGTGAAAGACATCAATTAAAAAAACATTGAATATGACATTTGATGGTACTCCAATGATTGTGAATGGAAAACCAATCTATATGCATATGGATAGTATGTTTCCAGATTATGATCCAATGCAATCGTTTCTACAGATGTTAGAAGCAAAAGAAGATGGCTATCATATGATGGTATTCCATCCAGGATATCTAGATCAATACATTACAGAAGTCTCATCACTTACAACACCACGTATCAAAGAAGTAGATATGTTAGTCAGTGATGTGTTCAAAGAATGTATTCAAACAAATCAAATTCGGTTGTGTACATATGATGAGGTATAAAAACACATCTTTAACATGTATTTCCTTAAGAGATGATTCATGCGTAGGGTAGAGAATACAGGTCATAAAGGATACGATTTTGTATTCTATAATCCATATTTAAAAGCAATTAAACAGTTAAAAATAATTAATAATGACAAATTGAATCAACAGTAAAAATGTTGAATAGAAAGAAGGTAAAAAAACTATGAGCTTTCCTAAAAATTTTTTTATGGGGTGGCGCAACAGCCGCAAATCAATGTGAAGGTGCTTGGAATGTCGATGGAAGAGGTCCAGCTTTAACAGATGTTAAAAACAGGAGGAAGCGTAAATTCTCCTCGCCTTGTAACATATATCGATAAAGATGGAAACCCACAAGCACAACCAAAGATGCCTGGTGGTATCCCAGAAGGTGCACATTATGCAGTGTTAGATGGTTATCTTTATCCTAACCATGATGGTATCGATTTCTATCATCATTACAAGGAGGATATCGCATTATTTGCGGAGATGGGATTTAAAACATTCCGCATGTCCATTTCATGGTCTAGATTATATCCAAATGGTGATGAGGAAACACCAAATCAAAAGGGAATTGAATTCTATCGCAATGTATTCAATGAACTGAAGAAGTATAATATTGAGCCACTCGTAACAATTTGGCATTTTGATACACCACTCTATCTTGAAGAAAAGTTTGGCGGTTGGAAGAACCGTAAGCTAATTGACTTTATATGTTCGCTTTATGAAAAACTTGCTTTTACAGAATTCAAAGGGACTTGTAAAGTATTGGTTAACATTTAATGAGATAAACAATACAATCATGTTCTTAGATATGTTTGGACAGAAGGTGACAGATACAGACTTCCAAAATGCATATCAGGCATTGCACCATCAGTTTGTCGCTAGTGCAAAGGCTGTGCAGATTGGTCATGAAATTGATCCAGAGAATAAGATTGGATGCATGATCTGCGGTATTACATTCTATCCAATGACTTGTGATCCAAAGGATATCTTGTTGAATCGCCATACATGGGAAAAGAATATTTTCTATTGTGGAGATGTACAGTGCAAAGGTAAGTATCCTACATTCGCAGAACGTTTATGGAAAGATCATAATGTGAAGCTAGAAATCTTACCAGAAGACTTGGAAGATCTAAAGAAGGGAATAGTTGATATGTATTCCTTCTCCTACTACATGTCTACTGTTGTGACAACACATAATGTTACAGATAAGGTATCAGGTAACTTCTCGGCAGGAGCAAGAAATGAGTATCTTCAGTACTCTGACTGGGGTTGGGCAACTGATCCAACAGGTTTACAGTACTATCTAGAGATGATGTATGACCGCTATGAAAAGCCATTACTCATTGTTGAAAAATGGTTTAGGTGCATTTGATACAGTGGAAGAAGATGGTAGTATCCATGATCCATTCCGTATTGACTACTATCGCCAACATATCGAAGCAATGTCTAAGGCAATTGATAATGGTGTTGATCTGATAGCATATACAACTTGGGGCTGCATTGACTTAGTATCTGCAGGTACTGGCGAAATGCGCAAACGTTATGGTTTCATCTATGTTAATAAACATGATGATGGAACAGGTGATTATTCTAGAAGCCGTAAAGATTCCTTCTATTGGTATAAGAAGGTGATTGCGTCAAATGGAGAAGATTTAGCATAAATTTCTAAACTTTCTTCTTGATGTATGGAGGATTAAACAATGAAAATCATAGGGATTGATATTGGTGGCAGTTCTATCAAATATGCAGTATTTGATGAGAATCGAGTTATTCTTTCTAAAGGGAGAGTAAAAAAACACCAGTTGATGAATCTATCAATATTACTGAATCAAAATATGTCATACAAGATTTGTACGATGTAATTGATACATTTATTCCAAGTGATATTGATGGTATCGCCATTAGTATGCCTGGAAGAATTGATTCTGAAAGAGGAATCGCAATCACTGGTGGAGCGTTACTATACATCAAAAACGAACCGATAGAGGAATACTTTTCGAATAAATATCATGTTCCAGTATGGATTGGTAATGACGCAAAATGTGCTGGTATGGCAGAAGTAGGATATGGTGTACTACAGGATGTGGATGATTCTCTGGCTATAATTTTAGGTACTGGTATTGGTGGATGTCTAATCAAAGATAAGCAAGTTCATAATGGCAAGCACTTTACTGCTGGAGAGGTATCTTGTATCTATGTAGACACACCACCAAAGCCCGACTTTAGCAATTCCTGGGCAATGATAAATGGCATCAATGGACTATTACAATGTGTACAAAAACACCTAGGTGTAAATGAAAAATTTTGTGGTGAAGAAATATTTGAACTGGCTAATCAAGGAAACATACAGGTTTTAAATGCCTTGGATGAGTATTGTATGAATCTTGCAGTCCAGCTTTACAATATTCAAACAATCTTTGATCCTGAAAAAGATAGCGATTGGTGGAGGTATCTCTGCACAACCGATACTCATAGAGAAAATCAATGAACAGTATCAGAAGTTATTTGTAGAATTCTTGCCAGTACGACCAGTACCAATCGTTGCATGCATGTTTCAAAATGATGCAAATCTAATAGGTGCATATTATGAGTTAAGAAAGAAGATGGGGTAATACTCCATTTTCTTTTTAAACTCAGAGTTTCATTTTTAGCAAGGTACTTGCAATGAATCTTGTAGCGTGATATATTCCAATTGCGTTACAAATAACGAATGGGGCTGTCATGGTTTCGACAGGTTTATGTTTGATTTGTGCGGCAGTGGAGTGGTGACCTAATCACTAAATAAATTTAAACGCAAATAGAACAAATAGTTTCGCTTTTGCTGCCTAAGAACGCTAGATGCGTTGCAGCAACCCAATCAATGCTTTAGCCATTCTGTATTGATTGCGTAAATAAATGGATACGGTGAACCCAATGCCTGTAGGGGGAACCCGACAATTTACAGGTAAATTCAATAACTTGTTCGCTCACTGTCGTGGTTATTGTCTTACTTTACAGTGAGATAAACTGTAGATGCGCAAATGTGGGACTATTCTTGGACAGGAGTTCGACTCTCCTCAGCTCCACTGAACGATAAAGACGACCTTAGAGTCGTTTTTATTATGACCATGTATAAAGAATTTGAATATTGTGAATTACATTGTTAGTTATAGTGAACTGTGCTAATCTAAAACTGAAGTTAGCTTAAATTTTGAACTAATAATGAAGTTGTTACATGATTTTTGACTATAAGTATGATTGAAAGGAATAGTGATACGAATGCTAAGTCAGAAAGAAAAAGACAACAATTACAAGAAAATATCAAAAGAGAATGAAACGTGCATGTCAAAAATTTTCTTGCTAAACGGTATGGATTAGATCAGGTTGATTCTTATTGGCAAAAAAATAGAAGAACGATATAATCAAATCTTAGATGAAGCACCAGATATTGGTGGTGAAGCTAATTCAATGAGTCATAATCTATATGAGGTTGCGTGGATAATCGCTCTCTATGATGTGGTTGGAAGAAATCTAACAACGGAAGAAATCAATACTGTAATTCATGATGTTATGGAAGATGGTTTAAATACTCTTCGAAAAATTCCAGGTAAGTTCTTGCTTGAAAGAAAATTCATACGAAATCTTATTATTCGCTCTTTAGATAAATATCAGAAAAAAACTAGAGCCACATCTTCACAATGATTGGCACAATACTTGGGGAATGGAAGTACAACATGATATCGATGATAGTATTCACTTTGTACTAAGAGGATGTCCGATTAAAGACTATTGTGAGGAACATGAAATGATGGAGATCTTGCCACATTTTTTTGTAATATGGATCATCAGATGATACAAGCATTACAATTGTATTTGATACGGTCAAAGACATGTTCAAATGGCGATGAGACCTGTGAGTATACAATCGTAACAAATGATAATCTTTTGGTAGAAAAAAATCCTATTATTGTTAAGGATGATGGATTAATTCTGACAAAGAAAAATATAACTTCAAATACTGAAAAAAATATAAAGAATTCTAATTTTAAGGTTGTCTAACAATAAGATTTTTAAGTAAGATGTGTTTCCTATTATTTCTTTTTTTGATTTTGGTGATACTATAGTTCTATGGAAAAGGGGTTACTATGTTAAAAACAAATTAAATGGAGATCTATATTAGTTGGAATTGGATATATTCTTGCAGGTTTATTACTAATCGTTTATCCAGAAAGTAGTAGAGATCTCATTGCTTATGTATTAGGCATTGCATTAGTTGTATATGGTATTGTTTCTCTTACAACATACTTTGTCATCAATGTAAAAGAAAGTTTGCGTCGTAATGAATTCTCGATTGGCATCATGGCAATCTTAGGTGGTCTGATCATTATCTTTAAACAACAGATTTTACTGGATATTATTCCAATTCTACTTGGGCTTGTTATTGTTGCGGATGGTTTTGATAAGTTACAGAATGCAGTCGTTGCGAAACGTATTGGATCATCTCAATACGCAACATACATTGTATTAGCGGCAGTATCTATTGTTCTTGGCTTCATTGTGATGTTTGTTTTGACTGGAGCAGAACTACAAAAAATCTTGTTTGTTGTGATAGGAGTAAGTTTAGTTTACTGTGGAGTTTCTGATATCTTCGTGGTCTTATTTATCGCAGATAAATTCCATAAGTTCTTAAAGAGTTTTGAAGTAAATGGAAAGATTATTGATGCAGAAGTTGAAGAAGAAAGAATAGTAGAAACTGAAAAAGAAAATAGTGAAGAAGAGAAGTCGGAATAGCCTGACTTCTCATTTTCAATACAATCACTTAAAATAGATACATGGAGGAAGTTTTTAATGTTTAATGATTGGTTTAAAATTGGTCCTGTAACTGTACATGGATATGGATTCATGATTGCAGTTGGTATTTTTGTTTGCATTCTGGCTATCAGAACGTCTAGCAAAAAAAGCAAGGACTAGAATATGAGAAAGATTGATGGAATGATTTTCTTTATCATCATCTTTGGATTTATTGGAGCAAAGTTACTCTATATTGCGACGGTATGGGATACATTTGTTAAGAATCCTGTCGTAATTTTTGAGTAATGAAGGATTTGTAGTCTATGGTGGTATTATCGCTGGCATTATTGCGGCGTGGATCTACTGTAAGTGGAAGAAGTGGGACTTCATGAAGTATGCAAATGTATTAATGCCTGCAGTTTCACTGGGACAAGGCTTTGGACGTATTGGATGTTTCTTTGCAGGATGCTGTTATGGTATTCAAACAACAGCTTGGTATGGTGTTGAATTCCCAGCAGAGTCTCTTGGACCTGGTGCTGGTATCAAGGTTGTTCCTACAGAGTTAATTTCTTCTGCTGGTAACTTCTTAATCTTCGCATTCTTATTGAGAAATTTATTGAAGGGTAAGCATCCTGAAGATACAGCAGCGTGGTATTTAGTTCTTTATGGACTAGGTAGATTCTTAGTTGAGTTCTTACGTGGTGATTTAATCCGTGGACAGATTTGGATTTTCTCTACATCACAGTTTATTTCTATCTTTGTATTCTTAGCAGGAGCATTCTTGTTATGGTATAGACAGAATCATTCGGACTTGAAAAAGGAGGTAGCCGCATGAGAATCGGTATTGCAAATGATCACGCATCTGTAGAGATGAAGAAGGAACTTGTTGCGTATCTTGAATCGCAAGGCCATGAAGTTGTTAACTACGGAACAGATTTATCTGAAAGCACAGATTATCCTATCTGGGGTGAAAAGGTATCAATGGCTGTTGTAAATGGTGAAGTAGAACGTGGTATCGCAATCTGTGGAACTGGTGTTGGAATTGGTATTGCATGCAATAAAGTGAAAGGTATTCGTGCATGTATCTGCTCTGAACCATATAGTGCTAGATATTCAAGATTACATAATAACGCAAATGTCATCGCTTTTGGTTCAAGAGTCATTGGAATTGAAACAGCGAAGATGCTTGTAGATGAATTTATGAATACTGAATTTGAAGGTGGTCGCCATGAACGTAGAGTTAATATGGTGATGGATATTGAAGCGAGAAACTTTTAACCGGTGAATGCCGGTTTTTTCTTTTGGCAAAAAAAACCTTCACGAATGTGAAGGCTATTGTACTACTGGTAATTCAAAGTCTTCTTTCTTTTCAAGAATCGCCATGAATTCTTCGCCAGTAATTGTTTCTTTTTGATATAAGAACTGTGCAATTCGATCAAGATCTGCTTTATGTTCCGTTAATAGTTGTTTTGCTTTTCTCGTGTTGTTGTTTTTACGAGTGTTACAACCTTTTGATCGATTGTTGAAGCTGTACCATCTGAACATGCAAGTGAAGCATCACCACCAAGGTATTTGTTATTTACAGTCTCCATTGCGACCATATCGAATTCATCACTCATACCATAACGTGTAATCATGGCACGAGCAATCTTTGTTGCTTGTTCGATATCATTGGATGCCCCAGTAGTGACTTGTCCAAATTCAACTTCTTCTGCTGCACGACCACCTGTAAGTGTAGCAATACGGTTTTCTAATTCGGTCTTTGTATAGAGTGGGTGATTACCTTCTTCTACTTGCATTGTATAACCTAGAGCACCACTTGTACGTGGGATGATTGTAATCTTCTGTACTGGTGCACTATGTGTTTGTAATGCCGCAACTAATGCATGTCCTACTTCGTGATATGCAACAACTAGTTTTTCTTTATCCGTTAGAATTGCATTCTTCTTTTGATATCCTGCAATAACAACTTCAATACTTTCTTCTAAGTCTTTCTGACTTACTGCATTTCTCTTTTCGCGTACAGCGCGTAGCGCTGCCTCATTGATGATATTCGCGAGTTCTGCACCAGAAGCACCGGAAGCCATGCGTGCAACTACGTTATAATCAATACCTGGCTCTGTCTTAACTTTCTTTGCGTGTACCTTTAAGATATCTTCACGACCTTGAAGGTCAGGTAGCTCAACTGGAACACGGCGGTCAAATCTTCCTGGACGTAGTAGAGCAGGGTCTAGATTTTCAGGACGGTTTGTAGCTGCTAGTACGACAATACCATTATTACCTTCAAATCCATCCATTTCTGTGAGTAACTGGTTTAATGTTTGTTCGCGTTCATCATTACCACCAAAGTTACCTGCATTACGCTTACTACCAATCGCATCGATTTCATCGATGAATACAATACATGGTGCTTTTTCTTTTGCGTCTTTAAATAAACTACGAACTTTAGAAGCACCCATACCTACGAACATCTCTACAAACTCTGAACCCGAGATAGAGAAGAATGGTACGTTTGATTCACCTGCAACTGCCTTTGCAAGCATGGTCTTACCTGTTCCTGGAGGACCAACTAAGAGAATACCCTTTGGCATTGTCGCACCAATGGATTTAAACTGATTTGGATCATGTAGGTAGTTTACAATTTCCTGAAGGTTCTCTTTGGCTTCATCTTCACCAGCAACATCGTGGAAACGAATTGTTGTTTTATCTTTATCGTATACACGAGCATTTGACTTACCTAGGTTAAACATACCACCTAGACCGCCACCTCCAAGTGGAGAATCCTTTCCGCCTTGCATTGTACGGTTAACATAACGCATTAACATTACCGCAATGATGATTGGAAGAATCCAACCAAAGAAGATGTTCATAAATAGAGAACCCTGTTGTACACGTGTACCAGAAAATTTCACATCATGAGTTTCGAGACGATCAACTAAATCAGGGTCATTTACTTTTACAGTAGAGTATACTGTATCACCATCTTTGAGCTTATATACAATCTGAGAAGACTCAATTGTCACCTCATCAATTTTGTCATCGGTGGTTTGTTGAATAAATGTACTATAAGGAACTTCTTCAATTTGTGCCTGCTGAAGAACAGGTCGTAAAACCAAGTTGAGTAATACTAATACAATTGCGACAAATGCATAGTAGTACACAAGAGGTTTTTTTCTTCTTGTTATCATTCATATATAAAAACTCCTTTCGGATAAAAAGATTTTAGCACATTCATTTATAGAGTGCTAACGAAAATACTATGTGATTTCGTGTGAAAAAAATGATGTAGCATGTAAGAGATGAATAAAAAAATTTCTTATAATAGAGGAAAATAAGGAACGAGAAACTACTAAAAATTTTTGATACAGTATTCTTTTTAGATTAGAATGTGATGTTTTTGCATATAATTAGAATTAGAAAAAGTTTTTCCATCCAGAGGACTGTAACAAATTTTCAAAGAATATGTACTTAAGCCAAGAATTTGTAGTTCAAAGAAAGTAGTGGAAAATCTTTTATGGAAGGGTAATTGTATGAAAATAGATACTAGAGAAATTAAAAAAATAACATATGATTATTATTCTTGCTTCTGTGGGAGTATCTGTAAGCAATTTTTGAACATGGTATACAGTTTGTTTGTACTGATGAAAGAAGCCGTATATTAAAAAGGGATTTGGATGTAAAATATTCGATATATATCTTATGTAAAGAGGATGCTTGTATTGTATCTTATTCACCTAAATATCAACCTTATTTTGATGAGCTTACACAACTAACAGATGTAAAGGAATTGATTGCTACAATCAACCAGTCTTATCCTTTGAAAGGATATCAATTAATGGAGTTTGTAGAGGAGTGTGTTTTTGATTATAAAGATGCAAGAATGCTGAAAAAGAGATGATTATACACTGTTTGAGACTTTTTTTCAAAAAAAGCATATCCATCAGTTTCTGAAACAAGTTGGCTTAAAGACTATTTTGAAGAAAGAGTAGATAAAGGTTTTTTCTTTGGATATATCATTGATGATGAACTTGTAGCGTTATGTGATGCCCCAGATATGCCATATATGGAGGGGTATATTCAGCATACAGGAATAGTAACTTTACCCGAGTATAGAAGAAAAGGCTATGCAAAATTATGTGCAGCACTAGCAACACATCACCATATTCAATCTGTATTGTTCCTCAATGGGAATGTACTTTAGATAACGTTGCATCGATTCAAATAGCAAAATCAATCGGGTATAAAGAGTTTGCACAAGCCTTTATCTTTGAGGAATTATGAGTCGAAAAAAACTATTATAAATGAAGAGAATGGAAACGAAAGGTTATCAAACTAGTATACTGCGCTAAACATGCAAGAATGTTGATTTTACGTATATGTGGTTAAATATTTAAAAATTATGATTATTAAGTTTAGAAAGTAGGATAAAAATATTTAATATACAAAGTTAATCTATTAATTTTAGGTAATGATTATGACATATAGTAGATTTGTAACTAGCTATTACTAAAGAGGTGATTCGATGAAAGTAACATACTTAAATCACAGTGGTATCTTAGTGGAACTGAACGATTGCTACTGTATATTTGACTATTACAGAGGCGAATTACCGCTTCTAGATAGGGATAAGGATGTAATCGTGTTTTTGTAGTCATGCCCATAAGGACCACTATAATCCACTTATTTTTGATCTCCTCGATGAGAGGGGGATGCGTTATCAAGCTGTATTAGCAAACAACATCAGTGATGAAAAGAGACTGTCGAAGATAAAGCGTAGCTTTGTTGAATCAAATCAAAGTTATCAGTTTGACGGTGGGTTACAGGTTGAGACTTTACTTTCAAACGATAGTGGTGTCGCATTCATTGTGAGTACGGATGAAGGAATGATTTACCATAGCGGCGATTTAAACGATTGGTATTGGGAAGGTGAACCGGAAGAGGAAAACCAAGAACTTCGCACTATATATCACACGGAGATTGGAAAAATTAAGGGCAGACATTTTGATGTTGCTTTTGTTCCACTTGACCCAAGACTGGAAGCTCACTACGCCGATGGGTTATTATATTTTCTAGAAAATGTGGACTGTGATGCCGTATTTCCAATCCACTACTGGGGAGATCCTAGCGTGATTCAGCGCTTTATCACTGAATACCCACAGTATCAGGCACGTATTAGAAACACAGAGACAGCGAGAGGAGAAATGATATGAAATTTAAGATGATTCACGAGAATTTGAATGTATCCGACTTGGATAAATCCATCCGCTTCTATAACGAAGCTCTTGACTTACACGAGGTAAGAAGAAAGACAAGCGATGATTTTATCATTGTGTATTTAAAGAGTGAGGTTGGTGATTTTGAGTTGGAACTCACTTGGCTCAAGACCATCCTCAGCCATATGATTTAGGTGAGTGCGAATTCCATCTCGCATTTTGGACAGATGATTTTGAAACTGCACATAAAAAGCATCAGGAGATGGGTTGCATTTGTTTTGAAAATGAAGCAATGGGTATCTACTTTATTGAAGACCCAGATGGATATTGGCTCGAAATTTTACCGTAATGTAAAAAGAGATCTGTCATACTCAAGCAAATCTAGAAAATTGCTTAAGCCCTGATACAGTCTCTTTAGTTTATCTATAGGCGTCCTCGATGCGATTTGAACGCACGACCTACTGCTTAGGAGGCAGTCGCTCTATCCAACTGAGCTACGAGGGACGTAGGGAATCATGGATGATACATTTTGGAATGCATATTAAGACCACCATATTTAATATTATACTTTTTTTAAATTGTTTGTTATATTTAACTCATTTTCTATCAATTTAAAAAAATGATTTATAGTAACTATGTTTTTTTGAATAATTATTCTGAATTTTCTGAAAATTTAATTACATAGATTATGAAACTATATAATTGATGATAACAAGAGTAAAGAATTACTAGAGTAGCGATAAAAATAAGCAGTTTTGATAGTAAAATTTAGAAAAAAATTATATGAAAAATACACTTTCACAATACTTTCACTGATTTCACCATATATCTCACACATGGTTTGGGTATATTATAAGTGTCTTAAATGACAGAGAAATTATAAATTTCTTTCCCTCCCAAAAAAATAAAAAAAGAAATCGAGATCTGTGCCAGCGGATCTCTTTTTCATGTATTCTTCATTAGTTTGAAAAATTAGAAATGGTATAATGTTGAAAAAAATACGATTAGAATTTGAACTGGAGGTTTTTATGAAAACAGTTGAAATAAAAAGTGGAACAGGGTATATTACGTGGTGAAGAGACAGAATCTAAAATTGATATTTAAAGGGTGTACCTATACGCAAAACCTCCAATTGGGAATTTACGTTTTAGCTCACGCAGGCACCTGATCGTTGGTTAGGTGTTAGAGATGCTTTTGGAATATAGTAAGATTTGTCCCACAACCTAAAGCTATCAAATCCGTTTTTATCGCAAAAGAGTTTTATAACTATGAGCAGTATCCTTATCCTGAAATGAGTGAGGATTGTTTGTATTTAAATATCTGGGCTCCAAATCGTAAAATCGGAACATGGATATCCAGTCGCAATCTGGCTCCATGGTGGTGCCTTTGATCATGGATATGGAAATGAAGTTCCGTTTGATGGAGAAGCGTTTGTGCAGAATGATGTCATTCTTGTGACAATCAATTATCGTGTTGGTGTATTTGGATTCTTTGCGCATCCACAACTAAAAGAGGAAGATCCCTGCACATTGTGTGTCCAACTATGGAATTTTAGACCAAGTGTTTGCGATTCGTTGGATTCGTAAGAATATTGAGGCCTTCGGAGGAGATCCTGATAACATTACACTATTTGGACAAAGTGCTGGTGCGATTAGTGTTCAGACATTAATTTCTAGTCCTACAACACGGGGTATGATTGCCAAGGCAATTATTCAAAGTGGTGCTGGGGTAGATAATCCTATCTTTAAACATAAGACTGTTGAAGAAGCGTATGAAACTGGTGAAGAAATTATGAAGCTTGTGGGTGCGAAGAATATTCAAGCATTACGTCAAGTTCCTGCTCAAAAGTTAGTAGATATCTTACCGAAGCTTTCTAAGCATGATAATCGCTTATTGTTTGGACCAGTGGTTGATGGCTTTGTGCTCGAAGATACTTTGGATGAACTGGCAAAACGTGGTGATGTACAGAATATCCGATATATTATAGGTGCTAATGGCAATGACTTTTGGTTTGGGTGTCGATGAGCCGATGCGTAAGTCTAAGTACTATCAGAGTATGATTCATTTTGCGAATCTAAGAAATGAACATCACGGAAAACCAACATACTTATATTTATTCAATCGTAAATTGCCATCAGATGATGCTGGTGCATTTCACTCTGCTGAGTTATGGTATATGTTTGGAACGCTGAGTCGGTGCTGGAGAGAGATGGAAGTGCGCGATTATAAGATTAGTGATGAGATGGTTTCTGCTTGGACGAATTTCATGAAGAGTGCTGAACCGGGTAAAGGTTGGAAACCTTATACGGAAGAGAATAGTTTTATTCGTATGTTTCTATAACTAAAAAAGAACACTTGGTGTTCTTTTTTAGGTTATTTACTCTCTTTTCCTTCTGGATAGAATAGGGATGGAATACGGTCGGAATCAAATACGTTATTGTATTGTAAACAACGGTATGTATTGATATCCGCATCATCAATATCATTTACAGATTGGTAGTATTTACCTAGCTGCATCATAACAACCATATAGACCAATTACAGGATACTTATCTTTTAGTTCGTATAAGAATTCCTGATATGGAGTCATTTGGTAGTTTGCAGTCTTCATAATGAGTGAAGATAAGTAGTTAATACTTAACTTATCAATTGTCTCATCTGGAATATCATAGTTTGCCCAAATGGAGAATGGAGTAATATATTGTGTCATGTCGTTTTCAGGGGTACCTGCATGTGGGAATAGAAGGTTATCACAATCTGCACCTAATGGGATGGTTGGTGGTCACCAAACATCACAATCATTGTAGGTTCTTTTACATTTGAGAAGTATTCAATCAAGTTCTTGTAATCTTGATCAGAAATCTTCATTAATGAGAAGTAGTTTTCTGCGTGACCATAACCACCACCGATAGAACTGAAATCGATAGTCTTCTTTAAATCATCCTTTATCATCATAACCACCATGGTTTCTGGTAGGTGATATTGAAGATAAAGTTTTTCTTGTCCTTTTTTCCTTTTCGTAAGTTTCTTCTAGGACTTTGAAATTCTGTGCATCACTTGGATATCCATGAATTGTTTCCAGACCATCAAAAGGTTTCTGCAAATACTTTATCTTGGTACTGTAGTTTTCTTCCATGCGGAAGCACGGTTCCAGTTTGTGGATTTTCCAAGGTGAATACCTGTTGTAGTAAAACCGCTCTGGTTAAAGTAGGAAATCATAGAAGGTACGTTTCTATGCATATACATATTGAATGGATATACACCACCCGCAAAGAACGCAGTTGTATTACCTGTTAAGGATTCATATTCACTATTACATGTACCACCACCACGTACATCGACGTAGAGATTTCCTCGAATCGTATTTTCTAGAGACAGGTAGTAAGGGATGATGTTATCAGCATAGTTTGTACCACCAACATTCATATCCGCAAAGGATTCGTTCATTACCATGATGATATTTCGTTGGTTTTAGTGCCATTAGGATCAACGTTGGCTGCAGCTCTTTCAGCAAGCTGTTTACCCAGTTCTTTGAGTTCCTCTACAGAATAGCCTTCTGGTTTCTTTGGCTGATCAGAGATGTATTGATTTACGAGACCTGTGAAGCTTAGGGCTGTACCGTCTGTTTGGAAGATGGATAATAGGTTCATATCCCATAGATAGTATTGACCAACGCTATTTAAGAAGAGTGCTACAACAATAATCAAAATTGGGTATGTTGCGTAGTAAACATTAATCTTAGTGGTATCGCGAGGTACAGCTCGCATCAAAAGATAAATTAAGATCGAGATGATAATAGCGATAACCATGAAGTAACGAATCTGAACTTGATAGTTTGAGATGACATCTGCAGCTGTACCAATTGCGGTTAAATCCCATGGTGCAATTGGACGGTTGCGGAATTGTGTTACGTACATGTTTACGATACCGAAGATAACAACAAATAAGTTACTAATTAGAACTGAGATTGGTAATCGACGGAATATTAAGTAGATTACTTTATATAGAACAATATAGATGGCAACGTTATAGAAACGATTCATCAAGTTAATGTAATAGTAGTTACCAGTACAGATTTCTGACATGAAGAAGCACCAAATCGGAGCCGCAATTAACATCATTTCATTTTCTGGAATGTGTTTTGACCATGAAAGCTTCTTATCAATAAGATATGCAATAATCCAGCTTAGTACTAAGATGGAAAGATATACTGCAACCCAAGCTGTCTTAGGTAGATACTCTTGGGTCTCAAGCTGGAGCCAGCCTTCAACACCGTTTACGGTTAAGTTAATGGTGTTGTCATTTGTGTTGATGACCATACCTTGAGAGGCAATAATCTCATTGGAGATATTTTCAGGTGTATACTCTGCAAGTTTGAATGGTCCAAATGACACATCAATCTTTGAGATAGCGATGTCTGTCTTTACGTTATTAAAGCCTAAACGTAAAGAGTTTGTAACGATTGGAATGTTACTGAGGTGAATCACTTCCCAAGATGGATGTGCATCTAGCCATGTCTTATGAGGAGTTATAGTTATAGTTTGCAAAGATTTCTTCTCCACGGTCTGTATTGAAGTTTGAAACCACTACAGTACCTTGGATACCTTTTTTTCATGTGTACATCAAAGGAAAGATGTGGCGCATAAAAACAGTAAGAACATTGCCGAAATGAGTAAGAACCAAACGGCTCTACGAATATTTAGTTTTTCTTTTAAAAATTTCATCATTTTATCACTTCCCTGAATAATGGTAGCACAAATGGTGACAGTGAGTTAACTAAGATATGAAAAAAAACTAAAAAGTTCAGAATTTAAAAAAGAGTAATTCCGAAGAATCACTCTAGTTTTTAGCTGAAATAAACGAACTCATCTTGTGGTTTTTGGTAGTTTTGGATGCGACTAGCATATAGGACGAGGGTCTTACCACCATTATCCAATGGGATGGTCTTTAAGTTACCTTGTACTTCATACCAGTTATCCTTTACAAGTTCTTCTACTTTAACGCCTGTAACCGTTAATCCACAAAGGCTTGTATCATTTGCGCAGCATACCATTGCTTGTCTGCCCATGATAAAGGTCTGATGATAGCCTGGTAATGTCTCGGTAAACTTTCCACGTAGGATAATTTCTTTGCCATCATATTTATCTGGATTTTCAATTGCGTCCATATACCAAATGCCATAATCATCATCTTGGATATCGATGATAGGAGCGTTGATATTAAATGGAAGTACACCTTCCTTGAGGGTAACTTGTGCACCGTGGTTACCTTCGTAGAAAATCTGTGCTTTCTTATTGATAGCTTTGATATTGCCACGAAGCATTGATGCGGAAGTGTCAGGTGTACAACGATTACAGATAATCGTATCGCTGTACTTTAACTGTTCATAAATGACGGAACGCATTGCGTTGATATACATTTGGAAGGTTGAAGCATCTACTGTTGTAAGAATCTGTACCAAAGGCCAGAAGTTTGGCATCTGTGACAAGATAAAACGTGTAATAGCAAGAGTTCCGTTATATTCGATGAAATACTTGATTTGGGATGATAGATTGTATCTAATTCACGAATCTTTTTCAACATTCAAATCATCTGGGAGAGTCCATATACTCAACAGAATGCATGGCGTTCTGCAAGGTATTTATCGTTATATCGAACTTCACCTTGTTCAAAACAAATGATTAACGTACGACTGTTTTCTTCCATAAAGGAAGGGTCGTTTGAGTGTATCTAAGATTAAGGATGATTTTCCGGAATCTAGAAATCCCGTAAAAAGATATACAGGAGTTGCCATCTTACTTCACCGCAAAGATTTCTTTGATGCGAGCAACATCTACCTTATCGCCAATGACTGTGATTAAACCAGTATAAGCAGGGGAACCAATGCGGATATCTGCATCTCCTGGAACATAGTCAAAGAATAACCAACTTCCATCATGACTAGGAACAATACCCTTTGCACGGATGATATGTTCATCTAGTTCAGAAAGTGCTAATGCGATATCTTCTACAGAGTACTTTATTAACTGTTTCGATACCGATTGATGTGAATACTTCATCTGCATCGTGTCCCATGATGATGGTGATGATGGTGATGGTGTTCGTGATCGTGGTCATGAGATCCACAACAGCAGCATTCTCTTCGTCAGGGTCATGGTCGTCATGATCTTCCTCGTGGTCAGAAGAACTGCAGCAGCAGCAACATTCTTCATCATCATGATGGTGTTCGTGATGATGTCATGTTCTTCATGTTCATGAAGAACCACAGCAACAGCAGCATTCTTCTTCCTCATGGTCGTGATGATGATGTTCGTGTTCGTGAGTGGTCATGTTCAGCCAGCAACAATCGTCATCATGCTTCATCATGACAACCACATCCACAACATCCAGCATTCTTCTTCCTCTTCGAGTTCTGGGAAGCCATCTGTAGAACCTTCCATCGCTTCGATGATTGCTTGACCTGAGAGGTCATCCCATGGAGTAGTGATGATTCTTGCGTCATTATTTAATTCGCGGATAATGGTGATATCCTTCTGTAATGTTTCTTCATCAACAAGTTGTGTTCTGGATAAGATAATACAAGCAGCAGTTGTAATCTGATCATCGAAGAACTCCTTGAAGTTTTTGTGGTATGTTTCGCAACGCTTTGCGTCTACAACAGTACTGTAGCTATTGAGTTCTAAACCTTCTACATCTTTTACGACTGCTAAGATATCGGATAATTTACCAACACCTGAAGGCTCAATGATGATGTGGTCTGGGTGATACTTTCTCGACTACTTCTTGTAAAAGCTGTGCGGAAATCACCTTGTAATGTACAGCAGATACATCCGCTGTTGATTTCGTTAACAACGATACCAGAATCTTTCAAGAAACCACCGTCAATGCCAATTTCACCAAATTCGTTTTCTACAAGAACGACCTTTTGGCCAGCGTATACTTCTTTGATTAATTTTTGAATCAATGTAGTTTTTCCAGCTCCTAAAAAGCCGGAGATAATATTAATCTTTGTCATTTCATTTCCTTCTTTCATCTATTATTATATCCTTTACGTCAAATTCACCAAATAGAATGCCTAATGTGTATCACCATTGAAAATGGAATTTTTACAATGACATAATCAACATAACGAATTGCGTTTAAATCTTTTTCCCGCCTGCATAAGAGATGGATGATTGAAGGTCTTGTTGCATTTCGATTAGTGTATCCATGATAGAACCTCTACATGGTACAAGCATCTTTTTACCTTCCACGTTTTTGACGGGTACCTTTTTTTGATATTCAGAAGCACTACCGAAGTATTCTTTCATTTCAATACCATCTTGCATAACAGTATTACCTGGTGATTCTGTATGTCCGGCAAATAGGGAACCAATCATAACCATATTTGCGCCAAAAGCGAATCGACTTTGCAATATCACCATTTGAACGGATACCGCCATCCGCGATGATTGGTTTACGTGCAGCTTTTCGCACACCAACGTAAAGCAGCTAACTGCCAACCACCTGTGCCAAAGCCTGTCTTTAGTTTTGTGATACATACTTTTCCAGGACCGATACCAACTTTCGTTGCGTCTGCACCTGCATTTTCAAGTTCACGAACACCTTCTGGGTTCCTACATTACCTGCAATGACAAATGTATCTGGCAGGTGTTTTTAATATGTTTGATCATATTGATGACCGCGTTGGAATGACCATGAGCAATATCGATTGTAATGTAGTCTGGAACTAAGTGATGATTAGCAAGATCTAGAATGAAAATGATATTCATTTTCTTTTACACCAACACTGATAGAAGAAATCAATCCTTTTTCGTGCATCATTTTGTACAAAACTGAAAGACGACTTTCAGGAGTGAAAGCGATGCATGATATAGAAATATCCATTCTCTGCAAGTTTAATTGCTAGAGATTCATCGATAACTGTCTGCATATTTGCTGGGAACAACTGGCAATTTAAAGCGATGTTTTGCCAAATTGTGTAGTTGTATCACATTCCGAAACGACTGTTTACAATACACTTATTTGGTATTAGTTGAATGTCTTCATAATCAAAAACTGTAAAATTTTCCATAAAAACCCACTTTCTTTAAAATGGGGAAAATTTTGTATCCTCATATACAATATCACGATTCTAGTATATCTTGAAGAATATGAAAGCCCAAGACTATTTTTAATTTAAATTAGAAGTAATGTAAAAATTTTCATAAAATAACAAGAAAAAGATTTATAAAATAAATGAAAGAAAAGAAGATAGTGGTAACTGGTCTGGCTAGCAACAATGAGCTTGGTGATGCTTGCAGGTTGTGATCATTTGTTTTTAGAATAACAACTTATAATTCATATGAGGAAATATGATATTTCAAAGATTAATTATCAAGAAATTCGATATGAACGTGAGCAGTTGAAGATGTTAAGGGATCAACTCTTTTCTTTGCGTGATCAAGAAAAGAAAAAAATATCCAAGTGATTCATGATCGTTGCCAAGATATTATCACGGATAAAGTTGAGGAAGAAATTCGACAGATTCCAATCAAGGATCTTTCAAAATCCTTCACAAGACTTCCACTACAAGCACTTGAAGTTAATCACATCTACAACGATGTATGACTTATTGAAATATAATCGTAGACAACTAGAAGCGTTAGATGGTATTAGGGGATGAAACAGCAGATAAACTCATGTTGGCACTACACCGTAGTACTGCAGCTATTAAAAAGTCAGATTCACTATCGTATAGACTTAGAACATCTAACAGATAGGGATAAAGAGATTCTTCATGAAATTTACTTCTATCTACATCAAAAGAAAACTATGCAAAAGTTTAAATGCAATCTATCAAGAAACAGAACGTGGTATCCAAGAAGCCTATGATAACAGTGGTCTGATTCGAAAAATTTCTTTGGTTGGATTTTTAGTAGTAGAAAAAAGAAACAGAGTTTTTAAAAGCTGTAGAAGATGTAAAGTACTTTTAATCAGTCTTCATACGCAGAAATAATCAAAGCAATTTTATGATAATTGTATTGCATAAAACATGTAGTTTTGAGACGATATTACAGGACTATAAGAGATACATGCGATTCAATACTATACCGTAAATTGAAAAAGTTATCTGAAATAGAAAGTCAAGATGATATAGATGAAGATATTGATGTTTCGCTGTTGACAACAGATACAAGCAATACCATTAGTGTTAGAATCATTTCCATACAGAGTTACGTCATTATCAAGAATTTGGGAACGAAGTATATCTTGCATCAAAAAGGGTGTTACTTGGAGATGAGATGGGTCTAGGAAAAACCATTCAAGCAATTGCGGCGATGAATCATCTACATCACAAAGGTCATCGTTATTTTTCTTGTAATATGTCCAGCTGGGTTATTACTAAACTGGAAGCGTGAAATTGAGAAAACTAACGGACATGCAAGCATATATGTTACATGGATCTGGTTTTTAGTGATTTTGAAATCTGGAAGAGTGATGGTGGTATTGCAATCATTAACTATGAAGGTTTAGATAAAGATTATTTTTGATAAAGATTTTCCGCTCGATATGGTTGTTGTGGATGAAGCGCACTTCGTTAAAAACAAAGATGCACAACGTACACGCAATACAGTGCGAATGATTGAACAAGCTAGAATACGCTCTATATATGACAGGTACAGCGATTGAAAAATAACGTAGATGAAATGTGTTACTTAATTGAATGTTTAAATCCATCCATCGCAAGCGAAGTAAAAGATATGAAATATCTAGCGAAAAGCAGACTTTATTTCCGCAAAGAAGATTGCACCAGTATATTTTACGACGTAAAGCGTGTCGGATGTACTCATGGAACTTCCGGAATTAACGATTCATGACGAGTGGTGCATGATGAATGAGAGGAGATAGTTTCTTACCGCAAAGCAGTTGAATCTGGAAACTTTTATGGCAATGCGTAGAGTATCTTGGGATTCACTCAAACTCCACAAAAAGCAGAGCGGATGGTTGAGTTATGTCTTGCAGGCACTCGGGTGAAGGAAGAAAAGGTAGTCATATTCTCTTATTTCTGGAGACGCTATCTTTCGTGACAGATTTACTGTTAGGAAAATCTTTTGCCAGTCATTAGTGGAAAATTATCGCTGGAGAAACGACAAGAAATTCTAAGCAGTTTGATGAGCCGATTGCACGGGTGTTGCCAATGCAGATTCATGCGGGTGGAATTGGATTAAATATTCAAACGGCAGAGATTGTAATTCTTTGTGAACCTCAGTGAAAACCATCCGATGAAATGCAGGCAATCTCTCGTGTCTATCGTATGGGGCAAATCAATCATGTATTTGTAGTACCGATTATTATCTGCTAGATACGATAGATGAAGCACTGGTAAAAACGACTCCATGAGAAAACAAAAATATCTTTCAATCAATTTGCGGATGAATCTGAGATATCCAGATCAATTAGAACAGTTGAAAGAAGATGATGTACAAACTCTAATTCAAAGTGAAAGAAAAAGTTGAATCATTAGAGTAGACAAATAAAACTGATAGTACTATGATAGTTCCGTAATAAGAACGGTGAACAGGAGGAAACGGGCATGAACAAACAAGTGATGAATCAAATGTGTTGCTGTTGTAATTTAAATGATGTCCGGATGAATGCTGTTTTCTGCGTCGGGGCTGCTTTAATTTACCTTTATTGCAGTGATTCGTAAGCACTAATAGTAAATAAATCCGGGCATATGAATGCATGCTCGGATTTTTGTTTTTTTACCGTTCCATATATTACATGAGAGAAAAAGAGGAAAATACTATGTCAAATATCAAAAATCAACAACTGAATTAATTGGTCACACACCACTATTAGAATTTACACACTTTGAAAAGGAACTTGGCTTAAAGGCACGTAGTTGTAGCAGAAGGTTGAATACTTTAACTTAACAGGTTCTAGTTAAGGACAGAATTGCATATCAGATGATTGTAGATGCTGAAGAAAGCAGGTTTATTAAAGCCAGGTTCTACAATTGTGAACCTACATCAGGAAATACAGGTATTGGTTTAGCTGCAGTTGGTACAGCGAAGGGTTATCGTGTTATTCTAGTAATGCCAGATACAATGACTGTTGAACGTCGTAAGATGGTTAAGGGTTATGGTGCAGAGGTTGTATTAACAGAAGGTGCCAAGGGTATGAAGGGCGCAATTGCTAAGGCAGAAGAACTTGCTGCAGGCATTGAGAACTCATTTATTCCACAGCAGTTTGAAAATATGTCTAATCGTAAAGCACATTACTTTAACAACAGGACCAGAAATCTGGGAAGATACAGATGGTGAGGTTGATATCTTTATTTCCGCTATCGGAACAGGAGGAACAATCTCTGGTACAGGTAAGTATCTCAAGGAAAAGAATCCAAATGTGAAGGTGATTGGTGTTGAACCAGCAACTAGTGCAGTACTTTCAGGTGGTGCGCCAGGTCCACATAAGATTCAAGGTATCGGTACAGGCTTCATCCCTACAACATTAGATACAGAAATCTATGATGAAGTAATCAAAGTTACAGATGAAGAGGCCTTTCACAACAGGTGCTGAAATTGGCAGAAAGGAAGGAATATTAGTTGGTATTTCTTCAGGTTCAGCAGTGCACGCTGCACTTTGAAGTAGCGAAGAGAGAGAGAATGCAGGTAAGTTAATTGTTGTATTATTACCTGACTCAGGAGATCGCTATTTATCAACTGCATTATTCGCAGAATAAAATGGAAAAATTACGAAACACTACTCAATGAACTAAAATGAAATTGAAGATAAAGATCTTGCATTAAAAATGCGTATACCAGATCGTACAAAATATCATTACGATCTTTAAAGCAGGTACAAGCAGTGATTTTGCCAGATTATTATCATGCAGGTATGTTAAAACCAACAACAAGCTCTAAACTATTTATCAGAAGGTTTACAGAAGGAAATTCAAGCATCTCTACAGTTTAAGGGTGCTGATTGTTCAATCTGTGGAAACTTTAAAGAGATATGTTTTTTAGCAGAGTTACCAGCTATTAAGCGTTCAGTCTTAACAGATATCCAAGCAATCTATGATGGTGATCCAGCAGCTAGAACCAAAGTCAGAGGTAGTCATTGCATATCCTGGCTTCTATGCAATCTTTATCTATCGTATTGCACATGTCTTATATAAGTTAGGTGTTCCATATATTCCTCGTCTTATGGCAGAATATGCACATGAAAAAGACAGGTATTGATATTAACCCTGGTGCGACAATTGGTGATTACTTCTGTATTGACCATGGGTACTGGTGTAGTTATTGGTGAAACAGCAGAGCTTGGTCACCATGTGAAGCTATATCAAGGTGTTACACTTGGTGCAAAGAGTTTCAAAAGTAAATGAGAATGGGTGAACTTGTGAAGGGTGGAAAGCGTCATCCAAACATTGGTAATAATGTTGTTATTCTATGCCAATGCAACAGTTCTTGGTGGTGATACCGTAATTGGTGATGGTTGTGTTATCGGAGCGAGCGTATGGATTACAAAAATCTGTAGAAGCTGGCACAACTGTATATTTTAATCCAAATAAATAAGCATAAGGGGTACTCCAAAAGGGAGTACCTTTTTGTATAATAGGCATATGAATACACAGCTGCAGAAAAAAATACGGAATGCAGAACATTTAACATTTTTCCGATAAAATAAAACTTATAAAAGACTTGAGTATCCCTGGTATCCTAGCAGTCATCACAGAAACTGTAATGGGATTTATTGATACAGCGATGGTTGGTGCACTGGGTGCATTAGCCTCTGCGTCAATTGGTCTTGTGATGTCGAGTACTTGGCTATTTGGAGAACTCATTAATAGCGTAGCGATTGGATTCTCTGTACAGGTTGCTCATGCGGTAGGTGCAGGAAAGCTTGAACGTAGTAGAAAGGATATTTAAAGGTTCCATTTTAACCTCATTGTTCATTTCATTTCTAATTGCAGGAGTCTGTTAGTGTGGGCACATGTTGCTCCATCATGGTTACAGGCCCAACCAGAGATATGGAAAGATGCGACGAATTATCTTGGGATTATATGCAATCTTTCCTTCCAATTCGTCAGTTAAATTACCTTGTAAATAGTATGCTGCAGTGTGCTGGGGATATGAAGACTCCAAGTAAGATGGCTGTGTTCATGTGTATCTTTAGATATAATCTTTCAATTTCATTTTTGATTTTTCCATCTCGAATGATTTCCATCTTTGGTTTAGAGATATGGGTGTATGGAGCTAATTTAGGTGTATTAGGGTGCACAACTTGGCACATCACTTGCAGTTTGTATTTGCACAGTCATTTCTTTCAAGGTAGCTTTAACAAAAATCGGAATGAATTACACATCAAGGAAATTGCTGGAAATTGGTTTGCTAGTCAAGATGTATTATCTTTCTGCGTGGAAAGATAGGGATGCCAAATGCACGTTAGCACAAAAGTGTATTTATGTATGGGACAAATTGCGTCCACCAAAGATTATTGCTCCACTTGGGACAGTTGCGATTGCGGCACATTCCTTCGGTAATACAGTAGAGTCAATTTGTTATATGCCTGGATATGGTATCGCAGCAGCAGCTACAACATTAATTGGACAAGCGATTGGTGCTGGCAAGAAAGATCTTGCGAAAAGACTTTGCTAATATCATTACACTATTGGGTATGGCTATTATGGGTATCCTTGCGATTATATTGTTTTTACATCTCCGATGATATTTGCAATATTAACACCAGATGTAGATGTACAACAACTTGGTGTAAAACGTAATTCGTGTTGTCATGCTTGCAGAGCCACTCTTTGCTGCATCCATCGTTATTACAGGTGTATTACGAGGTGCTGGGTGATACGAGTAGTGCCATTTATTTTAAACCTATTGAGTTTATGGGGTATTCGTATTACGTTAGCCTTCTTCTTAGCGCCAATCATGGGATCTTATGGGTGCTTTGGCTTGCAATGACGATTGATATTGCGATAAGAGGTGTATTATATTTAATTCGGTTATATAAGACAAATTGGTTAAGTGGAGTTGGAGGTTAGAAGATATGCAGACAATTATCGTTGTATCCGTAGTAGCTGTTTTATTGGTTGCACTGATTATATTCTTAGGATGGCCACATAAAATAGATGCGACAAGAAAAAGATTTATACACCACTCATTTCAAAAACGTGTACGTATCTGTGTTATTTCTGATCTACACTCTCAAAGTTTTGGTAAAGATAATGTACGTATTATTCGTATGGTAAATAAAACATAAACCTGATTTAATTGTTTTTCCTGGTGATATCTTTACGCCTAGGGGAGATAACGAAAGTATGCTTGCGCTCATGCATGCATTGAAATGCATATCCGCGAGTATATATTAGTGGAAATCACGATGAGATGTTAAAAGAGAAGCTAAATGATTATGTGATTGCGATGCGTTCAGATGGAGTGCAAGTTCTCTTGATGATAGTGAAGTGATGAATATCAATGGTCAATTATTAGAAATTATTGGTCTAACAGATGGTGGACCCTAAGATGGATAAGACAGTAGAGGAGGTGGATTCTCTCTGTATGACATCATATTATCGAATCCTTTTATCTCATCGTCCCCATCATGTAGCGTTTCTATGAGCAATCTGCCAGTCAATTTAATTATCAGTGGCCATGCACATGGTGGCCAATGGGCAATTCCATTCTTAAGACAAGGATTATATGCACCACAACAGGGACTATTCCCTAGATATACTCATGGTATCAAAAACCTTGATGGACGACTCTTATACATTTCAAGAGGTTTTTGCGACTGGAAATAAAGTTCTTTGTTCGCTTATATAATAATCCTGAGTTAGGATTTATTGATTTATTGCCAATCAACGAAAAACGATGAGCGCTGACTCATCGTTTTAGTTTTTCTCTTTTGTTAGAATACTCTTTTCCAAACGGGAATTTTCTTCGTCTTGAATTTTGTTGTGCCAAATGTAACGACGTGTTACACGGCTACTTAGTAAACAGATAATTTCATATGGGATTGTATTTAGTTCTTCAGCCATCTTCTCTAGTGAGATGTGTTCACCAAAGATTTCAACAACTGTTTTAACTGGCACTTCGTGTTCTAAAATGAATCATTACTTGATCCATACATACACGTCCTACAATCTCTGCGTATTGACCATCAACATATACTTGTCTGCCTTGATTAGCGCGGACAAAGCCATCTGCATACCCAATTGGTAGGGTGGCAATGATTTCATCATCTTTAGCAGTATAAGTAGCACCATATCCAACTGTATCACCTGCATGCATATGTTTTACTATAATGACTTTCACTTAGAAGTGAAATTGCTGGTTCAAGAGATTTTCTCATAAGTGGAAATTCCATACAGTGAAATACCGATACGGCATGCATTGGATATATCTTCTTTAAAGAATGCTGTTGCATCACTGTTATCACAATGTACCCAAGGAAGGAGTAAGAGAAAAGACTCTACTGCTTCTTTAAATTTAGAGAACTGTAGGTTTGTGAGTTCTAAATCACTGTCAGCACAACAGAAGTGGGTGAAGATACCTTCCATATTACATCTAGCGGCTTGGAGTTTGTCGAAAGCTAGATGCAGTTCGTCAATTGTGCGAAAGCCAATACGACTCATGCCAGTATCCATCTTTCAGATGTGACATGCAAACCTTCACAGTTTTGCTGGATAGCACTATCCACCCATTCATTAGAGTAAGCGGTACAAGAAATACCTTGTTTAATCAAAACAGGAATATCACTAGCTTCTGTAGCTCCAAGTATTAATAGTTTGCCTCATAACCTTCATTACGAAGAACGAGTGCTTCATCCAAAGAAGATACAGCAATCATCTCTGCACCTGCTTCTAATACTGCACGAGCAACGTGAATATCTCTACAACCATATGCATCTGCTTTTAAAAACAGCAATAATTTTTTTCTGACAGATATCTTTTAATTTGATTAAGTTACGTTCAATCTTGTCTAGATTGACTTGCATCCATGTTTTTCTATACATACTACACCTCTATAAAAATAACGGATTGCGTATATCCAATATATATTCCGATTAAGCGGAATGCCAAACTAAATATACCTGAAACATCGGCAGAAGCCATACTACGTAGCATGCTACGAAAGAATATACCGATACGAAAGAGAAATTACCGCTTAATAAAAGTAGAAGCAAATCTAGGAACGGAATATACTGACATCATATCTCCGAGAAAGATTGCAAATGTTGTCATGATAGCACCGACAACCATGAAATCTTGTATGAACACCTTTACCAAAATGTTTGATTACAGAAGCAACTCCATATCCTACTGCAACAAACATTGCAGAAAAACTGAAACGTGAATAAACGATGTAATCAATCCATATAATGAGCCAAATAGAATGGCAGCGATAAATCCAGTGATAATCGCAACGATAAAACGCTGATTATTATCTAAATATCTTGCGTTATAGATCTTCATAAGAAACCTCCATAAAATATTATTATTGTAGCACATTCAATCACTAAACTTCATTGTGGGTTTTCATAATCATGAAATATGTAAATACCTCTATAATATAGACTGATAAGGTTTTTGAAAAATTTAAAAAGGAATTTTAAAAAGTGTTGACGATAAAAAAGTCACCATGCTACTATATTAAAAGCATTCCACGAAACGAGGAATGTGAGGGATAGATGGAGGTTTAGCTCAGTTGGGAGAGCATCTGCCTTACAAGCAGAGGGTCAGCGGTTCGAGCCCGTTAACCTCCACCATTTTTTGCCGACTTAGCTCAATTGGCAGAGCAATTGATTTGTAATCAATAGGTTGTAGGTTCGATTCCTATAGTCGGCACCATTTTTATTTGGAGACGTAGCGAAGTGGCTAAACGCGGCAGACTGTAAATCTGCTCCCTCTGGGTTCGGTGGTTCGAAAACCACCCGTCTCCACCATTTACTGATTGATGCATCGAGTGATGCTTACGAGTTGGACTTGATTATTGGGGTATAGCCAAGCGGTAAGGCAAGGGACTTTGACTCCCTCATTCGTAAGTTCGAATCTTACTACCCCAGCCATTTAAGATGTCTCGGTAGCTCAGACGGTAGAGCAACTGACTTTTTAATCAGTGGGTCGAGGGTTCGAGTCCCTTCCGAGACACCACTTTAGTAAGATATGCGAGTGTAGTTCAATGGTAGAACGACAGCCTTCCAAGCTGTATACGTGAGTTCGATTCTCATCACTCGCTCCATTAACTTATTAGTCCAAAGTCAGGGGCTTTTTATACCTTTTTTTACCTTTTCTGTGTAAAAATCTATATATTTTAGTAGTTTTTTTATTGTCTTTTGACAAAGAGTTTTTTGCTCTTTTTACTATATTTTATGGTGTATTTATTGCTATACTATATACAGATGCAATAGTTTGCATAGTTTCAATTGGGGAAACAGGAGAAAAAATAGAATGAAGAAATTAAGTGTATTATTGTTAGCGTTAGCAGTTACATTTGGATCTGCTGGTTGCACAAGAAAAGACATTATCTGACATTGTTAATGAAAAAACAATGGAGGTACAGAAAACAATACAACAACAGGAACAGACGATAGTTACCATGAATATGAAGTTGGAGATACAGTTCAAACAATGTTCTTTGACTTCACAGTTTTGAAGATTATTTATCTTCAACAGATATTAATGGGATTAAACCAGAAGCTGGAAAAACAATTTGTTGGTGTTAAGCTAAATATCGAAAAATACATTTAATAAGGATATTACAATGTTCTCATCAGACCTTATTATCGAATGGGAACCAACAAGTGCTGATGACAAAGGTGCAGAAGGACCTCATTCTTATTATGATAAGGAAGCCATCTTCAATGAAGAGTTTGAAAAGGAATATACATTGGCTCCTGGAGAATCTAAAGAAGGTGTTCTACTATTTGAAATTCCTGAAGGTATAACAAAGGTAGCAATTACAACACAGGATATCTATACTAGACAAACAAGGTAATGAACATAAAAGGGTGATGTGTATATTGTACACATTGATTTATCCAAACAATAAAATAAATAAGACTGAGTTATCCGCTGAGATAGCTCAGTTTTTATGTATAGAGTTTATTTGAAAATAATAAGCTTTTTCGATATGCTATATATTAATAAGGGAGAAAACATATGAGAAAGCTTTTATGCAAGGTGATATCATCCAACATTTTAAAAGAGAGACAGTTGAAAAAGATGGGTTTTGAATATCTATATGAATATATTGGAGAGGCTACACACTCTGAATCACGTGAGAAGATGGTTGTATACCGAGCTTTTATATGGAGATAAGGGGATTATACGTTAGACCCTATGAGATGTTCTATAGGGGAAGTAGATCACGAAAAAGTACCCAGAAATACGACAAAAATACCGTTTTGAAAAGATTTGATTTATAGTGTAATTTTCAAATAAAATAAAAATTCACAAATAAAATTGATAATTTTTATTATTTTATTTGTACTAATTGGTAATGAACAAAATAAATTATAAATAAAAAATGACAATTGCATAAAATTAAATAGTTTAAAAAGTGGCTATAGATAGCCACTTTTTTTACATTTTATATTTTCGAACAACGTAAAATTAAAAGATACAAATAGTCAAATCCTTAAGATTTTATAAAGAGGATATGCGTTGACGGTCAATTTGCATGGTGATATTATTTTTTCATCGGAAACGCGAAAGCGCTTTCCACAGTTTCAAAGCCAAATAATTCAGGGGAGGAAAGAAAACTTTTATGAAGAAATTATTTGCGGTTATGACTTCTGCAGTTTTAGCACTATCACTCGTTGGTTGTGGTCCTAAGACAAGCAGCACAGGCGGAAGCTCTAGCACAGAATCAACAGTTTCAAACGCTGATAAGCCATTAGTATGGTACAACCGTCAGCCATCTAACAGCACAACAGGTGAGTTAGATAAAGAAGCATTAAACTTCAACAAGGATACTTACTATGTAGGTTTCGATGCTAACTGGGGTGCAGAATTACAGGGTAAGATGGTTGCTGATTACATCGCAGCTCACAAGGATATCATCGACCGTAACGGTGATGGTGTTATCGGTTATGTATTAGCTATTGGTGACGTTGGACACAACGACTCTATCGCTCGTACAAGAGGTGTTCGTAAGGCTTTAGGTACAGCTGTTGAAAAGGATGGCGCTGTCGATGCTACTCCAGCAGGAACAAACACAGATGGTTCTGCTACAGTTGTTAAGGATGGTAAGGTTGGCGACCTCAAGGTTCGCGAACTTGCTTCTCAGGAAATGAAGAACTCTGCAGAGTGCTACATGGGATGCTGCTACTGCAGGTAACGCTATCGGTACATGGTCAGCTTCATTTGGTGATGAGATTGACTTAGTTATCTCTAACAATGACGGTATGGGTATGTCAATGTTCACAGCATGGGCTAAGGAAAAGAAGGTTCCTACATTCGGTTACGATGCTAACAGTGATGCAGTAGCTGCTATCGCTGAAGGTTACGGCGGAACAATTTCTCAGCATGCTGACGTTCAGGCTTACTTAACATTAAGAGTATTACGTAACGCTTTAGACGGTGTTGATATCAAGACAGGTATCGCTACAGCTGACGAAGCTGGAAACGTTCTTGAAGAAGGCGTTGACTACGTATACAACGAAGCAGATCGTTCATTCTATGCATTGAACCTTGCTGTTACAGCTGATAACTACAAGAACTTCATGGATGCTACTAAGACATTTGAACCAGTATCTAAGGAAGTTAAGAGCGAAACTAAGAAGGTTTGGTTGGACATCTATAACGCTTCAGACAACTTCTTAAGCTCAACATACCAGCCATTACTTGAAAAAGTATGATGACTTACTACACTTGGATGTTGAATACATCGGTGGTGATGGTCAGACTGAGTCAAATATCACAAAACCGTTTAGGAAACCCAAGTCAATATGATGCGTATGCTATTAACATGGTTAAGACAGACAACGCTACATCATATACTTCACTCTTAAAAGTAATTCAGTAAGATTTTCTAAGAGGCTAGCAGGTAGGCTTTTTGAAAACCTGGTAGCCTCTTTCTAAGTAGTTTGTAGTTAACCATACTGCTTATGATTTTTAGTTAAACAGGGGTAAATCAATTATGTCAGAAAGAAATGACAATTTAATCTTGTCGATAAAGGGCATGTCGAAAATCATTCGGCAGAAACAGAGTACTTGATCACATCAATTTAGATGTGAAACCCGGCTCAATTATGGGTCTCATGGGTGAAAATGGTGCCGGCAAATCCACTATGATGAAGTGTTTGTTCGGTACATATCAAAAAGATGAAGGAAGTATCTTCCTAGATGGAAAAGAAGTAAGTTTTTACTGGTCCAAAAGATGCGCTTGAAAAATGGTATTGCGATGGTTCACCAAGAACTGAATCAGTGCTTAGAGCGTAGTGTTATTGATAACCTATTCTTAGGACGTTATCCAGTAAACTCTTTAGGTGTTGTTGATGAAGGAAGAATGAAGAAGGAGGCTTCTGAGTTATTCCGTAGCTTTAGGTATTACAGTCAATTTGACACAGCCAATGCGTACGATGTCCGTATCTGCTCGTCAGATGTGTGAAATCGCAAAGGCTATTTCGTATCATTCCAAAGATTATTGTTTTGGATGAGCCTACATCATCATTAACTGAACCAGAAGTTAAGAAGTTATTCCAGATGATGCGTAAACTACGTAGTCAGGGTATTTCCATTATCTATATTTCTCATAAGATGGATGAAATTTTTGATATATGTGATCAGGTGTCTGTATTGCGTGATGGTAAGATGATCATGACAAAAAGATGTTACTGACACAAATATGAATGACTTGATTGCGGCGATGGTTGGACGTTCTCTTGATAACCGTTTTCCCTCCGGTTGATAATACACCAGGTGAAACGATTCTTTCTGTCAAAGATCTTTCTACGAAGTTTGCACCTTACCTCGATGACGTTAGTTTCGATGTTAAAGGAAGGTGAAATCTTTCGGCTTGTATGGTCTAGTAGGTGCTGGACGTACAGAGTTAATGGAAACAATCTTTGGTCGTTCGTACAAGAGCAGCAGGTCGTGTTTATTACAATGGCAAGCTCATGAACTTCGATGGTGCAAAAAGAAGCCATGGACAATGGATTCGCTATGATTACCGAAGAAAGAAAGGCTAACGGATTATTCTTAAAGAGTGATTTAACTTTCAATACTTGTATTGCAAATATGGATCACTATAAGAATGGTATCGTTGTGTCTGATGAGAGAGATGAAGAAGGCAACAGTTAAAGAAATTGCCTTAATGCATACAAAGTGCATGGGACCAGATGATGCAATTACATCACTATCTGGTGGTAACCAACAGAAGATCATCTTCGGTAAGTGGTTAGAAAGAGATCCAAAAGGTATTTATGATGGATGAGCCAACTCGTGGTATCGACGTTGGTGCAAAAATACGAGATCTATGATTTAATTATCAAGATGGCGAAGATGGGTAAGACAATTATTGTATGTTCATCTGAAATGCCAGAGATTCTCGAGTATCACAAATCGAATCGGTGTTATGTCCAATGGACGTCTTGCCGGAATCGTTAATACAAAAGAGACAAATCAGGAAGAACTCCTGAGACTCAGCGCAATGTATTTGTAATCGGAGGGGTTAGACATGAGTCAAAATAACGAAAAATTAGGGGCAGAGATTCTCTCTGTCGATCAGGAAGAAAAGCCTACTAAAAACCAATTACGGACCACGTAGGTAAGATTCAAGCACAAATGATGAATTACGTAAAGATGGAACAGATAAGACTGTTGAGTTACTAAACGTAATTCAGATGACAAAAGAACGATAAGAGCTTATCAAAAGGGCGAAAAGGAAAAACCGTATCGCTGAGGCTAAAGGCTTTAGAAGCTGCTCAACAAGTTGAAAAAGCAAATAAGCCAGCTGTGAGATAAGTTAATCAATGAAGGCGTTACTTATTTAAATCAACATTTTGAAAAGGAATACTATTCAAAGGTTGTCATAGTTGCGCTGCAGAAAAACTCTTGCCGCAAAGAGATATGGCGATCTTTTAGCTGAACTAAAGAATGTTCATGCACAGAATCTTTCTAAGATTACTGGTAGTGACGCTGATGCAAAAACAAGAACTCAAAAAGATGAAAAAGTATGTATATAAGAATAAAGTCTTTGATGCAAAATTAACATACCAAAAAGGAATTACAAGCAATTAGGGATCGTAAACATGAAGCGTTTATTCAACGTTATCATTTAATCGATCTATTGAAGATGTTCTAAAGTTCAGCTTTTGCTGAAACACAGGTACAGAAGATTGAACATTACTTATATACATTCAACCGCAAGGATTGGTTATTACGTAATGGTCTATATCTAGTCATTATTCTTGTATTTATTGGCTTTAGGTATCGTTACTCCAATTATCAAGAAAACTCCTTTATTTACAGTCAATAACATCTTAAATATCTTACAGCAGAGCATCTCCAAGAATGTTCTTGGCATTAGGTGTAGCTGGTGTGATAATGCTTGCAGGTACTGACTTATCCATCGGACGTATGGTGGGTATGGGTATGGTAGCTTCAACAATTATCATGCACAAGGGCATCAACACTGGTGCAGTATTTGGTAAGGTATTTGACTTTCACAAGCCTTCCAGTTAGTCTAAGAGCAATCATGGCACTTGTTGTATGTATTATCTTATGTACAATCTTTACTTCTATTGCTGGTTTCTTCAAGGCGAAGTATAAGATGCACCCATTTATTTCATCTATGTCTAACATGTTAATCTATCTTCGGTATGGTTACATATGCGACAAAGGGTGTATCCTTCGGTGCTATCGAAAATGATATTCCAGCAATGATTATTCCAAAGATTGGCAACTTCCCCAACAATCATCTTATGGGCTGCTACAGCTGTAATTGTTGTATGGTTTATTTGGAATAAGACAACATTTGGTAAGAACCTATATGCAGTGGGTGGAAACCCGAGAAGCTGCTGCTGTATCAGGTATTGACGTATTCAAAGGTAACAATCATGGCATTCGCTATGGCTGGTGTACTCTATGGATTTGGTGCATGGTTAGAATGTAAACCGAATGGTAGGTTCCGGTCTCTGCGTATGGTCAGGGTTGGGATATGGACGCTATCGCTGCCTGCGTAGTAGGTGGTGTATCCTTCTCTGGTGGTATCGGTAAGATTTCTGGTGTTGTTGTCGGTGTAACAATCTTTACAGCGTTTAACATACTCCTTAACAATCTTAGGTATTGATACAAACCTTCAGTTCGTATTCGAAGGTCTCATCATCTTAGCTGCGGTAACATTGGACTGGCTAAAAGTACGTTCAAAAGAAGTAATTCAATTTGCGGAAACCAGAAATGGCTTCCGCTTTTTACTATGTTTGGTTCTCGGGTATAATACTGATATGGAAATCAATGAACTAAAAGAAAAATATTATTCTTCTAGACAATAGTTATGAACGCTATATATTACTTTCAAAGAATACCAAAATGATCATCGTGAAGATGAAATGGTAAAAGAGTATGTTGGAAGTATTTAATGAAGCGATATGGAAATGCAAAGTTAAGAAAACCTGCAGATCATTTTATGCATGCATGTCTTGATGATGAAGGTGATGGCAGATGAAAGTTTTGGAAGTTTGCACTCATACAAAGAAAAAAAGCAGGGAATATCAACAATTCCTACGAGAACTAGCGCTAAATGATGAACAATCTGAATATCTAACTGCGGAGTGGAAACATCTGGCCAGAACCTACATTCGCTTTAAGTAAAAAGAACAATTCAAAATCATACTTTCTTTTGGAATGGGAAAGCGCGATGAACATGTAGTTGTTGGAAATGTGGCAGATGAAATCACAAATATCTTTGTCCGCTTACCAAAACGACTAGGATATTCAAAAGAAGTTGCGGGTTTGTGTCGGATAGTGATGGATACATTCCTAGAAGAGTTTCCAAATGATGAGGAAGTATTAAATAGTGCAATTAAAAAGTGAACCAATTGGTTCACTTTTTATTAGTCAGCGATTGCAGCGTCTAAAAGCAATCTTCATCATATCTGTGAAGGCTGTTTGACGTTGTTCAGCATTGTAATTTCTGGTGATACAAAGCTATCAGAAATTGTTAGTAAGCAAGCTGCGTTCTTTCCTAATACATTTGCATTTGAGAATAGTGCAAAACTTTCCATTTCAACACCTAAGCAATGTGGTTCATCTACTACCTTTTGGTAGGTATGTAACGTTCTTTTCGCGATAGAATACGTCAGATGAATGAATTAAACCTTCAGTAATCTTCATTCCAAGATTTTTCTGCAGCCTTTTTAATCTTTTCATTTAATTCTGCAGATGGCTTAATTGTATCAGCTTGTATTTCCGCACTGTTCTCTTGCGAATGAAGATTCGGAATAAGCTGCATCTGCTAAATTACATCAAATAATTTTAATTCTGGTTGATAAGCACCAGCAGAACCGATACGAATAATGTTTTTCTACATCATATTCTGTAAAATAACTCGTAAGAGTAGATGCCGATAGATGGCATTCCCATTCCTGATGCCATAACGGATACAGGCTTACCTTTTCCAAGTTCCTGTATATCCTTGAACACCGCGTACGTTATTAACTAATACTGGATTCTCAAGAATGTTTCAGCGATGAAACTTCGCACGAAGTGGATCACCTGCATTAAGACTGTTTTTGCGAACTGGCCTTTTTCGGCACTGTTATGTGGTGTGAGACATGATTAACCTCAACTTTCTTTTCTCTATTATACATGATTTATAGCCAATCTGTATGCATGTATTGTTTATGATCAAGCGTATAAACTGTAAATCCATCTTCGTTGATAATGGCGTATGTTCTTGGATGGTTTTCTTTTTGGTAAAGAGATGGATCCTGGGTTTAAAAAGTAGATGTCCATCTTTTTTTCATAAGCAGTTGGAATATGCGTGTGTCCTGAAAGGAAACTATCTCCCACACTTAGGAGTAGGTAGATTATTTGGACCATATACATGGCCGTGTGACATAAAGATTTGATGTGCTCCATGAAAAAGAGATATTGTAATCAGCAGTAATTGGAAAGTTCAGTACCATCTGGTCTACTTCCGCATCACAGTTACCTCGTACTGCAATGATTTTATCTTTTTGAATGCATTCATGATTGAAATGACTTCTTTTGGGGCATAATCGCTTGGTAAGTCTTTCTTGGACCGTGATATAGAACATCTCCTAGGCAGAGAATCTTTATCTGCTTGATGATATGAGAAGGCTTCTTCCATTGCTTTAGCACCTGAAAGAGCACCATGAATATCAGATACTACTAAAAATGTATGTGGATTCGTCATATTTCATATACCTCTGCCACTAATATTAGCATATTTTGCGTGTTATAATGTTTACAAGAAGGTAGAGTATATGAAAAAAATAAGTGCATCGTTGTAGGAGTAACAGCAGGGGATTGCTGCATATAAAATTTGTCAGTTAGTTTCCTCGCTGAAAAAGCAGGGAAATGAAGTTCATGTCATTATGACAAAGGAAGCAGAGAAGTTTTGTAACTCCTTTAACATTCCAAACGCTCAGTAATCAAAAGGTTATTACAGATATGTTTACAGTGGATTATACACCAGATGTGCATCATATCTCACTGGCTAAGAAGGCTGATTTATTTGTCGTGGCTCCAGCGACTGCAAATATCATTGCGAAGATTGCACATGAGCTTTAGCGGATGATATGTTAACGACTACATTCTTAGCTGCGACATGTCCAAAGTTAATCGTTCCTGCAATGAATACAAATATGTTAAATAATCCAATCACACAGGATAATATTTGCGACATGTCAAAAATACGGTATGCATATCATGTGCAGTGATGCTGGATATCTTGCTTGTGGTGATGTAGGTGCAGGACGTTTACCTGAACCAGAAGAAATCGAAGATGCGATTACGTCTCTTATAGAAACAGACCGCTATCTAAAATGGAAAGACATGTTGTGATTACTGCAGGGTGCTACGCAAGAAGAGATTGATCCTGTACGAGTATATAACAAATCATTCAACTGGAAAGATGGGTTATGCATTAGCGAAGGAAGCACGTAATGCAGGTGCTAGGGTAACACTAATTTCAGGTAAGACAAATCTACCAAAACCATATGGTGTTGATGTTGTAAAGTGTGACAAGTGCAGCTGATATGGCTAAGAGTGTTATTGATAATTTTTGAAAAAGCTGATGTTCTAATTATGTCTGCGGCAGTTGCGGATTATACACCAATTGAAAAAGGCAGAACAGAAAAATCAAAAAGACAGATGGTGATTTATCGCATCACTCTAAACGTACACAGGATATTCTTTTAACAATCGGACAGAAAGAAAGCGTGAAGACCAGATAGTGATTGGCTTTGCGATGGAAACAGAAACATCTTTTAGAAAATGCCGCAAAGAAACTACAAGAAAAAGAACGCAAATTATATTATCGCAAATAGTATACGTGAACCTGGCGCTGGTTTTGGTGTAGACACAAATATTGTCAAAATTATTTTCACGACAAGCGTAGAAGATTTAGGATTATTATCCAAAAGATGAAACAGCAGAAAGAAATACTGCGTCATTGCCTAAAGAAGTGAGGACAACTATGTTATTAACAATTGATGTTGGAAATACAAATATTTCCATGGGAATTCTTGATGGAGAAAAGATTATTGGTCGTTATCGTCTTATGACTACAAACGACACGTACTAGTGATGAGTACGGTTTCTTCATTACAACATTCTTAAATACATTGCAGTTAAAAAGCTCCGGATATTACAGGTATTATTATTTCTTCCGTTGTCCCAAAACTAATGTATTCTTTAACTTCTGCAGTGATTAAATACTTACATCAAAAACCAATGATTGTAACTAATGATATGCAGATGGATATCAAACTTGATACAGAGGCACCAAGGTCAATTGGTGCAGACCGTATTGTGAATACAACCTATGCATGGAATACGTTTCATCGTTCATGCATTATTGTGGACTTTTGGTACTGCAACAACATATGACTACATTGATCAAAATGGTGTCTTCCGCTATGTTGTGATTCAGCCAGGTTTAGGTATTAGTCTGAATGCATTAACTTCTATGACGGCTAAGTTACCAGAAATTGAGATTGTAAAAGCCAAAGTCTATACTTGGTACAAATACAATTGAAGGTATGCAGGCAGGTGTTGTATATGGCTACATTGGTTCTGTAGAATACATCATTAAAACAATGAAGAAGGAACTCAATGATCCATCATGCATGGTTGTTGCGACAGGTGGTTTAGGTAAGATTATCGCAAGTGAAACAGATGAGATTAATGCATATGATGCGGATATAGCATATAAAGGGAATGAAGATTTTATACGATATCAATAAGGGGAAAGACTATGAAAATCTTTGATTTACATGCGGACTTAGCAGAAACTATTAAACCATTCTATACGGATGGTAAAAACATCCATCTTAAAGAAAGATTGGAGCACTCGTTTTAAACAAGGGCAGATTGCATATACTTCTGCAGCTAGTTTCTTTGTAGGAACGAGAGCTGGCAAGAGATGCAAGATGTTGTTAGAAAAAGTGAAGAATGATATTACTGCCTCTGGATATAAAGTCATCTATACCAAGGATGATTTAGATGATGAGCAACAGGGTACAGCATTCTTAATGACAATTGAAGGAATGTGTGGCATTCGTGAAGATGTAGAAGAGAAGATTCAATGGTTATACGACGAGGGTAATCGGATTGGTTCTCTATGTTGGAATGATCAAAATGCACTGGCAACAGGTAACTCAGGTGATCCTACAAGAGGGTTAACAGAACTTGGTAAGCAAGCAATGCGAAGATGAATGAATTACATATGATTGTGGATGTATCTCATGCAAATGAGAAGACATTCTGGGATATTCTATCCTGTTCAACACAACCGATAATCGCTACCCACTCAAATGCGAAGGGCCGTTGTTTTTGTGGAAAGAAACCTTACAGATCAACAGATTCGTGCTATTGCAAGTAAAGATGGCTTAATTGGGCATGAATGCATGTTGTTCGTTTATTCATTGAGAACAACAAAAACAAGATGCACTACATCTAGCAAAACATGCAAAAGTACGTAGCGAATCTTGTTGGAGTAAAACATGTTGCTTGTGGGATTTGACTTCGGTGAGTATTATAACGATGGTGAGGAGCATAATATGTATGGTCCTTCCCAGGGCACAGAATTTCATCAAAGCATTGCAGCGTGTATGATTTACAAAGTGAAGAAATCAAAGATATTGCATATCGCAATGTTCTGCGCTTTTCTAAGAAAATATGTAAAAAGAAAAGCTCTTGTGCATTTTGCACAGGAGCTTAAGTACTTCCAAAGAATATCTGGATAGATTCCAGCTTCCTTCATTTCAGCAATCTTTTCAACTACAAGTGGCTTATCTTCCTGATATGTTACACCAAACCATTGGTCTTTAGAGGAAAGTACTTTAACAGTGCACTTACCATCCTTAACCATCTGGTACCAACTGTTGTGAGGAATAACATATTCGCACTTCATTGGGTTAGATTCTAGATTTGCATGAATGAATTCATCAAAGCATGACTTCCATGTCATCAAATACCTTAGGTGTAAATCCCAGAAGTTCATAGATACTAACGCGTTAGGATCCATTTCTTTCCAAGTTCCGTTGTCATCATAAACAACCTTGCCATCCTTACGAGCAATCTTCTGTACTTCGACAATAGCTTGTTAGGTTACCGTTTTCGTCTTGTTGGCATACACCACGTGTCACTGTTCCATGGTCTGTAGGTGTGTTGTTGCGGCATAACCAACCATTGCGTAATGGTCATCACTTACTTCTGTTGTTAGGAAGTTATAGATAACTTTATATGCATCCTTACCATAGAAGTCATCTGCGTTGATAATCGCAAAATGGTCCATCAACAACACCCTTGCATGCAAGTAATGCGTATGTAGTTCCCCATGGCTTTTCACGTCCTTCAGGTACTGTAATATCAGATGGGACATTGTTGATATCCTCGGTATGCAAACTTCACAGTTCATTCCCTTAGATACGCGGTCTGTTAATGCAGCGTGGAATGCTTTGTTCATGTTCACGACGGATAATGAGAACAACATCCTCAAATCCTGCTTCTTTTTGCGTCATAGATAGAAAAATTCTATGATTGGTTCACCATGTAGCTTCGACTCCATCAATCTGTTTCATTCCCGCCATAGCGGCTACCCATTCCGGCAGCCAAAATAACTAATGTAGGCTATTCATTCTTAATCCCTTTCAATTTTTATTCCTTTGATAATTATATCACGTAAGCACTTTCATTAATTCCTAATTTTTCAAGTAAAATAATAAAAGAAAGAGGATATTTATGAGAGAAATTGCACTAGCTTCACAAAGTCCACGAAGAAAAGAGTTATTAGAGAAAACAGGGATTCACATTTATCTGTGATCCGGCTGATATTGATGAGACCATTGACTTGCAGGCAGACCTTGTTGAAGAAAGTAAAATCTTATCCGTCGTAAGGGCAGAAACTGTATTGGAACGACATCCTGAAGCTATTGTTATCGGTAGTGATACTTTTGGTTTTATGTGATAAACTACGTTATGGGAAAACCGGAAGATGATGCAAGATGCTTTTCGAATGTTAAAGAAACTTCAAAACCATAAGAGCCAAGTGCTATCAAAGTTTGTGCATCATCAGCCAAAAGAAATGCTTTACATACGCAAGTATTGCGGATGTATATTTCGCTATAATGAGTAATAAAGAGATCTGGGATTACATTTGTACAGGGAGAAACAAGAGATAAAAGCAGGTGCTTACGCAATACAAGGATTTGGTGGCAGATACATTAAAGATTCATGGAGATTATTATGCCATTATGGTATGCCTTTACAGGTTGTTTATAACGAACTGAAAAACAGTACGGATTATTGATTTTAAGGTGTAGTTTGTTATTATATAAAGGCTATGCCGCTTTAGTATAGTGGTAATACGCATCCATGGTAAAGGACGAACGAGCGAGTTCAATTCTGCTAAGCGGCACTTTACAGTTAAAGCC
>BNJT01002812.1_pt1 | contig 287110 bp, 355 predicted proteins | sample 8540491 | NCBI WGS metagenome assembly BNJT01 (sample SAMD00202455, study PRJDB9452) | human saliva metagenome | host: Homo sapiens | reverse complement strand
TTGGTCTTAGCTAGTTCACATCAAAAAGAATCTGAACTAGACTATAAAACAGAAAAAATTCTCAATATCGTAGGGATTGTCATTTCTGTACTTAACTGGATTGTAGCCGTCGCAGTATTTTTTAGATAAGCAATAAACAAAAAGCTTTAAATTTAAAGCTTTTTTATTTTATTCACTTTTCTCTAAGTAGTTTTTAATGTTTTTCAATTCCTCTTGATTCAAGAGTCGGTATTGACCCTCTGCTAGCTCTGAATCTAATGTAAAATCCCCGAACTGAACTCGTTTGAGGGCAGTGACCTTGACACCAACTGAGAGGAACATTTTCTTGACCTGATGAAATTTCCCTTCAGAGATGGTGATGGTGGCTCGGCTGAGACTAGGGCTTGAAGATAGAATCTCAAGCTGAGCAGGTTTACAAATAGTTCCATCAAGAAAGACAATCCCGTTTTTGAACTGCTGGATGTGATCTGGTGTGAGCAAGCCGTTCACCTCAACTTGATAAGTTTTATCGACATGATATTGAGGGTGGAGAAGTTGAAAACCTAGAGGGCCATTGTTAGTTAAGAGAAGGAGCCCTGTCGTATCTCGATCTAGCCGACCAATAGCATAGAGTTGGTCTGATTGGAGGTGTTGAGGTAGTAAGTCCATAACCGTTTGGAGCTTTTTGTCCTTGCTTGCTGTCACGACACCATTTGGTTTGTGAAGCATGAGGTAGATGTGCTCGTATCCTTGGATTTTTCTGCCTTGAAATCAGCTCTTGGAGACCTGTATCTATATTTTGTGCAAGGGAACTTGCAGGGAGTCCATCAACTAAGATTTCTTTTTTGAGGAGAGCCTGTTTCATGGCTTTTCGACTGATTTTTTCCTGGGCCAATAAATTATCTAAACGCATACCAGCCTATCTTATCACAAGTCGGGATTTTTGAAAAGAAAATGAATGAAATTTTATCCAATATCAAGCCAAGTGTGACAAATTCGTCTATGTAGTTAATTGAGTATTTTTTAAGTCAATTGAACTAGCTTAATGAATTTTTACAGATTTATAGCTAGGGGACTTTTGAATTTTTATCTTGTAAAGGTTTCTAAAAATACCGAATTTAGTTTTTTGAGTAGGTCAATTCAACGAACTCTTTAAAGAATCTTTAATCCTTTTGATACATAAATTTCAAATCCTATGTATGGTTTTCGTGATTCTAGTATATTAGACGAACCTATCTTTTCTGTTAGACTTGATTTTATAACAGGACGGTTTCCTAAATATAGTAACCAAAGGATGCTTTGTATAAAAATTGCGTTTACAAAGCCAGTATTTGTCTGATATAATAACATTATAGGTGAAATTATATAAAAAAATTTGAAGTTTAGTTTATCACTAATTATGATAGTCAGGAAGGTACTTTCTTAACCTAGAAAATAAAAATGGAAAATATAATTTGATAAATAATGTCACAAAACAAATAGAACAAAGGGTACAGCATTTACCATCAGGTAGTAGACAGACAGTTTTTGTTGATATTCGAGGTCAGAAAGTTTCTGATGTTACGTTAAATTACGTTTTTGATACTATTAATAATGAAACTTCAGTTGATGTAGAAGTAATATTTAAGAAAGATTAGAAGAGGTGTTTTATGTCAGTAGGCCTAATGGTAGGTTATAACTGGTGGACAGTAGGAGAAGGGAACTTTTTTAATTCATTCTTTTCGACTATTTATGTTAAGTTAGAGAATAGTAACTGGGGAAGTAAGTACCCAGTTATCATGAATAAGCTTTATTGGGGCGATATTCCTTTAGAAGATATTGAGAGCGGAATAGCAGAGTTGTTATCTATTCAAGAGGAGTTGAAAAAATTTCAACCGCAAGACATTATATGGGATTTTGAAGATTTGTCAGTCACTCCTCCTTGGGGTAATCATATTGCCTCCCATATCATAAATTTATCACAATATTTTATAACTAGTTCAGGCAGTGATTTATTTGAAGTTATGTTGACTTGTTTTAGATTTGCACTTGAGAAAGGTCAAAACGTAGTTGTAAAAAGTATCTAAGGATAAAAACTCAAATAAAAGATTGTGTTTATTATATTCAATTAGCAGATAGTGTTGTACTATTCGATTAATTATAATACAACTAAACCGGTTTTTTTATGTAAAGTCTTCAGGAGATACGATACCGGCTACAAGCCCCTCCTCATATTTGCAAGATTCTAATTATGTTGACGTTGGTAAAAAATGGTGGAGTAGTTCGTTCAGACTTATCTGGAGAAATTTTATATAAACCTCAAAAAAGTCAAAAAGGTGTTACACCTAATCCCAACGAGTAGCAAATAGATTATATTATTCCGAAAACAAAAGGTGGTTCTAATAGCTATGCTAATGCACAGGTTCTTTCTAGATATGAGAATCGAATGAAATCTGATTATTATTCAGGAGGTGATTGAGATGTCTTATGCTTTAAATGTAAAGACTTTATATGAAGGATGTTATTTAGCAAGTATTTCTTGTGCAGTTATGTCCGCTAAATTTCCAGAACTATCTTTTGAGCACTCTTGGGACAGGACTAGTTATTCCGTTCAGGATGGTTTTGGCAGTCGAGGAACTGTTACGTTTGAAAATGATGTTTGTGTGTGTGCTATTCGGTCTGATAATAGTGAACGTTTAAGCCGTTTTATTCCTTATACATACTATTTTGAAAATTGTCCGGTTCAAAATTTTCGATTGGCGGAGGAAGAGACCTTGCAATATCTATTGGATGAAAGGAATGGAGAGATTCTCCCAGTTATTACAGCTTGTTTCTGGAATAACGGGAATGAGTTAGAATCTAATGATAGTTGGAAGGATATATTCTCTAACGGTGGGGATATTTTGATTCCTCAACTCTCTTCTTTTGAAATTGGTTTAGAGCATTGGAAAAATTACTATGGTATGAATAAAGCGGAGTTGAATTTAGTTGTAAAATTGTTCAAAGAAAAAGTGTCTAATCCACAACAAGATATCAAACTGACTGATGATGTAGAAATCTTATCTAAATATGGATTAGAGGGATTTAAGCAAGCTAAGGAATTATTAGAAGGTATGTGTATTTATATGGATTAATAGACAATGTATTAATTAACATTAATAAATCTCTTGAAGAATTTCTTCAGGAGATTTTACTTATGGTTCACTATAAAGTTTACTACTAGCTGACTATGTTGATATAAATATCGTTTCTGAGAAGAACTCAGAGAAGCTAGACTACATCTATGATATAGAGAACCGCTTACTTGCGATCAAGGACAAGAAGGGCCGCACTTTACGACGGAGATGATAATCGTGTCTTTACTGCTAGTCGTAAGGAAGGCAAGAACACCTATCAACTATTCCAAGGCAAATCCAAGGATGCTCAATTTGGGGATCAGGTATCGCATGCAGGTATAGACAAGTCAGGTCGTAAGTCGCCATATACAGCCCCAAGTGGGCACTTTTGGAACAGTATCAAAAAAGGCTTGAACTATGTTGAAAAGAAGGCTTCTAATGCTTGGAATGGTGTGAAGAGTTTCGCCTCCAAAGCTTGGAATGTGACCAAGAGTGCCTTTAACCAAGCGACTAACTGGGTTAGCACCCAATACAACCGTGCGGTTAATTGGGGTAGTCGACAGTGGAATAAGGTTCAAACGGCCTACAATAGTGCCCGTGACTATGTACAACAGAAATATTGAGTTGCACCCTAAAAGTTAGATATAAATTCTAATTCTTGGGGGTGTTTTGCTATGAAAATATACTTTTAGCCACACTGAAATCTGTCAAATAAACAAGGAGTACGAGCTGATTTATAGCTACCAATACCATGAAGAATACAACTATTATAAAAAGTAACCAAGTCTGATGGGAAAACCATCAGCCGTACTATTTTTTGCAATATTAGTACATTTGTTGACTATGTCTTTTCTGCTGTATTTCAACTTATAACAGAATAATGATTTTTTGAAAACATTTACACTGACTTGAGTTAAGTCATTTGCTTAAAATTGTGGTATAATTGCTCAGTTAGAAAATAAATTTTTGAATATAACAGAGGAAATCATGACAAAATTAAGAGAAGATATCCGTAATATCGCGATTATCGCCCACGTCGACCACGGTAAAACAACACTCGTTGACGAATTATTAAAACAATCTGAAACTCTTGATGCGCGTACAGAATTAGCTGAACGTGCAATGGATTCAAACGATATTGAAAAAGAGCGTGGAATTACCATCCTTGCGAAGAATACAGCAGTTGCCTACAACGGAACTCGTATCAATATCATGGACACACCAGGACACGCGGACTTCGGTGGAGAAGTTGAACGTATCATGAAAATGGTTGACGGTGTAGTCTTGGTAGTGGATTCTTACGAAGGTACTATGCCTCAAACTCGTTTCGTATTGAAAAAAGCTTTGGAACAAGACCTTGTCCCAATCGTTGTTATCAATAAAATTGACAAACCATCAGCTCGTCCAGCAGAAGTAGTGGATGAAGTTTTGGAACTCTTCATCGAGCTTGGTGCAGATGATGATCAGCTTGACTTCCCAGTTGTTTATGCGTCAGCAATCAACGGAACATCTTCATTGTCAGATGATCCAGCAGACCAAGAAAAGACTATGGCGCCAATCTTTGATACCATTATTGACCACATTCCAGCTCCAATCGATAACTCAGATGAGCCCCTTCAATTCCAAGTGTCACTCTTGGACTACAATGATTTCGTTGGTCGTATCGGTATCGGACGTGTCTTCCGTGGTACTGTTAAGGTCGGAGACCAAGTTACTCTTTCTAAACTTGATGGTACAACCAAGAACTTCCGTGTTACAAAACTCTTTGGTTTCTTTGGTTTGGAACGTCGTGAAATCCAAGAAGCTAAGGCTGGTGACTTGATTGCCGTATCAGGTATGGAAGACATCTTCGTTGGGGAAACAATCACTCCAACAGATGCAGTTGAAGCTCTTCCAGTTCTTCACATCGATGAACCTACTCTTCAAATGACCTTCTTGGTCAACAACTCACCATTTGCTGGTCGCGAAGGTAAATGGGTGACTTCTCGTAAGGTTGAAGAACGCTTGCAAGCAGAATTGCAAACAGACGTATCTCTTCGTGTAGATCCAACAGACTCACCAGATAAATGGACAGTTTCAGGACGTGGGGAATTGCACTTGTCAATCCTCATCGAGACTATGCGTCGTGAAGGTTATGAGCTTCAAGTATCTCGTCCAGAGGTTATCGTCAAAGAAATTGATGGTGTGAAGTGTGAGCCATTTGAGCGCGTGCAAATCGACACACCAGAAGAATATCAAGGATCTGTTATCCAAAGCCTTTCTGAACGTAAGGGTGAAATGTTGGATATGATTGCAACAGGTAATGGTCAAACTCGTTTGGTCTTCCTAGTTCCTGCGCGTGGTTTGATTGGTTACTCAACTGAGTTCTTGTCAATGACTCGTGGTTACGGGATCATGAACCATACCTTCGATCAATACTTACCATTGATTCCAGGGGAAATTGGTGGACGTCACCGTGGTGCCCTTGTTTCGATCGATGCTGGTAAGGCTACAACCTACTCTATCATGTCTATCGAAGAACGTGGTACTATCTTTGTCAACCCAGGTACTGAGGTTTACGAAGGAATGATCATCGGTGAAAACTCTCGTGAAAATGACTTGACTGTTAATATCACGAAAGCAAAACAAATGACTAACGTTCGTTCTGCTACTAAGGACCAAACAGCGGTTATCAAGACTCCTCGTATCTTGACTCTTGAAGAATCACTTGAGTTCTTGAATGACGATGAATACATGGAAGTAACCCCTGAATCTATCCGTTTGCGTAAACAAATCCTTAACAAGGCAGAGCGCGAAAAAGCCAACAAAAAGAAAAAATCAGCTGAATAAGAGCTAGAAAGAGATAAAGATGGTCTATTTAATCATAGGGATACTCTTATTACTACTCTATGTATTTGCGACACCTCAAAGTATCAAGGGGACGGTCAATGTTGTAATATTAGTCTTTGGACTTGTTGCCCTCGTAATCTTGTTGCTCTTGTCTGCCCTGCAGATTTTCCAACTTCCAGCGGAAATCTTTATTACATTGGGTATGCTGGCTCTTACTTACTTTAGTTTGAGAGATATCAGTCTCATGTCGATTCGAAAGAAGCGCGAAAATTAAATCTATTCATAACAAAAAACTTCTATCGGTAACTAGTTCGCCGATAGAAGTTTTTATTTGTTACTGTTTTTGTCAGAATAACGGTTGTAGAAATCTACTTTTATCTGGATAAAATGTTCTAATTCACGAAAGAGTTGTAGAAGCGTAGCCCGTGTCTCAAACTCTTCTCTAGTTTTAGGGAGAGATCGATTGCGAAACACCTCTAGGTAGCTCTCAATATCATTTAATAAGTTGTAGGCTGGATTTGTTTGACTCAGTTGGCTAGCTGTTTTTGAAAAGAGCTGAGCGACAATCAAACTCTCACTAGCGGCTAGTTGGCATGTGTTGATCTGTTGAGCCATATTTCTTAAGATACGCGTTTGTCTTTGTCGCATCTCAAAGTAGTGAATATGATAATCTGTCTGGTGAAAGAGATGATCAGAGTGATCGAGGTAAACTAGCTTAAGAGCATCCTCAAGTAGTTGATCAAGTTCATTTACAAGTTGAGCCTGATTACGGCCATCTCCTCTTTTCAGATAGTAAGAAAGCCGTAGAAGAACATCTTTGAGTTTTTCTTCAACAAGCGTATGATAATGATGAATTTCTTTTTCACGTGAAGGCATGTAGAGATTGACCAGAAGCGCAAAGCCAGTACCGATGAGAAAAAGTAGCATTTCGTTCAACAACAGCTCAGGAGAAGTGGATTGTTGGACTAAAAGGTGACTAACTAGGACGCTACTAGGCGTTATGCCGATTTCCCAGCCGAATTTATAGGCAAGAGGCACATATACAGCAAGATAAAGTCCAAAGCTCCAGATATGATAACCAGTTAGCTGAAAGGCGATAACACCGATTGTCAACGCCAGCAAGGTTGAAAAAAGTCTATTGCGAGCAAGTTTGATAGTGCTTCTTCGTGTATCAGAGAGACTCAAAATAGCAATGATACCAGCTGAAACAGCTGAGGATAGATCAAAAAAGTAGGCTAGTAAACAGGCAAAACAGGTTGCTAGGACTAGTTTTAAAGTACGTTGAGTGATAGACATAGAATACTTTCCTTGAGATAAATGCTTTAAAGTTTTAGTAGTAGGTGAGGTAGAAAGGTCTATTCCAAGAGAGTTATTGAGAAAATAATTTGTTCTCATGTAGTGGTTTGATTATAGTATAAATATGTTTTGAAATCAAGTGAATCTAATAATAGTATAGGCAGAATGAATATTTACCAAACTGGTTCAGATATCGTTTTATGGTATAATGTTAGGAAAGGAGTTTACTATGCCAACATTTATTCAAAATTATATCGATAAGTTAAATATCAGCAGTATTCTAGAAGAGTTGTTTTCAAAATCAGTCTCTCTAGTCCTTCTTTTTATTGTCTTTTATATCGTTAAAATAATTCTCCATCAAGTTGTGAAAAGAGTCGTTAAACCATCCTTAAAATTTTCCCAGAAAGATGAGGCTCGCCAAAAGACAATTTCTAGATTGATTGAAAATATTTTGAACTACACCCTCTATTTCTTTTTACTCTACTTTGTTTTATCTACTCTAGGCTTACCTGTATCAAGTCTACTGGCAGGTGCTGGGATTGCTGGGGTGGCAATAGGGATGGGTGCTCAAGGCTTTTTATCGGATGTGGTTAATGGCTTTTTCATCCTCTTTGAGCGCCAGTTAGATGTTGGAGATCAAGTTGAGTTTACGAATGGTCCGATTACAATCTCTGGTAAGGTTGTGAGTGTCGGTATTCGTACGACTCAACTGCGCAGTGAGGATGGAGTCCTTCACTTTGTTCCCAATAGAAGTATCACGGTTGTCAGCAATTTTTCAAGGAAAGAAGAGAACTGAAATTTTACCTCTTTTATGGTACAATAGAAAGAGTTTGGTAAAGGAGAAACGATGTTTTTAGATGAGCAATTAGGAAATGGTTGTGTCTGGATCAATCTAGATGTAGAAAAAATTAAAAATCTTGAAGATTTATCTGAAATCTACGGATTGGATAAGGAAACCATCGAATATGCGCTGGATAAAAATGAACGTGCCCATATGGATTACAACCGTGAGAATGGGACTGTGACCTTTATCTACAATGTTCTGGACTTAGAAAAGGACAAGGATTACTATGAAGCGATTCCCATGACCTTTATCGTTGAAAACAAACGAATGATTACCATCAGCAACCATAAGAATGCTTATGTCATTGATCAGATGTTAGCTTATCTGGATAGCCATGAGTTGCTTTCTATTTACAAATTTCTTTTTGCTAGTCTAGAAATCATTAGTAACGCCTATTATCCAATCATTGAAAAGATGGATAAGAGTAAAGATGAAGTCAACAGCTTACTTCGTCAGAGAACAACAAAGAAAAATCTCTTCGCCCTCTCTGACTTGGAGACTGGTATGGTTTACTTAACAGCAGCGGCAAAACAAAATCGACTCCTCTTAGAACATATCCAGGGCCATGCTCTTTATCGGAGATTTAATGAAGTCGAACGAGAGCAGTTTGATGATGCAATGATTGAAGCCCATCAGTTGGTGTCTATGACAGACTTGATTTCTCAAGTCTTGCAACAACTCTCATCTTCTTACAACAACATCCTAAACAATAACCTGAATGATAGTTTGACAGTTTTGACTATTATCTCCGTCTTACTAGCAGTACTTGCGGTTATTACAGGTTTCTTCGGAATGAATGTTCCTCTACCATTTACAGAAGAGCCAAATGCTTGGATTTATATCTTAATGGCTAGCTTGATTTTATGGGCAGCCTTATCTCAATGGCTGAAGAAAATTACTAGAAAATAAAAGAGAAGGAGCCAGAATGGCGATTGAAAATTACATGCCAGATTTTGCTGTGGAAGCAGTTTATGATTTGACAGTCCAAAGCCTGAAAAACCAAGGGATCAAAGCTGTTTTGGTGGATTTGGACAACACTCTGATTGCCTGGAATAACCCTGATGGGACTTCAGAGATGAAGCAGTGGTTACATGACCTTCGTGATGCTGGTATTCGCATTATCGTAGTGTCTAATAACTCTAAAAAAAGAGTTCAACGTGCGGTTGAAAAATTTGGGATTGACTATGTTTATTGGGCTTTGAAGCCCTTTACTTTCGGGATTGATCGTGCCATGAAGGAATTCCACTATGAGAAAAACGAAGTGGTCATGGTTGGAGATCAGCTCATGACGGATATTCGAGCGGCTCACCGAGCAGGGATTCGTTCGATTTTGGTCAAGCCCTTGGTCCAGCATGATTCTATCAAAACGCAAATCAACCGAGCTCGTGAGCGCCGTGTCATGAAACAAATCACTGAAAAATACGGGCCTATCACATATAAAAAAGGAATCTAACTATGGAAGAAATTCTCTGTATTGGCTGTGGATCAACCATTCAGACGACAGATAAGACTGGTCTTGGATTTACACCTCAGTCAGCACTTGAAAAAGGTTTGGAGACTGGTGAAGTTTATTGCCAACGTTGTTTCCGTCTTCGTCATTATAATGAAATCACAGATGTGCAGTTGACGGATGATGATTTCCTAAAACTCTTGCACGAGGTGGGAGACAGTGATGCCTTGGTGGTCAATGTAATTGACATTTTTGACTTTAACGGTTCTGTCATTCCAGGATTACCACGCTTTGTATCAGGTAATGATGTGCTCTTGGTTGGTAATAAAAAAGATATTCTCCCTAAGTCAGTTAAACCAGGCAAGATTAGTCAGTGGCTCATGGAGCGTGCCCACGAGGAGGGTCTTCGTCCTGTCGATGTCGTCCTAACTTCAGCACAAAATAAGCATGCTATCAAGGAAGTCATTGAGAAAATTGAGCACTATCGTAAGGGTCGTGACGTCTATGTAGTTGGGGTTACCAACGTTGGGAAGTCAACTCTTATCAACGCCATTATCCAGGAAATTACGGGTGACCAGAACGTCATCACAACCTCACGTTTCCCAGGGACAACCTTAGATAAGATTGAGATCCCACTTGATGATGGTTCTTATATCTATGATACACCGGGAATTATCCATCGTCATCAGATGGCCCACTACTTGACAGCCAAAAATCTCAAGTATGTCAGTCCTAAAAAGGAAATCAAACCTAAAACCTACCAGCTCAATCCAGAGCAAACCCTATTTTTAGGAGGTTTGGGACGCTTTGATTTCATTGCAGGAGAAAAGCAAGGTTTCACAGCTTTCTTTGATAATGAACTCAAACTTCATCGTACCAAGCTTGAAGGAGCGAGTGACTTTTACGACAAGCACCTTGGAACCCTCCTTACACCACCAAATAGCAAGGAAAAAGAAGATTTTCCAAAACTGGTCCAACATGTCTTTACTATCAAGGATAAGACAGACCTCGTTATCTCAGGACTAGGCTGGATCCGTGTGACAGGAACTGCCAAAATAGCAGTCTGGGCACCAGAAGGCGTCGCAGTCGTCACACGAAAAGCAATTATTTAAACACAGAAAGGAAAGGGTTGTCTTTATAAAGGCGAGCACTGCGAGCCCCTAGAAGATACTTTTCGCCGTGGTGTTAGTTGGTACAAGTGATTGTACCAACTGCGGAAAATTTGAGACCTTAGGCTCAAATTTTAGTCATGAAAGTCCAGAGGACTTTGCTGACGTCCGTCACCACTTCAGAAAAGTATAAAAAGAAACTCTTTTAAATGAATTATGTCATTAACATCGAAACAACGTGCCTTCCTCAACAGCCAGGCACACACCCTCAAACCCATCATCCAAATCGGGAAAAATGGACTCAACGACCAAATCAAAACCAGCGTTCGTCAGGCACTTGATGCTCGTGAATTGATCAAGGTTACTCTCTTGCAAAATACAGATGAAAACATCCACGAAGTAGCTGAAATCTTGGAAGAAGAAATCGGTGTGGATACAGTCCAAAAAATCGGCCGTATCTTAATTTTGTATAAGCAATCAAGCAAGAAAGAAAATCGTAAGATTTCTAAAAAAGTTAAAGAAATTTAAAAATATACTCCAAAAAACTGTTTTTACAGAAGACTAAAGGAGATTAGCCTATGGCAATCGAATTATTAACTCCCTTTACAAAAGTGGAGTTAGAGCCAGAAATCAAGGATAAAAAACGTAAGCAAGTTGGAATCTTAGGGGGAAATTTTAACCCTGTTCACAATGCCCATCTTATCGTGGCAGACCAAGTGCGCCAGCAGTTGGGATTGGATCAAGTTCTGCTCATGCCTGAGTATCAACCGCCTCACGTAGACAAAAAGGAAACCATTTCTGAACACCACCGCCTCAAGATGCTTGAATTGGCAATTGACGGAATCGAAGGTTTAGCTATTGAAACCATTGAGCTAGAGCGCAAGGGTGTTTCCTACACCTACGACACCATGAAGATTTTGACAGAGAAGAATCCAGATACAGATTATTATTTCATTATCGGAGCCGACATGGTGGACTATCTGCCTAAGTGGTACAGAATTGATGAATTGGTCGACCTCGTTCAGTTTGTAGGGGTTCAAAGACCACGGTACAAGGCTGGGACTTCTTATCCCGTCATCTGGGTGGATGTGCCTCTCATGGATATTTCATCCAGTATGGTACGTGATTTTATTGCCCAAGGTCGCACACCTAACTTTCTCTTGCCAAAACCAGTGCTAGACTATATCGAGAAAGAAGGGCTTTACTGATGGCATACCAAGACTATATCAACTGTTCGCGTGAAGAATTGTTGGAAAAAATGGCAGAGCTCCTACCTGAAAAACGTCTAACCCATTGTCTGGGTGTAGAGCGTGCAGCCATAGAATTAGCTCAGCGCTTTGGTGTAGATGTTGAGAAGGCTGGATTAGCTGGTCTCCTTCATGACTATGCTAAAAAATTGTCAGATCAGGAATTTAAAGACTTGATTGACTGTTATCAGCTAGACCCTGATCTTAAAAACTGGGGCAATAATGTCTGGCACGGCATGGTAGGTATCTACAAGATTCAGGAAGATTTAGATTTACAAGATTCTGAAATCTTACGAGCTATTGAAATCCATACAGTTGGAGCTGGCCAGATGACGGACCTTGATAAGGTTATCTACGTCGCAGACTACATCGAGCATAATCGTGCCTTTCCAGGGGTGGACCAGGCGCGTGAGATTGCAAGTTTGTCACTTAATAAGGCAGTAGCCTATGAAACAGCTCGCACTGTGGAACATTTGGCTCGCCAAGGATTGCCTATTTATCCCCAAACCCTTGAAACCTATAACGCCTATGTGCACTATTTGAAAGAGGACTAAATGAACGAAAAAGAATTATTAGAACTAGTCGTGAAAGCGGCTGATGAGAAACGTGCGGAGGATATCCTCGCACTTGATGTACAAGAATTGACCAGTGTGACAGATTACTTTGTCATCACGAGCTCAATGAATAGCCGTCAGTTGGATGCTATCGCTGAAAATATCCGTGAAAAAGTAGCTCAAGCTGGCTTTAAAGGTAGTCACGTTGAAGGCGATGCAGCTGGAGGCTGGGTTTTACTTGACCTTGGTGGAGTCGTTGTGCATATCTTCTCAGAAGAAATGCGTGCCCACTATAACCTAGAAAAACTATGGCATGAAGCAGAGTTAGTAGATTTATCTGAAACTTTGGCGTAGAAGATGACTTGAACTTCGGGTGGAAATTGCTTTGAAATTCTACAATGTATTGATTTTATTCTTGTTTTCTGAGTGAGAAGTGAGAAATTACCGAGACTTTCCGTTGTGATAAAACTTCTTGAAACGATAATGTTTCAAGAAGTCGGGAGTTTTGAGAGTAAAACAGTTCGGGGAACTGTTTTAGCCTGAGTTTAGAGATGAAAAACGAAGGGCTCAAAACTAAGTCTTGAAACTTCGAAGAAGGTCGCAGACGTCCGAAATCACCTAAGGAAAGTCTTAAAAAGACTTTGTCTTCAATTGAACTCAGTTGTAGTCAACTGGGTTTATTTGCTTAATTTAGAAGAAAATCGTTAGAAAGGTGAGGGTGTCGTGTTTGGTAATGTTGAAACTGAACACGAGCTAAAAACTGTGAGAAAAAGAGTAACTTCCTTTGTATCTGATGATACGGCAGAAAGTTTCCTATTTTCTCTTTGTTTTAAACGCTCTTTGTATCTTAATTATGGCAACATACGAAACCTTTGCGGCTGTTTATGATGCAGTCATGGATGATAGTTTATACGATAAATGGACGGATTTTTCCCTCCGTCATTTGCCTAAGACCAAGGAGAGAAAGAAACTCTTGGAATTGGCTTGTGGGACAGGAATTCAGTCGGTGCGCTTTTCGCAGGCTGGTTTTGATGTGACTGGGCTTGATTTGAGTGCGGATATGTTGAATATTGCCGAAAAGAGAGCAGCTTCAGCCAAGCAAAAGATTGGTTTTATGGAAGGCAATATGCTGGATTTATCCAAGGCTGGTAAATATGATTTTGTCACATGTTACTCGGACTCAATCTGCTACATGCAGGATGAGGTGGAAGTCGGGGACGTCTTTAAGGAAGTCTACAATGCCCTTAATGAAGATGGGGTCTTCATCTTTGATGTGCATTCGACCTACCAGACAGATGAGGTTTTTCCAGGCTATTCTTATCATGAAAATGCAGAAGACTTTGCCATGCTTTGGGATACCTATGAAGATGATGCACCTCACTCCATCGTGCATGAACTGACTTTCTTTATCAAGGAGGCTGACGGTTCCTTTAGTCGCCACGACGAAGTGCATGAGGAGCGAACCTACGAAGTCTTGACCTATGATATTTTACTGGAACAGGCTGGTTTCAAGTCCTTCAAGCTTTATGCTGATTTTGAGGATAAGGAGCCTACAGAAACCAGCACCCGTTGGTTTTTTGTGGCACAGAAGTAGGAGAACATCATGACCATTACAGGTATTATCGCAGAGTTCAATCCTTTTCATAATGGCCACAAATACCTGCTGGAACAGGCAGATGGGTTGAAATTGTTGCCATGTCTGGAAACTTCATGCAGAGAGGCGAGCCTGCTATCGTTGACAAGTGGACAAGGGCTCAAATGGCACTGGAGAATGGAGCAGATTTAGTAGTAGAATTGCCCTTTTTAGTCAGTGTTCAAGCAGCAGATTTCTTCGGTCAAGGAGCGGTAGATATCTTGGCACAGTTAGGAATTGACAGCCTAGCTTTTGGGACAGAGGAAGTTCTAGATTACCAGAAAATTGCTAACTTATATGCAGAGCGTGGTCAAGAGATGGAGAATTTTGTGGACAATCTACCTGATTCACTCTCCTACCCTCAGAAAACCCAAGCCATGTGGAAGGAATTTGCAGGTCTTGATTTTTCGGGTGATACGCCAAATCATGTTCTTGCTCTTTCCTACGCCAAGGCAGTTGCTGGGAGAGATATCAAACTTCATCCAATCAAGCGTCAGGGGGCGGGATACCATTCTGTGGACAAGGATGTGGACTTTGCTTCGGCGACAGCTATCCGTCAGCACCAAACAGACCAAGATTTCTTAGAACGCTTTATGCCAACTGTTGAGCTGTTTGAAAACGCTAGCAAGGTGAGTTGGGAAGATTATTTTCCACTTTTACGCTATCAAATCTTGTCAAATCCTGACCTAACTACTATTTATCAGCTCAATCAAGAAATGGCTGTGCGCATTAAGGAAGCCATTAAAATAGCAAAATCTATTGAGGAATTGGTTGAGTTAGTGGCTACTAAACGCTACACCAAGGCGCGTGTGCGACGCCTCTTGACCTATATCTTGGTTCAGGCTAGAGAAAGTGACTTGCCAGAAGGTATTCACGTTCTTGGTTTTACCGAAAAAGGTAGACAACATCTTAAAGATTTGAAAGATCAAGTCCAGCTAGTTAGCCGAATTGGCAAAGAACCCTGGGATGCTATGACTCAAAAGGCAGACCAAATCTATCAACTGGGACACCCTAGTATCGCAGAACAAAATTTTTGTCGAGTGCCAATCAGAATCGAAACAAACTAAGTCTACTTTGAGGTGGACTTTTTTAAGTTTTTTTCGAATAACTAGGTAGAAATGAAAAATCTTGTACAAGTTTCTGACAATTTTTTTCTTTTCGTGTATAATAGTGGAAAAGAGGTAAAACGAGGTATGGTTATGGAAGCAGTTCTTTACTCAACTTTCCGAAATCATTTAAAAGACTACATGAAGAAGGTAAACGATGAATTTGAACCATTGACGGTGGTCAATAAAAATCCTGACGAGGACATTGTAGTCCTTTCAAAGAGCGAGTGGGATAGTATTCAAGAAACCTTGAGAATTGCTCAGAATAAGGAGCTTTCTGACAAGGTCTTGCGAGGAATGTCCCAAGTTCGTGCGGGACACACTCAGGTGCATGTGATTGAGGAGTGATGGATGCTACTCAAGTTTACAGAAGATGCCTGGGCAGATTATTGCTATTGGCAAAATCAAGATAAGAAAATATTAAAAAGAATCAACAAACTAATTAAGGATATTCAACGTGATCCATTTACAGGAATTGGTAAACCAGAAGCACTCAAGTATGACTTTCAAGGAGCGTGGTCACGGCGTATTGACGCAGAAAATCGCATCATCTATATGATGGATGGTGATAGCGTCGCTTTCTTATCCTTTAAGGATCATTACTAAGTCTACTGTGAGGTGGACTTTTTAACTTTTTTTGAAAAAAATCTTTAAAAATTTAATTAGGGAGAATAGCCTATTTTATTAGGAAAAATAAGGATTTTTAGCCTTGAAATGACCAAAACAACTTCAAATTAAGGTTTGTTAAAAATCAATTTTTATGGTAAAATGTATAAGAATGCATGTCATTCAGATAAACAAATAAATTGAGGTAAAAAAACATGGAAATTATGACAATTGTTATAGTTGTTTTTGCCGTCATCATTGGTTTAGTCATTGGATATGTCAGCATCTCAGTCAAGATGAAATCATCACAAGAGGCTGCAGAGTTGATGCTTTTAAATGCTGAACAAGAAGCAACTAATTTACGAGGACAAGCTGAGCGCGAAGCGGATTTATTACTAAATGAAGCTAAAAGTGAAAGCAAATCCCTTAAAAAAGAAGCACTATTGGAGGCTAAAGAAGAAGCCAGAAAATACCGCGAAGAAGTGGACGCTGAATTTAAGTCGGAGCGTCAAGAACTCAAGCAAATCGAAAGTCGTTTGACGGAGAGAGCTACGAGCCTTGACCGTAAAGACGATAATTTGACGAACAAAGAAAAAACACTTGAACAAAAAGAACAAAGTATTTCTGATAGAGCAAAAAACCTTGATGCACGTGAAGAGCAACTAGAGGAAATTGAAAAGCAAAAGCAAGCAGAACTAGAGCGTGTCGGAAGTCTGACTCAGTCAGAGGCAAAAGATATTATCTTAGCCCAAACAGAAGAAGACTTGACAAAGGAAATTGCTAGCCGCATTCGTGAGGCGGAGCAAGAAGTCAAGGAGCGTTCAGATAAGCTTGCTAAGGATATCCTGTCCCAAGCCATGCAGAGAATTGCTGGTGAGTATGTAGCTGAGTCTACCAACTCGACAGTTCATCTGCCTGATGATACTATGAAAGGTCGTATCATTGGTCGTGAAGGTCGTAACATCCGTACTTTTGAAAGTTTGACAGGGGTCGATGTCATCATTGATGATACGCCAGAAGTGGTAACCTTGTCAGGTTTCGATCCTATCCGACGTGAGATTGCCCGTATGACGATGGAAACCTTGCTTAAGGATGGACGAATTCACCCAGCTCGTATCGAAGAGTTGGTTGAGAAAAATCGTCAAGAAATTGATAACAGAATTCGTGAATATGGTGAAGCTGCAGCCTATGAAATCGGTGCACCAAACCTTCACCCAGACTTGATGAAGATCATGGGTCGCTTGCAGTTCCGTACGTCATACGGACAAAATGTCTTGCGTCACTCGATTGAAGTGGCTAAGTTGGCTGGTATCATGGCTAGTGAACTTGGTGAAAATGCAGCTCTTGCCCGTCGTGCAGGATTCCTTCACGATATTGGTAAAGCCATTGACCGTGAGGTAGAAGGCAGCCACGTTGAGATTGGTACTGAATTAGCTCGCAAGTACAAAGAGCATCCAGTTGTGATTAACACGATTGCTAGTCACCACGGAGATGTAGAGCCTGAAAGTGTGATTGCAGTTCTCGTTGCTGCAGCGGACGCCTTGAGCGCAGCCCGTCCAGGAGCTCGTAGCGAATCACTTGAAAGCTACATCAAACGTCTCCATGATTTAGAAGAAATCGCTAATAGCTTTGAAGGAGTTCAAAATAGCTTTGCCCTTCAAGCAGGTCGTGAAATCCGAATCATGGTAAATCCAGGTCAAATCAAGGACGACAAGGTCACAATCTTAGCTCACAAAGTTCGTGAGAAAATCGAAAGCAACCTTGATTACCCAGGAAATATCAAGGTAACCGTGATTCGTGAACTTCGTGCAGTTGATTATGCAAAATAAATAAGAAAGAGCAGTTGAAAAATTACTGCTTTTTTGTTACACTAGATAGAAAGATTGTAGTAAGCAGAAATGCCTTCACAAAGAGAATTCTGAATGAATTTTCATGGCATTTCACAAACTATCCAAAGGAGACATCATGGCAGACCGTGGCTTACTAATCGTTTTTTCAGGTCCTTCAGGAGTTGGAAAAGGAACGGTTAGACGAGAAATTTTTGAGAGTTCTGAAAACCAATTCCAATATTCTGTATCTATGACAACGCGGGCGCAACGTCCAGGTGAAGTAGACGGAGTTGACTATTTCTTCCGTACGCGTGAAGAATTTGAAGAATTGATCCGTCAAGGACAGATGTTAGAGTATGCAGAGTATGTAGGCAACTACTACGGAACTCCTCTGACCTATGTCAATGAAACCCTTGATAAAGGGATTGATGTTTTCCTTGAAATTGAAGTGCAGGGAGCTCTTCAGGTCAAGAAAAAAGTTCCAGATGCAGTCTTTATCTTTTTGACACCACCAGATTTGGAAGAATTGCAAGATCGTCTCGTAGGCCGTGGTACCGATAGTGCAGAAGTGATTGCCCAACGTATCGAAAGCCAAAGAAGAAATTGCTTTGATGCGTGAGTATGACTATGCTATTGTCAATGATCATGTTCCTCTTGCCGCAGAACGTGTCAAACGTGTGATTGAAGCAGAACATTTCCGCGTCGATCGTGTCATCGGTCACTACCAGGATATGCTACCAAAGTCTCCAACTATTCGATAAACTATAGAAAACAGGTACAAACAAATGATGCTTAAACCCTCTATTGATACCTTGCTTGACAAGGTACCATCAAAATATTCACTCGTCATCTTGGAAGCAAAACGTGCTCACGAATTAGAAGCTGGAGCAACTCCAACACAAGAATTCAAATCTGAAAAATCTACACTTCGTGCCTTGGAAGAAATTGAATCAGGGAATGTAACCATCCACCCAGATCCAGAAGGGAAACGCGAAGCTGTTCGTCGTCGTATCGAAGAAGAAAGACGATTGAGAGAAGAAGAAGAAAAGAAAATCAAAGAGCAAATCGCGAAAGAAAAAGAAGAAGGTGAAAAAATTTAAGGTTGGGGGGACTCAATCTTATTTTTTCTATTGCAAGAATACTCAATCAATTGAAACGATTTAAGAAGAGAAGGAGGTGAGGATATGGCTATTGCAAAAATCATTGTGGATGTTCCCTTGATGCAGACGGACCAACCATACAGTTATAAGGTCCCTGAGGAATTTGTAGACATGCTGGAAGTTGGTATGCGGGTTCATGTGCCTTTTGGGAAGGCCAATCGCTTGATTCAAGGAATTGTTCTTGAAATGGAACAAGAATCTGATGTAGATGTGGCAGATGAGGACTTGAAAGAAATTGCTGAGGTGCTGGACTTTTCTCCTGTCTTAACGGAGGAACAACTCTGGCTGGCCGAAGAACTACGTAAGTCAGTTTTTTCATACAAGATTTCTATTCTTAAAGCCATGCTTCCTGGATTTTTGAATTCTAGCTATGATAAAATCCTCTATCCTCTGGAAGGCTTGAGTCAGGAGGACAAGGAGCGTTTATTCGCTTCGCAAGAGTCCTTAGCATTTTCATCTCTAGATTTAGAAAAGCAGGCCGAGATGATGCGATTGACTCGCAAAGGACTTTTGAAGTTAGAGTATCAGGCTGTAGATCAGAAAAAGGTTAAAACACAGTCTTGGGTTCAAGTGAATCTTGAAAAATTAGAAAAGCTAGAAATCTCAAACCGTGCCAAGAAGAAATTGGAACTGCGAGATTATTTATTAGCACATCCAGAAAGTACTCCTTTGGCTGCTTTGTTAGAACATTACTCACGGGAACAAGTTAACTTCTTTGTGGAACAGGGTGCTTTGACGATTCTTCAGAAGGAAGTTCAACGATCAGCTGCTTACTTTGAAGGAATCGAGTCAAATCAAGCCTTAGAGTTAAACCCAGAGCAAAAACAAGCCTGTGAGGCAGTTGTTAGAGCGATTGGTAAGAAACATCCTCCCTTTCTTCTACAAGGAATCACAGGAAGTGGGAAAACCGAGGTTTACCTACAGATTATCCAAGGAGCCCTGGATATGGGGAAAACAGCGATTGTTCTTGTACCAGAAATCTCTCTGACACCTCAAATGACAGAGCGCTTTATTGCTCGTTTTGGTGAGCAAGTTGCCATCCTCCACTCAGGCTTGTCCAATGGTGAAAAGTATGATGAGTGGCGCAAGGTGGAGCGTGGAGATGCTCAGGTAGTTGTTGGGGCCAGGTCTGCTATTTTTGCACCTTTGAAAAATCTAGGTGTTATCATTATCGATGAAGAGCATGAGGCTAGCTATAAGCAAGACAGCAATCCTCGTTATCATGCTAGAGATGTGGCTATTTTACGTGCCCAGTACAATCAAGCGGCTTTAGTCCTTGGTTCTGCAACACCGAGTCTAGAGAGTCGTGCGCGTGCTGGCAAGGGTGTCTATCAGCATCTACGCCTGACTAAACGTGCCAATCCTTTAGCAAGTGTTCCTGAAGTTCAACTGATTGATTTCCGTGATTATATCGGACAAAATGAGGCGTCGAACTTCACACCACCACTGATTGAGGCAATTCAAGATCGAATGGATAAAAAGAGCAGGTTGTTCTCATGCTCAATCGTCGTGGTTATTCTAGCTTTGTCATGTGCCGGGAATGTGGGACCGTGGATACCTGTCCAAACTGCGATATTTCCTTGACGCTGCATATGGATACTAAGACTATGAACTGTCATTATTGTGGTTTTACGAAGGAAATTCCACATGTCTGTCCAAACTGTCAGAGTCGTAGCATTCGCTATTATGGAACGGGGACACAGAAGGCTTATGATGAGCTAGCAGAACTCTTTCCAGAGGCACGCATTCTACGCATGGATGTGGATACAACTCGTAAAAAGGGCAGTCACCAAGCTTTACTTGAACAATTTGGCAATGGTGAAGCGGACATATTGCTAGGAACCCAGATGATTGCCAAGGGCTTGGATTTTCCCAATGTGACCTTGGTTGGTGTTCTCAATGCGGACACAGCCTTGAACCTGCCTGATTTCCGTTCTTCTGAGAGAACCTTCCAACTCTTGACCCAGGTGGCAGGTCGCGCCGGTCGTGCTGAAAAGGCTGGACAGGTTTTGATTCAGTCCTATAATCCCCAGCATTATGCCATTCGGTTCGCCAAGGATCAGGACTACGAAGGTTTCTATGCCTATGAAATGGGTATCAGACGTCAGTTGGGTTATCCACCTTATTATTTCACTATTGGAATCACCTTATCTCATAAAAAAGAAGAAGAGGTTCTTAGACGTGCTTATCAAGTCATGGAGATTTTGCGGTCAGGTTTATCGGATGCTAGTGTAATTCTAGGTCCGACGCCAAAACCTATCGCTCGTACTCATAACCTCTACCACTACCAAATTTTGATTAAATACCGTTTAGAAGATGAGTTGGCTTCTACCCTTAATCAGGTCTTAGCCCTAACTCAAGAACGTGAAAATAGCGAACTTCGTCTCAGTATTGACCACGAACCGCAACAATTTTTATAGAAGGAGAAAAGATGACAAAACTAATCTTTATGGGAACTCCCAATTTTTCAGCAACTGTTTTAAAGGGGCTTTTGTCAGATGACCGCTACGAGATTGTAGCGGTTGTAACTCAGCCAGATCGTGCTGTCGGCCGTAAAAAAGTTATCCAGGAAACCCCAGTGAAACAAGCTGCCAAAGAGGCAGGTCTGCCTATCTACCAACCAGAAAAATTATCGGGTAGTCCAGAGATGGAAGCTATCATGAATTTGGGAGCTGACGGGATTGTGACTGCAGCTTTTGGGCAGTTTCTCCCAAGTAAACTCCTTGATAGCATGGATTTTGCAGTCAATGTTCATGCTTCGCTTCTTCCAAAGCACCGTGGTGGAGCTCCTATCCATTATGCCTTGATTCAAGGTGATGAAGAAGCAGGAGTAACCATTATGGAAATGGTCAAGGAAATGGATGCAGGGGACATGATTTCTCGTCGCAGTATTCCCATTACTGATGAGGATAATGTTGGTACCTTGTTCGAAAAATTGGCCATTGTTGGGCGTGATTTGCTTTTGGATACTCTACCTGCTTACATAGCTGGTGAAATTCAGCCTCAACCGCAAGACCCAAGCCAAGTAACTTTCTCACCAAATATCAAACCAGAGGAGGAAAAACTGGACTGGAACAAGACCAACCGTCAACTTTTCAACCAAATCCGTGGGATGAATCCATGGCCAGTTGCTCATACCTTCCTCAAGGGAGAACGCTTCAAAATCTATGAAGCCCTACCTGTAGAAGGTCAGGGGAATCCGGGTGAGATACTCTCCATCGGAAAGAAAGAATTGATTGTCGCAACAGCAGAAGGAGCTCTATCTCTCAAACATGTTCAACCAGCAGGAAAACCTAAAATGGACATTGCTTCCTTCCTCAACGGTGTTGGACGAAGTTTGGCTGTAGGAGAACGATTTGGTGACTAAAGTAGAAACGGCTAGAAACTTAGCCTTAAAGGTTCTAGAGGATGTCTTTGTCAATCAAGCCTACTCCAATATCGCCTTAAATAAACACCTCAAGGGAAGTCAACTGTCAGCAACTGACAAAGGTTTGGTGACAGAGCTTGTTTATGGAACCGTAGCTCGTAAACTAACCTTAGAATGGTATTTGTCTCACTTTATTGAGGATAGAGACAAGCTAGACAGCTGGCTCTATGTTTTGCTTCTCATGAGCGTCTATCAACTCCAATACTTGGATAAGCTTCCTGATCATGCAGTGGTCAATGAAGCGGTAGAAATTGCTAAACTTCGTAAAAAAGGTAGCGAAAAATTGGTCAATGCAGTCCTTCGCCGTATCTTGCGAGAAGGTTTGCCAGATATTGCTAGTATCAAGCGTAAGAACAAGCGTGATTCTATCGCCTACTCTTTGCCAGTGTGGTTAGTTTCTAAGCTCAAGGAAGAGTATGGAGAAGAGCGAGCGCAAGCGATTTGAAAGTCTTTTGCAACGCAATAAAGCCAGTATCCGGGTGACAGATTTGAGCCGAAAAGAGGAAATTAAAGCTCTGCTTGATGCAAGTGATTCTGCTTTATCAGCTTCTGGTCTGGTTAAAGAGCAGGGGCATTTTGCTGGTCATGACTTGTTTGCTGAAGGTGCTATTACCATTCAGGATGAGTCTAGTCAACTGGTTGCTCCAACTCTTGATTTACAAGGAGAGGAGCAGGTTTTGGATGCTTGTGCAGCTCCAGGTGGGAAAACAGCCCATATGGCCTCTTATCTCACGACAGGTCAGGTAACAGCTCTGGATCTCTATGATCATAAACTCACTTTGATTCAAGAGAATGCCCAGCGTTTAGGCGTAGCAGACCGTGTTCAAACACAAAAATTGGATGCCCGAAAGGTTCACGAGTTTTTTGGTAAGGATCAATTTGATAAGATTCTTGTTGATGCCCCTTGCTCAGGGATTGGTCTATTGCGTCGGAAACCAGATATCAAATACAACAAAGACACTGCTGATTTCGCGTCATTACAGGAAATTCAGTTGGAAATATTAGGTAGTGTTTGTCAAACGCTACGTAAAGGTGGTATAATAACTTATAGTACCTGCACTATTGTCTCTGAGGAGAACTTTCAAGTGGTTCAAGCATTTTTAGAAAGTCATCCAGAGTTCGAGCAGGTTAAACTAGAACACGAATGCAAGGATATCCTAAAGATGGCTGCATCCTCATTACTCCAGAATTGTATGGAAGTGATGGATTCTTTATCAGCCAATTTCGTAAGATATCCAATTAGGAAGGAACTGACACAATGGAGATTTCATTATTAACAGATGTGGGTCAGAAACGTACAAATAATCAAGACTATGTCAATCTTTTTGTCAACCGTGCCGGTCGTACGATGATTATCTTGGCTGACGGGATGGGAGGACACCGAGCAGGTAATATTGCCAGTGAGATGGCAGTAACGGATTTAGGTGTTGCCTGGGTAGATACTCAGATCGATACCGTGAATGAAGTTCGTGAATGGTTTGCAGAACACCTAGAAATTGAAAATCAAAAGATTTATCAATTGGGGCGTGATGAAGCATATAAAGGAATGGGTACAACTCTAGAAGCCCTTGCAATCATTGATAACCAAGCCATCTATGCTCATATTGGTGATTCTCGTATCGGCTTGGTTCGTGGAGAAGAGTACCACCAATTAACGAGTGATCATTCATTAGTCAATGAGTTACTCAAGGCAGGTCAATTAACACCTGAAGAAGCTGAAGCGCATCCACAAAAAAATATCATTACCCAGTCTATTGGACAAAAAGATGAGATTCAACCTGATTTAGGGATTGTAAGCTTGGAACCTGGTGACTATATCGTTATGAACAGTGATGGTCTCACGAATATGATTTCTGGAAGTGAAATCTATGACATCGTGACAAGTGATATTTCACTTGAAGACAAGGCGGCAACCTTAGTACGTTTTGCAAACAATGCCGGAGGGCTTGATAACATTACTGTTGCCTTGATTGCGATTGAGGAGGAATCAAAATGATCCAGATCGGCAAGATATTTGCCGGACGATATCGGATTATCAAACAAATTGGCCGTGGTGGGATGGCAGATGTCTACCTGGCCAAAGATTTGATTCTGGATGGGGAAGAGGTAGCGGTGAAGGTCCTGAGGACCAACTACCAAACGGATCCAATCGCTGTTGCACGTTTTCAGCGTGAAGCACGTGCGATGGCGGACCTAGATCATCCTCATATCGTTCGAATTACGGATATCGGTGAAGAAGACGGTCAACAATATCTAGCTATGGAATATGTAGCTGGGCTTGACCTCAAACGTTATATTAAAGAACACCACCCTCTATCAAACGAGGAAGCTGTTCGTATCATGGGTCAAATTCTCTTGGCTATGCGTTTGGCGCATGCAAAGGGGATTATTCACCGTGATTTAAAACCTCAAAATATACTCTTGACTCCTGATGGAACCGCAAAAGTTACTGACTTTGGGATTGCAGTGGCCTTTGCAGAAACCAGTTTGACACAGACCAACTCCATGTTGGGTTCTGTTCACTATCTATCACCTGAGCAGGCGCGTGGTTCTAAGGCGACCATACAGAGTGATATTTATGCGATGGGAATTATCTTTTTCGAAATGTTGACAGGTCATATTCCTTATGATGGAGATAGTGCTGTGACCATTGCACTTCAGCATTTCCAAAAACCACTTCCTTCTGTCATTGCAGAAAACCCATCAGTACCACAATCCTTGGAAAACGTAGTTATAAAAGCGACAGCTAAAAAAGTTGACAGACCGTTATCAAACTGTCTCAGAGATGTATGTTGACTTATTGAGCAGTCTTTCTTATAACCGTCGAAATGAACCAAAGCTGGTATTTGAAGATACAAGTAAAGTTGACACAAAAACCTTACCGAAAAATTTCACAATCTACTTTAACAGCGATTCCTAAAGTGCAACCAAAGGAAGAAAGTCCTCAGAGCCAAAAAGCCGACTCAAAAGGCAACTAGTAAAGAAACTGTTGCAAAACCAGTCAAGAAACGTCGTTTTAAAGCGAGGTATTTGGTGCTTTTTAGCTAGCTTTATACTTGTTTTGGCTTCTCTTTTTGGATAGTATCCAAAACACCAGCTACTGTTGAGATTCCAAAAGTTGCAGGTCAAACTGTAGCTGAAGCTAAGGAAAAACCTTAAAAAAAGCGAATTTTTGAGATTGGTGAGGAGAAGACCGAAGCTAGTGATACTGTCGAAGAAGGTCGAGTGATTCGAACAGATCCAGATGCTGGCTCGGCACGAAAAAGAAGGAACAAAAGTTAATCTTATTATCTCTTCAGGTCAGCAATCATTTAAGATTGGAAATTATATTGGACGCAATTCTACAGACGTCATTGCTGAGTTGAAAGGGAAAAAAGTTCCTGAAAATCTCATCAAGGTTGTAGAAGAAGAATCAAGTGAAACAGAGGCAGGACTTGTTATGAGACAGAGTCTGCCAGAAGGAACCACTTATGATCTTAGTAAGGCGACAGAGATTACCTTGACAGTAGCCAAGAAGGTAACTAGCGTTCCTATGCCAAGTTATATTGGATCAAGCCTTGAATTTACCAAGAATAACTTGATTCAGATAGTCGGTGTTAAAGAGGCGAATATTGAAGTGGTAGAGGTTTCTACAGCACCAGAAGGGACTGTTGAGGATACTGTGGTTAGTCAAAGTCCAAAACCAGGTGAAGGTGTAGATTTGAATACAACTCGTATCAAGATTTCTATCTACAAACCGAAAACAACAACAACGACCACAAATCCTTCACAAGGAAATCCAAATCGTGGAGAGACATCACCACAGATTAGAGAACCTCAAACTACGACAGCACCGTCATCTCCGTCATCGAATAATCAGTCGGAGAACCATAATGGTGAGAACTAATCAATCTTTGTCACAGTTTTTGTGACAAAGATTTTTTTTCCTTAAAATTTATGATAAAATAAAAGGAGTTTAAAAAGGAGGGGAACATGGACGAATCAAAAAAACTGAATGCAGTCATTGATGTCATTATGTTAGCAGGAACAATTCTGCTTCGCAATGGATCTGAAATCTATCGTGTCGAAGACACCATGATTCGAATTGCTCATTCACAAGGCATCATGGATTGTAATGTTTTGGCCATGCCTGCAGCTATTTTTTTCTCCATTGAAAATACAAATATCTCTCGAATGAAACGAGTAACCTCCTCTGCTTATAATATTGAGAAGGTGTGTGATGTCAATCAGATTTCACGGCAGCTTGTATCAGGACAGCTTGATTTGGAGACAGCCTTTATTCAACTTAAGCAATTAAATGCTAAGGCATCTCCCTACACCAATGTTCAGCTAACTGCTGCAGCGACCCTTAGTGCTCCCTTCTTCTCTATCATGTTCGGGGGGAATGTCTACGATGCCATTGGTGCAGGAGTGGCAACCATATTTGCTTTCACCTGTTCTCTTTACGTAGAAAAATTTATCCGTATTCCCTTTATGACAGCTTTTGCAGGTGCCCTTGTCTTTGGTTTGATTGCACAATTTTGGGCGCGCTATTCTGGTTTACCATCTACAGCTGATTTGGTTATTGCAGGTGCGGTTATGCCTTTTGTACCGGGAATTGCTCTGACTAATGCTGTTAGAGATATTATGACCAATCACATTAACTCTGGTATGAGCAAGATGTTTGAATCCTTGCTGGTTACCCTTGCTTTAGGGGCAGGCACTTCTGTCGCCCTCCTACTCATGAACTAATATGACTCTAACAACATTTTTATTGCAGGCTCTAGCTAGTCTGCTAGCTATTATCACTTTTTTAATCGTTTAAACGTCCAACGTTCTATGCTCATTCCTGGTGGAGTTTTGGGAATGTCAATCTGGTTGCTCTATCTAATACTCAAGGAGCCAACTAATGTTATTTTGGCGACCTTTATTGCCGCTGTAATTGGTTCTTGTATCAGCCAGATTATGAGTATTATCTACAAAACACCAGCAGTTGTGTTTGCTTTGGCCATCTTGGCTCCGCTGGTACCAGGGTATCTCTCTTATCGAACGACTTCATTTTTTGTAACAGGTGACTATAGAAACGCCATTGCCAGTGCAATGTTGGTGATGATGTTGGCCCTTGTTATTTCAATAGGAATGGCAAGTGGGACAGTCATACTCAAGTTGTATTATTATCTCAAAAAGAATCGAGCTAGCTAAAACTCGATTTTTTCGTTGGTAGAGTGGCTGAAAGAACATGGATAGGACGATGGAAATGAACTTGATTTGGGGAATCAAGTCTTTTTTCGCTCATTTGACCTCAATTATGATAAAATAGATGTGAACGAATTTTTATAATGAATGATAAAAATAGAGGTAAATATGAAAATCGGTATTGATAAGATTGGTTTTGCAACCAGTCAATACGTTTTGAAATTACAAGATTTAGCAGAAACTCGAGGGACTGATCCTGAAAAATTGAGTAAAGGGCTCCTTTTAAAAGAATTGAGTATTGCTCCTTTAACAGAGGATGTTGTTACCTTGGCTGCTAGTGCAGGAAATTCTATCCTGACTGAAGAAGAGAAGCAAGAGATTGATATGGTTATCGTAGCGACAGAATCTGGAGTCGATCAAAGTAAGGCGGCTGCGGTTTTTGTACACGGTCTACTTGGAATTCAACCTTTTGCTCGTAGTTTTGAAATCAAAGAAGCTTGCTATGGTGCAACTGCGGCCCTTCACTATGCTAAGTTACACGTAGAAAATTCTCCTAAATCAAAAGTCTTGGTACTAGCTAGTGATATTGCAAAATATGGTGTCGAAACTCCTGGGGAACCAACTCAAGGAGCAGGTTGTGTTGCCATGTTGATTAGTCAAAATCCACGTGTTATGGTCTTCAACAACGATAACGTTGCGCAGACTCGTGATATCATGGACTTTTGGCGTCCAAATTATTCAACGACCCCATTTGTAAATGGAGTCTACTCAACACAGCAGTATTTGGATAGCTTAAAAACGACTTGGGAAGAGTACCAAAAGCGTTATGATTGCGACTTGAATGATTTTGAAGCTATTTGTTTCCATTTGCCATATCCAAAGCTAGCTCTCAAGGGATTGAAAAAAATCCTCGATAAATCTCTACCTCAAGAGAAAAAGGATTTACTTCAAAAACACTTTGATGAGTCCATTATTTACAGCCAAAAAGTTGGGAATATCTATACAGGTTCACTCTTTTTAGGACTCTTGTCTCTTCTTGAAAATTCTGATAGTCTCAAAGCAGGGGACAAGCTAGCTCTCTATAGCTACGGAAGTGGTGCTGTATCTGAGTTCTTCAGTGTGGAATTGGTTGAAGGCTATGAACAGCAATTGCAGAAAAATCGCTTAGAATTGCTAGACCAGCGTCAAGCATTGAGCGTAGCTGATTATGAACGAATCTTCTTTGAGGAAGCAAACTTGGATGAGTCAGGTTCTGCAACCATGTCAGGCTATGAAGGACAGGACTATGCTCTGGTTGAGATTGTAGAACACCAACGTCGCTACAGCAAGGTTGAAAAATTAATGAAAAAAAATTGGAATGGATTTGCTAAAAAATCAATTCAAGAGCGCCTTGAGTTCGTTAAGTCTCAGGCGCTTACTTCTATGGAAGCCCAAGAAAGTCTTGAGCAAAATGAAAATCTTAGTATAGCAGTTGCGGACCAACTGAGTGAAAATGTAGTGGGGACCTTCTCACTTCCCTACTCAGTAGTGCCAGAAGTGTTGGTAAATGGTCAAGAGTACACAGTTCCTTATGTAACAGAAGAACCATCCGTCGTTGCTGCGGCTAGTTTTGCTAGTAAGATTATCAAACGTGCGGGTGGTTTTACTGCTCAGGTTCATCAACGCCAAATGATTGGTCAGGTAGCTCTTTATCAGGTTCCAGATAGGGATAAAGCATATCAGGCTATTTTGAGTCAGAAGGCAGAGCTACTCGAACAAGCAAACCAAGCCTATCCATCTATTGTCAAACGTGGTGGTGGAGCCAGAGAACTAACAGTTGAGAAAATTTCTGGTGAGGCTGACTTTTTAGTGGTTTATCTCCATGTGGATACTCAGGAAGCCATGGGAGCTAATATGCTCAATACCATGCTTGAAGCTTTAAAACCTAGCTTAGAGGCTCTAAGTCAAGGGCAAAGTTTAATGGGCATTTTATCCAACTACGCAACAGATTCTCTAGTAACTGCAACTTGTCGGATCGCCTTTCGTTATTTGAGTCGCCAAAAAAATGAAGCGCGTGAACTAGCAGAAAAATGGTTTTAGCCAGCCAGTTTGCTCAAGCAGATCCTTATCGAGCAGCTACTCACAATAAGGGAATATTTAATGGAATCGATGCTCTCTTGATTGCGACAGGAAATGATTGGCGGGCCATTGAAGCGGGAGCACATGCCTATGCCAGTCATGATGGTGCTTATCGAGGTCTCAGTCGTTGGACGATGGATTTGGAAACAGAAGAGCTAATAGGAGAGATGACTATGCCGATGCCAGTTGCTACCAAGGGTGGATCAATTGGTCTTAATCCTCGTGTAGTTCTCAGCCATGAGTTGCTAGGTCATCCATCAGCTAAGGAATTGGCTCAAATTATCGTGTCAATTGGTCTTGCACAAAACTTTGCAGCTCTTAAAGCTCTTGTCAGCACAGGAATTCAGCATGGACACATGAAACTTCAAGCGAAGTCACTAGCCCTCCTTGCAGGAGCCACAGAGGCTGAAGTGCCTAAGTTGGTAGAAAACTTGATCGCTGAAAAAACCTTTAATTTAGAAAAAGCCCAAACACTTTTGAAAAAATTAAGATTATAAGAAAAACTCAGACTGATTCAGTCCGAGTTTTTTGTTTAAATACTTTTACCTGGTAAGAGACTAACTGGCAAGAAATAACCAGTAGTAGCAACCTCTTTACCTTCAATTTTTTGTAAGAGCAAATCAACTGTCAGGCGCGCAATTTCTTCCATAGGTTGTTTAATGGTAGTGAGGTGAGGGTAGTAATTCTCGATAAAATAAGTCCCGTCATAGCCAATCACCTTTAGCTGGTCAGGAACTGACAGACCGAGCTCCTGGGCAATTTTAATAACCAAAATAGCAGTCAAATCATCAGAGGCGAAAATAGCATCTGGTTTTTGTTTGGTCAAGATATTTTTAATTTCCATTTCCTTACGAAGGGGTGAAAAGTCACTGGAAACATTGATAATAGGAGCCTTTGGCAAGATTGAAGCAAAACCAGCATGACGAAGTCCAGTTGGTGAATTGGAATTGTCATTACCTGTAATCATAATGATAGACTTGGCTCCAGTTTTAGCCAAGGTCTGAGCAGCTAGGACACCACCAGCATAGTTGTCAGAAGAAACGACAGGTATGTCTGGTGATAGGTTACGGTCAAATGAAATGATTGGAGCGGTTACGCGATTGTAATCCTCAATCCCAAGGTTATGACTTCCCGAAATGATGCCGTCCACCTGATTGGCTTCCAACATTTCTATGTATTCACGTTCCTTTTCAGAATCGTGCTCGCTATTACAAATAATAGTCTTGTAGCCTTTTTTGAAGAGTTCGTGCTCTAATTTATCAATTAACTCTGCATAGAAAACATGGCTAATTTTGGGGAAAATCAAACCGATTAATTTAGCTGATTTTCCTTGAAGACTGCGAGCTAGGTTGTTGGGTTTATAGCCCAGCTCACGCATAGCCTCATTGACCTTTTGAATGGTTTTTTCAGATAGATAGCCTTTTTTATTGATGACACGTGAAACGGTAGTAGGGCTGACGCCAGCTAATTTTGCGACATCAGTTAGTTTGCGACCATATTCTAATTCGTAGTAAGTTCCAGTTGGGTTTCCAGATTTAATCACGATTCCATTTTGGTTCTCATGTGGGAAGACACGACCAGAAAATACTTTTTCTCCTTTATTAATGAAAATTTCAAAGACTGAATTATCGATGAAGATATTTACAGTAGCGGCTTGGTTATCAATTGGACATGAGCGAGTAGTTCCAAATTCTTGAGCATATTGCTCACCTGCTTGACTGCGATCGACGGTTACTTGACCATTGACAAGGTCAAAATTGATAGAGAGTCCCTTGCCATCTTTATCAGCAAGAAGAACGATTTCACTTTGGCTATCAGCTTCTAGGTTAAGCTCAAGTTCGTAGCTATTCTTAGTTTCAGAACGATTTGAAAATTCCTCTTTTGAAGCACGGAGTTCCTTGATGGCTGCAACAGGGTACTGATAGAGTTTGCCATCCTTGATTGTAAGTTCTTTGACCAATGAAAAAGTTCCTTGATGGTCAAAACGGTCAGATGGATAAGACACATCTGGCAAACCAAGCCAGCTGACTGCCAGGGCGCGACCATCAGGAGCATTGAAGGCTTGAGTGGCATAGGCTTCAAATCCATAATCAAGATTGTGAAGTTCAGACACATCTACCATACGAGCATTTTCTGGGTCAAAGGAAGCGCCAATTTTATACATATTTGGATAGATATTGTCATAGTCAAGAACCCTTTTATCCAAACCTTGTGGGCAGTAAAGAAGGACAGGTTGTTCTCCGACAAAGACAAGATTTGGGCACTCCATCATATAGGCAGTGCGATCGTTAGCGAAGTCAAGGTCGCCAACTGCTTGCCAGTTTGTGTAGTCGTTGTCAACAGCCTTATAGAGACGGATGAAACCTTTTTTCTCCAAATCTTGACCACCAACGATAGCGTAGTATTGTCCTTTAAAGTTAAAAATCTGTGGATCACGGAAGTGGTCAGTAGCATCAGCAGGCTGATCAATCAAGATCTTATCAATTTTCGTAATCTTGCCATCCTTACCCATCAAAGCTCCAATCTGGTATGGGTGACGGATCCAGTTTTTATCACGGACATTTCCTGTATAGAATAGGAACAATTGATCGCCAAACTGCATAGCAGATCCAGAGTAAGCACCGTGGCTATCCAGAGGAGTATCAGGTAATATTTTTACACCTGTTTCAATAAAGTGAACCAAGTCGTAGCTTTCAAGCTGAACCCAAGATTTCAAACCGTGAGCTGCACCAAAGGGGAAATTTTGGTAAAAAACAACCCATTTGCCATCGAAGTAAGAAAAACCATTTGGATCATTAAGGAGTCCTTCTTTTGGCTCAATGTGATAGCTGACGTGCCATGGGGATTGTGCCATCTTTTCTTGGATTTCTTTTCTTTCTTCTGGTGTCCAATCTTCATAGCGTCTGTAACGACGCTCGGTAGTCCATTCCATTTATATTCCCTCCATAAATTCTACTATCTTTATAGTAAACGTTTCCTTATAAAAAAGCAAGTCTTTTATATCGAATTTAAGAAAAAAATGTCAAACGATTGACAGATAATTAGAAGCCTATTTTTATGAAAATTAATGAAAATATGAAAGTTTTTTTGAAAAATATTCACATAAAAATCACGTAGAAACAGGCGTTTTTTTGAGACGAATTTATCAAGAAAGAAGCAAAAAAACTATCAAAAAAATTTTTAACAATCAAAAAAACTTTTTTTCTGCAAAAACGCTTGACATATTTTTTTGAAAGATGATAAAAATAATACTCGTAGGGCGAGTAAAATCGCTTTCAAACAAGAACAAATTTTTTTATAAGGAGATTTTTGCAAATGACCAATACAGAAATTGCAAAAAAAGTCATCGAAGCCTTGGGTGGACGTGAGAACGTCAACAGTGTAGCTCACTGTGCGACTCGCCTCCGTGTGATGGTGAAAGATGAAGCGAAAATCAATAAGGATGCTATCGAGAACTTGGAAAAAGTTCAAGGTGCTTTCTTTAACTCAGGTCAATACCAAATCATCTTTGGTACTGGTACAGTAAACAAGATGTACGATGAAGTCGTAGCTCTTGGTTTGCCAACTTCATCTAAAGATGAGATGAAAGAAGAAGCAGGCAAACAAGGAAATTGGTTCCAACGTGCCATCCGTACTTTCGGTGACGTCTTTGTACCTCTTTTGCCAGCAATCGTTGCTACTGGTTTGTTTATGGGAATTCGTGGGGCTATTGTTCAAGATCAAGTTTTGGCTTTGTTTGGAACAACTGCAGAAGCTTTTAAAGCAACAAACTTCTATACCTATTCAGTTGTTTTGACAGATACAGCTTTTGCCTTCTTCCCAGCCTTAATCTGTTGGTCAGCCTTTCGAGTCTTCGGTGGAAATCCATTGCTTGGTTTGGTTCTAGGATTGATGATGGTAAACTCATCCTTACCAAATGCCTGGGCTGTGGCCTCTGGTGACGCTCAACCAATCCTCTTCTTTGGTTTTATCAAAGTTGTCGGCTATCAAAACTCAGTTTTACCAGCCTTCTTCGTTGGTTTGACTGGTGCTAAACTAGAAAAGTGGCTCCGTAAGCGTATTCCAGATGTATTAGATTTACTCCTTGTACCATTCTTGACTTTCTTAGTAATGTCTATTTTGGCCTTGTTTGTCATTGGACCTGTATTCCACGAAGTTGAAAGCTATGTCAAAGTCGCTACTGTTTGGTTGCTCAGTCTTCCAATGGGTCTAGGTGGATTAATCCTTGGTGGTGTTCATCAGGTCATCGTTGTTACAGGTGTTCACCATATCTTCAATCTCTTGGAGGCTAACCTTGTTACTTCTACAGGTTCAGATCCTCTTAATGCTATTATTACAGCAGCTATGACTGCTCAACTTGGAGCAACGCTTGCTGTTGGTGTAAAAACAAAGAATCCCAAAATTAAAGCTCTTGCCTTCCCAGCTGCACTTTCTGCTGGACTTGGTATCACTGAACCAGCTATTTTTGGTATCAATCTTCGCTATGGTAAACCGTTTATCATGGGGCTTATCGCCGGTGCTGCTGGTGGTTGGTTAGCAAACATTCTAGGTTTGGCAGGTACTAGCTTTGGTATTACGATCATTCCTGGAACACTTCTCTATATCAACGGTCAACTCCTTAAGTATGTCTTTATGGTCTTAGTTACAACTGCCCTTGGTTTCGGTTTGACATATGCTTTTGGTTACAAAGAAGAAACAGAAGTTGTTGAAGAAACAGTTTCTGAAGAAACTACAGTGGTAAATGAAGAAGTACCAGCAACTCTTCAAGACGAAACAATCCAAACACCAATCGTTGGTGATGTTGTTGCTCTTTCAAATGTGAATGACCCAGTATTCTCAAGTGGAGCTATGGGACAAGGTATCGCCGTGAAACCTAGCCAAGATGTTGTTTATGCACCAGCTGATGCTGAAGTAACAATCGTCTTCCCAACTGGCCATGCTTATGGATTGAGAACAGCTAACGGTGCTGAAATCTTAATTCACGTTGGTATCGATACTGTTTCAATGAACGGTGAAGGATTCAATCATAAAGTTGCCCAAGGTGACAAGGTTAAAGTTGGAGATGTTCTTGGAACATTTGACTCAGCTAAGATTGCCGCTGCAGGACTTGATAATACAACTATGGTTATCGTAACAAACACTGCAGACTTTGCTTCAGTAAATCCAGTTGCTTCTGGATCAGTTGCTAAGGGAGATGCAATCATCGAAGTTAAAGCTTAATACTCTTCGAAAATCAAATTCAAACTGCGTCATACTCGCTTTGCCGTATGTATGTGTTACTGACTTCGTCAGTCCTATCTACAACCTCAAAGCTGTACTTTGAGCAATCCGCAGCTCGATTCCTAGTTTGTTCTTTGATTTTCATTGAGTACACTACTTTCGATTTAATAGATCAAAAAACGAACAAATGTCATGTTTGTTCGTTTTTGATTGAATGGTAAAATTTACAGAGGAAAATCTAAAATATTGAGCAATTTTCAGTCTGGAAATATGCTATAATAAAGAAAATAAATACAAGAGGTTAATCATGACAAAACTATACGGAAGTTTGGAAGCAGGCGGTACAAAATTTGTCTGTGCTGTCGGAGATGAAAACTATAACATTGTAGAAAAAGTACAATTTCCAACAACAACACCTATCGAAACTATCGATAAAACCATCGAGTTCTTCTCAAAATTTGATAATCTTGCAGGACTTGCCATTGGTTCATTTGGTCCAATAGATATCGATAAAAACTCAAAAACTTACGGGTTTATCACAACAACTCCAAAACCTAACTGGGCAAATGTAGACTTGCTTGGTGCTCTCCGTCGCGCTCTAAACGTTCCGATGTATTTCACAACAGACGTAAATAGTTCTGCATACGGTGAAGTGGTTGCCCGTAACAATGCTGGTGGCCGTATCGAAAACTTGGTTTACTACACAATCGGTACAGGTATCGGTGCAGGTGTTATCCAACGTGGTGAGTTTATTGGCGGTGTTGGTCACCCTGAGATGGGTCATTATTATGTGGCTAGACACCCAATGGATATTGAAAAAGAATTTAAAGGTGTTTGTCCTTTCCATAATGGATGTTTGGAAGGTTATGCAGCTGGTCCAAGTTTGGAAGCTCGTACAGGTGTTCGTGGGGAAAACATTGAACTCAACAACTCTGTCTGGGATGTTCAAGCCTACTACATTGCTCAAGCCGCAGTGAATGCGACTGTAACTTTCCGTCCAGATGTCATCGTCTTTGGTGGTGGGGTTATGGCTCAACAACATATGCTTGACCGTGTACGTGAGAAATTCACAGCCCTACTCAATGGCTACCTACCAGTTCCAGATGTACGTGACTATATCGTGACTCCAGCTGTTGCTGGCAATGGTTCAGCTACACTAGGAAACTTCGTTCTTGCTAAGAGCGTTGCAAAATAAACATAAAAAATGAGGTTGGGAATTATCCCGGCCTCATTTTTAGTCTTTTTCTTTTTTCGTTTCCTGATGGAAAATATTTTGCCAAGTTTCGTGGCGGCGCCAGATGCTGGTATGAATGGTATCACCGACTTGGTAGCGGATGAGTTTAGTCTTTTGACTGATCGAGGTTAAATGAAGCTCTTTAATGGCAGAGGTCAGTTCTTTTTCAGCCTTATAGGCATCCTTGTCCAGTTCTTGTCCGTCCTGGCGGATATAAATGAAATCTTCTGCAAGTAACTCTTCCAGTTGATTTCCTTGGTCGATCAGTTGCTCTCTCATGAGCAATTTTTTATAGACATTATCTAGAATTTCATCCTCAGGGATTGGTGCTGGTTCGATATGAATGTCTGTATCAAAGACACCAAATCGATCTGATAACATTGATTCAACCTGGTCCGCAATTTCATGACTCTCATAAACAGAGAGATCTGGGTTCATTTCCAGAGTAATGTCCAGATAAATGTTGCTTCCGTAAGTACGACCGCGTTGAGATTTGACCTTGCTAATCTTAGGAATTTCCATGATAGCTTTTTGGTAATCTTCGAGCAAGTGTTCATCAAACCATCAGAAAGGCTGAAGGATGACTCGATAAAGATATCATAAGCAGTTTTAAGAATAAAGAAGGTGATGATAATCGCAACCAACTTATCCACGATTGGATAGTTAAAGCTACTAGCCAGGATAGCAATAGAAGTTCCAAGAGAAGTCACAGCGTCTGACAAATTGTCCTTGGCTGCTGTCTTGAGAGCTTTGGACTTAGCTTGCTTGCTCAGATGGGTATTGTAGAGATAAACTGCAAACATGATGATAGCAGAGATGATTCCCAGAGTCGCCCCAAGTGGGTCAATGACCGTTTGCTCTCGGCTGAGTATCTTTTGAATGGTGTCCCGTAGAACATCAAAACCAACGTAAAACATGATGATGGAAGTGATGAGACTTGCCAAATCCTCTATTTTCCAGTGACCGAAGCGATGATCTCTATCTGCCGGTTGGCGAGCCAAACGAATCCCGATTAGAAGGGCCACGTTTCCGACAATATCTGAAACGTTGTTAAAACCATCGGCCACCAAACTGGATGAATGGAGGAGGTGGCCAGTTGCTAGCTTAGCTGCAGACAAGAATAGATAGGTCAAAATGCTGATAATGGCACCACGCTCAGCTAATTTTAAGTTTGAAACCGATTGATTCATCTAACTCCCTTTCTAGCACTATCGTATGTTTTCATTATACTGGTTTTCCAAGGAAAATTCAAATTGCTATTAGGGTATTTATTCAGAAATCAACAGATTTTTATTTTGAAATATGATAGAATGATAAGGTAATATTTATTTTAGAAAGAGTTTTTAATGAATCATAAACAAATCATTGATAGAGTGATTCGAATTGGTTTGCTGTTGCTACCATTTCTTGTTTTTTATGGCTATAGAGTAGTTAAGGGGTTTGATTATCCAGTGGTTGATGATATCATGGTCAATCAAACCATATTATCTGGTGATAATATGCTGCTTCCCTATATTGGAATTTTGTTATCATCTGCTTTAGTATTTCTTCAACAATTATTTACAAACTGGAATATTTTTTTTATTTTTTTAGCTATCAGTTTTTGCTTGAGTTTTAGCATCTATTTGGAGTTCTTTTTTAGAAAGAAATATTATTTCTTACTTCCCTTAGTAATGTTACTTCAAATGGTTTTAATGAAGTATTTCTCGTTTTCAGTAATTGCTTACTTGTTATCGACAGCAGCTATACTATTATTATTTGATAGAAAATACCTAACGGGAATGCTTTTGTCTGTAATAGGGTTATCGATTAGGCCGCAAATTATTGCCAGTTTATTATTGCTTTTGCTCCCCTTCCTAGCTTTTGAAGTCATCAAAGGAAAAAAGAAAAAAGAATTATTCTTGTTATCTGCTGTCATTTTACTTATCTTTACTTCCAATAAAATTTATACCTTAATGAGACCAGATGTTCAAGAATACCTAACTTGGAATACTCTAAGTACCAATTTGAGAGATTTCCCTGCGATTGATTATGAGAAACATGCCAAGGAATTTCAGGAATTGGGGGTCAGTGAAAACGACTTATCTGCTTCAACCTACTGGTTGTTTGCAGAAAAAGATGCTTTGAACAATGAGCTGTTAACAAAAATTCAATCCGTACGTTCTTTCTCTGAGAAGTACTCCTTTAATGTATTTCAGATGGTGAAAGATTATTTCCAAAATATCATTTTGACAACCTTTCTTCTTGTTATGGTTGGCTGGTTTTTGTTCTTCAAACCTAAGAAAGTCTATGGCTGGTTACTCCCCCTTGTTCCATTTGCACTAATTGGAGCTCTATTTGTTAGGCAGAGAGTGGTAGAACGTGTTTATATCCCGATTATCGTTAGCTTTTTAATCTTTTTTGTTTATTATGCACCTTTGTTTTACACTAAGCGAAAACTGTTGAAAAAAAGGGGAATTTTTTATAGTCTACAACTTGTAGGAATGCTGGCGAGTATGGCCTGGGTAGATAGTGTAGGACAAGAACTTTACTGGTTCCCAATCATTCAATCATCCATGGTATCAGAGTATCATGATGTAGTGGAAAAACATTCTGATAAATTGCTTGTTTTTGGCGGTTATGGAACACTTGTCAATTCTCAACCGAGCTTAGCTACGATTAGAAGGAAGCCTGATCAGTTGGTTGAAAATACAACAACCTTAGGTAACTGGCAAACTTTTTCGCCACATTATTATCAATTAATGAAAAAGTATAATGTTGAGGAGCCTAGTAATCTTCTTTCTTCTGCTATTGATAAGGAGAATATCCTATTCTTTTGGTCACCCTCTTCAGGAAAGATGGATCAAGTCAAGAAAATAATGAAAGAACATTACCAGAAAGATGTTTATTTTGAAGAAGTTGAGGTGGTCACTTCTGATATGAATCTTTATCGACTAAGAACAGGAGAAGGGAGATAGGATGAAAAAGCGCATAGGTTACCTAGATATGGCTAAGGGACTAGCGATTATACTTGTTATTATAGGGCATAGCAGTTTTGTGCCTCTTCGTGCAAAAATACTCCTCTATGTTTTTCATATCCCCTTATTTTTCTTCTTGTCAGGTTTTACTTTAAATGTCACTAAATACAAATCATTTAAGGAATATTTTCTTAGCAAGGTGAAAAAGTTTGGTCGTTCCCTTTTTTTGCCTGAATATTTTTGTTTTTCTCTTTCAACTCTTTGTCATGTATCCTGAACAAGTGTTTAGTTTTTAATCTTATTCATTTTACTAAACAGTTATTGTTGTCAGACCGCTTGCATGTTTATTTTCAGCTATGGTTTCTGAATGTCATGTTTTTAGCACATGTTTTTAGTTACTTTATTCTCAGAAAAAAATGGACCACTATCCAATGGCTTTTGATTAGTGTATCACTCTTATTTTTAGTCGTTTTGGGACAAAAAATCTATGCTTGGAATTTTTATCTTATCTGGAATATTGACCTGGTCCCTGTAGCCATTATCTATACACTCTTAGGTGTCGGAGTGAGAAAATATTTAGCGCAGATGGAAAAGTTTTTTGCAATTTATTATTTGCCGCTTGCCTTATTGCTAACTATATTTGTTGGTAGGTTGAACTATCATTGGAGTGGGAAACAGATTGTTGATCTTTACTATCAACAGATTGGAAACCATCTCTTGTTTTACATTGCTGCAATTTCAGGTTTATGGTCCACCCTCATATTCTTTAAGTCAATTCCTGAAATGACTCTCTTGAAATCAATCGGTCAAAGAACCTTGATTTACTATGGTGTCCATGCCCCGATTGTTTTAGTATTGGTAGAAAAATTAGTTTTACAATTATCTACTAGATACACCGGTATTTTTGTGAATGGCTACGTTACAACAAGTGTTGTGACAATATTGACTTTGGTAGGGTGTGAATTGATTGTCAGAGTATTTAGAGGGACAAACTTTCCCTTTGGGATTAAAAGGTTAGGAGTCAAAAATGAGTAGAAATAATCCGATTTTATATATCGTGATTCCATGTTATAACGAAGAGCAAGTATTACCTCACACAAATCCAATGTTTATTGAAAAGATTGAATCTCTAATCAAGACTGGACAAGTGCATCCAAACAGTAAAGTGATGTATGTCAATGATGGTAGTAAAGATGCGACGTGGTTATTAATTCAACAATATGCAAAAGAAAATAGTCATGTTGTTGGTATTGCACAAAGCAGAAATCGCGGTCATCAAAGTAGTGTTCTTGCTGGTATGTACGAAGCTGCAGAATTTGCGGATATCGTGATTACCATTGACGCAGATGGTCAAGATGATATTGATTGTATGAATCAGATGATTGCTGAATATAAGTCAGGTTCAGAGATTGTCTACGGCGTTCGTGATAACCGAGAGACAGATTCGGCTTTTAAACGTATTACAGCAGAGGGATTCTATAAGGTGATGCATTTATTTGGAGCAGATGTCGTTTTTAATCATGCTGACTATCGTTTAGTCTCCAAACGTTTTATTCATGAACTTGCTAAATTTAAAGAAGTAAACTTATTTCTTCGAGGCATTATGCCTCTTGTAGGATTTAAGTATTCCTACGTGACTTATAAACGCCATGAACGAATTGCTGGAGAAAGTCACTATCCACTTTCTAAAATGCTTGGTCTAGCAATGGATGGTATTACTAGCCTATCTATTAAACCTATTCGCTTGATTACTAGCTTGGGAGTTATGACTTCACTTTTTAGTTTTTTGTTGATCATCTGGGTTTTGTGGAGCAAATTTGCTGGTAATGTAGTAGCTGGATGGGCTAGTACCTACGCCATTGTAAGCTTACTTGGCGGGGTTCAACTCATTAGTCTTGGTGTACTTGGGGAATATATCGGAAAAATCTATCTAGAAACGAAACAACGTCCAAGATATATTATCAGCGACCGCACCTATGATGAGAGTGATGAGTAACCCCACCTCAAAACTTGAAAACTTTTGAAATTCTGATATAATAGAACTACTCAAGGGAGTAGCTGGCGGTTTACCGCGATAGTGTCGTCATTACGAATTATTTCCGGCACTATATTAAACAGCGAGACTTGTTTTTTTAAAAAACAGGTCTCTTTTTTTGTAAAAAGAGGCCAAAAAGGAGGAGACTGTTTTGTCAAAAGAACAAAATAAAGACTTGTTTTACACACAGACCTCAGAAGAAGTCCTAAAGAACTTGGACTCATCTATCGAAGGTTTGTCAACTGCTCAAGCTCAAGAACGCTTAGCGACTTATGGTCGTAATGAGTTGGAAGAGGGAGAGAAACGTAGCCTACTAGCTAAATTCCTTGATCAATTTAAGGATTTGATGATTATCATCTTGCTCGCGGCAGCGGCACTTTCTGTGGTTACAGAAGGGATGGATGGTTTAACAGATGCCATTATCATCTTGGCCGTTGTTGTCTTGAATGCTGCCTTTGGGGTTTACCAAGAAGGGCAAGCAGAAGCAGCCATTGAAGCTCTGAAAAATATGTCTAGCCCGATGGCTCGTGTTCGTCGTGATGGTCATGTTATTGAGATTGACTCGAAAGAATTAGTACCTGGAGATATCGTCTTGCTTGAAGCGGGAGATGTCGTGCCTGCAGATATGCGTTTGTTTGAAGCGGCTTCTCTTAAAATAGAAGAAGCAGCTCTTACAGGGGAGTCTGTCCCAGTTGAAAAGATGTGACAGGACTTGTTGAAGCAGATGCTGGTATCGGAGATCGTGTTAACATGGGTTACCAAAACTCAAATGTAACATACGGTCGTGGTATTGGTGTCGTGACCAACACTGGTATGTATACAGAAGTTGGTAAGATTGCAGATATGTTGGCTAATGCCGACGAGACAGAGACACCATTGAAGCAAAGCCTGGAACAATTATCTAAGGCCTTGACTTACTTAATCATTGTGATTGCAGTGATTACCTTCTTGGTTGGTGTCTTTGTTCGTGGAGAACATCCATTAGAAGGCTTGATGGTGGCGGTTGCCCTTGCAGTAGCTGCTATTCCAGAAGGGCTTCCTGCCATTGTAACTATCGTTCTCTCTTTGGGAACAACAACCCTTGCTAAACGTAATTCTATCGTTCGTAAATTGCCAGCCGTTGAAACACTTGGTTCAACAGAAATCATCGCATCTGATAAAACAGGTACCTTGACCATGAACCAAATGACGGTTGAAAAAGTCTACACCAACGGTCAATTGCAAAGCTCTGCAGCTGAAATTACTGCGAACAACAATACCCTTCGCATCATGAACTTTGCTAATGATACAAAGGTGGACCCATCTGGTAAATTGATTGGAGATCCAACGGAGACAGCCCTTGTACAGTTTGGTTTGGATCACAACTTTGACGTTCGTGAAGTTTTGAAGGATGAGCCACGTGTAGCAGAATTGCCATTTGACTCAGAACGTAAACTTATGTCTACTATCCATAAGGAAGCAGACGGTACTTACTTTATCGCTGTTAAGGGTGCTCCTGACCAATTGCTCAAGCGTGTGACGCGTATTGAAGTCAATGGGGAAGTTCGCCCAATCACAGAAGAAGATAAAAATGCTATACTTGCCACCAACAAAGACTTGGCCAAACAAGCCCTTCGTGTCTTGATGATGGCTTATAAGACAAGCGACGAAATCCCAACCTTGGAATCTGAAATCGTTGAGTCTGACCTCATCTTCTCTGGTTTGGTCGGAATGATTGACCCTGAACGTCCTGAAGCAGCAGAAGCTGTTCGTGTTGCTAAGGAAGCAGGTATCCGTCCGATTATGATCACTGGTGACCACCAAGACACAGCGGAAGCTATCGCTAAACGTCTCGGTATCATCGATCCAAATGATACAGAAGACCATGTCTTCACGGGGGCTGAGTTGAATGAACTGACTGATGAAGAATTCCAAAAAGTCTTCAAGCAATACTCTGTATATGCACGTGTATCACCTGAGCACAAGGTTCGTATCGTTAAAGCTTGGCAAAATGAAGGTAAGGTTGTCGCTATGACGGGTGATGGAGTCAACGATGCGCCATCACTTAAGACAGCTGACATCGGTATCGGTATGGGGATTACAGGTACAGAAGTTTCTAAGGGAGCTTCTGATATGGTCCTTGCCGATGATAACTTTGCAACCATTATCGTAGCGGTTGAAGAAGGACGTAAGGTCTTCTCAAATATCCAAATCCATTCAATATCTCTTGTCTGCTAATATGGCTGAGGTCTTCACTATCTTCTTTGCAACCTTGTTAGGTTGGGATGTACTTCAACCAGTGCATTTGCTATGGATTAACCTGGTAACAGATACACTACCAGCCATCGCCCTTGGTGTGGAACCAGCTGAACCAGGTGTCATGACCCACAAACCACGTGGCCGTAAGTCTAACTTCTTTGATGGTGGTGTCTTCGGAGCAATCATTTATCAAGGAATCTTCCAAACCATGCTGGTTCTGGGTGTTTATGGTTGGGCTCTTCTCTTCCCAGAGCACCAAAGTCATACTGAAATCCATGCGGATGCCCTTACCATGGCTTTTGCAACTCTCGGTTTGATCCAATTGCTCCATGCCTTTAACGTTAAGTCGGTTTACCAATCTATCTTTAAAGTGGGACTCTTTACAAACAAGACCTTTAACTGGTCTATCCCAGTTGCCTTCGTCCTCTTTGTGGTGACGATTTTAGTTCCTGGATTTAATAATCTCTTCCACGTGTCACACTTGAGTTTGACTCAGTGGATGGTGGTCGCTGTAGGAGCGCTTATGATTGTAGTCCTTGTTGAGATTGTCAAAGCAGTTCAACGAGCACTCGGAAAAGATAAAAACGCTATTTAAACTATGAAAAGTCATCTTCGGATGGCTTTTTTTGGTTTTATATAAGATAAACTGACAAAGATTTTGTGATATAATCAAGTAGAGAGAAAGATGGAGGAAAGAGTAGTTGGAAAAGAAAATTGTCAAAGATATGATGTTTTTATCGCAGGTATCCCAGCCTGCGAGTCAAGAGGATTTGCCTCTAGCAAAGGATTTGCAAGACACCTTACTGGCTAACCGTGAAACCTGTGTTGGACTAGCAGCCAATATGATTGGGGTACAAAAACGCGTCATTATTTTTAATATCGGAATGATTCCCATGGTTATGTTTAATCCAGTTCTCAAGTCTTTTGAAGGGCCTTACGAGACCGAGGAAGGTTGCTTGTCTTTGACAGGAGTAAGACCAACAACCAGATATGAAAAAATTACAGTAAGTTACAGAGATGTTCATTGGCAAGAGAAGACCATTACCCTGACAGGTTTTCCGGCTCAGATTTGTCAGCATGAACTGGATCATTTGGAAGGTCGTATTATTTAGGCTAAAATCCTTGGTAGTCCTAAAAAAATATGCTACACTAACACTATGAAAATTCTAATCCCAACTGCAAAAGAAATGAATACCGAAATCCCTATTTTAGAGGCTAAACCATTGCGTCCTGAAAGTCAGGCTGTATTGGATGCATTAGCGACATATTCTGCCCAAGAGCTGGAGAGTTTTTACAAAATATCTGCCGAAAAAGCGCAAGAGGAGTATGACCATATCCAGGCCTTGAAAAATGAAACTGCGACAAACTATCCAGCCTTGCACCTCTTTGATGGACTCATGTATCGCAACATCAAACGGGACGATCTCACCAAGATAGAGCAAACCTATCTGGAGAAACACCTCATGATAACGTCAGCTCTCTATGGTGTGATTCCAGCCTTTGAACCGATTGCGCCTCACAGACTGGACTTTTTGATGAAGCTTAAAGTTGCTGGGAAAAGCCTAAAAAATCACTGGCAGGTGGCCTATGAGGAGTCAATGAAGGGTGAAGAACTAATCTTTTCTCTCTTGTCTTCGGAGTTTGAAACTGTCTTCCCTAAAGAAATCCGTGAGAAAATGGTGGCCTTCAAGTTCATGGAAGATAGAGATGGAAAACTAAAAATCCACTCAACCATTTCTAAAAAATCCCGAGGAGCCTTTTTAACAGCCTTGATGGAAAATCAGGTGACTTCAGTTGAAGAGATTAAAAAGCTCAGCTTTGCGGGTTTCAATTATCGAGAAGACCTGTCTAGTGATAAGGAATTAGCTTTTGTGAAATAGATAGAAAATAGAGAGAGTGGGACAGAAATCGGTAATTCGTTAGAATTCGATTTCGTCGTCCCACCTCCGCACAGTTGAGTAGGGCTGTAAAAGCTGATGAAATCAGCGTAGTGGAGCCCACTCAACCACTGCGTCTTGCTCGACAATCCATAGACAAATGAGAGGCTAGGACTTTTGTCCCAGCCCTTTTTTGTAATTTGGTGCTTCTATTTTTAGTTCAGAATGGTAGGAATTTTCTCACAATTTTGGTATAATAGGACTATTAGAAAATTTCGAGGAGACAAACATGTCAGTTAAGATTGCTTTACTTGGATTTGGTACAGTAGCCAGTGGTGTGCCATTCTTGCTAAAGGAAAATAGAGAAAAAATTGTTCAAGCAGCCCAGTCAGAAATTGAAGTAGCTAAAGTTTTGGTCAAAGACGATCAAGAGAAAGCCCGCTTGCTTGAAGCAGGAAATGATTTAATTTTGTAACAAATATCGATGAAATCTTGTCAGACAAAGACATCACGATCGTTGTTGAGTTGATGGGGCGTATCGAACCTGCTAAAACATTTATCACTCGTGCTTTAGAAGCAGGTAAACACGTCGTAACAGCTAACAAGGACCTTTTGGCAGTCCATGGTGCAGAATTGCTTGAAGTAGCCAAAGCTCACAATGTTGCTCTATACTACGAAGCAGCTGTTGCAGGAGGGATTCCAATCCTTCGTACCTTAGTTAACTCACTAGCATCAGATAAAATCACTCGTGTTCTTGGTGTTGTCAACGGAACATCTAACTTCATGATGACTAAAATGGTAACCGAAGGTTGGTCTTACGAGGATGCTTTAGCAGAAGCACAACGACTTGGCTTCGCTGAAAGCGACCCAACTAATGATGTAGATGGGATTGATGCTGCCTACAAGATGGTCATCCTTAGCCAGTTTGCTTTTGGGATGAATGTCAAGTTTGAAGATGTTGGCCACCAAGGGATTCGCAACATCACTCCAGAAGATGTGGCAGTAGCTCAAGAACTTGGTTATGTTGTGAAACTGGTTGGTTCTGTTGAAGAAACAGCTTCTGGAATCGCTGCTGAGGTTACACCAACCTTCCTTCCTAAAGAACACCCACTAGCAAGCGTTAACGGTGTTATGAATGCGGTCTTTGTGGAATCTATCGGTATCGGCGAGTCTATGTACTACGGACCAGGTGCAGGTCAAAAACCAACTGCAACAAGTGTTGTGGCTGATATTGCCCGTATCGTTCGTCGTTTGAATGATGGTACAATTGGAAAAGCCTTTAATGAATACAGCCGTCCAGTAGTCTTGGCTAAGCCAGAAGATGTCAAAGCTAACTACTATTTCTCAATCTTGGCTCCAGATTCAAAAGGTCAAGTCTTGAAATTGGCTGAGCTCTTTAACGCAGAAGATATTTCCTTCAAGCAAATCCTTCAAGATGGTAAGCAAGAAGGCAAGGCTCGTGTTGTCATCATCAGCCATAAGATCAACAAGGCCCAGCTTGAAAATATTACAAACGCTTTGAAGGCGGTAGCCGAGTTTGAACTTCTCAACACCTTCAAGGTTTTAGGAGACTAAGATGAAGATTATTGTACCTGCTACAAGTGCCAATGTGGGTCCTGGCTTTGACTCGGTTGGTGTAGCTGTAACCAAGTATCTAGAAATTCAGGTTTGTGAGGAACGTGAAGAATGGATGATTGAGCATCAATTAGGCAAATGGATTCCACGTGATGAACGTAATCTTTTGCTGAAGATTGCTCTACAAATAGCTCCAGACCTCCAACCTAGACGTCTGAAGATGGTCAGTGATATTCCGCTTGCGCGTGGACTAGGTTCATCGAGCTCGGTCATCGTTGCTGGGATTGAACTGGCAAATCAACTCGGAAACTTGAAGCTAAGCAAACATGAAAAATTACAATTGGCGACTAAAATAGAAGGGCATCCTGATAATGTTGCACCTGCTATCTATGGAAATCTCGTCATTGCTAGTTCGGTAGAAGGTCAGGTTTCAGCTGTTGTGGCGCCTTTCCCCGAGTGTGCTTTCCTAGCTTATATTCCAAACTATGAATTGCGAACTCGCGATAGTCGTGGTGTCTTGCCTAAGAAACTCTCTTACAAGGAAGCTGTTGCAGCAAGTTCTATCGCCAATGTGGCTATTGCAGCCCTACTGACTGGAGATATGGTCAAAGCAGGCCAGGCGATTGAGAGTGACCTTTTCCATGAGCGTTACCGTCAAGAACTGGTAAGAGAATTTGCGACGATCAAGAAAGTTGCTAAGAGAAATGGTGCTTATGCTACCTACTTGTCTGGTGCTGGTCCGACTGTTATGGTCTTGGCTGATCCTGACAAGATGCCTAAGATTAAGGCTGAGCTTGAAAAGCAACCTTTCAAAGGAAAGCTTCATGATTTGCAAGTAGATACACAAGGCGTTCGCGTCGAAGCAAAATAAACGGAACAATAGGATGGGGAAACTCTCTATTAGAGGCTTCCTGTCCTTTTTTTGAAAATGAAATACGGGATATAAATTGTTTCCCAGGTTTAGTGACCGACAGACGGTCAAGGAGGATTTGAAATGGCAGAAATATATCTAGCAGGTGGTTGTTTTTGGGGCTTGGAAGAGTACTTTTCACGTATTTCTGGAGTGTTGCAAACCAGTGTTGGTTATGCCAATGGTCAGGTAGAAACCACCAATTATCAACTGATCAAAGAAACAGATCACGCAGAGACTGTGCAAGTCGTCTACGACGAAAAGGTGGTATCGCTCCGTGAGATTTTACTCTATTATTTCCGAGTCATTGATCCTTTATCTGTCAATCAACAAGGGAATGACCGTGGTCGTCAATACCGCACAGGGATTTATTACAAAGAAGAAGCTGATCTACCAACGATTAATACAGTAGTTCGCGAACAAGAACTCCTCATCGGTCGTAAAATTGCAGTAGAAGTGGAGAAGCTTCGTCACTATATCCTGGCTGAGGACTATCACCAAGACTACCTCAAGAAAAATCCTGGTGGTTATTGCCACATTGATGTGAGGGATGCTGAGAAACCACTCATAGATGCCGCCAACTATGAAAAACCGAGTCAGGCAGTTTTACGAGAGAATTTGTCAGAAGAGTCTTATAGAGTTACCCAAGAGGCTGCGACGGAAGCTCCCTTTAGCAATGCCTACGACCAAACCTTTGAGGAAGGAATCTATGTCGATATCACAACTGGTGAGCCCCTCTTCTTTGCCAAGGATAAGTTTGCCTCAGGCTGTGGTTGGCCAAGTTTTAGCCGTCCTATTTCCAAGGAACTCATTCATTACTATCAGGACTTGAGTCACGGTATGGAGCGAATCGAAGTCCGTTCACGTTCAGGGAATGCTCACTTGGGGCACGTCTTTACAGATGGCCCTCGTGAACTAGGTGGTCTCCGTTACTGTATCAATTCTGCATCCTTACGTTTTATCGCTAAGGATGAAATGGAGAAAGCTGGCTATGGCTACCTGCTTCCATATTTGAACAAGTAGAAAGAGAGAGTGGGACAGAAATCGGTAATTCGTTAGAATTCGATTTCGTCGTCCCACCTCCGCACAGTTGAGTAGGGCTGTAAAAGCTGATGAAATCAGCGTAGTAGAGCCCACTCAACCACTGCGTCTTTCTCGACAATCCAAAGACAATTGAGAGGCTAGGACGTTTGTCCCACTCTCTTCATTTTGGAAATAGAAGGGACACATGAAACACTTACTTTCTTACTTTAAACCTTACCTCAAGGAGTCTTTCCTAGCGCCCTTGTTTAAGCTACTAGAAGCCGTTTTTGAACTCTTAGTTCCCATGGTGATAGCTGGGATTGTCGACCAATCTATCCCCCAAAAAGATCAGGGTCACCTCTGGATGCAAATGGGTTTCCTCTTTGTTTTTGCGGTTATCGGCGTTTTGGTAGCCTTAGTTGCCCAGTTTTACTCAGCCAAGGCAGCAGTAGGATTTACTAAGGAGTTGACCAATGACCTCTATCGTCATATTCTTTCCTTGCCCAAGGATAGTAGAGACCGTTTAACGACCTCGAGTTTGGTGACGCGTTTGACTTCAGATACCTATCAGATTCAGACAGGGATCAATCAATTCTTACGCCTATTTTTAAGGGCTCCTATTATTGTTTTTGGTGCCATTTTTATGGCTTATCGTCTCTCGCCTGAATTGACCTTCTGGTTTTTGGTCATGGTTGCCATTTTGTCCTTTGTCATTGTCGTGTTATCACGCTTGGTCAATCCTCTCTATAGTATTTTGAGAAAGAAAACAGACCAGCTGGTTCAGGAAACACGCCAACAGATACAAGGTATGCGTGTGATTCGTGCCTTTGGCCAAGAAAAACGAGAAATCGAGAACTTCCAAGTACTCAATCAAGTCTATACAGCTATCCAAATGAAACAGGATACTGGTCCAGTCTCTTGACCCCCTTAACCTATTTGATTGTCAACGGAACTTTGCTGGTGATTATCTGGAATGGCTATATTTCTATCCAAGGAGGCTGGCTCAGTCAAGGTGCCTTGATTGCCTTAATCAACTATCTCCTACAAATCTTGGTAGAGTTGATAAAACTAGCCATGCTCATTAATTCACTCAACCAGTCCTATATTTCTGCCAAGCGGATTAAAGAAGTCTTTGCAGAAAAGCCTGAGGATATACTGGCAGAAATTGCTCAAAAAGAAACTTCCTCGAACCAGTCCTTACGAGTTGAACACTTGAGCTTTACCTACCCAGATGCTGCTCAACCATCCTTGCGAAATATTTCTTTTGCTATGCAACAAGGACAAATTCTTGGAATCATCGGGGGGACTGGCTCTGGTAAATCAAGTTTGGTACAGGTCCTACTTGGCCTTTATACGGCAGATAAGGGAAGTATTTCCCTTTATCGAGATGGACGTAGTCCTCGCAATCTTTCTGAATGGCGGTCCTGGATGGCTTATGTTTCTCAAAAAGTTGAACTCTTTAAGGGAACCATTCGTTCTAACTTGACTCTGGGTATGGAAGAAACAGTCTCCGACCAAGAACTCTGGCAGGCTTAGAAATTGCCCAGGCCAAGGATTTTGTCAGTGACAAGGAAGGTCAGCTGGACGCAGAGGTTCAAGCAGGTGGTCGTAATTTTTCAGGCGGGCAAAAGCAACGTTTATCGATTGCCCGGGCAGTCTTGCGTCGAGCACCATTCCTCATCCTGGATGATGCGACTTCGGCTCTTGATACCATTACTGAGTCCAATCTTCTAAAGGCTGTTCAAGATAACCTACCAAACACCAGCTTGATCTTGATTTCCCAACGAACTTCAACCTTGAAGATTGCTGATCAAATTCTTCTCTTGGAGAAAGGTCAACAATTAGCGCTTGGAAATCATGAGGAGTTGATGAAGACTAGTCAAGTCTATCGTGAAATCAATGCATCCCAACATGGAAAGGAGGGCTAAAATGAAAGGCAAACATGCAAGTCAAACTCTCAAACGTTTGGCAAAAGATTTAGCTGGCCATCCCATCCTTCTTTTCCTAGCTTTCTTGGGAACCATTGTCCAGGTAGCCCTTTCTATTTATCTACCAATCTTGATTGGACAGGTGATCGACCAAGTCTTAGTCAATGGATCATCCCAGCTATTCTGGCAGATTTTCCTCCAGATGATCTTGGTGGTCATAGGAAATACGCTGGTACAATGGGCCAATCCTCTCCTCTATAATCGACTGATTTTCTCCTATACTAGAGATTTGCGCGAAAAAATCATTGAAAAGCTCCATCGTCTTCCGATTGCCCTTGTAGATAGACAAGGTAGTGGGGAAATGGTCAGCCGTGTAACGACAGATATCGAGCAGTTGGCAGCGGGTCTGAATATGATTTTTAACCAATTTTTCATAGGAGTTTTGATGATTTTGGTCAGCATCCTTGCTATGCTCCAAATCCATCTATTGATGACTCTCTTGGTTCTGCTCTTAACACCTCTATCTATGGTCATTTCACGCTTTATCGCTAAGAAATCCTACCATCTCTTTCAAAGCAGACAAAGACTAGGGGGATTCAGACTCAGTTGATAGAAGAATCGCTCACTCAACAGAACATTATCCAGTCCTTCAATGCTCAGGAAGAATTTATCGAGAGACTTCATGAGGCAAATGACAACTACGCAGGTTATTCTCAGTCGGCTATCTTTTATTCATCGACAGTCAATCCTTCCACCCGTTTTGTCAATGCCCTCATTTATGCTCTACTTGCTGGTGTTGGAGCCTTGCGCATCATGGCGGGTTCTACTTTGACGGTTGGGCGTTTAGTGACCTTTTTGAACTATGTGCAGCAGTACACCAAGCCTTTTAACGATATTTCATCAGTCTTAGCCGAGTTGCAAAGCGCCTTAGCTTGTGCAGAACGTGTTTATGCTGTGTTAGAAAGTCCTGAGATTACAGAAACAGGTCTTAAAGAATTGAACAGCGACCAAGTCAAGGGAGCTATTTCCTTTAGACATGTTTCTTTTGGTTACAATCCTGAAAAGATCTTGATTAAGGATCTGTCTATTGATATTCCAGCTGGTAGCAAGGTTGCCATCGTTGGCCCAACGGGTGCTGGTAAGTCTACCCTCATCAATCTCCTCATGCGTTTTTACCCGATTAACTCAGGAGATATTTTGCTAGACGGTCGCTCGATTTATGATTATACCCGAGCATCTCTTCGACAGCAGTTTGGGATGGTACTTCAAGAAACTTGGCTCAAGCAGGGAACCATTCATGACAATATTGCCTTTGGCAATCCTGATGCTAGTCGAGAGCAGGTCATTGCAGCAGCCAAGGCAGCTAACGCAGATTTCTTTATCCAACAATTGCCCCAGGGATATGATACCAAACTTGAAAATGCAGGTGAATCTCTATCTGTCGGTCAGGCTCAGCTTTTGACCATTGCCCGCGTTTTTCTAGCCATTCCTAAGATTCTGATCTTAGACGAGGCGACTTCATCCATCGATACCCGGACAGAGGTGCTGGTTCAGGATGCCTTTGCCAAACTCATGAAGGGACGGACAAGCTTTATCATCGCCCACCGTTTATCGACCATTCAAGATGCTGATTTGATTCTTGTCTTGGTGGATGGAGATATTGTCGAACATGGTAGCCATCAAGAACTCATGACGAGAAAAGGCAAATACTATCAAATGCAGCAAGCAGTAGCTTTTAGCCCAGAATAAATGGGAAAGCCATTATAATGCCAATGAACAAACAAGAAAAGTTGTCTTCGGGTGACTTTTTTGTTACAATAGCTAGAAAAATTATCTGGTATGAAAGCTAATACTCAATGAAAATCAAAGAGCAAACTAGGAAACTAGCCGCAGGCTGTACTTGAGTACGGTAAGGCGACGTTGACGCGGTTTGAATTTGATTTTCGAAGAGTATAATTTAGAAAAGGAGCCTAGGGATGAAAGTCTTTCAGCATGTAAATATCGTGACTTGTGACCAAGATTTCCACGTCTATTTGGATGGGATTTTGGCTATTAAAGAATCCCAAATCGTCTATGTTGGCCAGGAAAATCAAGAGATTCTTAAACAAGCAGATCAAATCATAGACTATCAAGGTGCCTGGATTATGCCTGGATTGGTTAACTGCCATACTCACTCTGCCATGACAGGATTGAGAGGCATTCGTGATGATAGCAATCTTCACGAATGGCTAGAGGATTATATCTGGCCAGCAGAAGCAGAATTCACACCAGAGATGACCACAAAGGCTGTCAAAGAGGCGCTAACAGAGATGCTCCAGTCTGGGACAACAACCTTCAATGACATGTATAATCCCAATGGTGTGGAGATAGAGAAGATTTATGAAGCCGTCAAGGTATCCAAGATGCGTTGCTATTTTTCTCCAACCCTCTTTTCTTCAGATGTGGAGACGACGGCTGAAACTATAGCCAGAACTCGAGCCATTATCGAGATAATCAAAGACTATCAAGACCCAAATTTTAAGATTATGGTGGCCCCTCATTCGCCCTACAGTTGTAGTCGAGATTTGCTGGAGGCAAGTCTTGAGCTAGCAAAAGAAGAAAACATTCCTCTTCATATCCATGTTGCAGAAACCCAGGAAGAGTCAGGCATTATCCTGAAACGCTATGGCAAACGCCCATTAGCCTTTCTAGATGATCTTGGCTATTTAGACCATCAAGCTGTCTTTGCTCATGGTGTGGAGTTAAATGAAGCAGAAATTACCCGTTTGGCAGATTCGCAAGTCGCTATCGCCCACAATCCGATCAGTAACCTCAAACTAGCATCAGGGATTGCACCAGTCGTCCAACTTCAAAAGGCAGGAGTAGCAGTTGGTATTGCGACAGACTCAGTTGCTTCTAACAATAACCTGGATATGTTTGAGGAAGGGCGGACTGCAGCACTCTTACAGAAGATGAAGAATGGCGATGCCAGCCAATTTCCAATTGAAACTGTCCTCAAGGCCCTGACCATTGAAGGAGCCAAGGTGTTAGGAATGGAAGATGAGATTGGTAGTCTAGAAGTCGGCAAACAGGCTGATTTTCTCGTCATCCAACCCCAAGGAAAAATCCATCTTCAACCTCAAGAAAATATGCTCTCTCACTTGGTCTATGCTGTCAAATCCAGTGATGTTGATCATGTCTATATTGCTGGTGAGCAAGTTGTGAAAGACAGACATGTACTAACTGTTAACTTGTAAAAATAAGCATAAAATCTCTAAATCTCATGGGAAATTTCTTGTGAGATTTTCTAGTTTTACTTATGGAATTGCAGGTTTGACTTCTTACAGAAATATTTTGATAATTAATTTTAAAAAACACCGATTAGATAAATAAGAAAAATTGTGGTATAATAATAAGATGCAAAAAAAGGAGTATGTATGGACATTTCAGAAATTCGTCAAAAAATTGACGCAAATCGTGAAAAATTAGCTTCTTTCAGGGGGTCTCTTTGACCTCGAAGGCTTAGAGGAAGAAATTGCCATTTTGGAAAACAAAATGACAGAACCTGATTTTTGGAACGATAATATTGCGGCCCAAAAAACGTCGCAAGAATTAAACGAACTCAAATACCTATAATACCTTCCACAAGATGGATGAGTTGCAGGATGAAGTTGAGATTTTACTGGACTTTTTGGCAGAGGATGAATCCGTTAAGGATGAGTTGGTTGAAAAACTCGATGAGTTAGATCAGATGATGACCAGCTACGAAATGACCCTTCTCTTGTCAGAACCCTATGATTACAACAACGCCATCCTTGAAATCCATCCTGGTTCAGGGGGGACAGAGGCTCAAGACTGGGGCGATATGCTCCTTCGTATGTATACTCGCTATGGAAATGCCAAAGGCTTCAAGGTTGAGGTCTTGGACTACCAAGCAGGTGATGAGGCAGGAATCAAGTCAGTAACCTTGTCTTTTGAAGGACCAAATGCTTATGGTCTTCTCAAGTCAGAGATGGGGGTTCACCGTTTGGTCCGAATCTCACCATTTGACTCTGCTAAACGTCGCCACACCTCATTTACTTCTGTAGAAGTCATGCCAGAGTTGGATGATACCATCGAAGTTGAAATCCGTGAGGATGATATCAAGATGGATACCTTCCGTTCAGGTGGAGCAGGTGGACAAAACGTCAACAAGGTTTCAACAGGTGTCCGCTTGACTCACATTCCGACAGGGATTGTCGTAGCATCAACCGTCGACCGTACTCAGTACGGAAACCGTGACCGTGCTATGAAGATGCTTCAGGCAAAACTCTACCAGATGGAGCAGGAAAAGAAAGCTGCTGAGGTAGACTCGCTCAAGGGTGAGAAAAAGGAAATTACATGGGGAAGCCAAATCCGCTCCTATGTATTTACGCCTTATACAATGGTAAAAGACCATCGTACAAACTTTGAAGTAGCGCAAGTCGATAAGGTTATGGATGGAGACCTAGATGGTTTCATCGATGCTTATCTGAAATGGCGTATCAGTTAAAAGAAAGGAAGTCACATGTCAATCATTGAAATGAGAGATGTTGTCAAAAAATATGACAACGGGACAACAGCCCTACGTGGCATCACTGTAAATATCGATGCAGGAGAATTTGCCTACATCGTAGGACCTTCAGGTGCAGGTAAATCAACCTTTATCCGTGCCTTGTATCGTGAGGTCAAAATCGACAAAGGAAGCTTGCAAGTTGCAGGTTATAACCTCGTTAAGATTAAAAAGAAAGATATTCCGTTCTTGCGTAGAAACGTTGGAGTAGTCTTTCAGGATTATAAACTTTTGCCAAAGAAAACCGTTTATGAGAACATTGCTTACGCCATGGAGGTTGTTGGTGAAAATCGTCGTAACATCAAAAAACGTGTTATGGAAGTCTTGGACCTTGTCGGTTTGAAACACAAGGTTCGTTCATTCCCGAATGAACTTTCAGGTGGTGAGCAACAACGTATCGCCATTGCGCGTGCTATCGTAAACAATCCTAAGGTTTTGATTGCCGACGAACCAACAGGAAACTTGGACCCAGATAACTCATGGGAAATCATGAACCTCTTGGAACGTATCAATCTTCAAGGGACAACTGTTTTGATGGCGACCCACAACAGCCAAATCGTAAATACCTTGCGCCACCGCGTTATTGCCATCGAGAATGGTCGCGTGGTACGTGATGAAGCGAAAGGAGAGTACGGATACGATGATTAGTAGATTTTTCCGCCATCTGTTCGAAGCTTTAAAGAGTTTAAAGCGTAATGGATGGATGACCATTGCTGCTGTCAGTTCAGTAATGATTACCTTGACCTTGGTTGCTATCTTTGCTTCAGTTATCTTCAATACTGCGAAATTAGCAACTGATATTGAAAACAACGTTCGCGTCATGGTTTATGTTCGTAAAGATGTTGAAGACAACAGTGAAACCATTGTAAAAGAAGGCCAAACAGTCACGAACAATGACTACCACAAGGTCTATAACGCCCTTAAAGCTCTGCCAGCTGTTAAAAATGTAACCTTCTCAAGTAAAGAAGAGCAGTACCAAAAGCTGACTGAAACTATGGGTGACGAGTGGAAGGTATTTGAAGGAGATGCAAACCCTCTTCATGATGCCTACATCGTAGATACCAATTCACCAAGTGATGTAAAAACCTGTAGCTGAAGAAGCTAAGAAAATCGAAGGTGTCTCTGAAGTTCAAGACGGTGGTGCCAATACCGAACGTCTCTTCAAGTTGGCTTCCTTCATCCGTGTATGGGGATTGGTCATCGCAGGACTCTTGATCTTCATCGCAGTCTTCTTGATTTCAAATACCATCCGTATTACCATCATTTCACGTAGCCGTGAAATCCAAATCATGCGTTTGGTTGGTGCCAAGAACGGTTATATCCGTGGTCCATTCTTGCTAGAAGGTGCCTTTATCGGATTGTTTGGAGCAGCTCTTCCATCAGCATTGGTTTACTTTATCTATAATCGAGTGTTCCAATCTGTCAACCCATCCTTGGTTGGTCAAAACCTATCTTTGATTACACCGAATACCTTTATTCCATTGATGATCGGTCTCTTGTTCCTCATCGGAATCTGTATCGGTTCACTAGGTTCAGGAATCTCAATGCGTCGATTCTTGAAAATCTAAGTCACATAACTGGATAAAACACATAAAAAAGTGGGATGTCATCAAGACTTCACAGCTCTTGATGCCCCGCTTTTTCTTTTGGTCTTGGTGCTCAGTCGCTTGCCAATTTTGGCTAAAGAGTGTATGATAGGAAAGGACCTTTTTACTAATATGAAAAATGAACAATGAATGAGGAAAAGATGAAACAATTTTTGGAAAAAGTGAGCATACTCTCCCTATCGTTAGTATTAATCACATCGTTTTCTATTTCGAGCGCCCTACCTGCCATGTTTGACTATTATCAGGGCTATTCGACTGGTCAGGTCGAACTCTTGGTCAGCCTCCCATCCTTTGGGATTATGGCCATGCTTTTATTGAACGGAGTTCTAGAGCGTATTTTTCCTGAACGTCTCCAGTTGACCTTGGGACTTTTGATTTTATCCATCAGCGGAACTGCACCTTTCTGGTATCAGGGTTATTACTTTGTCTTTGCGACCCGCTTGCTATTTGGACTTGGAGTTGGGATGCTCAATGCCAAGGCCATCTCGATCATCAGTGAACGTTACCACGGCAAACCCGTATCCAAATGCTTGGTTTTCGTGGATCGGCTGAGGTAGTAGGAGCCTCTATCTTGACGCTGGCAGTCGGTCAGCTCTTAGCCTTTGGCTGGACAGCAACCTTCCTAGCCTATGCAGCTGGTCTAGTAGTTCTCGTACTCTTCCTTCTCTTTGTCCCTTACAACAAGGAAGAAATTCACGAGTCCAAGCATCAGACAGAAGAAGCAGTAAGATTGACTGCTTCTATGAAAAAGCTCATTTTCTTCCTTGCTATTGCAGCCGCAGTGATTGTATGTACCAATACGGCCATTACCTTCCGCATCCCTAGTCTTATGATTGAGGCAGGGTTTGGAGATGCTCAGTTGTCCAGTTTGGTACTTAGTGCCATGCAGTTGATTGGGATTCTAGCTGGGATCAGCTTTTCTTTCCTGATTTCGACCTTCAAGGAAAGACTTCTATTGGTCGCTGGTGTTACTTTTGGGATCGGCCAAATCATCATTGCTCTTTCCCCATCACTCTGGGTGGTGGTTGCAGGTTCTATTTTGGGAGGATTTGCCTACAGCATCGCTCTGACGACAGTCTTTCAGTTGATATCTGAACGAATTCCTGCAAAACTCCTTAATAAAGCTACTTCCTATGCGGTTTTGGGATGTTCTTTTGGAGCATCATTAACCCCCTTCGTTCTTTCAGGGATTGGCTTGGTGACTATGGATGGTCGAATGACCTTCATCATTCTAGGAGCATGGATGATTGCTACATCAGTGCTTGTTTCCCTTTTATTGAAAAAAGAAGCCTAACAAAGAAAAACTCAAGGATTCATCCTTGAGTTTTTTGTCTATTAGCCAAACATCTGCCAAAAGTAATCGATGATGTAGGTCAAACCATAAGTGTAAACGACCAGGGTAAAGGGTTTGGTCAGGATGATAATGGTCATATACCGCTTGAAGCTCATCTTGGTCAGAGCTGCCAACATACAGAGAAAATCAACTGGACTAACTGGCCAAATCATCATAAAGATAAAGAATCGGTCAAATCGATTGCCCTCATCCAGCCAACCGATATACTTGTCATAGGTGCGCTTGCTGACCATGGACTGGACAAAGGGTGCTCCGTAGAGACGAACCAAATAAAAGATAATGGCACAACCAATAACAATGCCGATATAGTTGTAGATGGTCCCGATAATATGCCCATAGATAAAGACACCTGCAACGGAGGTAAGAGCTCCTGGAATGATAGGAACAACTGTCTGCAAAATCTGTAAAAAAATAAAGAGTGGTGGCCCCCAGATACCTGCCTGTTGGATAAAGGCAGATAGGGTTTCCTTGGAGTGCAAGATACCAGCCTGATAGGCCCAGATACAGAATATTACAGTAGCAACTCCACCGACGATGGAGGAAATATGAATGGCTTGCTGTAGAAGGGGAGAAACAGCTTTCATTTCTTTCTCGTGTGACATGTAAACTCCTCTTGTGTAGTATGATTCTACTATACCATATTTTAGGGAGAAAGACTACATGGGATACTTCGTGTGACTTTGCCTCAAGTATGGTAAAATGGGAATAAGAAAATGACAGCTTAGAATGAGGAAAATCATGTTAGGATTGAAGTTTAATGGCACTTGGCGCAACTACCAAAAACAGGTATTGGACAACTTCCAAGAATACCAAGCAGATGGTCATGTCCACTTGGTGGCAGCGCCAGGTTCAGGGAAAACAACCATAGGAATCGAGTTGATTGCTCGCTTTGATAAGCCTGCCCTCGTTTTGGTACCGACGGTGACCATCCGGGAACAATGGGTGGATAGGATTCGCCAAGCCTTTTTAGAGGATGAGAACCAGGTCACAAGTCTCGTGTCTCAAAATCTCAAGGACATGAAGCAAATCACCATCGCCACCTATCAAGCATTCACAGCGCTATGCAACAGGTGCAATCTCAAGAAGATAATGGCGAGGTTGAGGACTTTGTAGGCTTTGACTTGCTTGCTAGACTCAAAGAAAGGGGTGTGGAAACCCTCTGCCTGGACGAATGCCATCACTTGAGAAATGAATGGTGGAAAAGCTTAGAAGACTTCCGTAAAAACTACCAACAACTGCAAGTCATCTCTCTCACTGCGACACCGCCTTATGACAGTGAACCAGAACTCTGGGATCGCTATCTCCAGATGTGTGGCGAAATTGACCAAGAAATCACAGTGCCAGAACTGGTCAAGGAAGACACTCTTTGCCCTCATCAGGACTTTGTCTATATCTGTTTTCCGACTAAGGAAGAGGACAAGCGCTTGGAAGAGTTTGAGGATACCAAGTGGCAGTATGTCAGCCAACTAGTCGTTGATCCTGACTTCCAAGAGTTGATTCGGAGTTCCAAGGTTCTCAAAGGGGAAATCTCTGCGGATATGCTCCTTGAGGATCCCAAGTATCTCTCAGCGCTCCTCATTTATCTACAGGCTCAAAAACAGGAAATTCCCAAGCATCTACGAGATTTACTAGGTGCTGAAGGCTTGCCTGCCCTTAATTATTATTGGCTCGAAGTTCTCTTGCAAGGCCTTCTCTATCAGACTCCTGACTGGTATGAGGATACGCAGGAGACAAAGAAAAAAATAGAAGCAGAACTGAAATCAAGAGGGTTGATTGAAAAACGTCAGGTTTTCTTGGTAAAATCCAAGGCCAATGACCAAATCCTCAACCAATCTCTAGGAAAACTAGCTGGCATTGCATCTATCTTTGAAACTGAGTATGCTAGTCTAGGTCAGGACTTGAGACAGTTGGTCTTGGCGGACTATATCCGTAAGGACTTTGCCAGTTATCTGGGAGATGACCAAGCACCAATCACGCAATTAGGTGTCCTCCCTTACTTTGAAACCATTCGCAGAAGTGCACAAAAGCAAGGCTTGTCTGTCCCTATAGCAGTCCTTTCTGGTAGTGTCGTGATCATACCGGCTAGTGTCAAGGCAGAACTCGAAGCACTCATTCCAAACACTAGCTTAAGCTTCTCTGCCATCGGAAAACTCGATCAAAGGACCTATCTCCAAGTAGGCTTTCCATCCAGCTTCAAGGGGATGGTCGCAGCAGTGACCGAGCTCTTCCAACGTGGTTCTATCCAGGTCTTGATCGGAACCAAGTCTCTCTTGGGAGAAGGATGGGATGCGCCTTGCGTCAACTCTCTCATCCTCGGAAGTTTTGTCGGAAGCTTTATGCTCAGCAATCAGATGCGAGGTCGTGCCATTCGTGTCTGGTCAGGACATCCAGATAAGACCAGCAACATCTGGCACCTAGTAGCCATCAAACCTTACAAAAATCCAGCCTTTTCTAAGGAAGATCAAGAAAAACTAGACCTCAATCCATATCAGGATCTGCAAACCCTTGCCCGTCGTATGGACCATTTCCTTGGCTTGTCCTATAAGGAAGATACCATTGAAACAGGTTTGGACCGCTTAAACTTTCCTGAGTTCCCATTTAAGAAAAAGAAACTCGAAGACTATAACGAGAAGATCATGGAACTATCCAAGGATCGTGCCTCCCTTCGTAAAAAATGGCAGGAATCTCTCATTGTTGCTGACAAGATTGAGATTGTCAATGAAGTGGCGACTGACAACAAACGAATCCCTCTACTTGCTCTAGCGGATGCTGAAAAGTGGCTTCGCTATTCTTTCTTATTGATTGCAGTTAATCTCCTCCTCTATCTTTTTAAAACAAATGGTATTCGTCTTGCTTGGTTAACGACTATTAGTCTTGTCTTGCTTACTATTGCTTTGGTCCGTTATTTCTTTTACAAGAGTCCTTATAAACGCTTGCGCCAAATCGGTGAAGCTATTCGCAAGGTCATGGTGACTGCGGGGCATTTGTCTGATGACCGGTCGCGCGTGCAGGTCGATGAGGACAAGGATAGCTTTAATGTCTTTGCCTATCTAAAAGGTGGCAGTATGCGAGACAAGGAACTTTTTTCCAAGGCCTTAGGAGAATTCTTTTCCCCAGTGGACAATCAACGCTACCTCTTAGTAGCTCAAAAAGCACCAGCAGGTCAGTCCAAGTATTTCGTAGTGCCTAGCCTCTTTGAAAAACGCAAGGAAGATGCTCAGCTCTTCCAAAATGTCGTCGCACCACACATTGGCAACTACCAACTCGTTTACACCCGCAACGAAGCAGGCCGAAAAATCCTGCTCGAAGCCAGACTCAAATCCCTAGCTAACAAAAACGACCGCATCATCACTAAGAAAAAGGTCAAAAGTGCTTTGAAATAGAAGGAAGTGAGCGTTTTCTTCTAGGAATATGATATAATAATAGATAATTAAGAATTCGATAAATTGGAGAGATAGTCTGAAAGATATTGTTAGTAAAAATAGACAGTTCTGACTAGCAAAAGGAAGTTTTATGGCAAAGAGAAAAGATTTTTCTGAATTAACTAGGGTTCAAATTCCAGCAGCTCTGCATCTCATGCGTATGGGCTATACCTATCTTCCTCGCAATGGGAAGGAGATTGCAGAAAGAGATCCAGATACCAACATTCTTGTATCTGTTTTTAAGGAGCAATTTTTAAATTTAACAACTACTTGACAGAAGATGACTTTGAAAGAGAACTAGCCAATATCAAGTTGGAACTTGATCAAAACGATTTGGGACGTTCTTTCTTTAAACGTCTGCAAGGTCAGGAAGATACCATTTATATTGACTGGGAGCATCCTGAAGCCAATACCTTCCATCTGGCGCTTGAAGTTACTTGTCAAAATGGTCAGGATGAATTTCGTCCGGATATCGTTATTTTTGTCAATGGTCTGCCTCTTTCTTATATCGAAGTGAAACAGCCCAATGCGATTCGTGATGGCAAGACTGGAATTCAGTCAGAGCAGGACAGAACCAGATACCGTTTTGAAAACCGTAAGTTCCGTCGTTTTAACAATATCACCCAGTTGATATCCTTATCTGATAACTTAGCGTATATCAGTGGACAAGGTCAGCAAAAACAGGGTTCTTATTACGGTTCAAACGCCTATTCAAAAACTAAATTTAATGCTTTCAAGGAAGAAAGAGTAGAAGATTTCCTTCATTCCCTTTCCCCTCTAACCGAGGACCAAATCGACTTTGTCCTAGAAGATATGAAGCGCTTTGCCCTCAAATCTCAGCCAGAGTTTACAACAAACCTAAACCCTGATACACCTTGCAATGCCTTTCTGTCTTCTTTGTACCAGAAGGGACGCTTGCTCTTTATGCTTCGTTTTGGTCTTGTCTATGTAGAAGAAGAGAGCAAGGACGGTCAGATGCAGTTGCAGAAGCACGTCATGCGCTATCCTCAGTATTTTGCGACACGTGCTATCGAAGAAACAATCGCAAAAGGTGTCAAGAAAGGGGTTATCTGGCATACCCAAGGTTCAGGTAAGACTGCCTTGGCCTTCTTCAATATTCGCTATCTAACCAACTATTTCTCAAAAGAGGGAATCGTTCCTCAGTTTTACTTTGTCGTCGATCGTTTGGACTTGGCAGACCAGGCCTTTAAGGAATTCACCAAACGAGGCCTCAAGGTTAAGCGCATTAATAACCCACAAGAGCTCAATCAAAAACAAGACGGCTATGATGTCGCTGTGGTTAATATCCAGAAGTTTAAGGATGATTCAGATCTGACAGACCGCTCTGGTTATGACCTCAATCGTCAAATATCTACTTTATCGATGAAGCCCACCGTTCTTACAATGAACGAGGTTCCTACCTGCCAAATCTCTATCAGGCAGATACCAAGGCCATTAAGATTGCCTTGACAGGAACGCCTCTCATCACCTATAAGAAAGATGGCAAAACCAAGGAAAGTCATGCGACCACGCGTGATATCTTTGGAGACTATATCCACAAATACTACTACAACCAGTCTATCGATGACGGCTTTACCCTACGCCTGATGCGAGAAGATATCGAGACCTCCTATAAGGATAATCTCAGAACCATCAACGAAGAAATCCAACGTGGCGACCTGTCCAAGGAAGATATCTTTGCCCACCCTCACTATGTGGAGCCTATGCTGGACTTTATCATCGAGGACTTCAATCGTGCGCGTGATCTGGTCTTTGATGACCAGACCATCGGTGGTATGATTGTCTGTGACTCGTCTAAGCAGGCGCGTGAGCTTGAAAAGCAATTAAAAGAACGACGTCAAGCTGGCTCAACCACCTTGACTTCCGCTCTCATCCTCCATGATGAGGGAGACAAGGAAGAGAAGAAGGACAAGGTAGATGCCTACAAGGAAGGTAAAATTGACCTTATCATCGTCTACTCTATGCTCCTGACAGGATTTGATGCACCTCGGCTCAAGCGCCTCTATCTAGGGCGCAAGATCAAGGCTCACAATCTTTTACAGACTCTAACCCGTGTCAATCGTCCTTACAAGGACTACCTCTTTGGCTATGTCATTGACTTTGCGGATATTTCCAAGGAGTTTGACAAGACCAATCGTGCCTATCTGGAAGAACTCAATCAAGAGTATGATACGGCGCTAACAGGAGAAAACGGCGAGGATGTTTTTGGCTCGCTCTTTGTGTCAGCAGATGAGATTTCTCAAGAGTTGAGCAAGACCGAGCATATCCTCATCGACTATCCAACGGATAATCTAGAATACTTCTCCCAAGCCATCAATGATATCAAGGATAAGAAGCAGTTAATTGATCTTCGTAAGGCCTTGGAGTCTATCAAGCAGTACTACAATATCGCCCGTCTCCTCGGCTACAACCACCTGCTCCAGCAGATTGATATCGCTCAGATTGCAACCCTGCTCAATGTCCTCTCTAGAAGGATGCTGACACTGTCTCTGATCGATAAACCAGACGATTTCTCCAGTAGGACTCTCTTAAATCTTGCCATGTCTGAAACTAGCTTTAGCTTTGTCAAGATTGCAGAAGAAGAACTCCGCCTAGCAGCCAATGACTTGGAAGATTTGAAACGACGAGTGGCAAGTGGGATTAAAAATCAACGTGATGAAAAGGATCCTGAGTGGGTCTCTCTCTACGAAGAATTCCAGCGCATCATGAAAAAACACCTGATCCATGGCCAAGAAGGATTCACCATGGAGAATATCAAAGAAACCCAAAAAGACTACGAAAAACTCTTTAAGTCCGTGGAGGACTATCATACTCGTATGAGACGCCTAGCTATGAACTTTAACGGAGATGAGATGGCAGCTCGTTCCTACAAGCACGTGACCAACTCGACTATGGTTAGTGAGTTTCCTGCTATTTACCATGTCATTAAGGGTTCTAAAGTCAGACTAGACCGTAAAATCGGTCAAAATCAAGGGGTTCTAGATAATGAGGAATATTTAAAACGAATGATTCGCGAGCAAGCCCGAAAAGAAATGAAGAAAAATCAATCAGCTAGTAATATGACCAAAAAAGATTTTGATAGATTGGTTGAGTCGCTATTTGAAGAATATGAACAGGAATACCAACACTAATGAATGAAACATACAAAGTCCAAGTCCAAGGCTTGGTAGATGATTTGAAAGCTGTCTTTACCCACGCGGGACTAGGAGGAGAAGCGGGTGAGTACAAACTCCTTACCCAGTCCTTCCTCTACAAATTTTTAAACGACAAGTTTTTGTATCAAGCCAAGATCCTAGATGAGTCCAACACCTATGAAAACTTGCTGGCTATGAGCGAGGAAGACTATGACTGGCTTTTGGAGGATATCGGTACCAGCACAGCTTGGCTCAAGCCAGACCAGTTGATCGAAACGCTTCACCGTCAGCAAAATGAGGCGACTTTTTACGAAACTTTTGAAAATACCCTCAACCAAATCGCCATTGATAATAACGATATTTTCTCTGTACATACAGACGGCGACACAGCTATTCGTCTCTTTGACGAGCGTCTGATTACCGATACCATCTCAGATAGCAGTAAGCGTAACGAGGTGGCAAATCCATCATCAATCTCCTTGCACGCGTCAAGTTTGATGAGACCATCTTTTCACAAGGTTTTGACTTTTTCTCGACTCTCTTTGAGTACATGATCAAGGACTACAACAAAGACGGTGGTGGCAAGTATGCTGAGTACTACACGCCTCACTCTGTTGCTAAGATTATCGCAGATATCTTGGTGGGAGATGATAAACCACAAAATGTGCGCATCTATGACCCGTCAGCTGGTTCAGGCACCTTGCTGATGAACCTGGCTAGTCGTATCGGTGTGGATAAGACTACTGTTTACAGTCAGGATATCTCGCAAAAGTCATCCAATCTTCTCCGTCTTAATCTGATCTTGAATGGACTGCAACACTCCATTCATAATATCGTACAGGGGAATACTATCATCGCTAACCGTCATCCAGAAAAGATGGACTATATCGTCTCCAACCCTCCTTTCAAGCTGGACTTTTCAGAGTGGCGTGACCAAGTGGAGACCTTGCCAGAAGCCAGTGAGCGTTTCTTTGCAGGTGTGCCAAAGGTTCCAGCCAAGTCTAAGGATAAGATGGCGATTTATGAGCTCTTTGTTCAGCATATCATCTACTCCTTGAAACCAGATGGTCAAGCAGCTGTTGTCTTGCCGACAGGTTTTATCACGGCCCAGTCAGGGATTGACAAGACCATCCGCCAACACTTGGTGGACAATCAAATGTTGGCAGGTGTTGTCTCTATGCCGTCCAATATCTTTGCGACGACAGGTACCAACGTTTCTATCCTCTTTATCGATAAGAAAAACAAGGGTGATGTCGTCCTCATCGATGCCTCAAACCTAGGAACCAAGGTCAAGGAAGGCAAGAACCAAAAGACCGTGCTCTCTCCTGAGGAAGAGCAGAAGATCGTCGAGACATTTATCAAGAAAGAAGCCGTCGAGGACTTTTCTGTCACTGTCTCTTATGAGGACATCAAGGAGAAAAATTACTCTTTCAGTGCAGGCCAATACTTTGACATCAAGATTGACTATGTAGATATCACAGCAGAAGAGTTTGACGCCAAGATGACCGCCTTTCAAAACAAACTCTCAGACCTCTTTCAGCAATCACATGCCTTGGAGCAGGAGATTGCAGAGCAAATGAAGGGGTTGAAGTATGAGTGAAGTAGAATTTGAATTACATAAATTAGGTGATTTAATTGAAATTTATAATAACAAAAGGGTCCCGCTCTCAGCTAAACAAAGAGAAGGTCTTGAAAAAATCTATCCATATTATGGGGCACAAGGTATTGTAGACTATGTAGATGATTATATTTTTGATGGTAAGTATATTCTAATTGCAGAGGATGGAGAGAATCTAAAATCTAACAATAAATCAATTTGCACTTTGGCAACAGGAAAATATTGGGTAAACAACCATGCGCACATTATTAAGGGAAATGATGAAACAAATACGGACTTTCTTTATTACAAACTAAATTCCATTAACTTTGCTCCTTACATAACTGGAAGTGCACAACCCAAATTAAATAAAGAAAATTTATTAAATATAGAATTATACGTCCCTTCAAAAGAATATCAAGATAAAATAGCAAAAGTTCTGACTTTGCTTGACAAAAAAATCCAAACCAACAACCAAATCAATCAAGAGTTGGAAGCCATGGCTAAGACCCTCTATGACTACTGGTTTGTGCAGTTTGATTTCCCAGACCAGAATGGCAAACCCTACAAATCATCAGGCGGAAAGATGGTCTATAACCACGACCTCAAACGCGAAATCCCAGAGGGGTGGGGAGTGGCAAGATTAGATCAACTACAAATTGCTACAGGCAAAAGAGATGCGAATTTTGGAACAGAGAATGGGAAATACGATTTTTGGACAACTGCAAATAGTCCAATAAAAGCTGATGAATTTTCATTCGAAGGTAAAGCAATTTTAATTGCTGGAAATGGAAACTTTTATGTGAATTTTACTGATGGAAAATTTGAAGCATATCAACGTACCTATGTTATTCAATCTGAAGATGAAAAACTGCTAATTTTCATGTATATGGCATGTCTACAGTCGATAGAAAAACTCCGTAAGGGATCTAATGGCTCTATTATTAAATATATTACCATTGGAGATGTTAATGATATATCGTCACCGTTCGAACAGGATGTAGTTGATGAATTTATAAAAATTTATCGTCCATTAATAGATCTAATCTCAAAAAACAAAATACAAAACCAAGAACTCACCCAACTTCGTGACTGGCTCTTACCAATGCTGATGAATGGACAGGTGAAGGTGGAGCGGTAGAGAGTTTAAAAACTTTTATATAAAATGCTATCAAGGAGGTGTGTGAATATTGTCTTGTGTAATTGGTACGGTATTTAAAAATTTCGCAATTATTTCAGGAGATATGCGTCTTAGCAAAGATTCGGGTGAAACTGTAAGTGATACATATTCTAAAGTGTTCAAGGTAAATCAAAATGTATTGGTAGGTTTTACTGGTTCAGGTAATGCTGTAGATGTTTTAAATAAAAAAGGTATTTTTGACAAAGATGACTGTCCAAGTGCTGAAGATTATCTAGAATTTTTATGGTTTTTACTAGGTAACAGAGTGGTAAATGAACCGAACCATTGTAATATATTGGTTTTGGGAAAAAGTAAACTGAATTATGGATTTGGTGGAAATTTCCATATGTCAGATGATGATGTTCAAAATCAACTACATTTAACAGATCACAGGAACGTATGGGCTCCTATTATGACACCTCCAAATGTTGATTACGAGTATTATCAAGATTTAGTTAATTCAAAAGTACAATTAATTATTGCTGAACAAATAATTTCTCCAGTATTTAGTAGAGGGATGGCGATTAAGAAAATAAAAGAAATTCATAGAGAAATTATTCTTGAGATTTCCAAAAAAGATAAATCAGTTAACAGTACTATTGAACAACATGTGATTAAATGGTAACTATGAGTAACAAAATTGTTGAATACAAAGACCTAATTGCTTTTCATCCAGGTCAGTACGTTGAAGAATTAATTGAAGATTATAACGTAACTCAAAAAGAATTTGCGGATTGTTTAGGGATTTCTGAAATGAAACTCGGTAAATTAGTGAATGGTGAGGAATCAATTAGTAATGATATTGCTGAGAATTTAGCTAGACTCACTAATATTTCGATGCAAACTTGGCTCAATCTACAGAATGCTTACGATGTAAAAGTTGCGAAAATTTTTCTTAAAGATTTACTTAGAAAGGAAGACCATGACCCCCAACTATAAAATAACAGAAGAAATATTGAATCTCGTGCAGAAGATTTCTGAGTTGGCGACTCAACTTTCTTTCGAAACGAGGGAATTACACCTACGCAAGGAAAATCGGATTCGCTCCATCCAGTCTTCCCTTGCCATTGAGAATAATAGTCTTTCTTTGGAGCAGGTGACAGATGTTATAGAGGGAAAAAGAGTTTTAGGCCCTCTTAAGGATATCCATGAGGTCCAAAATGCTTATGAAGCTTATGAGAAGGTTTTTCGCTTAAATCCATATAGTATAGATGATTTTTTACTGGCTCATCGATTGTTAACCCAGGATTTGGTCAAGCATCCAGGACAATTTCGATTAGGAGATGTTGGTGTTTTTGATGGAGCAGGGAAAGTTGTTCACCTTGGAGCGAGACCACAGTTTGTTCCTAATCTGGTATCGGATTTATTTGCTTGGGCTGAGTCCAGCCATATATCTGATATTGTCAAATCTTGTATCGTGCATTTTGAGTTAGAAATTATTCATCCTTTTGAGGATGGGAACGGTCGTATGGGTCGGATGTGGCAGAGCCTAATTTTGAGTAGATGGAATCCGTTATTTGAGTGGCTTCCTGTCGAGTCTGTTATTTACCGACATCAGTCAGGATATTACCAAGCCTTAACTGATAGTAATGAAGCTAATGATTCTACAAAATTTATCCAATTTATGCTTGAAGCGATTTTAGAAACCTTGCTGGATTATAGTCAGCAAAAAATTGATAGTACGAATAAGTCTGTTAAATTACTTTTGAAACCACGTGAACTAGCTATTTTTGAAAAAATAGAGTCTTATCTTATAGAGCATTATCAGATAACAAATGCAATTGCACAAGAACTAACAGGTTTAAGTGCGGCAACCATGCGTCGTTACCTCCAACTATTTGTAAATCAAGGTTTGTTAGAAAAATCAGGATCTACAAAAAACACTATTTATTCGCTCATATTCCGCTCATAATTCGCTCATTTTATAGTAATAACTTTGTTTCCGTATTTCCTGGGAACTAGTAAAAGTTAAGGAGAAATATGGGAAAAAACAACCAACGTGCCCTTTGTCAGCAACTCTGGGCGGAAAATAAATATCTTGTTTTGAGCCATTCCAGCAATATTTACAAGGACATTCGCCAGTATCTCAAGCAAGAAGTGGTGGAACTGAGTCAGGTTCAAGAGATGATTGACCGTGCCTGCCAGATTCCAGAACACAGGGGTCAGGTTTGCAATGCTTTTCAGCATATTTGGGGCTATTTTAAAAAGCAAGCCAGTCTTGACGAGCGCAAGGACTATATGCTCTTGCTGGATCGCTACCGCTTTGGTCAAGCTTCCAAGCAAGACTTGATTGCAAGGACTCGAGATTTGCTTGAACGTTACCCAAATGCTTATCTGCAACATTCTACTTTGCTGAAAGGAGACTCCCATGAGACTTTGGCATGAGGCTTTGATCCCACAACTGCCCCGTCCTCAGCTCTTGGGACAACATCGAGAATGCTGTGCCCTTCGTGGCAATGGCTGGGGCAGAAAGCATGCGACGGTTGACTATGTCTTTACCCACTCGCCTATCGTCTCTATGCCTACCATGACTTGATCATGGGGGAGATGGCGCGTCGTGGCTACAATGTCAGTCCAGAGTGGCTAGATAAGAACTACCGTGGCAAAACCTGCCCTCCTTATCAAGACTTAGCAGAGGAAAAGCTGAAAAGTCCTATCTATAGCGAACATGACACAGCCTACTATGAGGAGTGTCTGGCAAATCTCCGTGATAAGGGGATCAACCTATAGTCTTTTCTAATAACAAGCCATAGGTAGCTTTCAATTCACTATTTTTTGCGAAGAACATAGCAACCTTAAAAGGCTATCAATCTATATCTATCAAAGGATTTGGGGAATCTTCTCTAAATCTTTTTTTGTACTTTAATTCTAGATATAGTTTCAAACTATATCAAAGCCTAATTTTTTACAATTATACAGACAGTTTCTTTTCTGTTAAGATAGTTTCAACAACAATTTTTGGAGGACAAAACATGTCAACTACAATTATCGGTTTCCCTCGTTTGGGTGAATTCCGCGAATTAAAATTTATAACTGAAAAATACTTTAGAAAAGAAATCTCAGAAGAAGAACTCTTGGCTGCGGCTAAAGAATTACGTGCAAAACACTGGAACATCGTCAAAGAAAAAGGCATCACTGAAATCCCATCAAATGACTTTTCTCACTATGACAACTTCCTTGATGCTGCTTTCCTTTTCAACGTAGTTCCTGCATCAGTACAAAACTTAGAATTGTCTGATCTTGAACGTTACTTTGCTTTGGGACGTGGTTACCAAGGAGAAAAAGGGGATGTTCGTGCCCTTCCGATGAAGAAATGGTTCAACACTAACTACCACTACATCGTTCCTAAATTTGAAAGACACTCAAGTAAAATTGGCTGGTCACAAGATCTTCGATGAGTTCCAAGAAGCTAAAGAACTTGGTCTTAACACTCGTCCTGTCCTTGTAGGTCCATTCACTTTCCTTCAATTGTCAGACTATGAAGAAGGCGTGAAAGCAGAAGACTTCGTAGATAGCTTAGTAGCTGCTTACCAAGATGTTTTTGCTAAATTGGCTGAACTTGGTGCAACTCGTATCCAACTCGATGAAGCTGCCCTTGTCAAAGACTTGACAGAAGAAGAAAAAGCACTCTTCTTGAACATCTACAACAAGCTTTTGGCTGACAAAAAAGGTCTTGAAGTCTTGCTTCAAACTTACTTTGGTGACGTTCGTGACGTTTATGCTGACCTTGTGAAATTGCCAGTAGATGCGATTGGTCTTGACTTCGTTGAAGGTAAGAAAACTCTTGAACTCGTTAAGGGTGGATTCCCAGCTGACAAGACTCTCTATGCAGGTATTGTCAATGGTAAGAACATCTGGCGCAACAACTACGAAAAGAGCTTGGCTGTTCTTGAGCAAATCCCAGCTGAAAACATTGTTTTGACTAGCTCATGCTCACTTCTTCATGTGCCATTTACAACTGCTAATGAAGAATTTGAACCAGCAATCTTGAACCACTTTGCTTTTGCAGTTGAAAAATTGGATGAGATCCGTGACTTGGATGCTATCCGCAATGGTCAAGGTGCAGAGGCTCTTGCAGCTAACAAAGAACTCTTTGCGACTGAACGTGTTGGTGAAAATGCGGAACTTCGTGCGCGTATCGCAGGATTGACAGATGCAGACTACACTCGTTTGCCAGCCTTTGCAGAACGTGAAGCTATCCAAGAAGAAGCTTTCAAACTTCCAGCTCTTCCAACAACAACTATCGGTTCATTCCCTCAAACTAAGGAAGTTCGTGCGAAGCGTTTGGCCTTCCGTAAGGGTGAATTGTCACAAGAAGAATACGATGCCTTCCTTGCTGAAACCATCGACGAATGGATCAAATGGCAAGAAGAAGTTGGATTTGACGTGCTTGTACACGGTGAATTCGAGCGTAATGACATGGTTGAGTACTTCGGTCAAAACTTGTCAGGTTACCTCTTCTCTAAGAATGGTTGGGTACAATCATATGGTATGCGTGGGGTTAAACCACCAATCATCTGGGGTGATGTCACTCGTCTCAACCCAATCACTGTGAAATGGTCTAGCTACGCACAAAGCCGTACTAACAAACCTGTTAAAGGTATGTTGACTGGACCTGTTACCATCCTTAACTGGTCATTCCCACGTGAAGACATCTCTATCAAGGATTCTACTCTTCAAATCGCTCTTGCAATCAAGGATGAGGTTCTTGACCTTGAAGCTGCAGGCGTGAAAATCATCCAAATCGACGAGGCTGCTCTTCGTGAGAAATTGCCACTCCGTCGTAGCGACTGGTACGAAGACTACCTTGACTGGGCTATTCCAGCCTTCCGCTTGGTACACTCAACAGTAGCACCAGATACACAAATCCACACTCACATGTGTTACTCAGAATTTACAGATATCATCCCAGCTATCGACAACATGGATGCGGACGTTATCTCATTTGAAGCTAGCCGTTCAAATCTTGAAATCTTGGACGAACTCAAAGCTCAAAACTTCCAGACAGAAGTGGGTCCTGGAGTTTACGATATCCACTCTCCTCGTGTGCCTAACGAAGGCGAAATCGACCACACCATCGAAGCCATCCTTGCCAAAGTACCAAGCAAGAAAGTATGGATCAACCCTGACTGTGGTTTGAAAACACGTGGTATTCCAGAAACGAAAGAAAGCTTGATCCGCCTTGTAGATGCTGCGAAAGCTGCGCGTGAGAAATTGTAAGAAAAGACAATTCTCTCTACACGGTTGATCAGTAAGAAATCAACTAGAAAAGGTTCATACATATGTCACGTCAAACACCGTCCCTCTCATTTGAAGTTTTCCCTCCAAACCCAGAAGTAGGCAATGACAAAATTATTGCAGCCCTGAAAGACATGCAGGGCTTGGCACCACACTTCATCAGTGTGACTGCTAGTAATAATAAATTTAATATCAAAGAGACGACGGTTCGTTTGGCAGACTATATCCAAAATGACTTAGAGATCCCAACCATTGCTCACTTGCCAGCTATCTATTTGACTAAGGATAAGGTGGCTGAGACCATTAGAGATTTGGACAAGGTTGGTGTTCAGAAAATCTTGGCTTTGCGTGGGGATATCATTCCAGGTGTTGAACCACAGAAGGATTTCCGTTACGCGACAGATTTGATTGAGTTTATCACTGAACAGGCACCACACTTTGATATTGTTGGAGCTTGTTACCCAGAAGGGCACCCGGATTCGCCAAACCAAATCTCAGATATTCAAAATCTCAAGAGAAAAGTGGATGCAGGCTGTTCAAGTCTTGTCACTCAACTATTCTTTGACAATGAGCGTTTCTACGATTTCCAAGACAAGTGTACCTTGGCAGGGATTGATGTTCCCATTCATGCAGGGATTATGCCAATCCTCAATCGTAACCAAGCGCTTCGTCTCTTGAAGACTTGTGAGAATATCCATCTCCCACGTAAATTTAAGGCTATCTTGGACAAGTATGAGAATGACCCTGAGTCACTCAGAGCAGCAGGACTTGCCTATGCCGTAGACCAAATCGTGGACTTGGTAACGCAAGACGTTGCAGGTGTGCATCTCTACACTATGAACAACGCAGACACTGCTCAGTACATCCACCAAGCAACCCATGCTTTGTTCAATCATCAACCTTAAAATAATCAAAAGCAAACCATTCTTCTTTTCATAGCAGAATGGTTCCTTTTTTATAGAAAAGACCGTACTTTTTAAGAAAAATATGATAAAATAGACTCTGTACGTACTTGATACAAAGATGAGGGTATAAACGATGTTTAAGCAGTCTTAATCTTATGTAAAAGAGATGTAAGTTAAAGAATCAGATCTAAAGTAATTTCGGAGTTGAACACGGGCTAAATCCCTAGTGAAAAAGATAGATTTCCTGATGTGCATCGCACACTGCGTCAATCTCCTATTTTCATACGGGATTCTTAACGCCCTTTGTATCCTGATTTTTGTAGGCAAGGCGTATAATTTTATCAATCCAAAGGGGATTAAAATGACTAAACAAGTGTTTCAAACGACTTTTGCGGGTCGTGAGTTGATCGTAGAGACTGGTCAGGTTGCTAAGCAAGCAAATGGCTCTGTTGTGGTACGTTACGGTGAGTCAACTGTCTTGACGGCTGCCGTTATGTCTAAGAAGATGGCAACTGGGGATTTCTTCCCACTTCAAGTCAACTACGAAGAAAAAATGTATGCGGCTGGGAAATTTCCTGGTGGCTTTATGAAACGTGAAGGACGTCCTTCAACAGATGCGACTTTGACAGCGCGTTTGATTGACCGTCCAATCCGTCCAATGTTTGCGGAAGGTTTCCGTAATGAAGTGCAAGTCATCAATACTGTTCTTTCTTACGATGAAATGCATCTGCACCAATGGCAGCTATGTTTGGTTCATCTTTGGCCTTGTCTATCTCAGACATTCCATTTGACGGACCAATCGCTGGGGTACAAGTAGGTTATGTGGATGGCCAAATCATCATCAACCCAACTCAAGAACAAGCTGAGCGCTCTCTTCTTGAATTGACAGTAGCAGGTACGAAGCACGCCATCAACATGGTAGAATCTGGTGCCAAAGAATTGTCAGAAGAAATCATGTTGGAAGCTCTTCTCAAAGGACATGAAGCCGTTAAAGAATTGATTGCCTTCCAAGAAGAAATCGTTGCGGCAGTTGGTAAAGAAAAAGCAGAAGTAGAATTGCTTCATGTAGATGCTGACTTGCAAGCTGAAATCATCGCAGCCTACAACAGTGACCTTCAAAAAGCGGTCCAAGTAGAAGAAAAATTGGCTCGTGAAGCTGCAACTCAGGCAGTGAAAGACCAAGTCACAGCAGTTTACGAAGAAATATGCAGACCACGAAGAATTTGACCGTATCATGCGTGATGTAGCTGAAATCTTGGAACAAATGGAACACGCAGAAGTGCGCCGTTTGATCACAGAAGACAAGGTTCGTCCTGATGGTCGTAAGGTCGATGAAATCCGTCCTTTGGATGCGGTTGTTGACTTCCTTCCCCGTGTGCACGGTTCAGGTCTCTTTACTCGTGGACAAACTCAGGCTCTTTCTATCTTGACTTTGGCGCCAATGGGTGAAACTCAAATCATCGATGGTTTGGATCCAGAGTACAAGAAACGCTTTATGCACCACTATAACTTCCCTCAATACTCTGTAGGGGAAACTGGACGTTACGGTGCTCCTGGTCGTCGCGAAATTGGTCACGGTGCTCTTGGCGAGCGTGCTCTTGCTCAAGTCTTGCCAAGCTTGGAAGAATTCCCATACGCTATCCGTTTGGTAGCAGAAGTCTTGGAATCAAACGGTTCTTCATCTCAAGCCTCTATCTGTGCCGGCACTCTTGCCCTTATGGCTGGTGGTGTGCCAATCAAGGCACCAGTAGCAGGAATTGCTATGGGTCTCATCTCAGATGGCAACAACTATACAGTATTGACAGATATCCAAGGTTTGGAAGACCACTTTGGAGATATGGACTTCAAGGTTGCAGGTACGCGTGATGGGATTACAGCCCTTCAAATGGATATCAAGATCCAAGGGATCACTGCTGAAATCTTGACTGAGGCGCTTGCTCAAGCCAAGAAAGCTCGTTTTGAAATCCTTGATGTGATTGAAGCAACCATTCCAGAAGTTCGTCCAGAATTGGCTCCAACTGCTCCGAAAATTGATACCATTAAGATTGATGTGGACAAGATTAAGATTGTCATCGGTAAGGGTGGAGAAACCATCGACAAGATCATCGCTGAAACAGGCGTTAAGATTGATATCGACGAAGAAGGAAATGTTTCTATCTACTCTAGTGACCAAGCTGCGATTAATCGTGCTAAAGAAATCATTGCTGGTTTGGTTCGTGAAGCGAAAGTGGACGAAGTCTACCATGCAAAAGTGGTGCGTATCGAGAAATTTGGTGCCTTTGTCAACCTCTTTGACAAGACAGATGCCCTCGTACACATCTCTGAAATGGCTTGGACTCGTACTAATAATGTAGAAGATTTAGTTCAAATTGGTGATTTTGTAGATGTGAAGGTTATTAAGATTGATGAAAAAGGTCGTGTAGATGCTTCTATGAAGGCACTCTTGCCACGTCCGCCAAAGCCTGAACGTTCAGAAGAAAAAGGGGATAAAGGTCCTCGTCATGGCGATCGACCTCGTCACCACAACAAGGATCACAAACCTAAGAAAGAAACTACAGAAACACCAAAAGACTCAGAATAAGAAAGGAGAAATGTATGGGATGGTGGCGTGAAACCATTGATATTGTAAAAGAAAATGATCCAGCGGCTCGTAACACCCTGGAAGTCTTACTGACGTACCCTGGAGTTAAGGCCTTGGCTGCCCACCGTCTCTCTCATTTTCTCTGGAAGCACGGCTTTAAGTTGTTAGCTCGGATGCACAGTCAATTTTGGCGCTTTTGGACTCAGATTGAGATTCATCCAGGTGCTCAGATCGATTCAGGTGTTTTTATCGATCATGGGGGAGGTCTCGTGATTGGAGAGACTGCTATCGTTGAAAAGGGAGTACTCCTCTATCATGGGGTAACCCTTGGTGGGACTGGGAAGGATTGTGGCAAACGCCATCCGACTATTCGTAAAGGTGTTCTCATCTCTGCTCATGCCCAAGTCATTGGACCCGTTGAAATCGGTGAAAATGCCAAGGTCGGTGCTGCAGCGGTTGTTGTGGCAGACGTACCTAGTGATGTAACAGTCGTCGGTATTCCTGCTAAGATTGTTCGAGTTCACGGGCAAAAAGGATGAACCAACCATTCATGAAGTTGAAGAAAAACGTGAATACTACGTCAATAAACTTGAGCAGGCGAGAGATGCCAGTCACAGGTCGTCTGGTTTATAGAGGATACCTATATGATTCAAGCAAGAAACAAGTTAAGCCAAGAGGAGCTATCTGAAGCGAAAAAACTAATTAACTGTTGCCAAGCCTATGATGGAACTTATCGTGATCCTTATCTTTCTAATATGCTCAATTTTAACCCCGATATGCCCGCCTTTTTCCTTTATTATGAAAAAGGTGAACTTTTTGGCCTATTAACCGTCTATGCAGATGACCAAGATGTGGAAGTAGCGATCCTGGTCCACCCTAATCATCGTCGTCAAGGAATTGCGCGGGCTTTGTATAGAAGTTTTGAGAAAGAAACGGCATCTTATCCAATTGAGTCTGTGACTTTTCAGACAGAGCGTGTTTTTCTAGAGCGCCATCCTGATTTTGTCAACAACTGGGGACTGGTCGAGGATGAAGAGACAGAGACCTGGTTAGGTAAGGATAGAAGACCTTATCCGTTAGCAACTGTTTCCAATCTGGACGTTTTGTTAGCAGATCGTTCCTATCAGGATCAAATTAGTCAGTTAAAATTTCAGGCATTTTCAGAGGAACATGAATCTAGAGAAGTTGTGGATAGATATGTCGCTGAAGCTCTGAAAGATCCAGAAAGTCGCTTATATATTTTATTAAAAGACGATCAGGTTATTGGAACTTGCACGGTTGATTTATCAAGCGATACGAATTACTTCTACGGTTTAGCAATATCGGAACCTGAACGTGGAAAAGGCTATGGAAGCTACTTAGCAAAATCCCTCGTCAACAAACTGATTGAGCAAAATGACAAGGAGTTTCAGATTGCCGTGGAAGATAGCAATGTAGGTGCCAAACGTTTGTATGAAAAGATTGGCTTTGTTAAACAGACCCAGGTGGTTTATCTGAATGCGAAAGAGTAATAAATGCTATTAGAAGAATTTGAAAATGTACCTGCTGTTATCGAGCCAACTGATCGAAGCCTCCTTAGTGGTGGAGAAATCTGTGATACGATTATTTTATCTTTTAATGGAGAAATCGTTGAACGAGTAAATCAGTTTGAAGATGTTTACGAAGGTGGCTATCTAACTAATCTAAATGGTAGATTTCCATGGTATATCTATGAAAAAGATGGGACTAAGGTAGCAGTTGCTATAGCTACGATTGGAGCCCCGATGGTTGTTGGACTCTTAGAAGAACTCAAAGCAAGAGGATTTAAGAACTTTATTGTTTTGGGTTCTTGCGGAGTTCTAGATAAGTCTATTCAGGCAGATAAGATTATCCTACCAAGTTCAGCTCTACGTGATGAAGGTACAAGTTACCATTACGCTCCTGCAAGTGATGAAATAGCTTATGATGAAACTCTACTCCTAACCATAGAAGAAGCTTTAAACAAATCTGATATTGAGCACATTCGAACAAAGGCTTGGACCACAGATGCTTTCTATCGTGAAACAGCTGATAAGGTCAAACGTAGACTAGCAGCAGGTGCGACTGTTGTAGATATGGAAGCCTCAGCAATCATGGCTTGGGCACAATTTCGACAAGCAAAAGTTTATCAATTTTTTTATACGGCTGATTATGTTGACCATCATAATCATGAGTGGGATGCAAGATACGAAGAAAGAAAAGCAGATGCTATGACTTTCTTGAGATAGCATTAGTAATTGCTAGAGAGTTGGATTGAAACGACTCTTTACGATAAACAAGACACAGAAAGGAGTCAGTGAGTGATTAAAATCTATGACACCATGTCTCGTGATTTGCGAGATTTTGTCCCAATCGAGGACGGCAAGGTCAAGATGTATGTCTGTGGGCCAACTGTATACAATTATATCCACGTGGGGAATGCCCGTTCGACAGTAGCCTTCGATACCATTCGTCGCTACTTTGAATACCGTGGCTACGAAGTTGCCTATATTTCCAATTTCACGGATGTGGATGATAAGATTATCAACCGTGCCAAGGAAGAAGGTATCACACCTCAAGAAGTAGCGGATAAGTATATCGCTGCCTTCCGTGAAGACGTGACGGCTCTTGGTGTTAAGCCTGCGACTCGTCATCCTCGTGTAGTCGAGTTTATGGCTGATATCATCCGCTTTGTCTCTGATTTGATTGACAAAGGCTATGCCTATGAGAGTCAAGGGGATGTTTACTTCCGTGTGGAAAAATCCCATAACTATGCTAAGTTAGCCAATAAAACCCTAGAAGACTTGGAGTTAGGTGCTTCAGGCCGTACAGATGAAGAAACAGCTCGCAAGGAAAATCCGGTAGATTTTGCTCTTTGGAAAGCTGCCAAACCAGGCGAGATTTCTTGGGACAGTCCTTGGGGGCCTGGTCGTCCGGGATGGCACATCGAGTGTTCGGTTATGTCAACGGAGATTTTGGGCGATACCATCGATATTCACGGTGGTGGAGCTGACCTTGAGTTTCCACACCACACTAACGAAATTGCCCAGTCAGAAGCCAAGACAGGCAAGACCTTTGCCAACTACTGGATGCACAATGGTTTTGTCAATATTGACAATGTCAAGATGTCTAAGTCTTTGGGGAACTTTATTACAGTACACGATGCCCTCGAAACGATCGACGGTCAAGTATTGCGTTTCTTCTTTGCGACTCAACATTACCGTAAGCCGATCAACTTTACGGAAAAGGCTGTGCGTGATGCCGAGACCAATCTCAAGTATCTGAAGAACACTTATGAGCAACCATTTACTGGAACTGTAGATGCAGAGGAGTTGCAAACTTTTAAAGATAAGTTCGTAGCTGCAATGGATGAGGATTTCAATACAGCAAATGGTATCACAGTCGTCTTTGAAATGGCCAAGTGGATCAATTCAGGCAACTATGATGCAGCGGTTAAGGAAGCTCTTGCGGCTATGTTAGAGGTCTTTGGTATTGTTTTTGTCGAGGAAGTTTTGGATGAAGAGATTGAAGTCTTGATTCAAAAACGCCAAGAAGCGCGTGCCAACCGAGATTTGCGACAGCTGACCAAATCCGTGACCAACTGGCTGCTCAAGGGATTAAATTGCTTGATACCAAGGATGGAGTGAGGTGGACACGTGATTGATGTCAATCTCATTAACGGGATTGCTCTAGCCTTTGAAGGAGATGCAGTATACTCTATGTATATTCGTCGCCATCTCATTCTCAAAGGCATGACCAAGCCCAATAAACTCCACCAAGAGGCAACCAAGTATGTATCAGCCAAGGCTCAGGCACGCCTAATTTCCCTCATGCTGGAAGAAGAAGTCCTAACGGAAAAAGAAGAAGAAATCTACAAACGGGGTCGCAATACCAATAGCCATACCAAGGCAAAGAATGCAGATGTTGTCACCTACCGTATGTCTACAGGTTTTGAAGCGGTCATGGGTTATCTTCATATGACCGAAAATGTGGAGCGCCTTGAAACCTTGATTTCTTGGTGTATCCAAAAAGTGGAGGGCTAGGAAATGATTGCAAAAGAATTACTAGATTGGTTTCCACAAGCTCAAATCGTAGACCAGCCAATTGATAAGAAAGGTTTTCTTACGCTACCAGTTTCCTCGCAACAGTGGATTTTACTGGAGGAAGTTGGACTAAGTGAACGTGAGAAACAGTTGGTAGCTCTCTTAACCCAGCAGGAACAAACGATCTCGCTCAATCCTTGGTATAGTTATTTGATTGAGGGCAAGGGACAAGCACCGCAAAGTTTTAAAAAGCTACAAGTTGTCTATTGTCACCTTTCCTATTACCAACAGGAAAACTTGACTTCTTGGTTGGATATGATGAGAACCCTCTTTCCTAATTGCGAGACAGTGCTTCAGGTGGGAGTTCAGGATTACCTATTTGTTCTCCAACAGGACAAATACACTTCTGTTCGGTCTATCTTAACAGATACCTTGGAAGCCGTAGAATACGATTTTGGGGTTCGCTTATCCATTATGCTGGGGCAGGTCTGGTCGCAAACAGGAAATCAGAGTTTGACAGATCTCATCAAAGCAGAACGTGACTTGTTTAAACTGGTGGCGTCAAGGTCATCAAGGATTCCATACGTTTTCTCAGCTCTACCTTTGGAGTATGGGGGAAAAAATGGTGGATCTTGATTTGATAAAAGATTATCTCCACCAGATGATTTTGGATCAGGATCAAATTCAGGAAATCATTCTCTCCTTATGGGAAAATAGTGCAGTCCTAACTAAAACAGCACAGCAACTGTATTTGCACCGTAATTCTCTCCAATACAAGATTGATAAATGGGAAGAATTGACAGGGCTTCAGTTGAAAGAACTGACAGATTTGACCTTGTGTTATCAATTGATTTTACCAGATATTATTTAAAGTTTTGTGCAAGTTGCACAGAACTTTTTTATTTTTTTGGTCACTTTGCCATAGAAATGTAAAGCGTTTTCATTTATAATTAAACTATCAACAATTAAAGGAGTTCACCGAAATGGTAGAATTAAATCTTAAAAACATTTACAAAAAATATCCAAACAGCGAACATTACTCAGTTGAAGACTTCAACTTGGACATCAAAGACAAAGAATTTATCGTTTTCGTAGGACCTTCAGGATGTGGTAAATCAACTACTCTCCGTATGATTGCAGGTCTTGAAGATATCACAGAAGGTACTGCATCTATTGATGGCGTTGTTGTCAATGACGTAGCTCCAAAAGACCGTGACATCGCCATGGTATTCCAAAACTACGCTCTTTACCCACACATGACTGTATACGATAACATGGCTTTCGGTTTGAAATTGCGTAAATACAGCAAAGAAGACATCGACAAACGTGTACAAGAAGCAGCAGAAATTCTTGGATTGAAAGAATTCTTGGATCGTAAACCAGCTGACCTTTCAGGTGGTCAACGTCAACGTGTTGCCATGGGTCGTGCGATCGTCCGTGATGCAAAAGTGTTCTTGATGGACGAACCTTTGTCAAACTTGGATGCGAAACTTCGTGTATCCATGCGTGCTGAAATCGCTAAAATCCACCGTCGTATCGGAGCTACAACTATCTACGTAACTCACGACCAAACAGAAGCGATGACACTTGCAGACCGTATCGTTATCATGTCAGCAACTAAAAACCCTGCTGGTACTGGTACTATCGGACGTGTTGAACAAATCGGTACTCCTCAAGAAGTTTACAAAAACCCAGTTAACAAATTCGTAGCAGGATTCATCGGAAGCCCAGCTATGAACTTCATCAACGTAAAATTGATCGGTGACCACATCGTTGGTGACGCCTTTAACTTGAAAGTTCCAGAAGGTGCTTTGAAAGTTCTTCGTGAAAAAGGTTACGAAGGTAAAGAATTGATCTTTGGTATCCGTCCAGAAGACGTGAACGCAGAACCTGCTTTCCTTGAAACATTCCCAGAATCAGTTGTGAAAGCAACTATCTCTGTATCAGAATTGCTTGGTTCAGAATCTCACCTATACTGCCAAGTTGGTAAAGATGAATTCGTTGCTAAGGTTGACGCACGTGACTACTTGCAAGCTGGTGCAACTGTGGAACTTGGATTTGACTTGAACAAAGCTCACTTCTTTGACGTAGAAACTGAAAAGACAGTTTACTAATACCTACTGACACTGTAGAGACTGATACGATATGTCTCAGTCTCTTTCATTTTAAGGAGACAAAACATGGAAAAAGACTGGTGGAAGGGGAAGGTCGCTTATCAGATCTACCCAAAAAGCTTTAAAGATAGCAATGGTGATGGCGTTGGGGATTTGAAAGGAATCACGAAGAAACTCGATTACCTTCAAAACTTAGGAATTGACATTCTCTGGTTATCGCCTATTTACAAGAGTCCGTTTATTGACCAGGGCTATGATATTTCAGACTACTATGCCATTGATCCTATTTTTGGAACTATGGAAGATATGGAGGAGCTAATTGCTGAAGGTAAGAAGCGGGGCATTTCTATCATTATGGACTTGGTGGTTAACCACTGCTCCAGTCATCACGAGTGGTTCCAAAAAGCTCTAGCGGATCCAGATGGCCCTTATGCGGACTACTTTTACTTCATCGAAAGTGACAAGGAACCCAACAACTGGGAAAGTTACTTTGGAGGCAGTGTCTGGGAACCAGTTCCTGGCACCAACAAATACTATCTCCATTCTTATCACAAGGATCAGCCAGACCTTAATTGGCAAAATCCTGTCTTGCGCGAAGAAATTTACAAGATGATCAACTGGTGGTTGGACAAGGGAATTGCGGGCTTTAGGATCGATGCTATTATCAATATCAAAAAAGATCTAGAATGGCGTTCGCTTCCGTCTGATCGCGAAAATGGCTTGGTCCCAGTACTGGAGTCTCTAGTGAATGCCCAATCGATTGAACCTTTCTTGCATGAGTTAAATGAGCGAACCTTCGCCAAGTACAATGCCTTCACAGTAGGGGAAGTGTTCAATGAAACCGACGAAGAGTTGCATTTCTTCATTGGAAAAGATGGCGTCTTCTCTTCCATCTTTGACTTCAAGCAAACCTGCTTGGGGCAGGAAGGAAAAGGCTGGTTTGACCATAGTCTTCCAACAGCAGATGAACTCAAGGAAAGTATTTTTCAAGCGCATGAGCGCGCGGATAGCATTGGGGTGCTCTCGACCATTATCGAGAATCACGACGAGCCTCGTGGGGTGTCCCACTATATTGCAGAAGGTCCAGTAAACGATACCAGTAAAAAAGCCCTGGGAACCATTCAGGTTTTGCGTAAGGGAATTCCTTTTATCTACCAAGGCCAAGAAATTGGGATGGAAAACCAAGTCTTTGAATCGGTGGAGGACTTTGATGATATCGCAACCATCAATGGCTACCACGTCGCGAAAGAAGCTGGTTTAAGCGAGGAAGAAGCCTTGGCCGCGATTGCCAACTACAGCCGGGACAATGCGCGGACACCCATGCAGTGGTCAGCGGAGCCAGGATTGGGCTTTAGCGATGGAACAGCCTGGTTGATCAGTCCCAAACCAAATGTTGCCATCAATGTGAAAGATCAAGAAAAGGATCCAAATTCCATCTTGAATTACTATCGCCAGTTGACGGCCTTGTATCGCCATCCCCTTTATGGAAATACCATCCGATTCGGAGATATGATCCCAGCGTATCGGGACCGTGAAAACATCATCGCCTTTGAACGCCGTGGGGACAAGCGTCTCTTGGTTGTCAGCAATTTCCAAAATCGCCAGGCCACCTTGGAGTTGCCAGCTCCGATTAAAACAGTCGTTTTAAATAATACAGCAGGATTATTCCAAGAAGGAGACCAAGTGCTAGAATTAGCTCCTTACCAAACGGTTGTGTTGGAATTGGTGGAATAAGGAGAAACTTTGCATCAGTGTTAGGATTTAATGTAGAATAGTATGTTCATTAAATATTCTGGAGAACATTATAAAAGTTTTCTATACTTTAGAATCAGTCAAGTATAAACTGAAACTTTCCGCTGTGAGAAAAGTGTTTGAAACATTATTGTTTCAAACACTCGGGAGTTTTGAGACCTTAGGCTCAAAACTAAGTCATGGAACTTCGAAGAAGTTCGCTGACGTCCGTACTCACCTAAGGAAAGTTTTGAAAGATATTTTATCTCCAAAAGAACCTTCGCGTCTGCGAAGGTTCTTTTCGTGTCATCCAAGTCTAAACCTGGAACTTACTCAACTTCTTTCTTTTTCAAGAGGAGGAAGCCTCCGCTAACGGCTAACAAGAAGCCTGAAAGAATGAAGTGTGCGGTTGTGTCTTCTCCAGTTTGTGGCAATTGTGCCTTAGCTGGACTTTCTTGGAAGCTTTGTCCTACTTGGTAAGTCAAAGCTTGCACGCTTTCTCCATTTTCCACAGTTGTTTCTTTTTGTGGAAGGAGCACTTTAGGAGTGTCCTTCTTGGCCAAGATTGGCTGTGGATTGCTTGTTTGGTTATGAATTGGAACTACCACTTGATCTGGTTCTTTAGCTGGAACGTAATCCATCAAGCTTGCCAACTTGCTGCCAAAGATCGCATTGGTTACCCAGCGGAAGAAGTGGACAGGGTGTTGACGGTTGGTTGGATTTCCTGCATAGACAAAGAGTGGTTGTCCCATCAGTTCTCCAGAGATGGCCATGACTTTGTTAGCCAGAACATCGTTATGTGGCCACCAACCTGCAATATAATAATCGCTTGGAGCGATGCTCATCAAGGTCTTGAAATGCTCTGGAACCTTTTCAATCCAGTTTCCTGAGTTGGAGTAGAAGAGGGTATTCTTCTTGTATCCGCTGGTCAATGGATCCTGATCATCAATGATCGCTTTCATCAAGCCTTCGTAGTCACTACCGCCTTTTAGTTTTTCAGCGTCAAATCCTGTAAGAACTCCCAATTTTTCCAATTTTTGCATGGCTTCCCCGCCAATGACAAGGGTTGGTTTCTTGCCAAAAATGGAAGCGTCAAAGCGATTGCTTTCCAAAATAACAACATCCGCTTCTTCTGGCGTATTGACGATTTGGAAGCCTAATTTTTCAAGGACCAAACTAGTATGAGCAGGCGCATCTACTCCAGCCCAATTATAGTGGTAGTTTGGAGAGTAGACCTTCATCGGTTTCAAGGTTGGGCCACTAGGCACCTTGTAGAGGGCATCACCATAAATGGCATAGTTTGGTAGGAGTGAAGCAAAGGTATCGCGGTCAACGATGTAGCCATCATCTGTTAGGTAGACAGATTTTCCTTGTGCAATAGCCTGGTTGACAGCTTTAACGGCACTGGCTGAGGTATTTGCGATCACATAGTAAGGAGCTTTTGGATCGATCTCAGAGGTACGAGTGGCGCGGGTGGTGGTGACTTCTCCTAATTTTCCGTTGAAAGACCATCCGCAAAGACAGGTTCGGACTTGAACCCTCTCATATCTGGGAAGTTTACCAGCAACTCTGCGTACATAGCAGCCCAGGCAGATTCGTTGGAACCCTTGTAGAGAATGTGGTTAGCATAGCCACGTTTGGCTTGGGCCATGTCAATGACTAAGTCCCCTTTTTTATAGTTGCCAATATCTTCTTTGAGTTCCTTGACGAGGACACCATTGCGTTTGAAGTAGTCGATCATATTGAAGGCTTCTTGGGCATCGTTGTCTTTGTCGAGGCTCATTGGGATGACGTAGTAGTCTGGGAAGAATTTCGGACGACCATTTTTCACACGTCCAACGATTTCTCCATTTGGGCCGACCAGTTCATTTTCGGCTTTTGGATCTTCGGTATCCGTCCAGAAGACGTGAACGCAGAACCTGCTTTCCTTGAAACATTCCCAGAATCAGTTGTGAAAGCAACTATCTCTGTATCAGAATTGCTTGGTTCAGAATCTCACCTATACTGCCAAGTTGGTAAAGATGAATTCGTTGCTAAGGTTGACGCACGTGACTACTTGCAAGCTGGTGCAACTGTGGAACTTGGATTTGACTTGAACAAAGCTCACTTCTTTGACGTAGAAACTGAAAAGACAGTTTACTAAGATAGATTTGAATAAAACAACACTGCTAGAGTTTTTCTAGTAGTGTTTTTTTATAAAGTTCAGAAACTCGGATAGAAGGAGACTTTACTAGTTTTCTTATTGACTAAAAAGTGTTAAAATGGTAGGAAGAACTGGAGAGTATGCATGCCAAAAGAAGTAATTTATTCTGGCGATGAAGTCGTCGCTTTAACGCAACAATATTTATCGAAAGAAGATGTGGCTTTTGTACACAAGGCCTTGGTTTACGCTGTAGAATGTCATAGTGGGCAGTATCGTAAATCAGGTGAGCCTTACATCATCCACCCTATTCAGGTAGCAGGTATTTTAGCCAAGCTCAAGCTAGACGCTGTCACTGTTGCTTGTGGTTTTTGCATGACGTGGTAGAGGACACAGATGCTACTTTGGATGACTTAGAGCGCGAGTTTGGCCATGATGTTCGAGTGATTGTAGACGGTGTTACCAAGCTTGGTAAGGTCGAATACAAGTCTATAGAAGAGCAGTTGGCTGAGAATCACCGCAAGATGCTTATGGCCATGTCAGAGGATATTCGCGTTATCTTGGTAAAACTCTCTGACCGCCTGCACAATATGCGTACCCTCACGCATCTTCGTAAGGACAAGCAAGAACGTATTTCCCGAGAAACTATGGAAATCTACGCACCACTTGCTCACCGTCTGGGGATTTCAAGTGTTAAGTGGGAACTAGAGGATCTTTCCTTCCGTTACCTCAATCCGACAGAGTTTTACAAGATAACTCATATGATGAAGGAGAAACGTCAAGAACGTGAAGCCTTGGTCGATGAAGTTGTGACAAAACTTGAGGAGTATTCATCTGAACGCAATCTTACAGGAAAAATCTATGGCCGTCCAAAGCATATCTACTCTATCTATCGCAAGATGCAGGACAAGAAAAAACGCTTTGAGGAGATCTATGACCTGATTGCCATTCGCTGTATCCTAGATACTCAGAGTGATGTCTATGCCATGTTGGGTTACGTTCATGAGCTATGGAAACCAATGCCAGGCCGTTTCAAGGACTACATTGCTAATCGTAAGGCCAATGGGTACCAATCTATCCATACGACTGTTTATGGACCAAAAGGACCGATTGAGTTCCAGATCCGTACCAAGGAAATGCACGAGGTTGCTGAGTACGGGGTTGCGGCTCACTGGGCTTACAAAAAGGAATCAAAGGTCAGGTTAATAGCAAGGAATCTGCCATTGGGATGAACTGGATCAAGGAGATGATGGAGCTCCAAGACCAGGCGGATGATGCCAAGGAATTTGTAGATACGGTCAAAGAAAACTATCTGGCAGAAGAGATTTATGTCTTTACTCCAGACGGAGCGGTTCGTTCTCTTCCAAAGGATTCGGGACCGATTGACTTTGCCTATGAGATTCATACCAAGATCGGGGAAAAAGCGACTGGTGCCAAGGTCAATGGCCGTATGGTTCCGTTGACTACCAAGCTGAAAACAGGTGACCAGGTTGAAATCATCACCAATCCAAATTCATTTGGACCAAGCCGTGACTGGCTCAATATGGTTAAGACCAGCAAGGCCCGTAACAAAATTCGTCAGTTCTTTAAAAACCAAGATAAAGAATTGTCCATCAATAAAGGCCGTGAAATGCTGATTAGTCAGCTCCAAGAAAACGGCTATGTGGCCAATAAATTTATGGACAAGCGCCACATGGATGAAGTCCTTCAAAAAACCTAGCTACAAGACAGAAGAAGCTCTCTTTGCAGCCATTGGTTTTGGAGAAATCGGAGCCATTACCGTCTTTAACCGTTTGACGGAAAAAGAACGTCGTGAAGAAGAGCGTGCTAAGGCTAAGGCAGAAGCTGAAGAACTGGTCAAGGGTGGCGAAGTCAAAGTAGAGAACAAGGACACGCTTAAGGTGAAGCATGAGGGTGGAGTAGTCATCCAAGGTGCTTCTGGACTCTTGGTCCGGATTGCCAAATGTTGCAACCCTGTTCCTGGTGATGATATCGTCGGTTATATTACCAAAGGTCGCGGAGTTGCCATCCACCGTGTGGACTGTATGAACCTTCGTTCACAGGAAAACTATGAGCAACGTCTGCTAGATGTTGAATGGGAAGACCAATTTTCAACCAAGGAATATATGGCTCATATCGATATCTATGGACTCAACCGTTCTGGTCTTTTGAATGATATCTTGCAAGTCCTATCAAACACAACTAAGAATATCTCGTCAGTTAATGCCCAACCGACCAAGGATATGAAATTTGCCAATATCCATGTATCCTTTGGAATTTCTAACCTTTCAATGTTGACAACAGTAGTTGATAAGATTAAGAGTGTACCAGAAGTGTACTCAGTCAAACGGACCAATGGTTAAGTTGGCTCGATAGATCTAGAAAGGATTTCTATGAAAATCATCGTTCAGCGAGTCAAGCAAGCTCAGGTTTCTATTGAGGGGCAGATTCATGGTCAAATCAAACAAGGACTCTTGCTCTTAGTGGGTGTTGGACCTGAAGACCAGCAAGAGGATTTGGAATATGCAGTCAGAAAACTGGTCAATATGCGGATTTTCTCAGATGCTGAGGGCAAGATGAACCTATCTGTCAAGGATATCCAAGGAGAAATCCTCTCCATATCTCAGTTTACTCTGTTTGCCGATACCAAAAAAGGCAATCGTCCAGCATTTACAGGCGCCGCTAAAGCAGATATGGCTGAGGCCTTCTATCAAGATTTTAACCAGGAACTAGCCAAAGAGGTTCCTGTTGAAACAGGTGTCTTCGGAGCAGATATGCAGGTGGGATTAGTCAATGATGGGCCGGTAACTATCATCCTTGATACAAAAAATAGATAAGAAAAACCAAGCTTGTTAGCTTGGTTTTTTTGTGACGGATTTAGTTCATCTTTTCAACATAGAGCTGTTTAGCGATTTCTAGACTTACCAAGAGTTCTTCATTGTTGTGAATTAAAGTAAAGGTATTAGAGAAATCATCAAACTGTTGAACTTGGAGTTTGTCTCCGATATTGATGGCATGTTTTTCCAGATATTTTAGGAGATCAAAACTATCGTGAACCCGAGTCAGGAGATAGGTTCCAGCTTCTTTGGTTTCTGATAGTGGTAGGTTGTTGATTTCAACCAAAGCTCTCCTTTAGCAGGAATGGTACCACCGTGAGGGCAAGTTTTTGGGAAACCTAGCATACTTTCTAATCTCTCTACAAAAAAGTCTGAAACGGTATGTTCTAATACTTCAGCTTCCTCATGAATTTGGTCACTAGTATAGTCTAGATGGTGGACCAGAAAAACCTCAATCAGACGATGTTTACGATAAAGTTCTGATACAAGTGTTAGCCCAATATCGGTTAGCAAGTATCCTTTCTTCTTATCTTTTAAGATGAGATTTTCAGACTGCATGCGTTTAATCATTTCAGTTACAGCTGGAGGAGATACCTGCATTCGAGCAGCAATTTCCTTATTGGTAATTTTAGGAACATCCATGCCAATCTCATAAATACATTTTAAGTAGTCTTCTTTATTTGGTGTCATTCGCATTTCCTTGTTTATTATCTCCATCTAGTATACCAAAAAAGAGGCTGGGACAAAAGTCCTAGCCTCTCAATTGTCTTTGGATTGTCGAGCAAGACGCAGTGGGTGAGTGGACTCTACTACGCTGATTTCATCAGCTTTTACAGCCCTACTCAACTGTGCGGAGGTGGGACGACGAAATCGAATTCTAACGAATTACCGATTTCTGTCCCACTCTCTATTGCTACAAGAGCTGGACTTAGTTGAGTTCTTTTGCAGCTGCAATAGCGGCTTCAAAGTCTGGCTCGCTGTTGATATTGTCTACGTATTCGACGTAGCGGATGGTATTATCAGTATCGAGAACAAAAACGGCGCGTGCAAGCAGATGCCATTCATTGATTAAGAGGGCATAATCACGTCCAAAGGAATGGTCGAAGTAGTCTGAAAGCATGATGGCATTCTCAATTCCCTCTGCGCCACACCAGCGTTTTTGAGCAAATGGAAGGTCCATAGATACCGTTAGGACAACAGTGTTGTCTAAGCTAGCCAATTCTTGGTTAAAGCGACGAGTCTGTAGCGAGCAGATACCTGTATCGATAGAAGGGATGACACTCAAGATTTTTTTCTTGCCTTCAAAGTCAGCCAGTGTTTTTTTAGAGAGGTCAGTCGTTGTGAGAGAGAAATCAAGTGCTTTGTCTCCTACTTGTAGTTGTTTTCCTGTAAACGTAACAGGGTTTCCAAGGAATGTAGTCATAAGCTACTCCAATCTTTTTTCTTTCATTTTACATTAAATGTTCAGACTCTTCCAATAATTTGACTGAAATTTAAATAGACAAAAAACGCCAATTCATGGTGACTGACGTTTTTAAAAACTTATTTAGCTAAACCTTCAGAAATCTTGTCAAGGTTATATTTCATCATGTTATAGTAGCTGTCGCCTTCTTTACCTTCTTCAGCGATTGAGTCCGTAAAGATTTCAGCATAGATTGGGATGTTTGTGTCTTTAGAAACAGTCTTCATTGGACGATCATCGACACTGGACTCAACAAATAGTGATGGAACTTTCATTTGGCGAAGTTTTTCAACCAAAGTCTTGATTTGGTCAGGTGTCCCTTCTTCTTCGGTGTTAATTTCCCAAATGTAAGCACTTGGTACACCGTAAGCTTTAGAGAAGTATTTGAAGCATCCTTCGCTGGTTACGATGAGTTTCTTATCAGCATCAATAGCGTTAAATTTATCTTTGGCTTCCTTGTCAAGCTTGTCTAGTTTTTCAGTGTATTCTTTGAGATTCTTTTCGTAGAATTCCTTGTTGCTAGGGTCTTTAGCGATGAGTTGCTTAGCAATATTCTGAGCATAGATGATCCCGTTTTCAAGGTTGAGCCAAGCATGTGGATCTTCTTTCCCTTTTTCATTTTGCCCTTCTAGGTAGATGATATCAACGCCTTCACTAACCGCAAAGTAGTCTTTGTTTTCAGTTTTCTTAGCATTCTCAACTAATTTTGTAAACCAGGCATTTCCACCTGTTTCAAGGTTGATGCCGTTATAGAAGATTAAGTCGGCTTGCGACGTTTTTTTGACGTCTTCAGGAAGGGGCTCGTACTCGTGTGGATCTTGTCCAACAGGCACGATACTATGAAGATCAATCTTATCTCCAGCGATATTCTTAGTAATATCAGCGATAATTGAGTTTGTAGCTACGACCTTTAATTTTTGGTCACTTGTGGCCGTGTCTTTTTTTCCAGTAGAGCATGCTACAAGAGCAATTACGGAAAGAAAGAGAACCAGCAATGCACCTAATTTTTTCATTAGATTCCTCCAGAGGGGATTCCCTCGTTATTGTTTGATTTTTTTATTTTTCAGTTTCAGATAGCGCTGTTTTGGTGCGATAAAGAAACTGATGAGAAAGAAACTGGCAGATGTCAGCACGATACTTGACCCTGCAGCTAGGTTAAAGCTATAGCCGATAAAAAGTCCCAAGACAGAAGCTAGAGCTCCCAAGCCTGATGAAAGAAAAATCATGCTCTTAAGACTATTGGCGTAGAGATAAGCTGTTGCAGCTGGGGTAATCAGCATGGCTACAATAAGGATAGTTCCGACACTTTGCATGGCAGTCACTGACACCAAAGTCAAGAGTATCATGAGTAGATAGTGGTAGAAATTAACTGGCATGCCCATAGCTTTGGCTAGGAGTTCATCAAAGGATGTAATCAAGAGTTGCTTGAAGAAAATCCCGATAATCAATAGAATGAGAGCTCCCATACCGATGGTAATATACATGTCTATGTCTTGCACAGCCAAGATATTCCCAAAGAGAATATGGAAGAGGTCAGTCGAGCTTTTAGCCACACTAATCAAGATAATGCCCAGAGCCAATAAAGATGAAAAGGTAATCCCAATGGCAGTGTCACTCTTGATAATAGAGTTCCCCTTGATGTAGGTGATGATGACAGAGGCAAGCAGTCCAAAGATGATAGCACCAATAAAGAAGTCAATTCCTAAAATAAAAGAAAGAGCTACACCAGGTAAGACAGCGTGCGAGATAGCATCTCCCATAAGGGACATACCACGGAGAATGATAAAGCATCCGACCGCTCCAGCAACAATACCAATCACAACAGCTGTAATCAAGGCATTTTGGAGAAAGTGGAAGTTCTGCAATCCATCTATAAATTCTGCAATCATAGGTCACCTCCATTGAAAAAGAGTCGGTCACCATAAGCTTGTTTGAGATTGGCTTGGGTGAAGGTCTCCTTTGTTGGACCAAAGGCAATTAGCTCCTTGTTGAGAAGGAGTACCTGGTCAAAATAATGGGCAACCTTGCCGAGGTCATGGTGAACGATAAGGACAGTCTTGCCAGCTTTTTTAAGTTCTCTCAGCGTGTTCATGATGATCTCTTCACTGACAGAGTCAATCCCCACAAAGGGCTCGTCTAAGAGAATATAATCAGCATCTTGAACTAGACAACGGGCAATCAAGACACGCTGGAATTGGCCACCAGAGAGTTGACTAATCTGACGATCTGCGTAGTCAGAAAGTCCAACAATTTCTAGTGCTTCTGCCACTTTTTTCCAGTGACTTGCCTTTAAAGTGTGAAAGAGTGGAATGGATGGATAGAGTCCCAGAGAGACACATTCTTTTACCTTGATAGGGAAGTTGTAGTCGATATGAATTTTTTGCTCGACATAGGCAACTTTCTTAAGAGATTTTTTCATTTCTTTATCTTCGATAAAAGCATGTCCTTCATGTGGGATAATGCCCAGCATACCTTTTAATAATGTTGATTTCCCGGCGCCGTTTGGACCAATAATTCCGGTAATCGTTGGTCCTTGGAGCACTAGTGAAATATCCTTTAGTGCCAACGTTTCTTTGTAGGAGACACTGAGGTTTTCGATACGTATCATACAGTTGTATTCCTCCTGGATTTTAATATACCTTAATTTTATTTTTAAGTCAAGTTAATTTTGGTAAAAATTTAAAATATTAATGATGAAATCGATCAGTAAGAGACGGCATTTTTAATTGCATTCCCCAGGGATTTTTGCTAAGCTAAGAATAAGTGAAAAATGAAAGCGAGAACAAGATGACACGATATCAAGATGATTTTTATGATGCTATAAATGGTGAGTGGGAAAGACTGCGGTCATTCCAGCTGACAAATCGCGAACAGGTGGTTTTATCGACCTTGATGAAGAAATCGAAGACTTGATGCTAACAACAACTGACAAGTGGTTGGCTGGAGAAGATGTTCCTGAAGATCCCATCCTAGCAAACTTTGTCAAATACCATCGTATGGTCAGAGATTTCGACAAGCGAGAAGCTGATGGCATCAAGCCAGTCCTTCCTATGCTTAAGGAATACCAAGATTTGGAGAGCTTCGCGGACTTTACAAGAAAGCTAGCAGAGTTTGAATTAGCTGGTAAACCAAACTTCCTTCCATTTGGTGTATCACCAGACTTTATGGATGCTAGAACCAATGTTCTTTGGGCTAGTGCTCCAGGAACAATCTTGCCAGATACGACCTACTATGCGGAAGACCATCCACAGCGTGAGGAATTATTGAATCTTTGGAAAGAAAGTACTGCTAATCTCCTCAAAGCCTATAACTTCTCAGATGAAGAAATCGAAGATTTGCTAGAGAAACGATTGGAATTGGACAGTCGCATCGCAGCTGTGGTGCTTTCTAACGAAGAAAGTTCAGAATATGCCAAACTCTATCATCCATATGCTTATGAAGATTTCAAAAAGTTTGCGCCTGCCTTACCTCTAGATGACTTCTTCCAAGCAGTGATTGGTCAAACTCCAGATAAGGTTATCGTAGATGAAGAACGTTTCTGGCAAGCAGCAGAGCAATTCTATAGTGAAGAAGCTTGGCCTTTACTTAAGGCAAGCTTGATCTTGAGTGTGGTTAATCTTTCGACTAGTTATCTGACAGATGAGATTCGTATCTTGTCAGGTGCCTACGGACGTGCTCTTTCAGGAGTTCCAGAGGCTCAAGACAAACGCAAGGCTGCTTACCATTTAGCTCAAGGACCATTCAAACAAGCCCTCGGCCTTTGGTATGCCCACGAAAAATTCTCTCCAGAAGCTAAGGCGGACGTAGAGAAAAAAGTGGCGACCATGATTGACGTTTATAAGGAACGTTTGGCTAAAAATGACTGGCTGACTCCTGAAACTCGAGAAAAAGCCATCGTCAAACTCAATGTCATCAAGCCTTATATCGGTTATCCAGAAGAACTGCCAGCTCGCTATAAGGACAAGGTAGTGGATGAATCTGCTAGCCTCTTTGAGAATGCCCTAGCCTTTGCGCGTGTGGAAATTAAGCACAGTTGGAGCAAGTGGAATCAGCCGGTTGACTACAAGGAGTGGGGAATGCCTGCTCATATGGTCAATGCCTACTACAATCCACAAAAGAACTTGATTGTCTTCCCAGCTGCTATCTTACAGGCTCCATTCTATGACTTGCATCAGTCATCTTCTGCCAACTATGGTGGTATTGGTGCGGTTATTGCCCATGAAATTTCTCACGCCTTTGATACTAATGGAGCTTCCTTTGATGAAAATGGAAGTCTCAAGGATTGGTGGACAGAGAGCGACTACGTAGCCTTTAAAGAAAAAACACAGAAGGTTATCGACCAGTTTGATGGCCAAGAATCTTACGGTGCAAAAATCAATGGAAAATTAACTGTATCCGAAAACGTTGCCGACCTAGGAGGAATTGCTGCTGCCCTTGAAGCTGCCAAGAGAGAACCAGACTTCTCAGCTGAAGAGTTCTTCCATAACTTTGCTCGTATCTGGCGTATGAAAGGCCGTCCAGAGTTGATGAAACTCATGGCTAGCGTCGACGTACACGCTCCAGCTAAACTCCGTGTTAACGTCCAAGTGCCAAACTTTGCCGACTTCTTTACGACCTATGATGTCAAAGAAGGCGACGGAATGTGGCGTTCACCAGAAGACCGTGTGATTATTTGGTAAAATGATTTCTTAATCAAGTATAACTTGGCGTGAATGATTCATTTTTGAAGTTTATACATCTGAAAATGCAATGCTATCGAGGTTAATATGAAGAAATTTTTAATGATGCTTTCAGCTATTTTTTCGATTTCAGTTTTGGCATCTTGTGGTCTCAATAAAAATAATAGCAATACAGAACCTTCATCTCCACTATCATCTGTTTCCAAAGACGATAAGTCTAGCACATCAACAGAAGCAAAGACTGAAAATACAAGCGACTCGTCAACCAAAGTTTCACAATCAACTGCTGAAAATAAGAAGGAAACGGGACCAGATTTGTATAAAGAAGTGATTGAACGTTATAATCACTATACAGAGCTTTTAAAACAAGGTAATAGAGAAGATTTATACGAGGAAAATAAACAACACAAGATTGCTTCAGAAGAATATGGCATGATTTTCTCTCGTATGGATTATCAAAATGCACCAGACTTTAAATATGCCCTTCTTGATTTGAATAAAGATGGGCAAGATGAGTTGCTTATTGGGGATGAAAAATTTGTTTCAGCTATTTACTATTTGAAAAAAATCAAAAAAACCAAACTTACTTCATACAGCTTATGTAGCTTCTGCAGGTGGTTTTCGCTCAGGCTTTGTTATTTACGAAAATGGTCTAGTCTCTTATGCAGACTGGCAGTCAACTCGTCCAGAAATGAACCTGGCTCTATATTCGTTTGATAAAAATGGAGTGCAGAAGATTAAAGAAGCAACTATTCAAATCGGTGGTAATGAAAAAGCAGAGCAAGTTTTAGATATTTCTTCTGAAAAGCTTGATTTGTCTAACATTGACTGGAAAGAATTGAATCCAACAAATTAGTTTTGAATTATTTTTCTAGTCAATGTTGATTCTACCGAGCAAGTAGTGATGTAGAAATTGAAGCTACACAAAAACCAAGGATGATTGTCCTTGGTTTTTATGTTTTAGAAAAATGGATTGAAGATTTTTTCGTGAGCGATGGTAGTAGCAGGTCCGTGCCCTGGATAGACATCGTAGTTTGGAAGAGTAAAGAGCTGGGTTTGGACACTATGAAGGAGTTGTTCCATACTACCAGTTGGCAAATCTGTCCGACCAATGGTTTCTCGGAAAAGGGCATCTCCCGTTAAGACCAAGTGTCCATCTGGGAAAACCAGTGAAACACCACCGATAGAGTGGCCTGGAGTTGGTAATACAGTAAAGCGGAATTCTTCAATCTGGTATTCTTCATGAAAAACGAAGGTCTGTTCAGCTGGTCTACATAGGACATCTGCCATATCGTCATGACGAGGAAGGCCTGAGAGGTTGTCGACAGGAGTATAGAGCCAGGAAGCTTCACTCTCAGCTACATAGACTGGAGGATTTCCAAAAGTATCTCTGACCAAGTCCAGACTCAAGATATGATCGTAGTGAGTATGGGTCAATAGTATCGCACAGACTGGTTTGTTGATTTTCTCGATAGTTTTGCGAATGGCTTCCCAATGGCTACCTGGGTCAACCACAATCAGGTGTTGGTCCCCTTCTAGATAATAAGTGTTTTCATAGGCAACGGGATTCACGGTTTTATGGATTTTCATAGGATTTCCTCTTTCAAAGAATTTACAATTTCTAGTATAACACAGAAGCACAAAATAAGGAATCGATCAATAAGAAAGTCCCTCCATAAAAGAAGGGACTTTTTAGTACATTAAAAATGATTTTTCCAAGCTTGGAAGCGAGCATCCAGTAGGAGTTGCGTCAGATTTCTTAAGATTTCAACTTGTTGAGGCTCTAGTGTTTGAGCTTGAGAAACCAGTTGATGAATGTGCTCGATAGCACCGGTAGAAGATAAATCATTGATAGAATTGATCCCAGACTCTAAAATAGTTCCAAAGAAGAGATTGAAATGTAGAGCTCAAGTTCTTCATCCGGTACACTGTCCATCCCATTCCTTTAGAGTATCTTTGATTTGGAGACTTTCACTACTGATGGTCTCTAGTTGGACAAAGTGAGTTCCTTCAGTTTAGCCAGCTGAAAGTACTGTGTTGAGCGATGCCACCGAGAGCTGTAGATTTGACGACGGTAGGAGTATCAGGAACTTCCAGCATCATGCCAATGACAGAACCTTGTGGGACGAAACGGTGAATTTTTGGAATAACATCTTGATAACCAGTGGTTTCAGTCAGATGAGCCTGCAAACCAGGAGCATCGTAAGTAAAAACTGCAGATATTTTTTCTTGCAATTCAGGCTGGATTTGACTGGAAGCATAGACAGCCAGATTCCCACCTTTAGAATGTCCAGCTACATTCACTTTCTGTTTTGGGATGTTGGGTAAAGAAATCTTCCAAGTATTCAAGAGCATGTTTTTGGGCAGGGATTTCCTTCATATAGGTCATATGGAAATCTTCCTTCCAACCAATAATACTATCGTCTGTACCTCGAAAGACAATCAGATAAGTATCTAAGTTAAGGCGATAGGTCATAGCAGCGAACTGTTTCTGTTGCTCCGTATCAATCTCGTTTACAAAGTTAGAGAGTTTGCTATTTTTAAAACGTTTGTGCTGGGATAACTGATCGAGGAGCTGAAGACGTTCTTTATTGGTCAACATGGTGCTTTCTCGAGGGACGCGAGTTGCGACATCGCTTAAACGATTGACAAGCTGGTTCAATAGGTTATCAAAAGAAAGATAGGTCAGCTCTGTCAAAGCAAGTATATCCAGTTCATTCAAGGGAAGATCGTAAAAAGAATCGTATTGAACATCAGTTAGGTAGTCGAAAATATTGGCCATGGGAACTCCTTTCTTAACTTTTATCTTATCAGATTTACATCAATTTCGCTAGTAGTCAGGAGAATTTTGCTATAATATAGAAAAAGGAGGAGCAGATGCATAAGATTTTACTAGTAGAAGATGATCCAGTAATCCGTCAACAAGTTGGGAAAATGCTCTCTGAATGGGGGTTTGAGGTAGTCATGGTAGAAGACTTCATGGAAGTTCTAACCCTATTTGTTCAGTCTGAGCCTCATCTGGTTCTCATGGATATCGGCTTGCCTCTCTTTAATGGCTATCATTGGTGCCAGGAAATCCGCAAGATTTCTAAAGTTCCTATTATGTTTCTGTCATCAAGAGACCAGGCTATGGACATCGTGATGGCTATTAATATGGGAGCAGACGATTTTGTGACCAAGCCTTTTGACCAGCAGGTCCTTTAGCTAAGGTACAAGGATTATTGCGCCGCTCTTATGAGTTTGGACGGGATGAGAGTCTCCTTGAGTATGCTGGAGTTATTCTCAATACCAAGTCTATGGATGTGCATGTCAATGGCAAAGCTATCAGCCTAACCAAGAATGAATTTCAGATTTTACGAGTTTTATTTGAGCATGCTGGAAATATCGTAGCGCGTGACGACTTGATGCGGGAACTCTGGAACAGTGACTTTTTTATCGATGACAATACCTTATCTGTTAATGTCGCTCGCTTGCGCAAGAAACTGGAGGAAGAAGGTTTGATTGGTTTTATTGAAACCAAGAAAGGGATAGGGTACGGATTGAAACATGCTTGATTTCAAAAGTTTTTTTCTAGCTTATATCCGTTCGCGTAGCCGTTTTTTTGCTTTTATTCTCTTACTTTCGGGTTTGCTTTTTCTCTTTGAAATCTTGTTTGATAACCAAGTGCCCTACTTTAACTATTTCTTCTTTCTATCTACCTTTTTAACACTTTTGTTTTTGGTCTATGATTTCTTGATAGAATTGCAACGATATCGTAAGGAATTGTTTTACGGAAAAAGAGAAGCCAAGTCCCCAATGGAGGTCCTACTAACTGAAAAACTAGAGAAAAGTGAAGAGGAACTCTACCAAAAGAAATCAGATGCTGAAAACCGCTACAATGATTTGGTGGACTACTATACACTCTGGGTGCATCAGATAAAAACACCAATTGCGGCAAGTAAACTTCTAGTGAGTGAGGTGGAAGATCGCCAATTGAAACAACAGTTGGAACAGGAAATTTTTAAGATTGATTCCTATACAAACCTCGTTCTCCAATACCTACGCTTAGAGAGCTTCCATGATGATCTGGTGTTGAAGAAAGAGAATATAGAAGATCTGGTCAAGGAAGTCATTCGCAAATATGCCATTTTCTTTATCCAGAAAAGCCTAAGTATTAATATGTATGACTTGGATAGAAGCATTGTGACGGATAAAAAATGGTTATTGGTGGTCATTGAACAAATCCTTTCAAATAGCCTCAAGTACACTAATGAAGGTGGAATTGAAATCTATATGGACGGTCAGGATCTTTGTATCAAGGATACAGGAATCGGCATTAAAAATAGTGATGTTCTTCGAGTCTTTGAACGCGGATTTTCAGGTTACAATGGTCGTATGACCCAGCAGTCATCTGGACTTGGTCTCTATTTAACCCAGAAAATTAGCCAAGAATTAGGTCATCAGATTCAAATAGAATCCGAGCTTGGGCAAGGAACAACGGTGAGGATTAAGTTCTCTGAAGTGAATTTACTGATTGAATGAAAAGAATTGTGAAGAGCTTGGAAGAAACCTTTCAAGCTCTTCTTTAGACCTTGATATAGTGAGAAAAAGTCTTCAATTAGATAAAAAATGTAATCTTACAAAAATGTAAGATTAAAGGCCTCTTTTGTAAGGTTATGTTATGGCAAGCCATCTTTGTTTGGAGTAAACTTAGAGCATAAAGAAAAAGGAGAGGAACCATGAAAACAATTTTACAAAAGAAACAAACAAGTAAGCCGAGTCCAAAGGATATCGAGCGAGTTCAAATCGGCATCGAAATGATGCAGGCTCAGTTTCAATTAATGGGATATTAAAAAGGAGAAGTTAAAATGACACTATTAGATGTAAAACACGTTCAAAAGATTTATAAAACTCGCTTTCAAGGCAACCAAGTAGAAGCCCTGAAAGATATTCACTTTACCGTTGAAAAAGGCGACTACGTTGCTATCATGGGTGAGTCTGGATCCGGTAAATCAACCCTACTCAATATTCTAGCTATGCTTGACAAGCCAACGCGTGGACAGGTCTTCCTAAATGGAACTGACACAGCTACCATTAAAAATTCTGAAGCATCAAGCTTCCGTCGTGAAAAGTTAGGCTTTGTCTTCCAAGACTTCAATTTGTTAGATACGCTTTCTGTTAAAGACAATATCTTACTCCCTTTGGTATTGTCTAGAAAGCCTATTACAGAAATGATGAAAAAATTGGTGGTGACTGCTGAAAATCTTGGCATCAATCAATTGCAGGAGAAGTACCCTTATGAAATTTCTGGTGGACAAAAACAACGGGTAGCAGTTGCACGCGCCATCATCACAGAACCAGAAATTCTCCTTGCTGATGAACCAACAGGAGCCCTTGATTCCAAGTCATCGGCAGCCTTACTCGATGTTTTTGATGAAATCAATGAATGTGGCCAAACCATTCTCATGGTAACCCACTCAACGGCAGCAGCCAGCAGGGCCAAGCGTGTTCTCTTTATCAAGGACGGCATTCTTTACAACCAAATCTACCGTGGAGACAAGACAGAGCGTCAGATGTTCCAAGAAATCTCTGACACCTTGACTGTTATGGCAAGTGAGGTGAACTAGTATGTTTCGATTAACCAATAAGTTGGCCATTTCCAACTTAATCAAAAACCACAAACTCTATTATCCCTTTGCACTGGCTGTTCTCTTGGCAGTCACCGTCACCTATCTCTTTTACTCTCTAACCTTCAATCCAAAGATTGCAGAAATCCGTGGAGGTGAAACGATTCAAGCTACTCTTGGATTTGGTATGTTTGTCGTCACCCTTGCGTCAGCCATTATCGTCCTCTATGCCAATAGTTTTGTCATGAAAAATCGTTCTAAGGAACTAGGAATTTATGGCATGTTGGGCTTGGAGAAGCGCCATCTGATTAGTATGACTTTTAAGGAACTCTTGATATTTGGGCTTGTAACAGTCACTGCTGGGATTGGGATTGGTGCCCTCTTTGACAATCTGATTTTCGCTTTCTTGCTCAAACTGATGAAATTAAAGGTTGAACTGGTCGCTACCTTCCAGATGAAAGTTGTCATTACAGTACTTGTTGTTTTTGGCTTGATTTTCCTAGGCCTCATGTTCCTAAATGCCCTTCGAATCGCCCGCATGAATGCCCTCCAGCTCTCACGTGAGAAAGCTAGTGGTGAGAAAAAAGGTCGTTTCCTACCTCTCCAAACTATTCTTGGTTCTATTAGTTTAGGGATTGGCTATTATCTTGCCCTTACGGTAAAAGATCCCCTTACAGCTCTCACAACTTTCTTCCTAGCTGTTTTACTAGTTATCTTTGGGACCTATCTCTTGTTTAATGCAGGGATTACAGTTTTCCTTCAAATCTTAAAGAAAAATAAAAAATACTATTACCAACCAAATAATCTCATCTCAGTGTCCAACTTGATTTTCCGTATGAAGAAAAATGCGGTTGGACTGGCAACTATCGCAATTTTGTCAACCATGGTTTTGGTAACCATGTCAGCAGCGACAAGCATTTTCAATGCCTCAGAAAGCTTTAAAAAAGTTCTAAATCCTCATGATTTTGGGGTTTCAGGGCAAAATGTTGAAAAAGAAGATTTGGACAAACTCTTGAGCCAGTTTGCAAGTGACAAAGGTTATACGATTAAAGAGAAAGAAGTGCTTCGTTATACTTACTTTGGTGTTGCGAACCAAGAAGGAACTAAGTTAACCATTTTTGAAAAAGGACAAAACCGTGTCCAACCCACAACAGTTTTCATGGTATTTGACCAAAAAGATTATGAAAATATGACTGGTCAAAAACTGTCTCTATCAGGAAATGAGGTCGGACTCTTTGCAAAGAATGAGGGAGTTAAAGAACAGAAGGCTCTAACTCTAAATGATCATCAATTTTCTGTAAAAGAAGAATTCAATAAAGATTTCATTGTCAACCATGTCCCAAATCAGTTTAATATTTTGACTGCTGATTACAATTACCTTGTTGTGCCTGATTTACAAGCCTTTTTGGATCAATTCCCAGGTTCGGCTATCTATAATCAGTTTTACGGTGGCATGAATGTAAATGCCAGCGAAGAAGAACAACTCAAGGTCGCTGACGAGTATGAAAAATATCTACAAAAGTTTAATGCTCAATTAAACACTGAAGGTAGCTATGTTTATGGTAGTAATCTATCAGATGCTAGTGCTCAGATGAGTGCCCTCTTTGGTGGTGTTTTCTTTATCGGTATTTTCCTATCCATTATCTTTATGGTCGGAACTGTTCTGGTCATCTACTATAAACAAATCTCAGAAGGTTATGAAGACCGTGAACGCTTTGTCATCCTGCAAAAAGTTGGCTTGGACCAAAAACAAATCAAGCAAACTATTAACAAGCAGGTCTTGACCGTCTTCTTCCTCCCTGTAATCTTTGCCTTTCTTCACTTGGCATTTGCCTATCATATGTTGAGCTTAATTCTCAAGGTTATTGGGGTAGTAGATACAGCTATGATGTTAAGCGTAACACTTTCTATTTGTGGTATCTTTGCTTTAGTTTATGTCCTAATCTTTATGATTACTTCAAGAAGCTATCGCAAGATTGTTCAAATATAGAGACAGAAGCATCAAAAAAGCAACAGCTGAAACAGTTGTTGCTTTTTAGGTGGCTGAGATTTTGTTCCAGGTTAAATGGTTTATTTCTCAACACGCGATTTGTTGGCGATATCAGCTAGGATTGCTACTACAAACTCACCATGTTTAAACATTAAAACGGTATCTACTTTCAGAGGAGATATCGTTTTTCTTCTTCTTCGGATAAGGATACAAAAATTTCTTCATTTCTCTATCTTTTAAATTGATTGAGTTCTTCAGAGAAAGGTTGTAAAATTTTTGATATAATGTTAAGAAGGGACTGATTCAAGACAGTCATATCTGGTCTTTCTTCCAGTCATTTTTCAAACAATATCAGTTGATAATCAGCTTAAATCAGATCTATCAGTTTGTCTATCTTTCTCTGATGGAGATCATGTCCTATCTTCACTTTGATTATTGGAAAAAACGGCTCGGTCAGGAGCTAGTATGAATAAGGAGAACAAATGAGACGTTTAAAAATGTTATGGCATATTATACAGGTTACGGGTTTTACTCGGTTTGCTCTGAGTTTTGTGACCTTTGTTTTTGGGTCAGGAGGCGTGCTTTTCCTAGTTGAACCTGCTATCACAAATTACGGAGACGGTCTTTGGTATGCTTTTGTGACTTCGACGACTGTCGGCTACGGGGATCTCCTAGCTGTGACCTTGATTGGAAGGATTACCAGTGTCTTCTTGACGATTTATGGGCTCATATTTTTTGGCTGTTTATCAGCTGTTATTATTAATTATTATACCGATTTAAATAAGGAAAGAGGAGAGGACAAATGACTGCCAATTATTCAACACGGGAATACCGTGAGAAATTATACGATGACCTTCATGTTCGATTGAGAGATACAGCGATTTTGATGTGTGCAATTTTTATTGCCTCTATCGGTCTAAATATGAATTCAACAGCTGTTATTATTGGAGCCATGTTAATTTCACCTCTCATGACACCGATTGTTGGACTGGGATTCGGTTTAGCTATTTTTGATACGCGTTTAATCAAGCAATCTCTAGAGGTTTTATTGACTCAAGTGTTGGTCAGTTTGCTTGTCTCGACTCTGTATTTCTGGATTTCTCCCTTGTCTTATGCAAGTAGCGAGTTGATCGCACGAACCTCTCCAACCATTTGGGATGTTCTCATTGCTATTGCTGGTGGGATTGCTGGTGTGATCGGTTCAAGGAAAAAAGAAGCAAACAATATCGTGCCAGGAGTAGCCATTGCTACAGCTTTGATGCCGCCTATCTGTACTGCTGGCTATGGTTTAGCTAATGGGAATGTACGATTTTTATTGGGGGCTCTCTATCTTTTCTTGATCAACTGTGTCTTTATCATGCTAGCCAACATTGTTGGAACAAGAATTTTGATGAGAAAATCTCCTTTAACTTCATTTAAAGAGCTGAGCATTAAAATGAGAATTGGCTTGATTTCTTTGATTGTATTGTTGATTCTTCCAGCTAGCTATTCGGCAGTTACTCTGACAATAGAACAAGCGCGCAAAGAAGGGATCAAACAGTTTGTAGGAAAAGAGTTCGCCAATTATACGGTTATTAATCAAGTCTACAAGTCAAGTAACAATGAATTGGTCTTGACGGTTGTTGGAGATCCGATTTCAGAAGAAGAATTAGAAACACTCCACCAAAAACAAGCCTCTTACGGTATTCAATCTGTTCAATTGAAAGTCAAGCAATTCAACAATTCGGCAAAATTAGATAGTGAGACGATTAAGGAATTTTACGAAAACATTGACAAGTATATCGATCAAAAACTCTCTGAAAAAGATTCACAAGATGACATCGTAAAAGAAATTGAGGCAGACAAGGACTGAGGATAGTCAACTTATCTAACTCATGGAAGCAAATCTTGGGAGGATATCCTATATCCAAAAGTTAATGGATAGAAAGGATTGTTGATGAGATATCATTTGTGGTGGTTTGACCAATCACTACTAGCTCAGCTTAATCAAAATATAAAAAAGCAACAACTATTTCAGTTGTTGCTTTTTCTTACTGAAAAATGTTTCTCAGACTGTGATCGTTTTATTTCTCAACACGAGATTTGTTGGCGATATCAGCTAGGATAGCTGCTACAAACTCTTCTACTGACACAGTGTTCGTTTCTTTTTGTCCATAGCGACGAACGTTGACAGTTCCGTCTTCCATTTCCTTGTCACCAACGATCAATTGGTAAGGGATCTTGCTAGTTTGTGATGCACGGATCTTGAATTGCATTTTTTCATTACGTTCATCCACATCAGCACGGACACCACGGTCACGGAGCTTCTTAGCCACTTCCCAAGCGTAGTCAACGTGTTTCTCGTTAGATACTGGGATGAGAGTTACTTGGTGTGGTGCAAGCCATGTTGGGAAGGCACCCTTGTAGTTTTCAATCAAGATCGCTGTGAAGCGTTCCATAGTTGAGATAACACCACGGTGAATCATAACTGGACGGTGTTCTTCACCATCAGCTCCGATGTATTTGAGGTCGAAGCGTTCTGGAAGCAAGAAGTCAAGCTGGATCGTAGAAAGAGTTTCTTCTTTTCCAAGGGCAGTCTTAACCTGGATATCCAATTTTGGTCCGTAGAAGGCTGCTTCCCCCTTCAGCTTCAAAGTAGTCAACGCTCATTTCATCAAGTGCAGCACGAAGCATGGTTTGGGCATTTTCCCACATTTCATCGTTATCAAAGTACTTGTGAGTATCTTGAGGGTCACGAAGAGAGAGGCGGAAACGGTATTCATTCAAGTTGAAATCTTCATAAACATCGATAATCAACTGAAGAGCACGTTGGAATTCTTCTTGGATTTGTTCTGGAGTCACAAAGAGGTGACCGTCGTTGAGAGACATTTCACGCACACGTTGAAGACCAGTGAGGGCACCAGATTTCATAGCGGTGCATCATCCCGATTTCAGCGATACGGATTGGCAATTCACGGTATGAGTGAACATGGTGTTTAAAGACTTGGATGTGGTGTGGACAGTTCATTGGGCGAAGGACGAATTCTTCCCCATCTCCCATATCCATAGTTGGGAACATGTCTTCTTGGTAATGATCCCAGTGACCAGAAGTCTTGTAAAGCTCTACAGAAGCAAGTGGTGGAGTGTAAACGTGTTGATAGCCAGAAGCCAACTCTTTATCGACGATGTAGCGTTCTAACTCACGACGGATTGTCGCACCATTTGGCAACCAGAATGGTAGACCTTGACCAACTTCTTGAGAAATCATGAAGAGATCAAGCTCTTTACCAAGTTTACGGTGGTCACGTTCTTTGGCTTCTTCACGCATTTGAAGGTAGTTTTTCAAGTCTTTCTTGTCGAACCAAGCTGTACCGTAAATACGTTGCATCATCGCATTGTCACTATTTCCGCGCCAGTAAGCACCAGCTACATGGAGAAGGTGGAAGATTTGGATGCGGCCTGTTGAAGGGACGTGAGGTCCACGGCAGAGGTCAACATATTCACCCTGACGGTAGATAGTCAAACCACCCTCGTCTTCTGAGTGTTCCTCGATCAATTCCAACTTGTAAGGGTCGTCTTTGAAGATTTCACGGGCTTCATCTTTTGTTACTTCTTCACGAATAGATGGGAAGTTTTCTTTAACGATTTTTTGCATTTCTTCTTCGATACGAGGAAGATCTTCGTTAGAGATTTGACCAGCTTGATTATCAGTATCGTAGTAGAAACCATCTTCGATAGCTGGACCAACACCCAAGTGAATGTCTGGGAAGAGACGACGAGCTGCTTGGGCAAACAAGTGTGCCGCTGAGTGACGCAAGATATCCAATGCATCTTCGTGATCAGGTGTCACGATTTCAATGCTTCCATCTTCAGTGATCGCACGAGTAGTGTCGATGAGTTTGCCGTTGAATTTACCAGCAAGAGCTTTTTTAGCTAGAGAATTGCTGATGGATTGAGCAATTTCAAAAGTTGTAACGCCAGATTCGAATTCACGAACAGCGCCATCTGGGAAAGTAATCTTAATCATGTGATTTCTCCTTATCTATTATCCGAATATTTTAAGAATCTATTCTTTTATTGTAATAGTTTGTTTCTAGGACTTTTTGTAGCTCAGTTTTATGCCAGCCTGCGCCAATCATTATCTTATTAACATTAAATTCAAAACTCTGTTTATCATTCATCGTAAATTTAAGTTTATATCCTATAAACAGGCGCTTCTTAAATTGATATGCTTGGATATCTTCTGCTGAAAATTCTCCTACAATGTCTCCTAATTTCCCCATAGGGGTAATAGAAATGATGTAGATTCCTGTCTCGCTAAAAACAATTAAAGTAGGCATTTGCAGTGCCTCCCAAGCGCTGAGTTCCATAGACCGCATGTAGCGACTCAACTACGCTAGAATCTAAACCATGTTTCATTAAATAAGCCTTAACTTCTTCAAATTTGAATCCCATATAGATCTCCTTTATTCATTTTATTTTTTTTAATATTGCAGCATAGGAAAAGTCCTCTCTCGCACCCCAAAAGTAACAAAAGAAAAATGAAAACAAAAAGCGACATCCTAAAAAGGACGTCGCAACGTGGTTCCACCTTCATTTATGTTCCTCAAAAAAGAGGAACACCTCTGATTGGCTCTAACGTGGCCACCGTTTTATGTTTGCATAAAAGTCAGTAGAGTAGTATCAGTTTAGGCTTCCTATGCGTTCTCAGCAACCACGCACTCTCTGGTAGAAAGGGGCTAAGTGACTTGTCTCTATGCATTATTATAGCATGATTGTGAGATTTTTCAAGGATTTTGTGAAAGTTTTTTCCTTTTCAGTTTTTGCACTAGATTCTTAATAGCGGCACCGACAGCCATACCCGCGAGGGCAAAGATTTCATAGGCTAGGAAGTAGAGAAGGATAAATTCTCCGAAAGTAATGATGGTAAAGCAAAAGAGCAAGCCAACTCCAATTAACCACCAAACTGAGAACTTGAAACGATAAGAGTAGAATAGTGATACTATGAAAGTCACCAGTGGAGAGAAGATAATAACGTTGCCGATGGTGAGCTCCTTCAAGATATAGTTTTTAGTAATAGTCCATAATAACAGCTCATAAAGTGGCCAATAAAAGAAAAATATGACCAGATAGTAGGGGAGATGGAAATAGAATCTACGCATGATAATCACCTCGTTTAAAAAAAACAGACAACTTAGATTTCTTGCTATGATTATTATAGCATGTTTAAAACAAGAAAGTAAATCTGTTGACAAAGAAGTTAGTTATTGGTAGAATAGGGATTGTCGTAAAGACAAATAACTTCTTCTTGGTTACAGGCATGCCAACCTGTCACTCGGATGAAGCCAAATAAAAAGGAGAAACATCATGGCAATCTCAAAAGAGAAAAAAAATGAAATCATTGCACAATATGCACGTCACGAAGGTGATACAGGTTCAGTAGAGGTTCAAGTTGCTGTCCTTACTTGGGAAATCAACCACCTTAACGAACACATCAAACAACACAAAAAAGACCACGCTACTTACCGTGGATTGATGAAGAAAATCGGTCGCCGTCGTAACTTGCTTGCATACTTGCGTAAAAACGACGTTAACCGTTACCGTGAGTTGATCAACTCTCTTGGACTTCGTCGCTAATCTTGCGTCTAAAACGTTTCTATACTTCGTTGGCTTCGCCTCGATGTACCATCAGTACAATCTTCGGCTTGCCGCCTAGTCTACAAACGTTTTATCCAGCAAGAATCAAGCTCTCTGACTTCAGAGGGCTTTTTGTTTTTGTCAAGTGCTTAGGCCGTGTTCAATTAACAAGATACAAAGGCCGTCAAAAGCACAAAGCAAAAATAGGAAAAGTGACGCAGAAACTTCAGTTTCTAGGAAATTTTATCTTTTTTTGCCAAGTGCTTAGGCCGTGTTCAATTAAGCATATCTTGATAATGAAGCTACTCTAGTTGAGTAGCTTTTTATTTTTGTCACCTTACCTCGATATACTCAAGTATAATCTTTGGTTACGGTTCCTAGCACTGTAAGGTAAAATAAACCAGATTATCTCCTTTTGAGTAGTTTTTTGACTAAAAAAATTATCATAAAATGTTTAAAAGAAGAGAAGTAAATCTGTGAGTAACTGTAACTAGTAAGTTGCAGTTTTTTCTTTATCCAAAAACTACATTAAAATGGTAACCCCTCTATAAAACATGGTATAATAGGCCTATATAGCTAAATGAAGTAAACCTAACACTAAAAGGATAGAACAGTCATGTCAACAGTAAAAAGTGATATAAATCTTGCGCAAACATATGCGAGTCAGCTGAAAAATGCTTGTCAATCGTTAACAGCAATTGCTGCGGCTAGTCAAGATGACCTAACGACTCTTCAAGGGAATAACAAGGCCCATCAATGTCTGACAAAGGATCAAAATCTAGCTAGTCAGATAACAGCCGCTGTCACGCTAACTTCCGAACGACTTCACTCTGTAGCGAGTGATTTTGAGGCGCTAGATGAAGCGAGTGCCAATGGTTTTAGGAGTCATACATGAGCAAATTAGATGAGTTGAAGAAAAGAGAGCGAGACCTCTTGTACCAGCTAGAAGACAATTGAAAAGAGAACTATCGCACCAAAGAACTGATAGAAACCTTTGAAGGATATGATAGAGCTAGCCACCGTTATCAAAGTGATTTGTGGGAGGCGGCCTATCAGAGCCGATATGCAGGACAGTTGGAAGAAACGCTCATGCAAAGAAACCAACTTAAAAACCAAATCCTTGAGGACCTCACCTACCACATGGACGATTTGAAAAAAGAAAAGTTCCGGTTAGAGGGAGACTTGGATGCGGTCTACTATGAAAGACGAAAAGAACTAGAAAGAGAGGAGGAGAAACGACATGGGCATTGATATGTACCTGGAACAATCACAGCTACAAAGTTCGAGTGTAGCGACCATGTGCCAATCTCAGGTGGAGGCTTATCAAGACTTGCAATCAGCCATCCAAAAGTTTTCAGAGGATACAGAAAGTCTAAAGGGCGATGCTTATAATTCGGCTAGAAGTTTTTTTGCAAGTGTCTTATTGCCCTTGAGCAAAGGGGGACAACTCTATGCAGAAACCTTCTCTCAAGCTATCAAGAAATTGCCAGAAGACTACCAAACGATGGTCGACAGCAAGAGTTGGCGCGAGGATGATCTGCTTGATAAGATCCGCCAGGAAGAGCAAATGATTGCCTATTTATATGAAGTCAATCAATCCTTCTCCACCTTGAGCCTAGATAGCGAAAAAAAGGGGAATAATACGGAACTCATACGAGGTCACCAGGCTAATAAACGTATCTATGAAACGATTTTGAAAGACCTGCGTGCCTATGATAGCTATTCAGGAGGGCTTTTCGATGCTCTAGACAGTATCGATGTGCAACTGAGTCGTGGACTGGCCCAGATAGAATCGAGCTGGGATTCAAAGACAGGAGTCTTTAAAGTCCCATCTGACCTGACTTGGGTCAACTACCTGACTGCCTATGCTGATACAAAGGACATGCAACTCAGTCGTCAGGAAAAAGCCTTTGTCCAAACCATGATGGCAGAATATGGCTTTGATGCCGAGACAGCCCAACAGCTCTTGACCATCAAGCAGGGGATTGACAAGAAGTTTCCAACCTCTAGTCAAGAGTTCCGTGACTATATCTTTTTGCGAATCGTCGGTGCTGCAAACTATGATGGGTTTAAGTGGAACGAAACGGCAGGTGGATTGTGGCAATATTTTTATTACGAATTTGTGAGTGATCCGAATACAGGCCAAAAGTTGAGAACATTGAAACCAATAGTTGAAATTTATCAAGAGCTGGGATTGAAAGAAGAAAAGGCCAAAGAACTGTATTATAATCTTAGACTGCAGCATACACTAGCTGGTGGAGGGAGTGATTCGGAGACAATGAAGTCAAGAGACTTGTCAGAGTATAATGAAGCGAAAGATAAGTATGAAAAAGTTTATGGCAAAAATAATAAATTTGACGAATTTTGGGACAGCAAGTTAAAGGCCTATTCTAACAATGGAGCAGGTCACGCAGACTTACCCACCAGTCCATTACTATGGCCACTCATATTAATCCTAATCAAGTTCAGTTAGCCGATGTCTATGGCGGTAGAGAGCGTGTCAAGGACCTTTCAGGCTGGGAGGGAGATACGACCTTTAATGCAAATGATATGAAGCCAAGCATTGGAGAAGATGACTACAAGGCTGATTTGGACTCGGTCAATCTTATTGGTCGTATGCAGAAGGGACAATCCTATGACCAAGCCATATCTTCTTACTATGCTGATCTTCAAAAAGACTCCTCTCAGAGAGAAAGAGAATTCCTAAAAAATAAGGATTGGGATACAGTCAGAGATACTATTTATGATAGTTTGCGACCAACGGATATTAAGCTAGATGGGGAGGATGCTCTTAAAGCATATATTGAAAGAAAATATCCAGATGTATCGACATTTTTAAATCGTTTAGAGGCTGTGGTAGACTAGGAGGAAAAGTTAATGAAGAAAACACTCGGTTTAGTAGCCTTATTCGTGATAATCATATCATCCTGTTTCTACTTTTTTGTGCGTCAACCTAAAAACATTTTTGATGAGATTTACCAAGAAGCGGAGAAAACCTATCTAGGAAATAATGTCTTTAACAAGTTGAAAGATGTTGAAGCACATAAATATCAAGAGTATAGTGATGATTCTAGATTTTATCCAAGTGTCGCCTATGAGGAAAATGCTTTACCAGATAGCTATGAGAAAATTGCTATAGATTTTAATTTTAAATCCAAAGCTCAATTAAGCTTGATTTCATTTGAAAAACGTATAGAGTCCAACGTGAATATAAAAATGTGGACTGTATATTCTCATAAAGAACGCAATTTAAAAAAATTTGTAAAAATAGGTTTAAAGAAAGCAGATACGGAAACTTATATTGAAGACGAAGCTCAGGTGAAATCCTACCTAGAGCAGTATGGTATCACTGCCAAGGATTTGGATTCTTACTACGACGAAATCGTCAACCAGAAAGTTTTGAAAGACTGGTGTTCTATCTATGACAGCAAGTACTCGCCAAGCAACTATGGCGATGTCAAGATTGAAACCCAGTGGGAGAATTGGTGATAACATGAAGAAAATCCTCGGTTTAGTAGCCTTATTCGTGATAATCGTATCATCCTGTTTTTACTTTTTTGTGCGTCAACCTAAAAACATTTTTGATGAAATTTACCAAGAAACGGCAAAAAATTATTTGGGCTATTATAATTTCAATGAATTAAAAAATGTGACAGTAAAAAATCGAAAGCTTTATGATTCGAATATGAATGAAACGGATAAGTATGAATCAATAATAACATACGATGATTCCTCTCTTGGAAGCGATGCGAAGAACTTAGAACTACGATTTAATTTTGATGGTAGTAGTAAAGGTATGAATATTTGGTTTAAAAGATATGCTAATTCAGGAGAAAAAATTAACTTTGTCATTCATTACGGATTTAAGAAAAAAGTACTTGTTAAAAAAATTATGATTTATGAAAATAGTTCGAAAACATATATTGAAGACGAGGCACAAGTGAAATCCTACCTAGAGCAGTATGGTATCACTGCCAAGGATTTGGATTCTTACTACGACGAAATCGTCAACCAGAAAGTCCTGAAAGATTGGTGCTCGATTTATGACAGTAAGTACTCGCCAAGCAACTATGGTGATGTCAAGGTTGAAACGCAGTGGGAGAATTGGTGATATAAAGAATTCTATCTAATTTTATACATAGATGGCTCTCTGACTTCAGAGGGCTTTTTTGTGTGCTTTTTTCTAGTCTTGTTCCTGATTTAGAAATGTGGTATACTAATTATGAAAATTGTCTAAATTTTTAATTTTTGTTAAAGGAGGGTTTCATGCTTTCCAAATTTTCTGGAAGCCATCAAAACCTGAGATATTGTTTTTTACTAGCTATCCTGTTAGGAGCCTTGGGGATTTCTCTGTTTCTGGCAGTTTCTATGGGGTCTGTTCAAATTAGCTTGAGTGATACCTATCGGATAATTTTGAGTCAGTTAGGGGTTCCTTTTGAGATAGGAGACATTTCAAAGTCTACGCTTGCTATTGTTTGGAATATGAGATTGCCACGGGTTTTTCTTGCTTTGATTGTTGGTGCTGGCCTCTCCATGTGTGGTAGTGTCATGCAGTCAACGGTCAACAATCCAATAGCAGAGCCCTATGTATTAGGAATTTCAGCCGGGGCAACCTTTGGTGCAACTTTGAGTATTATTCTTGGATTTAAAGTTATGATTGGTCTAGGTTCTTTCCTAGGAGCGATTTTAGCAACAGTTGCAGTTCTTCTCATTGCGTCCATGCAGGGTAGGATGACAACTTCTAGCTTAATCTTATCGGGTACGGTAGTGAATGCCCTATTTTTGGCTTTTTCAAACTTTATTATCTCTATTGGGGCCAATGCTGATAGCGTTATGACCATCAAGTTTTGGACCATGGGTTCTTTAGCGGGAACCTCTTGGGGACACTTAACCTTACCAACTATAATTGTGGGAATCGCTTTTTTATTTTTCTCTACACAATATCGTGTTTTCAATGCCATGATGATGGGTGATGAGGCGGCTTTGACTTTGGGAATTCCCTTGCGTTTATACTGGTATCTCTATGTGACGATTGTAGCTGTGATGACAGCTATCTTGGTATCGACCTGTGGGATTATCGGTTTTGTCGGTTTGATTACACCGCATTTGGCTCGAAGTTTGGTAGGGACAAATTACAAAAGGCTTTTTCCGATTGCAACCTTACTAGGCGCCCTCTTTGTCGTCTGGGCAGATGTCTTTGCTCGCATTCTGATTCAAATGCTGAACTACCGATTGGAATTTTCACGGCCCTAGTAGGTGCACCTTTCTTTATCTACATGGTTGCAAGTAGACGAAGGGAGGTGAGAGTCTGATATGGACTTAATGTGCCAGGATATTCACTTTGGAATCGGAGAAAAAAAGATTCTCAAAGGAGTCTCACTTAAACTTGAGGGAAACCAATTTCATACTATTTTGGGACCAAATGGAAGTGGAAAGACCAGCTTGCTGAAACTCTTTTATCGACTGGAAAAGCCGAATCAGGGATTGATTTCTTTAGATGGGAAGCCTCTAGATCAAATGAGCGTCAAAGAAACGGCAAAGCAGATGGCAGTCATCACGCAGTTTAATCAACTTCAGTTTGATTGTACGGTTGAGGAGATTGTCATGCTGGGCAGAACTCCTCATCTCTCTTTCTTGCAAAAGGAAAAAGACAGAGACTTTGCTTTGGTTGAGGATGCTCTGGTCAAAGTAGACATGTTCGAAAAGAGAAACCGACTCTACTCATCTCTGTCGGGAGGAGAGAAGCAGCGGGTTCTGTTAGCACGCGCCTTGGCTCAAGAGCCTACCCTCTTGCTCTTAGATGAACCGACCAATCATTTGGATATCAAGTATCAGCTAGACTTATTGACCATTGTCAAATCTTCAGATCAATGTGCTAGCTGTCTTGCATGATATTCAGCTGGCTTGTCGCTATTCAGACTATCTCTACCTAATGAAAGAAGGGGAGATTGTTTACCAAGGTACTCCAAAAGAGACCATCACACCCGAGTCATTGCAGGCTGTCTATGGCGTTCAAAGTAAGATAACTTGGACAGAAGATGAGCAAGCTATGATTCACTATTTATAAAAATTAAAAAGGAAAATAAAAACATGAAAAAAACACTTAGTATTTTACTTGTAACAGTAGCTACCTTATCTTTGGCAGCTTGTGGTAACACATCTAAAGAAACAGCAACGGCACCGGCTACAACAGAAGCTAGTCAAAAAGCTAATACAGAAACCAGCTATCCTGTAACTATCAAAACTTATGATGCTAAAGGAAACGAAGTCGAACAAGTATTTGAAAAGGCACCTGAAAAGGTCATCACCAACAACCTCTCAACAACTGAAATCCTACTTGAACTCGGTTTGAAGGATAAAATTACCGGTATGCTCAATCCTGATAATGCTGTAACTGGTAAATACAAGGATGCTATTGAAGCCATCCCTCACATTGGTGATAAAAAATCTGTCTCACAAGAAACAGTTCTTTCTTATGAACCAGATGCCTTGATGGGACGCAACATGATGTTTTCTGAAAAGTCAATGGGAACCATTAGTGCTTGGAATGAAAACAAAATCCCTGTTTATACGCAAAAAGCTTCACTTTCAACTATCCAACAAGATTTAGGAAATATCGTAGAAGATGTGAAGAATCTTGGTACAATTTTCAATGTCCAAGACAAGGCGAATCAATATGCAGAACAATTACAAGCTAAAATCGATGCGGTTAAGAAAGCAAACCCAGAAACACAGGGTGAAAAGAAAAAAGCTCTGATTATGGTGGCCTACAATGACGAAACCTTTGGTGCTTACAAGTCAGCCCTTCAGGAAAGCTTGCTCAATCAACTTGGTTATACCAATGTCGCAACAGGAACTTCTGGCTTGACCTTGGAAAATCTAGTATCAATGGATCCTGAGTTGATTATCTATGTAACTAGTGACCGCAATCAAAAATTAGATGAAAAAGCAGTGGATTTGATGAAGGCAAATGCTGTTTTGGAAAATGTACCAGCAATCAAGAACCAAAAAATCATGACCATCTCTTACGATGAGTTGATGGATTACGGTCCTGCAGTGATTGATTCCCTTGAAAAAATCAATGACTTTATCAAGAAATAAGGAGTTTAACTGGGAAGGGATTCGAGTTAGGGTCAGTCTTCCTTCAAGCTATGATCCTCAACAAGCCTACCCAATGATTCTTTTAAATGATGGACAATTGGACTATTTGTCAGACCTATCCCAATCAGTGATTTTGGTGGGTTTGATTCCAGAAAATCGTCTGGATGACTTTACACCCTGGCAGTCTGATGCATTAAAAGAAGGGGTTCCGGATTTTGGTGGGAAGGTAGACCAATACCATCAAAAGCTATTTCAAGGAATTTTAAAAATGCTAAAGAAAGACTACTTGATTGATAAAAGTAGAATTGCTTATGGTGGCTATTCACTGGGTGGTCTTGCTGCCGTCTATAGTCTCTATAGTAGTTATCTTCCTGCGACCTGTATCTTTTCTATCTGTGGTTCCTTCTGGTATCCTGATTTTACAGAATATTGTGGGGAACATGACTTGATACAGAATCAAAGCCTGATTTATTTGCAAAATGGTCAGACAGAAGGTGCCAATCATTCCAACCGTCTGTCTAAGGCTCCTATTTTTGCAAGAGACATTCATGATTTGATTTCAGAGAAAGTCCCTTCGACTTATTGCAAATTTGATGCTTATGGGCATCATGAAGCTCTTAAGGAACGTTATCACTATTTTTGTGATTGGCTGAGAGACGAGTGGAAGCTCAATTAACCCTATAACACTCCTTGTTCATGGTAACTAGGAGTGTTTCTTATGTATGCTTGGTTGTTAAAATGTTCATGGTATTATTCTTGACGGAAATCCATCCCCTGTAATAGACTAAATTATGGTATAATGAGTAGATAGATAGAATCGAGGAAATTATGTCATTTACACAATTTAAATTTAAAAAATATATAGAAGAAGCCTTGGAGGAGTTGAAATTTACGACTCCTACCGAGGTGCAGGAAAAGTTGATTCCTATTGTCTTAGCAGGTCGTGATTTGGTTGGTGAATCAAACAGGTTCAGGGAAGACTCATACTTTCTTGTTACCGATTTTCCAACAGTTGGATGAAGAGAGTGACAGCGTGCAGGCAGTTATCACAGCTCCAAGTCGTGAGTTAGCGACTCAGATTTACCAAGCTGCTCGTCAGATCGCATCACATTCAGATGTTGAGATTCGTGTTGTGAACTATGTTGGTGGTACAGACAAGGCCCGTCAAATTGACAAATTGGCAAGCAACCAGCCTCATATCGTTATCGGAACTCCAGGTCGTATCTATGATTTGGTCAAGTCTGGTGACCTAGCCATTCACAAAGCTAAGACCTTTGTAGTCGATGAAGCCGACATGACCTTGGATATGGGATTCTTGGAAACAGTTGATAAGATTGCAGGAAGTCTTCCTAAGGACTTGCAGTTCATGGTCTTTTCAGCAACCATTCCACAAAAACTACAACCATTTTTGAAGAAATACTTGTCAAATCCTGTCATGGAGAAAATCAAGACCAAGACAGTTATCTCTGATACCATTGACAACTGGTTGATTTCGACAAAGGGTAGAGACAAGAACGCTCAGATTTATGAGTTGACTCAAGTCATGCAGCCGTATCTCGCCATGATTTTTGTCAATACAAAAACTCGTGCGGATGAATTGCACAGCTACCTAACGGCTCAAGGCTTGAAGGTGGCTAAGATTCATGGAGACATTGCTCCTCGTGAACGCAAACGAATCATGAATCAGGTGAAAAATCTTGATTTTGAGTATATCGTAGCGACTGACTTGGCTGCGCGTGGGATTGATATTGAAGGTGTCAGCCACGTTATCAACGATGCTATTCCACAAGACTTGTCCTTCTTTGTCCACCGTGTTGGACGAACTGGACGTAATGGTCTACCAGGTACAGCCATCACCCTCTATCAACCAAGCGATGACTCTGATATTCGTGAGTTAGAGAAATTAGGAATTAAGTTTGTACCTAAGGTTGTTAAAGACGGAGAATTCCAAGACACTTATGACCGTGACCGTCGTGCCAATCGTGAGAAAAAACAAGAAAAACTGGATATCGAAATGATTGGCTTGGTTAAAAAGAAAAAGAAAAAAGTCAAACCAGGCTATAAGAAGAAAATCCAGTGGGCTGTCGACGAAAAACGCCGTAAAACCAAGCGTGCTGAAAGTCGTGCCCGTGGACGTGCAGAACGTAAAGCTAAGCGTCAAACGTTTTAAACATCAAATAGTAGAACCAAGTGGTTTTACTGTTTTTTTGACTCTTAAAGCCTAAGATAGTATAAGTAAGAATCGCTAATTAATTTGAATAGCAAAAAAAATGTCATAGAGACTGATGCTATAGGATTTTTAATCAAAATTTTGATTCCAGAAAAATATTTGAAAAACATTCTTAATTTATGTTATTCTAAAAAAAAACAGATTTTAAAAAAATATTAAATCTGTTAAAGAAAAGAGGTCATTATGGCAAAAGGAATGTTTAAGCAAGAACGTTTTTCGTTTCGTAAAATGAAAGTTGGATTGGCATCTGTGGCTATCCTCTTTGCTTTTGCACAACTTGGACAAGTTTCGGCTGATGAAACTAGTAAAGTTTCGTCAAGTGAAATTACTAAGGTAACTGAGGCACCAAAAGTAGTTGAAGAAGTCAAATCGCCTATTGAGGAGGCTAAAGAAGAAATTGCAACTGAAAAATCAAGACCTATTGTCAAAGAAACTGAAGCAAAAGCTGGGGATTTGATTGATGTCTCAAAGAAAGAATCTGCTGTCGAAGTAAAAGAAAGTCAAGAAGGCAATCAGAAAGTCCATATTGAAACCTCTGTAGCTGAGGTAACTAAAACTGAAATTGCTCCGGAAAAAGTGGAAAAAATTCCAGAACCTGTAACTACGACAAAAGAGAATACTGTAGCTGCTAAGGATAAAGATGGAAATTCTTATACTCAGTACGAACGAGTAGACAGGACAACAACTGTGGAAATAACTAAAACACCACCAACTGTTAAAAAAGCAGGAGCAGCTGATATTGTTTTCGTGGTTGACCGTTCAGGATCTATGGGAGGAACCATTAATACTGTTCGTAAAAATGTCAATGAGTTTGCAAGAAATCTTGCCAAAGATGGAGTAGCGGCACGTTTTGGATTAGCTACATATAGTGATGAAGTATACGGACGTCGATTAGGAAAAACTGACGAAGATACAATTCTAACGAAATTTGGTGAAACTTATTTTACAACAGATCCAGTTGAACTTGAAAAAGCTTTAGAAAAAATTAAGATTGCACATGGGGGAGATTCTCCTGAAACAGCAACTCCTGCTCTCACAAAGATTGTTTCTACTTACGACTGGTCTAAGTCACCAAAAAATAAAAAGTTTGTGGTGTTATTAACAGATGCTAGGATGAAAGAAGATCCGTCAATTCCATCTATCGCTGAGACATTAACAACTCTGAAGAAAGCTGGTATTGATAGAATCGTAGCGACAACCTTGTATAATCAACGAAACTATAAAGATTTTGTGTCTGAGGGACGTTTAATGGATATTGATCGTAACTTGGCTGACTCTTTAACTAAGGATGCAGCTTCATGGATTGTGGAAACAGTCAGTGAGGGACGTCAGTACAAGGTAACAAAAGACAGCTACCAATTCTACTTAGAACGTCGTACAACTGTGCCAGTTTTGGAACAGAAAGAAACTCCTAAACCAGAACCTACTGCTTACAAACCAGAACCAGCTAAACTTCCTGAAACTGGAAGCAATGATACAAGAAATCAAAGTCTCATGGGACTTGGTCTATTGTTCGCTGGACTTGGATTAGCCCTAGGAAACAGAAAAATCAAAAGGAACAGTAGTATAAAGTAATAAAAAAACACTTGATGTGGGCTATATGCTTTCCGCTCAAGTGTTTTTTTCTTATAATATGAGAGCTGTTAGAATTAGACTAAAGTAGGTGTGGTTCAAATATTCTGATGGGATTTTTATGTTTCTTTACAATGATTTCCAGAAAAATTTCCTATAAATTTTAGCAATCGTTAAAACGATAACGTAAACGATACCCAAGATGGTTAAAACAAATTTTCCAGGACTCACTTCTGATCCGATAATAAAGATATGAAAGAGAGGAGCGAGGCCAATGCACACGGATATCAGATAAGTAACAAGGTTTAATTCACCAAATCCCGCAAAAAAATCCCTCATTTAAATTCTCCTTCAATATACTTTTAATATGAGTATACTATAAATAAAAGAAAAGAACAAAAGATAAATCAATAAAAATAAAAGACCTGAATTAGAGTTATATAGGCTTTTATGAGGTGTTTTTTTGATTACGGAATTAAGACTTTTGTTGTTAAATTGTTGTTAAAGTAAAATAAAAAGCCTTAGAAGTATTGGTTTCTAGGGCTTTTTTAACTTATTTACTCTACTCCCACTCAACGGTTGCAGGTGGTTTACTTGTAATATCATAGACGATGCGGTTAACGTGGTCGACTTCGTTTACGATACGAACTGAGATTTTCTGGAGAACTTCCCAAGGGATCTTAGCGAAGTCAGCTGTCATTCCATCGATAGAAGTGATAGCACGGATAGCGATGGTGTAGTCGTAAGTACGGCCATCTCCCATAACACCTACTGAACGAACGCCAGTGTTAACAGTGAAAGTATTGCCAGATGTCGCGGTCAAGGCCAGCTTTAGCGATTTCTTCACGCAGGATAGCGTCTGATTCACGAACTGTTTCAAGTTTTTCTTCAGTGATTTCACCCATGACACGGATAGCAAGTCCCTGGTCCTGGGAATGGTTGGCGCCATACGATGTGGTCTGGCATACCAAGTTCAGTACCGAGTGCACGAACTTCGTCCTTGTAAAGAGTGTTGAGTGGTTCGATCAGTTCAAACTGCATGTCTTCTGGAAGTCCACCTACGTTGTGGTGGGACTTGATCGTTTGAGCAGTATCCGTACCAGACTCAATCACGTCTGTATAAAGAGTTCCTTGAGCAAGGAATTTCACATCTGTTAGTTTGCTTGCTTCGTCATCAAAGACATAGACAAACTCGTTACCAATAATCTTCCGTTTTTGTTCAGGATCAGATACACCAGCCAATTTATCAAGGAAACGTTTGGCAGCATCTGCCTTAACGATGTTCAACCCAAACTTACCACCAAGCATATCCATAACTTGGTTAGCTTCCCCCTTACGGAGAAGACCGTGGTCTACAAAGATACAGATCAATTGATCTCCGATAGCTTTTTGGAGAAGAACTCCGACAACAGAAGAGTCAACACCACCAGAAAGTCCGAGAAGAACACGTTTATCTCCAACTTTTTCACGGATTTGTTTGATTTGCATCTCGATGAAGTTATCCATAGTCCAGTCACCTTTGGCACCACAGATATTCAAAGCAAAGTTACGCAAAATATCATAACCGTGAACTGAGTGGCGAACTTCTGGGTGGAATTGGATACCGTAAATTTCTTATCAGGGTTTTCAATAGATGCATAAGGACAGTCTGCAGAAGTTCCAGTACGAACAAAGTCAGCAGGAATTTCAGTAACAGCATCACCATGGCTCATCAAGACAAGTTGCTCATCTGGAGTACCCGCAAAAAGAGCTGATTCTGTGTGAGTCAATGTTGATTGTCCATATTCACGGTTACCAGCGTCACCTGCAGGAACAACTTTACCACCAAGCTTGTGGGTCAATAGCTGCATACCATAGCAGATTCCCAAAATCGGAATTCCAAGTTCAAAAATCTCTGGATCAATATCAAACGATCCTTCTTCGTAAACAGAGTTTGGACCACCTGAAAGTACAATCCCGATAGGATTGATAGCACGGACTTCGTCAGCCGAAATCTTGTGACTTTTTAGTTCTGAAAAGACACCAATCTCACGGATACGACGTGAGATGAGTTGGTTGTACTGGCTACCATAGTCCAGTACGATGATCTTTTCGACATCTTGCAAATCAGTTGAAATGTTGCTCATCTTTTCCCTTTCTTCAAAGAAATATCTTCTTGAATATTCTATCATAAAAGGGTTAGAATTACCAACCATACAAGTGCGGTTTGACTTTTCCCTATGAGATAGGGTACAATGGAAAAAATAAAGAAAAGAAGTGATCAAGCATGTTACCAGCTTATATGAAAATCCACGACCAAATCAAGAAAGACATTGATGAGGGGAGTTGGAAAATTGGAGAAAGACTTCCTAGTGAACGAGATTTAGCAGAAGAATTTGCCGTTAGCCGCATGACCTTACGTCAAGCCATCTCTCTTTTAGTTGAAGAGGGGGTTTTGGAACGGCGTGTTGGTAGTGGGACCTTCGTTTCAAGTACACGTGTTCAGGAAAGAATGCGTGGAACAACCAGTTTCACCGAGATTGTAAAAGCTCAAGGGAAAACGCCATCGAGTCATCTGATTTCCTACCGTCGGACAATCCCTAATGAGCAAGAAGTGGCTAAACTAGGTATACTGGTAACAGACAATATTATTCGTATGGAACGTGTCCGCTATGCTGATAAGGTACCTGTGGTTTATGAAGTCGCTTCTATTCCTGAGAAATTTATCAAAAATTTCAAAAAAGAAGAAGTAACCAAGCACTTTTTCCAAACCTTACAGAAACATGGTTATCGGATTGGCAAATCTCATCAGACCATTTATGCCCGCTTAGCTAAGGAAAAGATTGCTCATTATCTGGAAGTAGAAAATGGGCATGCCATTTTAGGTCTGACTCAAGTTTCCTACTTTGATGACGGAACGGCTTTTGAGTATGTAAAGAGTCAATACGTCGGAGAACGGTTTGAATTTTATCTAGAAAATAATTAGTTTATAACATCACTCTTAAAGTAGAAACTCATCTACTTTAAGAGTTTTTATTTGGTTATGATTAGAAAACATTTTCCTAGTAAGAAAAATAGCAATCATACGAGTTTTTTTTAAAGATTCGTGTTATAATAGATAGGTTATATGGTCCCGATAAGGTGGTGGGATTGATTGTAAATACTCTTCCTACCAGTTCTTTGTAACTCTATAACGAATATTTTTTAAGGGGGGACATTTTTATGTCAGAACGTAAATTATTCACGTCTGAATCTGTATCTGAGGGGCATCCAGATAAGATTGCAGACCAAATTTCAGATGCTATCTTGGATGCTATTTTAGAGCAAGATCCAGAAGCGCACGTTGCTGCTGAAACAGCTGTTTATACTGGTTCAGTACATGTTTTCGGTGAAATTTCAACCAATGCTTATGTCGATATTAACCGAGTGGTTCGTGATACTATTGCAGAAATCGGTTATACCAATACAGAGTACGGTTTTTCTGCGGAGACGGTAGGAGTTCACCCATCCTTGGTAGAACAATCTCCAGATATCGCTCAAGGTGTCAATGAAGCCTTGGAAGTTCGTGGAAATGCGGATCAAGATCCACTTGACTTGATTGGAGCTGGAGACCAAGGTCTTATGTTTGGTTTTGCAGTTGATGAAACTGAAGAACTCATGCCATTGCCAATTTCACTCAGCCACAAGTTGGTTCGTCGCTTGGCAGAGCTACGTAAGTCTGGTGAAATTAGCTACCTTCGTCCAGACGCTAAATCTCAAGTTACTGTTGAATATGATGAAATGACCAACCGGTGCGTGTGGACACTGTCGTTATTTCAACTCAACACGATCCAGAAGTAAGCAATGAACAAATCCATGAGGATGTGATTAACAAGGTCATCAAAGAAGTGATTCCAGCTTCGTATCTTGACGATAAGACTAAATTCTTCATCAATCCAACTGGTCGTTTTGTTATCGGAGGACCTCAAGGGGACTCAGGTTTGACGGGTCGTAAGATCATCGTAGACACCTATGGTGGTTATTCACGTCATGGTGGTGGTGCCTTCTCTGGTAAGGATGCCACTAAGGTTGACCGTTCAGCTTCTTATGCAGCTCGCTACATTGCTAAAAACATTGTTGCTGCAGGTCTTGCTAAGAAAGCAGAAGTGCAATTGGCCTACGCAATCGGTGTAGCTCAACCTGTATCTGTTCGTATCGATACTTTTGGTACTGGAACAGTTGCAGAAAGTAAACTTGAAAAAGCAGCGCGTCAAATCTTTGACCTTCGTCCTGCAGGAATTATCCAAATGCTTGACCTCAAACGTCCAATCTACCGTCAAACAGCGGCTTATGGACATATGGGACGTACAGATATTGATCTTCCATGGGAACGCTTGGATAAGGTAGAAGCCTTGAAAGAAGCTGTTAAGTAAACTAAAAAAAGATTGGTTCTTAGACCAATCTTTTTTATGTTTAAAATTAGTTATCCAGGATTTTTACAAAAGCCCAGTTTCCAATAGATTTTGTTCCGTATTCTAGCATCATCGAATCTAGTAATTCATACTTGTTTTTTTCATAGAAGCAAACATTTTTTTCAGTACTAGTAATCAAGCCCAAGCGTTTGCAGCCTTTGGATTTAAGATAAGGTTCAACACCTTCTTGTAGAAAAACACTCCCGATTCCTTGGTTTTGACTAGAAGCGTTGACTCCCAACATCATCAAATACCAGTCAAAATTTCCTGATCTTTTCAAATGCTGTTCGGAACGTTCCACCAAATCAAGATATTTCAAGAGATTGCGCGGAGTAATAAAACGGAAAAGCTTGACAATACCATTCAGCAAATAAGATAGAATGGAAAAATCCTTTTGTTGCAGGAGGGCAACGGCCAGGATTTCCCCGTCTTGTTCAGCTATCAGACAGGTCTCTCCTTTGATATAGAGTCTGGTCAGAATGCTATCCAATAATTCTAAGAATGCTGGGTAATATTCTGGTTTCTTTAAATCGTCTTTGATAATAGTCATGAAAGGGTAGTCCATAAAGGCACCAGCCAACACTTTCCCGATTTTTTGATATTCATCTAGTCTGGCTTCTCTGTATACTATTTCTTTCATATCAAACTCCTTTATTAGGTCTCTCTACCTATTATAACGAAATCTCTTTCATTTTTCGATTGAAATGTGAATTTTTCACAAAAAGTCTAGACATGGTAGTCATTTTAGAAATATATACAAAAAAGCATTAAAATACCCCGCAGTTTTAACTGTCAGGGTAGATTAATTCTATTTTGTAGGAATTGAAATTTCAATCAATTTATCAGAATAGAGGGTTTTAATATTTGCTTTATCAATAGCCTGTTGATTAATTTTACGACTGAGGAAAAATTCTTTGATTATTTCCATTTCTTTTTCACGGATTGCACGATGTTTATTGGAAATGAGGATTTCGTAATGAAGTGGAGCCTGAGTAAAAATAACATCTGTATTTCCTGCAGAATAAACCTCTACAAGCGTTGCGTCTGTGTTTTCTAGCTGACTTTTAACAAGTTGCGAGTGTGAATTTGTAGTATTGATAAGCTTCATAGGGTTTCCTCCTGTATTTCTATGTCTATTATAGCACTTTTTGGGAAATTTGGTAAAGATAGTTTAAATTTGATGTTGTTTTTTCCAAGCTTCAATCGCCCATTTGTGACTTCCACGTTTTAAGTTAGCAATAGCTTCATCGATTGGGAACCAAGCTAAGTGATTGAAGTCTTCGAGAGGTTTTTGAATTTCTTGGTAAGAAGTGGCTTCGTAGAGATAGGCTGGATTGTAGTAGTAGGTATCACGATGTCTAGAATAAAAATATTCATCAGCTTGCCCATAGTAGGTGCCGATTTCAGCTGTAAATCCTAATTCTTCAATCAATTCTCGTTTGAGAGCTTCGAGATGGTTTTCGCCTTCTTCAATTTCGCCCCCTGGTAAGAACCATGCACCATTTGGAGCTTGTACGAGGATAATCTTTTCATGGTTTGCATCAGGTATGACTGCATAAACACCATATCTATTTTTGTAGGTTACTCCCTCTTTTTTTTCTCCAAATGTTGGATTTGCCATAAATTTCTCCTTCGTGAGTGCGCTTTCTTTCTATAATAGTAAAGAATGCTCTCACTGTCAAGCAAGAACATTCTTTTGTATGTGAGGAACTAGTCGTTTGACTCGACTGTTTCCGTTTTATTTTTGGACTTAATCACGATTTTACCTTTACTTGTCATGACTGCCTTGAGGTCTTTTTCACTTGGGTTTTCAAGGTAGTAGTCTGTAATGGCATCTTCGATATAGTCTTGGATGGTACGACGGAGTGGACGAGCTCCCATTTTTGGATCGTAACCAAGGTCTACAAGCTTTTCTTTAACCTTATCTGTTACATCTAAATGGATGTTATTACTTGAGAGACGTTTATTCACATCATCCAACATAAGGTCAACGATTTGTAGGAGATTTTCCTTGCTGAGAGCCTTAAATTCAATAATACCATCAAAGCGGTTCATGAATTCTGGACTAAAGAAGTTGCCTAATTCTCCAAGGACAGAATTTGTACGGCCTTCTCTAGCTGCACCAAATCCAACGCTTGCTTCAGCCTTGCCTGTACCTGCATTTGAGGTCATGATAATGATGGCGTCCTTAAAGCTAACAGTGCGTCCTTGACCGTCCGTTAAGCGGCCATCATCCAATACTTGAAGGAACATATGCATGACATCTGGATGGGCCTTTTCAACCTCGTCAAGGAGGATCAGTGAGTAGGGGTTGCGACGCACTTTCTCAGTCAATTGTCCAGCTTCATCATAACCTACGTATCCTGGAGGGGCACCGACGAGTTTGGCAACGCTATGTTTTTCCATGTATTCGCTCATATCAAAGCGAATCATGCTATCAGCAGAACCAAAAAGCTCAATAGCTAGTTGTTTAGAAAGTTCTGTCTTACCGACACCAGTAGGACCAACAAAGAGGAAGCTACCGATTGGACGGTTTGGAGTTCCAAGTCCAACACGGTTACGGCGGATAGCCTTAGCAATCTTATCAACTGCATCATCTTGGCCAATAACATGAGCCTTGAGGTCGTCTGCTAGGTTGATGAGTTGAGACTGCTCTTTTTCTTTCAAATCACCAACTGGAATATTGGTCTTTTGTTCAATAATGTGTTCAATCGTCTTTTCGCTGATGATTGGAGTATCCTGATCCGTTACTTTTGTCTTTTGCATTTCTTTATATTTAGCAATCTGGTCACGGAAGTAGGCTGCTTTTTCAAAATCTTCATCTCGAGTTGCTTGGGCCTTGAGATTTTCTGCCTCGATTAAGCGTTGGTCGATAACCTTAGGATCCACAAAATTCAAAGTTAAGTTCATTTTTGAACCAGCCTCATCTAGGAGGTCAATAGCCTTGTCCGGCAAGAAACGATCTTGGATGTAGCGGTTAGAAAGAGTAGCAGCAGCTTCGATAGCAGCATCTGTATAATGAACGTGGTGGTAATCTTCGTATTTCTTTTGGATACCTTTGAGGATAATAATAGTCTCTTCAACTGTTGGTTCATCAACCTTAACAGGTTGCATACGGCGCTCAAGGGCGGCGTCTTTTTCGATGATGCGGTATTCATTAAGGGTAGTAGCACCCACTAGTTGAAGTTCGCCACGAGAAAGGGCAGGTTTCAGAATATTGCCTGCATCCATATTGCCGTCTCCAGCAGAACCAGCACCGACAATCTCGTGAATTTCATCGATAAAGAGGATGACATCTTTACGCTCACGAATTTCTTCCATGAGTTTCTGCATGCGCTCTTCGAACTGTCCACGAATTCCTGTGCCTTGGACAAGGCTAACAACGTCTAATCGGATGACTTCTTTCCCTTGAAGCTTGTGAGGGACATCTCCGTCTACAATTTTTTGAGCGAGGCCTTCGACAACTGCAGTTTTACCAACACCAGGTTCTCCGATAAGGACGGGATTGTTTTTGGTTCTACGGTTGAGAATTTCAATGACACGGATAATTTCTTCGTCGCGACCAATAACAGGATCGACATTTCCACGGCGGGCAATCTCAGTTATGTTGATACCGTACTCATCCAAGAGTCCTTTTTCTTGACTAGGAGGAGGTGTTTGAGCTGGTCCGCGATTTTGCGAACCAAAACCACCATTGCCACCATATCCACCACCTGACTGGGTTGGAGGAACATTATTATTTGAAGAAGGTCTAAAGTTATTCAGATCATTAAAGAAGTCTCCAAATGGATCAAAATCACGATTATTTAAATCTGTAATGCCTTTGAATAAGCTGTTGTTCGGATCTGTTTTGATAATTTTGTAGCAATTTTGGCAAAGATCGATTTGCTTTTGTTGCCCATTAAGATTAGTGTAAAGATGGATCGTTGAGTCATTGATTTTACAATTTTGACAGAGCATATCACTACCTCGTTTCTTTCTTGGCTTTGACTAAAACAGAAAGGTCAAAAATAGTCAAAGTTCTTTAGTCTCATTATATCATGATTGAAGGGGAAAGCAAGTAAAAAGATTGAGTCCTAGAAGTCATGATAAAAGAGTGTTGTATATGAAATATAGGGATAAAAAGAAAAATCCTATTTGTCATGCAAAAAGGATTTTCATTGGTCAAAGCAGGAGACTTCTCCGGCATTTATTCAACAATTAGTATAAAAGTTCGTAGATTTCCATCGCAATGAGGTCGATGCTATCAAATGTATATGTTTCACGAGCTTCAACGTCACGAAGTGTAAAGAGTGGTCCGTTTTCTTCGTCGTGGTTAAAGCAACCTCTGCGACAACAACTCCTTCGCGCTCAAAGTTACGTTTCAAGTTACCACCATCTTTAGTCATTGCTTCTAAGCGATTGATGATTCTAACCAAATGTGATTCCATTTTGATTCTCCTCCATTTCTTATCTTTACTATTTTACCATAAACAGACTCGACTTGACTAGAAAAAAACTAAGATTTCTCGCTATTTCTATCGTCTTTGAAAATTTATTGAAAATATTAGGAGAAAATGTTGAATTTTTATGCAATATATGTTATCCTTATACAAGTTTTAAGTTTAAATATTAAAAACAGAAAGTAGAGTATCCATGAATTTTTCTTTTTTACCGAAATATCTACCATATTTTAACTATGGTGCCGTTGTAACAATTATCATATCTATCTTGGTGGTCTTCTTGGGGACCATTCTAGGAGTACTGTTGGCCTTTGCACAACGTTCAAAGATTAAACCACTTTCCTGGTTTGCTAATCTATATATCTGGGTCTTCCGTGGGACTCCGATGATGGTGCAGATTATGATAGCATTTGCCTTGATGCATATTAGTGCTCCAACTATTCAAATTGGGATCTTAGATGTCGATTTGACTCGCTTGATTCCAGGGATTTTGATTATCTCTATGAATAGTGGTGCCTATGTATCAGAAACAGTTCGTGCTGGCATTAATGCAGTGCCGAAAGGACAACTAGAAGCAGCCTATTCACTAGGTATTCGCCCTAATAATGCCATGCGCTATGTCATTTTACCCCAGGCTATCAAAAATATCTTACCTTCTCTAGGAAATGAGTTTATCACTATTATCAAGGATAGCTCGCTCTTGTCAGCTATCGGGGTTATGGAGTTGTGGAATGGAGCTACTACAGTATCAACAACCACATACCTACCTTTAACACCGCTCTTATTTGCAGCCTTTTACTACTTGATTATGACCTCTATCTTGACACTGGCCTTGAAAGCTTTTGAAAATCGTATGGGACGAGGAGATAAGAAATAATGACTGAAACACTTATAAAAATTGAAAACCTTCATAAAAACTTTGGAAAAAATGAAGTTTTAAAAGGAATTGATCTTGAAATTAAAAAAGGGGAAGTAGTGGTGATTATCGGACCTTCTGGTAGTGGTAAGTCAACCCTCCTTCGCTCGATAAATCTCCTCGAAGAAGCTACTAAAGGAAAAGTTATCTTTGAAGGTATTGACATTACCGATAAGAAAAATGACCTCTTTGCCATGCGTGAAAAGATGGGAATGGTTTTCCAACAATTCAATCTCTTTCCAAATATGACAGTAATGGAAAACATCACGCTTTCTCCTATTAAGACAAAAGGCGAAAGTAAGGCAGTTGCTGAAAAGAGAGCGCATGAGCTCTTAGAAAAGGTTGGTTTGCCAGATAAGGCAGATGCTTATCCACAAAGCTTGTCGGGTGGGCAACAACAACGGATCGCTATTGCTCGTGGTCTAGCCATGGAGCCAGATGTCCTACTCTTTGATGAACCAACTTCTGCTCTAGACCCAGAAATGGTAGGAGAAGTACTAGCAGTTATGCAAGAACTTGCTCAGTCAGGAATGACCATGGTTATCGTAACGCATGAAATGGGCTTTGCTCGTGAGGTGGCAGATCGTGTCATCTTTATGGCTGATGGTGTTGTTGTTGAAGACGGAACTCCAGAGCAAGTCTTTGAACAAACCCAAGAACAAAGAACCAAGGATTTCTTGAGTAAGGTTTTGTAAGAATATCATGAAAAGCTCCAAGTGAGCTTTTTCTTATAGTTTCAGACTATAGGGTATCTTAGGTAAGAAGTGTTAGAATGCAGAACGATTTTTTGTTATAATAGAAAATATTTGTTAGAAAAGAGAAAATACATGACACAGATGATTGATGGAAAGGCTTTAGCAGCCAAGCTACAAGGACAGTTGGCTGAAAAAACAGCCAAATTAAAGGAAGAGACAGGTTTGGTTCCAGGATTGGTCGTTATTTTAGTCGGAGAAAATCCAGCAAGCCAAGTTTACGTACGCAACAAGGAGCGTTCTGCTATCGCTGCAGGCTTCCAAAGTGAAGTCGTGCGAGTTCCGGAGACCATTACTCAAGAGGAATTGTTAGAATTAATCGCTAAATACAATCAAGATCCAGCTTGGCATGGGATTTTGGTCCAGTTGCCTTTACCAAAACACATCGATGAAGAAGCTGTTTTACTAGCTATTGATCCTGAAAAGGATGTGGATGGTTTCCATCCTCTCAACATGGGACGCCTCTGGTCTGGTCACCCAGTTATGATTCCTTCAACTCCAGCAGGAATTATGGAAATGTTTCATGAATATGGGATTGACTTAGAAGGAAAAAATGCAGTTGTCATAGGTCGTTCCAATATTGTCGGTAAGCCTATGGCTCAGTTGCTGTTGGCTAAGAATGCAACTGTAACCTTGACCCACTCTCGCACCCACAATCTAGCCCAAGTAGCTTCTAAAGCCGATATTCTTGTAGTAGCAATCGGTCGCGCCAAGTTCGTGACTACTGATTTTGTAAAACCTGGAGCTGTTGTCATTGATGTAGGGATGAACCGAGATGAAAATGGCAAGCTCTGTGGAGATGTTGATTACGATGCTGTTGCACCAATTGCTAGTCATATCACCCCTGTACCTGGTGGAGTTGGTCCAATGACCATTACCATGCTGATGGAGCAGACTTATCAGGCTGCTTTAAGAACGCTGGATAGAGACTAATCTCTACTACAATCATTAATGAATTTTTAAAAAGCAAGTTCTAATGGACTTGCTTTTTTCTTGCTCTATTTCTACTAAAATTCCAGTAAAACTTCTACAAATTATTGAAAAACTTCTACTATTTTGATATATTAAAAGCATCAATATGTATATGCAAAAATAAGTAAGCGTCTAGAGGGAGGTTTATTTTTTGAGGAGAAATGTAATCGCTTACTAAAAATTAGAAAGGAACCATAATGGATAAGAGATTTTTTGAAAAACGGTGTCATTTTAGTATTCGTAAGTTTGCAATTGGTGCGGCTTCGGTTATGATTGGAGCTAGTATCTTTGGTCTTCAGGTAGCACAAGCAGCTGAAACTGAAACGTCAAGTACCACTGAAGAAACAATTCATCAAGTTCAACCTTTGGATAAACTTCCAGATGATCTAGCTGCAGCCATTGCGAAAGCGGAGCAAAATGGCCCACAAGATTCCGCTACCGAAAAAGAAGAAAAAGATACGGATGAAGCAGCAAAACCAGTAACTGAAAATAAAGTAACTGAGGAAACAAGTCCTAAGGAAAAAAAGGAAGCAGAAGTAGTTAGTCCTAAGGAAGAAAAGACTGAAAAACCAGCTGCTGAAGTGAATGAGAAAGAACCTACAGTGGCAGAAGTGAATACTGAAAAGCCAGCAGTTTTGGAAGAGCATACTGCTGAAGCTAATCAGAATAAACCGGTATCTGACGATAAGGCTAAGGAAGAAAAAATATCTGCAACAGAATTACCTCAAGTTACCAAAGAGAAAGAAAAAGAAGACCGACTTTTACAGGAAAGAAAACAAAATTTTAACAAAGACTGGTATTTTAAATTAAATGCTCAGGGTGATTTTTCTAAGAAAGATGTAGACGTTCATGACTGGTCTAAGTTGAACCTTCCTCATGACTGGAGTATCTATTTTGATTTTGATCACAAATCTCCTGCTCGAAATGAAGGTGGTCAATTAAACGGGGGTACTGCCTGGTATCGTAAGACCTTTACTGTTGACGAAGCTGCTAAGGATAAGGATGTTCGGATCAACTTTGACGGTGTCTACATGGACTCCAAGGTCTATGTCAATGGTAAATTTGTAGGTCATTATCCAAGTGGTTACAATCATTTTTCATATGATATCACTGAATTTTTAAATAAAGATGGCAGTGAAAATACCATTGCTGTTCAAGTTACCAATAAGCAACCAAGTAGTCGTTGGTACTCAGGAAGTGGTATCTATCGTGATGTGACGCTTAGCTATCGTGACAAGGTGCAGGTGGCTGAAAATGGAAATCATATTACAACTCCGAAATTAGCTCAACAAAAAGATGGCAATGTTGAAACTCAAATCCAAAGCAAGATTAAAAATACTGCCAAGACTCTAGCCAAGGTATTTGTGGAGCAACAGATTTTTACTAAGGAAGGTAAGGCTGTTTCAGATTTGGTTCGTTCTGTAACCAAGAACCTAGCAGGAAATGAGACAGCTGACTTTAAGCAAACAATCCTGGTTAATAAACCAACTCTCTGGACAACAAAAAGCTACCATCCTCAACTATATGTTCTGAAAACAAAGGTTTATAATGAAGGTCAGCTAGTTGATGTGACAGAAGATACTTTTGGTTATCGTTATTTCAACTGGACAGCTAAGGAGGGATTCTCTCTTAACGGTGAGAGAATGAAATTCCACGGGGTTAGTATCCACCATGATAATGGTGCCTTGGGGGCAGAAGAAAACTATAAGGCAACCTACCGTAAATTAAAACTCCTGAAAGATATGGGAGTTAACTCTATCCGTACGACTCACAATCCAGCAAGTCCACAGTTGCTAGATGCTGCTGCTAGTCTAGGACTCTTGGTCCAAGAAGAAGCCTTTGATACTTGGTATCGTGGCAAGAAAACGTATGACTATGGACGTTTCTTTGACCAAGATGCGACTCACCCAGAAGCCAAAAAGGGTGAAAAGTGGTCTGATTTTGACCTCAGAACCATGGTTGAACGAGATAAAAATAATCCTTCAATCATCATGTGGTCGCTCGGTAATGAAGTGGATGAAGCAGATGGTGGAGAACGTTCACTAGAAACAGCCAAGCGTTTGAAAGCTGTTATCAAAGCAATTGATACAGAGCGCTATGTGACTATGGGTGAAAATAAATTCAGTCGTGCTTCTACAGGCTTGTTCTTAAAATTAGCAGCAATCATGGATGCTGTCGGTATGAACTATGGAGAGCGTTTTTACGATGCTGTTCGTAAAGCCCATCCAGATTGGTTAATCTACGGTTCTGAAACTTCTTCAGCAACTCGAACACGTGATTCCTACTTTTATCCTGCTAAAAATCTCTATCACGATAATCGTCCAAATCGTCACTATGAACAATCAGACTATGGTAATGACCGTGTAGCCTGGGGTAGAACAGCTACTGAATCTTGGACCTTTGACCGTGATCGTGCTGGCTATGCAGGTCAGTTCATCTGGACTGGTTTCGACTATATTGGTGAGCCTACACCTTGGCATAACCAAGATCATACACCAGTGAAAAGCTCTTACTTTGGTATTATTGATACAGCAGGTTTGCCTAAGAATGATTTCTACCTTTACCGCAGTGAATGGTATAGTGCCAAAGAAAAACCAACTGTTCGTATCATGCCTCACTGGAATTGGACTGAGGAAACGCTCAAGGAACGCAATATGCTCATCAATGGCAAGGTTCCAGTTCGGACTTTCTCAAATGCTGCTAGCGTAGAATTGTTCTTGAACAACGAGTCCCTTGGTAAGAAGGAATTTGTTAAGAAAACAACTGAAGATGGTCGCCCTTATCACGAGGGAGCTAAACCAAGTGAATTGTATCTTGAGTGGTTGGTTGACTATAAACCAGGTACCTTAACAGCTATTGCTCGTGATGAAAATGGTAAAGAGATTGCGCGTGATAGTGTGACAACAGCAGGGGAGCCAGCTAGAGTTCGACTCACCAAGGAAGAGCATGTCATCACTGCAGACGGCAAAGATTTGTCTTATATCTATTATGAAATTGTTGATGAAGACGGTAATGTTGTGCCAACTGCTAATAATCTTGTTCATTTCAATCTTCACGGCCAAGGTCAGATTGTCGGTGTGGATAATGGGGAACAAGCTAGCCGTGAACGCTATAAAGCTCAGAAAGATGGCACATGGCAAAGAAAAGCCTTCAATGGTAAAGGTGTTGTCATTGTTAAATCCACTGAAAAAGAAGGAAAATTCACCCTATATGCGGATTCTGCAGGTTTAGCTTCTGATCAGGCGACGGTTACAACTGTTTCAGGCAAAAAAGAAAATCGCCATTTTGTCGCTTTTGCCCCTGTTAAGGCGACTACAGATGTCAGTGAAAATCCTAAATTGCCAGAAACTGTGACAGCTATTTATAGTGATGGTAGTGTCGAAGAAAAAGCTGTGGTTTGGGCAATCCCAGAAGATCTCCTTACAAGTGCTGGTGAGAAAAAAGTTCTTGGTAGTGTGGAAGGTCTCGAAGCTAAGGCTGAAGCCCTTGTTAAGGTCATTGCACTTGATAAGTGGTTGCCTAAGGTGGCAACTGTTCCAGTTGGTACAGCTGTAGAAGATTTGGACAAGACTGTAACAGCAGTTTTATCAGATGGTAACTTGGTTGATGCGGATGTCGTTTCTTGGACCTTGAAAGATCCTGATGCTTTGTCAAAAGAAGGTGGACGAACTGAAGCAACTGGTAAATTGGTAGGTAATGACTACGAGGTGACAGCAACCTTTATCGCAAGTGATCAGGAAACAGAAAACACTGTTACAGGACTCACGGTTGGAGATAAGGTTCTTGAAAACTTTGAGCCTGGAAAGACCTACTACCGAGTATCCCTTCCTTACAGTGCTGAGATTCCAAGTGTCGGAGCACAAACAAGAGGCTATCAGTAACAGTTCAACAAGCTTCAGCTGCTAATGATTATCAGGCTTCTGTGTTCTTGAGTGACCAGAAGGGCGATTTAGTTCAAACTTACTTGATTCAATTTGTGAAAGAAGCGCCTGCCTTGACACGCTTGGAAGTAAGCGTTGAAGGAAAAGAGACTGCAACAGAAGACCAAGTTCTCCCTTATCATGTCATTGGGCATTACGAAGATGGTTCACAGACTGAATTTTCAGCATCAGATATTCACTTGGATGCTAGCTCTACTGATGGTGGACATCTTGAAGTAAACGGACAGAACTTGCTTCTTTACACTAAAGGTAGTGTAACGCTCACTCCTCGTATTGAACATCAAACTGAGAAGACTCAATCTGTAGCCACTGTAGTGGTCATCAAAGAAAACAAAGTAGCCAAGAAAATTGTTAAGCTTCATCCTGTTTCAATCTCTACAGATATCAATCAGCAACCGAATTTGCCTGACCAAATCGGAGCAGAATTTGACAAAGGCTTGCCTCGTAAGCTAGCTGTAACTTGGGACAAGGTAGATGAACATGAACTCGCTAGCTATCATAGCTTTACCCTTAAAGGTCATGTAGAAGGCACAGATATTGAAGCTGTGGCAAATGTGACTGTTGAAGGTTTGCAGGTCGCAGAAGAAATCAGCCTAACTCTTCCTAAGGGTGAAACGGTTCAATTACCAGCTAACGTTCGTGCCTACCATTCTAATGGAACAACTGTCTATAATGATGTCGTTTGGGATAAGGTGCCAGCTAACTTTAGTCAAACTGAAGGAATCTTTGAAATCAAAGGTCAATTGGTTGGTAGCTCTCTGACTACCAAGGCTCATGTTCGTGTTTCCAGTCAGGTTGTTGCGGGAAATAATATTTCGAAACAATGGACAGGTTCACAATTGCCAGCAGCTATTGTATCCAATACTGGTGGAGATGATTCGGCCAATACTCTGAATGACTTGACCGTTTCAAGAGCCAATACAGATGTCAAGAATAGATGGACTACATGGCAAACAAATACTGATAATGATTGGGCATCTATCTTGTTTGGTAACTCAGGCGATTTGACCAAGCGCTTTGTAGACAATCTTTCAGTTGATTTCTATACAGATGGTGCGATTGGACTTCCAAAAGAATATGTTATTGAATACTACGTTGGTCAAGAAATTCCAGATTTGCCAACTGATGTCAATCATGCTCAAGGAGATACAAAACATCCATTTAACAATGCTGCTAACTGGAAAGAAGTTGAACATCTCAAAGCTCCAGGACAATTATCCGCAAGCCAAACTAACCACTTTACATTTGATAAGGTTGAGACCTATGCAGTTCGTATTCGCATGAAGAAGGCAAATGGAACGGCTGGTGTCGGTTTGACCGAAATCACAATCTTAGGAAATAAAGTTCCAGCTGCTTCAAGTTCAGAGATTTCTATCCAAGTAGATGGCAAGAGCCTTGAACATTTCAATCCAGCTAAGACAGACTATCATATTCCTCAAGCTAGCAAAGTGATTACTGCAACAGCAAGCGACAATGGTGTGGTAACGATTGTCCCTGCTACAAGCCCAGAAGGAGCAACACGCCTCATTTTGAAGGCAGAAGACGGAACCATCTTGAAAGAGTATCGCATTTTCCGTGATGGTAAAAAAAGAAATCTACGCAACCAGTAGCTGCCGAAAATGCTGCCATAACATTGAGTGTTGGCGATAAGCTTCAATTACCTACAGAAGTGACAGTCTACTATCCATCAGAAACAGATTGGACTACAGATAAACTAGCCGTAGAATGGGATGCAGTGGCTGAACATGCGACAGACCAGGAAGGCACCTTTGAAGTGCTTGGTCATATCCTAGGAACAGACCTGACAACTAAGATGCAAGTGACCGTTTTGGCAAGAGGAAATCAGGTTATCTCTGAGAATGCAAGCAATAATGCGACTGACTCTAAAGCCTTTGCCTCTACTACAAACGATACCGATGCTGCTTCTAATGATAGAATCTTCTATATCAACGATGGGCGATTTAATGAGGATGGACGTTGGACTAACTGGTCTCGTACTCCAAAAAATCAGGAAGTGTCGGTAGGAGTTCTCTTTAAGAAGAATGGTCAGATTACACCTCGCTCTGTAGGAAAAGTAGCAATTCAGTTCTTCAAAGACAGTGGAACAGATGCACCAGCGACAATGGTACTCGAAAGATATGTTGGACCAACTTATTCTGAACCAAGCACCATTTCACGTTATGAAGAAAATGCGGATCATCCGTTTAACAAGGCAGAAAATTGGCAAGAAATTCCTTATAAGGCATCTGGAGCAATCGAGGCTGGTAAGCCAATCGAATTTACCTTTGATCCGATTCAGACAACCGCTATTCGCGCACGTATGACTCGCAAATCAACCACTAATGGTCTCGCAATGGTCGAGTTTAGTGCCTATTCTCCAGCCAAAGCCAGTGATTCAGAAACACCTGCAGTGACAATTTCAATTAATGGAAAAGCATTGGAAAACTTTGATCCTGCGGTTTCAGAATATCGATTAACCGCTAATGGAGCGAAACCAGAGGTGACTGTTCAAACAAGTGGTCACGGTGTAGCGACTGTCGTTGAGTCAAATCAAGGCAATCTTCCAACACTTGTTCGACTTCTTGCTAAAGATGGTAGTCTTGTGAAAGAATATCGCCTTCACTTTGAAGCTGGTTCAGAAGCTAGTCATGCAGTGGATGATCAAGCTCTTGTTCTAGACCGTCCAAGTCTAGAAGTTGAGAAAGCTGTCATTCCATTCAAGGAAATTATTCGTGAGAATAGTGACTTAGGCAAAGATGAACGTCGTATCGTCTCAGAAGGTCAAAATGGAGAAAAGGTAGACTACGTCGAAGTATTAGGAACAAGTCGTAAGGTTGTTCATACTGAAACAAGAGATGCAAAAGATCAAATTGTTGAAGTAGGAGTGAAAACAATTGCTAAAAGTAGCAAGGGTGAGGAGCCAGCTCCAGTTCTTGAAGTTCCAGAGTACACGGACCCTATTGGAACTGTAGGTGAGGAGCCAGCTCCAGTTGTTGACGTACCAGAATATACTGATCCTATTGGAACTGTGGGCGAGGAGCCAGCTCCAGTTGTTGACGTACCAGAATATACTGATCCTATTGGAACTGTGGGCGAGGAGCCAGCTCCAGTTGTTGACGTACCAGAATATACTGGTGCAGTTGGCACAGTAGGAGAAGAACCAGCCCCAGTTGTTGACCTTCCGGAATATACGGGTGCCATTGGTACAGTGGGTGAGGAGCCAGCTCCAGTTGTTGATGTACCAGAATATACGGGTGCCATTGGTACAGTAGGTGAGGAGCCAGCCCCAATAGTAGAAGTCCCAGGATATAGCAACTCTATCGGTACTGCAGGAGACCAAGAAGCACCAATTGTTGAAGTTCCAGAGTTTAAAGGCGGAGCTAATGGGGTCGAAGCCGCTAAAAATGAAGTTCCAGAGTTCAAGGGCGGAGCTAATTGGGTTGAGGCTGCTAAAAATGAAGTACCTGAATTCAAGGGTGGAGTCAATGCTGTGCAAGCAGATAAGAACGAGCTCCCAGAATATACAGGAACTCTAGGAACCGCAGGAGACCAAGCAGTTCCAACAATCGACAAACCTGTTGCAGATATTCGAGGTTTATCTGATAAACCTTCAGAAACTCAGGCTTCTGCTGAGCAGACTCAGGGTTCACAAGTTCTTGGAAATGCTTCGGAAAAAGCAGTCTCAGCAAGACTTCCAGAAACTGGGGAAAGTCAATCTGATACAGCAATTTTCCTAGCAGGTCTAAGTCTAGCCTTATCAGCAGCCTTCCTAAATGGGAAACGCAAGGAAGAATAATGATTCATAACTCACTATTCTCAAAAGGCTGATTATTAAAAAAAGGAGAAGACTATATAGTCTTCTCCTTTATTAATTGGGGAGTGAGGTGTATAATTGAAGTAAGAGAAAGCATGAAGGAGTAGCTTATGAGAGAGATTGATCAAGCTCTACTGAAAAAAGTAATCATCGAGCGTCCTCGTTCTAGTCATAAAGGAGACTACGGCCGTCTTCTCTTGATTGGAGGGACTTATCCCTATAGGGGAGCGATTATTATGGCTGCTTTAGGGGCGGTTAGAAGCGGTGCAGGCTTGGTGACAGTAGCAACGGATAAAGAGAATATTTCAGCTCTACATAGCCATCTGCCGGAGGCTATGGCTTTTGACCTTGGTGATAAGCAATTACTTGAGCAACAGTTGCAGAAAGCAAGTGTTGTCTTGGTTGGACCTGGACTAGTGGATGATGAGCGTGGAGAAGAGCTTCTCCAAACAGTCTTTTCATCATTCAAATCAAGACCAGACCCTCATACTGGATGGTGGTGCCCTATCCATTTTTGCTAAGACGGGAATGAAATTTCCTAAGGCTCAGCTTGTTTTAACTCCACACCAAAGGGAATGGCAAGTCTTGTCAGGCTTAGATTTGACTTCCCAAGGAACTGAGGAAACAGGAGAGACTTTGAAGAGATTTCCTTCAGGAACGATTCTAGTTCAAAAAGGTCCTGCTACTCGAATTTGGCAAGCTGGTCAAACTGATTGTTATCAGTTGAGTGTTGGTGGTCCTTATCAGGCGACTGGAGGAATGGGAGATACTCTGGCTGGGATGATTGCTGGCTTTGCAGGGCAATTTCCCCAAGCAAATCTCTATGAAAGAGTGACAGTAGCGACCTATCTACATTCAGCAATTGCTCAAAAATTAGCTGAGGACAACTTTGTAGTTCTGCCAACCACGATTAGTCAACATATTCCTGCATTCATGAAAAAAATACAAAAAGACACCTGAAATATTTCAGGTGTCTTTTGATGATTAGAAGAGGCCTTTGACCTTATCTACAAGACCGTCAAGTCCTTCTGATCCTGAAACCAAAGCTTGTGCTTGGCTTAGGTACTCACCGAGTTGATCCTTGTTTTCTTCAACAAAAGTTTTTGCTGCAGAAAAATCTTTGTTCTCAATGAGTTCTTTTACTTGGTTAAACAAATCTAATGGGTTCATGAGTTCCCTCCTTTTCTACAATTTAATTCAATCATTTTTTTTCGAATCTTGCAAGAAACTTGACTCTTCAAATAAAGTTCAGGGGTGTCAAATGGTGCAAATTTTGATATAATTTTTAGTGATGAATTTTAGAAATAATCGGTACGTGGTTGTAGATTTAGAAGCTACAAGTACCGGAAGCAAGGCAAAAATCATCCAAGTGGGAATTGTAGTCATTGAAGATGGTGAGATTGTTGAACAGTATGCGACTGATGTCAACCCTCATGAACGCTTGGATTCTCATATCAAAGAATTAACGGGTTTGACTGATAAACGTTTGGCAAAGGCTCCAGAGTTTTCTCAGGTGGCTGAAAAGATTTTTGAACTGGTCAAAGACGGTGTTTTTGTTGCGCACAATGTTCAGTTTGATGCTAACTTATTGGCAGAATTCCTCTTTTTTGAGGGTTATGAATTGCGCACGCCTCGTATCGATACAGTGGAGTTGGCTCAAATATTTTACCCTCAGCTTGAGAAGTATAATCTCGGCATTCTTTGCCAAGAGTTGGGGATTCCTCTAGAACAAGCCCATACAGCCCTATCTGATGCACAAGCAACAGCAGAACTCTTTCTTTGTATGAGACAAAAGATGTTTGGACTGCCAAAAGGGTTGTTGGAGCGCTTATTGAGTTTATCAGACAGCTTACTCTATGAATCTTACCTAGTCATCGAGGAAGTTTATCAGAAACAGTCTCTCCTTGTTGAGCATGATTTGGTAGAAGTACAAGGATTATTCTTAAGAAAAGAGAAGCCAGTCCTTTCTCCACGCAAACTCTCAAAAGATTTCCGAACTAATATTGCCTTGCTAGGTTTGGAGGAGAGAAGTCAACAAGAAGAATTTGCCCAAAAGGTTCAAGAGTTTTTACAAGTGGAAGCCATTTCCTTTATTCAGGCTCAAACAGGAATTGGGAAAACCTATGGTTACCTGCTGCCGGCCTTGTCACTTGAGAATGAAGAGGGAATCCTACTCAGTGTTCCGACTAAAATCCTTCAAAATCAGGTGATACAAGAGGAGGCTAAAAGACTAGAAGAGATTTTCCATATCTCTATTCATAGTCTTAAAGGTCCTCAGAATTACTTGAAGCTAGATGCCTTTCATACAGTTCTAGAGGAAGAAGAGTCCAATCGTCTGTATACACGATTCAAGATGCAACTTCTAGTTTGGTTGACTGAAACAGATACAGGAGATTTAGACGAAATTGGTCAGCTTTATCGCTACCAGCAATTCTTACCGAACTTGGTACACGATGGCAACCTTCACAAAGACTCTCTCTTTTGGCTAGAGGATTTTTGGAAACGAGGTCAGGACAAGGCTCGTTCTTGCAAGTTGCTTGTGACCAATCATGCTTACCTCGTTACTCGACTTGAAGATGATCCTAGTCTCTTAGAAGGGCGTCTCTTGATTTTAGATGAAGCCCAGAAAATCTTGTTGACATTGGAAAATCTTTCTCGAAAATCTTATTTGCTAACAGATTTGGTGGAGCAACTAGATCAAGCTCTATCGAGGGAAGAAGGTATGCTTCAAAGACGCTTGCTAGAAAGTATTCGTTTTGAAGTTTCTTACCTACTCGATCAGTTTCTATCTGGTAAACGGAAGATGTGTCCAGCTAGTAGCATTGACAAGCTCCGCCAAGATTTTTCTGAGTTGAATTTATCAGAATTTAAAGACTATCAGAGATTTTTTACATCTGAGGGAGAATTTTGGTTATCGACTTCAGATGTGTCTAGTAAGAAGGTTGAAATCACTTCTAGTCGCAATCATCGTTTGCTCTTTTCTCAGATTTTCCCAGAATCCTGTCAACTTTTAGGAATCTCTGCAACCCTTGAAATTAGTAGTAGGGTTTCTTTACCAGAATTGTTAGGTTTTCCTCAAGCTGCCTTTTACTGCATGGACGAACAATTTCAGGAAAATCAGGAAATCTTGTTGGTGAAGGATTTTCCGTTGGTGACAGAAATTTCATCTGAGGAATATGCACAAGCAATTGTAGAAGTTCTAGAAGAATTATTCCAGCTTGAAGAACCCATTTTAGTCTTATTTACTGCAAAAGAGTTATTGTTGCAAGTTTCAGATGTTTTGAGGGTTCCCCATCTGGCACAGTATAAGCATGGTGAACCTGCCCAGTTAAAAAAACGCTTTGAAAGGGGAGAAAGGGAGCTCTTGCTTGGTGCGGGAAGTTTTTGGGAAGGTGTCGATTTTTCGAGACATCCTCGAGTGATTGAAGTCGTGACTCGTTTGCCTTTCCAAAATCCAGAAGATCCCTTTACTAAAAAGATGAATCAAGAACTTCGTTTGGAAGGAAAAAATCCTTTTTACGATTATCAGCTTCCTATGGCTATTATTCGTCTTAAGCAAGCGATTGGAAGAACCATGCGTCGAGTGGGGCAACGCTCTGCAGTTCTGATTCTAGATAGCCGCATGGCAAGTAAACGCTATGGTAAGCAAATCAGCAAGTCTTTGGCTCGAAGTAACCGTGTTAGAGTCATTAGCCGAGAGCAAATATTCTCAAAAGTTCAAGAATTTTTAAATAAACAATGAAATGAATACCTGAAAGAATGAAGGAGGCCTTTTATGAAACGTTCTCTCGACTCTAGGGTCGATTATAGTTTAATATTACCAGTATTTTGTTTGTTGGTGATTGGAGTTGTAGCTATTTATATAGCAGTTAGTCATGACTACCCAAACAATGTTTGGCCCATACTTGGACAACAACTGGCTTGGATATCGCTAGGGATTGTCTTTTAGCTTTCATAGTCATGTTTTTTTAACACAAAAATTTCTCTGGCAGTCCACACCTTATTTATATGGACTTGGGTCTAGCCTTGATGGTCTTGCCTTTGGTCTTCTACAACCCGAGTTTAGTAGCTGCAACTGGTGCAAAAAAACTGGGTGTCAATCGGTGGTTATACACTCTTTCAACCCTCCGAATTCATGAAGATATCCTATATTTTGATGCTGGCATACGTTATCGTAACCTTTACCAAGAAACATAAAGACAAAGAACGAACCGTTGGCTTTAGATTTTTTTATTAATTTTGTGGATGATTATATTCACAATGCCTGTTATGGTTTTACTAGCCTTGCAAAGTGACCTTGGAACAGCTATGGTTTTTTTGTCGCAATCTTTGCAGGACTTGTCTTATTGTCTGGTGTTTCTTGGAAGATTATTATTCCAATTTTTTTGTAGCAGTTGTATCGGCGATTGCAGGCTTCCTAGCAATCTTTATCACAAAAAGACAGGGCGTGCCTTTTATGCACCAAATTGGGATGCCAACTTATCAGATAAATCGTATCCTAGCTTGGCTCAATCCGTTTGATTATGCCCAAACGACTACCTATCAACAGGCGCAGGGTCAAATTGCGATTGGTAGCGGTGGTATCTTTTGGACAAGGCTTTAATGTGTCTAATCTCCTCATTCCAGTCCGCGAGAGTGATATGATTTTTCACAGTAATTGCGGAAGATTTTGGGATTTATTGGTTCAGTTGTTGTGGTTGCACTCTATCTACTGCTCATCTATCGCATGTTAAAGATTACCCTAAAAATCCAATAATCAATTTTTATACCTATATCTCAACTGGATTTATCATGATGCTCTTGTTCCATATCTTTGAAAATATTGGTGCGGTTACTGGTCTTCTTCCTCTGACAGGGATTCCTTTGCCCTTTATTTCCCAAGGGGGATCCGCTATTATCAGTAATCTAATTGGTGTCGGTTTGCTGTTATCAATGAGCTACCAAACCCATTTGGCTGATGAAAAGAGTGGTCGAACAAGATTCAAACGTAAAAAAGTTGTGTTGAAAAAAGTGAAATAAGGAGGTCGCTATGCCTAAAGTTGCAGTTATCCTAGCAAATGGTTTTGAAGAAATTGAAGCCTTGACGGTCGTAGACGTCATGCGCCGCGCAAATATCACCTGCCATATGGTAGGATTTGAAGATAAAGTGACAGGTTCACATGCCATTCAAGTTCAAGCTGATCGAGTGTTTGATGGGAATTTATCAGAGTATGACATGATTGTCCTTCCAGGAGGTATGCCTGGTGCTGCCCACTTGCGGGACAATGAACAATTAATCACTGAACTTCAAAAATTTGAGAAAATTGGTAAAAAGGTGGCAGCCATCTGTGCTGCTCCAATTGCTTTGAATCGAGCTGCTCTCCTAGAAGGAAGAAACTTCACCTGCTATGATGGAATCCAAGAACAAATTGCTGACGGTCACTACCACAAAGAAACAGTCGTAGTGGATGGAAATGTTATCACTAGCCGTGGGCCAGCAACAGCTTTAGCCTTTGCTTACCACTTGGTTGAAACATTGGGCGGAGATGCTGAGTCTCTAAGAAATGGCATGCTATACACAGACCTATTTGAAAAATAATGAACAAACGGAGGAGAATCTTTCTTGATGGAGAAGATTCTTCTCTTTTTTAATGGCAAAAACCAAGGTAAACATCGCTTTTTTTTATAAAAAATGGTATAATGAAGGGTATGAAATATCACGATTACATCTGGGATTTAGGTGGAACCCTGCTTGATAATTATGAAACTTCTACAGCAGCTTTTGTAGAAACATTAGCAGAGTTCGGGATTGAGCAGGAACACGATAGTGTTTACGAGGCTTTGAAGGTTTCGACTGCCTTTGCCATCGAAAAGTATGCTCCAGGTATTGAAAACTTTCTTGAAAAATATAAGGAAAATGAAGCCCGAGAGCTTGAACATCCAGTTTTGTTTGATGGGATTCCTACTCTTTTAGAAAATATTTCGGACCAAGGTGGCCGTAACTTCTTGGTTTCTCATCGAAACGATCAGGTATTGGAGATTCTAGCGAAAACTGAGATAGCTCCTTACTTTACAGAAGTAGTGACGGCTAGTTCAGGTTTTAAACGCAAGCCTGATCCTGAATCGATGATTTATTTACGTGATAAGTATCATATAAGGTCAGGTCTAGTCATTGGTGACCGTGCCATTGATGTAGAAGCAGGACATGCTGCAGGCTTAGATGCCTATCTCTTTGAGGATGTTGTGTCCTTAAAACAAGCAATAGACATGTAAGAAAAAGGGGAAAAATGACAGAAGATATTAAAAACCAACAGGCACAAGATTATGATGCCAGTCAAATTCAAGTTTTGGAAGGTCTGGAGGCTGTTCGTATGCGTCCAGGTATGTACATCGGTTCAACTTCGAAAGAGGGTCTTCACCACCTAGTCTGGGAAATCGTAGATAACTCTATTGACGAGGCCTTGGCTGGATTTGCTAGTCATATCGAAGTTTTTATTGAGCCAGATGATTCAATTACAGTTATTGACGATGGGCGTGGTATCCCTGTTGATATCCAAGAAAAAACAGGACGTCCTGCCGTTGAAACAGTCTTTACTGTTCTTCACGCCGGAGGGAAATTCGGCGGTGGCGGATACAAGGTATCTGGTGGACTCCATGGTGTAGGGTCATCAGTTGTAAATGCTCTTTCTACTCAGTTGGATGTTCGCGTTCATAAAGAAATGGAAAGATTCACTACCAAGAATACCGTCGTGGACATGTTGTTGCAGACCTTGAGGGTGATCGGGGATACGGATAAAACAGGAACAATCGTTCACTTTACTCCAGACCCAGAAATTTTTACTGAGACAACGACATTTGATTTTGATAAATTAAATAAACGGATTCAAGAGTTAGCCTTTTTGAACCGCGGTCTTCAAATCTCTATCACTGACAAACGTGAAGGACTTGAACAAACCAAAGCATTATCACTACGAAGGCGGGATTGCGAGCTACGTTGAGTACATCAACGAAAACAAGGATGTTATCTTTGATACACCAATCTATACAGATGGTGAAATGGATGATATTACAGTGGAAGTTGCGATGCAGTACACAACGGGTTACCACGAGAATGTCATGAGTTTCGCCAACAATATTCATACCCATGAAGGTGGAACACATGAGCAAGGTTTCCGTACAGCCTTAACTCGTGTTATCAATGACTATGCTCGTAAAAACAAACTTCTAAAAGATAACGAAGATAACCTAACAGGTGAGGATGTCCGTGAAGGATTGACAGCTGTTATCTCTGTGAAGCATCCAAACCCTCAGTTTGAAGGACAAACTAAGACCAAACTTGGAAATAGTGAAGTTGTGAAGATTACCAATCGCCTCTTCAGCGATGCATTTTCTGACTTCCTTTTGGAAAATCCACAGATTGCTAAGCGCATCGTCGAAAAAGGGATTTTGGCTGCCAAAGCGCGTGTTGCTGCCAAGCGTGCGCGTGAAGTTACACGTAAGAAATCTGGTTTAGAAATTTCAAATCTTCCAGGAAAATTAGCGGACTGTTCATCAAACAATCCAGCTGAAACCGAACTTTTCATCGTCGAAGGAGACTCTGCAGGAGGTTCTGCAAAAATCAGGACGTAATCGTGAGTTCCAAGCCATCTTACCAATTCGTGGTAAAATCCTTAACGTTGAAAAGGCAACTATGGATAAAATCCTTGCCAATGAGGAGATTCGCAGTCTTTTCACAGCTATGGGAACAGGATTTGGCGCTGAGTTCGATGTTAGCAAAGCTCGCTATCAAAAACTGGTTATCATGACAGATGCTGATGTCGATGGAGCTCATATCCGTACCCTCTTGTTAACTCTGATTTATCGCTATATGAAACCTGTTTTAGAGGCAGGCTATGTTTATATCGCTCAACCACCGATTTACGGTGTCAAAGTTGGTAGTGAGATTAAAGAATATATTCAACCTGGAGCAGACCAAGAAATCCGCCTACAAGAAGCCCTAGCTCGCTATAGCGAAGGTCGTTCTAAACCAACCATTCAACGTTATAAAGGTCTTGGAGAGATGGATGACCACCAACTTTGGGAAACTACTATGAATCCTGAACATCGTCTCATGGCTCGTGTATCAGTAGATGACGCAGCAGAAGCAGATAAGATTTTTGATATGCTCATGGGTGATCGAGTTGAACCACGTCGAGAATTTATCGAAGAAAACGCTGTTTACAGTACTCTTGACGTATAAAAATATTGGGAAATAGTTCCCAATGTTTGAAAAATATGATATAATCATTACAATTGTGTCATGTATAAAAGGAGTTTGATATGTCAAATAATCAGTTGATTATTACTTTAATTGGAATTGCAGTCCTGCTTCTTATTGCTTTTGCAGTAGCAATTTTGCTACGTAAACGAAATGAGAGTAGACTTGCAGCTTTAGAAGAAAAAAAAGAAGAACTATATAACCTTCCTGTTAATGATGAGGTAGAGGTTGTAAAAAACATGCATCTGATTGGTCAAAGTCAGGTTGCTTTTAGAGAATGGAACCAAAAATGGGTAGATTTGTCTCTGAACTCTTTTGCAGATATCGAGAATAACCTCTTTGAAGCTGAAGGATACAATAACTCATTCCGTTTCTTGAAAGCTAAGCACCAGATTGATCAAATTGAAAGTCAAATCCAACTTGTTGAAGAAGATATTGCAGCAATTCGTAATGCCTTGTCTGAGTTGGAAAAACAAGAGTCAAAAAATAGTGGACGTGTTCTGCATGCCCTAGATTTATTTGAGAAACTACAAAACACTGTAGCTGAAGATCCTGAAAAATATGGTCAAGCTCTTCCAGAAATTGAAAAACAATTGGAGAACATCCAATCTGAGTTTTCTCAATTTGTAACCTTGAATTCATCGGGAGATCCGGTTGAAGCAGCAGGCATTTTAGATAACGCTGAAAATCATATTTTAGCTTTGACACATATCGTTGAAAGAATTCCAGCGATTGTCACTAAGCTTACTACTGAATTGCCAGAACAACTTGAAGATTTAGAAGCTGGTTACCGCAAGCTTTTAGATGAAAACTACCATTTTGTAGAAACTGATATCGAATCTCGTCTTCAACTTCTCTATGAAGCCTTGAAGAATAATCATGAAAATATCCGTACATTGGAGTTGGATAATGCAGAGTATGAAAACACTCAAATCCAAGAAGAAATCAATGCACTTTATGATATTTTCACTCGTGAAATTGCAGCTCATAAAGCTTTTGAGAAATTGGTAACTACCCTTCCTACCTATGTTAAACACTTGAAAGAAAACAATCAGGTACTAGTTAAAGATATCGAACGTCTTGGGAAAACCTATTTGATTTCAGAAAGCGATGTGAATCGAGTTCGTCGTCTTCAAGCTGATATCTCAGCCTTGAATGCTACTATTGAAGAAATGAATAATGCAGAGTCAGAAGTTTCAGAAGCATATTCTGTATTACAAGAACGTCTGGAAAAATCTCCAATCTACATTAAAAAGATATTGAAGATGACCAAATCGGTGTTAGTGAACGTCTCGTTAAAATTGAAAAAAGATGACATCAATGCTCGTCAAAAAAAGCAAATGTATATGTCAACCGTCTGCATACGATTAAACGCTACATGGAGAAAAGAAATCTTCCAGGAATTCCACAAAAATTCTTGAAGCTCTTCTTTGATGCAAGTCACAGTACAGAAGACTTGATGGCTGAGTTGGAACAAGCGCAAGTGAATATCGAATCTGTGAATCGCATCCTTGAGATTGCGACAAATGATATGAATATGTTGGAAGAAGAAACATACAGTATTGTTCAAAATGCAACATTGACAGAACAATTGCTTCAATATTCGAACCGTTACAGATCATTTGATGATCGTATTCAACAAGCTTTCCAAGAAGCTTTGAATATCTTTGAAACAACATTTGATTACCAAGCATCTTTCGAAAAAATCTCTCAAGCATTAGAAGTTGCTGAGCCTGGTGTTACCAATCGCTTCGTTACTTCTTATGAAAAAACAAGAGAAAGTATCCGTTTCTAATTTATAAAAGAATCCTAGATTTTCCTAGGATTCTTTTACTTTTCTTTACCTATTTTAAATATTTCCATGCCATGTTTTCATTGAAATTATAGTTCATATTTGATATGATAAGACTATGACAAAAAAGAGATTACCCCAGAATAAAGTAAAGAAGAAAAACAATAAAAAACTTGGCATTCTTGTCTTGCTTTTGTTTTTCACAATGATAGCACTCGGTAGTATGATTGCCTATAAAGTGTTGAATAAACAAGCTTTTGAACAAAAAATTGAGAGTCTCAAGAAGGAAAAAGATGATGCCTACTCCCAAGGAAGTCAAAAAGAGCATTTCCGCAAAGAAAAATCTGAAATTATCACCTATTATCCACTAGTAGGAGACAGCCTTATTTCCCCTGTCAAAGATATCATCGTAAAAGACATCACTGACAAAGTAGAAGGTAAAGAACAATTGATTTTTTATTACTCAGAAAAAGGGGATTCCTCTTTAACTGGGGTTGAAAATCGTTTGATAAAAAAACAGGCCTATGACTTGGCCAATTCTAATGTCGTTGAATTAGAAAATACTACTTTGGACCAGCTGTATCTGAAAGAGGATGGCTCTATCTTTACCTTGGATCAATTCTTTACAGACCCATCCACAGCCAAAGAAAAAATCCTTGAGGGAGTTAAGTCAACTCTACAAGATAAAAAAGTAGATCAATCAGTTGTTGACCAAGTTTCAGCTGATTTCTCAGCTGCAGAATTGTCAAGCTGGAAGTTTGCTTACAAAGATAGTCAATTGGTTCTATATCCAGTCAAAGCAATGACTAATGTAGAAGAAATAGCAATGCCTATTTCAGATTTCTTTGATTATATTCAAACATCCTATCTAACAGAAAAAGATGCTGAACTTTATAAGAAAGTTCAAGCGGATAAACATAAAAAAGTGGTAGCTCTTACCTTTGATGATGGTCCTGATGGTAATACAACACCACAAGCCTTGGATATCTTAGCTAAGTACAAAAATCAAAGCTACCTTCTTTGTACAAGGGAAAAAAATATTGCAGGTAATGAAGCTATCCTCAAACGTATGCAGGCTGAGGGGCATGAAGTCGGAAATCATAGTTGGAACCATCCAGTTTTAACACAACTCTCATTAGAAGATGCTAAGAAACAAATTACGGATACAGAAGATGCTATTAAAAGTGTGCTTGGGAAGAGTACAAAATTGATGCGTCCACCATATGGTGCCATTTCAGATGATATCCGTAATAGTCTCGATTTGAGCTTTATCATGTGGGAATGTAGATAGCTTAGACTGGAAGAGTAAAAAAACGAAGCAGCGATTCTGACAGAAGTCCAACGTCAAACGACTGATGGTTCTATTATATTGATGCATGATATTCACCAGACGTCAGTAAATTCACTACCAAAGGTTATTGAATATTTGCAGGGACAAGGGTATAGCTTTGTTACAGTCTCTGAGTTACTAGGGAATCATGTAAAACCACATGAGATATACTATTCTCGTAACCAATAGTTGAAATTAAATTCAAATATTAGAAAAAAATTAAAAAAGATTATTTTTATCTTGACAAGTAGGAAAAAACTTGATATCATATACAAGATGAGAAAAGCAGAAGTGAGAACTTCTCGCCTTGCGACTAACGTTGTCTGGCCCCTACAGATCAAGTTTCAGAAATGAACTATAATCATGTAGAGCGGATTTGCGTTAGCAAGTCCGCTCTTGTTTTTCTCTAAAATAAAAAAAGAGGTGAAAACCATAGCAAAGCAAGACTTATTCATCAATGATGAAATTCGTGTACGTGAAGTTCGCTTAATCGGTCTTGAGGGCGAACAATTGGGTATCAAACCACTTGGTGAAGCGCAAGCACTTGCGGACGACGCTAATGTGGACTTGGTTCTCATTCAACCTCAAGCTAAACCTCCTGTTGCGAAAATTATGGACTACGGTAAGTTCAAATTTGAGTACCAGAAGAAACAAAAAGAGCAACGCAAAAAACAAAGCGTTGTGACCGTGAAAGAAGTTCGATTGAGCCCAGTTATTGATAAGGGTGATTTCGATACGAAACTTCGCAGTGCTCGCAAGTTCCTTGAAAAAGGGAACAAAGTGAAGGTTTCCATTCGCTTTAAGGGTCGTATGATTACCCATAAAGAGATTGGAGCAAAAGTTTTAGCCGATTTCGCTGAAGCAACTCAAGATATTGCTATCATCGAACAACGTGCTAAAATGGATGGTCGTCAAATGTTCATGCAGTTGGCCCCAGCAACTGACAAGAAATAATCTGTCAGAAAGTTAAAAAAAGGAGAAAATATCATGCCAAAACAAAAAACACACCGCGCATCAGCTAAACGTTTCAAACGTACAGGTTCTGGTGGACTTAAACGTTTCCGTGCTTACACTTCTCACCGTTTCCACGGAAAAACTAAGAAACAACGTCGTCATCTTCGTAAAGCATCTATGGTGCATTCAGGAGATTTCAAACGTATCAAAGCAATGCTTACTCGCTTGAAATAATCGCGTATTTGTAAGTTAACAATTCTAGGAAATATTGGAGGAAATATAAATGGCACGTGTTAAAGGTGGCGTTGTATCACGAAAACGTCGTAAACGTATTTTAAAATTAGCAAAAGGTTACTATGGAGCTAAACACATCTTGTTCCGTACTGCGAAAGAACAAGTAATGAACTCTTACTACTATGCATACCGTGACCGTCGTCAAAAGAAACGTGACTTCCGCAAATTGTGGATCACACGTATCAATGCGGCAGCTCGTATGAACGGACTTTCATACTCACAATTGATGCATGGTTTGAAATTGGCTGAGATCGAAGTAAACCGTAAAATGCTTGCTGACTTGGCTGTTAACGATGCAGCAGCTTTCACAGCTCTTGCAGATGCAGCGAAAGCAAAACTTGGTAAATAATGTTTATAAGACTGGGAAGATTTCCTCAGTCTTTTTTTCTTGCTGATTTCATGCTATAATGAAATCAATTATAGGAGTAATCATATTAATGGAGGACCTAAAGGTGACACACAATCGACTAGCATGGGATGAGTATTTTGCAGCTCAGGCCTTACTGATTTCGAATCGGGCGACCTGTAATCGAGCTAAGGTGGGAGCTGTTCTGGTTAAGGATGATAAGGTCATTGCAACGGGTTATAATGGATCCGTTTCTGGGACAGATCATTGCTTGGAGGATAGCTGTCTAATGGTTGAGGGGCATTGTGTCCGGACCATTCATGCGGAAGTCAATGCTATTTCAAGAATATCATGAATGAAACACATGAATATCGTAGAAATAGTAGTAAAATTTTGTATAATTGACTTAAAGAGACCGTGAAAATTAAGATAAAGGTTGGGTGAGAGTTATGACAGATCAACAAAAAAATCCTGAAGTAGATAAAGAAAAAGAGGCATTTGTTTCAGATGAAAGTCTTTTTCAGAACGATGAAATGAAGTCAGAAAAGAGAGTCGGAAATTCTGTAATCCTTTATATTGCTTTGTTCTTAGCCATTGCTTATATAGTTTTACTTTTATTTGCTCTCTTTGCAATGGGAGCGTGGATTGGTGGCTTTTTGTACTTTTTGGGAATCCATATTATTAGCTTTGTGATAGCAACCATCCTGCTTTGGAATGGAATGGTGAATAGCAATAAAGCAACTCTTTATATCGCAGCAGCTATTTATATTTTTTCATTTATTGCTGCGGGTGATCCGGATTGGGTGATTAATCATATACCACCGCTTGTGGAAGCGATACTGGTATTTATTGGAACTATATTATTTAAAAATGGAGAGTGATGATAGTAGGTATTGATTTAGGAACGACTAACTCTTTGGTAGGCGTTTATCAAGATGGTCAAGTAAAACTGATTCCAAATGCATTTGGAGAATATTTAACACCATCTGTTGTTGCTCTCGGACTCATCTCTTGTCTATTATTTATAAGCATTTTTTCTTTTATTGATGGTTTCCATGTGCGTTATGGGTTGAAAGTAAGCTATACTTTAAGCAAATTAGTTCCTCTCGGACTATTCCTATCTTCAGGTTTTCTAGTTGCTTTAGCCACAAATAATGAATTGAGTTTTAGTTTGGTCTTAAACTATCTTTATATTCTAATTCCTGTTATTGCGGTGGTTTTCTATACAAAACTGAAATCAGGTTTTCCATCTTCAGTTATAAAAGTTCTATTTCCAGCCTTGTTAGGTATCCTTGTGTTTTACCTAATTCCCTATGTTCATGTTCGGCTAGCTTTCTTTGATGCTGTTATCCTCAGTATGGATACGTTTAAAATAACAATGATAGTATTCTTAAACGCAATTGCCTTATCTTATTTCACCAAGGAACAAAATTCAAGCGCTACGGTAATGAAAATTCATATGTTGTATGGTGTCCAGATTTTTATTTTCCTCCGACGTCTATTGATTATCTTGATTGGTCCGGTAACGGATTTACTTGGTAAGAGAATGGAAGTGGATGTTCTCTTGACGAACAATGAGTTTGCATTTTATTTTCTAGAATGGCTCTTCGTCCTTATCCTACTTTTGGTTATGCGAAATATTCGTAAGGAAAGTCGTGAAAGTATTGATTGAAGCTGAAATACAGAGTAGAGTCTATCGTTTTAGTTTCTAGTAAATTTTTCTAATTAAGGGTATAATGGAATTAGTAAAAAGAAAGAGGTAATGAAGATGGCTTCAAAAATGTTACACACTTGCTTGCGAGTAGAAAATCTTGAAAAATCAATTGCTTTTTATCAAGATGCTTTTGGATTTAAGGAATTGCGTCGTCTGGACTTCCCAGAACACGCTTTTACTATTGTTTATCTAGGTCTTGATGGTGATGATTATGAATTAGAGTTGACTTACAACTACGATCACGGTCCTTATGTTGTGGGTGACGGTTTTGCGCACATCGCTCTAAGCACACCTGACCTTGAGGCTCTTCATAAAGAACATAGCGACAAGGGTTACGAAGTGACAAATCCAAATGGACTTCCAGGAACACAACCAAACTATTACTTTGTTAAAGATCCAGATGGATACAAGGTAGAAGTGATTCGTGAAAAATAATAAAAACTCCTCATTTGTCAAATTGAGTTAGATAATTTCACCTGACTCAGAAAAACTTGATAGGGAGTAGTGTAGGTCATTTATGTTAGTTTCTTTCAGACAAATGTGTGCGTTTATCTGAGACTAACATAGATGGCTTTTTCTGTCTAGCTTAATCTGACAAATTGGGATATAATAAAAATAATTAAACAAATTAGTGGGAGAAAAAGATGTCAGACCAAAATCCAAATGTAGAGCTAAACAAAGAAGAAGATAAACTAATTGTAGAAAATAATTCGGTGGAAGATATGAAGAATGGTCCAAAAGCAGTCAAGAAACCTTCGGCTCTTCTATCTTTCTCATTTTATTTGTCACTTACCTATATTCTTCTATTTATATCTCTTGCTTTATATGCTGGTCCATGGGGAATTGTATTCTTGATTTTTTTAGGTCCTAATTTAATTGCTTACGCTATAGCAACTGTCTTAACCCGGATAGGAATAAATAAAGTAAATAAAACTGTCTTATACACGAGTGTGGGATTTTATTTGCTTTCCGGACTTTTAGCATTCGACCCTGATTGGCAGATGTTTAGGATTTTTCCTTTTCTCTCACTAGTCCTAGTTTTAATCGGGATATTTTTAACGAAAGATACAAGTAACTAAATTAAAAAAGCTAGGCGCAACTCTTCTTCGAACTTATTTCATATCATAAAACCATAGCCTTTAAGGCTGTGGTTTTTTAGTTTAATGATTAGAAAGAAATTGTGTTTCTATTTTTTAAAATGGTATAATAGAAAAAGAAAAGGGAGGTGAGAAAAAATGATTGCCCAACTGGATACGAAAACTGTCTATAGTTTCATGGAGAGTATGGTTTCAATCAAGAGATATGTCAGCCTTGGGAAAGAATATGGCTATTCATCACTTGGAATCATGGATGAAGACAATCTCTATGGAGCCTATTATTTCATCAAAGAATGCCAAAAACAGGGGATACAGCCTTTATTAGGTCTTGAGATGACTGTTCATCATAAAGATGAATGGATCAATCTACGCTTTTTAGCCCTGTCAAACCGAGGTTATCAAAACCTGATGAAGCTGTCGTCTTTAAAGATGACAGGTAAAAAAGAATGGACTGATTACTCTTCCTACCTTGAAGATATTTGTGTCATTGTTCCTTACTATCCTGAAATTGATTCCTTGGATTTAGGGCATGACTACTTTATCGGAGTGTATCCAGATACACCTCAATCGAATTTTTCTCACCCCATTCTCCCTCTTTATCGTGTTAACTCTTTCGAGTCTGAGGATTTAGAAGCTCTACAGATGCTTAAAGCGATTAAAGAGAACGTGACCTTGAGAGAGGTTGATGTTCAATCTCAACAGGGCTTGTTTTTGCCAGCCCATCGCTTAGAGCAAGTATTTCAAGAAAAGTTTCCGCAAGCTTTAGAAAATCTTTCTGGACTGATTGAAGCAACTACTTATGAGATTGATAGTAGTCTCAAGCTTCCACGTTTCAATCCAGAAAGACCTGCTGTTGAAGAACTTCGGGAAAGAGCTATCAAGGGCTTGGAGCAAAAAGGCTTACTAGATTCAGTCTATCAGGAACGTTTAGAAGAAGAACTGTCTGTGATTCATGATATGGGATTCGATGACTATTTCTTGGTTGTCTGGGACCTCTTACGTTTTGGTCGTTCTCAAGGTTATTATATGGGGATGGGACGCGGATCTGCAGTTGGAAGTTTAGTGGCCTACGCTTTAGATATCACTGGAATTGATCCTGTAGCTAAAAATCTTATCTTTGAGCGTTTCTTGAATCGTGAACGTTACACCATGCCAGATATTGATATTGATATCCCAGATATCTATCGTCCAGAGTTTATTCGCTATGTTCGTGACCGTTATGGTAGTATCCATGCTGCGCAGATTGTCACTTATTCAACCTTTGGAGCCAAGCAAGCCATCCGAGATATCTTTAAACGTTATGGTGTCCCTGAGTATGAGTTGACAACTATTACAAAAAAAATAGGTTCTAAAGATACTCTAACGACAGCCTATGAAGGAAATCTTGGTTTTAGACAACTCATTCAGAGTAAGATTGAGTACCAAAAGGCTCTCTCTATTGCCAAAAAGATTGAAGGTTATCCACGACAGCCTTCTATCCATGCAGCTGGTGTCGTTATCAGTGACAAAAATCTAACAGACTACATCCCTCTCAAGTATGGAGAGGATATGCTGATTACCCAATATGATGCGCATGGAGTTGAAGGAAATGGCCTGCTCAAGATGGATTTCTTGGGCCTACGAAACTTAACCTTTGCTCAAAAAATGCAGGAGCTCTTATATGAAACTCAAGGTATTTCACTAAGAATTGAGGATATTGATCTTGAAGATAAGGCAACCTTAGCCCTCTTTGCTGCAGGTAAGACCAAGGGAATCTTTCAGTTTGAACAACCTGGAGCCATACGCTTATTGAAACGCGTGAAACCACAAAACTTTGAAGAAGTAGTGGCGACGACTTCCTTGAACCGACCAGGTGCGAGTGACTATATAGATAACTTTGTTGCCAGAAAACATGGTAAAGAAAAGGTTACGGTTCTGGACCCTGTGCTAGAAGATATCCTAGCTCCAACCTATGGCATCATGCTTTACCAAGAGCAGGTGATGCAAGTAGCTCAACGCTATGCTGGTTTTAGCCTCGGGAAAGCCGATATCTTGCGTCGTGCTATGGGGAAAAAGAATGCGGCTGAGATGCACCGAATGGAGGAGAGTTTTATCCAAGGCGCTCTCGAAAAAGGGCATGGACAAAAACAGGCTCAAGAAGTTTTTGCCGTAATGGAAAAATTTGCCGGTTATGGTTTTAACCGTTCGCACGCTTATGCATATGCTGCCTTAGCCTTTCAGCTTGCCTACTTTAAAACACATTTTCCAGCAATCTTCTATCAGGTTATGCTCAATTATGCTAGCGGAGATTATATTCTAGATGCGCTTGAAATGGGGTTTGAACTAGCTCCGCTTTCTATCAATACGGTTCCATATCAAGATAAGTTAGCTGATAAGACAATTCATCTAGGACTCAAGAGTATCAAGGGAATGCCTCGTGATTTTGCCTACTGGATTATCGAGCATCGTCCATTTAGCAGTGTTGAAGATTTTATCACACGATTACCCAAAAATTATCAAAAGATTAGCCTCTTAACCCCTTTAGTGGAAGTAGGTCTTTTTGATGGATTTGATAAAAATCGTCAAAAAATCTTAACCAATCTACCAACACTATTTATCTTTGTAGAAGAATTAGGTAGCCTCTTTGCGGATTCTAGCTATAGTTGGACAGATACAGAGGACTTTTCAAATATTGAAAAATTCCAAAAAGAGCAGGATTGGTTAGGTGTTGGAATTAGCCAACACCCATTGCTGGTTTTAGCGAAGAATCCTTTGTATCCAATTGTGAGTTTATCTGAGCTTTCCGAGGGGCAGACAGCTACAGTGCTCGTTGAAATTCAGTCTATCCGAGTGATTCGAACTAAAAAAGGTGAAAACATGGCCTTTTTGAAAGTTACTGATAGTAAAACAAGTCTGGAGGTCACTGTTTTTTCTGAACAGTACCGCCAATTTAAAAATCTTTTGCACGAAGGAAGTTTCTATTACCTAAATGGGAAAGTTCAGGCTAGGGACGGACGTCTTCAATTAGTTTTAAATAATTTAAAAGAGGCAGTGAGTGAGCGTTTTTGGATTCAAGTTCCCAATCATGACCACGATGCCGAAATTTATCATATTTTAGATCAGTACAAGGGACAAATTCCTGTGATCATTCGTTATGAAAATGAACAAAAAAATATTCTTTTGCCTGGTTATTTAGTTGCAAAAGACGCTGGCTTACAAGAATCTTTAAAACAGATTGTCATGAAAACGATTTATCGTTAAAAATCAATGAAAATAAAAGAATTTTAACTTTAAATATGGTATAATCAGTTAGAATGTTAAAAGAAAAAGGAGCAAAACCAAATGAAACGTATTGCTGTTTTGACTAGTGGTGGGGACGCCCCTGGTATGAATGCTGCCATTCGTGCAGTTGTTCGTCAAGCAATTTCAGAAGGAATGGAAGTTTTTGGTATCTATGATGGATACGCTGGTATGGTTGCTGGTGAAATTTATCCACTTGATGCTGCTTCAGTAGGAGACATCATTTCACGTGGTGGTACTTTCCTTCACTCAGCTCGTTACCCTGAGTTTGCAAAACTCGAAGGTCAACTTAAAGGGATTGAGCAATTGAAAAAACACGGTATCGAAGGTGTCGTGGTTATCGGTGGAGACGGTTCTTATCATGGAGCTATGCGCTTGACTGAGCATGGATTCCCTGCTATTGGACTTCCAGGAACAATCGATAACGATATCGTAGGTACTGATTTCACAATCGGATTTGATACTGCTGTTACGACTGCAATGGATGCGATCGATAAGATTCGCGATACATCATCAAGTCACCGTCGTACTTTCGTAGTTGAAGTAATGGGACGTAACGCTGGAGATATCGCTCTTTGGGCAGGTATCGCAACTGGTGCTGACGAAATCATCATCCCTGAAGAAGATTTCAAATTTGAAGATATCGTAGCAAGCATCAAAACTGGTTATGAACACGGTAAAAAACACAACATTATTGTTTTGGCAGAAGGCGTTATGTCAGCGGCTGAATTTGGTCAAAAACTAAAAGAAGCTGGAGATACAAGCGACCTTCGTGTAACTGAACTTGGTCACATCCAACGTGGTGGTTCACCAACAGCCCGTGACCGTGTATTGGCGTCACGTATGGGTGCACACGCTGTTAAACTCCTTAAACAAGGAATCGGTGGTGTCGCTGTCGGTATTCGTAACGAGAAAATGGTTGAAAATCCAATTCTTGGAACTGCAGAAGAGGGAGCTTTGTTTAGTTTGACAGCTGATGGTAAGATTGTTGTTAATAACCCTCATAAAGCTGATATTGAACTCTCTGACTTGAACAAGAGCTTGTCATAATCAACTTTAACTAATCTGGTAAAATGACCATAAAAGGTCGAATTATATAAAGGAGTCACAAAATCATGAACAAACGTGTAAAAATCGTTGCAACTTTGGGTCCTGCGGTAGAAATCCGTGGTGGAAAAAAATTCGGTGAAGATGGATACTGGGGTGAAAAACTTGACGTTGAAGCTTCAGCTAAAAATATTGCTAAATTGATTGAAGCAGGAGCTAACACTTTCCGTTTCAACTTCTCACACGGTGACCACCAAGAACAAGGTGAACGTATGGCAACTGTTAAACTTGCAGAAAAACTTGCAGGTAAAAAAGTTGGTTTCCTTCTTGATACTAAAGGACCAGAAATCCGTACTGAATTGTTCGAAGGTGAAGCTAAAGAGTATTCATACAAAACTGGTGAAAAAATCCGTGTTGCAACTAAACAAGGAATCAAATCAACTCGTGAAGTAATTGCTTTGAACGTTGCTGGTGCTCTTGACATCTATGATGACGTTGAAGTTGGTCGTCAAGTATTGGTTGACGATGGTAAACTTGGTCTTCGCGTTGTAGAAAAAGATGATGCAACTCGTGAATTTGTCGTTGAAGTTGAAAACGACGGTGTGATCGCTAAACAAAAAGGTGTGAACATCCCTAACACTAAAATTCCTTTCCCAGCTCTTGCTGAACGTGATAACGACGATATTCGTTTCGGTTTGGAACAAGGTATTAACTTTATTGCTATCTCATTCGTACGTACTGCAAAAGACGTAAACGAAGTTCGTGCAATCTGTGAAGAAACTGGTAACGGTCACGTTCAATTGTTTGCAAAAATCGAAAACCAACAAGGTATCGATAACTTGGATGAAATCATTGAAGCTGCTGACGGTATCATGATTGCTCGTGGTGACATGGGTATCGAAGTACCATTCGAAATGGTTCCAGTTTACCAAAAAATGATCATCACTAAAGTAAACGCTGCTGGTAAAGTTGTTATCACAGCAACAAACATGCTTGAAACAATGACTGAAACCACGTGCAACTCGTTCAGAAGTATCAGACGTATTTAACGCTGTTATCGACGGAACTGACGCTACAATGCTTTCAGGTGAGTCTGCAAACGGTAAATACCCACTTGAGTCAGTAACAACAATGGCTACAATTGACAAGAACGCACAAACTCTTCTTAATGAATACGGACGTTTGAACTCAGATGCTTTCGAACGTAACTCTAAGACAGAAGTTATGGCTTCAGCTGTTAAAGATGCTACTAACTCAATGAATATCAAATTGGTTGTAACATTGACTAAGACTGGTCACACAGCTCGTTTGATTTCTAAATACCGTCCAAATGCTGATATCTTGGCATTGACATTCGACGAATTGACAGAGCGTGGATTGATGTTGAACTGGGGTGTTATCCCAATGTTGACTGAAGCTCCATCATCAACTGATGATATGTTCGAAATCGCTGAACGTAAAGCAGTTGAAGCAGGTCTTGTAGAATCTGGTGACGATATCGTTATTGTTGCAGGTGTGCCACTTGGCGAAGCTGTTCGTACAAACACAATGCGTATCCGTACAGTACGTTAATCTAACATTAAAAACCTATCATATCAGGCTTTACAGCTTGTATGATAGGTCTTTTTTGTTTCATAAGGTCTAGGGCCCTATTTGTTTAAGAAAAGAAAAAACTCTCTGGAAAACCAGAGAGTGTGAGAGGCATCTCCATGTGAGAAACTGGTTCACACAATTTCTCAAGGTCCGCTCCTGCGTTATGACCTCCTTTGCGCAATTGTAGCTTTCGCTACATATCGACTCATCGCAGACTTTATTCTACTATAGAGATAATACTTTGTCAAGAAAAAAACAGCTCCTTAAATAGGAACTGATGAATTGATGCTAATTGCCGGATCGAACCGGCGACCTCATCCTTACCATGGATGCGCTCTGCCTACTGAGCTAAATCAGCTTACTTTGAAAGTATACTATAGATTTAAGCTTTTGTCAATATGCTAATTAGTATGGTAACTCATTGGAAAAGCCCAAGTAATAAACTTGGGCTTGTGAAAATATGCCTATTGTAATTGCTCTCTCTTTTTATCTGGGTTCCAAACAAAACTTGCAACAAAGGTAAAGAGGATTGTCAAAATTCCGATTATAATTGCTAGAATCAAGGCGGGGATACGGATGAGCCACCACAGTGGATTTGGTTTTTTATTGTTGTGCCACTGTTTTGTTTCCTCATCCAGGCGTTGAAATTCAGATTGGATGCGGTCTGCAACCATCTCAATTCCCTCATCATTCATCTTTTTAATATCTGAGATATCAATCGGATTTCCGAAGTTCATATCAATACGTTCACGGCTGACAAGCCCTTTTAGAGTCATAGGACCAGTATAGGTAACAGGCATGATCCGAACCTTAGCCATCTTCGCGATGAGGGCTACACCACCCTTAACATCGTTGGAGTGGCGACTACCACTAGGAAACATAATCAGTGAGCGATTGCTCTTTTTAAGAACATTAATTGGATATTTGATAGCAGAAGAACCTGGGTTATCACGGTCGATAGGGAAAGCACCACACATGCGAATCCACCAACCAAAGATGCGATTTGAAAAGAGTTCTTTTTTTTTGCCATAAAGACAAATTGCTTTGGTTTTGTTGCAAAAGCCATATAGACTGGATCCCACCAGGTACGGTGTGGCGCAACAAGGATATAGTTTTCATCTAAACTTGGAATTTTTTCAGTATTGTGAAAGTGAGCATTTCCGTTGATTGACCATAGAATCAACATAACCAGCCCACGCAGATAAGTATAAAACATGATGTCTCCTTCAGTTTTCTTTCTTTTATTATACCTTATCATACTAGGACAGGCAAATGTTTTTTGTTTAGGCGGAATAGCTTTTCATATGAAATTAGAAATATTCAAAAAAAAATGATATGATAGAATTTATGGATAAAAATAAAATTATGGGATTAAGCCAATCAGAAGTCAAAGATCGTCAGAAACAGGGACAGGTCAATGATTTCCAAGCTTCAGCTAGTACTAGTACATGGCAGATTGTGAAGAGAAATGTCTTTACTTTATTCAATGCTTTAAACTTTGCCATTGCCCTAGCGCTCGCCTTTGTTCAAGCCTGGAGCAACCTAGTTTTCTTTGCGGTTATCTGCTTTAATGCATTTTCTGGGATTGTAACCGAGCTACGTGCCAAACATATGGTTGATAAACTCAATCTCTTGAATAAAGAAAAGATTATCACTATTCGTGATGGACAAGAGATCGCTTTGGACCCTGAAGAGCTTGTTTAGATGATGTGATTCGCTTGTCAGCAGGAGATCAGATTCCAAGTGATGCCATTGTATTAGAAGGTTTTGCAGAAGTCAACGAAGCCATGTTAACGGGTGAGAGCGACTTGGTGCAAAAAGAAGTAGAAGACTTAATGTTGTCGGGTAGCTTTCTTGCAAGTGGTTCTGTACTTGCTCAGGTACATCATGTTGGGGCGGATAACTATGCTGCTAAACTCATGCTTGAAGCTAAGACAGTGAAGCCAATTAACTCTCGTATCATGAAATCACTAGACCAGTTAGCCGGATTTACTGGGAAAATTATCATTCCTTTTGGTATTGCTCTCTTGCTTGAAGCCTTGGTCTTAAAAGGTCTACCACTGAAGTCTTCTGTAGTCAATTCATCTACAGCTCTTTTAGGAATGTTGCCTAAGGGAATCGCCCTTTTGACCATCACCTCTCTCTTAACTGCTGTTATCAAGCTGGGGTTGAAAAAGGTTTTGGTGCAGGAGATGTATTCTGTTGAGACCTTGGCGCGCGTAGATATGCTCTGCTTGGATAAGACAGGGACAATCACCCAAGGGAAGATGCAGGTTGAGACAGTCCTTCCTCTTACACAAGCTTACGACAAAGATACCATTGCCAAAATACTAACCAGCTATATGGCACACAGTGAGGATAAAAATCCAACAGCTCAAGCTATTCGAAAGCGTTTTGCGGGAGTGGTAGCTTATCCGATGATTTCTAGTCTTCCATTTTCAAGTGATCGAAAATGGGGCGCAATGGAGTTAGAAGGTCTAGGAACTGTTTTCCTAGGCGCACCGGAGATGTTGTTGGATGCTGAAGTTCCTGAAGCTAGGGAAGCTCTTGAACGAGGCTCTCGTGTCTTGGTGTTAGTGCTCAGTCAAGAAAAACTTGACCACCACAAGCCACAAAAGCCATCTGATATTCAGGCTTTGGCTTTACTTGAGATTCTAGATCCGATTCGAGAAGGTGCTGCTGATACGCTAGACTATCTTCGTTCTCAGGAAGTGGGATTGAAAATTATCTCTGGTGATAATCCAGTCACTGTTTCAAGTATTGCCCAAAAAGCAGGTTTTGCAGACTATCAGAGCTATGTAGATTGTTCGAAAATTAATGATGAAGAATTGATAGCCATGGCTGAAGAAACAGCCATTTTCGGACGTGTTTCACCTCATCAAAAGAAACTCATCATCCAAACTTTGAAAAAGCAGGACATACTACAGCAATGACAGGGGATGGTGTCAATGATATCCTAGCTCTCCGTGAGGCAGACTGTTCTATCGTGATGGCTGAAGGAGACCCAGCAACTCGTCAGATTGCAAATCTGGTCCTCTTGAATTCAGATTTCAATGATGTTCCTGAGATTCTCTTCGAAGGTCGTCGTGTGGTCAACAATATTGCCCACATTGCTCCGATTTTCTTGATTAAGACAATCTATTCCTTCTTGCTAGCAGTTATCTGTATTGCCAGTGCTTTGTTGGGACGTACTGAATGGATTTTGATTTTCCCATTCATTCCGATTCAGATAACTATGATTGACCAGTTTGTAGAAGGATTCCCACCGTTTGTATTAACTTTTGAACGAAATATCAAACCTGTGGAACAAAACTTCCTCAGAAAATCCATGCTTCGAGCTTTACCAAGTGCCTTGATGGTAGTTTTTAGTGTTCTCTTTGTTAAAATTTTTGGAACCAGTCAAGGCTGGACCGACATTGAAATTTCGACACTTTTGTATTATCTATTGGCATCGATTGGTTTCATGTCTGTCGTTAGAGCTTGCTTGCCATTTAGCTTGTGGCGTGTGCTATTGATTATTTGGTCAGTTGGAGGTTTCCTTGGAACAGCTCTATTCCCAAGAATCCAAAAATTGCTTGAAATTTCAACACTTACAGGTCAAACATTTCCTGTCTATGGCATTATGATGCTCGTCTTTATTGTGGTTTTCATACTGACAAGTCGTTATCAAGTTAAAAGATAAAGAAAGGCTGCAATCCTAGATTGCGGTCTTTTTAGGTGCAGGATTGCTAGCTAAAATATGGTATAATAAAGGGAAATAGAGTTTTTGAAAGTGAGAGAAGATGATTTCAAAAAGATTAGAAACGGTAGCTTCTTTTGTTCCCCAAGGAGCTGTTTTGCTGGACGTCGGTAGTGACCATGCTTATCTACCGATTGAATTAGTTGAAAAAGGTCATATTGAATCTGCCATCGCGGGTGAAGTTGTAGAGGGGCCCTATCAATCTGCAGTCAGAAATGTTGAGAGTCATGGTTTGACTGAGAAAATTCAGGTTCGTTTAGCCAATGGTTTAGCAGCTTTCGAAGAAAGTGACCAGGTCTCTGTCATCACTATTGCTGGAATGGGTGGTCGTTTGATTGCTACGATTTTGGAAGAGGGATTAGGTAAACTAGCCAATGTCGAGCGTTTGATTCTTCAACCCAATAATCGAGAAGACGAGTTGCGTAGCTGGTTACAAGAGCATGGTTTTCAAATCATAGCAGAAAGTATCCTAGAAGAAGCTGGAAATTCTACGAGATCATAGTTGTAGAAGCTGGTGAAATGAATCTATCAGCTAGCGATATCCGATTTGGCCCCTTCTTGTCAAAAGAAGTCAGCCCAGTATTTGTTCATAAATGGCAAAAAGAAGCTAATAAGTTAGAATTTGCTCTAGCCCAAATCCCCGAAAAAAATCAAGAAGAACGTCAAGTTTTAGTAGATAAAATTCAAGCCATCAAGGAGGTGCTCCATGCAAGCAAGTGAAGTGATTAAGCGTTATGAAGCCTATTGTCCTCAAGAATTTTCTATGGAAGGCGATAATCGTGGACTGCAGATTGGTACCTTAGACAAGGACATCCAGAAAGTCATGGTTGCTCTTGATATACGTGAAGATACAGTGGCAGAAGCTATTGAAAAGGGTGTCGATTTGATTATCGTTAAGCACGCGCCTATCTTCCGTCCGATAAAGGACTTGGTAGCTAGTCGCCCTCAAAATCAGATTTATATTGATCTTATCAAGCATGATATTGCAGTCTACGTTAGCCATACCAATATTGATATTGTTGAAAACGGCCTTAATGACTGGTTCTGCCAACTGTTAGATATTAAGGATACAACTTATCTGCAGGAAACAGGTCCTGAACGTGGTATCGGGCGTATTGGCAATATTAAACCTCAAACGTTTGAAGAATTTGCTAGTCATGTTAAGGAAGTATTTGGTCTAGATAGTCTTCGTATGGTGTATTATAAAGAGACTGATTTGCAAAAAACAATCTCAAGAGTAGCTATTTGTGGTGGCAGTGGGCAGTCTTTCTACTCTGATGCTTTAGCAAAAGGAGCAGATGTCTACATTACTGGTGACATCTATTACCACACTGCCCAAGATATGTTGTCAGACGGCTTGTTGGCTCTGGATCCAGGCCACTATATTGAAGTTCTCTTTGTTGAAAAAATTGCATCGTTCCTGAACGAATGGAAGGAAGAGAATGCTTGGTCTCTAGAGGTTATCGCAAGTCAAGCGTCCACCAATCCATTCCACCATGTCTAGTTAGAAGGTAAAGACTATGAAAAAAGTTGCCATTGTAGGGGCAGGAATAGTAGGGGCAACAGCTGCCTACTATCTTTCTAAGGAAGCTGATATCGAAGTAACTGTTTTTGATTTTGGACACGGCCAAGCAACCAAGGCCGCGGCAGGAATTATTAGTCCCTGGTTTTCTAAACGACGCAATAAGGCTTGGTATAAGATGGCGCGCCTAGGAGCTGATTTCTATGTAGATTTATTAGCTGACTTAGAAAAATCGGGTCAAAAAGTTGATTTTTACCAAGGTTCTGGTGTCTTTCTTCTTAAAAAAGATGACTCCAAACTAGAGGAACTCTATCAACTTGCCTTGCAACGTAGAGATGAATCTCCCTTGATTGGAGAATTAGCCATTTTGGACCAAGCGACTGCTAGTAACTTATTTCCCGGTCTAGAGGGATTTGAACGTTTACTCTATGCTTCTGGTGGAGCTCGAGTAGATGGACAACTCTTGGTGACTCGCTTACTGGGAGCCAGTCAAGTGAAGGTCATAAATAAAGAGGTCAGTCTAACCCCCCTATCATCGGGCTATCAGATAGACAATCAAATGTTTGACCAAGTCATCTTATCCGCAGGAGCTTGGCTTGGCCAGATCTTAGAACCCTTAGGATATGAGGTAGATGTTCGCCCACAAAAAGGTCAACTTCGAGATTATCAAGTGCCACAAGACATGGGAGCTTACCCTGTTGTCATGCCTGAAGGTGAGTGGGATTTGATACCATTTCCCGGTGGTAAGTTATCTCTAGGAGCTACCCATGAAAATGATATGGGATTTGACCTAGCAGTTGATGAGAATTTGCTCAATCAAATGGCTGAAGCAGCAAGTTCGTTTTATCCTAGCTTAAAAGATGCAATGATAAGTGGTGAACGTGTGGGGATTCGTGCTTATACGAGTGATTTTTCGCCGTTTTTCGGACAAGTGCCAAACTTGTCAGGAGTATTTGTTGCGAGTGGATTAGGATCGTCAGGATTGACAACTGGACCCATTATAGGCTATCACCTAGCCCAAATGCTTCAAGGGAAAAATGGAGTCTTGGATCCAGCGGATTATCCGACTGAAAGATATATTAAAGAGAAATAATCGTAAACTTTTTACCTAGTTTTTACGATAGGATTAGGATAGCAAATGACTTTCCCTATCAAAAATGGTAAAATGAAAAAAATAATTCAAGAATAGAGGAAAAATGATGCAAGAAAAGATTTTGGTAACAGGTGGAGCAGGTTTTATCGGAACTCACACTGTCATCGAACTGGTCCAAGCTGGACATCAAGTAGTTGTCGTGGATAATTTGGTAAACAGTAGCCGTAAAAGTTTAGAAGTAGTGGAAAGAATTACAGGAGTAGAAATTCCTTTCTACGAAGCTGATATCCGAGATACAGATACACTTCGTGATATTTTCAAACAGGAAGAACCTACAGGAGTCATCCATTTTGCAGGTTTGAAGGCAGTTGGTGAGTCAACTCGTATCCCACTTGCCTACTATGATAACAATATTGCCGGTACAGTTAGCCTTTTGAAGGCAATGGAAGAAAACAACTGCAAAAATATTATTTTCAGTTCTTCAGCAACAGTTTATGGAGATCCACATACTGTTCCAATCCTAGAAGATTTCCCACTTTCAGCTACCAACCCTTATGGCCGTACCAAGCTTATGCTGGAAGAAATCTTGACAGATATCCATAAAGCAGATTCAGAGTGGAATGTTGTCTTACTTCGTTACTTCAACCCAATTGGGGCGCATGAGAGTGGTGACCTAGGAGAAAATCCAAACGGCATTCCAAATAACCTTCTACCGTATGTAACACAAGTCGCAGTTGGTAAGTTAGAACAAGTTCAAGTCTTCGGAGATGACTACGATACAGAAGATGGAACAGGTGTTCGTGACTATATCCACGTCGTTGACTTAGCAAAAGGACACGTTGCCGCCCTTAAGAAGCTTCAAAAAGGCTCTGGACTCAATGTGTATAACCTTGGTACTGGAAAAGGCTACTCAGTTCTTGAAATTATCCAAAATATGGAAAAAGCTGTTGGACGCCCAATCCCATACCGTATCGTTGAACGTCGCCCGGGTGATATCGCGACTTGCTACTCAGACCCAGCAAAAAGCTAAGGAAGAGCTCGGATGGGAAGCAGGACTTGGTATTACAGAAATGTGTGAAGATGCATGGCGTTGGCAAAGCAAACATCCAAATGGATTTGAAGACTAATCGTTTGATTAAACAAAAAAAGAGGAAGTAATTCCTCTTTTTTATAATTTTATATGTGGTTGAAATAAAAAATTTGATTAGTGCTTAAGTGATAGAAAAATGTCTTAAAAGAACAGTTTATTTATTATTGAAATGCTGGAACAAATAAAAGTAAAATTGTATAAAAATAGCTAGCAAAATACTATAATTTTCTAGAAAAATATGCTAAACTAGATAAAGTGGAAAACCCCGTTTATTTTCTGCTAAAAACTAGGACTAATCTTTAATCAGGGCACGTGTAGGACAGTTTTTTACAGCTTCTAACACATCTTTACTTAGGGGAGTTTCCCTCTCTAGCTGATCAGGATTATCATAAAAACGGACGATACCATTATCATGGTAATCAAATAATTCAGAATAAGTCTGGCAGAGCCCGCAGGCTATACAGCGTTCAGGTATAAGTGTGATTTTCATATTTATATTGTAATAAGAAAGTAAAAAAAACTCAAGGAGTAAGGTATGGAAAAGGAACCGTGGCAAGAAGATATTTATGAAAACCAAGAAGAGGAATCAAGAACAGAACGCCGTCAACGAAACAAAAAAGGTTCAGGTGTCGTGGCCAATCGTATTTTAACGGTTCTGGCTATTCTCTTCTTTGTCATTGTTGTTGGGATGGTAGTTGTATTGGTCTACTTGTCATCAGGCGGAAGTGATCGCACTTCAGCTTTGAAAGATTTTTATGATTCTTCAGCTCCAAAAGTAGAAGAAGTTACAACAGTGGCTACTACTGCCCAGTCAACAGAGTCAACAGAAGCAGAGACAACTCAACAAGAACATACAGAGGCACGTACTGATTCTGAAGGAACTATTACAGTCATGGCAGGAGAAGGGGAAGCGGCTATTGCAGCTCGCGCTGGAATCTCTATTGCTCAACTTGAAGCCTTGAATCCTGGTCATATGTCTTCAGGAACTTGGTTTGCAAATCCTGGTGATGTCCTTAAGACAAGATAGGAGTGACAATGAAAACAATTCAGATTGCTATTGATGGGCCAGCTTCCAGTGGTAAGAGTACAGTTGCTAAGATTATTGCTAAGGACTTTGGCTATACTTATCTGGATACAGGCGCTATGTATCGTGCGGCGACTTACATCGCATTGAGAAACCAAATTAGCCCAGATGAGCCATCTCAACTTCTTGAATTATTGGAACAATACCCGATTAGTTTTGGCAGCGCTGAAACAGGAGAACAGCTTGTTTTTGTTGGAGATGTAGATGTAACAAATCCAATCCGAGAAAATGAAGTAACCAACGCTGTTTCTGCTTTTGCGGCGATTCCAGCTGTTCGTGAAAAATTGGTAGCCTTTCAGCAAGAAATTGCCCAACAAGGTGGTATCGTTATGGATGGCCGCGATATTGGAACAGTAGTCTTGCCTCAGGCTGAATTGAAGATTTTTCTAGTAGCATCTGTAGATGAGCGTGCGGAACGTCGTTACAAGGAAAATCTTTCAAAGGGAATCGAAACAGATTTGGAAACTTTGAAAGAAGAGATTGCTGCGCGTGATTATAAAGATAGTCATCGTGAAACTTCACCTCTCAAGCAAGCTGAGGATGCAATCTATTTGGATACGACTGGCCTCTCTATTTTAGAAGTTGTTGAAAAAATTAAATCAGAAGCTCAAAAACATTTATAAGAACTATAAAACGATGAACTGAATTTCGGTTTGTCGTTTTTTATCATAATTTGTCAAATAGTCTATTTTAAGGTATAATAGTTGCTGTTGAAGAAAATTTGACATTCAAATAATCATAATTTTTTTTAAGGAGATAACATGAGTCAATTACCAAATTGCCCAAAATGTAATTCAGAATATGTATATGAAGATGGCGCACTTCTAGTTTGTCCAGAATGTGCTTACGAGTGGAATCCTGCTGAGCAAGCAGAAGCAGAAGAAGGCATTGTTGCCATCGATGCAAATGGTAACAAACTAGCTGATGGAGATACAGTAACCTTGATCAAGGACCTTAAGGTTAAAGGGGCTCCTAAAGACCTCAAACAAGGAACTCGTGTGAAAAACATCCGTATTGTTGAAGGTGACCACAACATTGACTGTAAGATCGATGGTTTTGGTGCTATGAAGCTTAAATCAGAATTTGTGAAGAAGATTTAATCATGATTAAAAATGAAAAAGTAATATTTTATAGTCGTATCTTTTTATTTATAGCAGCCTTTACTGGTGTATACTTGGAGATTACTAAACGTGGTGGTTTAGGGATGTTGCTCTACTATACAGTCCTTTCTAACCTTCTGGTTGTAATCTTTACAGGCTATCTTTTGATAAAGATGCGTAGTGGCGGTGATAGTTGGCAGAGTCCTGGTATTCTACGTCTCAAAGGTGGCGTCACTATGAGTATTATGATTACTTGTGTCATCTATCATTTCATGCTAGCTCCCTTGACGACAGATTTTTACCGTTTGGAAAATTTCCTTTGTCATTATATTGTCCCTCTCTGGTTTTTAGCAGATACAATTATTTGATAAGAGTCGTCAATATAAGTTAGTTGATCCCATGCTTTGGACTAGCCTTCCTTTGCTTTATATGATTTTTTCCCTCTTAAACGGTTTTGTTCTAAAGATGGATGTCCCTAATGCTAAGGATAGTCCCTTCCCTTATTTCTTTTTGAATGCTACCAAACATGGTTGGGGCTTTGTCTTTAAATGGGCAGCAACTATCTTTGTTGCCTATATGGTTTCAGGATATCTCTTTTATCTTGTGAAAAGTATTAAAAAATCTAAGAAATAAAAGTACCCAATCTGGGTGCTTTTTTTTGTGATAGAGATAATTGTACCCGGACAAATCGATTTATTTTATCTTGTTATGAAGTCTTTTATACCTTACAATAAAACTGTAGCTACCAATACAACTATTGAGGATGAAAAGAATGACTGAAAATCGTTATGAATTAAATAAGAATTTGGCACAGATGCTTAAAGGTGGCGTCATCATGGATGTTCAAAACCCTGAACAGGCAAGAATTGCTGAGGCTGCAGGTGCGGCAGACAGTTATGGCTTTGGAACGAATCCCAGCTGATATTCGTGCAGCGGGTGGTGTCTCTCGCATGAGTGATCCAAAGATGATTAAGGAAATCCAAGAAGCAGTCAGCATTCCAGTTATGGCTAAGGTTCGAATTGGGCATTTTGTTGAAGCTCAGATTTTAGAAGCTATCGAGATTGACTATATTGATGAGAGCGAAGTTCTATCTCCAGCTGACGATCGTTTCCATGTGGACAAGAAAGAATTTCAAGTTCCTTTTGTTTGTGGTGCTAAAGACCTAGGAGAAGCCTTGCGCCGTATCGCTGAAGGAGCTTCTATGATTCGTACAAAAGGGGAACCAGGAACAGGAGACATCGTTCAGGCGGTTCGTCATATGCGTATGATGAATCAAGAAATTCGCCGCATTCAAAACCTCCGTGAGGACGAGTTATATGTTGCTGCAAAAGAACTCCAAGTACCTGTAGAATTAGTTCAATACGTCCACGAACATGGGAAATTACCAGTTGTTAACTTTGCAGCTGGAGGGGTTGCAACACCAGCGGACGCTGCTCTTATGATGCAGCTAGGTGCAGAAGGTGTGTTTGTTGGTTCAGGGATTTTTAAGTCAGGTGATCCTGTTAAACGTGCGGCAGCAATTGTCAAGGCTGTTACCAATTATCAGAATCCTCAAATTCTGGCTCAAATCTCGGAAGACTTGGGAGAAGCCATGGTTGGTATCAATGAGAATGAAATCCAAATTCTCATGGCTGAGCGAGGAAAATAGATGAAAATCGGAATCTTGGCCTTGCAAGGTGCCTTTGTAGAACACGAGAAAATGCTTGCTCAACTAGGAGTTGAAAGTATTGAATTGCGAAACCTAGAAGATTTTCAGCAACACCAGAGTGAGCTGTCGGGGTTAATCTTGCCAGGGGGAGAGTCTACAACTATGGGGAAATTGTTGCGAGATCAGCAGATGCTAATTCCTCTAAGAGAGGCTATTCTAGGTGGCTTACCAGTTTTTGGAACCTGTGCGGGTTTGATTTTGTTAGCGAGACAAATCACTTCTCAGGAAGAGAGCCATCTATCGACTATGGACATAGTAGTGGAGCGTAATGCCTATGGACGTCAGTTAGGAAGCTTTTATACAGAAGCTGACTGCAAGGGCGTTGGCAAAATTCCCATGACTTTTATCCGTGGACCTATTATTAGTGAAGTTGGTAAGGGTGTTAATGTTCTGGCAGTAGTGAATCATCAAATCGTTGCGGCACAAGAAAAGAATATGCTGGTAACCTCCTTTCATCCTGAATTGACAAAAGATCTTCGTTTGCATCAGTACTTTTTGAATATGTGTAAATAAAAAAAGAGGTTGGGATTTTTCCCAACTTCTTTTTACATGTAATAAACAATAGCAATATATTGGAGCGCAGAGGCTGCTAGGATAAAGAGATGCCAAATCATGTGAAAGTATGGTTTTTTCTTGGCGTAAAAACCAGCTCCAACAGTGTAACAGAGTCCGCCCGATACCATGAGGCTCCAAAACATTGGACTTGTCTGACTGATGATTGCTGGTAAGATAGCCAATACAAGCCATCCCATGATGAGGTAAAGGATGAGGCTGAATTTTTCATTGACCTTCTTGGCAAAGATTTTATAAAGAATACCGAAAATAGTTGTCCCCCATTGGATAGCAATAATGAGATAACCAAACCAATTATTCATCAGGGTTAAAACCACTGGGGTATAAGAACCTGCAATCGCAACATAAATCATAGAATGGTCAATAATTCGTAACACATATTTATGAGTTGAACCATAAGCCATAGAATGGTAAATAGTTGATGATAAGAACATGAGAAAGAGGCTGATGACGAAGATGGAAACACCGATAGACGATAAGAAACCATGGGCCTCATAACTGTAAGTAGATGAAATGGGAAGTAGGATGAGCATGATAAATGCTCCTACAGCATGGGTGACACTGTTGGCAATTTCTTCTCCAAAACTAAGTCGTTTACTAAGTTTGAAACTAGTATTCATTTGTTTCCTCCTCTTCGGTTTCTGTATAGACTAGTGCAAGTGTTTGATGATAGAGTTTGACCGTTTGGCAGCTGGCCTGGATAATGGGATTAGCTGGATCAATATCTTCATTCATATAGTCCACAAAAAGCATTATAAAGTTCTTCTGAATTAGTGTCTGTGTGTAGGGTATTTAGGGTTTGAGCAATTTCCTGGATAGAAAAATACAGACTTAAGAGTGGTAATTGCAATCAAACGGGCGATTTGTTTACGTTGGTATTTTTTTCTTTTCGGGTTTACTGATATATCCATGTTTAACATAGTTGTTCACCATGGATGCTGTCAAACCTTTCTCCTTATCAGGAGAAGCTGGAGGACAGATTTGATTGACATAAAAGCAGAACCTGGTCCAGATAGAGATTGATACTTGGAATTTCTTCCCATTTTTGGATAGGAAAAAAAGTAGTATTCATTTTCAACTCCTTTTTTTATCTAGTTTTAATAACTAGATTATAAAACATTTGAAATAATAAGTCAAGTTTCAAGTGCTTGTAGAAAGAAATAATTTATGCTATGATGAGAGAAATAGTATGAAAAGAGGATAAATGATGGAGATTCGCTTAGCCTTTCCAAACGAAGTTGATGCAATTATGCAAGTGATTGAGGGAGCCAAGAAATGTTTGGCAGAAGCTGGTAGCACTCAGTGGCAAAACGGCTAGCCCAGATGCAGATACCATTATTGAAGATATCATCTCTGGTCAAGCTTATGTAGCCCTAGACGAAGGTGATCTCTTAGCCTATGCAGACAGTGACTAAGAGCCCAGAAAAAGCTTATGAAGCAATCTATGATGGCAACTGGGAGGGAAATGAAGCAGAATACTTAGTATTTCACCGTATTGCTGTTGCTAGAGATGTGCAAGGTCAAGGTGTTGCTCAGACCTTCTTGGAAGGCTTGATTGAAGGCTTTGATTACCTAGATTTTCGTTCAGATACACATGAAATAAACAAGGCTATGCAACATATTTTTGAGAAACTTGGCTTCAAACAGGTTGGTAAAGTTCCAGTAGACGGGGAACGCTTGGCCTATCAAAAATTAAAATCAAATGCCTAAGAAGTATGTAAAGATGCTATACAAGTCACCGATTGGCCCCCTATCTCTGGTAGCAGATGACCACTATTTGTTTGGGATATGGATTGAAGAAGAGAGCGATTTTGAGAAGGGACTATCTGAAAATGATGTAACTGTTGTTGAAAGTCATCCCATTTTAAATCAAATTACTTCCTATTTAGAGATTTATTTTAAGGGGCAAGATCAAGACTTATCTGGATTACCTTTAGCTCCTGTCGGTAGTGACTTTGAAAAAAGAGTCTGGAACTACTTGCGAGGAATTCCTTTCGGTCAGACAGTTACTTATGGGCAAATAGCTAAGGACTTGAAGGTGGCTTCTGCCCAAGCAGTCGGAGGAGCAGTAGGTCGCAATCCTTGGTCTATCCTTGTACCTTGTCACCGTGTGCTAGGTGCTGGAAGACGTCTGACAGGCTATGCTTGGGGACTCGAAAAGAAGGCTTGGCTCTTGAGGCATGAAGGTGCAAGTTATCAAGAAAATAAAAAATAGAAAGAGAAAAAATGTTAGAATTTATCGAATATCCAAAATGTACAACTTGTAAAAAGCTAAGAAAGAATTAGATCAACTCGGACTAGAATATAAAGACGTTCATATCGTTGAAGAGACTCCGAGTGAAAAGGTCATTTTAAACTGGCTCGAAACTTCGGGATTTGAATTGAAGCAATTTTTCAACACTAGTGGAATCAAATATCGTGAACTCGGATTGAAAGATAAGGTTGGAACATTGTCAAACAAAGAAGCAGCCAAACTCTTGGCTAGTGATGGTATGCTATTGAAACGTCCAATACTTGTTGAAAATGGTCTTGTAAAACAAATTGGCTACCGTAAGACATACAAGGACTTGGCTTTGAATTAGTTTTTTTCTATCTCTTCGATAGGTAAAATTATATAACCTCCCACTTTTAAAGTATGATACACTAGAAGGTAGATGAAGTCTGATATGCTCGTAGCAAATATTTTTAATTAGAGCATAAGTATGATAGAATGAATCATTATCTTGAGAGGATGTTTCTATGAATGTTACAACGATTTTAGCATCTGATTGGTATCAAAATTTGATGCAATATATTCCAGATGGCAAACTTTTTAGTTTGCGTTCTGTCTTTGATGGGATCCCAAGAATTGTACAGCAATTACCTACAACATTGATGTTAACGGTATTTGGTGCCTTTTTTGGTATCATGCTAGCCCTAATCTTTGCTATCGTTAAAATCAACCGAGTTAGATTTATATACCCATTACAAGCCTTTTTTGTTAGTTTCCTAAAAGGAACCCCAATTTTAGTTCAACTGATGTTGACTTATTACGGGATTCCATTAGCTTTGAAAGCATTGAATCAACAATGGGGAACTTCTCTGAACATTAATGCGATTCCAGCAGCAACATTTGCGATTGTGGCTTTTGCTTTTAACGAGGCAGCCTATGCCAGCGAAACTCTTCGTGCGGCAATTCTTTCTGTAAATCCAGGTGAAATTGAAGCTGCTCGTAGTCTTGGTATGACACGTGCGCAAGTTTATCGTCGTGTGATTATTCCCAATGCAGCAGTAGTTGCAACACCAACCTTGATTAACTCCTTGATTGGCTTGACCAAGGGGACTTCCCTAGCCTTCAGTGCAGGTGTTGTAGAAGTCTTTGCCCAAGCTCAGATTTTGGGTGGTGCAGACTATCGTTACTTTGAACGTTTCATCTCAGTAGCTCTCGTCTATTGGGTGGTAAATATCGTTATTGAAAATCTTGGCCGTTTCATTGAAAGAAAAATGGCTATTACAGCACCAGATAATGTTGAGACAGATGTGAAAGGAGAGCTTCGCTAATGATTAAGATTTCAAATTTAAGCAAATCCTTTTCAGGTCAAACCGTTTTGGATCATCTGAATTTAGATATTCAAAAAGGAGAAGTTGTTGCCTTAATTGGTTCTTCAGGGGCTGGGAAATCAACTTTTCTTCGTAGCCTAAACTATCTAGAAACTCCTGATAGTGGAAGTATTCAGATTGATGATTTCAAAGTTGATTTTTCTCAAATTACGCAAGATGAAATTCTAACTCTTCGTCGCAAACTATCCATGGTTTTCCAACAGTTTAATTTATTTGAGCGTAGAACAGCGTTAGAAAATGTTAAAGAAGGCTTGGTGGTCGTTAAAAAACTATCGGACGAAGAAGCGACTGAAATTGCTAAGGAAGAGCTAGCTAAGGTTGGGCTTTCTGATCGTGAACAGCATTATCCGCGTCACTTGTCAGGGGGGGCAAAAACAACGGGTCGCTATAGCGCGTGCCCTAGCCATGAAACCAGACGTCTTACTCTTGGATGAACCAACTTCAGCACTGGACCCAGAATTGGTTGGTGAGGTAGAAAGATCGATTGCCAATGCCGCTAAATCAGGTCAAACTATGGTTTTGGTTAGTCACGATATGTCATTTGTTGCTCAAGTAGCTGATAAGGTTTTATTCTTGGATAAAGGAAAGATTATTGAATCTGGAACACCGGATGAGATTATCAACCATCCTAAAGAAGAAAGAACAAAAGAGTTCTTTGCTAGTTACAAACGGACCTATATCTGATATAATAGAAGATAAGAAAAACTCAGTTGGCTAAGCTAACTGGGTTTGCTCTTTAAAAATAATAGAAATGAGAGAGAGCATGCTAGTTCAGCTATTTGCTTTGTATTTAGAGAGTTTGGTTTTGACGATTTTACTAGTCTTGGTTGTCTTAGGGATTTGGATTGGTTTTAGAGCCCTGTCAGGTGTCGATAAAACTGCTAAGGAGCGTCAGGCTCACCTCTATGATATGATTATGATTGGAGTTCTAACAATTCCAGTATTGTCTTTTGCAACCATGAGCATCTTGTTGGTTCTCAAGGCTTAATAGTTGTCAAATAGGATTTATCCGTTAGAATAATAATAGTTACAACAAGAAAGAAGGAAATAGAATGTACGATACGATTATTATCGGTGCAGGTCCTGCTGGGATGACTGCAGCCTTGTATGCAGCTCGCAGCAATCTCAAAGTAGCTTTGATTGAAGGTGGCCTTCCTGGCGGTCAGATGAACAATACTTCTGACATTGAAAACTATCCAGGTTATGCTAACATTAGTGGACCTGAGCTAGCAGAAAAGATGTTTGAACCTCTTGAAAATCTAGGTGTTGAACATCTCTATGGCTTTGTAAAAAATATTGAGAACCATGGTGATGTTAAGAAAGTAATCACAGACGATGAAGAATTTGAAACTCGCACAGTTATTGTGGCGACTGGTTCAAAACATCGCCTTTTAGGCGTTCCAGGTGAAGAAGAACTGAATAGTCGTGGAGTTTCCTACTGTGCGGTTTGTGATGGAGCCTTTTTCCGTGACCAAGATTTGTTGGTTGTAGGTGGTGGTGACTCAGCGGTTGAGGAAGCAATCTTCTTAACACAGTTCGCCAAATCTGTAACCATCGTTCACCGTCGTGATGAACTTCGTGCCCAAAAAGTCTTGCAAGACCGCGCCTTTGCCAATGATAAAATCAACTTCATTTGGGATTCTGTTGTCAAAGAAATCAAGGGTGAAAACCGTGTGGATTCAGTTGTCATTGAAAATGTTAAAACAAATCAAGTGACTGAACATGCCTTTGGAGGTGTCTTCATCTATGTTGGTTAGATCCAGTTAGCGATTTTACAAAAGATTTACAAATCCAAGATGAATCAGGTTGGATTGTGACAGATGACCACATGAAGACAAGTCTTGCAGGTGTCTTTGCAGTTGGAGATGTTCGTCAGAAAGACCTTCGCCAAGTTACAACAGCAGTTGGAGATGGTGCTATTGCAGGTCAAGAAGCCTATAAATATATTACTGAACATAGTTAAAAAGGCGGTGGGACAGAAATCGATAGACAAAGTCTCGATTTCGTAGTCCCAGCCCCGCGAGGATGATTAGGAGCTTTTTGGAGTCTAAAAGACGAACAAAAAGTTCAATCAGCTACCGCGTCAAAGTTTGATTGCTAATAAAAAGTGAGGTCGGGATCTTTTGTCCCAACCTCACTTTTTATTAGAATCGATTTCTGAAGACTTCGTACATAAGAATAGCAGCAGCAACGCTTGCATTGAGACTCTGTACATGTCCATTCATTGGAATAGTGATCATCTCGTCCACTTGCTTCTTGATGTTACTTGAGATACCTTTTCCCTCATTCCCGATAATGAGGGCGACCTTTCCACTGGTGTTCCATTTATGGCAAGGAGTTCCATTCATATCGGTTCCAAAGGTCCAAAAGCCTTCTTCTTTAAGTTTATCCAAGGTTTGGCTGAGATTGGTTACGCGAGCAATGGGGACGTGCTCGATGGCACCTGTTGCTGTTTGCAACGACAGGAGTAACACCAACAGCTCGATGTTTTGGAATAATAACACCTGAAACATTGGTTGCATCGGCTGTTCTTAGGATAGAACCTAAGTTATGAGGGTCAGTTAGTCCATCGAGGATCAATACTAGTGGGTTTTCTTCTTGACGAGTCTGAGCAAGAATCTGCTCAAGTTCAGTATAGGCAAATTCAGAAACACGTAGGACAAAACCTTGGTGGACAGCTCCTTCAGTCATCTCGGAAAGTGATTTTTTTGAAGTCCAAGAAATGGATACTTTCTTTTCAGTTGCCAGTTCCTTGACTTTTTCTACATTCTTACCTCGTAAATCATCCTGGAGATAGAGTTTGTTTCCAGTATTTGCTAACAGTGCTTCCGTAACGGCATGAACGCCATAGACAATATCATTTGTTTTCATGGCTCTATTATAACATAAAACCCCGTTGTCGAACGGGATTTTCTTTATTCCAGAATGAGTAAACCTTCTTTGACTGCGAAAGGATCCTTTTCATTGATACGATCATAAAACATAACACCATTTAAGTGATCGATTTCATGTTGTACAACGATGGAGTTGTAGCCTTTTAGCTTGATGCGACGCTTTTCGCCATCTTTGTCAAAGTAGTCGACAGTTACTCGGGCATGGCGGATAACATAACCTGGGACAGCACGATCGACTGATAGGCATCCTTCTCCCTCACCTAGAGCAGCGTCTTGGACTGAGTGTGAGACAATCTTAGGATTGTACATAACAGCTTGTAAGTCATAGGCTTCTTGAGGTGTTTCCCCATCTTCAGTGATATTTGGAACTAAAACAGCGATGATGCGTTTTGAGATATCTAATTGTGGTGCAGCAAGTCCGACTCCTCCACGTAGCCCTAACTTTTCAGCCATAACTGGGTCTTGTGAATGTTTCAAAAATTGCATCATTTTCTCACCAAGGATGATATCTTGATCACTTAATGGGAAAGTGACTTCCTCAGCAACTGCACGTAGGGTTGGATTGCCCTCGCGGATAATATCTTTCATGTCAATTAAATGTGAAGCTTTTGTAATACGTTCTATAGCAGACATCTTCTCTCCTTCCTTCCATTACAATTCCATGATAACACAAAATAGTTGAGAAAGAAAGTCACAGAAGTTGCTAATAAAGGGAAATAGCTATTTGTCTGTGGTATAATAAGGTAAGGAGACTTGCATCAAAAAGCAAGGAGAAAAGATATGGAAAAACGTAGTAGAAGAAAAAAGCATTCAGGATTACCAGTTATCAGAGAGTCTATCCAATTTTTCAAAAACTATCGACAGTGGAGTAATAAAACCTTTGTTGTTGTGTTATTGATTGTTGTTGCTTTCTCGATGGCTTTGACTTTATTAGCTCAAGGAATTAAGGGAGTTCCATTGTGGAATAGGAATGCACCTGCAGTGAGTCAGAATTCAGACTCTAAAGGTAAGAATTCCGTAACGGAAGAAGAAACGAGTGTGCGCATCATGGCAAATGGTGACCTCCTCTATCATATTCCGATCTATCGAACTGCCTTAAAGGAAGATGGGACTTATGATTTTCATGAAAACTTTGAGTATGTAAAACCTTGGCTCAAACAAGCAGACCTAGTCATCGGTGACTTTGAAGGAACTGTAAACAAGGATCACTACTTAGGAGGTTATCCTTTGTTTAATGCACCAGGAGAAGTTATGGATGCTATAAAGGATGCTGGTTACCAAGTGTTAGACTTGGCTCACAATCATATCTTAGATTCTCAGATTGAGGGAGTTTTTTCAACTGCTGATGCTATCGAAAAAGCTGGAATGACTCCAATCGGAGTTTACACCCACGAACCAAGAGATAAGGCGCCTATCGTCATCAAGGAAGTCAAGGGCATAAAAGTTGCTCTTCTAGCTTATTCTTATGGCTTTAACGGTATTGAGGAATACATTTCAAAAGAAGACTACGACAATCATCTTTCTGACCTCAACGAAGAAAAAATGAAGGCAGAAATTGAACGAGCTGAAAGAAGCAGATATAACGGTTGTTATGCCTCAGATGGGAATTGAGTATCAATTGGAACCAACAGAAGAGCAAAAGGAACTCTACCATAAAATGATTGACTGGGGAGCTGATATTATCTTCGGTGGACACCCTCACGTTGTTGAACCAGCTGAGACAGTTGAAAAAGACGGGGATAAGAAACTTATTATCTACTCTATGGGGAATTTCCTATCGAATCAGCGTATTGAAACCATGCAGGATGAGGAAAATGCCAAATGGACAGAACGTGGCGTTCTCATGGATGTGACCATTAAGAAAAAAGCAGGAAAGACTACAATCGAGACTGCTAAAGCTCATCCTAGCTGGGTTAATAGAACACCAAAAGGAACTTATTCTCCAGAAGGTTATCCACTCTATCTATACCAGACCTATATCTTAGATGATTTCATTGAGGGTGGAAAATATCGTAGCCAGTTAGATGATGAAACCAAGGAACGGATTGATACAGCCTACAAAGAAATGAATGAGCATGTAGGTTTGAAATGGTAGTGACTAAGAAGAGGAGTAAGATGGATATTAAAGTCATTGCGACGGATATGGATGGAACTTTGTTGGATCCAAAAGGACAACTAGATCTTCCACGCCTAGAAAAAATCTTGGATAAGCTGGATCAACGTCATATTCGATTTGTCATTGCAACGGGAAATGAAGTTCATCGTATGGGACAATTACTGGGACATCTAGCAGAAAGAGTGGTTCTAGTAGTTGCTAACGGTGCTCGGATCTTCGAGAATAATGAATTGTTTCAGGCACAAACATGGGATGATGCCATGGTTGATAGGGCCTTAGCTCACTTTAAAGGTAGAGAATGTCAGGATCAGTTTGTCGTAACTGCTATGAATGGTGGTTTGTCAAAGAAGGTACAGTTTTTACAGAACTTGATAAATTTATGACTCCAGAGATGATTGAGAAGCTCTATCAACGAATGAACTTTGTCGATGAATTTGACTCCAGTCTCTTCGGTGGCGTTCTCAAGATGAGCATGGTAGTTGGTGAAGAGCGATTGGATTCGGTTTTACAAGAAGTTAATGATTTGTTTGATGGTCGTGTTCGAGCTGTTTCCAGCGGTTATGGCTGTATTGATATCTTACAAGATGGGATTCATAAAGCGTGGGGGCTAGTAGAATTGCTCAAACGTTGGAACTTAAAACCTGAACAAATCATGGCCTTTGGTGATAGTGAAAATGACATTGAAATGTTAGAGTTGGCAGGAATTTCATACGCTATGGAAAATGCAGAAGAGGCTGTTAAGAGAGTTGCAACAAAAGTAGCACCAGCCAACAGTCAGGCAGGTGTTTACCAAGTTTTAGAAAACTGGCTAGAAAAAGGAGAATAACTTGGCAGTACAGCTATTAGAAAACTGGCTCTTAAAAGAGCAAGAGAAAATCCAAACCAAGTATCGTGAGCTCAATCAGATTTCGGTAATTGAACCAGATATCATCTTTATTGGAGATTCTATTGTTGAGTATTATCCCTTGCAAGAATTACTAGGGACAACAAAGACCATTGTGAATCGAGGTATTCGAGGCTATCAAACTGGACTTTTACTTGATAACCTTGATGCCCATCTTTATGGTGATGCAGTGGATCAAATTGTGCTTTTGATTGGGACCAATGACATTGGGAAAGATGTTCCAATGAGTCAAGCATTAACCAATCTTGAAAGTGTGATTCAAAGTATTTCTCGTGACTATCCGCTGTCACAGATTAAGCTAGTTTCTATTCTGCCAGTTCATCAAGGGGAAGAATACAAACAGACAGTTTATATTCGTACAAATGAGAAAATCAAGGCCTGGAACCAAGCCTATCAAGAGCTAGCTTCTGCCTACATGCAGGTAGAATATGTATCTGTCTTTGAAAAGCTACTCGATCAGGAAGGGCAACTTAAATCAGACTATACAACAGATGGGCTTCACCTTAGCGTTTCTGGCTATCAGGCTCTATCAGAAACCTTGAAAACTAGACTTTTCTAGACATCTACTTGCATTTTTGCATTTTTACCATAGATAAGGTATAATAGTTCTATTATCTTTTGGGGTCGTTACGGATTCGACAGGCATTATGAGGCATATTTTGCAACCCGTGTGGCGACGTAAACGCTCAGTTAAATATAACTGCAAAAAATAACACTTCTTACGCTCTAGCTGCCTAAAAACCAGCAGGCGTGACCCGATTCAGATTGCTCGTGTCTGATGACAGGTCTTATTATTAGCGAGATACGATCAAACTTTGTCTAGTAGTTTGATAAGAGATTTATAGGCTCGCAGTTCCTAGGCTTGAGTTATGTGTCGAGGAGCTGTTAAAACAATACATAACCTATGGTTGTAGACAAATATGTTAGCAGGTGTTTGGACGTGGGTTCGACTCCCACCGGCTCCATTAATAATTTACATTGTTTTGTAAATCTTTCTAAAACGTTGTTTTTACAACGTTTTTTGTTTTATTCTTTAGTATTCCTTGGTATTCTTTTTTACAAAAAAGATACAATTTTCAGTTGTATCCTAAATATCAAATCAAGTCCCGAATTTTCTTAAGTTTTTATCATATTTTCTGTTATAATTAAGGTGCCTTAAGAAAAATAATGAAAAAACTAAATGTTTTTCATATAGTTTTCATTTTTTGTGTTATAATTAAGGTGCCTTAAGAAAAATATTAAGGTGCCTTAAGAAAAATATTAAGGTGCCTTAAGAAAAATAATGAAAAAACTAAATGTTTTTCATATAGTTTTCATTGTTTTAATAGTTTAAAGTCAATCTTATTTTTCTCTAATAGAAAATAATGAAAAAGTAGGTTTAGAAAGAGGTAAGTATCTATGTCTTCTCATAAAAAAGTGTCACTCTCTGAGATTAATCAATCTATCGATACTCCAAATAACAATCATTTCTGGCAAAATTTAAAGGCCTTTTTAGGTCCGGGTGCTCTTGTCGCAGTTGGTTATATGGATCCAGGAAACTGGATTACCAGTGTAGTCGGTGGTGCTTCCTATAAGTATAGTCTCTTGTTTGTTATCTTGATTTCATCTCTTATTGCTATGCAGCTTCAACAGATGGCAGGAAAGCTTGGAATTGTAACTCAAATGGACTTGGCTCAAGCAACAGCTCGTCACTCACCAAAGTGGCTGCGTTATGGTTTATGGGTGATTTTGGAGTTGGCCTTGATGGCGACAGACCTGGCAGAAGTTCTAGGTTCAGCCATTGCTCTCAATCTTCTCTTTAAGATTCCGATTATGATAGCCATCCTTTTGACGGTTCTAGATGTCTTTCTCTTATTGCTTTTGATGAAATTTGGCTTTAAGAAGATAGAAGCTATTGTGACAACACTGATTTTAACGATTTTAGCAATCTTTACTTACCTAGTAGCCTTGTCACATCCAAGTTTCCAAGGAATCGCTGAGGGTTATTTACCCAATTCGACCTTATTTGAGAGTCCTTTGCCAGGACATGAAAGTCAATTAACTTTAGCTCTGGGGATTGTAGGTGCGACGGTTATGCCTCATAACCTCTATTTGCATTCGTCCTTGTCTCAAACTCGGAGAATCAATCACAAGGACAAGCATGATGTTCGAAAAGCGGTGCGCTTTATGACCTGGGATTCAAATCTTCAACTGTCCTTGGCCTTTATCGTTAACTCCCTTCTATTAATTCTCGGGGCGGCTCTCTTTTTCGGCCATGCATCCGAGATTTCTGCCTTTTCTCAAATGTATAACGCCCTGCAGGATTCTACCATTGCAGGAGCTATAGCTAGCTCGACCTTATCAACCTTGTTTGCCTTGGCTTTATTAGCCAGTGGTCAAAATTCGACAATTACGGGTACTTTGACTGGACAAATCGTTATGGAAGGTTTCTTGCATATGAGATTACCTCAATGGTTCATTCGTTTGGCAACTCGTCTCTTTGCCTTGTTGCCTGTCATGATTGTAGCGGTTCTGTTTGGTCATCAGGAAAAAACCTTGGATCAGTTATTAGTCTATTCGCAGGTCTTTCTTTCAATCGCTCTTCCGTTTTCAATCTTCCCTTTGATTTATCTAACTTCTAAGAAATCACTGATGGGCGAATTTACCAATGCTAAATGGAATACCATCCTTGGTTATATTGTTTCCATTATCTTAACAATTCTCAATGTGAAATTGTTATTTGATATTTTCTAAGAAATTCACCCAAGTTATAAAACAAACATATAAGAAAAAAGATACCCAAGATTTCTTGGGTATCTTTTTTGAAAATAAACGGAAGACATGGGATTCGAACCCACGCACGCTTTAACACGCCTACCGCGTTTCCAACACGGCCTCTTAAGCCTCTTGAGTAATCTTCCATTGTTTACTAACCTAGTCTACCATAAAGCCTTCTTTCTTGCAAATTTATTTGAAGCTGAGGAGTTAGTGATAGAAAATGAAAGAAAATGACAAAAAATGCTTGACTTTGATTTTTTTTATGATAGAATGAATAATGTAATCGTTAACAGGAGGTAAATTAATGCTAAAAAGTGAACGAAAACAGTTGATTTTAGAAGAATTGAGTAAGCATAAAATCGTCTCTCTAGAGAAATTGGTAGGCTTGTTAGATACTTCAGAATCAACAGTCAGACGTGATTTAGATGAATTGGAGTCTGAAAATAAACTTCGTCGAGTGCATGGTGGAGCAGAGTTGCCTCACTCTCTGCAGGAAGAAGAAACCATTCAAGAAAAATCTGTCAAAAACCTTCAAGAGAAGAAGTTGATTGCGCAAAAAGCGGCTTCCCTCATCAAAGAAAAAGATGTTATCTTTGTGGATGCAGGAAGTACGACAGCCTTTCTCATTAAGGAATTGGAGCGAAAAGACATTACAGTGGTAACCAATTCCATTCACCATGCGGTTCAATTAGTGGATAAGCTAATCCCAACTGTCATTATCGGTGGTGGAGTCAAGATGACGACTGATGCCAGTATCGGAGGAGTAGCTCTCAATCAGATTAACCAACTGCACTTTGACCGTGCCTTTATTGGAATGAATGGTGTAGATGAAGGTTACTTTACAACTCCAGATATGGAGGAAGGAGCGGTCAAGCGAGCTATTTTAGAGAATGCTAAACAAACCTATGTCTTGGCAGATTCATCCAAGATTGGTCAGTCTTGTTTTGCTAAGGTAGCTCCTATAAAACGAGCTATTGTCATTACAAGCAAGGGTCATGATCTCTTGCCAGCTATCAAAGAGAAAACGGAGGTAATAGAAGTATGATTTACACAGTCACACTCAATCCATCTATAGACTACATTGTCCGTTTGGACAAAGTGGAAATTGGTAGTGTCAATCGTATGGATAGTGATGATAAGTTTGCTGGTGGTAAAGGTATCAATGTTAGCCGTGTCTTGAAGCGTTTGGATATTCCAAATACAGCGACAGGTTTCATCGGAGGCTTTACTGGAAAATTTATCACAGATACTTTAGCTGAAGAACAAATTGAAACGCAATTTGTCCAAGTGGCAGAAGATACGCGTATCAATGTCAAAATCAAAGCAGACCAAGAAACAGAAATCAATGGGACAGGTCCTAATGTTGAGCCCGAACAACTTGAAGAGTTAAAAGCCATTCTTTCAAGTCTGACAGCAGAAGATACAGTAGTATTTGCTGGATCAAGTGCTAAAAACTTAGGCAATGTCATATATAAGGATTTGATTGCCTTGACCCGTCAGACAGGCGCACAAGTAGTCTGTGACTTTGAAGGTCAGACCTTGATCGATAGTTTGGATTATCAACCACTTTTGGTCAAACCAAATAATCATGAACTGGGAGCTATCTTTGGAGTCAAGCTTGAAAGCCTTGATGAAATAGAGAAATACGCTCGAGAATTGCTGGCTAAAGGTGCTCAAAACGTTATTATTTCAATGGCTGGTGATGGAGCTCTTCTGGTAACATCAGATGGAGCATACTTTGCTAAACCGATTAAAGGAACCGTGAAAAACTCAGTTGGTGCTGGTGACTCGATGGTTGCTGGATTTACGGGTGAGTTTGTCAAATCAAAAGACGCAGTAGAAGCCTTCAAGTGGGGAGTGGCATGTGGAACAGCAACCACCTTCTCAGATGATTTAGCAACTGCAGCATTTATTAAAGAAACTTATGAAAAAGTTGAGGTAGAAAAAAGATGAAAATTCAAGATTTATTGAGAAAAGATGTCATGTTGCTTGATTTGCAAGCAACTGAAAAAACAGCAGCTATCGAAGAAATGATTCATAGCTTGGTTGAACACGGATACGTGACAGATTTTGAAACCTTTAAAGAAGGAATCTTAGCGCGTGAAGCTTTGACTTCTACAGGCTTGGGCGACGGTATCGCTATGCCACACAGCAAAAATGCTGCTGTTAAGGAAGCAACAGTTCTCTTTGCTAAGTCAAACAAGGGTGTTGACTACGAAAGTTTAGACGGGCAACCAACTGACCTCTTCTTTATGATTGCTGCTCCAGAAGGTGCCAATGATACTCACTTGGCTGCCTTGGCAGAATTGTCTCAATACTTGATGAAAGACGGATTTGCTGATAAACTTCGTCAAGTAACATCAGCTGATCAAGTCATTGAACTCTTTGACCAAGCTTCAGAAAAAGCTCAAGAACCAGTTCAAGCTCCTGTAAATGAATCTGGTGACTTTATCGTAGCAGTTACAGCTTGTACAACAGGGATCGCCCACACATACATGGCCCAAGAAGCTCTTCAAAAAGTGGCTGCGGAAATGGGTGTTGGTATCAAGGTTGAAACCAACGGTGCAAGTGGTGTTGGCAACAAATTGACAGCAGAAGATATCCGCAATGCCAAAGCTGTTATCATTGCTGCAGATAAAGCAGTTGAGATGGATCGTTTCGATGGTAAACCATTGGTAAACCGTCCGGTTGCAGATGGTATTCGTAAGACAGAAGAATTGATCAACTTGGCTCTTTCAGGGAATACTGAAGTCTATCGTGCTGCTAATGGAGCGCAAGCTTCAACAGCATCTAATGAAAAACAAAGTCTAGGTGGTGCCTTCTACAAACACTTGATGAGTGGTGTATCACAAATGTTGCCATTCGTTATTGGTGGTGGTATCATGATTGCCCTCGCCTTCTTGATTGATGGTGCTTTGGGGGTTCCAAATGAGAGCCTTGGAAATCTTGGTTCTTACCATGAGCTAGCTTCTATGTTCATGAAAAATTGGTGGTTCTGCCTTTGGTTTAATGCTTCCAGTATTTGCAGGATATGTTGCTTACTCAATCGCTGAAAAAAACCAGGTTTGGTAGCCGGTTTCGTAGCTGGTGCTATCGCTAAAGAAGGTTATGCCTTTGGTAAAATCCCTTATGCTCAGGGTGGTGAAGCAACTTCAGCCCTTGCAGGGGTATCATCAGGTTTCCTTGGAGCCCTCGTAGGTGGATTTATCGCAGGTGCCTTGGTGCTCTTGGTTAAGAAATACGTGAAGGTTCCTCGCTCACTTGAAGGCGCTAAATCAATCCTTCTCTTACCACTTTTTGGAACAATCTTGACAGGCTTTGTCATGTTAGCTGTTAATATCCCAATGGCCGCAATCAACACTGGTATGAACAACTTCCTTGGTGGTCTTGAAGGTGGATCAGCTGTCCTTCTTGGAGTCGTTCTTGGAGGAATGATGGCTGTCGATATGGGTGGACCTGTCAATAAAGCAGCCTACGTCTTTGGTACTGGTACTCTTGCAGCAACAGTGGCAACAGGTGGTTCAGTAGCCATGGCAGCAGTTATGGCTGGAGGAATGGTTCCACCACTTGCAATCTTTGTGGCAACACTTCTCTTTAAGAATAAATTTACCAAAGAAGAACGTAACTCTGGTTTGACGAACATCGTTATGGGCTTGTCATTCATCACTGAAGGTGCGATTCCATTTGGTGCAGCAGACCCAGCTCGTGCTATCCCAAGCTTCATCCTTGGTTCAGCGGTAGCAGGTGGACTCGTTGGTCTTGCAAATATCAAACTCATGGCTCCTCACGGAGGAATCTTCGTTATCGCCCTTACTTCAAATGCTCTTCTTTACCTTGTCTTTGTCTTGGTAGGAGCAATTGTCAGTGGTGTCGTTTACGGTTACCTTCGTAAACCATTAGAAAAATAATCACAAACACATTCAAATGACTGAACACGAAAGTGGGCAGTCATTTTTTAACCCCTCGAAAAGTTTCTGAAATATGATATAATAGAAGCATGGCAAACAAGAATACAACTAAAACAAGACGAAGACCGTCTAAAGCAGAATTGGAAAGAAAACAAGCGATTCAACGAATGCTGATTTCCTTAGCTTTGGCTATCTGTTTAATTTTTGCAGCCCTCAAATGGGGAGCTGTCGGAATCACTGTTTATAACCTGATTCGCTTACTCGTAGGGAGTTTGGCATACTTAGCTATTTTCTCTCTCTTGATTTATCTATTCTTCTTTAAATGGATTCATAAACAAGAAGGCTTGCTAGCAGGTTTCTTCTTTATTTTTGCAGGCTTGCTCCTCATCTGTCAAGCTTATCTTGTCTGGAAGCTTAGCATGGCAAATGCTGTTTTTCAAGGAACGATTGGACAAATCTTTAAAGATTTAACCAGTTTTCAAGTAACCGGTTTTGCAGGGGGAGGCTTGTTAGGGGTAGGGCTCTACATTCCGGTAGCCTTTTTGTTCTCAAACATCGGTACCTATTTCATCGGCGCAATCTTAATCCTAATCGGAGCTCTTTTAATGAGTCCATGGTCTATCTATGATATTGCTGATTTTCTTTCATCTCGATTTGCTATCTGGATGGAACGCCGTGAACAGAAAAAACAAGAGCGCTTTATCAAGCGTGAAGAAGAAAAGGCACGAAGAGAAGCAGAAGAGCAAGCAAGACTTGAAAAAGAAAGAGAAGAGCAGGCTTTGCTTGACATGCAGCCTGTAGATATGGAAACTGGAGAAATCTTATCAGACGAACCACTGCAAGAATTTCCTCCACTTTCAGAGGAGGAATGGGTAGAACCTGAGATTATTCTCCCGCAAGCTGATTTTTGATTACCCTGAAGAAGGAGACTATCCAGAGGAAGAAGTTTTCTCTGAAGAAGATGATGATGACGAAGAGGTAGAAGTAGACTTTTTCTGCTAAAAAAAGGCCTTGGAGTATAAGCTTCCAAGCTTGCAACTCTTTGCGCCAGACAAACCAAAAGATCGAGTCAAAAGAAAAAGAAAATCGTTCGAGAAAAATATTAAAATTTTGGAAGAGACCTTCGCAAGTTTTTGGTATTAAAGTGACTGTAGAAAGAGCAGAAATTGGTCCGTCGGTGACCAAGTATGAGGTTAAACCTGCAGTTGGTGTCCGTGTCAACCGTATTTCAAACCTAGCAGATGACTTGGCTCTCGCCTTGGCTGCTAAAGATGTCCGTATCGAAGCACCTATTCCTGGGAAATCCTTGGTAGGTATCGAAGTTCCTAACTCGGAAATTGCAACTGTATCCTTCCGTGAGCTTTGGGAACAATCACAAACAAAACCTGAAAAATCTATTAGAAATTCCTCTTGGAAAAGCCGTCAATGGTACAGCTCGTAGTTTTGACTTGGCTAAAATGCCTCACTTGTTAGTGGCTGGTTCTACAGGTTCTGGTAAATCTGTTGCAGTTAACGGAATCATCGCAAGTATCCTCATGAAGGCTCGTCCAGATCAGGTTAAGTTTATGATGGTCGATCCAAAGATGGTTGAGCTTTCAGTCTATAATGATATTCCTCATCTCTTGATTCCAGTTGTGACCAACCCTCGTAAGGCCAGCAAGGCTTTGCAAAAAGTTGTTGATGAGATGGAAAACCGCTATGAACTCTTTGCCAAAGTCGGAGTTCGAAATATCGCTGGGTTCAATGCTAAGGTTGAGGAATTCAACGCTCAATCAGAGTACAAACAAGTACCTCTACCTTTAATCGTCGTGATTGTCGATGAGTTGGCGGATTTGATGATGGTTGCCAGCAAGGAAGTAGAAGATGCCATTATCCGACTCGGGCAAAAGGCGCGTGCAGCTGGTATCCATATGATCCTCGCGACTCAGCGTCCTTCAGTGGATGTTATTTCTGGTTTGATTAAGGCAAATGTGCCGTCACGTGTGGCTTTTGCAGTTTCTTCGGGAACGGACTCACGTACGATCTTGGATGAGAATGGTGCTGAGAAATTACTCGGTCGAGGGGACATGCTCTTTAAACCAATTGATGAGAACCATCCTGTTCGTCTCCAAGGTTCCTTTATCTCAGATGATGATGTGGAACGCATCGTAAACTTCATTAAGGCTCAAGCAGATGCTGATTATGATGACAGTTTTGATCCTGGAGAAGTTTCTGAGACTGATGGTGATTCTGGTTCTGGCGATGAGGGCGGGGATCCACTCTTTGAAGAAGCCAAGGCTCTTGTCATCGAGACACAAAAAGCAAGTGCATCCATGATTCAGCGCCGTCTATCTGTTGGTTTTAACCGAGCAACTCGATTGATGGAAGAATTAGAGATGGCTGGAGTTATTGGTCCTGCTGAAGGGACAAAACCTCGAAAAGTGTTACAACAATAAATTGTTTGAAAATAGAATAAAAATTCAAGAAATTACCTTTCGAAAATGGGGATAATCTACTCTAATTTTTCGAAGGTGATTTCTTTTTTTATGCCTATGATTATAGGTGTTCTTGTAGTAAAAAGACTTTCAGTCTGGTTCGGAATTTAGATTTTACTTTTACTAATTTTAACTAATAATGTATTGATTTTTAAACCGGTTTTTGATATATTAAAATGGTATAAGAAATATTTATATGTTTAAAAAATAAGCGAAAATAATGAAGGGGGTTATTTTTTTAAGACAAAATGCAAACGCTTACTTTTTAAGCAGGAAGGAATAAAAAATAATGGATAAAAGGTTATTTGAAAAACGTTGTAAATATAGTATTCGGAAATTTTCATTAGGTGTTGCTTCTGTTGTTATTGGTGCAACATTCTTTGGAACAAGTACTGTTTTAGCAGATACAGCACAAACTGGTTCTACTGCAAATATGCCAGCCGATTTAGCAGCTGCTCTGGCAAATGCAAAAGATGATAATGGACATGATTTTGAAGCGCCAAAACCTGGGGAAGATCAAGGTTCTCCTGAAGTTACTGAGGGACCAAAAACTGAGGAAGAATTACTGGAGAAAGAAAAAGAAGTTGCAGCAAGTTCAGCAACTGAAAATGAACTTCCAAAAGATTTACGTGAAAAACTCGATAAGGCTGAAGATAGTGGGCATTCTGCTTCAAAAGAAGATTTAGAAAAAGAAGATAAAAGTTTAGTTCCAGAAGATGTCGCTAAAACAAAAAACGGTGAATTGAACTACGGTGCTACTGTTGAAATTAAGAGCGATGCTGGGACCGGTAGTGGTATTGTTATTGGAGAAAATCTTGTCTTATCAGTATCTCATAACTTTATCAAGGATGTTCCGGATGGCAATAATCGTAAGGTAGCAGACAACATTGATAGTGATAAAGATGTGTATACAGTTTCTTATGAAGGTGCACCAGACGTTAAGTTTAGTAAAAATGATGTAAAACACTGGGACCGTGAAGGCTTCCTAAAAGGTTATAAAAATGACTTAGCCATTGTCAAACTTCGCAGTCCACTTGCAAATGCTCCAGTTGAAGTTGCAGATAAACCATCAACTATCAAGACAGGAGATAAGGTACATGTATTTGGCTATCCAAAAGGCGAACTTGATCCAATCCTTAATACCACTGTCGAAGATATTAATGACCATGGAGAGGGTGTTCGTGGAATTAGTTACCAAGGAAGTGAACCTGGTGCCAGTGGTGGCGGAATCTTTGATGAAAATGGAAAATTAATTGGGATTCATCAAAACGGTGTATCTGGTAAACGTAGTGGAGGTATTCTTTTCTCACCTGCTCAATTAGAGTGGATTCAAAATTATATCAAAGGTATTGAAACAACTAAACCAGCGGGTCTAGATGCACTTGATAAACAAGTTGAAGATAAAGAAGAAAAACCAAAAGAGGACAAACCTCAGGAAGAAAAACCAGTTGAAAACAAACCAGCGGAAAATAAACCGGCTGAAAGAAAAGAAGTCAAACCAGAATGGAAAACTGTTGATAAGAAGGAACAACAAGGAACAGTAGCAATTCGTGAAGAAAAAGGTGTTCGATACAACCAACTCGCTTCAACAGCTCAAAATGATAACGGCAAAAATCCAGCCTTGTTCGAAAAAGAAGGTTTGACAGTTGATGCTAATGGGAATGCTACAGTTGATTTAACCTTCAAAGAAGAATCTGAAACTGGCAAATCTCGTTTTGGTGTCTTCATGAAATTTAAAGATACTGATAACAATGTTTTTGTAGGTTATGATCAAGGTGGATGGTTCTGGGAATACAAGACAAATGGTAGTGGACTTTGGTACCAAGGTGGACGTGTTGCAGCACCGGTAAATGGATCAGAGAACCACTTGACGATCAGCCTTAAATCAGATGGACAGCTCAATGCTACTAACAATGATGTCAAACTTTTCGACACTCTTACCTTGCCTTCTGCAGTTAATGACAAATTAAAAGATGAGAAGAAGATTGTTCTTAAAGCCGGAACATACAATAGTAGCGAAAGAACAATTGTAAACATTAAAACAGATGACCAAGAAGGCGTTAAAGCAGACCAAGAAGTCGCTGAAAAAGAAAAAGGCGATGAAGTCGATGATCGTAACGTGAAATACGATACAATTGAGTCTACTGTTTGAAAGCAGTCATTGACCAAGCCTTCCCTCGTATTAAAGAATATGTCCTTAATGGCAACAAGCTTCCAGGTCAACTTCAACCAATTAATCAAGTTGTTATCAATAAGCATGCCGTAACTCCGGAAGTTACCTATAAAAAAGTAAATGCAACGACTGCCGAGTACGAAATGAAACTTCGTGATGAGGAAAATCTCATCAATGCAGATATGACTGTTCGTTTACAAGTAGTGGGCAATCAACTTCACTTTGATGTGACTAAGATTGTCAACCATAACCAAGTAACGCCAGGACAGAAAATTGATGATGAACGTAAATTACTTTCTTCTATCAGCTTCCTAGGCAATGCCTTGGTATCTGTTTCAAGTGACCAACCTGGAGCTAAGTTTGATGGGGCAACCATGTCAAACAATACTCACGTAAGTGGTGACGACCATATCGAAGTAACCAATCCAATGAAAGAATTGGCCAAAGGTTACATGTATGGATTTGTTTCAACAGATAAACTTGCTGCTGGTGTATGGAGCAACTCACAAAACAGTTACGGTGGTGGTTCTTATGACTGGACACGTTTGACAGCCTACAAGAACACTATTGGTAATGCTAACTACGTTGAAATCCATAGTTCTGAATGGCAATGGGAAAAAGCACACAATGGTATTGTCTTCCCAGCATATACTAAGGAACTTCCAAGTGCTAAAGTTGTCATCACAGAAGATGCCAATGCTGATAATAAAGTAGACTGGCAAGATGGTGCGATTGCATATCGTAGCATCATGAACAACCCTCAAGGTTGGGAAAAAGTAAAAAATATCACTGCCTACCGTATCGCCATGAACTTTGGTTCACAAGCACAAAACCCATTCCTGATGACCTTGGATGGTATCAAGAAGATTAACCTCCACACAGATGGTCTTGGACAGGGTGTCCTCCTTAAAGGTTACGGTAGTGAAGGACATGACTCAGGTCACTTAAACTACGCGGATATCGGTAAACGTATCGGTGGTACGGAAGACTTTAAAGCTCTTATTGAAAAAGCTAAGAAATATGGTGCCCACCTCGGTATCCACGTTAACGCTTCAGAAACCTATCCTGAATCAAAATACTTCAATGAAAATATCCTTCGTAAAAATGCTGATGGTAGCTATAGCTATGGTTGGAACTGGCTTGACCAAGGTATCAATATCGATGCAGCCTATGACTTGGCTCATGGACGTTTAGCGCGTTGGGAAGAATTGAAGAAAGAATTGGGTGAAGGCCTAGACTTCATCTATGTCGACGTTTGGGGTAACGGTCAATCAGGAGACAATGGTGCTTGGGCAACTCACGTTCTTGCAAAAGAAATCAACCAACAAGGTTGGCGTTTTGCAATTGAGTGGGGACATGGTGGTGAGTATGACTCTACCTTCCATCACTGGGCAGCTGACTTGACTTATGGTGGCTATACCAATAAAGGTATCAACAGTGCCATTACTCGCTTTATCCGTAACCACCAGAAAGATGCTTGGGTTGGTGATTACAGAAGCTACGGAGGTGCGGCAAACTACCCACTTCTAGGCGGATACAGCATGAAAGACTTCGAAGGTTGGCAAGGTCGTAGCGACTATAATGGTTATGTAACCAACTTGTTTGCACATGATGTGATGACTAAATACTTCCAACACTTCACTGTTAGCAAATGGGAAAATGGTAAACCAGTAACCATGACTGACAATGGTGGTACTTACAAGTGGACACCAGAGATGAAGGTTGAATTGGTTGATGAGGAAAACAACAAGGTAGTTGTTACTCGTAAATCTAATGATGTTAATAGCCCACAATACCGTGAACGAATTGTTACACTCAATGATCGTGTCATTCAAGATGGTTCAGCCTACCTGACTCCTTGGAACTGGGATGCCAATGGTAACAAGCTTACTGGGGACAAGGAAAAAATGTACTACTTCAATACTGAAAAGGTGCAACAACTTGGACACTTCCTAGCGACTGGGCAAACGGCAAAGTTTACCTTTACAAACTAACAGACCAAGGTAAGACTGAAGAACAAGAAGTGTCTGTCAAAGATGGTAAGATTACACTCGACCTCCTAGCAAACCAACCTTATGTTCTTTATCGTTCTAAACAAACTAATCCTGAAATGTCATGGAGTGAAGGAATGCACATTTATGACCAAGGATTTAACAGTGAATCTTTGGATCATTGGAAGATTGAAGGTGACGCTTCCAAAGCGACAGTTGTCAAATCTCAAGGCGCAAACCAAATGCTTCGCATCCAAGGCAATACAGAAAAAGTTAGTCTCACTCAAAAATTAACTGGCTTGAAGCCAAACACTAAATATGCTGTCTATGTCGGTGTGGATAACCGTAGTGATGCCAAAGCAAGCATTACTGTTAACACTGGTGAGAAAGAAGTGACCAACTACACGAACAAGTCACTGGCCCTCAATTATGTTAAAGCATACGCTCATAACACACGTACTGATAATGCAACAGTTAATGATAGAAGTTACTTCCAAAACATGTATGCCTTCTTCACAACAGGTTCAGATGTATCAAATGTAACTGTGACCTTGAGTCGTGAAGCAGGAGATGAAGCAACTTACTTCGATGAAATCCGTACCTTCGAAAATGACTCTGCTATGTATGGTGATGGTCATGATACTGCAACAGGCGTCTTCAAACAAGACTTTGAAAATGTCGGACAAGGTATCTTCCCATTTGTCATCGGTGGAATCGAAGGTGTTGAAGATAACCGTACTCACTTGTCTGAAAAACATGGTCCATACACACAACGTGATTGGAATGGCAAGAAAGTTGACGACGTTATCGAAGGAAATTGGTCACTCAAGACAAACGGTCTCGTTAGCCGCCGTAACTTGGTTTACCAAACAATCCCACAAAACTTCCGCTTTGAAGCAGGTAAGACCTACCGTATTACATTTGACTACGAAGCTGGATCAGATAATACTTACGCATTTGTTGTAGGTAAGGGAGAATTCCAATCTGGTCGTCGTGGTAGCCAAGCAAGCGATCTAGAAATGCATGAATTACCAAACTCATGGACAGATTCTCAAAAAGCGAAACGTGCAACCTTCCTTGTGACAGGTGCTGAAACTGGCGATACTTGGGTAGGTATCTACTCTACAGGTAATGCTAGCAATACTCGTGGAGATTCTGGTGGTAATGCTAACTTCCGTGGTTACAATGACTTCATCATGGATAAACTTCAAATTGAAGAGATTGTCTTGACAGGTAAGATGATGACAGAAAATGCTGTCAAGAATTATCTTCCAACTGTAGCCATGACTAACTACACCAAAGAAACAATGGATGCTTTGAAAGAAGCTGTCTTCAATCTTAGTCAAGCAGACGATGACATTAGTGTAGAAGAAGCTAAAGCAGAAATCGCTAAGGTCAATGCTCTTAAAGATGCTTTAGTAATGAAGAAAACAGCTCTTGTAGCAGATGACTTTGCAAGTCTTTCAGCTCCTGCTCAGGCTGGTGAAGGTCTTGAAAATGCCTTTGATGGCAACTTGTCTAGTCTATGGCATACATCATGGGGTGGAGGAGATGTTGGTAAGCCAGCAACCATGGTCTTGAAAGAACCAACTGAAATTACAGGCTTCCGTTATGTTCCACGCGGTTCAGGTTCAAATGGTAACTTGAGAGATGTGACTCTTGTTGTTACTGATGAAACAGGTAAGGAGCATACCTTCAATGCAACTAATTGGGCTGATAATAACAAACCAAAAGATATCGACTTCGGTAAAACTATCAAAGCTAAGAAGATTGTCCTAACTGGAACAAGAACTTATGGAGATGGTGGTAATCAATATCAATCAGCTGCAGAATTGATCTTTGCTCGTCCTCAAGTTGCTGAAGCAGGTCTTGATACAAGTGCATATGAAGCAGCCTTAGCTAAAGCTCAAAAATTAACGGATAAGAGCAATCAAGAAGAAGTGGCAAGTGTAGTTGCAAGCATGAAGTATGCAACAGATAACCACCTCTTAACAGATCGAATGGTGACATTCTTTGCAGAGTATCTGGATCAATTGAAAGATTCAACTCCAGATCCAGAGCCAACTCCAGATCCAGAACCAACTCCAGACCCAGAGCCAACTCCAAATCCAGAGCCAACTCCAGATCCAGAGCCAACTCCAAATCCAGAGCCAACTCCAGATCCAGAGCCAACTCCGAACCCAGAGCCAACTCCAAATCCAGAGCCAACTCCAGATCCAGAGCCAACTCCGGATCCAGAACCAACTCCAAATCCAGAGCCAACTCCAGATCCAGAGCCAACTCCGAACCCAGAGCCAACTCCAAATCCAGAGCCAACTCCAGATCCAGAGCCAACTCCGAACCCAGAACCAACTCCGGATCCAGAACCAACTCCAGATCCAGAGCCAACTCCAGATCCAGAGCCAACTCCAGATCCAGAGCCAACTCCAGATCCAGAGCCAACTCCAGATCCAGAGCCAACTCCAGATCCGGAGCCAACTCCAGATCCAGAACCAACTCCAGATCCAGAGCCAACTCCAGATCCAGAGCCAACTCCAGATCCAGAGCCAACTCCAGATCCAGAACCAACTCCAGATCCAGAGCCAACTCCAGATCCAGAGCCAACTCCAGATCCAGAGCCAACTCCAAATCCGAAACCAACTCCAGAACCTGAAGTCCTTTCAAGTAAGGGAGAACAGCAACCACCAGTAGTTGAAATTCCTGAATTTACAGGTGGAGTTAATGCAGCAGAAGCAGCTGTTTATGACATTCCAGAATTCAAGGGTGGCGTTAATTGGGTTGAAGCGGAAAAGAATGAGCTTCCAGAATTCAAGGGCGGCGTTAATTGGGTTGAAGCGGATAAGAATGAGCTTCCAGAATTCAAGGGTGGCGTTAACTGGGTTGAAGCTGCTAAGAATGATGTTCCAGAGTTCAAGGGTGGCGTTAATTGGGTTGAAGCTGCTAAGAATGATGTTCCTGAGTATAAAGAAACATTAGGTGCAGGAGACAATCAGACAAGTCCAGTTGCAGAAAAACTTGATCAGAAACCAGCTCTTACACCAACACCTGCTATGCAAGCAGCACAAAAAGAAGCAGATCAGTCCAAACTTCCTGAAACAGGTGAAGGCACAACTGAACACCTCTTCCTAGCTGGTCTTACATTAGCAATGTCTGCTCTATTTCTTCAAAAAAGAAAAGAAGATTAAAATATAATAATAGAGTTTTATACTATGAAAACTCAAACTCCTAACTTATTGTAATGGAGAAAACCAAACACCTAGAGAGGACCTCTTGGTCCTCCCTTTTTAAAAGGGAAATGATAACGCTTACCCAATTTAAGCGTTGGAAAGGAAATAAAGAAAATGGGAAAACATTTTTTTGAGAGACGGTGTCATTACAGTATACGTAAGTTTGCAGTTGGCGCTGCTTCTGTCATGATTGGTGCAAGCATTTTTGGTGCTGGTATGGTTCAAGCAGCAGAAACAGAAGGGCCTGCAGAGACAGAAGGCACGGTGACACAGGTTCAGCCCATGGATAAGTTACCAGCGGATATAGCAGCGGCTATTGAAAAAGCTGAATCAGCAAAACCAACTGATCCTACTGAAACGAATCCGACTGATGCGGAAGCTCAGCCTGAAAATACTGGAGAAGTATCTCCAAAACCAGCTGAAACTCCAGTTCCTAAGGAAGAAGCAACACCAAAACCAGCTGAGACTCCAAAAGAAGAAGCAGCACCAGTAGCTAAACCAGCAGAAAAGCCAGTTACTAAAGATTTGGTTGAAACTCCAGATGTCAATCATTTGGAAAAGGCTACTGCGACAGCATCAAACCATGAAGCGAACACACCATTTACTGCTGAGAAGGCGATTGATGGAAATCCAGATACTCGTTGGGCAACTGACCGTGATGTTGTGAAACCAACAATCGAATTTAAGCTTGAAAAGACAACCTTAATCAAGCATGTGGAAATTGATTGGGATCGTCGTGTTCGTGGTGAACAAAATGATCCAAACATCAAATCTTGGAATCTCTATTATGCAGGTCAAGACGAAGTCAATGGATCAGGTCCTGGAGAATGGAAGTTGGCTCATCAACGGACAGGAACTCCGGTTCTAGATGAAAAAGTTGACTTAAAAGAAGCCGTTCAAGCTAAGTATCTTAAACTTGAAATTACAGATTATCAAGCCGGTACGATGCAATGGAAAAATGTGGGTATTCAAGAAATTCGTGCCTACTCAAATATTCCAGACACCAGCAAACCAACAGATATTCGTCAAGTTACAGAAATAGCGGTTGCTGAAGACGGAAAATCACTTGTATTGCCTAAATTACCTGGTCAAGTTAGCTTGATTGGAAGCAATAAGCAAGGTGTTATCGATCTAAATAATAAAATCTACACACCGCTGACAGAACAACATGTCAAAGTGATGGTCCAACAAACCAATGATAACCATACCTTCACAAAAGAATTTGAAGTTGTCATTAAAGGCTTGCACGCTGATGAAGGTGTTGGGACCAAACCTGCAGTTGCTCCAGCAGTTCAACAATGGTACGGCACTGAAGGTAAAACTTCTATTACTTCAGAAACTGTCATTTCCGTTGGGAATCCTGGGTTTGACAAGGAAGCTAAGTTCTACCAAACTGACCTTGAAAATCGTGGTTTGGAAGTCGCAACCGGTGGTCAAGAAGCGCAAAACCGTATTGAGTTTAAAAAGGTTGAAGACAAGGGTTATGGCAAAGAAGGCTATGGTATCACCATTAAAGATGGAGTTATTACTGTAGAAGCAGCGACCAATGCAGGAGCATTTTATGCTACACGTACCCTTCTTCAAATGGGAGAAAATAACTTGCAAAACGGAGAAATCCGTGATTACCCAAGCTTTAGTCACCGTGGCTTTATGCTAGATACAGGTCGTAAGTTTATTCCTTATGATACGCTTGTAGATATCATGCTCAACATGGCCTACTACAAGATGAACGATCTTCAATTGCACTTGAACGACAACTATATCTTCCTCGATAAACACGTGGAAGGAAAACATCTCAGCCAACAAGAAGAATTGGATTATGTTCTTAAAAATGCTAAGACAGGCTTCCGTGTAGAGACTGATGTTGTCGGTGAAAATGGTGAGAAATTAACATCTGACGAGCATTATACCAAGGAAGAAATGCAACAGATCATCAAGTTGGCTAAAGCTTTGCATATCAACCTTGTTCCTGAAATTGACACACCAGGACACGCATTATCATTTGTTAAGGTACGTCCAGACTTGATGTACAAGGGTCAACTTAGTGCCAGAAAACACAATGTAGAACGTGTAGCTATGCTGGACTTGGATAACAAGTACGAAGAAACGCTGGCTTTGTCAAATCAGTCTATGATAAATTACTCGATGGTGAAAATGCACCTCTTCGTGGCGTTTCAACAGTTCATATCGGTACAGATGAGTACTATGGAAGTCCTGAAAGTTATCGTCGTTATGTCAATGATATGATCCAGTACATCAAAGGTAAGGGCTTAACACCACGTATTTGGGGTTCGCTCTCTGCCAAACAAGGAACTACACCTGTTGATTGGAAAGATGTAGAAGTTGATATCTGGAGTATTGGTTGGCAACGTCCACAGGCAGCAATTGCTCAGGGTGCCAAGATTATCAATATCACAGATATTCCAACCTATAGTGTTCCAAGTGGAAGCAATAGTCAAGGTGGTTATGGGGATTATGCAAACTATGAAACTCAATACAACCGCTGGACACCAAATGACTTCTCAACAGGTGGAGGACCACGCTTAGAAGCATCTAATCCAAATATCCTTGGTGGTGGTCATGCAGTCTGGAATGACAACATTGACCTACATGAAACAGGACTTACCTCTTACGATATCTTTAAACGCTTCTTCAAGAGTATGCAATCAACTGCAGAACGCACTTGGGGTTCAGACCGTGCAGCAAAGACCTATGCAGAACGTATTCAACCAGCAAGTGTTTATGCACCACAATCTAATCCAGATAAGACAATAGAAGATAGCGACCTCTTTACAATTAAACCAGAAACTATCAAGGAATATCTTGCTAAGAAAGTACAGAAGACTGAAGCAGGTTTGAACTTTGAAAAAGATTCTAGTATCGAAGGTTTAGTAGGTGATGTTGGTCCTAGTCATGTTTTGAAATTGGATGTAACTGTTACAGGTGATGGAGAGCAAGTCTTCTCAACAAGTGGGGACAACCAACTTTATCTTGCGGACAAGGATGGATATCTTGCTTATAAATTTGAACAATTCCATATTCAATTTGACAAGAAGCTAGAGAAGAATAAACGTTATCAAATCTCTGTTGTTACGAAACCACAAAAAACAGAAGTTTATGTAGACGGTGAAAAAGTTGAGCGTATTGCAAATCCAGCTCATCCTCGCTTGGCTCACAATAGCTTGGTACTTCCACTTGAAACAATCGGTGGCTTCCAAGGAATCTTGCATAGTGCAGAGTTGTCGAATAAAGCATTTGTAAACCCACGTTTAATCCCAACAGATCACTTCACAGTTTCTGCAAGCAGTCAAGAAACTCCAGGAACGGATACAGAAGGCCCAGTTGAAAAAGCTTTCGACAATGACCCAAATACCTTCTGGCATTCTAAATGGACTGGACATCAAGCTCCATATACCGTTGCCATGAATTTGAACGCTCCTGAAAAAGTCAATGGTTTGACTTATCTTCCACGTCCAGGTGGAGGTAACGGAGTCGTGACCTCTTATGAAATCTATGCTCAAAAAGATGGTCAAATGGTTAAAGTTGCTTCAGGAACTTGGGAAAATAATGCCAAAGAAAAAACGGTTAATTTTGCAGCAGTTGAAACTAATAAGGTAGAATTTAAAGTTCTGTCAGGTGTCGCAGGATTTGGTAGTGCCGCAGAAATTCAACTACTCAAGCCACTTTCTGATAGTGAAACAGAAGAACCAGTTGTTCCAGAAAAACCTGTAACTCCTGAGAAACCGGTGACTCCAGAACCACCAAAGTTGAAGAGGTGGGTGATGGTACAACTGAACTTGCTGATAGCTTTGTAGCTACAAAACCAGCTAGTGATGATGCGATTGCTGCTGCGGCACAAAGCCAAGATTACCTCAAGAAAGAATACAAGGTATTCCCAACACCACAAAAAGTCACTTATGGTGAAGGTGTCACTAAACTTCAAAAACAAGTTAATCTTGTCATGGGTAATCAGCTAGATATTTATACTCGCAACCGCTTGAAGAGTGTACTACAAGATCATCAAATCTCTTATACAAGTAGTCAAGCAGCAGTAACAGGTGCTACAAATATCTATCTTGGTGTTCATGGTCAACATTCACAGGCTGAAAAAGAAATATCTGGTATTTCTCAAGGACTCTTTGATAAGATTGATGCTTATGCTTTGTCAATCAAGAACAATACAATATCGATCGTCGGTAAAGATACAGATGCTGTCTTCTATGGATTGACGACTCTTAAACACATGCTTAACGAAAGTGAAGCTCCAGTTTTACGTAATGTAACTGTTGAAGACTACGCTGAAATTAAGAATCGTGGTTTTATCGAAGGTTACTATGGAAATCCATGGAGCAATGCTGATCGTGCTGAATTGATGCGCTATGGTGGTGACTTGAAGTTGACTCAATACTTCTTTGCACCAAAAGATGACCCATACCACAACAAGAAATGGCGTGAACTTTATCCAGAAGAAAAATTAGCTGAAATCCGTGAATTGGCGCGTGTCGGAAACCAAAACAAGACTCGCTATGTTTGGACCATCCACCCATTCATGAACAACCGTATCCGTTTTGGAAACGATGCTGATTACCAAAAAGACCTTGAAACCATTAAGGCTAAATTCACTCAATTGATGGATGTCGGCGTTCGTGAGTTCGGTATTTTGGCCGACGATGCTCCAAGTCCAGTTGGTGGCTACAATAGCTACAACCGCTTGATGAAGGACATGACAGATTGGTTGACTGAAAAACAAGCAACTTATGTTGGCCTTCGTAAGGAAATGATTTTTGTCCCAGGTCAGTATTGGGGGAATGGTCGTGAAGATGAGTTGAAATCTCTAAATGAAAATCTTCCAACTTCAACTTCTATGACCCTAACTGGTGGTAAGATTTGGGGTGAAGTATCTGAAAGCTTCCTTTCAAACCTTAAGAATAATCTGACTGCAGGAGGTAAGACATACCGCCCAGTTTCTCTATGGATTAACTGGCCTGTTACAGATAACTCTAAACAACACTTGATTTGGGTGGCGGTGAGAAATTCCTTCATCCAAATGTGGACCCAAGTCTCCTTTCAGGTATCATGCTGAATCCAATGCAACAATCTGAGCCATCGAAGATTGCCCTCTTCTCGGCAGCTCAGTACGCTTGGAAACAATGGAAGTCTGAAGAAGAAGCTAAGAAAGTAAATGACATCGCCTTCAACTTTGTTGAAACAGGTAAGTTTACTGACAGTGAAACATCTGTTGCCTTCCGTGAACTTGGTAAACATATGATCAACCAAAACATGGATGGTCGTGTTGTGAAATTGGAAGAGTCTGTTGAACTCGCACCAAAATTGGCGGCCTTCATGTCTAAGTTGAAAGCTGGTCAAGATGTCAATGCAGAGCGTCAAGAATTGCGTGCAGAATTTGCTAAACTAAAGGCTGCAGCACAACTTTATAAAGCATCTGGTGACGAAAAGATGCGTGCTCAAATTCACTATTGGTTGGATAACACAATTGACCAAATGGATGCTTTGAGTGCTTTCCTAGATGGATCAGAAGCTATTGAAAACAATGATTCTGCTAGACTTTGGGATAGCTATTACAAGGGCTTGAAACTTTATGAACAATCACAAACTTATACTTTCCATTATGTAGACCATGATGAAAGAGCTGAGTTGGGTGTACAACATATCCGACCATTCTTGCTTGGACTCCGTGAAGTATTGGCAACTGAAGTTCAAAAAGCCCTACACCCAGACCAAGTAATCAGCACCTTTATCACAAACCGTACAGGTGTAGAAGGTGGACTTGCTGAAGTCACTGACGGAGATTTAGGAACACATGCCCTTATCAAATCACCAAATAGCATCCAAACTGGTGACTATATTGGTTTGAAATTTAATAAAGCTGTTCCAATTCAAAACTTGACATTTGCAATGGGAACTCAAGCAAATCCACGCGATACCTTTAACAATGCTAAGGTTGAGTACCTCAATGAAAATGATGAGTGGGTAACACTTTCAGAACCAAGCTACACTGGTAATGAGCCTCTTCTTAAATTTGAAAATCTCAATATCAATGCTAAGCTGTTCGAATGATTGCTACTTCAGATCGTGAAAATACTTGGTTTGCTGTACGAGAAATCGCTGTGAACCGTCCTGTAGAAGTAAGTCGTCCTAAACAGGCAGCTACAGTGACCATCAGTCCAAATCTTATGTACAAGTACAATACGACAGTTGCTCAGATTACAGATGGTCGTGACAATACGGAAGCCATGCTGGCAAATGCTGATCGAACAGATACAACTCCAGTCGGTGGTTGGGTTCAACTAGACTTGGGTGGAGTCAAACCTGTAACTAAGGTCCGCCTTGTTCAAGGTTCTGGAGATAAATTGGCAGAAGGTGTTCTTGAGTATTCTACAGATGGTACTTCATGGCAAGAATTGGATCGTTTGACTGGTGAACAAACCAAAGAAATTGAAACTCCAATTTCAGCTCGCTACATCCGTGTTCGTAACACCAAGAATATCAATCTATGGTGGCGTATCGCTGACTTCTCAGTTGAAACACGTGCTGGCAATAGCGAGATGACAGATACCAATGTTGAAAGTTTGAAATCAACTCCAGTATATGACAGTCTCGGTCGTTATGACATGCAAATTCCAAGTGGAACTAAGCTTCCAGCTCATAGCTACTTGGGTATGAAGCTAGACCGTCTACACCAAGCTGAAAGTATTCAGGCTATTGGTATTGGAAATCCAGCCCTTGACTTGGAATTCTCTCCAAATGCACAAGAATGGTATCCTGCTAGCCAAGTGACTGATAAGTCCTTGGTACGTTATGCTCGTTTGGTTAATAAGACTGACCAAGAACAAGCAGTGACAGCGACATCTCTACTCGTTAAGACAAAAGAAGTGGAGCCAACTAAACTTGATTCTACATCTATGGGAATTGATGCCTACTATGGTGCAAATGATGTTCGCAAGATCAAGAATTTGGATCAGTTGTTTGATGGTGTTTACAATAACTTTGTAGAGTTCTCTGACTATGCACGTAAAGATGGTCACATAACCTTGAAACTTGGTAGTGAACGTGAAATCAAGAAGATTAGAGCCTATATCCAAGATGGTACGAAGAACTATCTTCGTGATGGTAAGATTCAGGTTAGTCAAGATGGTAAGACATGGACAGATGTTGTGACAGTAGGTGACGGTGTCGCTAATGAAATGCGCGATGATTCATTGACAGATGGATGGACACATGATTCTAAGATGCCTGGAAATCGCTACATCGAGGGTGAACTTGCAAGCCCAGTTAAAGCTAACTATCTCCGTGTTCTCTTCACTGCTAATTACGATGCTCGTTTTGTTGGATTTACTGAGTTAGTTATCAATGACGGCGAATTTGTGAAACCTATCAACGATCCAACTGTTCAAGGAAATGGTGGAGAAAGTCGAGGCAATCTTTACACAAATCTTGTAGATGGCAAAGTCTTGACAAGCTATAAGGCTGAGAAAGACCAAGGTGAGCTGGTTTACCACTTGTCAGAACCAACAGACGCTAACCACATCCGACTTGTTTCTAGTCTGCCTCAAGGAGTGAAAGCTCGTGTGCTTGCTCGTACTCTGAAAACAGACAGAGACGGTGCTTGGACAGATTTGGGAGCAATTACTTCAAGCTTCCAAACATTTGCAGTCAGAGATAAGGCTCCGTTACTTGATGTCAAACTCATTTGGGAAGGTGGTAAACCAGAGTTCTATGAAATGACGACTTACTATCAAGAACTTTCAGAAGAACCTGAGCAACCAACTCCAGATCCAGAGCCAACTCCAACTCCAGAGCCAACTCCAAATCCAGAGCCAACTCCGAACCCAGAGCCAACTCCGAATCCAGAGCCAACTCCAGATCCAGAACCAGCTCCGGATCCAGAGCCAACTCCAAATCCAGAGCCAGCTCCAAATCCAGAGCCAACTCCGAACCCAGAGCCAACTCCGAACCCAGAGCCAACTCCAGATCCAGAGCCAACTCCAGATCCAGAGCCAACTCCAGATCCAGAGCCAACTCCAAATCCAGAACCAACTCCGAACCCAGAGCCAACTCCAAACCCAGAGCCAACTCCAGATCCAGAACCAACTCCAGATCCAGAGCCAACTCCAGATCCAGAACCAACTCCAGATCCAGAGCCAACTCCAAACCCAGAGCCAACTCCAAACCCAGAGCCAACTCCGAACCCAGAGCCAACTCCAACTCCAGATCCAGAGCCAACTCCAGATCCAGAACCAACTCCGGATCCAGAGCCAACTCCGAACCCAGAGCCAACTCCAAACCCAGAGCCAACTCCAAAACCAACTCCAGAGCCTGAAGTACTAACAAGTAAGGGAGATCAAGAACCACCAGTAGTTGAAATTCCTGAATTTACAGGTGGCGTTAATGCTGCAGAAGCGGCTGTTCATGAAATCCCAGAGTTCAAAGGTGGTGTTAATTGGGTTGAAGCGGACAAGAATGAGCTCCCAGAATTCAAGGGTGGCGTCAATTGGGTTGAAGCGGACAAGAATGAGCTCCCAGAATTCAAGGGCGGCGTTAATTGGGTTGAAGCAGCTAAGAATGAGGTTCCAGAATATAAAGAGCCTGTTGCAAACCCAGTTACACCAATCGCGGATCACAAGCAACCTTCAAGTTCAACAAACCAAAAACAAGAACCAGAAGGACCAAACGCACCAGCGACTGAAGCTAAAGGTCAACTTCCAGCAACTGGTGAGCAAGATTCAGTAGGCTTAGCCTTCCTAGCTAGTCTTGGATTGGTTCTCTCTGCAACCTTTATCAAAAAAGGGAAAGAAGACTAAGTACGAATCTTCATTCGATGCAGAATATCTTGTTTTAAAAAAGAAAAACCAGGGACATTAGTTCCTGGTTTTTTTGTGATAAAAATGAAATGAAAAACTAGCAAATAAAAACACCAACGAAGTAATCGTTGGCGTTGAGCAATGTTTAGGATGCTCCGTTATTAGCGCTAACTCCTGCTTCAGTAGTTGGAGTATTTGATGAAGAATCAGATTGCTCATTTTTCTGAGAATTGTCATCTGATTTTGTATCTTCCTTCTTGCTAGGTGTTTGAACTTCTTCTTTTTGAGTTGTTTCTTGATTATTAGCCTGACTTTGTGCAGGTGCATTGGATTCAGCGGGAGCTTCCTTTTGAACTTCCTTGATAATGGTTGTTTGTGTAGTCGTATCTTTATGATCCTTGTTTTTATCCAAAGCATTCATGATAGTGATACTAGCTGTAATCAAACCAAGGATACTGGCTAAAGTTGCAATTGTTTTTTGAAAGACGGTAAAGCCTTTTTTGATATGTTCAGTTTTAGGTTTTGATTTTCTGCGATAGTTAGACATAATTTCTCTCCTTTACCATGATTCATTATACCCAAAATCTTTAAAAAAAACTTAAATGAACCTGAACGGCATTTCTTGTCGCCTGAACTGTTTCGTGTTACAATAGAAGGAGTGATTTTAGAAAGCGTGAGAAACCATGATTTACTTTGATAATTCAGCTACGACCAAGCCTTACCCAGAAGCATTAGAGACCTATATGCAAGTTGCTTCAAAAATTATAGGAAATCCTTCCAGTCTCCATCGATTGGGCGACCAATCTACCAGAATTTTAGAAGCTTCTCGTCAGCAGATTGCAGACTTAATTGGTAAGAAAAGCGAAGAAATCTTCTTTACTTCTGGTGGGACTGAAGGGGATAACTGGGTTATCAAAGGTGTGGCTTTTGAAAAAGCTCAGTTTGGTAAACACATCATCGTGTCAGAAATTGAGCATCCAGCGGTTAAGGAGTCTGCTCTTTGGCTTCAGACTCAAGGATTTGAGGTGGATTTTGCACCAGTAGATGAGCAAGGTTTTGTAGATGTAGCTGCTTTAGAAAATCTACTTCGTCCTGATACAACGCTAGTCTCTGTTATGGCAGTCAACAATGAAATTGGCTCAATTCAACCTATTCAAGCTATCTCAGAACTATTAGCAGAGAAGCCAACGATTTCCTTCCATGTTGATGCGGTTCAGGCTTTAGCTAAGATTCCGACAGAAAAGTATTTGACTGACCGAGTGGATTTTGCGACCTTCTCTAGTCATAAATTCCACGGAGTTCGTGGTGTTGGCTTTGTCTATATCAAGTCTGGCAAGAAAATCACCTCCCTATTAACTGGTGGTGGCCAAGAGCGTGACTATCGTTCAACAACTGAGAATGTAGCAGGAATTGCAGCAACAGCCAAGGCACTGCGTCTAGCTATGGAAAGATTGGAATTGTTTTCTAACAAAACGAGTCAGATGAAGGCAGTCATCCGTCAAGCCCTTCTTGAATATCCAGATATTTTTGTTTTCTCAGGTGAGGAAGACTTTGCTCCTCATATTCTTACCTTTGGGATTAAGGGTGTCCGTGGTGAAGTCATTGTTCATGCATTTGAAGACTATGATATTTTCATTTCCACAACCTCTGCTTGCTCGTCCAAGGCAGGAAAACCTGCTGGTACCTTGATTGCCATGGGGGTTGAAAAAGATAAGGCCCAGTCAGCAGTACGCCTTAGCTTAGACCTAGAAAATGACATGAGTCAAGTTGAGCAATTTTTGACCAAACTAAAATTAATTTACAATCAAACTAGAAAAGTAAGATAGGAGCATTCATGCAATATTCAGAAATTATGATTCGCTACGGTGAACTTTCAACCAAAGGTAAAAACCGTATGCGTTTCATCAATAAACTACGTAATAATATCTCAGATGTTTTATCTATCTATCCTCAAGTCAAGGTAACTGCTGATCGCGACCGTGCCCATGCTTATCTTAATGGAGCCGACTATGCAGCAGTAGCTGAGTCTCTCAAACAGGTTTTCGGGATTCAAAACTTTTCTCCAGTATATAAGGTTGAAAAATCTGTCGAGGTTCTTAAATCTACTGTCCAAGAGATTATGAAGGACATCTACAAGGAAGGTATGACCTTTAAAATCTCAAGCAAGCGAAGCGACCACAACTTTGAGTTAGACAGTCGTGAGTTGAACCAAACTCTTGGTGGTGCAGTATTTGAAGCCATTCCCAATGTACAAGCCCAGATGAAAAATCCTGACATCAATCTTCAGGTGGAGATTCGTGAAGAGGCGGCTTATCTTTCCTATGAGACCATTCGTGGGGCTGGTGGTTTGCCAGTTGGAACTTCTGGTAAAGGTATGCTCATGTTGTCAGGGGGGATTGACTCCCCTGTAGCAGGTTATCTTGCACTAAAACGTGGTGTAGATATTGAGGCTGTTCACTTTGCTAGCCCACCGTATACTAGTCCAGGTGCCCTCAAGAAAGCTCAGGATTTGACCCGTAAATTGACTAAGTTCGGTGGGAATATTCAGTTTATCGAAGTGCCTTTCACGGAAATCCAAGAAGAAATTAAAGCCAAGGCTCCAGAAGCCTACCTCATGACTCTGACTCGTCGCTTTATGATGCGGATTACCGACCGTATCCGTGAAGTGAGAAATGGTTTGGTCATCATCAATGGCGAAAGTCTTGGTCAGGTAGCTAGCCAAACCCTCGAAAGTATGCAGGCTATCAACGCCGTAACCAATACACCGATTATCCGACCAGTTGTGACCATGGATAAGTTGGAAATCATAGATATTGCTCAGGAAATTGATACCTTTGAAATTTCTATCCAACCTTTTGAAGACTGTTGTACGATTTTTGCGCCTGATCGTCCGAAGACAAATCCAAAGATTAAAAATGCTGAACAGTATGAAACACGTATGGATGTTGAAGGATTGGTTGAGCGAGCAGTGGCAGGAATTATGATTACTGAAATTACCCCTCAAGCTGAGAAAGATGCGGTTGATGAGTTAATTGATGACCTCCTTTAATTAGAAAAACTAGAGGAAAAAATAAAATAAGTAAAAGAGTTAGTTTTTATCCTAAATTTGGACGGAAACTGACTTTTTTTCTATTTTTATGCTATAATAAGATAAAATTTTGAATATAGAGAGTTTTCTGACAATGAATCAATCCTACTTTTACCTGAAAATGCGAGAGCATAAACTCAAGGTTCCATACACAGGCAAGGAGCGCCGTGTACGTGTTCTCCTCCCGAAAAACTACGAGAAAGACACGGATCGAACTTATCCGGTTGTCTATTTCCATGATGGTCAAAATGTCTTTTACAGTAAAGAATCCTATGTCGGTCATTCATGGAAGATCATTCCTACCATTAAACGGAATCCGGATATCAGCCGTATGATTGTAGTGGCCATTGATAATGATGGTCTAGGACGAATGAATGAGTATGCGGCATGGAAATTCCAAGAGTCTAATATTCCCGGTCAACAGTTTGGTGGTAAGGGAGTCGAGTACGCTGAGTTTGTCATGGAAGTGGTCAAACCCTTTATCGATGAAAAACTATCGTACAAAGTCAGACCGCAAGCATACAGCTATGGTTGGGTCTTCTCTAGGCGGCAATATTACCCAGTTTATTGGCTTGGAGTATCAAGACCAGATTGGCTGCTTGGGTGTCTTTTCATCAGCTAACTGGCTTCACCAAGAGGCCTTTGATCGCTATATGGAGCGAAAAAAACTATTGCCAGACCAGCGAGTCTTTATCTATGTCGGGACGGAAGAAGCAGATGACACGGATAAGACCCTTATGGCTGGTAATATTAAGCAGGCCTATATTGACTCTTCTCTTCGCTATTATCATGATTTGATAGCAGGAGGAGTTGAGTTGGAAAAATCTCTCTCTCAAGGTTCAAGCCGGGGCTATCCACCATGAAATTCCATGGTCAGAGAATCTTCCAGCTTGCCTACGCTTTTTTTGCAGAAAATTGGTAATTAGTATAAAGGAGACAGGATATGCATATTGAACATCTTAGCCACTGGAGTGGTCATCTTAACCGTGAAATGTATGTCAATCGATACGGACATGGAGGCATCCCAGTTGTTGTCTTTGCTTCTTCTGGTGGTAGCCACAATGAGTACTATGATTTTGGGATGATTGATGCTTGTGCATCCTTTATTGAAGAAGGTCGCGTGCAGTTCTTTACTCTTTCAAGTGTAGATAGTGAGAGCTGGCTTGCGACTTGGAAAAATAGTCATGATCAAGCTGAGATGCACCGTGCCTATGAACGATATGTGATTGAAGAAGCTATTCCTTTTATCAAGCACAAGACAGGCTGGTTTGACGGTATGATGACAACAGGATGTTCTATGGGAGCTTACCATGCACTTAACTTTTTCCTTCAGCATCCAGATGTCTTTACCAAGGTAATTGCCCTCAGTGGTGTTTACGATGCTCGTTTCTTTGTTGGAGATTACTACAACGATGATGCTATCTATCAAAATTCACCAGTAGACTACATCTGGAATCAAAATGATGGTTGGTTTATTGATCGTTACCGTCAGGCTGAGATTGTGATTTGTACTGGCTTAGGTGCTTGGGAGCAGGACGGCCTTCCTTCTTACTACAAGTTAAAAGAAGCCTTTGACCAAAAACAAATTCCTGCCTGGTTTGCAGAATGGGGGCACGATGTTGCCCATGACTGGGAATGGTGGCGCAAACAAATGCCTTATTTCCTCGGTCATATGAGTCTATAAAAGGAGTTGCTTATGAATTATCTTGTAATTTCACCCTATTACCCACAAAATTTTCAGCAATTTAGTATTGAGTTAGCCAATAAAGGAATCACAGTTCTAGGGATTGGGCAAGAACCCTACGAACAACTAGATGAACCATTGCGTAATAGTTTGACGGAGTATTTCCGAGTTGATAATCTTGAAAATATCGATGAGGTTAAACGAGCAGTTGCCTTTCTTTTCTATAAGCATGGCCCAATTGACCGCATTGAATCACACAATGAATACTGGCTTGAGTTAGATGCTGCTCTTCGTGAACAGTTTCATGTCTTTGGTGCCAAACCAGAAGACCTCAAGAAGACCAAGTTCAAGTCTGAGATGAAAAAACTCTTCCAAAAAGCTGGGGTACCAGTCGTTCCAGGTGCTGTCATTGAAACAGAAGCAGATGTTGACAAAGCTGTGAAAGAAATTGGCCTTCCCATGATTGCCAAACCTGATAATGGAGTAGGTGCAGCAGCAACCTTCAAACTTGAAACAGAAGATGATGTAAACCACTTTAAGGCTGAATGGGACCACTCAACCATTTATTTCTTTGAAAAAAATTTGTTACCTCTAGTGAAATCTGTACCTTCGATGGTTTGGTAGATAGAGATGGAAATATTGTCTTTTCAACTACCTTTGACTATGCACATACACCCCTTGATCTCATGATTTACAAGATGGACAATTCTTATTATGTTCTTAAAGATATGGATCCAAAATTGCGTAAATATGGTGAAGCTATTGTCATGGAATTTGGCATGAAAGAACGTTTCTTCCATATCGAGTTCTTCCGTGAGGGTGATGATTATATTGCCATCGAGTACAATAACCGTCCAGCGGGTGGCTTCACTATCGATGTCTATAATTATGCGCATTCCTTGGATTTGTACAAGGGCTATGCAGCTATCGTTGCAGGTGAACCCTTCCCAGAGTCTCCGTTTGAAACCCAGTATTGCTTGGCAACATCCCGTCGCGCCAATGCTAACTATGTTTATTCAGAAGAAGACTTGCTCGCTAAATATGGTCAGCAGTTCAAAGTAAAGAAAATCATGCCGGCAGCCTTTGCTGAATTGCAAGGAGACTATCTCTATATGCTAACGACACCAAGTCGTGAAGAAATGGAGCAGATGATTAAGGACTTTGGTCAGCGTCAGTAATAGGATATGAAGAGGCTGGGACAAAAGTCCTAGCCTCTCAATTTTCTTTGGATTGTCGAGCAAGACGCAGTGGTTGAGTGGGCTCTACTTCGCTGATTTCATCAGCTTTTACAGCCCTACTCAACTGTGCGGAGGTGGGACGACGAAATCGAATTCTAACGAATTACCGATTTCTGTCCCACTCTTTTTTTAAAAGCCCTAAATAAAAGCGTTTTCCATAGGATTCTTTTAGAAAATCTGTTGCTAAAGCCTTAAAAATTGATAGAATAGGGATTGTCAAAAAAATATTAAGGAGAATCTATCAATGGATTTCACATGGGCAGTCAAATATGCCACTGAATTTTTGGGAACAGCTATCTTGATTATCTTGGGTAATGGTGCAGTTGCCAACGTTGAACTTAAAGGTACGAAAGGCCACCAAAGTGGCTGGCTCGTTATCGCTGTTGGTTACGGTATGGGGGTTATGATCCCAGCTTTGATGTTTGGTAACGTTTCTGGTAACCACATCAATCCAGCCTTCACTCTTGGACTTGCAGTTAGCGGTCTTTTTGAATGGGGTCAAGTGCCGTTTTACATCATCGCGCAAGTTTTGGGAGCAATCTTCGGACAAGCCTTGGTTGTTGCGACTCACCGTCCCTATTACTTGAAGACAGAAAATCCAAATAACATCTTGGGAACTTTCTCAACAATTTCAAGTATCGACCACGGAACAAAAGAATCACGCTTCGCAGCAACTGTGAACGGATTTATCAATGAGTTTGTTGGGTCATTTGTTCTTTTCTTCGCAGCACTCGGTATGACAAAACTACATTTTGGTGCGGAACTTAAAGCTGTCGCAGAATCTACAGTTCAACAACAAGTTCAGCAAGCTACATTAGCAGGTCAAAAAATCGCAGAATCAGATGTTAAAAATGCTATCCACAATATTTTTGCACAATCGACAAATGGTTCTTCAGCTGTTGCACACTTGGCACTTGGTTTCTTGGTAATGGCTTTGGTTACTTCACTTGGTGGACCTTCAGGACCAGGTTTGAACCCAGCTCGTGACTTTGGACCACGTCTTCTTCACGCAGTACTTCCAAAATCAATCCTTGGTGAACACAAGGGTGATTCAAAATGGTGGTATGCTTGGGTACCAGTAGTTGCACCGATTGCAGCTGGTATTGCAGCGGTAGCAATCTTCAAATTCCTTTACCTATAATATTTAAAAACTGGGTTTTCCCAGTTTTTTCTTTTTAGTACAGTTGTGTCTTTTAGATTTAAAGGGTGAAATCGTCAGACTTTTTTCATTTTAAATCAAAAGATGTAAATATGGCAAAAATATGGTAAAATAGAGTATTAAGTAAACGTTAAAAAGGAATATTATGCGTAAAGAAATTGCACCTGAATTATACAATTACAATAAATTCCCTGGTCCAGAATTTCATCTATCTGGAGATAAAGTCGAGGCTGAAGGTTTTACCTTCAACTTGGTTGAAAATAGTAAGGAAGCCTTTGATGCAACAGCTTTTACTCAACGCTTTTCGGAAGTTTTAAACAAGTATGATTATATTGTAGGAGACTGGAGTAATGAACAGTTGCGCTTGCGAGGATTCTACAAAAATGAGCGAGCTGAAGAATCTCTCGAGAAAATCAGTCGTTTACAAGATTACCTACTCGAGTATTGTAGCTATGGTTGTGCCTACTTTGTCTTAGAAAATGAGACACCGAAACGAGCACCATTTGACCAAAAAATGCGCAAGAAAGAAGAAGAGAAAGACAACCGTAAAGGGAAAAAGTCTTCTCAAAATAAGAAAAGAAATCATACGGACAAGAGAAATAGACGTCGTCGTAAAGAACAGAAACCTCAGAATGAAGAAAAGGGACAACGTCATTTCGTCATCCGTAAGAAAGACTAGAAAATAAGGAGAAAAGATGAAACCGTCGATTTATAGTTTAACTCGTCAAGGAATGCAAGAATGGGTCTTAGAGCAAGGAGAAAGAAATTCCGAGCGGATCAAATCTGGGAATGGCTTTACCGTAAACGTGTTCAGACATTTGAAGAAATGACTAACTTGTCTAAGGATTTGATTGCCAAACTCAACGAGCAGTTTGTAGTCAATCCCTTGAAACAACGTATCGTTCAAGAGTCAGCCGATGGTACTGTGAAGTATCTCTTTGAGTTGCCAGACGGTATGCTGATTGAGACGGTGCTTATGCGCCAACACTACGGTTTATCAGTCTGTGTAACAACTCAGGTTGGATGTAATATCGGTTGTACCTTCTGTGCATCAGGTTTGATCAAAAAGCAACGGGACCTCAATAACGGAGAAATTGTAGCTCAAATTATGCTTGTTCAAAAATATTTTGACGAACGTGGACAAGATGAACGTGTTAGCCATATCGTTGTTATGGGTATTGGAGAACCATTTGATAACTACAATAATGTTTTGAACTTTATTCGTACCATCAATGATGACAAGGGAATGGCTATCGGTGCTCGTCATATTACCGTATCAACCTCTGGCTTGGCTCATAAGATTCGTGAGTTTGCCAATGAAGGAGTACAGGTTAACCTTGCTGTTTCTCTTCATGCTCCAAACAATGAACTGCGTTCAAGCATTATGAAGATTAACCGTGCCTTTCCAATTGAAAAGCTTTTCGCAGCTATTGAGTACTATATCGAAACAACCAACCGCCGGGTAACTTTTGAGTATATCATGCTAAATGAAGTCAATGATGGAGTCGAACAAGCGCTTGAGCTGGCAGAATTGCTCAAGAACATTAAGAAATTGTCATATGTCAACTTGATTCCTTACAACCCGGTCAGTGAGCACGATCAATACAGTCGTAGTCCGAAAGAGCGTGTAATGGCCTTCTATGATACGCTTAAGAAAAAAGGCATTAACTGTGTTGTTCGTCAGGAACACGGTACAGATATCGATGCCGCATGCGGACAATTGCGTTCAAATACCATGAAACGTGATCGCCAAAAAGCAGTAGCTGAAGTAAATCCATAAGATGAATCGAAAAACATTACTAAGCCTGGGAATCGTGTTATACAGTCTTTGTATCGTCTGTTTTTGTTTTACTCCCCAGCCTCAACTTCCTACAGGAGTGGAAACTCCAGGTATTCAAACTTTTGGACGCCTGGTTTTTCTTTTGACGCCTTTTAACTCTCTTTGGAATCTGGGAGAAGTAACCAGCCCTATACAACTGTTTTGGATTTTTTTGCAAAACGCCTTAAATGTCCTCTTGCTCTTCCCTTTAATTTTCCAGCTTCTCTATCTCATCCCTAGTCTAAGAAAAACAAAGAGAGTGATTTTGTTAAGCTTTTTATTGAGCTTAAGTATCGAATTCACACAGCTAGTTTTGGACTTTTTCTTTGATTTCAATCGGGTCTTTGAGATTGATGATTTATGGACCAATACTTTAGGTGGCTACCTAGCCTGGGTCCTTTATAAACTACTACATAAAAACAAGATAAGGAATTAAAATGAGTATCTTAGAAGTTAAAAATTTGAGTCACGGTTTTGGTGACCGTGCGATTTTTGAAGACGTATCCTTCCGTCTCCTCAAGGGTGAACACATCGGACTGGTCGGTGCTAACGGTGAAGGGAAATCAACCTTCATGAGCATCGTGACTGGTAAGTTGGTACCTGATGAAGGTAAGGTGGAATGGTCCAAATATGTGACAGCAGGTTACCTGGACCAGCATGCAGTTCTCAAAGAAGGTCAAACTGTGCGTGATGTTTTGCGTACAGCCTTTGACGAATTATTCAAAGCTGAAGCTCGGATTAATGACCTTTATATGGAAATGGCAGAAGAGGGAGCTGATATTGATGCCCTAATGGAAGAAGTCGGCGAACTTCAGGACCGTTTGGAAAGCCGTGATTTCTATACATTAGATGCTAAGATTGACGAAGTTGCTCGTGCTCTTGGTGTTATGGATTATGGTATGGATACGGACGTAACAGCCTTGTCAGGTGGACAAAGAACCAAGGTACTCTTGGCTAAACTCCTCCTTGAAAAGCCAGATATCCTACTTCTTGATGAGCCAACCAACTATTTGGATGCAGAGCATATTGACTGGCTCAAACGTTATCTTCAGAACTATGAGAATGCCTTTGTTCTTATCTCTCACGATATTCCATTCCTCAATGATGTGATCAATATCGTCTATCATGTAGAAAACCAACAGTTGACACGCTACTCTGGCGATTACTACCAGTTCCAAGAAGTCTATGCCATGAAGAAATCGCAGCTGGAAGCAGCCTATGAGCGTCAACAGAAAGAAATTGCTGATCTCAAGGATTTCGTAGCCCGTAATAAGGCGCGTGTCGCAACTCGTAACATGGCCATGTCTCGCCAGAAGAAATTGGATAAGATGGACATTATCGAACTTCAAAGTGAGAAACCAAAACCGTCCTTTGATTTTAAACCAGCTCGTACACCTGGACGCTTTATCTTTCAAGCCAAAGACTTACAGATTGGTTACGACCGCCCACTTACAAAACCATTAAATCTTACCTTTGAGCGCAATCAAAAGGTTGCCATCATCGGTGCCAATGGTATCGGGAAAACAACCCTCTTGAAGAGTCTTTTGGGCATTATTCCACCCATTGCTGGGGAAGTTGAACGCGGTGATTATCTAGAACTCGGCTACTTTGAGCAAGAAGTGGAAGGCGGCAATCGCCAGACACCTTTAGAAGCAGTTTGGAATGCTTTCCAGCCCTTAATCAAGCAGAAGTCCGTGCAGCTCTTGCTCGTTGTGGTTTGACGACTAAGCACATCGAAAGCCAAATTCAAGTCTTATCAGGTGGGGAACAAGCCAAGGTTCGTTTCTGTCTCTTGATGAATCGTGAGAACAATGTCCTTGTTCTAGACGAGCCTACCAACCACTTGGATGTGGATGCTAAGGATGAGCTCAAACGAGCTCTGAAAGAATATAAAGGATCTATCCTTATGGTTTGCCACGAACCAGACTTCTATGAAGGCTGGATGGATCAAATCTGGGACTTTAATGAGCTAACATAAATAGTTATAAAAAATCCAAGTCGACGAGACTTGGATTTTTGACTAATTTAGTTGCTTAAGACTATCTTATTCCAAGTAACTCTTACCATTTTCAACAACCATAGTGATGTTGACGTCGGTATATTTACCGTCAGATAAAGTGCTAAAAGTGAATTTATAGATACCATCTGATAGAGTTCCGACTGGAAGTGATGTTAATTTATCTTTTAAGTAGTCTACACGATTATCATTTTTATAATTTTGTCTATCCTCGATTATACTGAAATTTAAGTACTTGATAGAAATGATTAGAGATTTATTGTTGATATGTTTGTTAATATCGATATTGTAAAATCCTGCAATGTCTGTATCTCCATTTTCTCTATTTTTTACAGCCTCTTTAATAAGAATACTATAAAATTTTCTTTTGTCAGCTGGTGTAATCTCGACAGAATTATTCTCTAGTAATTTGAAATCAACTGCCTCATTAAGTTTAGTCACTATATCTTCTTTTAGTTTTAGATCTCTTATTCTTTCTTCGTAGACATTTAAGACAAATTCAAATTGTTCAAGTGTAACTTTATCAAATAACTCCCTTTCCGCATCGTTTTCAAGATAGGAACGAATTTCTTCCTTGGCCTTTTCATCTAATGTTGTCACGTGTGTTCCATTATGAACATCAGAAACATAAATATAATCGATAAAACTTTCTCCGTTCGATAAAGTCTCTTTATAGAATAAAGTAGTAAGAGTTCCGTTATAAGGCTCAATTAAATGTTTTTTCTCATATACTTCGACTCTTCCTTTTAAGCCAAAGTCTTTAAAGTCTTGTACATATTGAACAGTCGAGCCCCATAACGAAACTTTGCTATTCATGATTAACAATAAATTACATAACAAAATGACTATAGTTCCAAAAACAAAACTTGATATGTTAGAAGACATGTTATCTTGATTGAGCTTCGTTTTTTGAAAGTTTCCAATAAAGAAGATAACAGAGTATAGGAGACTAACGGTAAACAACATTAGGAAATTATAAATATAATTGATTGACCACAAACTTAGATATACTATATTTGATAATTGTAAGCAGACTCCTATAGTCGCTAAAATTACTTGTATATTACTAGTCTTTTGGACTAGCTGATTATCTTTAAAGGTTGATTTTAATTTCAGAGGATCTCTGAAGGCAAAAAAATTACCAAAAAGAATGAAAGCTATTGCTAAAAAGAATACAGGCGGTAGAATGATAATAGCATAACCTGATGAATAGAAGGGAGCAAAAAAAACAAGATTATAGAGTAAATATCCTAATAAGACCAAGCAAAGTCGTATCAAGCTTATTTTATATGGTTTCATAGGAGAACCTCCTTATTACTGTTAACTGTATTATATCATAACTGGATTAGAAAATAGAGCGTTTACATGGAAGCATCAATTAAAAAGATAGGCCCTATGACCTATCTTTTTTAATAGTTTAAATACTGTTCAATCTCAGATTTTTGAATTTCACGCCCATATTGGCAAACAGGACAAGAAACATGGTAAGATTTTCCATATGGAAAGAGTGGAATCCAGTAAAGAGTAAACTTGCGTCCGTATTCCGTAATTTCCCAAGTACCAACATTGTTACAATGGCCACATTCGATAGCAGTTTGTGTATGTCCCAACACTTTTTGGTAACCTTTTGACCCCCAAAATAGAATCATTTTAACATCTCCTTATAGTTAATGGTGTTATTGTTTACTGAAATCGTAGTCTTTAACAATTTCGATACTGTCGATAGTGATAGCAGTAGTTGGTTTATCTTTTTCATCTTTTTCAGCCTTAGCAATTTTATCTACAACGTCCATCCCATCGATTACTTGACCAAATACTGGGTGTTTTCCATCAAGAGTTGGATTTCCGCCTTCTTTGTAGGCTTCGATAATTTTCTTTGGATAGCTATTTGTAGGAAGTTTAGCAGAATAGTCTGTTGTACTTTGGTTAATGAAGAATTGGCTACCATTTGAATTTGGCTGACCAGTATTGGCCATAGATAGAGAACCACGGATATTATAGAGATATGGAGAAATTTCGTTTTTGAAACCTGTTCCCTTGTCCTTGGTTTTATCCTTATCATGCCAGATAGATTCACCACCTGTTCCATCTCCCTTAGGATCCCCAGTTTGTACCATAAAGCCGTCAATTACACGGTGGAAAGTCACACCATTGTAGTAACCTTCTTTAGCATGAGTAAGGAAGTTTTCAACCGCAAGTGGAGCTAACTTAGGAAAGAGTTTGATACGAATATCACCTTGACTTGTGTGAAGGATAGCTTCAGCCTCATCTTCAGCTACTTCCTTAGAAAGTTGAGGGAAGTTAGCATTTTCGTTTGTTAAGGCGTCTTTCAAATCTTTTTCTGCTTGGGCAGCAGCTTTCGAACTCTCTTCAGCAGCAATTTTAGAATCCACGTAATCATCACCACGAAGTGCACGTTGGATGCTTGTGCATCCACCAAGAGCAAAAAGTTGAAATGAGTAGTAGTGTAGCTAATTTTTTTCATATTAGTCCTTTCAAAAAATCATTTTTACTATTGTACCGTAAAAAGAAAGGGGATTTCAAATTTTTCAATTAAGAATATTTATCTAACACATGTAACTTTATAGCTTTACTTACTCCATTTTGTTCATTAGAGTCAGTAACTGCTTTTTGCACAAGTTTTTGACATCTCTAGGAGCATTCCCCATGGCTATACCTAGCCCTGCGGTTTCAATCATGGGAATATCATTATAATTGTCACCGAGAGTCATAATTGAGGTAAGGGGAAGTTGATAGTAATTTGCTAATTCTAACAGAGCTTGTTTTTTGGATACTTGATTATGTGTAACTTCTAGATAGTTATCTTTAGAGAGATAGAAGTCGGTTTGAGGGAAATCTATTGAGGATAAGGTTTTTTGAAGTTTCTGTATGGTATCCGTATTATCTATCAGCAAAAGTTTATGACCAAGAGTTTTCTCGTCTCTTATAAAATCTGCTAAAGATGTAACTTTTGGACTTTCTCCAGTAATAGTTGCTTCGATTTCTACCCATTCATCAATAGTATTCACAAGCCAATCTTTTCCAGAATAAACATTTATAGAAACTGTCGGGAATTCTTTTTTCAAAAAGTCATGAAGTAAGAGCAATTCGCTTTTATCAATAGAATACTGACTTAGGATTTTATCTCCTAAACTGATGAGTGCTCCATTATAGCAGGCAATAGGACAGTCGGTGATGCCAAGTTCTTTAGAAATTGGAGCTATACCGAGAGGAGATCTAGCAGAAGCTAGAACAAAAGGAATATTACATTGTTTTAAAAGTGGCATCAGTTCTATCAAATAAGAATCTAATTGGTGATTTTTATCCAAAATAGTGCCGTCAATATCACTCATAATTAATTTAATTCTTGACATATTTTGCTCCTTTTTAAAATAGTATTGTTGTTCTACCATCTAAAGATTCTTGTATTTCTACATCAGGCTCTTTATCTGTAATCCAGTAATCAAAATCAGCTAGTTCAGAAAGTATAAAATGAGAGTGTTTGTTTATCTTTCCTGTTTCAGCTAACAAGACGCGAATTTTACTAGTTTTAAATGCTCTTTTTTTCATGAGAACATCTTCTTGATCCTCAAAAACTAACTTGTCCGTCTGAAAGACTAGCAGCGCCAAAAAATGCTACATCAAATCTAATTCCCTCTAAAGTATTGGATTCTTCTAGTGAATAATAAAAACGATTCTGTCTATGAAATTTTCCACCGAGAATATGAAAATCGACATTTTCATTATTTCCTAAGATAAGTGCGTTATCTAATGAATGACTGAAAATAGTAACTTTTTTATCTATAATTTTTGCTAACTCAAGTATAGTGGTTGAAACATCAAAGAATATCAGTTGTGAATCAGAAATGAGTTGGGTAGCTAAATGAGCAATTTTCTCTTTTTCTTTAGAAGATTGTTCTGCTCTACCTTGAAAATCAAGAATCCTTTGCTTTTGAATTGGCAATAAACCTCCATGAGTTCTTCTTGCTCGTTTTTCCTTTGCGAGAATTGAAAAATCTCTACGGATGGTATCTTTGGAAACATGGAAATGGTCAACCATTTCTTTTGCTGACAGACTTCCTCTATCCTCTAAAAGTTTTATGATTTCTTCTAATCGTTGTTCTTGGTACATAGGAATTCCTCCTTTTTTTAATACTATACTCTTTTTATAAGCATTTGTCAATAATTGTAATGATTTGTAAGTGTTTTAAAAAATTACAAAAAAATCAACCAGCTTTGGTTGATTAAAGATTCTTTTTAGGATGGAGGTCAATGATTACTTGATGGTCTTTGAGAGCTTGTTCACCTTTTGGAGTTAGTTTATAGCCACGAATCGAAAAGCGGTTAGCTAATTCTTCTTCTGAAAAATGATCATGAAGTGCTTGATTCAATTCGGTGGCCTTCATCTTGGAGAGTCCAGTAACACCCTTCTTTTTAAGGATACTCTTTTTCATAGTAGCATTTAGATGGTAAAGCGAGTCAAAGGCGGTTTCGATAATAGCATATCCTTTTTCAACAAGCGTATCTAAATGTTTTGGGATATCAATGCCATAAGAATTACTATATTTTAAAAGAGCACATTTTCAAAGGATTTTTTCTTTTGGCTTCAATTCCTAATTAATCAATGAACTTAATGCTAGGTCTCGAAAAGAATTATGCTTCCTCTTTCTGTCTGAGTTCAAAGAGGTCTTCTACTTTCAAATCAAAAACTTGAGCAATTTTAAGAGCCATTTCCAGCGAAGGATTGTAACGATTATTTTCCAAGTGCAGAATTGTCTCGCGTCGCATGCCGATGAGGTCGGCTAACTCCTGCTGGGTCATGCCTTTGGACTCACGAACAGATTTGAGATTAGTAATAATCTTGCTTTCTTTGGACATACTTATCCTCTCCGTTCCAAGATAAGATAGACAACCGCAAAGATGAAAATCAAGGCAGCTATGCTAATAAAGATCTGGCCCATGTAAAGACTGAGAGACCCCATATACCCAATAATAACTGCTAGGATCATCAGTGCGCCTAGCATAAAAACAAACATCAAGCTAGCTGCCTTGGCTAAATTAGCATAAAAGCGTTCGTCTGGAGTTTCCTTGACATTTTTCAAAGAGAAAAAACCAAATACAATCACTTCAATAACGAGGCCAATTCCCAAAATCCATTCTTTGATACCAGAACTTTCACTTGGGGTCACTGCCCAAACCCCTACTGTATAAAAAATGCTTGCTGCAAACAAAAGTATCGTGTAAAGCTTAGCAGACAAGTCAAAAATAGTCTTCCCCTTACCCTTCTGAATCTTATGAGGTCGTGGTTTCATATGTAGCCAGCCCCAAATAGCTACAATCTGACTTAACACTGAAATACCAACAATAACTAACTTGGGTCCCCAACTAAGATTAGAACCAAATAAAACAATAAAATCAATAGAGAGAGCTACGGCAATCATTGAAATGAGGCCACGCATTTTTTGACTTTTTTTCATGATAGACTCCTTTTTTGTGTTATAAATATATAACACTTAAATTTATGTTATAAATATATCACACTTAAGTTTAGAAAGCAAGAATTTATGTGTCAATGAGGCAATTATTTGAAAAAAATTTTTAATTAAAGACCTCGCTAGTCAAACAACTAAAGAATTCTTTGAAGTTATGCATCGGATTTGGTTTGGATAGTTTCGTTAATAATATTTGATGATAAAGAATTTTTGGAAAATCTAGATACTGTATGAATCTCTACTTTTTTTCTTAGACTGTTATAAAGTCTATCAGAATAAGCTTTAGGTGTAGAAGTTGATTTTTACAGAAGTGAAGTAAGCATTCAATACGAACAATACATAAGAAAAACGCTGATTTCAAGCGTTTTTCTTTTTTCAATTTCAATACATTTCACTATATTTCAGTCCAAACTCTACCTGTTTCTCTACCTTTTTTAGATAAATATATCATCTGGATATTGAAGTTGAGCCCTGCTATCATTTCGATGACAGGGCTTTTTAATGTTTGGTACACTACCTTCTTATCTATACTTTGATGGAGCTGAAGTTGACATCTACAAAGTTTAATGTTAGAATACATTCAAAAATATATTTGAATGAGGTATTTTATGATTCAAAATGTTGTTACTTCAATAATCCTGTATTCTGGGACAGCCGTAGACTTACTTATTATCCTAATGTTATTTTTTGCCAAAAGAAAAAGCAGAAAAGACATCATTAACATCTATTTAGGACAGTTTCTAGGCTCTGTTAGTCTAATATTGCTAAGTTTACTTTTTTTGCATTTGTCTTAAATTATATTCCTAGTAAAGAGATTTTAGGTTTGCTCGGTTTGATTCCGATTTTCCTAGGACTCAAAGTTTTGCTTTTAGGAGATTCTGATGGAGAAGCTATTGCAAAAGATGGTTTGCGCAAAGATAATAAAAACCTGATTTTTCTAGTCGCTATGATTACTTTTGCAAGTTGTGGTGCTGACAATATTGGTGTTTTTGTCCCATATTTTATTACCTTAAATTTAGCGAATTTGATAGTGGCTTTACTTACCTTTCTAGTCATGATTTATCTCTTGGTTTTTTCTGCCCAAAAATTGGCACAAGTCCCTTCTGTTGGAGAAACTTTGGAAAAATATAGCAGATGGTTTATTGCCGTTGTTTATTTAGGATTGGGGATGTATATCCTGATTGAAAACAACAGCTTTGAGATGCTAAGGACTGTGTTCGGCTAGGAGAATAAATTATGAAAAAAGATAGTATATGCCAAGTGAATATTATAAATCAACAAAATGTTACAACCGCAACGAACTACCTTGAAAAGGAAAAAGTCCAAAAATCACTTCGTATTTTATCAAAGTTTACCGATAATAAACAGATAAATATCATCTTTTATCTTCTTGCTGTTGAAGAACTCTGTGTCTGTGATATAGCCTGTTTACTAAATCTCAGTATGGCATCTGCCTCCCACCATCTTCGTAAACTAGCCAATCAAAACATCTTGGATACTAGAAGAGAGGGGAAAATTATATATTATTTTATAAAAGATGAGGAAATCAAAGACTTTTTTAATCAACTAGGATAACAACTATTTTTACTACTTTACCATGATTATATATAGGACTTATCTATGAAATTTTTTGATGAAAATTACTCACAAGAAATACCTACTCGTATCAAATGTTTAAGAAAAAAGTATAATTTAAAGCAAAGCGACCTAGGTAATGCAGGTCAAGTTAGCCAAGTTGAAAAGGGAGGAATTTTAAAGAATTTGTATCTTTTATTTTTTGTTTCATTTATGCCCTATGCTACTGGAATAGTTAGTAGTCATTTCATGAATCATACGGCACAGCTCTTTTATGGACTGATCGTTATTGTTTCAACGGTAGCAAACTGGTTTTTACATAAAGTAATTGATAAACCCAATATAGATCAGAAAGAATTACTTGAAGCTACCGCACAATATAGAAAGTTATTGATACCTGACCTAATAATTAAAGGAGTGGGATTGATTCTATCCTTAATTCTCTATCCTCCGATTATGATGTATAGTGTTTTAATTGCAGCATTTTACATCATAACTTTAAAAACACTATCTGAAAAAAGAGTGAATAACTAAAAACGGTGACCAAAGTTAGGTGTATTATTTTAATGCTTACAGACCTAAACGATTCCCCTATTTATAATTTATTGATTCATATTTTATGAAATTAAAAAGTAGATATCGTTCTGAAAATCCTTGATATTACGCTGTTTTTAGTCCAACTGGAATCCATACTTTTCAAACCAGGTCTTAAGAAAGCTCGTAAAGCATCACAATTATCAAAACGTTAATCAACACGCTTATATCAACGTTTACAGACATTTAAGAAATTTCTCTTGGATGTCTTTTTTTGTCTAGCTAAATTTTACAAATTGGGCAATTTAGGTTACTCAATAATATAAAAAAGATAAAAATTTAAAGTTCGAATTTTAATTTTAAAAAAAGTAATTATTATTGAATATCTGTTCAAACATTTTTTCTTTTCTAAGGTTAATATAAATATATATGCTTTAAAAAAGGAAGTCAAACATCTTGCTCATAGATTTTTGCATTTTTAAAAAATACATTTTGTCATATAATAATGTGGAAAATTGACGGATTCCTTAAATAATCATATAATACGAATATGTAAACCCTTACATACTATTCTACTTATACTTGATAAAATGCAAGTTCTTGAGGATCTATAAATATATAGACACTCTTCTATTTATAAAGTGAAATAAAGAATCACGGAGAAAGTTTATGGATATTAAAGAGACATTCAACCAGCTAGACAATACAAAATTTAATGATTTCAATAATCGCCTTGAAGGTTTTGAGAAACTTTTTAAAGACAAATATTATTTTACCCATCCCGAAGATTTTAGCTCAATCTTTAGCATTTTGGTAAAGTATGGAAAAAAAGTACAAGTAAATATATTTTTATCGAAAGGAGAGATATATGAGTGAAATAGTTATTAATGCTCAGAATTTATCTAAAAAAATTTTTTTATAATTTTTGATTCAAGACTCCCATTTATCAAGAGATTTTTTTGAAACGTAATCAAATAACGATTCGAGCTGTTCAAGATATTAGTTTTACGATTAAGAGAGGGAGTATAGTTGGCTTTTATTGGGAGTAATGGAGCTGGTAAATCCACAACGATTAAAATGTTGACTGGGACTCTTTATCCTAGTTCCGGAAAAATTAGAAGTGAATGGAGAAATTCCATTTAAAAAGAAGTATAAATTTTAGAAAAAAATTTCAATAGTAGTAGGAAATAAATTACAGTTATTTCAAGATGTTTCGGCTATGGATTATTTTCAATTGATTGGTACTTTATATGAGGTAGAACCGGCGATTTTACAAGAACGAATTCAGGAATTAAGCAATTTGTTGAATGTAAAAGATCGAGCTTTACCAGCAGGTCCGGACCCTCTCTCTTGGACAAAAAAATGAAAATGGAGTTTATCGCAGCATCTTTAACAAGTCCGGAAATATTATTTTTTTAGACGAGCCTACTATAGGGTTAGATATACAGTCTAAAAAAAGATATCAGAACATTTTTTTAAAGAAAAATGAATGAAGAATGTCATACTACTATTATTTTTAACGAGTCATGATATGGATGATATTTCGTCTGTTTGTGACGAATTAATCGTCATTGACAAAGGAAAAAAATTATTTTGCAGGAGTCAATGGATGTTATTTTATCTAAATTTTCTGATTTTTAAATATTTAAAGATAAAAAAATGACATTAGATTTGGTACCAGAGTTATGCTCTGTTAAAGGAGTAGTAGTCATTTCTCAAAACAAAAATCGGAATGTATACTAAAAAAATACCTAGAGATTTTTGTCTTTGAGACATTAGAATCAATCAATAAGCTTGTAGATATAGAAGATTTTGAAATATCAAATCTTTCTTTAGAAGAAATTATTTTACAAAAACTATTTTTACAAAAAAAGGAGCACAATTGAAAAAAAGAAATGTCTATTATTCTGATATCATTTCGATCTATTTTGAACTATAAATCAAGTGTACTATTGTTAATGTTACAGGCAAGTATACAAATTATGATATCAGTATTTTTATGGACGTATATATATCAGAGTAACCAGATAAATATAGCAGGATATGATTTTACCTCAATGGTTCAATACTATTTGGGGACTATAATTTTTTCATATTTTGTTTTTTATCCAGTTGATTGGGAAATCAATGACGATGTTCATTCAGGAAATTTTTTTAGCATATTAATAAAACCTGTTACTTTTTTTATAAGTATTATTTTTTTGTAAAAATGCTTGGAGATAGGCTTGCTCATTTATTATTTATCATCATTCCTGTCATTTTATTCTCCAGTGTTTATTACAAGAATGAGTTATTAACCATTGAAATTCTTATTTTAGGAAGTATTGCAATTATTCTATCTATGGTTCTATGGTTTTTAATATCATGTTGTGTAGGTATGCTTTCTTTTTTTGGTTAGAAAATATTTTTTTGTCCTTACTGTTAAAAGAAATAGTAATTCAGTTTTTTTATCAGGAATATTATTGCCTTTAAGTTTTTCAAATAATTTTTCGTCTGTTTTTTTAGATGTATTACCTTTTAAATACTTAGTATATGAACCGCTTCAGATGTTTAGTAATGATACATATAAATTAATAGACTATTTGAGAATTATTTGTATTCAATTGATTTGGTGCATCATTTTTTTATATTATATCAAGATTCATATTGAGAAAAAGGAGTGGAGCACTTCTCAAATGTGGGAGGATAAAATGTTTAGAATAAAAAGTAATTTTTTTAGGCTACTTCATTTTGGTTTTAAATCTGATATGAATTTTTCATTTTGACTTCTTTTTGTGGTCTATTTTTCGTCGATACTGTGGATTGGTTTACCTATTGTATTTTTTTAGATTGATTTTTCTTAAACATAGACTCTTTTTAATGGTTGGGACTATTATCAAATTTTTATTTTTTTGGTAGGTTCCTACACTATTGTAGATGGAGTTATGATGGGATTGTTAATTAGAAGTATGGGAATTTTTAGAATCAGATATTTTTGAGTGGTAACTTGGATCAAATTTTATTGAGGCCGTTTGATACTCAGTTGTTCTATATTTTTTTAGATCATTTAATTTAGTTCAATTTGTGAATACTTTTTTTTGGTCTTGCGATCGTTTTTATAAGTTATGGAAATTTAAATGTACATTTAAATTCATTAAAAAAATATTATTTTATATCCTTTCTTTAATGTGTGGTTGTATTATATATTATTCAATTTGGTTTCTAATAACGATTAGTTCATTTTGGTTCCCAACTAAATTTTTCAAAAAGTAGATGTATTTTTTTGAATTATATTGGAATTTCTAAGTATCCATATAATATTTTTTTACAGGTATTAACAGATTGATCACTATGTTATTTGTTCCCAATTTATTAATTGCCAATCCTGCAGTATTAATATTTTTTTAGGGAAAGATACATTGAACCTATTTTTTTCTATCAAATAGTTTTTTTACAGTTTTTTTGATTATTATCAGTCGTACAATTTTTTTAGAAAAAGGATTGAAAAAAATATGAAAGTGCAGGAAGATAAACAATGTTGTTCAGTTATATGTTTGACTAAAGGAAGTGATTCGCTGTACTTTGTTTTTGTGGTCATTGAAACATCAGATAATTATAAACTATAATTTAAAGAATAGTATTATTAACTTATAGGTGCTAAGAAAAAAATTTAAAAGAAATTCCCTCATTCAATCAAACTTATTCATATTTTTTTAAAAATAAGAAAAATAGTTGGATTTTTGATGATGGTTGATATAAAGCTAAACTGAAAGTACCTGAAATCCAACTGTGTCAAACCAGGTCTTAAGAAAGCTCGTAAAGCTAGGTAGCTCTCTAAACGTTAAGAACTAGCTACAATACAGCATTTACAACACTTCATGGTTCACACCATGGGGTGTTTTTGATGATTTTAAGCAAAATTCACACCATTTAATTGAAAGTTATTTAAATTAGATGAAAATTTGTTTGCTGAAAAAGTGGGAAAACATTGATTTTAAGCGAATTTTGAAACATATTCGAATGGGAGTTTTTAAAATCATGTTTCGGTTGTAAAAGTGCCAAACTGGACTCTCCATAGGAGGGTGATATCATCTGCTAATAGATTGTCTTCTAGTAGTTCCATTTTGCGTTTTGGGACAGGTTTAGGGCCTTCCATATCAAGATTAGGAAAGATATAGGGCTTGACAGGGTAGTCTTTATAGACAGTATCAAAAGTAGTATTCATAAATTTTTTCTTTCTAATTTATCCCTATTAGTCTAAAAAATTTAAAAATTTTAAACTCTGTCAAGTTTTTTTCTTGACACCACTCAGAATTCTGTTATAATAGAACATGTGATAAATAGCTTAGCTATTTCACCGAAATAAAAAATAAAAGAAAAGAGATATTAAAAATGGCAGTAAAAATCCGTTTGACTCGTATGGGTTCTAAGAAAAAACCTTTCTACCGTATTAACGTAGCAGATTCACGTTCACCACGTGACGGACGTTTCATCGAAACAGTTGGAACTTACAACCCACTTGTTGAAGAAAATCAAGTAACTTTGAAAGAAGACCGTATTTTGGCATGGTTGGCTGATGGAGCTCAACCTTCAGATACAGTTCGCAACATCCTTTCAAAAGAAGGCGTATTGAAGAAATTCCACGATTCTAAATTCTCAAAATAAGTTTAAAGTAGGTTGACAGATGGATACGATTGAAAATCTCATTATTGCAATTGTGAAACCTTTGATTTCACAACCAGATGCCTTAACTATCAAGATTGAAGATACACCAGAATTTTTGGAATATCATTTGGATCTTGACCAGAGCGATGTTGGTCGTGTAATCGGTCGTAAGGGTCGCACTATTTCTGCGATAAGAACGATTGTCTACTCTGTCCCAACTGAAGACAAAAAAGTAAGAATCGTTATTGACGAAAAATAAGAAAAGCGGGACATGGTCTCGCTTTTTTTTGCAAGAAAATCCATGAATGTTCTTCATCATTAAAGAATCGTTATCCCTTTCTCCAACTTGTGAAAATCCCTATAACATGATAAAATAAAGGGAGAAACAGATACAGGAGACAAGATGAACTACTTTAACGTTGGGAAAATCGTCAATACGCAAGGTTTGCAGGGTGAGATGCGAGTCTTGTCAGTAACAGATTTTGCTGAAGAACGCTTTAAAAAAGGGGCAGAGCTTGCCTTATTTGATGAAAACGATCAGTTTGTGCGAACAGTGGTCATTGCAAGCCACCGTAAACAAAAAAACTTCGATATCATCAAGTTTAAAGATATGTACCATATCAATGATATCGAAAAATACAAGGGTTACAGTCTGAAGGTTGCTGAGGAGAATCTCAATGACCTCGATGAAGGTGAGTTTTACTACCACGAGATTATCGGTTTAGAAGTCTATGAGGGAGATAACTTGATTGGAACTATCAAGGAAATCCTTCAGCCAGGCGCCAATGATGTCTGGGTAGTCAAACGAAAAGGCAAACGAGACTTACTCTTACCTTATATCCCGTCAGTAGTTCTTAATATAGATATTCCTAATAACCGTGTGGATGTTGAACTCTTAGAAGGGTTAGACGATGAAGATTGATATTTTAACTCTCTTTCCAGAAATGTTCACACCCTTAGAACATTCCATCGTTGGCAAGGCTCGTGAAAAAGGACTCTTAGATATCCACTATCATAATTTTCGTGACTACGCTGAAAAGGCTCGTCATGTGGATGATGAACCTTATGGAGGTGGTCAGGGGATGCTCCTTCGAGCGCAACCTATCTTTGACGCCTTTGATGCGATTGAAAAAAAGAAGCCGCGCGTGATCCTCTTAGACCCTGCTGGGAAGCAGTTTGACCAATCTTATGCTGAGGATTTGGCGCAAGAAGAAGAGCTTATCTTCATCTGTGGTCACTACGAAGGTTATGATGAGCGCATTAAGACCTTGGTAACCGATGAGATATCTCTTGGAGATTATGTCTTGACTGGTGGAGAACTAGCAGCGATGACCATGATTGATGCGACTGTTCGCTTGATTCCAGAAGTTATTGGGAAGGAAGCAAGTCACCAAGATGATAGCTTTCATCAGGACTCTTGGAATATCCTCAGTACACAAGACCTTACGATTATCGTGGAATGCTAGTTCCAGATGTTCTTATGAGTGGACACCATGAAAACATACGTCAATGGCGACTCTATGAGAGTCTCAAGAAAACCTACCAACGTAGACCTGATTTGCTGGAAGAGTATGAACTGACAGCAGAAGAAGAGAAAATGTTAACAGAAATTAAAGAAAATAACAATTAAAAGGAGAAAACTATGCAAGTAATTAAACGTGATGGACAAGTCGCTGATTTTGATCCAGATAAAATCTACCAAGCTATCCTTAAGGCGGCTCAGACAGTCTATGTTTTGACTGATGATTTGCGCCAAAATCTAGCTCAAGTTACTAAAAAGGTTGTTTTGGATTTGGAAGAAGCAAAAGTAGAACGTGCGACTATCAGTATGATTCAATCAATGGTTGAGCACCGCTTACTTGGTGCAGGATATATCACTATTGCAGAACACTATATCTCTTACCGTTTGCAACGTGATTTGGAGAGAAGTGGTTATGGCGACCACATCGCTGTTCACCTTCATTTTGAACAAATTCGCTAAGATAAACAGAGTGAGATGATAGAAGCATCTCACTCTTTCTTAAATCTTCTTTTTTGGGCCGTTTGGATAGTAGAAGGAACGAAAGTTACTCTTCGAATATCCGACACTCGAATAATACGGCTAACGTTTTTTGCGAAATTTTTAACGATAATTTGTTGGCGGTCAGTATCATACTTGATAATATCGCCTGTAAAACTCGTTTCCGCAAAGATGATATGTACAGCCTTTTTTTGGGCTAGAGCTTCTTCAAGTCTAGCAATTAGGGGATCGCTTTTTTCAGGAATGGAATCTTCATGTCCATTGACAAAATCATGGACTTTTTGCAAAGCCTGTTTTAATAAATCTTTCATTCCGGCCTCCCTTCTTGACATCATTATATAAAAATTTTATGAAATCTACAAGATTTTTCGAATAATCAATTGAGAACAAAAAGGAGAAAAACATGGCAGAATTTACATTTGAAATTGAAGAACACTTGCTTACTCTATCTGAAAATGAAAAAGGATGGACCAAAGAAATCAATCGTGTCAGCTTTAATGGTGCGCCAGCGAAGTTTGACATTCGTAGCTGGAGTCCTGACCACACTAAGATGGGGAAAGGAATTACCCTCTCAAATGAAGAATTTCAAATCATGGTGGATGCTTTTAAGATTCAATAAACGTTCATCTAAGATTAATTAAAAAGAGGCTAGGGAAATTCCCGGCCTCTTTTATTTGCTTGAAAAATAAGCTTGTGTACGAAGACGTTGGAGTAGTGGTCGGCTGATGAAGCTAATGGCTACAATTTTGGCAAGATCAGGTATGATAAAGGGAATAACACCGACAGCCAGCGCTTTATCAAAAGGCATTCCAGCTAAGAAGTGGAGACTGAGAATACCACCGACAAAAACAAGTGAATCTCCCAAGAGATTTGCAAAGAAAATACGTAGGACGCCACTATTAGTGTGAATGAGATAGGAAGCAAGCCCTGCATAGACAAGGTCGAACCAAAGATAACCAGCGCTTGGTCCAACTAAAACATGAAATCCAGCTCCACCGTTAGCAAAGACCGGAAGGCCAATAGCCCCAAGTAAAAGATAGAGTCCGACAGAGAGAACAGCTTCCCTTGGTCTAAAAACAGTAGCGATGAGTCCAATAGCAAAGTTTTGCAGAGTGAAAGGAACTGGACCAATCGGCATACTAATTTGGGCCAATACTGCAATCAGTGCAGCACCGATAGCTGGGATAGCGTAAATGTGTGCTTTTTTCAAAATAGTTAACCTCTTCTATAAATTATAGTAACTATTATACTGAATGAGATATAAATGTCAACCTATTTTAAAATAAAAGGTTACAAATCTGTAACGGCCGATTTAGAGTAAAAAAGAGACCAAGTGGTCTCTTTTTTCTTTTAACGCATGGTTACAAATTCTTCTGAGCCAGTTGGGTGGATAGCGACAGTAGCATCAAAGTCAGCTTTTGTAGCTCCCATCTTGATAGCAACTGCAAAACCTTGAATCATTTCGTCAACGCCATAGCCGATTCCATGAAGGCCAACTACCTTTTCGTCTGCACCAGCTGTTACGAGCTTGAAGCGAGCTTCTTGACGGTGACTAGTAACAGCAGAATACATAGATGCAAATTTTGAAGTATAGACTTTAACGTTTTCTTGGCCGTACTCTTTGATAGCTTCTTCCTCAGTCAGACCGACTGTTCCGATTGCTGGGTGTGAGAAAAACTACAGTTGGAATAGTAGTGTAGTCCATTTTTGCATTGGTTTTTACCGTTGAAAAGTCTCTCGGATAGGGTACGACCAGCCTTGATAGCAACAGGGGTTAGTTCCTTTTTCACCTGTGACATCTCCAAGAGCGTAGATTCCATCAACGACGGTGTTCTGGTATTCATCAACCTGGATAAAGCCGCGTTCATTGAGGGTGACACCAGCTTTTTCGAGTTGAAGTCCTTTAACATTTGGACGACGACCAGTTGCCCAGATAACTTGACTGGCAGTATGAGTGCTGCCATCTTCGAAAATGAATGGTAATGCCTTGTTCAGTTTCTTCAAGTTTAGCAGGAACCTTATGAGTATGTAAGTTTAATCCAGTAATTTTCCATTTCCTGAACTAGACTTTCAACGATATAGCTATCAAATCCACGTAGCGGACGATCACGGCGTACGAAATAAATCTGTCTTAACGCCAAGAGTATAGAGTACACCAGCCAGTTCGACAGCAATGTAACCTGCTCCTAAAATAGCTACTGACTCAGGCAACTCTTCCCAGGCGAAGACATCATCTGAGCTACCACCTAGTTCAGCACCAGGAATAGCAGGAATATGAGGATGAGCTCCAGTCGCAATCACAATATGCTTAGCGTGGATCAATTCGCCATTAACGCTGACAGTATGAGCATCGACAAACTCGGCACGTCCTTCAATCAAATCAACTCCATTGCGCTTGAAGCTTCCATCATAAGACGAGCGAGCACGGTCAATATAGGCTTCACGATTCTTACGAAGAGTTGCATAATCAAATTCGTTCCCAGTATTTGTGAATCCATAGTCAGGTCCATATTTGTGGATACTCTCTGCAATTTGGGCTCCATACCACATGATTTTTTTAGGGACACAGCCGAGATTGACACAAGTTCCACCTAATTTCTTTTCCTCAATAACTGCCGCCTTAGCACCATGTTCACCAGCACGATTCATGGTAGCAATTCCCCCGCTACCTCCTCCGATGGCGATAATATCATATTCTCTCATAAGAAAGCTCCTTTGGTTGTTTTCTAGTCATATTCTATCTTTTTTTGGAGGTCAATGCAAAAATCTGCTACGCTTAAATTTCTTAAGAAAATGCTTGCAAAAATAAAAAAGAAGTTGTATTATATAACTAACACAACAATAAAAGATTTGGCAATTATTTTTGGATGGTCAGAAAGCAATTGTCCATTTTTAGGACTTGTGCTATAATCTTAATATATGTTTATAAATGAGGTATGGATATGAAAAAGAAGTCAAAAGCTAAAAAAATGGCCCCTATTTACAGCTATAGGAGTTACGTCAGTTCTTGTAGTAGGAGCAGCTGCTGTCCTTCTATTGAGACAACCGAATCAAGCTGCAACACAAGACGAAACTGCAAAAATCGTTCTTGCCAAAGAGGGGTCAGTGGCTTCATCGGTTCTCTTATCTGGTACCGTAACAGCTCAAAATGAACAATATGTTTATTATGATGCTAGTAAAGGTGACTTGGATGAGGTTTCGGTCTCTGTCGGAGATAAGGTAAGTGAAGGCCAAGCTCTTGTTAAGTATAGTAGTACAGAAGCTCAGGCTACCTATGATGCTGCCAGTCGTGCAGTTGCGAAAGCTGACCGTCATATCAATGAATTGAATGAGGCTCGAAATACCGCCGCAGCAACACCTGTGCTCCCTCAATCTGGGATTGAAGGCGCTACGGACCAAACCCAAGTACAATCTTCTACATCAGCTACAGCTTCTATCGATTCACAAATCAGTGATGCGCGTGATGTTCGTGCAGACGCGGTAGCGCAACTTGAAAAAGCCCAGGCACAGTTGGATGCCGCTACAGTTTTGAGTACAGTAGAAGGTACAGTTGTCGAAGTCAATCGCAATGTTTCAAAATCTCCAACAGGAAATAGCCAAGTATTGGTACATATCGTTAGTAACGACAACTTGCAGGTCAAGGGAGAACTTTCTGAATACAACCTTGCCAATCTATCTGTAGGCCAAGAAGTTACCTTTACTTCAAAGGTTTATCCAGATAAAACTTGGAATGGTAAGATTAGCTATATTTCAAATTATCCAAAGAACAGTAGCGAAGCAAGTAGTAGCTTAGCTGGTTCTAACACAGGTTCTAAATATCCATATACGGTCGATGTAACTAGTGAAATTGGCGATTTGAAACAAGGTTTTTCTGTCAGTGTCGAAGTGAAAAGTATGAGTAAAGCATTGCTTGTTCCTATTACAAGTATCGTCATGGAAGAAGATAAAAACTATGTTTGGATTCTTGATGAAAATCAAAAGGCCAAAAAGGTTGAAGTTGGATTGGGCAATGCAGATGCAGAAAACCAAGAAATCACATCTGGTCTGACAGATGGAGCAAAAGTCATCAGTAATCCGACAGCTTCCTTGCAAGAAGGAAAAGAGGTGAAGACTGATGAAGCAACTAATTAGCCTCAAAAATATCTGCCGTAGCTATCGAAATGGTGATCAAGAGCTTCAAGTTCTCAAAAACATTAACCTTGAAGTTCAAGAGGGAGAATTCGTGGCTATCATGGGACCATCTGGTTCTGGTAAGTCCACCCTCATGAATACTATTGGTATGTTGGATACCCCTACAAGTGGTCAGTATTTTCTAGATGGAAAAGAAGTAGCTGGTTTGGGTGAAAAACAATTAGCCAAGGTGCGAAATCAAGAGATTGGCTTTGTTTTTCAACAGTTCTTTCTCTTATCTAAGATGAATGCATTGCAAAATGTTGAGTTGCCCTTGATTTATGCGGGAGTTTCAGCTTCAAAACGGCGTAAACTAGCTGAGGAATATCTAGAGAAAGTAGAATTAACTGATAGAAGCCATCACTTACCATCAGAATTATCAGGTGGTCAGAAGCAGAGAGTAGCCATAGCGCGTGCACTCGTTAACAATCCTTCTATCATCTTAGCCGATGAACCAACAGGAGCTCTGGATACCAAAACGGGTAATCAGATCATGCAACTCTTGGTTGAATTCAACAAAGAAGGAAAAACCATCATTATGGTAACGCATGAGCCTGAAATTGCCGCCTACGCCAAGCGCCAAATCGTCATTCGTGATGGAGTTATTTCGTCTGATAGTGGTATCGAAGAAAAGGAGGAGAACTAAGATGCAGAATCTGAAATTTGCCTTTTCATCTATCATGGCCCACAAGATGCGTTCCTTCCTGACCATGATTGGTATTATCATCGGTGTTTCCTCCGTTGTCGTGATCATGGCCTTAGGGGACTCCATGTCTCGTCAGGTCAATAAAAACATGACCAAGTCTCAAAAAGACATCCATGTCTTCTTCTCACCTACTAAGAGTAAGGACGGTTCCTTTACACAAAGACAATCTGCCCTGACCTTGTCTGGCGGTCAAGAAGAAGTTTTTGTTGAACCACCAAAACCTCAAGAAGCTTGGGTTAAGGAAGCTGCAAAGCTTAAGGGAGTAGATAGTTATTACGTAACCAACTCAGCCAATGTGACCTTGACTTATAAGGATAAAAAGGTCGAACATGCAAACATGACTGGTGGGAATGTCACCTATATGGATGCGGTTGAAAATGAAATCATTGCAGGTCGCAGTCTAAGGTCGCAAGATTATAAGGATTTCGCAAGTGTGATTATCCTAGATGAAGAACTAGCCAATAGCCTTTTTGGTTCAGCAAAAGAAGCCCTCAATCAAATTATTGAAGTAAATGAGATTAGTTACCGTGTTATTGGTGTTTACGCAAGTAAGGAAGCCAAGGCAGCCAAAGCATTTGGTGTTGGAGGACTTCCAATTACGACCAATATTTCCTTGGCAGCTAATTTTAACACAGACGAGATTTCAAATATTGTCTTCCGTGTCAATGATACTAGCTTGACTCAGACTTTGGGTCCAGAGTTGGCAAGAAGAATGACAGAGATTGCAGGTCTTCAACAAGGGGAATATCAAGTTGCAGATGCGTCTGCCGCCTTCCAAGAAGTTCAACAACTCTTTGGCTTCATAACAACGATTATTAGTGCTATTGCGGGTATTTCCCTCTTTGTCGGTGGTACTGGTGTTATGAACATTATGCTTGTTTCAGTGACAGAGCGTACCCGTGAGATTGGTTTACGGAAAGCACTAGGAGCAACACGGGCTAATATCCTAGTTCAGTTCTTGATTGAATCCATGATTTTAACCTTATTAGGTGGTTTTATTGGTCTTCTGCTTGCTGCAGGAATGACCATGCTTGCAGGTGTTCTTCTTCAAAACATGATTGCAGGAATCGAAGTTGGAGTATCCATCCCAATTGCTCTCTTTAGTTTAGCGGTCTCAGCAGGTATCGGTATGATATTCGGTGTTCTACCAGCCAATAAAGCCTCTAAGCTGGATCCTATCGAAGCACTTCGTTATGAATAAGATAAACAAGATAGACGCTTGTCTATCTTGTTTTTTGTATGGATTTCTTTATCGAAAATCACTAAAAATGTGGTATAATGAAGTGTTAGAAAAACAGGTTTCATTAGCCTGGAAAGGAAATATTATGTCTGAAAAGAATTTTTATATTACAACACCGATTTACTATCCATCTGGTAAACTTCATATCGGTTCTGCCTACACAACTATCGCATGTGATGTCCTAGCACGTTACAAACGCCTGATGGGCTACGATGTCTTTTATCTGACTGGTCTTGATGAGCATGGCCAAAAGATTCAGCAAAAAGCGGAAGAAGCTGGTATCACACCACAAGCCTATGTTGATGGTATGGCAGTTGGTGTTAAAGAACTCTGGCAATTACTGGATATCTCATATGATAAATTTATCCGTACAACTGATGACTACCATGAAAAAGTGGTAGCACAAGTTTTTGAACGCTTGCTTGCCCAAGATGACATCTACCTAGGTGAATACTCTGGCTGGTATTCAGTCTCAGATGAGGAATTCTTTACAGAAAGCCAGCTTGCGGAAGTTTTCCGTGACGAAGCTGGAAATGTGACGGGTGGTATCGCTCCATCAGGTCACGAGGTTGAATGGGTTTCAGAAGAATCTTACTTCCTTCGCCTCAGCAAATACCAAGACCGCTTGGTCGAATTTTTCAAATCACATCCTGACTTCATCACTCCAGATGGTCGCCTTAATGAAATGTTGCGTAACTTCATTGAACCAGGTTTGGAAGACTTGGCGGTTTCTCGTACAACCTTTACCTGGGGTGTACCAGTCCCATCAAATCCGAAACACGTTGTCTACGTTTGGATCGATGCCCTTCTTAACTATGCGACAGCTCTTGGTTACGGTCAAGATGAACATGGTAACTTTGATAAGTTCTGGAATGGAACAGTCTTCCACATGGTAGGAAAAGATATTCTTCGTTTCCATTCCATCTACTGGCCAATCCTTCTCATGATGTTGGATGTTAAATTACCTGACCGCTTGATTGCCCACGGTTGGTTTGTCATGAAAGACGGCAAAATGTCTAAGTCAAAAGGAAATGTCGTTTATCCTGAAATGTTGGTAGAGCGTTATGGTCTAGATCCACTTCGTTACTACCTCATGCGTAGCCTTCCAGTTGGTTCAGACGGAACCTTTACTCCGGAAGACTATGTAGGCCGTATCAACTATGAATTAGCAAATGACCTTGGAAACCTTCTTAACCGTACGGTTTCTATGATTAATAAGTACTTTGATGGGCAAATCCCTGCCTATGTAGAGGGTGTGACAGAGTTTGACAATGCTCTTGCTGACGTTGCAGAACAATCAATCGCTGACTACCATACACATATGGAAGCAGTTGACTACCCACGTGCACTTGAAGCAGTCTGGACCCTTATCTCACGTACTAACAAATACATCGATGAGACAGCACCATGGGTCTTGGCTAAGGATGAAGCTCTTCGCGACCAATTAGCAAGTGTTATGAGCCACTTGGCAGCTAGCCTTCGTGTCGTTGCCCATTTGATTGAGCCGTTTATGATGGAAACGAGTCGTGCAGTCTTGACTCAACTTGGTCTAGCAGAAGTTACTAGCCTTGAGAATTTGATCTTAGCTGATTTCCCTGCAGGTGTAACGGTAGTTGCCAAAGGAACACCAATCTTCCCACGTCTGGATATGGAAGAAGAAATCGCCTATATCAAGGAACAGATGGAAGGTAATAAACCTGCAGTTGAAAAAGAATGGAATCCAGATGAAGTCGAACTCAAACTAAACAAGGAAGAAATCAAGTTTGAAGACTTCGATAAGGTTGAAATCCGTGTCGCAGAAGTTAAAGAAGTTTCTAAAGTAGAAGGTTCTGATAAGTTGCTTCAATTCCGCCTAGATGCTGGTGATGGTGAAGATCGTCAAATCCTCTCAGGAATTGCAAAATATTATCCGAATGAACAAGACTTGGTCGGCAAGAAAGTTCAAATCGTTGCCAACCTCAAACCACGTAAAATGATGAAAAAATATGTCAGCCAAGGGATGATCCTCTCAGCTGAGCATGATGGCAAATTAACACTTCTCACAGTTGATCCAGCTGTACCAAACGGAAGTGTGATTGGCTAAGATTTAAAGAGGCTGGGACAAAAGTCCTAGCCTCTCAATTGTCTTTGGATTGCCGAGTAAGACGCAGTGGTTGAGTGGGCTCTACTACGCTGATTTCATCAGCTTTTACAGCCCTACTCAACTGTGCGGAGGTGGGACGACGAAATCTAATTCTAACGAATTACCGATTTCTGTCCCACTCTCTTTCTTTTTATAAGGTATCAGTTGATAAAAGTGTCATTCTCCTTTATAATAAATGAAAACGGAGGAAGTTGATATGCAATACATTCCATTTGGTCAAGAGAAAAGAGAACTGTCAGAAATTGTCCTAGGGATGATGCGCATCAGTGACAAGTCGGTCAAAGAAGTTGAGGAGCTAGTTGAAACAGCCCTGTCTGTTGGAATCAATGCCTTTGACTTGGCGGATATCTACGGTGGTGGACGTTGCGAAGAATTACTGGGTCAAGTGTTAAAGAATCGCCCTGATTTGCGAGAAAAGATGTGGATTCAGTCCAAATGTGGCATTCGCATTGAAGAATTTACCTATTTTGATTTTTCAAAAGAGTATATTCTAGAATCAGTAGATGGAATTTTAAAAAGATTGCAGGTTGACTATTTAGATAGCTTGCTTCTTCACCGTCCAGATGCTCTGATGGAAGCTGACCAAGTAGCAGAAGCATTTGACATTCTCCACACATCAGGTAAAGTTCGAGACTTTGGTGTGTCCAACCAAAATCCTATGATGATGGAGTTGCTGAAGAAAGAAGCTAAACAGCCTCTAACTATCAATCAATTACAACTAAGCGCAGCTTCACACCTGGTTTTGAAGCAGGATTTCATGTCAATATGGAAGGGAACAAGGCTGCTTTGCGTGATGGAAGCGTCTTTGAATACTGCAAATTAAACGACATGGTTATTCAGGCCTGGTCAGTCTTGCAGTTTGGCTATTTCAAAGGGAATTTTGTCGGCAATGAGAAGTTCCAACAACTAAACCAAGTCCTAAATCGATTAGCCTTAAAATACGGTGTGAGCCCATCAGCTATTGCTATCGCTTGGGTGTTACGCTATCCAGCTAAGATGCAGGCGGTGGTAGGGACAACAAATCCAAAACATTTGCTAGAAGCTAGCCAAGCAAGTAACCTGATTCTAACACGAAAAGAATGGTATGAGATTTACCTCGCTGCAGGGAATGATTTGCCGTAGAGACTAAAGAAATATTTTATTAAGAGCGAGGTGATACCTCGCTCTTTTTATCTTTAATTAAAAAAATTATATAATTGTTTGAAAATGCAAATTCTTTACTTCTTATATTATACGTGATAAAATAGTATTTGTCTAAAGACCTTTGATCTCTGAAGGAGGGTGTCATGGTGAGAAAATTATCTGTTGAAGAAGTTGCAAGAAGACGGACTTTATTGTTTGGGGTTCTTGCCGTCATTTTTGGGATCCTCATTTTTCGAAACGGTGTTGGTTTCACAAAATTTTCCTTGGATCTATTAGCCATTTACTTTTTAGTTGATGGACTAGGAAGCTTTCTTCTTCGCTTTTTGTTACGTAGCAAGTCTATTTCCTATAGCCACTCTATTTGGTTTATTTTTCTTTCACTTGCGTTGATCTGGTTGAATCGACTGAGTAGTCTGCCCGTAAACTTAGTTGTGATTTGTTTAGGGGCATATCAGTTGGGGAGTGCCATTGTCTATGGGATCACATTTTGGCTTTATAAGGCCAATCGGGTAAAAGGAGGCTGGCTCTATTTATGGGATGCGCTTTTAAACGGTGGGATTGGTCTAGCAACTGTCTTGGAACCTGGTTCAGATGGGCACTTCCAATTTATCCTCTTGGGGGCTTATCTGGTCTTGTTGGGGATTTCTAATATTCGAGATGGTATTTTATTTGACAAAGACCAACAAGGCCAAGAGTTAAAACGTCGCTTTCGTATTAGCCTACCGGTTATCTTTGCAGCCTTTATCCCTGCTAAGGAGTTAAAACGGTTTAACCAGTTTCTTCAAAAAGGGAGCTCGGCGGGACACACAGGCCCTTATCGATTGGTGAAAAAAGAAGAAGAGGCAAGGGAATTAGAAATTTTGGTTCATACTTCTGACAGCAACTTATTTGGAGCGATTGGGCATGTAGATATTTGTTATCAGGGGAAGGTCATTTCTTACGGAAGTTACGATCCCTTTTCAGAGCGTCTATTTGGGACGATTGGGGATGGCGTACTGTTTAAAGTGGATAAGGAACCATACATCGAACTATGTAAAAAAGAGAGTCAAAAGACGCTGTTTGGCTACAGCCTATCCCTTACCGAAGAAGAGAATCAGGCAGTAGAGAAGCGTCTAGCTGAAATTGATCAGTTGTTAGAACCTTGGGATCCACCTAGTAGGTTACTGGAAGACGGTCAGCCGACCTACGCTTACAAATTGAAATATGATTTAGGGGCTGAGCTATATAAATTTACTTCTTCGCGTTTTAAATCTTACTTTGTTCTGTCTACGAATTGCTGCCTGTTAGCAGATTCCATTGTGGGACAGGCGGGAACGGCTGTATTAGATGTGCGTGGAGTGATTGCACCAGGGACCTATCAGGATTACTTAGAATACGAATTTGAAGCTCCAAACGGGCGGGTCCATACACGAACAGTATATTAAGTAAAGAAAGACAGATTCAAAATTTTGAGAAATCTGTCTTTTTTGCACAAGATTTCTTGTAAAAAAAAAGAAAATCTTTTATCTTTTATTTTGTGGATGCTTATTCTTCTTGGCAGAGAGGCATTAATGAAAATTCCAATGGTTTACTTCGGGAGTATTTCCTAAGAAGATAAATTTAGCAGCTATTAGCGAGCAAGAATTAGCCGATGCACTGGACAAGATCAATAGCTGACCATGAAAAACGTTTGGGTTACAAAACAGCGTTAGAGGCTCTTATTGAAGAGTGTTAATAAAAGTTGCACCTATTCTTGAAATTTATCTCTGAAAATGCTAGAATAGGCTATCAAAATAAATGTTAGGAGATTCAACTATGAAATTTTTAGGAAAACTCTTGTCTGTTTTGGCAGGGATTGTTTATGTGATCTTTGCCTTTTATCTCTTCTTTAATCCTCTGGCTAACCTTGTGGCTATGAGCTGGCTTTTTGCCTTTTCTCTCTTTGTTGGTGCCTTGGCTAGCTTCTTTAGCTACCTGTCTGCGCCCGCTTCAGAGCGCCGTGGTCACCTCTTCTTCTCTATCTTGAACGTGATCTTTGCAGGGATTTTTCTGGCTTACGGCTACTGGACTCTGCCTTTGGTCTTGCCAACAGTATTTGCGGTAACTCTTTTGATTTCTTCCATTAGTGGTCTTTTCCGTGCCAACCGGATCAAGGTCCTTCTGCCACGCCTAGGATCATCTATGACCTGGTTGTCTGTTTTGGGCTTAGTTCTGGGAGTCATCCTACTCTTTAACCCAATGACTGGTAGCCTCTTCGTGTCTTACCTGGTAGCTCTTGGCTTTATCTACGACGGAATCGTCTACTTGATGAATGCCCTGGCAAAGTTTGGTGAATAAGCAAAAAAGCAGGTTTGCCTGCTTTTTTTAGTCCCTATATTCGTGATAAAAGTCGACCTTCATTTAATATAATCAAGACAAGCTTGTTCTTTCTCGTATGGGGTGAATTTTTCTCTTCTAGACATAAAAATACCTCTTAAGTAGATTTTGGTTATTTACCATGTCTACTTAAGAGGTATTATATCATAATCGAGTAAGTGATTTTACATTTTTATTGTAACTAACTTTTTTTGTTTTTTCAAATAATTATATGTAATTCCCAATTTGTAAAATTAAGCCAGAAAAAAGCATCTCGTATTAGACGAAATGCTTTCAATAAGTGTAAATAAGTTTTAACGTTTACTAAATTGTGATGCTTTACGAGCTTTCTTAAGACCTGGTTTGGAAAGTATGGGTTTCTGTTGGACTAAAAACAGCGTAATATCAAGGTTTTTCAGAACGATATTTACTGATTGATTTCATAAGATTTGAATCAATATTTCTTAAACAGGGGAATAGTTTAGGTCATTAAATATTAAACAATACACCTGCAAAGATTATTATATCAGATTTTTCCCTTTTTAGAGAAAAAGGTAGAGATTTAAATAACATCTAGATTTAAAGAAATACTAAATAAGATTTTAGTGGAGGGAAATTATTCAATCGTTAATATCCCTGGCCTATAAACAAGTCTTCCCATTGTGTAATTGATGACGGAAGAATTGGCTTATTTTTTCATATAATTCCAATAAATCAATATCACATATCACTCCGTAACTCTACTTGAGTGTTTACACATAATTATTGACAGTATACAAAAAAGGAGCCTCATGCTTGAAACTCCATGAAAACTCCTTAAAATATGCTTTGTTCTAAATTAAATAATATGATAATTTTTCAATAATTTTTCTATATCTGTACCTTCAGTTTTACGTAGAGCTTGCTTGAGGATAAATTTTTCTACAAAATTTAGCTCCATATCAGTAATTGATTTACCATCACGAAGTGCTACAGTCGCATGAAGTAAATCACGGATATCGTAGGTACTACCCCAAACTTCTGGTACACCACGGTCAATATTTAATAAAGTGTAAACTGCTTCCATACCCGTACGAATAGAGTATTCAGTAGTGAAGATAGTATCACGTGGTGTTTCCGCAAACTGTCCTAAAAAGCAAAGTTTACAGCACCATCTGGGACAACATTTGGACGATCTCCCTTTTCACGTGGCATGAAGAAGGCTGTTATGTAAGGCATCATACAAGGAACTGTTCTGGCACTATGACGTGATAAATCATCAATCTCTGCTACAGGAACTCCCATATGATAAAGCCATTCAGCACAAATTTCTTGACCAGTACAATCACGCATAGGTTTCTTGATATAGTCACCTTTTTTATCAGAAAAGAGACCATAAACCCAAACTACTAATTCATTTTTAGCTTGTTTTCTAAATTGTGGTTGACGGTTAACCGTCCAACTCATCAACCAACTTGAATCCTTAGCAGTAACGATTCCGCCTGTAACAACCTTACCTGAAAAAGGATCACGTTTGCAAATTTTTTGAATATAAGCTGGTATTTTATCGTCAATCGTTGTTACTGTGGCGCTCATCCAATTAGATTGTTCAGGATCATAGCAGAATTTATCTGGATGACCAAAGCTGTCATCTTGTGCCGCAATCTTGCGCCACATATCCCAGCCACCACCAGAACGAATCTCCTTATTAAAACTAGCAGGCTTATCTTGACTACCATAACTTGAATTTTCTACACATCCGCCATTGGTGATAAAAACCAAATCATTTTCAGTCAAATCAATACTATCTTCTTCCCCATCACGAACAACTTCAATCTTTAGCAACTTTCTTGTCTTTTTGACAGTCAAAGAGCACATTAACCACCTTGGTATTGTAATGGAATACAACACCAAACGATTCTAAATATTTGACCATAGGCAGGATCATGGATTCGTATTGGTTGTAGCGGGTAAAGCGCAGAGCAGTAAAGTCAGGCAAACCACCAATATGATGAATAAAGCGTTTGATATAAAGTTTCATCTCCAGAGCCGAATGCCAGTTTTCAAAGGCAAACATTGTCCGCCAATAAAGCCAAAAGTTAGAGTTAAACACCTCATCATCAAAAACTTCATTGATCCGTTTGTTGTAAAGATCTTCATCAGGTGTGAAGAAAAGCTTCATAATTTCCATAGCTGCCTTGTCTGACAAGCCAAACTTTTTATCTGTATGAGCATCTTGACCTTGTTTTTCAGTTGCACGGCAGAGCGAATAGTTAGGATCTGCTTTATTGAGCCAATAATATTCGTCCAAGACACTGACACCATCAGTTTCAATTGAGGGAATAGATCGGAAGAGATCCCACATACATTCAAAATGATTATCCATTTCACGACCACCACGCATGACATAGCCAATATCACTATACTGGTAACCATCGCAGGCGCCTCCAGGAATCGGATCTTTTTCTAAAATATGAACTTGTTTTCCTGGCATCTGTCCATCACGGACAAGAAAGCAAGCTGCGGATAGAGCTGCTAAACCAGAACCAATAATATAAGCGGACTTATGCTCCACACCTTCTGGTTTTAAGGGACGTGCAAAAGCTTCATAATTACCACTAGAATAATACATCTTAAAAACCTCCAAGCATTAATGATGTCTTTATTATAGAAATGAATTTCTTGCAAAACAATAGACAAAAAAGACCAAGTGATAAAGTTCTTATCAATTGGCTTCTTTTGATAAAAATAAATTATTTTTGATTGTAGCGCTCCAAAGCTGTCACTATATTACCCTGCACTAATAAATCTAGTTTCTTAACTATCAGCCTTGGCTCTTCCTGCATATCTTTTTTAATCCAATCAAGCATTAACCCAACCAAAGCATACTTATAAAAATCAGCAATAAATTGTTTATTTTCATGAGTCACTGGCAAGCCCTCTGACTTCTCTTCTACTACATCAATCATTAACTGGTAAGTGAGACGATAAAGATAAGTTTCAATCTGTTCACGACTAACTGAATGATATACATTGATGATAAAAGGCTTATTTTCTCTAACGGATTCAAAAATATGTAACAAACCCAGTTCCCAACTATCATAATGTCTGTTTTCTCCAAGCGCTTTCTGAGCATCTTCTTCAAAAGACCACTCTACTAAATCATAAATATCTTTGAAGTGATAATAAAAGGTCATTCGACTAATACCACAATCATCAGTAATATCCTGAATGGTAATTTTAGGTAAAGGTTTTTGTAAAAGAAGATGTTTTAATGAATCTTCTAAAGCTCTTTTTGTTATTTGCGACATAAGCTCCCCCTAAGTTCTTATATTTCTTTTATTTTACCAAAAATATAGGTAGTGTAAAATAAGTTGTGTAAACACAAAAAGGAATATAGAAAAAGATTTATTCCTATGACTCAGTTTAGCACAGAACTACTTAACTTCCCAGCCCAAAAGCAAGATATTGATAAATTTTTCCATTCTTCTCTTGAAATAGCTATGGAAGATGGTATCGACCAAATGGTAAGTTTGCTTCCAAAAAAGAAATTAGAGAAGCTGGATTGCAATGGTGATAGTTTTCTCAAGCTACATAAATTAGAATAATCACAGTCAAAAAACCGTTGGAAAGCGGTTTTTTGTTATAATGAAATTAAGTTTTATAGATAACAAAGGAGAAAATCATGACATTTGAAGAAATCTTGCCTGGACTAAAGGCAAAAAGAAATATGTGCGTACTGGCTGGGGTGGAGCTGAAAACTATGTCCAGCTCTTTGATACCATTGAACAAAATGGCGTCGCCCTTGAAGTGACACCCTATTTCCTCATCAACGTATCTGGTGAGGGGGAAGGTTTTTCTATGTGGAGTCCAACTCCTTGTGATGTATTAGCGACAGACTGGGTGGAAGTCCATGACTAAACGTGTACTGATTACAGGCGTTAGCTCAGGGATTGGTATGGCACAAGCTCGTCTATTTTTAGAAAAAGGTTATCAGGTTTATGGTGTGGATCAAGGTAAAAAACCTGACTTACAAGGGGACTTTCACTTTTTACAACGTGATTTAACTCTTAACTTGGAACCAATTTTTGACTGGTGCCCTCAGGTGGATGTTCTATGCAATACGGCTGGAGTTTTGGATGATTACAAACCTTTACTAGAACAATCTGCCCAGGAAATCCAAGAGATTTTTGAAATCAACTATGTGGCCCCAGTGGAGCTGGCTCGACATTATTTGACAGACATGCTGGAGAAAAAAAAGGGAATCATTATCAATATGTGTTCCATTGCTTCAAGTCTGGCAGGCGGTGGTGGTCACGCCTACACCTCGTCTAAGCACGCCTTGTCTGGCTTTACCAAGCAGTTGGCACTAGACTATGCTGAAGCTGGGATTCAAGTCTTTGGCATTGCTCCTGGCGCTGTCAAGACTGGTATGACCGCAGCTGACTTTGAGCCAGGTGGATTGGCAGACTGGGTGGCTAGTGAGACACCTATTAAACGCTGGATTGAGCCAGAGGAAGTGGCAGAAGTCAGCCTCTTTTTAGCAAGCGGGAAGGCATCTGCTATGCAGGGGCAAATTCTCACCATTGATGGTGGATGGTCTTTGAAGTAATATAGTTGATACTCAGTGAATATGTGGAGGTGAACTATGAAAAGAGATGAGTTTGGATTTGTCTTGCCCAATCTCTACTATCAGTTTTTAACGGAGTGGAAAGAGATTTACCCCTTTGAAATTGGAGACACAGGTATTTGTTTGTATGCCAAGGAGGATCTCCAAGAGCGTAATGAGACTTATCAGATTGAGGAAGTAGAGCCAGATTACTTTATGATTGGACAGGAAGGAGATTTGGCCTACTTTATCAAGAAAAATGCTGATGATTGCATTTATGAAAATGACTTGGGTGCTCTAGGTTCCTTAGAAATGCAAAAAGTAGCTACAAACGTCCATGACTTTATTGACAAGATTTTAGAGGAAGAGTTGTAAAAATGGGAGGGAGAAATCATGTTTAGGGTGCTAGATACAGATTCGCCGATTTCAAAAGAAGACCTTTTACAATTTGAGAAGATTCTTGGGAAGAAATTGCCGGAAGCTATGAAGGATTTTTATCTCAAGTACAACGGTGGCCAGCCCCAAGTAAGGGGTGTTCACGATGATCATCATCTCTTTCCTTTCAATTCCTTTGATTCACTTAAGGAAATGAAAAAGTCTTTTAAATGGTTTGACGATGAGGCTGTACCTGCAGGATTTAAGGCCACAGATCTTCTCCATTTTGCCTATGATCCTGGTTCTGGCAACTATGCTCTTTCTTTAAGGGCAGAGGATTATGGCAAGGTTTACTTCTATGTTTTAGAAGAAAAAGCTGAGTTGTATGGTCAATGGCCATCTTTTGAGGATTTTTGAATTCCTTTGTTGAAGAGTGAAACTAAAAAGGAGAAGAGATGCGGAAACACCAAGAACTTTCACTAGAGCAGATCATCGAGCAGGTACGTTTGGACAAGTTGGTATCAGATAATTTTTGCCTCTATGCTAAGGAGTATGGAGAACTGAGACTTAATAGCCTATATTGGGTATCAGATTATCCAGGTGTTGTGGAAGATCGTGATGTCTACCCTGCTGATGTAGTGGAGCAAGATCTGCAGCTAGTCTACTATGGAGAGCAGTTGATTGATGTTCTTTCCGTAGCACTTGAGGAAAAACCAGATGCTAGTTGCCGAGACTTGGTTGATGCTTTAAATCATTACAATCGGTACGATAGCTTTATGACCTTTGAAAGCTAGTAAGCATACTAGATTTATGCAGTTTCATTGATAATTAACAAATACAACAAGGAGTTAAGAAATGATAGATTACGAAAACATAAATGAAAAAATTGCCCCTTTTAGCCTGCTTGTATATAATGAGGATCCTAAAAATGTTCGAGGGTCGCTCATTTATTACCCTGATGGAGAATACAGACAGGAAGTGTTTGACACTCGAGAAGACGAAGGGTTCGAAGGAAATGGCTACGATTGGGCATCCCTAGCTTGGGTATTTTTGGAGGAAAAAATGCCTGAATTAAGCGATGCTATCGACTTTGATCCTGAAGGAAGTATGTTTTGCGCCTATTCTTCCAAGGTGGACGCCTTGGCTAGATTTGCTCTTGGATTGAAAGAATTTTGTGACGATATCGAATCCATGAAAGACTTGTTTAGTCGAGCAGAGTTGGATTAATTGACTAAAATTGTTTTAAATTATTGGGAAGATAATAGAAAGGATTTCAGATGAAGCTACCAGAAGTAGTTGAACAACTGGAAATACATCCAGACCTACATCTCTATTTAGATAAATTTTTAAAAAAGAATAAGAAGACCCAAGCAATCTATCTCGAATCACTGAATCATCTGACCTATTTACTTTATCTGGATGGCCAAGAGGAAATGGCTAAGGAATTATTAGATAGGATCGTACAGATTCCATTTGAAGGGAATTATAACACTTGGACCTTTGTTGATGGCTCTCTGGTTTTATTGGCTTATCTGGAAAGAGAGGCAGAAAATCAGGTAATCGTCTATAAAAAGCTTCTTTTATCTCCATTAGAACAAGGGGAGGAATCCACTCAAAAAATTAGAAGGAGAGTTCATCAGAGATTTTTGAATGGTGATAGCTTGGAGCAAAAGCTTGCAAAAATCGAGCAGGCTCCAAGCCCTGAATCGGAAATGGAACGCCGTTTGCTATACCTGACAGATTTATTGAAGATTCACCTTTTTATTGATGAGTCAACTTGTGAAGAGACAGATATCCAAGCAAAAATCGAAGAGAATATGGAGATACTAAAGAAGTATATCAAGGATCATGAAATCTATAGCCTCTTTCCATTTAAGGGATAAGGTAAGTTATCGATCTTGGATTTTTATACTCTTCGAAAATCAAATTCAAACCACGTCAGCTTCGCCTTGCCGTACTCAAGTACAGCCTGCGGCTAGCTTCCTAGTTTGCTCTTTGATTTTCATTGAGTATTAGAAAGAGTAGAATATGGAAATCAAAAAACACTTTGGGGTATACGGCATTTGCTATGAGAATGGGAAATTGCTTTGCATTGAAAAAACAAGAGGCCCCTATCAACATCGTTTTGATCTACCGGGTGGTAGTCAGGAACTCGGTGAGGGGTTGACAGAAACCCTCGAGAGAGAAGTTCTGGAAGAGACGGGCTATACGCTTATCAGTTATTGCAATCCTAGGATTTATGATGTGCTGGTTCATGAAGAAGAGCAAGACTTCGCCGTACATCATATCATGGCCTTTTATGATATCGTACTCGATTTCGAAGGCTCTCAAAAATCCCTTCCTCATGAAGTTCTTGATGGAAGTAATGATTCAGCAAATGCCATTTGGATTTCTCTTGAGCAGTTGACCGAAGAAAATGCCTCACCTTTAGTATTAAAGGTGAAGGCAGAGTTACGAGGATTTCCTGAATTGGACAAGAGCTCTTACATGAATTGGAAGGTAAAACATGCAAAATCAACTAGCTCTTAGTGGCGAAAGAATTGATGAAAAAGTTTACCCACAACTATTTCATCATGTTGGTATGATTCGTGGTGAATATTTGGTGAGGGAGGTCAGTCAAAATATACTGCTAAAAAGTTGTCGACAATTTGTAAAAGATTATCTAGACACTATTTGCCGTTTATACTCAGATGAAGAAGTCTGGTATCGCTTTTCAGAGTTAACAAATGCAGAAGCAAATATTCTAGACGGGACTAAAGAGTATTTTGACGAACGCCACCCCTTATTTGGATACAGAGGTATCAGGCGTTTGTTGGCGTGTCCAGATGAATTTCAGGCTGAGGCACATGTCGTTACAGAAGTTTATCAAACCAATCCCAATCTGTCTGTTATTTTTCCTTTTGTCAATGATGCTGAACAATTAAAACAAGCTATTAGAGTATTGCGTCAGTATGGTTTTACTGGAAAAGTTGGCACGATGATTGAATTACCGTCAGCGTATTTTGACTTAGACAGGATACTGGAAACTGGTATTTCAAAGATTGTAGTTGGAATGAATGATTTAACTTCTTTTATTTTTGCGACTGTGAGAAACAGTCAATGGCATGATATGGAAAGTCCAATTATGTTAGAAATGCTGAGACAGATGCAGGATAAAGCAAGGACGAAAAAGATAGATTTCGCCGTAGCAGGCTATCTGAATATTTCTTTCATACAAAAAATGAATCAGATGGGGATTGAGTGCATTATCCACTACAGTTCTATTCCAGAGATTTTTAATTTAGAGATTGACCATCCAGATCATCTCAAACGTGTAAAAGAAGAAAGTAAAAAAATACAAAGGAGAACCCATGACACCTCAAGAAATGTGGAATAAATACAAGCAAATCAATCCTTCTATCGGAGATGTGATAGATGCTTGGGCTTTTGGAGTAGAGGCAGATTTCTTGGCTGACTTGGTTCTAAGAGGCGAAAAAACGGCAACAGCCTCAGCCTACGACCTCTACGCACTAGAGGACGAACCCCTTCCACAAGAAGGGAACTTTTCGATGTCATTTTAGACAGTCAAAGACCAGGCTGTCTGCATTGTCGAAATTACCAAAGGTTTCTGTTCAGCCCTTCCATCAAGTGTCTGCTGACCATGCCTACAAGGAAGGTGAAGGGGACAAATCTCTGGCCTATTGGCGTCAGGTTCATGAGGAATTTTTCACGGAGTGGCTGGAGGAAGCAGGTCTGACGTTTACACCTGACAGCAAGGTGGTTTTAGAAGAATTTCGCAAGGTCTACCCTCTATAGACTACTATAAGGAAGAAAGTTTTGGAAATCACTGTCCAAAGCTTTTTTCTGACTTAAAATATGATAAAATAGGTATGTTTGAACTAGAGCATTCGCTCAGAAATTTAGAATAGGAGAATATGATGCAAGCAGTAGAACATTATATCGAAACATTTGTTCCTGAACATTATGATTTGTTTTTAGACTTGAGTCGTGAGACCAAGACGTTTTCAGGAAAAGTAACCATTACTGGTCAAGCTAAAAGTGACCGTATTTCCCTTCACCAAAAAGGACTTGGAAATTGCTTCAGTTGAAGTAGCAGGACAAGCTCGTCCATTTACAGTTGATAACGAAAACGAAGCTCTTCATATCGAACTTGCAGAAGCAGGTTCAGTTGAATTGGTTCTTGCTTTTTCAGGTAAAATCACAGACAACATGACAGGGAATCTATCCATCATACTACACAGTTGATGGTGTTAAGAAGGAAGTCTTTGTCGACTCAGTTTGAAAGCCACTTTGCCCGTGAAGCCTTCCCATGTGTGGATGAGCCAGAAGCTAAAGCAACCTTTGACCTAGCTCTTCGTTTTGACCAAGCAGAAGGCGAACTTGCCTTGTCAAACATGCCTGAAATCGATGTTGAAAACCGCAAAGAAACTGGCATCTGGAAATTTGAAACTACACCTCGTATGTCTTCTTACTTGCTAGCTTTCGTAGCTGGTGATTTGCAAGGGGTAACTGCTAAAACTAAAAATGGTACCTTGGTAGGTGTATACTCAACCAAGGCACATCCACTTTCAAACCTTGATTTCTCACTAGACATCGCTGTTCGTTCTATCGAATTTTACGAAGACTACTACGGAGTCAAGTACCCAATCCCTCAATCTCTTCATATCGCCCTTCCTGACTTCTCAGCAGGTGCTATGGAAAACTGGGGTCTCGTAACCTACCGTGAAGTCTACTTGGTTGTGGATGAGAACTCTACCTTTGCCAGCCGTCAACAAGTAGCCCTCGTCATTGCCCACGAGCTTGCTCACCAATGGTTCGGTAACCTTGTGACTATGAAGTGGTGGGATGACCTTTGGCTCAACGAAAGCTTCGCCAACATGATGGAATACGTTTGTGTAGATGCGATTGAGCCAAGCTGGAATATTTTTGAAGATTTCCAAACAAGTGGAGTGCCATCCGCTCTTAAACGTGATGCGACTGATGGTGTTCAGTCTGTCCACGTTGAAGTTAAACATCCAGACGAAATCAATACTCTTTTTGACTCTGCTATCGTTTATGCTAAAGGAAGCCGTCTCATGCACATGCTTCGTCGTTGGCTAGGAGATGCTGATTTTGTTAAAGGCTTGCACGCTTACTTTGAAAAACACCAATACGGAAACACTATTGGACGTGACCTTTGGAATGCCCTTGGTCAAGCATCAGGCCGTGATGTAGCAGCCTTTATGGATTCTTGGTTGGAGCAACCTGGTTATCCAGTTTTGACTGCTACAGTTGAAAATGATGTTTTGAAGATCACACAAAAACAATTCTTCATCGGTGAACACGAAGACAAGAACCGTCTTTGGGTAGTACCCCTTAACAGTAACTGGAAAGGTTTGCCAGATACTCTCGAAACTGAAAGCATCGAAATTCCAGGTTATGCAGCCCTTCTTGCTGAAAACAAAACAGCCCTTCGCCTCAACACTGAAAATACAGCCCACTACATTACTGACTATCAAGGTGAATTACTGGATGCTATCCTTTCAGAATTAGTTGAACTTGATAACACAAGTAAGCTTCAAATCGTCCAAGAACGTCGTTTGCTTGCTGAAGCAGGACATGTATCATATGCAGACTTGTTGCCAGTACTTGATAAACTTGCTAAGGAAGAGTCTTACCTGGTTGTTGCTGCAGTTTCTCAAGTTATTTCTGCCCTTGAGCGCTTTATCGATGAAGGAACAGAAGCTGAGAAAGCCTTTAACACTCTGGTTGCTAAATTGGCCCGTCACAACTATGAGCGACTTGGCTTTTGAAGCGAAAGATGGAGAATCAGATGAGGATGAGTTGGTTCGTCAATTGACCATTTCTATGATGATTCGTTCAAATGATGAAGAAGCTAGTCAGGTAGCAAGTCAAATCTTTGCAGCCCATAAAGAAAACTTGCAGGACTTCCAGCAGCCATTCGTGCTCAAGTCCTCATCAATGAGATTAAACACAATGAGACTAAGGACTTGGTTGCAACTTACCTAGACCTATACACTCATGCAACAGATGCAGTTTTCAAACGTCAATTAGCAGCTGCGCTTGCATACAGTACAGATGCAGAAAACATCCAAACTCTTCTTGCAACTTGGAAGGACAAATTTGTCGTGAAACCACAAGACCTTTCAGCATGGTACCTCCAATTCCTTGGACACCAAGCTACCCAAGAAACTGTTTGGGTTTGGGCTCGTGAAAACTGGGATTGGATCAAGGCAGCCCTTGGTGGAGATATGAGCTTTGATAGCTTTGTTATCTTCCCATCACACATCTTTAAAACAGAACAACGTTTGGCAGAGTATAAGGCCTTCTTTGAACCACAACTTTCTGATCTCGCTCTTAGCCGTAATATCAGCATGGGTATCAAGGATATCGCAGCGCGCGTTGAATTGATTAAACGTGAAAAAGCAGCAGTTGAAGCAGTTGTTGCACAATATGGCAAGGCTTAAACTTCTTGACTAAATAGTATATAAAAACTCAACTTTCTCTTAGAAAAACAAGGAAAGTTGAGTTTTTTTTAAGATATTTTTGCTATAATGGATATAATAAGGAGGAATTTTTGATGATTAAAATTCTATTAGTGGAAGATGACCTAGGCCTGTCAAATTCAGTCTTTGATTTTTTGGATGATTTTGCAGATGTTATGCAGGTATTTGATGGCGAAGAAGGTCTCTACGAGGCTGAAAGTGGCGTCTATGACTTGATTCTATTGGACTTGATGTTACCAGAAAAAAATGGTTTCCAAGTCTTAAAAGAACTACGTGAAAAAGGTGTTTCGACTCCTGTTCTCATCATGACAGCCAAGGAAAGTCTCGATGACAAAGGACATGGGTTTGAGCTGGGAGCAGATGATTATCTAACCAAACCATTTTATCTAGAAGAACTCAAGATGCGTATTCAGGCCCTTCTCAAACGCTCAGGGAAATTTAACGAAAATACCTTAACGTACGGTGATTTGACAGTCAATCTATCTACTAATGAAGTTAAGGTTCAAGATGCCTCTGTTGAGCTGCTTGGTAAAGAATTTGAACTCTTGGTCTATTTCCTCCAAAACCAAAATGTCATCTTACCAAAAACCCAAATCTTTGATCGTTTATGGGGATTTGACAGTGACACAACCATCTCCGTTGTAGAAGTTTATGTATCAAAAGTTCGTAAGAAATTGAAAGGTTCAGCCTTTGCTGAAAACCTTCAAACTCTACGTAGTGTTGGGTATATTTTAAAACATGTTTAAGAAATTAAAAAAGAATTGGTACGCAGAAGATTTTAGCTACTTTATCCGTAATTTTGGTGTGTTCACCCTAATTTTCTCTGCCATGACCTTGATTATCTTGCAGGTTATGCACTCCAGTCTCTACACGTCAGTGGATGAGAAACTTCTATCTCTCAGCAACAATCCTCAGGACATCATTCAATTGGCGGTCAATCGTGCAACTGAAGACGTAAAGGATTTAGGGTAGTGGCAATGTCGCTCCAGCATCTGATAAAAAAACCAAATGTAAGTTCCAATACTGAAGTGATTTTTGCTAGATTCAAATTTGAATCAATTAGTGACTGGAAATCGCTTTTTTTGGGATTAGACAGAATAACATTTCAATAAAAAAAGGATTTAAACCATATCCGACAACTTCATGTTGTGAATAGCTACGGTCAGGATGAGATTTATCGGGTGGTCTTAACGGAAATGAATATTGATTCTGTTTCGACTAATATTAAGTATGCTGCTATCCTGATTAACACAAGCCAACTAGAGCAAATTAGTCAAAACCACGAGCAGTTAATCGTGGTGGTGATGGTAAGTTTTTGGATTCTATCTATCTTAGCCAGTCTCTATCTTGCACGTGTCAGTGTTAAACCCTTACTTGAAAGTATGCAAAAAGCAGAAAAGCTTTTGTGGAAAATGCCAGTCATGAATTACGGACTCCGTTGGCAGTTCTTCAGAACCGTCTGGAAACTCTTTTTAGAAAACCAGAGGCGACTATTATGGAGTCAAGTGAGAGTATCGCTTCTAGTTTGGAAGAAGTTCGAAATATGAAGTTTCTAACGACTAACCTTCTCAATCTGGCACGTAGAGATGATGGAATCAAGCCTGAGTTTGGAGAGGTAGAGCCAGACTTCTTTAATACAACCTTTACTAACTATGAGATGATTGCGTCCGAGAATAATCGTGTCTTTCGTTTCCAAAATCGTGTTCATCGCACCATTATCACAGATAAACTCCTCCTCAAGCAATTGATGACGATTCTGTTTGACAATGCGGTCAAGTATACAGAAGAAGGAGAAAATATATATTTTGAGATTTCAACGACAGAACGAAGCCTCTATCTAACGGTAGCTGATAATGGAATCGGTATTTCTGCAGCCGATAAAAAGAAAATCTTTGATCGTTTTTATCGCGTGGATAAGGCACGTACACGGCAAAAGGGTGGTTTCGGTTTAGGCTTGTCTTTAGCTAAGCAGATCGTCGATGCCTTAAAAGGCTCTATCAGTGTGAAAGATAACAAACCTAACGGAACAATTTTTGAAGTCAAGATAGCTATCACAACACCATCAAGACGAAAGAATAAATAAAAAAACCTTCGATTCATCGAAGGTTTTTATTTGAATTTTTTCTTGATAATCGTGCGCTGAACTTGCAATGCCACGAAACTAAGGCCGATAGCCAAAGCAAATGATAAAAACAGTGTTCAATTTAAGCGATAAGAACAAAAAACTAAAGATAGCTAAAAAGACACAGAAGCAAGCAATGTTTACAAAAAATAGGACTTCCTTTACACTAGCAACAGAAGTACTTTCTGGGACATAATCTTGAAACTGAGCAGTTTTTATACTTTCTTGTTCTAACTCATACGGGTGTAGTTTTCTTGCGGGCATATTTCTCTCCTTAACAGTACATTACTATTTTATCATTTTTTAAAGAGAGAATTATTACAGAATGGTTACAAATTGCATAAAATCTGTTATCAGAGGCAATTTCAGTTTTCTTGACATGCTGATGGGAAAATGATAGGATGAGTAAACCGTTTAAACTTTATCATTTTTCTCTTATTTTATACGAGGGGAAAATTTGATGGTTGAAACGAATAAAAATCATACACAGATGCAAATAAATTCAATTTTGAAGTAAGGACAGGATTCTTTTAAATTGATTCTAGTTGTTCATGACGAGATAGTTTTCTATCTTTAGTGCTATGGTAAAGAGGAGATTTGTTCCCTCGACAACAGAATACTTAAAGGAGATTGGCATGTATCTTGCTATCAAAGAAATTTTACAGAATAAACTGCGTTACAGTTTAATTCTAACAACCATTTTTCTCATTGCTTTTATGGTCTTTTTTATGACCAGTTTGGCTCTCGGGCTTGTTCGAAATAACAGGGCTGCTATTGATAATTGGCAAGCAACAGGAGTTGTGCTATCCGATTATGCAAATGATAATTTGACTGCATCCTTTATACCAGAAAAAGACTACAAAGATAAAGTGTCTAAGGATGCTGTTCCCCTTAGCTACATGTTTGCTGTGACAAACCTTGTTAATAGCAGTGACAAGATGAATGTCTCTATTTTTGGTCAAGAGTGGGACAGTTTTATCTCGCCAACCTTGATTGAAGGGCGTTACCCAGAAAATGACCAAGAAGTGGTAGTGGATCAGTCTTTTGAAAATTACGGCATCAAACTCGGGGACGCTATTCAACTCAACGGAAGTGAGACAAGTTTTAAGATTGTAGGTTTGACCAGAGAAAATAAATTTTTCACGGAACCTGTTGTCTTTACAGGTTTAACAACGTATTGGGATTTACAAGGAATAACAAAAGGCAATCGTTCGATCTCTGCATTGGTATTGAAAAATGATGTAGAAGTGACTGGCGATGGTTTGAAGCAGATTTCTATTCAAAAAATGATTTCGAAATTCCTGGCTATACCCCTCAGGTCAATGTATTCTCAGGAATGATTCTAGCTATGATTGTCATTACAGGTCTGATTGTAGGAATTTTTATCTACATCATTACTATTCAAAAATTAGGCCTCTATGGCATTATGCGAGCGCAAGGAATTCAGATAAAATCCATCGTATGGTCCCTTTTCTGTCAAATCTTTCTTTTATCTAGTTTGGGTATAGGATTGGCTTTATTAGCCATTTGGGCTGTCATTTTAGTCTTACCTGCAACCTTCTTTTTCTACCCTAGTTGGTTGGCATACTTTGTGTTAAGCCTGGTCATTTGCTTGATGGCACTACTAGGTGGCGTCATTTCGCTTCCGCGTCTACTTAAAGTGGATCCAATTACAGCGATTGCAGAATGATAAGGAGAATGATATGACGACATTAATTGAGATGATTCAAGTGACAAAAAATTATGGCGAAGGCAATATGAAAGTTACAGCTCTCCATGAGACCAATTTTCAGCTAAACGCTGGAGAGTTTGTAGCGATTGTGGGGCCTTCTGGATCAGGTAAAACAACCTTTTTAACGACTCTAGGCCAACTTCAGGAAGCTTCAAGTGGAAAGATTCTAGTAAAGGGAAAAGAGACTGGGCATTTATCTGAAAAAGAAAAAACGGATTTACGCTTTAGTGAATTTGGTTTTATCCTCCAAGCTTCAAATCTGATTCCCTTTTTAACGGTTAAGGAGCAATTAGATTTAATTGACCGTTTAGATAAAAAGAAATCAGAAAAAAGTGACCGACAAGAGTTATTTAGTTTGTTGGATTTGGAAAAGGTTCAAAATCACTATCCGAAAGCTCTCTCTGGTGGTGAACGCCAACGAGCTGCAATTGCTAGAGCTCTTTATAATAATCCTAGTATCGTGCTTGCAGATGAGCCGACAGCTAGCTTGGATACACAACGTGCTTATCAAGTGACGGATATGTTGGCTTCAATTGCCCATGAGCAAGGTAGGGGTGTTGTCATGATTACGCATGATACTCGCTTGCTAGATAAGGTTGACCGTATTTATGTGATGAATGACGGACGACTTGTTGAAAAGACACAAGCATAAATCTAAAAAGTGAACTGTTAGTGATACGGTTCACTTTTTTTAAAATTTGGACTAACAAGACCCACTTTTCTATATAGCTGATTTTTTGGAAATGTGGTATAATTTTCTCTATGGAAAAGATTATCATTACAGCAACTGCTGAAAGTATTGAACAAGTAAAACAGCTACTTGAAGCTGGTGTCGACCGCATTTATGTCGGTGAGAAAGATTTTGGTCTTCGTTTGCCAACTACCTTTAGTCATGAAGAATTGCGTGAAATCGCAAAAATTGTTCATGATGCCGGTAAGGAATTAATCGTTGCGGTCAATGCTCTTATGCACCAAGACATGATGGACCGTATCAAGCCATTCTTGGACTTTTTAGAAGAAATCAAAACGGACTATATCACAGTTGGGGACGCAGGTGTCTTTTATGTGGTTAACCGTGATAACTATTCTTTTAAAACCATTTACGATGCCTCAACCATGGTTACAAGCAGTCGTCAGATTAACTTCTGGGGACAAAAAGCAGGAGCGTCAGAAGCAGTTTTGGCGCGTGAAATCCCATCTGCAGAACTTTTCAAAATGCCTGAAATTTTAGAAATTCCTGCTGAGGTCTTGGTATACGGTGCTAGTGTCATCCACCATTCTGAAGCGTCCACTCTTGCAAAACTACTATAATTTCACACAGATTGATGATGAAAAATCTCGTCAACGTGACTTAGTTCTTGGCTGAGCCAAGTGACCCAGAGAGCCATTATTCTATTTTTGAAGACAATCATGGGACTCATATCTTTGCTAACAATGACCTTGATTTGATGACCAAATTGACAGAACTAGTAGAGCATGGATTTACCCACTGGAAACTGGAAGGTCTTTATACACCTGGCCAAAACTTTGTAGAAATTGCAAAACTCTTTATCCAAGCGCGCAATTTAATTCAAGAAGGTAACTTTACACATGACCAGGCCTTCTTGCTTGATGAAGAAGTTCGCAAGCTCCATCCTAAAAATCGTTTCTTGGATACTGGATTTTATGACTATGACCCTGATATGGTTAAATAAACATCACAAAACCCGAAATAAAATGTTCGGGTTTTTCTAGTACAAGGATGAATTTGAAGCGTATTCATGATATAATAGAAGTAGCTCTATTTGGAGGTGTATAAGTGGAAAATCTGAAAAAAATGGCAGGGATTAAAGCTGCCGAGTTCGTCAAAGATGGTATGGTTGTCGGGCTTGGAACAGGCTCAACTGCCTACTATTTCGTAGAAGAAATAGGTCGTCGTATCAAGGAAGAGGGCTTACAGATTACAGCTGTAACGACTTCTAGTGTGACCAGCAAGCAGGCAGAAGGACTCAATATTCCTCTTAAGTCTATTGATCAAGTGGACTTTGTAGACCTGACAGTTGATGGTGCAGATGAAGTAGACAGTCAGTTTAACGGAATCAAAGGTGGTGGTGGGGCCCTTCTCATGGAAAGGTTGTCGCAACTCCATCTAAAGAATATATCTGGGTTGTTGATGAAAGTAAGCTAGTAGAGAAACTCGGTGCCTTTAAATTACCAGTAGAGGTTGTTCAATATGGTGCCGAACAGGTCTTCCGTCGATTTGAGCGAGCTGGCTATAAACCGAGCTTCCGCGAAAAGGATGGCCAACGTTTTGTGACGGATATGCAAAACTTTATCATCGACCTTGCCTTGGAAGTGATTGAAGACCCAATTGCTCTGGGACAAGAATTGGATCATGTCGTTGGTGTCGTCGAGCATGGATTGTTTAACCAAATGGTCGATAAGGTCATCGTTGCTGGACAAGAGGGCGTTCAGATTTTAACTTCAACAAAAGCAAAATAATCAAAATAAAAAGGAGACACACTATGCCAAAATTTAATCGTATTCACTTGGTGGTACTAGATTCTGTAGGAATCGGTGCAGCACCAGATGCTCATAACTTTGTCAACGCTGGTGTTCCTGATGGTGCATCAGACACTCTTGGGCACATTTCAAAATCAGTAGGTTTGAATGTTCCAAATATGGCAAAACTTGGTCTTGGGAACATTCCTCGAGAAACACCATTGAAGACAGTTCCAGCTGAGAGCAATCCAACAGGTTATGCGACTAAGCTTGAAGAGGTATCTCTAGGTAAAGATACCATGACTGGTCACTGGGAAATCATGGGGCTCAATATCACTGAACCGTTCGATACTTTCTGGAATGGATTCCCAGAGGAAATCCTTACTAAAATCGAAGAATTTTCAGGACGTAAGGTTATTCGTGAAGCCAACAAACCATACTCAGGAACAGCTGTCATCGATGACTTTGGACCACGCCAAATGGAAACTGGCGAGTTGATTATCTATACATCAGCTGACCCAGTTCTTCAAATCGCAGCTCACGAAGATATCATTCCTTTGGATGAACTCTACCGTATCTGTGAATACGCTCGTTCAATTACCCTTGATCGCCCAGCTCTTCTAGGACGTATCATTGCTCGTCCTTATGTTGGTGAGCCTGGAAATTTCACTCGTACGGCTAACCGTCGTGACTTGGCAGTTTCACCATTTGCTCCAACTGTTTTGGACAAATTGAATGAAGCCGGTATTGATACATATGCAGTTGGTAAGATTAACGATATCTTCAACGGTGCTGGTATCAACCACGATATGGGCCATAACAAATCAAATAGCCACGGTATAGATACCTTGATTAAGACCATGGGACTTCCTGAGTTCCAAGAAGGCTTCTCATTTACCAACTTGGTAGACTTTGATGCTCTTTACGGTCACCGCCGCAATGCTCACGGCTATCGTGATTGTTTGCATGAGTTTGATGAGCGCTTGCCAGAAATTATGGCAGCAATGAGAGAAGACGATCTTCTTTTGATTACTGCTGACCACGGAAATGACCCAACCTACGCTGGTACTGACCATACGCGTGAATACATTCCACTTTTGGCATACAGTCCATCCTTTAAAGGCAATGGATTAATTCCAGTTGGACACTTCGCTGACATCTCAGCAACGATTGCAGAGAACTTTGGTGTTGAAAAAGCCATGATCGGTGAAAGTTTCTTAGATAAATTAGTTTAAGATGATTCGCTACGCTCTACTTGTTAGAGGTATTAATGTCGGTGGAAAGAACAAGGTGGTCATGGCTCAACTGCGTCAAGAATTGACGGAGTTGGGATTAGAAAATGTAGAAACCTACATCAATAGTGGTAATATTTTTCTTTAATAGCATTGTGCCTAGAACTAAATTAATAGAGAATTTACAGGCTTTCTTTGAAAGACGTTATCCATTTATTCAGAGTTTTTTTCCTTGCTGAGTCTTGAAGACTATGAAGAGGAGCTTAGAAATCTTCCTGATTGGTGGAATCATGAGATGGCTCGAAAAGATGTGCTCTTTTACACTGAGAGCTTGGATGTGGATCAAGTCATCAAGAAAGTGAACAGTTTTGGAACTGGTCGATGAAGTGCTTCATTTTGGGGAAATTAGGGATTTTCTGGGGTAAATTGTCAGAAGCTAGCTACTCTAAAACAGCTTATCACAAGCACTTGCTTAAGATGCCTTTCTATCGCAATATTACCATTCGTAACGCTAATACCTTTGACAAAAATTGGTCAATTTTTTTAAAAACATAAAAGAAGGAGATACCTAATGACATTATTAAATAAAAATCAATGAAACAGCAGCATTTTTGTGAAAGGGCAAAGGGAATCGAAGCTCCTGAGTTCGGCTTTGATCCTTGGTTCAGGTCTTGGAGAATTGGCTGAAGAAATCGAAAATGCAGTCGTAGTAGACTACTCTGACATTCCAAACTGGGGTCAATCCACAGTAGTCGGACATGCTGGTAAATTGGTTTATGGTGATCTTGCTGGACGTAAAGTCTTGGCTCTTCAAGGTCGTTTCCACTTCTACGAAGGAAACCCATTGGAAGTGGTGACTTTCCCAGTTCGTGTCATGAAAGTTTTGGGATGTGAAGGAGTGATTGTAACCAACGCTGCTGGAGGTATCGGCTTCGGTCCTGGTACCTTGATGGCTATTACTGACCACATCAATATGACTGGTCAAAACCCATTGATTGGTGAAAACTTGGATGACTTTGGTCCACGTTTCCCTGATATGTCGAAAGCTTACACTCCAGAATATCGTGAGACTGCTCATCAAGTAGCAGACAAATTGGGCATTAAACTGGATGATGGGGTTTATATCGGTGTGACAGGTCCAACTTATGAAACTCCAGCTGAAATCCGTGCATATAAGACTCTTGGTGCAGATGCTGTCGGTATGTCAACTGTTCCTGAAGTTATTGTGGCAGCCCACTCAGGCTTGAAAGTTCTAGGAATTTCATGTATCACTAACCATGCTGCTGGTTTCCAAGAAGAACTCAACCACGAAGAAGTTGTGGAAGTGACAGAACGCGTCAAAGGCGACTTTCAAAGGATTGCTGAAAGCGATTCTTGCTGAATTATAATCATGTTACAAGAGTTGAGGAGTAGTCTTCAAAAAATCCCATATAACCTCAAATTAGTTCTAGCGGTCATAATGCTAGGGCTAGTTTCAGGTATATTCGGAATTCTGCTCCATTATCTTTTAGAGCTAGTTGAAGGGATTGCTTTTGGTCAGACAGAGCATACCGCTGGATTCTTGACAGATGGGGTTGCATCATCACGAATAGGCTTCAGTTTAATCATCGTGGGTGTCAGTTCTGCCTTGGTCTGGTATTTCTTGCAAAGAAAAGCAAAGATTTTTTCCATCAAAGCGCAGATGAAAGATGAAACATCACAATACAAACTTCATTTTTTAAAACAGCTAGTTCATTCAATTTGGCAGATTGTTGCAGTTGGAGGAGGAGCGCCTATCGGTAAGGAAGTTGCGCCACGGGAGATTGGAGCTTTATTTGCAAGACCTATTGCCAATATTTTTTCTCTCTCCGTGAAGGACCAAATCTTTCTCATTGCCTGTGGAGCTGGCGCGGGTTTAGCGGCTGTCTATCAGGTTCCATTAACGAGTGTGTTTTTCGTTTTTGAAACCTTGGGAATTGCTTTATCTGTCAAACGTTTTTTCTTGGTCGGTCTGACTACATATGTATCAGCCTTTACAGCAGGCTTTGTTGTTTCAGATCATGCTCTCTACCAGATTCCAGCCATGACTTGGCCACTAGGTGATATGTGGCTTGTTCCCCTATTAGTTCTTTTCCTGACTCCACTCGCTTGGCTTTTTAGTCGCTTCAACAAACAAGTTTCTTCAAAGAGAATAAAGGACAAGCGGATACTCTATACTCTGCCTGTAACATTCCTTTTCCTTGTTGGATTGGCTAGCCATTTGCCTCATTTACTTGGTAACGGGCGTATGATGGCTCAGGAGATTTTAAACGGCAGTAATGCAAAGATGGTAATCCTCTTATTTGTCTTGAAAGCCTTGGTCGTTTTAGTTACCCTTTGGGCAGGTGCCTATGGCGGTACCTTGACCCCATCTTTTGCCTTGGGGATGGCAGGAGCTGCACTCTTGACCATGATTTTAGGTAGTGGCAACCAGCCAGCAGTCTTACTATTAGGTTCGGTTTGCTTTTTAGCTGTGACCTTGAAGGCTCCCTTGTCTGCAACTGGATTGGTGATGGGGTTCACTGGTCAGTCATTTGAGGCTATACCTTTTCTTATAGTGACTGCTTACTTGGCATTTGGTTTTGCTAAAATGCTGGACCGAATCCCTTGGGAGAAATACTTACGACCAAAAACAAGGATAATAGAAAATTAATAAGAATACTCTAGTTTTTCTAATCCAAAAATATTTTAAATTTATAATCAATATCATTTAATAAAGAAAGGTAGAGCGTGTGTTCAGATTTGAACACGAGCGGAAAGCTTTTCTAATTACTCAATAAAAAAAGAAAGGATGGGTTAACCGTATTCGCTGAACTGAATACTGTTTACTCTCCTCTAAATCATCAAAAATTAAGAAAAGAAAGGAATTGAACCCACCCTAAAAGCAGTGGGAAAAAGATAGTTGGTCTAGCGAGCATCGCTCACTGCGCCCAACTCCTATTTTCCCTTCGCTTTTTGACGGGTTTGGTATCTTATATTATGTCTATCCATATTGCTGCTAAGCAGGGTGAAATTGCTGATAAAATTCTTCTTCCTGGGTGATCCTCTTCGTGCGAAATTTATCGCTGAGAATTTTCTTGAAGATGCTGTTTGCTTTAACGAAGTCCGTAACATGTTTGGTTACACAGGTACTTACAAAGGTCACCGTGTATCTGTTATGGGAACTGGGATGGGGAATGCCATCCATCTCTATTTATGCGCGCGAGTTGATTGTCGACTACGGAGTAAAGAAATTGATCCGTGTGGGAACGGCTGGTTCTTTGAATGAGGATGTTCACGTCCGTGAATTGGTCTTGGCTCAAGCAGCTGCAACCAACTCAAACATCATCCGCAACGATTGGCCTCAATACGATTTCCCACAAATTGCAAGTTTTGACTTGCTAGATAAGGCTTACCATATTGCCAAAGACCTTGGTATGACTACTCACGTCGGAAATGTCTTGTCATCAGACGTTTTCTATTCAAACTATGGTGAAAAGAACATCGAGCTTGGTAAATGGGGTGTGAAAGCTGTAGAAATGGAAGCAGCAGCTCTTTACTATCTTGCTGCTCAACACCATGTCGATGCTTTAGCTATTATGACGATTTCTGATAGCTTGGTTAATCCAGAAGAGGACACTACAGCAGAAGAACGTCAAAACACCTTCACTGATATGATGAAGGTTGGTTTGGAAACATTGATTGCTGACTAAGGCTCTTAGATTTGAAGCTAGTCTTCTTGCTTGCGATTTCTAATAGTTGTGAGTTTGATATCCCATAATCATCCAATAAAAGTTGAAAGCCCAGTTGGCAGTAGCCAAAGGTTTTTCAACTTTTTTTCGAACTAAAAAAACTTAAGGAGGAGTAATATGGATAAAATAGAACAATTACAGGAACTGATAGATCAAAGTCAAAGAATTGTCTTTTTCGGTGGAGCAGGAGTTTCTACTGAGTCAAATATTCCAGATTTTCGTAGTTCAGATGGCCTATATAGTCTTAAGTTAGGTAGACATTTTTCTGCGGAACAATTAGTCTCTCATACTATGTTTGTACGTTATCCAGAGGACTTTTTCGATTTTTATAAAAAACATCTAGTATATCCAAAAGCCAAGCCCAATGCAGCCCATTATTATCTGGTTTCATTAGAAAAGGCTGATAAGCTTAAGGCTGTTGTAACTCAAAATATCGATAGTCTTCACGAGATGGCAGGTTCGAAGAAGGTTTTGAAACTGCATGGAAGTGTGGATCGTAATTACTGTCAGGGCTGTCATCGTTTTTATGATTTAGAGAGCTTTTTGGCTCTCGAAGGTCCTGTTCCATACTGCCAAGATTGTGGTCAGGTAGTTAAACCCGATGTGACTCTTTATGAGGAGCCACTTGATATGGATGTTTTTAGCCAAGCGGCTCAGGTTATCCAGAAAGCTGATTTATTGATTATTGGTGGGACTTCTTTAGTTGTTTATCCTGCAGCTAGTTTGATTAATTACTTCTCAGGTTCAAAATTTGTTGTTATCAACAAGTCAAGCACTCCTCAAGACAGTAAAGCTGATTTAGTCATTGAAGGAAAAATTGGAGAAGTTTTTTCTAAATTGAGGCAATAACATATAGCTAAAGAAAGAGTAGCCTATTTATTTCAGTTTTCCTTATCAAATGAAGAAAAATATATAAAAGGAGGGCTCAATTTTTGAGTCCTCATTTTTGATTTAAGAATTGATCTAGTTCTCTTTGATTATGAATAATTGTAATCTTTTGAGCAAAATCGAGACAAATTTGTTTGTACTGTTCTTTATGTACAGAGCTACGTCCATCCCAGAGAATCCAACGAATAAATTCCCAGTTGAATTGCTCGGGGCATCCCTTAGCCATACTTTCTCTAACTTTTCCTCTGTATTTTAAATAGCGCTTAAAGGCTCTTAGCAAACAATTCCAAGCAGAGAAGTTTAAAAAGATGATCTGGTCAGCTTGCTCCATTCTTTCCTCATAGCAGCACCAAGAGTAGTTGCCATCAATGACCCAGTTCTCGTTTTCTGCTAAAAAAGTCTGCATTTCTTTTAGCATCCAATCTCGATTACTCTCTTGCCAACCTGGCTGAAATTGGAGAGTATCTATATGGAGTTTGGGAATAGAATAGTAATTGGCAAGTTTATCTGCTAGAGTTGATTTTCCTGCCCCAGAGTATCCAATTATGGAAATTTTCATAATGCTCCCTCTAAAATTTGGTACAAAAAAAGCTCCGTAGAGCTCATTTTGTATGCAGTTTTTGCTTAACCAAGTTTAGCAGCAAGACGTGCTTTGTCACGGTTAGCTTTGTTTTTGTGGATCAAACCTTTAGTTTCTGCTTTATCGATAGCTGAGCTAGCAGCACGGTAAAGTTCTTCAGATGGGTTTGCTTCAAAAGCTTTGATAGCAGTACGCATAGCTGATTTTTGAGCTGAGTTTTTTTCGTTTTGTTTAACGTTCAATTCAGCGCGTTTGATAGCTGATTTAATGTTTGCCAATGTTCTTACCTCCATATTTACTAACTATACCATTATATCTGAAAACTTATCTTTTGACAAGGGGAAATCATTTTTTTAAATAAATTTCATCAATTTCATGATTTTTTGACTTATGAAGAATGACTTCAGCCCGATTACGTGTAGGTTCTATATAGTTTTGAAGGTTAGTCAGATTAATACTAGTCCATACTTCATGAGCTAAATTTCACCTCGCCTAAGGGTAGTTGAGCGAAACTATAATAGTAACTATCAGGGTCGTCTTGGGCCATACTAAGTAATTTAAGGAAACGATCCAAGTACCAGCTTTCGATATCTTCGACAGAAGCATCCACATAGATTGAAAAATCAAAGAAATCAGTGATATAAAGACGCTCATTTTGCGGGTTTTGGAAAACGTTGATTCCCTCCACAATGATAAAGTTTGCAGCTGCAACTCGTTGTTTCTCTCTAGGAACAATATCATAGATTTCATGAGAATAAACTGGAATATCAACATCTTGACCATTTTTTAGTTGATCAAGGAAATTGATTAAGGCTTCCATGTCATAGCTTTCAGGAAAACCTTTGCGGTTTAAGATGCCTTGTTCAATTAAGGTATCATTTGGGTATAGGAAACCATCAGTCGTCACTAGTTCCACACTAGCGCCTGGAACGATACGTGAAAGCAAGATTTGAAGAAGGCGACTGGTTGTAGACTTACCAACTGCAACACTGCCTGAGACACCAATGATAAAGGGTTGGTTTTTACTTTCTCGTTGGAGAAAGATACTTTTAGAGAAAGCTAAATCTTCTTTAGCTCTCTTGTAGATTTGAATCAAGTTGGCAAGTGGTAAATAGATATCTGTTACGTCATCCAGGCTTACTTTGTCGTTAAAACTTTTGATAGAATCCAACTCTTCTTCAGTCAAAGGTGGAGTTGTTTTACGATGTAAAGATTGCCAGGTTTTGCGGCTAATTTTTTCAAAATGTAAAAATTCGTTAGTCATAATTTTTCCTCATTAACCCCCCTAGTATAACATATTTCTAATTTAAAGGGGGAATAAAAGATTTGAATCAGATCGCTTTCTTTGTTAAAATAAAGCTAAGGAATACCAATAAAGGAGTGTGGGGTTATGGCAAAATTTTTAACTGATAAAAAATTGGCTGGCTCTATTTTATTAGTCATCCTTTTATGGATATCGGCAATTTTATGGAACTTTGATATTTCTATTGGAAAATTTAATATCAACTGGCTCTATTTTGTATTTTTTAAGCTATTACCAGCTTTAGGCATTCTCTATATTTTCTTAGCATTTTTGTTAAAGAAATGGTGGCTGATTTTGATTGGTCTAGCTTGTCTATTTTCATTTTTTATTAGTATGTTCCTAGGTTATCTCTTCTTGGGTCCTTAGTTGGTATAGACCGTGTAAACGATTTAAAATATCTAAATTTTATGGTAAAATAATCCTATGAGTAAAATGTATTATGCAGAAAACCCAGATGCAGCTCACGATATTCATGAGTTGAAAGTTGAGCTACTTGGGCAAAAGATGACCTTTTTGACAGATGCTGGTGTCTTTAGTAAAAAAATGATTGATTTCGGAAGTCAGCTGTTGTTAAGATGTCTAGATGTCGAAAAAGGTGAAAAAATCCTTGATGTTGGTTGTGGCTACGGTCCAATAGGCTTGTCTTTGGTTAAAGCTTATGGTATCCAAGCGACCATGGTGGATATCAATAATCGTGCTTTGGATTTAGCCCAGCAAAATGCTGTGAGAAACAAAGTTCAAGCAAGCATCTTCCAGTCTAATATTTATGAGCAAGTTGAGGGTCAATTCGATCATGTCATTTCTAATCCACCCATTCGTGCAGGCAAGCAAGTCGTTCATGAAATCATTGAAAAAAGTATTGATTTTTTAGAAGACGGTGGAGATTTGACTATCGTTATTCAGAAAAAACAAGGAGCCCCAAGTGCTAAAAACAAGATGGAAGATGTTTTTGGTAATTGTGTGGTCGTGAAGAAAGACAAGGGATACTATATCCTTAGAAGTGTGAAAGAATGAGAGCAGTAGATCTAATCCAAAAAAAAAAAGAGACGGACAAGAACTGAGTTCGAATGAAATCAAGTGGTTGATTGAAGATTATGTTGCAGGAACAGTTCCTGACTACCAGATGTCAGCTTTTGCTATGGCTGTTTATTTTAAAGGCATGACCACTAGAGAGATTTCTGACCTAACAATGAATATGGTTAAGACAGGTCAGGAATTTGACTTATCTGCTATAAATGGTGTGAAGGTAGATAAACATTCTACAGGTGGCGTTGGTGATAAGGTTACCTTGATTTTAGCTCCCTTAGTTGCCAGTTTTGATGTCCCAGTAGCTAAGATGAGTGGTCGAGGTTTGGGACATACAGGTGGAACCATTGACAAATTAGAGTCCATCAAGGGATTTCAAGTAGAACGCAGTCAGGATGACTTTATCAAACAGGTTCAGGATATTGGTGTCTCAGTCATTGGTCAGTCAGAACATTTAGTTAAGGCGGATAAACTTCTTTATGCCCTTCGTGATGTGACAGCAACAGTTGATACCATTCCTTTGATTGCCAGCTCTGTCATGAGTAAAAAGATTGCTGCTGGAGCTGATGCTATCATACTGGATGTTACAGTCGGTGAAGGTGCCTTTATGAAGACAGTTGACGAGGCGCGTGAATTAGCTCAAACCATGGTAAATCTTGGTAAGGCTGTAGGTAGAAAAACTGTAGCAGTTATTACTGATATGAGTCAACCTTTAGGACGTGCCATTGGGAATCGCTTGGAAATTCTAGAAGCTCTGGAAATTCTTCAAGGTAAAGGACGCGAGGATATTAGCCACTTTATCTGTGAGTTAGCCCAGATTATGCTATCTTTGGCAAATGTTGAAAAAACTGTCGAGGAAGTGAAAGAACATCTTGAGAATGGCAAGGCTCTTAAAAAATTTGAAGAGATGGTTCTTGCTCAGGGTGGAGATTTAGAAGATCTCTATCGCCCTGTAAATGTTTCTCATGTTATAGAAATACCTGCACATGAGGAAGGTGTCATTGCAGAACTCCCAGCCATGGAATTTGGTCTCTATGCTATGAGATTAGGAGCTGGGCGAGCCGTGAAATCAGACCAACTTGACTATGAGACTGGCATTGTTTTCGACAAGAAAGTTGGAGATTCGGTCAAAAAAGGTGAAATTGTCGCAAAAGTATATGCAAATGGCAAAATTTCTCCGGAACTAGTTACAGATTTCCAAAAATATGTTAAAATTAAGGTAAGTGATGAAGCGATAACATTACGTGAAATCATTGAAATTATCTCCTAATTTAAGGAAAAAATGATATGAAATTAAATAAATACATTGATCATACGCTTTTGAAGCAAGATGCGACAGTAGAACAAATTGATTCTTTGTTATCTGAAGCAAGAGAGTATGATTTCGCCAGTGTCTGTGTGAATCCTTTCTGGGTTTCTTACGCACATTCTGGTCTTCAAGACACAGACGTTAAAGTCTGTACAGTTGTAGGTTTCCCTCTTGGAGCTACAACATCTGCAGTCAAGGCTTTTGAAACTAAAGAAGCCATCCAGAATGGAGCTGATGAGATTGATATGGTTATCAATGTTGGAGCGCTTAAGTCTGGGAATACTGACTTGGTCGAATCAGATATTCGAGCAGTTGTTGAGGCTAGCGGTGAAAAGCTCGTTAAGGTTATCATCGAAGCATGCTTACTTACGAATGATGAAAAAGTGTTGGCTTGCCAGTTGGCTCAGAAAGCTGGCGCAGACTTTGTCAAGACTTCTACAGGCTTCTCAACTGGTGGGGCAACTTTAGCAGATGTGAAGTTAATGCGTCAGACTGTTGGTCCTGATATGGGGGTCAAAGCAGCTGGTGGAGCTCGTTCTTATGCAGATGCTGTAGCTTTTGTAGAAGCAGGTGCGACACGTATTGGAACTTCTGCTGGTGTAGCAATTTTAAAAGGAGAGTTAGCAGATGGCGACTACTGAGTTGATTGAATTAGCAATTGAAACTAGTAAAAACGCCTATGTGCCCTACTCACATTTCCCAATTGGTGCTGTTCTGGTTGCTAAGGATGGAAGTGTTTATACAGGATGCAATATTGAAAATGCTAGCTACCCCTTGACCAACTGTGGTGAGCGAACAGCTATTTTTAAGGCTGTTTCTGAAGGACAACGGGAATTTTCTGAATTGATTGTCTATGGTCAAACTGAAAAACCTATTTCTCCATGTGGAGCTTGTCGCCAAGTTATGGTCGAATTTTTTGAACAAGATCTAAATGTGACTTTAGTCGCTAAAGATAAATCGACGGTCGAGATGACGGTCGGGGAGTTACTTCCATACTCATTTACAGACTTGAAATAGTCTGTGTCACTCTCTGAGTGACAAGGGTCCTTGTGGCCAAATATTTTAACTTGCAACATCGTTGCGCATCTAATTTAGGAGGTTCAGGAATGAACAAGAAACAATGGCTAGGCCTTGGTCTAGTTGCAGTAGCAGCATTAGGACTTGCTGCATGTGGTAATCGCTCTTCTCGTAACGCTGACTCAGCTTCAACTTCTGATGTGAAGACAAAAGCAGCTATCGTTACAGATACTGGTGGTGTTGATGACAAATCATTCAACCAATCAGCTTGGGAAGGTCTTCAAGCTTGGGGTTCAGAGCACAATCTATCAAAAAACAAGGGCTACACATACTTCCAATCTACAAGTGAAGCTGACTATGCTAACAACTTGAACCAAGCAGCTGGAAAGCTACAACTTGATCTTCGGTATTGGTTTTGCACTTAAAAATGCAGTTGCTGATGCTGCCAAAGAACATACAGATTTAAACTATGTTCTGATTGACGATGTGATTAAAGATCAAAAAAATGTTGTAAGTGCTACTTTTGCTGATAACGAAGCAGCATACCTTGCAGGTGTAGCAGCAGCTAAAACTACAAAAACAAAACAAGTTGGTTTTGTAGGTGGTATGGAATCTGAAGTTATCACTCGTTTTGAAGCTGGTTTCAAAGCAGGTGTAGCATCTGTTGACTCTTCTATCAAAGTACAAGTAGACTACGCAGGATCATTTGCGGACGCTGCTAAAGGTAAAACTATCGCAGCTGCTCAATATGCAGCTGGTGCAGACGTTGTTTACCAAGTAGCTGGTGGTACTGGTGCTGGTGTCTTCTCAGAAGCTAAATCTATCAACGAAAGCAAAAATGAAAACGAAAAAGTTTGGGTTATCGGTGTTGACCGTGACCAAGCAGAAGAAGGTAAATACACTTCTAAAGATGGTAAAGAAGCAAACTTTGTCCTTGCTTCAAGTTTGAAACAAGTTGGTACAGCTGTAAAAGACCTTGCTAACAAAGCTGAAAAAGGTGAATTCCCTGGCGGACAAGTCATCGTTTACTCTTTGAAAGATAAAGGTGTTGACTTGGCAGTAACTGGCCTTTCTGAAGAAGGTAAAAAAGCTGTTGAGGATGCAAAAGCTAAAATCCTTGATGGCAGCATTAAAGTTCCTGAAAAATAATTAAAGGAAGTCATTTCTTAGGAAGCGGCCATTGGCCGCTTCTTTAAGAATTGAGGCATTTTTGTCTCAATAGAGCTTGTTAAGTTATTTAGCAAGTTTTCTTGAAACAAAAAAACTCTGAAAGGAAGAGCACATGGCACACGAAAATGTCATTGAGATGCGTGAGATTACCAAGGTTTTTGGTGAATTTGTCGCTAACGACAAGATTAACCTTCAACTACGTAAGGGTGAAATTCATGCACTTTTAGGAGAAAACGGAGCTGGTAAATCCACTCTAATGAACATGCTAGCAGGTCTTCTTGAACCAACTAGTGGTGAGATTGTGGTCAATGGTCAAGTTGTAAAACTGGACTCTCCATCTAAAGCTGCTAGTCTGGGAATTGGGATGGTCCACCAACACTTTATGTTGGTAGAGGCCTTTACTGTGGCTGAAAACATCATTTTAGGAAGTGAATTAACCAAAAATGGCGTTCTAGATATTGCGCGAGCAACTAAAGAAATCATGGACTTATCAGAGCGCTATGGCTTGGCAGTTGATCCTTCAGCTAAGGTAGCCGATATCTCTGTCGGAGCTCAGCAACGTGTCGAGATTTTGAAGACTCTCTATCGTGGTGCAGATATCCTCATCTTTGACGAGCCGACTGCCGTTTTAACACCGTCTGAAATTGATGAGTTAATGGCAATTATGAAGAACCTTGTAAAGGAAGGGAAGTCAATTATCCTAATCACCCACAAGTTGGATGAAATTCGTGCAGTTTCTGACCGTGTTACAGTCATTCGTCGTGGTAAATCCATTGAAACTGTCGAAATTGTAGGAGCGACTAATGCTGACTTGGCTGAGATGATGGTGGGACGTTCTGTTTCCTTTAAAACTGAGAAACAAGCTGCCCAACCTAAAGAAGTTGTCCTATCTATCAAAGACTTGGTGGTCAATGAAAACCGTGGAGTACCTGCAGTAAAAATCTTTCTCTCGATGTTCGAGCTGGTGAGATTGTTGGTATTGCCGGAATTGATGGGAATGGTCAGTCAGAATTGATTCAAGCCATCACCGGTCTTCGTAAAATTGAGTCTGGTAGTATCGAGTTGAAGGGACGTTCTATTTCAGGGCTCCATCCACGTCAGATTACAGAGATGAGTGTGGGGCATGTTCCAGAAGACCGTCATCGCGATGGTTTGGTTTTGGACATGATGATTTCAGAAAACATTGCTCTTCAAACCTACTATAAAGAACCTTTAAGTAAAAATGGTATTTTAAATTATGGCAATATCATCTCGCATGCTAAAAAACTCATGCAAGAATTTGATGTTCGTGCGGCTAGTGAAATTGTTCCTGCCTCAGCACTCTCAGGGGGTAATCAGCAAAAAGCGATTATCGCTCGCGAAATTAATCGCGACCCAGATCTCCTTATCGTCAGCCAACCAACTCGTGGTTTGGACGTCGGTGCTATTGAGTACATTCACAAACGCTTGATTGAAGCGCGTGATAACGGGAAAGCTGTCCTTGTTGTCAGCTTTGAACTAGATGAGATTTTAAATGTCTCAGACCGTATCGCTGTTATCCACGATGGTAAGATTCAAGGAATTGTAACACCAGAAACAACCAACAAGCAAGAACTTGGTGTCTTGATGGCTGGTGGAAGCTTGGGAGAGGAGAAGAGTGATGTCTAAAAAATTACAACAAATTTCGGTTCCCTTGATTTCTGTCTTTCTGGGAATCTTACTCGGAGCCATTGTCATGTGGGTTTTTGGCTACGATGCCATCTGGGGTTATGAAGAATTGTTCTACACAGCCTTTGGTAGCCTACGAGGAATTGGTGAAATCTTCCGTGCCATGGGTCCTTTAATCTTGATTGCCCTTGGATTTGCGGTAGCAAGTCGTGCTGGTTTCTTCAACGTTGGTCTTCCTGGGCAAGCCCTTGCCGGCTGGGTTTTTAGTGCTTGGTTTGCTCTTTCAAATCCAGACATGCCACGTCCCTTGATGATTATTTGTACAATTCTTATCGCCTTAGTTGCTGGTGGGATTGTCGGAGCGATTCCAGGAGTTTTAAGAGCTTATCTAGGAACATCTGAAGTTATCGTAACTATCATGATGAACTATATCGTTCTCTACGTGGGGAATGCTTTTATTCACTTGTTTCCTAAAGAAATCATGCAGAGTACAGATTCATCCATCCGTGTCGGAGCTAACGCTACCTACCAGACACCTTGGTTGGCTGAACTGACTGGTAATTCCCGGATGAACATTGGTATTTTCTTTGCCATCATAGCTGTTGGACTTATCTGGTTCTTGCTCAAGAAAACAACCCTTGGTTTTGAAATTCGTGCAGTTGGACTAAACCCTAATGCTTCTGAATATGCAGGTATTTCTGCAAAACGTACCATTATCCTATCAATGATTATCTCTGGAGCTTTAGCTGGTCTTGGTGGAGCAGTAGAAGGCCTTGGTACTTTCCAAAATGTTTACGTTCAAGGTTCATCATTGGCTGTCGGATTTAACGGTATGGCGGTTAGCTTGCTAGCTTCAAACTCACCAATTGGTATCCTCTTTGCAGCCTTCTTGTTTGCTGTGCTTCAAGTCGGTGCCCCAGGTATGAATGCGGCTCAAGTTCCTTCTGAACTTGTAAGTATCGTAACAGCCTCAATTATCTTCTTTGTCAGCGTTCACTATATCATCGAGCGCTTTGTCAAACCAAAAAAACAAGCAAAAGGAGGTAAGTAAGGATGTCAATTACAACAATGTTAACCCTCATGGTTTCGTCTATGTTGATTTATTCAGCTCCCCCTCATTTTCACAAGTATCGGAGGTGTTTTCTCCGAACGTGGTGGAGTAGTTAACGTTGGACTAGAAGGAATCATGGTCATGGGTGCCTTTTCTGGAGTTGTCTTTAACCTTGAATTCGCTCAAGATTTAGGTGCTGCGACACCTTGGCTAGCACTCTTAGTTGGTGGGCTTATTGGAGCTCTGTTTTCTGTCATTCACGCAGTCGCGACAGTACATTTCCGTGCTGATCACGTGGTTAGTGGTACAGTTCTCAACTTGATGGCCCCTGCCTTAGCTGTTTTCTTGGTTAAGGTACTTTATAACAAAGGTCAAACAGATAACCTATCGCAAACCTTTGGACGTTTTGATTTCCAGTTTTAGCCAATATTCCATTTATCGGAGACATTTTCTTCAAGTCAACAAGTTTACTTGGTTACCTTGCGATTGCCTTTTCATTCTTGGCTTGGTTTATTCTCTTCAAGACACGCTTTGGTCTTCGCCTTCGTTCTGTTGGAGAGCATCCACAAGCGGCGGATACCTTGGGGATCAACGTTTACAAGATGAGATACCTTGGAGTCATCATTTCCGGTTTCCTTGGAGGAATTGGTGGGGCCCTTTATGCTCAATCAATCTCAGTTAACTTCTCAGTGACAACAATCATCGGTCCAGGATTCATTGCTCTTGCAGCCATGATTTTCGGGAAATGGAATCCAGTTGGAGCTATGCTTTCAAGTCTATTCTTTGGACTATCACAAAGTTTAGCAGTTATCGGATCACAACTTCCTTTCTTGCAAGGTGTACCAACAGTATTCTTGCAAATTGCACCATATCTATTGACAATCGTTGTTCTAGCAGTCTTCTTTGGTAAAGCAGTTGCTCCAAAGGCTGACGGAATCAACTATATCAAATCAAAATAAACAAAAAAACGTCAGTTTCAACTGGCGTTTTTCTATTTTTTAGGATTTTGATGAGTCAGATTTAAACCCCAAGGAACTAGGTTCTCAGTTTTGTTTTGAATACGACGGATATTATCTTTATGTCGTATAATTACAATACCAGCGAGTACTATAATAATAACAGTGAAGATGGGGTCATAACTATTTAGAATAAAACCGAATAGCGGAAAACTTAGAGCTCCAAATACTGCAGCAAGAGCAGCCGTAACACTAGAGAGAGGGAAATCATGCTTCCAAGATAGAGGGTTACAATGAAAATGACTGCTAAATATAAGCAAAAGAGAGGAGCGAACCCAAAAACTACACCAGCACTGGTTGCTACTGCCTTGCCACCCTTAAATTTGGCAAAAATCGGAAACGTATGCCCAATTACAGCTACCAGACCAAATAGCAATGGTGAAATTCCTTGAATCTGAAATAGAATAGGAAGAAAAGTAGCAATACTACCTTTGAAGAAATCAATCATAAAGGTTGTCATTCCGGCTTTTTTACCTAAAATACGAAAGGTATTGGTTGTACCTGTATTTCCAGAACCATGTTCACGGATATTAATGTTAAAGAAAGCTTGCCCAATCCAAAGCCCAGAAGGGATGGAACCCAATAAATAAGCTAAAATTAATAATACTATTGTCATCATACTCCTATTATACCATGAAATAGGATAGAACCGTAAGGAATCTTGTCTGGAATTGTGACATCTGAAATCTTGTTATAGAAAGATTTGACAATAGGAGCTTACAATTAGAAAAACTTTGCAAAATCCCTAGAAAACCTGTAAAATAGAAAAGATGAACAAATAGGAGGTTCCTTGTGTCAAAAAAGGAAATCAATATTAACAATTATAATGATGACGCCATTCAGGTGCTAGAAGGGTTGGATGCGGTCCGTAAACGTCCAGGGATGTATATCGGATCGACTGACGGTGCTGGGCTACATCACCTTGTTTGGGAAATTGTCGATAATGCAGTCGATGAAGCTCTGTCTGGATTTGGTGATCGTATTGATGTAACGATTAATAAAGATGGAAGTTTAACGGTTCAAGACCACGGACGTGGGATGCCGACTGGGATGCACGCTATGGGAATTCCAACGGTTGAGGTTATTTTTACCATTCTTCACGCTGGCGGAAAATTCGGTCAAGGTGGTTACAAGACTTCTGGTGGTCTCCACGGAGTTGGTTCTTCTGTCGTGAATGCCCTCTCTAGTTGGCTCGAAGTTGAAATTACACGTGATGGGGCTGTTTACAAACAACGCTTTGAAAATGGAGGCAAGCCAGTAACAACTCTTAAAAAGGTTGGAACGGCACCTAAGTCTAAAACAGGTACCAAAGTGACCTTCATGCCAGATGCCAGTATCTTTTCTACGACTGACTTCAAGTACAATACCATTTCAGAGCGTCTCAATGAGTCAGCTTTTCTCTTGAAGAATGTAACCTTGTCATTAACGGACAAGCGAACAGATGAAGCAATCGAGTTCCATTATGAGAATGGGGTACAGGACTTTGTTTCTTACCTCAACGAAGACAAGGAAACCTTGACGCCAGTCCTTTACTTTGAAGGGAAGACAATGGTTTTCAAGTAGAAGTAGCCCTCCAGTATAATGATGGATTTTCAGATAACATCTTATCCTTTGTCAATAACGTCCGTACCAAAGACGGTGGAACGCATGAGACAGGACTCAAGTCAGCCATTACCAAGGTTATGAATGACTATGCACGTAAGACAGGGCTTCTCAAGGAAAAAGATAAAAATCTTGAAGGGTCAGATTACCGTGAAGGTTTATCAGCTGTTCTTTCTATCTTGGTTCCTGAAGAACATCTTGCAGTTTGAAGGACAGACTAAGGACAAACTTGGAAGTCCACTAGCTCGTCCAATCGTTGATAGTATTGTTGCTGAAAAACTGACCTTCTTCCTTATGGAAAATGGGAGAATTAGCTTCAAATCTGATTCGTAAAGCTATCAAGGCTCGTGATGCCCGTGAAGCGGCTCGTAAAAGCGCGTGATGAGAGCCGAAATGGCAAAGAAAAAAATAAGAAAAGATAAGGGCTTTGCTTTCTGGGAAATTAACCCCAGCCCAGTCTAAAAATCCAGCTAAGAACGAACTCTATCTGGTCGAGGGGGACTCTGCCGGTGGCTCTGCCAAACAAGGTCGTGACCGCAAATTCCAGGCTATCTGACCTCTTCGCGGTAAGGTGATCAATACAGCCAAGGCCAAGATGGCTGATATCCTCAAAAATGAAGAAATCAACACCATGATTTATACCATCGGTGCTGGTGTTGGGGCAGACTTCTCCCTTGAAGATGCTAACTATGACAAGATCATTATCATGACCGATGCGGACACCGATGGTGCCCACATTCAAACCCTTCTCTTAACCTTCTTTTATCGCTACATGCGTCCACTAGTTGAGGCAGGCCATGTCTATATCGCCCTTCCGCCTCTTTACAAGATGTCCAAAGGTAAAGGAAAGAAAGAAGAAGTGGCTTATGCTTGGACGGATGGTGAGCTAGAAGAACTCCGTAAACAATTTGGCAAAGGAGCCACCCTCCAACGCTACAAGGGGCTTGGTGAGATGAATGCGGACCAACTCTGGGAGACAACCATGAATCCAGAAACTCGAACTCTCATCCGTGTTACGATTGAAGACTTAGCACGCGCAGAACGTCGTGTCAATGTCTTAATGGGTGATAAGGTTGAACCACGCCGTAAGTGGATTGAAGATAATGTCAAGTTTACGCTGGAAGAAGCGACTGTGTTTTAAAAATTAGGATATAAATACAAATGGAGGACAAAATATGTCTGAAAATCTAAGTGAAGAGCAAGTAAAAGAAGCCCTTGAAAGTGGTTATGCGCAATCTGAAGCATTATTAAATGATAAAGACGAATTAGATAATTTTTTGTACCGTTTGGAGCAAAAAATTAACGATATGCCATTTGTTGGAAAGAAATTTTCGATGATCCCAGTCATGATTTCTTTAGTGAAAAATTATGTTCAAGGGAAGTATACCACAGTTCCCTATGGGACAATATTAGCTGTTTTGAGTGCACTTGTTTATTTCCTTTCTCCCATTGATATTATTCCAGATTTCATTCCCCTAGCAGGTTACTTAGATGACATGGCGGTTCTAGGACTTTGTATGAATATGGTCAGCATTGATATCGAAACTTATGAAAAATGGCGTCAAGCTCAAGGATTGATTTAGACTAGATCTCGTTCTTAATGATCTTGGCTTTATAAGAAGGGTAAACATCATGATCAGTATATTGTCTGATTCTCCTTTTTCTTGTGATAGTCCTAGCTTTCTAGGCGCGAGTTATGTATATGATTGCTAAACCAGAGAAAACCTGAGAAAATTCGCTTTATCTGAAACTTTTTATTATTAACCCATAGTGACTTTTAGGTGTGCTTTACTATTTGATAATCCATTTTAAAGTCTATATCCTTTATGCAGGTTTGCTCTTCTATGTTTTTTTGACTTTCTATATTTTTCACACCAGTGAGCCTAGCTTTTTGGATTTTCACAGCTATTTATAAGAGCAATAAACATCTCAAACATTATCCCTAGTAGTTACTCAAAAATTTCTTAAGATAAATGCATGGATTTTTTTTAGCAATATTTTCGATTATTAACTTCCTCTTTTTAATGCTACTGATGCAGCAGAATAGGGAATTATGTTGTTGCTACCACTTTGTTTGGAATCAGTTCAATTATCCAATTTATCAGTCGGAGAACTTGAAAGAAAAAAAGAGTTCAGAAACTTCTTCAACAAAAGAAAAGAAGATGTTGCTATTCAGAACACTAGATGACAACTGAGGATGAACCACATGAGAACTGACCAGGAAATGCTTGAGCTGATTTTTAAGAACAGCTAAAAACTTTAAAAGGTTGATGCTGTTGCTTTATCGGGTTCTAGAACAAATGACCAAGCTCCAAAAGATGAATTTCAAGACTACGACGTAGTCTATGTCGTAGAGAATCTGGAAGAGCTAATTTCAGATTTATCATGGATAGATCAGTTTGGCAAACGTATGATTGAGCAAGAAGTCATTCTTGGTCACCGTCGTCTTTATCTCCTGCTTTTTGAAGATGGAAATCGGCTTGATTTGACCCTTTGCCCCAAAGACCACATCCAAGAGTGGGTGGATAGTGAGGCAGGATTCACAGTTTTATTAGACGAGAAGGGCTTGTTTGACTCCTATTCTCCAAATCCTCAGCGCTACTGGACAAGTCCAGCTACTGAGAAGGATTTTAAAAAAGCCTGTAATGAATTTTGGTGGGTGTCAGCTTACGTGGTTAAAGGGATTTGTCGCAAACAAGTCATCTATGCGACCGACTGAGCTCAAGGGCAAGGCTCCAAGCCAGAATAAGACCGTCCGCCTCAAGTTGCAGGAAATCTATGATTTCCTTGTGGACTTTACTGCCATCGGTGCTTATGCTTATCCCGAAAGAACTCACAAGGTCAATCTTCGCGACCCCCTCAACACCATCCGTAGTCGCTATAAAAAATGCAAGCCAGCTAAGAAGGCGAGGGAAGAAGCGACGGATAGCAACTAGAATATAACTAAATTTGAGTTGAAAAATTGTTAGTGGTCGCATCGGATTTGAAAGGAGTAGAGAATGATAATCAGACCTGCAAGCACAAATGATTGTCAAGCTATTTATGCCCTTTATCAAAATGAAAAATGGATTTCTTTTACAGAGGAAAAAGTGACATCATTATTTTCAACAAATCTGTCCCATTACTTGGTAGTTGAAGAGAACCAGAAAATCCTTGGTTTTGCTCGCTACTTGACAGATGAAGTCATGACGACCTTTTTAGCTGAGATTATCATTGATAAAGCCTATCGCGGAAAAGGATTGGGACGGCGATTGATCGCTGAAATTCATCAAAAACATCCTTTGACTCGCATTGAATTAATATCAGAAGCGGATGGATTTTATCAGACAGTAGGTTTTAAACCTGTGGGAACAGGGCTTAGAAAATCTGAATGAAAGGAGACAGCCAATGACGCTTGACAACAAACTGGGTCTGACAGATTCGCTTGAACTAGCCAAGATGGTTATGCGACGGAGGCTGCCCAAGCCTGTCTAGACTTTGCTTTTCAGCAAGCTGGCTTGTCAGAAGTTTACTCTTTTACATCCTTACTCAATCAACTTTCGCAAAAAGGTCATGCAAAAACTGAGCATGGAATTTGTCAAAGAATTTGATAATGAAAAAAAGTTCCAGCAGACAGTCCGCTTTATAGACATGTCCTCTACAGAATCAAGAGTTTTCATTAAAAAGGCAGGTATTCTCATGAGAATTGAAACCGAGATGTTTGATGTGATTTTGCAAACCGCAAAAGTGCTACAGGTCGATGCAGTCGCCATGTCCGGCTCGCGGACAAACCCAAAGGTTCCCAAGGACGAGTTCCAAGACTATGATGTAGTCTATATCATGGAGGATTTGGATGGTCTGATAGCCGACCTTGCTTGGCTGGACCAGTTCGGCAAACGTATCATTGAGCAGCATAATGTCCTAGGCAACCGTCGTCTCTATCTCATGCTCTTTGAGGATGGTAATCGCATTGATTTAACTCTCTGCCCTAAAGAAGCCATCAACGAGTGGGTGGATAGTGAAGCAGGATTCTACAGTTTTTAGTAGATCGAGCAAGGGCTTGTTTGAGTCTTATTCTCCAAGTCCAGAGCGCTACTGGACAAGTCCAGCTAGTGAGACGGATTTTGAAAAATCTTGCAATGAATTTTGGTGGGTGTCAGCCTACGTGGTCAAAGGAATTTGTCGCAAGCAAATCATCTATGCGACTGACCATCTCTACGGTATTTGCCAGCAAGAACTCTTGAAAATCTTAGCCTGGCAGGTAGCAAGTGATAGAGGTGCTGTCGACATTGGTAAAAATTACAAGTATCTCTTCAACTACTTGCCAATTGAGAAGGAGAAGGAATTCTCTGCTCTTCTTGATTTCTCAAGTTTAGACAAAATCACTCAGTCTTTATTAGCAACCATGGAATTTTTCCACCAGGAAGCTCAATATCTTGCTCAAAAGATGAGCTTTAAGTATGAAAAAGAAGTGGCTGAGAAGATGATGAGATATGCTAAGGAAAAACTTCTAAATCACTAAGAAAATAAAGAACACAATTCAAAACTTTAAACTACAGAAAGGATAGTTTAGTTATATAAAGTAACTGAAATCCTTTTCTATAAAACCTACTCTACTTTTTTAGAAAGGAGTTGAATACGCCCTAAATGCGGTGTGAAACAGATAAACTCTCTGTGAGCATCGCTCATTTCTGCTACAGAAATTTCTATTTTCACGTTTGCATTTTACGTGCCCTTTGTATCTTATATGAGTAATATCCAAAAATATGTCCCTTAGAGGACATCATGGGAGAGCGCTTTGGTCGCTACTCCAAATATATCATTCAAGACCGGGCTTTGCCAGACATTCGGGATGGATTGAAGCCGGTTCAACGCCGTATTCTTTATTCTATGAATAAGGATGGCAATACTTTTGACAAGAGCTACCGTAAGTCGGCCAAGTCTGTTGGTAACATCATGGGGAATTTCCATCCCACACGGGGATTCTTCTATCTATGATGCCATGGTTCGTATGTCTCAGGACTGGAAAAACCGTGAGATTCTGGTTGAAATGCACGGTAACAACGGTTCAATGGACGGAGATCCACCTGCGGCTATGCGTTATACGGAAGCTCGTTTATCAGAGATTGCAGGCTACCTTCTTCAAGATATCGATAAAAAGACAGTTCCCTTTGCTTGGAACTTTGACGATACCGAGAAAGAGCCAACTGTCTTGCCAGCAGCTTTTCCAAACCTTTTGAGTCAATGGTTCAACAGGTATTTCAGCTGGGTATGCGACAGATATTCCACCGCATAATTTGGCTGAAGTTATCGATGCGACAGTCTACATGATTGATCACCCAACTGCTAAGGTTGATAAGTTGATGGAATTCTTGCCTGGGCCAGACTTTCCTACAGGAGCTATCATCCAAGGTCGTGACGAGATCAAAAAGGCCTATGAAACTGGTAAGGGGCGCGTGGTTGTTCGTTCCAAGACTGAAATTGAGAAGTTAAAAGGTGGTAAGGAACAAATCGTTATCACTGAGATTCCTTATGAGATTAATAAGGCTAACTTAGTCAAGAAAATTGATGAAGTTCGTGTCAATAACAAGGTAGCAGGTATCGCTGAGGTTCGTGATGAGTCTGACCGTGATGGTCTTCGTATTGCTATCGAACTCAAGAAAGATGCGAACACAGAGCTTGTTCTCAACTATCTTTTCAAGTATACTGACTTACAAATCAACTACAACTTCAACATGGTTGCGATTGACAATTTCACCCCTCGTCAGGTTGGAATTGTGCCTATCTTATCTAGCTATATTGCCCACCGTCGTGAGGTCATCTTAGCACGTTCTCGCTTTGACAAGGAAAAGGCTGAAAAACGTCTCCATATCGTGGAAGGTTTGATTCGTGTCATCTCTATTTTAGATGAAGTCATTGCTCTTATCCGTGCTTCTGAGAACAAGGCTGATGCCAAGGAAAACCTCAAGGTCAGTTATGATTTTACTGAAGAGCAGGCTGAAGCTATTGTTACCTTGCAACTATACCGTTTGACCAATACAGACGTAGTTGTCTTGCAAGAAGAAGAAGCAGAACTTCGCGAAAAAATTGCTATGCTGACGGCTATCATCGGTGACGAACGAACTATGTATAATCTCATGAAAAAAGAACTTCGTGATGTCAAGAGACAGTTTGCGACACCTCGTTTGAGTTCTTTAGAAGATACAGCAAAAGTGATCGAGATTGATACAGCTAGTTTGATCGCTGAAGAAGATACCTATGTCAGCGTGACGAAGGCTGGCTATATCAAGCGTACTAGCCCTCGTTCTTTCTCAGCTTCAACGTTAGAGGAAATTGGTAAACGGGATGATGACCGATTGTTATTTATCCAATCTGTTAAGACAACTCAACATCTCTTAATCTTTACGACACTAGGAAATGTTATCTACCGTCCTGTCCATGAATTAGCAGATATTCGTTGGAAGGATATCGGGGAGCACTTGAGCCAAACGATTACAAACTTTGAAACCAATGAAGAAGTGCTATATGTAGAAGTTGTGGAACAGTTTGATGATGCGACGACCTACTTTGCAGCGACTCGCCTTGGACAAATCAAGCGTGTCGAACGCAAAGAATTCTCTCCATGGAGAACCTATCGTTCTAAATCTGTCAAATATGCTAAGTTGAAAGACGATAGTGACCAGATTATAGCAGTAGCTCCGATTAAATTGGATGATGTTTTGTTGATTAGTAAAAATGGATATGCCCTTCGCTTTAATATCGAAGAGGTTCCAGTTGTTGGAGCCAAGGCTGCAGGTGTTAAAGCTATGAATCTGAAAGCAGATGATGAGCTTCAAGCTGCCTTTATCTGCAATACTTCATCCTTCTATCTGTTAACGCAACGTGGAAGCTTGAAACGTGTATCAACAGAGGAAATTCCAGCAACCAGTCGTGCTAAGCGTGGTCTTCAAGTTCTGAGAGAATTGAAGAGTAAACCACATCGCGTCTTCTTAGCCGGTGCTGTCTCAGAACAAGGATTTATCGGAGATCTCTTTAGTACAGAAGTAGAAGATGGCGAACAAACTCTTGTTATCCAATCAAATAATGGAACGATTTACGAAGCAATTCTGCAAGATTTGAATCTATCAGAGCGCACAAGTAATGGAAGCTTTATCTCAGATACTATTTCAGACGAGGAAGTTTTCGATGCCTACCTCAAAGAAGTCTTTAAAGAAAGTTAAGAAGAAAATCAGTCCAAGTGACTGATTTCTTTTTTGATAAATTTTCTGAAAATTACAAATAATACTTGAAATTTCAAAAGAAAAGTGTAGAATAGAACACATAGTTTTGATTAGAATAAAGGAGAAAAAAATATGACAGTTGCAATTGATTGGGAAAAATCTCGGTTTTTGCCTATATGAAATTACCTTATCGTTACATTGCTCATTTTTCAAAAATGGACAATGGAATCAGGGAGAATTAACAGAAGATGCAACCTTGCATATTTCAGAATCATCTCCAAGCCTTCACTATGGACAGCAAGCATTTGAAGGATTGAAAGCCTATCGTACAAAGGATGGCAGTATTCAACTCTTCCGTCCAGATGAAAAATGCTAAACGACTCCAACGTACCTGCGACCGTCTCTTGATGCCCCAAGTGCCAACAGAAATGTTTGTAGAGGCTTGTAAGTCAGTAGTTCGAGCTAATGAAGAATACGTACCACCTTATGGAACTGGTGGAACCCTTTATCTTCGTCCACTTTTTAATTGGTGTGGGAGATATCATTGGGGTAAAACCTGCTGAGGAGTATATTTTTACCATCTTTGCTATGCCAGTTGGAAACTA